>ERZ791881.13-NODE-13-length-215103-cov-8.060345_pt1 | contig 215103 bp, 198 predicted proteins | sample MGYA00510161_ERZ791881 | MGnify/ENA primary metagenome ERZ791881 (study PRJEB30046, sample SAMN00792073) | human gut metagenome | study: EMG produced TPA metagenomics assembly of the A metagenome-wide association study of gut microbiota in type 2...
ATGTGGTTTAAGATTTTTTATCTTTACCCCCTTGACTTTTTATAGTTAGTCTTTGAAAATTATTCATTATATTATTATACACTATCATAGCAGGAAATGTACACAATCACTTGACGCAATGCGCCAATCAATTTATACTTGATGTAGTACTTTATACTATAATAATTAAGGGAAAGAAAAGAAGGTAACCAAATGCTCTCATTAGACAAAATTTATCATGCAGCCTTCATCCTTAAAAGCGTAGCACGTAAAACAGATTTAATAGCTGCTCCGCATTTAAGCGAAGGCAACAACTTGTATCTGAAAACAGAAAACCTGCAGGTAACAGGCAGCTTCAAGGTACGCGGTGCCTACTACAAAATCAGCCAGCTTACACCTAAGGAAGCAAGCAAGGGCGTTATCGCCTGCAGCGCCGGCAACCACGCGCAGGGCGTAGCACTTGCTGCAACCAGCATGGGCATCAAAAGCGTCATCTGCATGCCGGACGGCGCACCGATTATGAAGGTAGAGAACACCAAGCGCCTGGGCGCGCAGGTGGAGCTCGTCCCCGGTGCCTACGACGAAGCACATGACCGCGCCGTACAGCTGCAGGAAGAAACAGGCATGACCTTTATCCATCCATATGACGACGAGCTTGTTATTGCCGGTCAGGGCAGCATCGGTCTGGAAATTTTGGACCAGCTGCCGGATGTAGAAGCAGTAATCGTACCGATTGGCGGCGGCGGCCTTATCAGCGGCGTAGCCTTCGCTATCAAAAGCCTGCGTCCGGAGGTTAAGGTTTACGGCGTACAGGCAGCAGGCGCAGCCAGCATGTACAACGCCTTCCATGACCATAAATACGAAACTCTGGAGCACGTCAGCACCTTTGCCGACGGCATTGCTGTAAAAACTCCGGGTGAAAACACCTACGAGCTCATCAGCAAATATGTTGACGATATCGTTACCGTAAGCGAGGACGAAATCGCAACTGCAATTTTAACCCTGATTGAAAAGCAGAAGCTGATTGCCGAAGGTGCAGGCGCAACTCCGGTAGCAGCAGCTCTGTTCGATAAACTGCCGATTAAGGGCAAGAAAACCGTCTGCGTTGTATCCGGCGGTAACATCGACGTTAATATTCTTTCGCGTGTTATCACCCGCGGTCAGGTTACCAGTGGCCGCAGAGTCAACCTTGTTATCATGCTGGAGGACCGTCCGGGCCAGCTGCTCAAGGTCAGCGAGATTATCAGTCAATGCGGTGCCAACGTTGTCGGCGTACACCACAACCGCAGCGATGCCAACATGGCCATCACCGGCTGCTTCCTCAAGCTGGAGCTGGAAACACGTGATGCCGCACAAATCAAAGAAATCGAAGACAAGCTGACGGCAGCAGGCTTCAAGCTGGTCAGCGACCAAACCGCAGCACAGCATTAACAACAAAAAAATTACCACAGCCTACATAAAATGTAAGCTGTGGTTTTTTTTGCAGAGTTTGCGATTTTTAGACGTTATATTCTTCTGTTTTTCAAGAGTTGGGAGAATGTACCGGAGGCGATGCGAACCTGACGAACGCGTACTTTTAAGTACGTGGAGGAAGGTTCGTGAAGCATACGGTGCGTTATATTCCTCTATTTCTTAAGAGTGGGGAGAATGTGCCAGAGGCGGCGCGAAGCCGACGAACGCGTACTTTTAGTACGTGGAGGAGGGTTCACGTTGCATATGGTGCATTATACACACTCTTCCTACTCTACGGTAACGCTCTTAGCCAGATTCCTCGGCTTATCTACGTCTAATCCTTTGGAAACACTCACATAATAACCCATAAGCTGCAGCGGAATAACTGCCAGACTGGTCATAAAATGCTCGTCAGTCTTAGGAATATACACTGTGAAATCAGCGGTATCCTCAATATTATAGTTGCCATAGGTAGTCAGGCCCATCAGATAAGCGCCACGGCTGCGGCACTCAACCATGTTGCTGACAGTCTTTTCGTAAAGCTCGCTTTGAGTCAGCACACCGATAACCAGAGTACCGTCCTCAATCAGGCTGATAGTGCCGTGCTTCAATTCGCCGGCAGCATAAGCCTCACTGTGGATGTAGGAAATTTCCTTCATCTTCAGGCTGCCCTCCAGGCTGACAGCGTAATCCAGACCACGGCCGATAAAGAAGATATCCTTAGCGTTAACCTGCTTAGCGGCAAACCATTGGATGCGTTCCTTATCTTCAATAATCTTTTGGATTTTATCCGGCAGCTGTGCCATTTCCTGAATCAGCTCCAGATATTTTGCTTCATCAATAGTACCGCGAACCATAGCAAACTGGATTGCCAGGCAGTAAGCAGCAATCAGCTGAGTGCTGTAAGCCTTGGTAGTTGCAACGGCAATTTCCGGGCCTGCCAGAGTATAGAAAACATTATCTGCTTCGCGGGCAATAGAGCTGCCTACTACGTTGACGATGCCAAGAGTTTTGATGCCCTTTTCTTTAGCCAGACGCAGAGCTGCCAAGCTGTCGGCGGTTTCGCCGGACTGGCTGACAATGATAACCAGCTCGTTCTTGCTCAGCAGAGGCTTGCGGTATCTGAACTCGGAAGCCAGCTCGGTACGAACAGGAATCTGTGCCAAATCTTCAATTACGTATTGCGCTGCCACACCTACATGGTAAGCACTGCCGCAGGCAACGATGCAGATCTGGTCAATCTTTTTGATATCCTCGTCGCTGAGGCCGACAGCGCTCATATCCAGCTTGCCGTCAACCAGTACGGAATTCAAAGTATCGCGTACTGCCTTGGGCTGCTCGTGGATTTCCTTCATCATGAAATGCTCAAAGCCTGCTTTTTCGGCAGCTTCGGCGTCCCATTTGATTTCGGTCAGCGGTTTTTCGATTACTTCCTCATCAACATTGTAGAAGGTAACCTCGCCGTTAGCCAGACGAGCCATTTCCAGATTGCCGATGTAATATACCTTACGGGTGTATTTCAAAATAGCAGGCACATCGCTGGCAACATAGCATTCGCCGTCCTGTACGCCGATAATCATCGGGCTGTCCTTACGGGCAACATAAATTTCACCGGGATATTCCTTGAACATTACTGCCAAAGCATAGGAGCCGCGCATACGGATCATGGCATGGCTCAAAGCATCGGTCGGAGTATGCTCGTATTTTTTATAGTAGTAGTCAATCAGCTTAACGGCAACCTCGGTATCAGTCTGAGAATAGAAGGTATAGCCGTTATGCAGCAGCTTTTCCTTCAGCTCCTGATAGTTTTCGATAATACCGTTGTGTACGGCAACTACATTGCCATCAGCACTTGCATGCGGATGCGCATTAGTTTCGGAAGGCTCGCCATGGGTTGCCCATCTGGTATGACCGATACCACAGGTACCAATGAGGCTTTGTCCACCGTTAGTCTTGGCGTAAAGCTCCTTCAGACGGCCCTTAGCCTTAACAATCTGCACCTGTGCACTGCCATCGCGCACTGCGAGGCCGGCAGAATCGTAACCACGATATTCAAGCTTAGACAGACCATCTAACAGAATAGGCGCTGCCTGCTTATTTCCACAAAATCCAACAATACCACACATAAATACTTTTCCTCTTTTTCTACTATTTTTTTCTTTTTGCCTTATGCTTCAAAGCCATTAGGGTTGTTCTTCTGCCAGTTCCAGGAATCGCGGCACATGTCCTCAATACCCAGCTCTGCCTTCCAGCCAAGCTTTTCCCACGCCTTTGACGGATCTGAATAGCAGGTGGCAATATCCCCTGCACGACGTTGGTCAATTACATAAGGTATCTTAATTCCAGTAGCCTTTTCAAATGCTTTGACTAAATCCAGCACTGAATAGCCAATACCTGTACCAAGATTATACACCTCTACGCCGCATTTGTCATCTATTGCCTGCAAAGCTTTCACATGACCTTTAGCCAAATCCACTACATGAATAAAGTCACGCACGCCAGTACCATCAGGAGTGGGATAATCATTACCAAAAACATGCAGTCGCTCCAGCTTGCCAACAGCTACCTGAGTAATATACGGCATCAGGTTATTGGGAATGCCATTGGGATTTTCGCCAATCAGACCGGAGCTGTGCGCACCGATAGGGTTAAAGTAACGCAGCAGAACCACATTCCACTCCTGATCAGCTACATACATATCACAAAGTATTTGCTCCAGCATCGACTTTGTCTGGCCATAAGGATTAGTGCACTGCCCTTTAGGACAGGTTTCCGGAATAGGCACTACAGCAGGATTACCGTAAACAGTAGCCGAAGAGCTGAAAATAATATTCTTACAGCCTGCTTTACGCATTACGTCCAGCAGTACCAGAGTACCGGAAATATTGTTCTCATAATACTCCAACGGCTTCTGTACCGATTCGCCCACTGCTTTCAAACCGGCGAAATGAATACAGCAGTCAAAGCTATGCTCATCAAAAACTTTTTGCAGGCCGGCACGATCCCTGATATCAGTTTCATAAAAAGGGATTTCCTGACCAGTGATTTTTTCTACACGCTGCAGTGCCAGCCTGCTGGAATTAACAAGATTATCTACCACTACAACACTGTGACCAGCTTTAAGCAGTTCAATGACAGTATGCGAGCCGATGTAACCAGCTCCGCCTGTGACTAAAATATGCATTTTTTCACCTCAATTTTTTCGCATCAGGCAGCTATTAATTTCTGCCTACAGTATTATTTTACAACCTGTCGCCTTAAACTAAGGTGAACAAGCTAACTGTTTTTTTCATAATTTCTGTTTAACTGCCGATAATCGGCTTATTTTCCATAGTATTTACCAGCTTAGAAAGCTGCCATTTTATTGTTTCCGCCGACTTTTCATAATTACCCATTTCACGCAGTCCGCTTTCACGCACACGTTTTTTCAGAAACTTATTGCCATCCTTTTTATAAACGAAAAGGTCGGCAGACGCTGCAACGCGTACATAGGTATCGTTGTCAAAGCGCATGCTCCAACCGCTCACAAGTGTTTCGTCCATTTCATAGATGCGTGCAACAACCAGCACATCCATTTTGCTTTTTTCCGCCAAAGCGGCTAAAGATGCTGCATCCAGCTTCACACCATCACGCACAGCCTGGCTCACCAGCTTCTGCGCCTCGCCGCCATCTATGATTTGATAATCTGGAAAGCGATAGCCCAGCTTGACCATCTGACGCCATTCTTTATAAACAGCACCATCCACACCGCCATCCTGGTCGATAACCACAAAGCCCACAGGACGCTCCGCAAAATCTGCCCGCGCCGTCTGCGGCAAAACAGCTGTAAACAAGAACGCAAATACTGCCAAAAAGCAGACCTGCAGCAGCCATTTAATTTTTTTCATAAGTATCACCTGCCAATTAATCGGCATCCGCTGCCAACAGCAGCTCCACAGCTCCGCGTGTCACCTGCACCATATAGCCGAAGGCACGCTGATAAACGTCGGGTGGTGCCACGCTTTCGCTTTGCGTGCGCTTAACTACAACGCCGCAGACAGCGCCGGCCTCTAAGCCTAACGCCTGCGAGGTCACGAACAGGGCGGAGGTTTCCATTTCATAGTTCAGCACGCCCAGCGCCTGCCATTCCTGCATCGTCCCGCGGAAGCGGCGCGGTACATAGCCGGTGAAGCTGTCGTAACGCTCCTGCCCCGGCCAGAAGGTGTCGCTGGAGGCCGCAATGCCCAAATGACAGGGTGCACCGGCATTCTTCGCGGCCAGTACCAGTGCGGTTGTCACCTCAAAGCTGGCAACAGCAGGGAACTCCAACGGCGCATAATGCTGCGAGGTGCCGTCAAGGCGAACGGCAGCCTTATCAATAATAATATCACCGAGATTAACCTTTTCCTGAATTGTTCCCGTCGTACCGAAGCGGATAAGCTTTTTGATGCCCATACGCGCCAGCTCTTCCAGACAAATTGCTACGGAAGGACCGCCCATACCCGTAGAGCAGACAAGCACCGGAGTATCGCTGATTTTAGTCAGCCAGCTGGTGTATTCGCGATGGCTGGCAATAAAGCTTGCATCACTGCCCAAGGCCTTCGCTAAAGGCTCTACACGTCCGGGGTCACCGGGAAGCACGGCAACAGTTGCGCCCTGCAGCTGCTGTGCCGAAAAACCTACATGGTATAAAATCTCCTCAGGCGCTGCGTAATGTTTGCTCATATTGTCCACCTCTTTCAAAACAAGTCCGCTTTAGTTCCGGTAAGGGTTGGTTCTATTTTCATATAATCGGCAATCGTCTGTCCTATATCGGCAAAAGTCTGCATAGGCTTAAGCTGCTTACATTCAATGCCTGCTCCAGAAAAGAGTACGGGAATTTTTTCACGCGTATGGTCCGTGCCGCTCCAGCTGGGGTCATTGCCGTGGTCCGCCGTCATCAGCAGCAAATCGTCCGGATGCAGCAGAGCGGTAATTTCCGGTAGTCTGCTGTCGAAATATTCCAGTGCCTCACCATAACCCTGAATGTCACGGCGATGTCCGTAGGAGGAATCAAAGTCAACAAAATTGGTAAAGACAATGGTATTGTCCGGAGCATCGCTCACAGCCTGCTTCGTAGCATCTATCAGCTTATCCAGGCCGCCTGCCGCATAATGTTTTGTAATACCGCGATGCGCAAAAATATCGGCAATCTTGCCTACGGCGTAAACGCTGCCGCCGGCTGCAACCATTTTATCAAGCAATGTCGGCTGCGGTGCCGGTACTGCGTAATCGTGACGGTTAGTTGTGCGGGTAAAATCCGCAGCACAGGTGCCGACGAACGGACGCGCTATTACCCGGGCAATATTATACGGCTGCACCAGCTTAAAAGCCAGCTTGCACAAATCATACAAGCGCTCCAGACCAAATGCTTCCTCGTGCGCCGCTATCTGCAGCACGCTGTCGGCGGAGGTATAAATAATCGGCTTGCCGCTTTTTATATGCTCCTCGCCCAGCTCCTTGATAATTTCGGTACCGCTGGCATGACATTCGCCCAGTACGCCCGGCAAATTGCCTTGGCTGATGATTGCGTCTACCAGCTCCTGCGGAAAGCATTTCGGCACATCTGGGAAATAGCCCCAGTCAAATTTAACCGGCACACCGCTGATTTCCCAATGTCCGCTCAGTGTATCCTTACCGCGGCTGACCTCCTGCGCATAGGTATAAGCACCGATTGTGTGCTCGGCGCCCAAGCCTGCCGGCAGCACTTCGCCGCGGCTCAGCTCGGCAGCTGCCTGCAGTCCGCGCTCAGCCAGATGCGGCAAATGCAGCGGCTTCGACGCTTCGCCTGCACGACGCGGATTTTTTGCCAGCCAATCACAAATATGCCCTAAGGTATCTGCACCCTTATCACCGTAAGCTTCGGCGTCATGGGCATAACCGATACCGAAGGAATCCAACAACAGAATAATAGTACGAGCCATTTTTTCACCTGCTTTCTTAAGCAAAAGGGAGCTGCTAACACCAACGCTAAACAACTCCCCTAAAATCAGAATCCTAAACTTTCACCGACTAAAATGACTTTAATGCGTCCCTTATTACGACTGGTACGCGTTATAACAATCTGCGAGCATATGCAGTCCGCGGAAAGGCAGTCACCGCAAAGGCCAGCTTTATAACAAGGTGTCTGCAGTCCGGCAAACCTTTTGGCATTTATCGGCGCAGCTACATTGCGCGCTCTGTCCATGGCAGCCTCCAAGGAGCCTGTAACTTTATTCAGACCGGCAACAACAAGCACCTGCTTCGGTCCGTAAATCAAAGCGGCGCAACGGTTACCGTTACCATCGATATTTACCAGCTGACCATCACTGCTGATGGCATTGCTGCTCATTAAATATGTATCACATAAAAGCGCCTGACGCATCAATTCTGTTTTTTCTTCCGGAGTTGCTGCCGCAGCTCTGTCGATAACCTTATTGCGCTCCTTTACTGCGCTCAAAAGGCCTATTTCATCAATCGTTACAGAACCGCCCCAGGAAACAACATCCTCCTGCGGAATCAGCGCCAATGCCTGCTCGAGCGCTGTCTGCTTATCAGCACAGTAATAAGCATCAAAGCCACGCAGCTTCAGTTTTTTTACCAGCGTTGCGCCCAAAGCCTCATTGCGCAACATTTCAGCCTGCTGCATAGAATCTCCTCCTGTTCCATTAACAAGCTACTGTTGATTATTCTTCGATATCACCGATTGCTACTTCATCAATGCCGTCTTCCTCTGCCAGGTATACATTGATAGCTTCCTTGTGGGAGGTAGGAACATTTTTGCCGGCAAAGTCAGCACGAATCGGCAGCTCGCGATGTCCGCGGTCAATAAGTACTGCCAGCTGAATAGCCTTCGGACGGCCCATATCCATAACCGCATCAAGAGCAGCGCGGATAGTACGGCCGGTGTACAGCACATCATCAACAAGAATTACGGTTTTGCCGTTCAGATCCAGGTCAATTTCTGTACCGTGTACAATAGGATTATATGCAAGAGTAGACAGGTCATCACGATAAAGAGTGATATCCAGCATTCCTACCGGCAGCTCAACATTCTCTATATCTTTAATTGCTGCTGCCAGACGTTCCGCAATAGGTACACCGCGGGTACGGATGCCGACAATGACAACATTGTCTACGCCTTTATTTCTTTCGATAATTTCATGAGAAATACGGACAATTGCACGGCGCATAGCCTCTGCATCCATAATAACATTCTTTTTAACAAAATTGCTCATTTGGCTCACCTCTTATTTTTATTCAGGCTTTTTAACCTGCTATCAAGACTGCCCTAAGGCAGAACTCTGCTAATTAAACTGTCCCAAGCGCAGGCGAGTAACAATCTTATGCATATCCTCCGGCAACGGAGCTTCAAAGCTCAAGCGTTCTCCCGTACGCGGGTGGGTGAATTCTAATGTCTGCGAATGCAACGCCTGTCCCTGAATGCTGAAGGGAGTTTTCATCGGAGAATATTTCGGGTCTCCTACCAAAGGATAGCCCAAATACTCCATGTGTACGCGAATCTGGTGCGTGCGTCCTGTTCGCAGACGGCAGCGCACAATGGTATATTTGCCAAAGCGCTCCAGTACCTCGTATTCTGTCACAGCATCACGTCCGCCCTCCTTGACAACCGCCATTTTCTTACGGTCGTTTTTATCACGGGCGATAAGCGTTTCAATCACGCCGCTGTCTGTCTTTATGTTGCCGCGTACTACAGCAAGATAAGTACGCTGGGCGGTTTTTGCCTGTATCTGCTGTGACAGCGAAAGATGCGCCGCATCATTCTTGGCGCAAATCATAATACCGCTGGTATCCTTATCCAGGCGGTGCACGATACCCGGGCGGATAACGCCATTGATACCGGATAAGTTTTTGCAGTGATACAAAAGCGCATTGACCAGCGTTCCGTTTAAATTACCAGCCGCCGGGTGGACTACCATCCCGCGCGCTTTGTTGACAACAACAACATCCTCATCCTCATAAATAATATCCAGAGGAATATTTTCCGGCTGTACGTCAAGAGGCTGCGGCTCAGGCAGAGTAACATCAATTTCGTCACCCAGACGCAGCTTGTAGTTGGATTTAAGCACCTTGCTGCCGCGCACCGCACGGCCCTCCTCCAACAGCTTCTGCATATTAGAGCGAGTAAGCTCCAGCATTGCCGCCAAGCCTACATCGGCACGCTGTCCGGCCTCCTGTTCAGTTATAATCAATCGTTGCTGCTCAGCAGCTCCGTTTTCAATATGCTCCATATAATCAAACCTACTCCCACACAAATTGCTATATCGGCCACATTAAATATCGGCCAGATACGAAAATCAAAAAAGTCAATTACCACACCGCGTGTAGTGCGGTCAATCAGATTGCCCAAAGCACCGCCGGCAAAAAGCGCTGTGCCCCAGCAGGCCATTACGCCGCTTTTGGCAATTTCCCTGCGCATAAACCAAACACCGCCGATTACGGCAACCGCAATCAGTACAAACAGCCAGCGGCTGCCCTCCAGCATGCCGAAGGCGGCACCACGATTCAGTATAAACGTCCAGTGAAATACATTATTAATCACCGGTACGCTCTCCCCTAACGCAAAATGTGTTACCACATAATACTTTGTTGCCTGGTCCAGCAGAACCACCAGCAAAGCTAACAAACCATAAACCATTTTATTCTCCTATTATCTTGATATGTATATTATAACACACTAAAGACATAAAAATACAGATGACACAAAAACTTAATGAAAAAAAGCCATTGCATATTTCCGCAATGGCTTTCGTAAATACTAATTAATTATTTTCAGTTGCTAGATCTTCACGAATCTCAGCAAGCTGTTTGCGACGGCTGTGAACCTTTTCCCAATGCTCGAAGTACAGCTTGGTTTCTGCAACAACTACACCGCTCAGGCCCAGCAGAGCAATCAGGTTAGGAATAGCCATCAGACCGTTAACGATATCGGCAATAATCCAAATCATTTCCAGCTTCAGGAATACGCCCAGACCTACCAGAATGATGTAACCGATGCGGTAAGGCATGATGCATTTTACACCGAAAAGGTATTCTGCGCAACGCTCGCCGTAATAGCTCCAGCCGATAATAGTGGTGAAAGCGAAGAGTACCAGACCACCGGTCAGGACATACTTGGCAACAGCCGGGAAAGCAGAAGCGAAAGCAGCCTCAGTCAGTGCAGCACCGTTCAGGTCGCCGTTCCAGGCACCGCTGACGATAATGGACAGGCCGGTCATTGTGCAGATGATGATGGTATCGATAAAGGTACCGGTCATAGAAACAAGGCCCTGTTCTGCAGGCCATTTGGTTTTTGCTGCAGCTGCTACGATAGGAGCAGAGCCCAGGCCGGATTCATTGGAATAAATACCGCGGGCGATACCACTGCGCATAGCCAGCATAATTCCGGCACCGGCAAAGCCGCCTGCTGCCGCAGTACCGTTGAAGGCACCGTCGATAACCAGCTTAATGGCAGCCGGCAAAGCATCAGCATAAAATACCAGCACGGAAACGGTTGCGATAACATAAACAGCAGCCATGAAAGGAACAATCTTGCTTGCTACGTTAGCAATGGATTGCAAGCCGCCGATAATAACAACAGCAACAAGAACAGTCAGGATTGCTGCTACAACGTATTCGGAAACGCCGAAGGATACATTAACAATAGAGGTGATTGCATTTACCTGAGTAAAGGTACCGCTACCAAGGCAGGCAGTCATAACACCGAAAATAGAGAACATTACAGCCAGGGGCTTAAATTTTTTGCCCAAGCCCTGTTCGATATAGTACATCGGACCGCCTGAAGCGTTACCGTTTTCATCATAGGTACGATACTTAACAGCCAGCACGCCTTCGGAATATTTGGTTGCCATACCGAAGAAAGCAGCCAGCCACATCCACAGCAGAGCACCGGGACCACCAAGCTTAATTGCCGTTGCTACGCCAACGATATTACCGGTGCCGACAGTTGCAGCCAAAGCAGTGCACAAAGCCTGAAAGCTGCTTACATCACCTTCGCCCTTGCTGCGGGCGGTAAAAATCAGCTGCAAGGCTTTAGGCAGCTTCATAACCTGAAGCAGGCCAAGACGGACGCTCATTAAAATGCCTGTGCCAATAAGCAAAATCATCAAAGGCGGGCCCCAAATGAAGCCATCAATAGAATTCAAAATCTCCAACATAAAAAATTCCCCCCAGTAAAAACTTAAAACACGTTTACAATTTAAGGCTTTTTCCCGAAGCCCATGTATAGTATTGTATCACATCAATATATAGTGTACAATACTTCACGCGATTGTATACACGTATTCTTCTTAGTGGCAGGGAATAGTGTGACAAATCACTGCATAAAAGAAACAAAGCGGAAATGCTCGTCCAGATAGTTTCCGGCAAGTGCTACACCCTTACCCATAGTAAAGGCCGCCAGCACGGTGCCAATGCCCAAGCCGTCTACATGACCGATGAGCAGAAATGTCAGAGCCGCAGTAACAGCCAGGCAGGTAACATCAAAGGTAATTTTAATTTTGGCATAGGCAACCTTAATGATTTCTGCCAGCTCACGCGGAAACAAATCCGTAGGAATAATCGGCAGACCGCAACGATTGGAAAGAGCAATACCAACACAGATAAGCACATAGCTTATGACAAAATACAGTACACGCCAGGAAAAATCCTGCGGCAGTACATTGATATACAGCTCGAACAAATCAAGAAACTGGCTGAAAACAAAGCCTACAACAAAGCTGAACAGATAGGACGGCACAAATTTCTTTCTCAGCTGCATCAGACTTGCAATCAGCAGGCCTTGGAAAATATAGGTCCATGTTCCGAGCGTCAGATGCGGAAAGGCTTCGGAAAAGGCAAAGGGCACGCTGCTGATAGCACTTATGCCGGAGCCTGAATACAGCATCAGAACTACGCTGAAGCTGTTGATAATAACTGCGACAAGTAAGGCCAGCTCACCGCGCAGTGTCAATTGTGATTGTTGCTGATTTAATAGCATTTTTAGAAAATTCCCCTCTTTAAGATAGCTTTGCAGCAATTAAAAGCCACGCTGCAAAAATAAAGTTTAAACTTATTTTTTCCGCATGTCAAGCACCCGGCAAACATATTTTACAAAAGCAAAAAGCCTCCGTCTGCGGCTAAAGGCCACAGGCAGAGGCTTCTATTCCTTAATCAGCAATGCTTATTTTACTTCGCATTCTACACGTGCCAGAATAAAGCACAAATCAGACAAACGGTTCAGGCAAACCAGAACATTGGGGTTAACCGGTTCTTTTTCAGCCAGACGCAGCAGGCAACGCTCGGCACGACGGGTAGTAGTGCGTGCGATGTCCAGTGCGGCAGCACCTACAGTATCGCCGGGGATAATGAAATGGCCCAACGGCTGCAGCAGAGAATCAAACTTGTCGATTGTATCTTCAAACAGCTTAACGTGTTCTTCTTTGATGTAAGGTTCGGGCAGGTTGAGGCTGGCAATGTCAGCCATCACAGACATGAGCAGCTTTTGTACATTGAAAATGGTTTCACGCACATCCTCACGCGTAACCTGAGCACGTGCCAAACCTAATGCCGAGGAAATTTCATCCACGGTACCATAGGCTTCTACACGCAGGCTTTGCTTGGGAACACGTTCTCCGGTGTACAAACCGGTAGTTCCTTTGTCACCGGTTCTGGTATAAACAGCAGCTTTCTTCATTTCTGCACCATCCTTTCCGTGAGAGTGTAACCCCTCTCAGTCAGCTCATGGCTGCCGAAAGGCTAAAGTTAATTAGTAAATTTCTTCCGGAGCGAAGAAGTTGTTGATTTCGCGTTCAGCAGCTTCCGGGCTGTCGGAACCGTGAACAATGTTTTCACCGATGCTCAGAGCGAAGTCGCCGCGGATAGAACCGGGAACTGCTTCAATCGGGTTGGTAGCACCGTTCAGTTGACGAACAGCTTTGATAGCGTTTTCGCCGCGGATTACAGCGCAAACCAGCGGAGCGGAGGTAATGAAGTCAACCAGTTCGCCGAAGAAGGGTTTGCCTTCATGCTCAGCATAGTGGAATTTAGCTTGAGCTTCGGTAACTTTAACCAGTTTCAGAGCTGCAACTTGCAGGCCTTTGTGTTCGAAACGAGCGATGATATCGCCGATCAGATTTTTCTTAACTCCATCAGGTTTTACGAGTACGAGTGTTTGTTCCATTTGTAAATCTCTCCTTAAAGTGTAATTAAATTTTTTATACTAACCCAATCACCGATGTGACTTAGAGGTATAGTTGAATTGTTAACGGATACCCATTTTTCTTGCCTGCTCACGCAGCAGCTGAACTCTTTCCTCGGTTGCGGGGTGAGTGCTGAAAAGCTGCTTGGCATCAACACCGGCAAAGGGGTTGATAATAAACATATGCGCAGTTGCTTCGGTAGCACCGGGCATTACGCGACGCTCCGCATAGGCTTCAATCTTCAGCAGAGCATCAGCCAGAGCATTGGGATTGCCGCAAAGCTCACCGCCGGATTTATCTGCCATATATTCGCGGGAACGGGATACTGCCATCTGAATCAGCATAGCTGCCAGAGGTGCCAAAAGCATAACCAGAATAGAAGCGATAGGATTACGGCTTTCGCCATTCTCATCACGGCCGCCGCCAAAAAACATGCCCCATTGGGCAATCGTGGAAATAGCACCTGCCATAGAAGCGGCAATGGTACTTACCAAAATATCACGATGCATAATATGGCTCAGCTCATGACCTAAAACACCGGCCAGTTCTTCCTTGGTCAGCATATCTGCCAGCGCAGTATTTACAGCAACGGCAGCATGCTCCGGATTTCTGCCGGTAGCAAAAGCGTTAGGCACCGGACTATTGATAATATAAACCTTCGGCATAGGAATATTGGCTTTTATAGCCAGCTTTTCTACTATTCCGTACAACTCCGGCGCACTGTTGCGGTCAACCTGTTGTGCATCGTAATGTGCCAGAACCATCTTATCACTATTCCAGTAAGCAAAGAAGTTCATTGCCACGCCTACAAAAAGCATTACGGTCATGCCGCGCAGACCACCGAAGAAGTCGCCCAGGAGCATCAGCAGCGCTGTCATTAACGCCATTAAAAACGCTGTTTTCATCTAAGTAATTTCCTCCTCATAAAAGACCTGCACTGTAAACAGGTACAGGCATTAATAGAATACATTTTCAACATATCTATTATAACAAGTAATTACTTATTTTTCAATTTGGGCCTTGATAGAGTTTAACATATTTTCACTGTTTTCACGAACTTTTTTCTTAAGAATAGGATTCAGGAGGCCGGCAATCATCGGAATACCGAACTCAAAATCAACTGCCAGCGTTACCTCGCAGCCGTCAGCCTGCGGTGTAATAAGCCAGGAGCCTTCCATTTTCTTTAAATCACCCTCGGTCTGAGCGTAGGTAATTTTCAGCTCCTCAGGATAGAAGGTATCGCGCTCGGTCCAGACGATTTTGCGTCCGTCAACATTACTTACCCAGTGAGAAACAGTGTAATTCTCACCGCGCTCCAAGATTTCTACGCTTACCAGGTCATGCATAAAATTAGGGTAAGCAGCCATATCCTTGATGATATCATAAATTTTTGCACCATCACCCTTGATGGTGGTTTTGCTCTCTACATAAGGCATAATCTTATCTCCTCTTATAAATCTTCAATAACATCCGCGGTTTCCTTAACAGCGCCTCTGAAAGCCTCCAGAACATGGTCAATAACCTCTTTAGGCATAATCAGCGGCGGCTCCATACGGATAACCTTAGGATTGTTCAAGGTATAAGCAACAATAATATGCTGGTTAATCATCAGGCTCATCAGCATACCGCCGGCACCCTCTTTGGTCAGCTCAATGCCGATCATCATACCGCGACCGCGTACTTCCTTGATAACGGAAGGATATTCCGCAGCGATAGCCTCCAAACCAGCCTTCAGATAAGCACCTGCCTCACGTCCGCGACGCAGCATATCCTCTTCCTTGATAGCATTGATGGCTGCTACACCGGCAGCGCAGGCCAGCTGGTTACCGCCAAAGGTAGAGGTGTGCAGGAACGGTGCTTCAATAAGACCGGCCCAGGCACGCGGAGTACCGATAATCGCACCTATGGGCATTACACCACCGCCCAAAGCCTTAGCGCAGGCCATCAGGTCGGGAGTAACGCCGTCATGATTAACGCCGAACCATTCGCCGGTACGGCCGATACCGGTCTGTACCTCATCGGCAATCAGCAAAGCACCCTTCTTCTCGCAGATTTCCTTCACCTTGCGCAGGTAACCCTCAGGCGGAACAATAATGCCGCCCTCGCCCTGAACAGGCTCCAAAATAACGGCAGCAGTATCCTCATCAACAGCTGCATCAACAGCTGCGGCGTCGCCGTATTCTACATGAGTAAAGCCATCGAGCAGCGGTTTAAACGGCTCGCGATACATATCACGTCCGGTAGCAGTTAAACTGCCGAAGGTTTTACCATGAAAAGCATTCTTGGCAGCTACGAATTTTTTGCGTTTAGTTGCCAGGCGTGCTACCTTCAGGCAGCCCTCAACGGATTCGGTACCGCTGTTGACAAAAAAGCTGTACTGCAGCTCACCGGGAGTAATCTCGGCCAGTGCCTCCGCCAAATCAGCCATCGGACGGTTGAACAGCACCTTGCCGCACATCGGCATAGCATGCAGCTCCTTTTCTACGGCCTCAACAACCTTCGGATGACGGTGGCCTAAAGCAAACATACCGTAACCGCCCAGGCAGTCAATAAACTCCTGACCTTCGCTGTCGGTAATCGTCCAACCCTCAGCATGGCCTTCAATGCTTGCCAGGCCCATAAAGCGGAACAGCTTTGCCTGAGCAGGATTGATATACTTTTCATATTTACCGATTGTTTCTTCTACATAATTAGACATTTTCTTACCTCGATTCAGTTTATGTAAATTAGAATTTTGCAAACATAAGAATATTTTTTCTTAAGAATTACAACTCTTGAACAACACACCAGAGCAAGCAACTAATATATCATGCAGCGAATAAAAATTTTAGCAAATGAGTGTCTGGAACCATAGAAACAAGGCAACCGAAAACTAAAGGTTACTTGCGAACAAAATCGGCGCCGCACGTTTCGTTCTGGTTCCACACGAAATTTGCGTTGTGCCCTGTGGGCACGGGAAAATTTTTTCTGAGCGGAACGATATGTTAGTTGCGCAGTTATCAGGTGCGAACCTTTCTTAGCAACTTCTTTCAGTTATGAAAGAAGTTGAATCAAACACCTAATACTGATTTAATACAGCAGCTCCGTCACCGGCACAAAGGTTATCCCCGTCCGTTTAAACTCCGCCGCATACATCTCCCAGCATTTGGCAGTATTCGGTCTGGCATGACAGATAGCAATAACGCTGCCGTTCTTTTCCGCCATAGCGAAAGCCTTATATATCTGCTGACGAATCGCCTGCACGTCAGAGCTGTTATCCAAAAAGATATCATTGCGGGCAGTCGAAACACCCAGCTGCTGCGCCACATTGCGTGCTACCGAAGCAGAATTTGTACGGCTGTCCACAAAAAACAGATTCTGCCGCCGCAGCTCCTGCAAAACAACTCGCATAGTATCCTTATCCGCAGTCGCCTTCGAGCCCTGGTGATTATTTACACCCATCACTCCCGGCAGACTGTTAAGCGCACGCCGCGTCAAGGACAGCTTCTCCGCCGCAGACAAATCCGTACGGACAGTAGCAGCACCCTCGCTCATAGCACTGCGGTCAATAGGCTCCATCGGCAGATGCAGCATCGGCACGCGTCCTTTAGACTTTACCATTTCCAGAACATCGCTGCTGTACTGCTTATACGGCAATATCGCATAGCTGAACGGCAGACCAGTATTCAGCAGCTTGCGCACCGGCGCCATATCATAACCGCAGTCATCAATAACGATAGCTACTTTTCCTCTGAATTGCCTGACGGTCCCCTGCTGCTCCTCTTCTGCCTTTTGCTCCGGTAAATCCTTAACATCCTTATCCTGCTTGGTCAGGTTACTGTTATGGAAGAAAATCACAGTATCCGTTACAAAGCTCTTGCTGCCTGCACCGGCCTTAACCTTAATACCAATTTCAGCCTTATAGGCATCCCATTTTTTATATTTGGCAGGCTTGCCGCTGATATAAACCAGTCCGGCCTGCTCAGCCTTTGTCTGCAGCCAGTCGCAGGCACCGGCAAGGCTTGTACCGGAAGGTACGCCAACTGCCAGCTCACGCTGGTTAATCTGCACTTTGGCACCGGATTCTTCAACCTCAACATCCTTTTTGCCATGATTGTTTTCAATCAGCTGCCAATTATTTTTCTGCAGCAAAATATTATCCAGCAGGCGCTGCGCCTCTATAGATTCATCCAGCAGACTTACCGTCTGCGGCTCATCACCCTTCTTATCCAAAACATCCTTCTTGCTGTTGCTGGTGGCATAAAAAAGTCCGCAGCCAATGGCAATAATCGCAATAACCGCTGTTAAAATCAGCACAGCATATTTACTGCCGGAGGATTTTTTCTTACTTGCTTTTGTCATAGGTGTTCTCCTTTCTAAGCCCGTGGGTGCGTTTTATCATACACCTCACGCAAACGCTCCACATCAAGATGCGTATATATCTGCGTGGTGGAAATATCTGCATGTCCCAACAGCTCCTGCACTATGCGCAGGTCGGTGCCGTTATTTAAAAGATGCGTCGCAAAGGAATGACGCAGCATATGCGGTGTAACGCGCTTGCTGATGCCTGCGCTCTTGCCGTATGCTACAATGATTTCGTAAAAACGCTCCCTTGTCATCGGTCCGCCCCAGCCGGTTACAAAAAGCTCTGCAGCCGCATCCGTCTTGCCATGAAGAAGCTGCGGGCGTACCACAGACAAATAATGCTCCAGATAATGCAGTGCGGTACGTCCTAACGGCAGCATACGCTCCTTGGAGCCTTTGCCCATAACAATGACATACTGCATCTTCATATCAACATTCTTCATCGGCACATTTACCAGCTCAGATACACGCATGCCGGTAGCATATAACAGCTCCAGCATCGTCTTGTCGCGATAACCGTCCAGAGTTCCCAAATTAGGCTCATCCAAAAGCCTTTCGACCTCCTGAACGCTCAGCACCTTCGGCAAATGCAATCCTCTGCTCGCCGCCTCCAGTACCTCGGCAGGATTACGGCGGATATAGCGTTCTGCCGTCAGGAAACGGTAAAACGCCTTAATCGAAGCCAGCTTACGTGCTACCGTCGAGGCAGCGCGGCCTTCCTGCTTTAAACGCACAAGATAGGCAATCAGCTGCTGTCGCGAAACCTGCAGCAGCTCCTCATCTGCCTTCAGCTGCAGGCTTTTCATCAGCAGGCGCAAATCACGCATATACGCCAGCTGTGTATTTTTTGCCAGTCCCAGCTCTACCGTCAGATATTCCTGAAACAAGGCCAGATAGTCAAACATAAAAACCTGCCTCCATCCCGCAAATTTGCCGCTTGCAAATTTTGCCGGATGCAATCTCTTTCAGAAAAAGAAAAACAACGCTTGTGCGCCGTTTTTCTTTATAATCATAACTTTATTAAAATTCTTTTTTCTCGGGCTGCATAATAGTAATATTAGTTGCCGGAGAAATAGTGGAAATAGCATGCTTATAAACAAGCTGCTGTTTGCCTTCGTTTTCAATAATAACAGTAAAGTTGTCAAAACCTCTTACTAAGCCACGGATTTGGAAACCGTTCATCAGATAGATGATAACACCCAGGTTTTCCTTACGAACATGGTTTAAAAAGCTGTCTTGCAAATTCATTGCGGGTTTTACTGAAGTAATCATTAAAAGCCCCTCCTACTCATTTCGTTATCTCCGGAAGTACAGATTCCTAAAAACCTACACTCCTCTTTATACTTATATTTTACACCGAAATGCCACTTTCTACAAGTATTTCGGTAATATCTGCCACTGCCTGCTTATAATCAGGCTCATCATCCAAATGCAGCCAGTGAATATACGGCATTTTTTTATACCAGGTAATCTGCCGCTTGGCAAAGTTGCGCGTTGCCTGCTTCAGCTTATCCACAGCAGCAGCATAATCCATGCTGCCGTTTAGATACCACACCATTTGCCTGTAGCCGATGCTCTGCATTGACTGACACTCGGGCGCTACTCCCTGCTCCAGCAGGCTGCGCACCTCCTGCTCCAGACCGGCTGCCAACATCAAATCCACACGCCTGTTGATGCGCTCGTACAGCGCCTGACGCTCCATCTCCAAACCGATAACCACAGCATCATAAGGACTTTCCTGCGCACCATATTGGTTGACAGCCTCGCCCTGCATAGCAGATTCCAGTGCACGGATAACACGGCGCACATTGTTGGGGTGAATGCGCTGCGCCTCCTGCGGCGCCAGCTCCTGCAGGCGCGCGTGCAGCGCCAACGCGCCCTTTTCCTGTGCCTCGGCCTCCAGCCTGCGGCGCAGCTCGCTGTCCTCATCCGCATTATTAAAGGCATAATCCTCGAGCAGCGCTTTAATATAGAGTCCTGTACCACCGGCAATTATCGGCAGATGTCCGCGCGCGTTGATTTCCGTAATCAGCGCAGCTGCACGCTCCTTAAAATCCACAACGCTGAAGGATGCATCCGGCGGTAGAATATCCACCAGATGATGCGGTACGGCCGCCAGCTCCTCGGCAGTTGGCTTGGCAGTACCGATATTCATATTTTTATAAACGAGCATTGAATCACCGGAAATTATTTCACCCTGAAACTGCTTGGCAATCTCAATAGCGCAATGACTTTTTCCGGTTGCTGTCGCTCCTAAAATAACAACTACCTTGGGTTTTTGCAACATAAATCACCTTTTTATTATTCCGTACTTAATCCTGCTGTATTTGCCGCCGATAAATTCCTCGCAGCCATACTCGCGCAGAATATATTCGCTGCGCTCCTTGATAACCACGCGCGGCGCTGCTTTAAGCGCCAGCTGCAGCGTTTCTGCCGACAGCGCTTCCTCGTAGGAAAGCGGACGCAATGCTTCCATGCCCTTGGCACCGTTGACAGGATGGCGGAACATCGGATCGAAATAAACAACGTCAAAGCTGTCCGGCGCACACTGCGCCAGATAATTCTCCGCCAACGCTTGCACCGGCTGAATCCGGCGCAGTGCTGCCGTCAGGTCAGCATCCTCGGCAACGTAATTTTTCAAGCCATAGCTCACGGCAAAATACAATAGCGGTGAAGCCTCCAAGCCAACAACCGTTCCTGCCTCACCGACAGCATAGGAGCTGATGGCAGCATCAGCAGCAAGTCCCAGCGTAGCATCCAGCACTCTTTTCCCCGGACGCAGGTCCAACGCCGTCAGCAAATGCTCTGTCGCACCGCGCTTCAGCTGCTGCAGACGCAGCACCGCCATCCCGGGATGATAGGCAAAGCTGCCTGCGGCGCTATGAATACGCGGGCCGTCCTTCTCTCCCACGACAAGCGCCGTCAGGTCATATTGCGCCATAAGCTCGTCTACACCCATATTGTGCGGACGCTCTACGTAAAGTGCGCCCAGCTGCTCCGCCCAGGCCCTGGCCTGGGCTGCAGCAGCGCTGCCTGTAGCATTTCTGGCCGTTGTTACGCCAATTTTGCCTGTAAGCATTAAAAGCCCGTCCTTTTAAACATTTTATACAGCTGATTGCTGTCAATTTCAATCATGCAAGGTCTGCCGTGCGGGCAGGTAAACGGATGCGTAGTATTGCACAAATCAATAATCAGCTGACGCATCTGCCGCATATTCAGCAGCTGTCCTGCCTTAATCGCTGCCTTGCAGGCAGTCATGTGCAACACCTCCTGCCGCAAATCGCTGCCATTAACATTACGCATTTCCCGTAACATTTTGCTGATAGCATTGATAAAATCTTCAGCGGCATCAGCCTTGATATCCGCCGGCAAACTGCTTACACGCAGCAGGCTTTCGCCGGCGCTGGCAGCATCCACACCCAAAGCAAGGAATTCGTCCCTGTGCTCCTCAATCAACGCAATATCATCAGCAGCCATATCCACATAAAGCGGCATCAAAAGCTGCTGCGACGGAATCTGCTCATGCGAAGCCACGAGCTTGTCATAAAGAATACGCTCATGGGCAGCATGCTGATCAATCAGATAAAGCGTTGTTTCGCTTTGGGCAATAATAAAAGTTTTATCAACCTGACCAATCGGCCAGATGGTATCCATACCGCTGTCGGTATCGGTAAAAGCAATAGTTTCCCTGTTGGGCACAGGTGCAGCCTCCGCCGGCTGCGGCTTAGCAAATTCACTGCGCGCCTCATGCACCTCCAGCACAGGCTCCTGATAGCCATTACTGTAGGAAGCAGTCGGGGCACTCTTAGCAAAATCATCAAACGGTTGCCACATCGTCTGTTGCTCTGCCTGTTCCTTTTTTTCAACAATAGCAGGCTGCTCAGGCGCCAGCAAACTTTCGGGAGCAGGTGCAGTCTGCACATCTTCCTTGCGCTCCGGAATTTTGAAAATCTGCTCCGCGCCGCCTTTGAACACAGGCTGCTGCGGCTGATACGCCGGCTTTACCTGCGGTGCAGGTGCAACCGGCACAGAAACAGCTTGCGGCTGCGGCTTCACAAACACATTCAGCTCCGAATCAGGTAGCAGCGTTACCTGCGTCTTTTGGGCTCTCATCGGCTTCGTCAGCGCATCTGTCAGCGCCTTATACATAGCCTTGTAAATAAGGCTGTCATCACTGAATTTGATTTCGCTCTTCTGAGGATGCACGTTAACATCAACGCTGGCTGTATCAACTGTTATATTGATAACAGCAAAGGGAAAGCCGCTTTTGGGAATCTGCGACTGATAGGCATGGTCCATAGCCTTGGAAAGCATCTTGCTGCCGATGCAGCGGCCGTTGACAAAGAACGTCTGCCACTGGCGCGTTCCCTTCAGCAGCGTAGGTTTGCCGATAAAGCCGCTAACTCTTACCTTAGGATCGTTCAGCGATACCTCCAAAAGGTTTTCGACAACATTCTTGCCATACAGTGCTTTAATCGCATGCTCCAAATCACCGTCACCGGGAGTGCTGAGCACCTCTTTATCATTGTTCACCAGCTTAAAACGCACATCAGGACGCGAGAGCGCCAGCCTTGTCAACAGCTCGCTGATATAACGTCCCTCGGTGCTCACGGTTTTCAGGAATTTACGGCGTGCAGGCACGTTGAAGAACAGATTCTCTACAATTACGGTAGTACCTGTACTGCCGCCGCTTGCCGTAACCTCCGTATTTTCACCGCCGTCGATATGCACAGAGGTAGCGAATTCCTCGCTCTCCGGACGGGTAAGCAACGTAAAGTTAGAAACAGAAGCGATACTGGGCAAGGCTTCACCGCGAAAGCCCAAGGTATTCAGGCTCAGTAAATCCTCAGCTTTCGTAAGCTTGCTTGTGGCATGGCGCAACACAGCCATTTTGGCATCAGCTTCACTCATGCCGCAGCCATTATCAGTTACTCTGATATATTCCGTACCGCCGGCAAAAATCGTTACTTCAATTTTATCCGCACCGGCATCCAGTGCATTCTCAACCAATTCCTTTACTACGGACGCAGGCTTTTCAACAACCTCGCCGGCAGCAATCTGGTTGGCGGTATTCGTATCCAACAAACGGACGGCATGCTCTTCTGCCATTATTTACCCAGCTCCTTTCTTGCTTCATCCTGCAATTTATACAAGGCGCTCATCGCCTCAATCGGTGTCATACTCATAACATCGAGCTGCAAAAGCTCATTGGCAATAGAACTGCCAAACAGCGAGCCCATCATATTATCCTGCGGCGCTGCAGCAGCTGCAGGCTGCTGCACGTGGCCGTTGTCATTATCATATTCCTTCAGCAGCTCTTCCGAACGCTCCAGCACCTTCTTCGGCAGACCGGCGAGGCGTGCAACATGTACGCCGTAGCTGCGGTCTGTACCGCCAGGTACAATACGGCGCAGGAAGATAATATCCTTGCCTCTTTCCTTAACGGCAACGGAATAATTCTTTACTCCGCTCAGCACATTTTCCAAGGCAATCAGCTGATGATAATGCGTAGCAAACAGCGTCTTTGCCTTGATGCGGTCATGGATATATTCCATAACTGCGTGAGCAATGCTCATGCCGTCAAAAGTACTGGTACCGCGGCCCACCTCATCAAGGATAATCAGACTGTTTTTCGTAGCGTATTTCAAAATCTGCGCTACCTCGTTCATCTCCACCATAAAGGTACTCTGGCCTGTTGCCAGGTCATCACTGGCACCGACGCGCGTAAAAATCTTATCTACCGGGCAAATGCTCGCCTGACGCGCAGGAATAAAGCTGCCGATTTGCGTCATCAGCACCAGCAGCGCCACCTGACGCATGTAGGTTGATTTGCCTGCCATATTCGGACCGGTAATAATTATCATGCGTTCGTCGGTATTATTCAGATTGGTATTGTTGGGGACAAAAATCTCCTTTTCCAGCAAGCGCTCTACTACGGGATGGCGTCCGTCAACAATCTTGATTTCGCCGTTATTATTCAGCTCAGGTCTTACATAATTATATTTATAGGCAGCCTCTGCCAAGCCTGTCAGCACATCAATGTAGCTGACGGCGCGGGCAGTTTCCTGAATCTCCTTGATTTTTCCGCGAATCAATGTACGCAGCTCATCAAACAGATAATACTCCAGCTGCTCGATTTTTTCCTTGGCACCGAGAATTTTATTCTCGAACTCCTTAAGCTCGGGAACAATATAGCGCTCCGCGTTTACCAGTGTCTGCTTACGCACAAAGTACGGAGGCACGCTGCTGCTCTGTCCCTTGCTTACCTCGATATAATAGCCGAAAACCTTGTTGAAGCCAACCTTCATAGTTTTAATGCCGGTTTCCTCTTTGATTTTCTGCTCAAAGTTCTGCATCCAGGTTTTGTTGTCAGCAGCAATCAGATGCAGCTCATCCAGCTCCTGATTATAACCTGTGCGAATCATACCGCCCTCACGAACAGAAAACGGCGGCTCATCGACAATCGCCTGCTGCAGTCTTGCAGCCAGCTCCTCGTGCAGATGCAGGCCCTTCCACAGCTTACGCAGCAGTCCGCTGCTACAGCCTTCCAGAATGCCCTTCAGGCCCGGAAGCACGCTTAAGGAATTGCGCAAAGCTACCAAATCTCTGGCATTGGCACTGCCCACCTCAATACGGCTGACAATGCGCTCCAGATCCGCAACAGCCTTCAGCTGCGCCACAATCGCTTCGCGCAGCTCTGCTGCTGCCAGCTCTGCTACAGCCTCCTGACGCTCATAAATGCGGCCCACATCAAGCAATGGACTTTCAATCCAGCTACGCAGACGACGCGCACCCATAGATGTATTGGTAAAATCGAGCACCTGCAACAGCGTACCGCGCTTTGAGCCGTCCGTCATATTGCGAACCAGCTCCAGATTGCGGATAGCAGTCACATCAAGATTCATAAAGCTGTTGCGTTCAATCCGTACCAAACGGTTAATATGGCTCAAATCGGCCATTACCGTTCCGTGCAGATAACGCAGCAAAAGCTCAACCGTACTATGTACCTCATCCGGCACGTCACTGCCGGCAAAGTGCTGCGTAAAATAATCAGCCTCCGGCGTACTCTCGTCATAATGCGTAACAACGCATTCCGGCAATCTTGCAGCTAGCCATTCCTGCAGCTTCTCACTCATTTCATCAGAAGTAAGGCGCACAACAAGCTCTGCTGGCTGCAGTCTGTAGAGCTGTTCGGTGATATTCAAAAAGCTTTCCGAAGTTTGGTCAAGGAACCATTCGCACTCGCCCGTTGTTACATCGGCCGCTGCCAGGCACATTCCCTTTTCCTGCGCCTGCTGTAAAAATACCAGATAGCGGTTATGCTTATCCTCCAGAAGCTGTTCGTTCAGCGCCGTTCCCGGCGTAATAATTTTAATAACCTTGCGCTCAACAATGCCTTTGGCTAGTTTGGGATCCTCCACCTGTTCGCAAATAGCGATGCGATAGCCTTTTTTTATCAGCTTGGCGATATAGCCGTCCACAGAATGATAAGGCACACCGCACATCGGCATATTTTCCATACCGTTAGAGCGCTTGGTCAGTGTTAAATTCAGCTCACGCGATGCAGTAAGCGCATCGTCAAAAAACATTTCATAAAAATCGCCCAAGCGAAAGAAGAGCAGCTCATTCTGATGCTCCTGCTTTACCGCCATATATTGTTGTACCATGGGCGTAACATTTGCAGCAGCCATTAATCAACCGCCTTACCTTTCACCAGCCAGGTCTGCGCAGCTTCAATCTGCACGTTAACCTTTTGTCCTACCTCGTATTGCTTATCTTCAATCGGCCACAGTACCAGAACTCCTGTGCGTGTGCGTCCGTTCCAGACTGTTTTCTGCTTGCTGGGGCCTTCTGCCAATACTTCCACAGTCTGACCTACCAGCTTTTCATGGCACTTCAGGCTGTTTTCGTTCTGCAGCGCCATCAAACGGTTCAAACGTTCCTTCTTCACTGCCAGCGGCACCTGATTTTCCATTTTTGCAGCAGGTGTACCGCTGCGCTTGGAATAGATGAAGGTATAAGCGGAGGTAAAGCCAACCTGACGCACAACATCCAGAGTTTCTTCAAAATCCTCTTCGGTTTCACCGGGGAAGCCTACAATAATATCTGTGGTAATCGTTGCGTCCGGCACATACTTTCGTACCAGCTTCACCAGCTCCAGATATTTTTCCTTCGTGTAACCGCGGTTCATGCGGCGCAGAATTTCCGAGCTGCCTGCCTGGAACGGCAGATGGAAATTTTCGCAGATGTGCTCACATTCTGCAACAGCCTTGATAACCTCCTCGCTCATATCACGCGGGTGGCTGGTCATATAATGAATACGCTCAACACCGGGAATAATATCCACACGGCGCAGCAGCTTAGCGAAGGCATCCTTATCGCCAAAATCCTTGCCATAGGAATTAACGTTTTGTCCCAGCAGAGTAAATTCCTTGTAGCCATCTTTAACTGCTGCCTCAATCTCGGCAACAATATTATCGATGCTGCGGCTGCGCTCGCGTCCGCGTACATACGGCACGATGCAGTAGGTGCAGAAATTATTGCAGCCATACATAATAGGAATCCAGGCAGCAAAGGAGCTTTGGCGTACCATATGACCTTCAAACTCACTTTGGTGAATAGTCAGATCGGTATAAACCGCAGCCTTGCGCTCTGCCAGAAACTCCAGCAGCAAACGCTTGAAATCGTTAACGTAAGCAGTACCCAGCAGCAAATCTACCTGCGGATGCTTTTTACGCAGCTTTTCGCCATCCTTCTGTGCCATACAGCCTGCAACACAGATAACTACATCCGGATTGGCACGCTTTACAGCCTTTAATTCGCCAATTTTGCCGGCAATTTTCTTTTCCGCACTTTCGCGCACGCAGCAGGTGTTGACAATAATTATATCTGCGGTATGAAAATCAGGATTAGGTGCATAACCCAGCTCCTGCAGCTGTCCTGCATAATGCTCCGTATCGGATTCATTCATCTGGCAGCCGTAATTTATCAGACAGTAGGTTTTATTTTTATCACTCATGTAAATACCTCCGTTTAAAATCAGTCTATCATTATATTATACCTAATTACAGTCACTTCCCGCAACATTTCCCCCGGAAAGAAGTAGGGAATAATTTATAAAATATTTTAGTAGTAGGTATTGAAATCTGCCCTTAAGATGATTACAATATATGCAGGCAAAGAATTTTTCCGATTGCCTTTTAATATAGTTTAGGAAGGTCAAAATCATGCAAAGCAAAAAGAAATGGTTTGTTGTATTTATTCTACTCGCTGCCCTTGCAGGCGCAGCCTTTTATTTTCTTTATTTTATCCGTACACCGGCTTATGCCTTGAACGAAGCGCGCGTTGCACTGCAGCAGCATGACAGCGCAAAATTTTCACGATATGTTGATGTTCCCTCTGTTATGGACAACGCTTTCGAGGACATCATCAAGGCAGAAAGCAAAATCAATAACGATAATGTTTTCTCCAACCCGTTCGCACTCGGCATTCTGCATATGCTGAAGCCTTCGGTCGTAGACCTGATGACGCAAGAGGCTCTGGACAAAATTGCCGCTAAGCCCGACAATACTCCTAAGCAGCCGGCCGATCCCGTACCTGATGCTATGAAGCGTAATCTGGAGCGTCACATCCCTATTAAAAATCTTACTGTCAAAGACCTGAAGCTCAGCAAGCATGAGGGTGAGACAGCAAAAGCAACCCTTGTGCTGCACAACAATGAGCTGGACAAGGATTTTATTGCCGAGCTGCTGATGCAGCAAAATGATAAAGGTGATTGGCAGATTAAGAAAGTCAGCAATCTGGCAGACTTTATCGTTCAGCTAGATGCAGCTAAACGTGCTAAACAGGCCCTGCTGAACAAGCCTGTTATGGACCGCCTGAACAAAGCGCTGCAGGCAACCAGCGAGCGCTTGACGCTGAACAAGGACAGCAACAAAATCGGCAGCGAGGAAAAAGCTACGCTTACCGCTACCATCATGGCCAAAAACATGAGTAACGTTGCTATCAACCGTATGTATTACGATGTAACCGTGCTCAACGATAAAGGTGAACAGCTTTATTCCTATCCGGAGCATTATCAGGGCAGCATTGCCCCCGGACAGGCTGTGGAGCTCACCACCAGCAAAACGCTGAATTCTATGCTGCCGGATGATAAAAAGCTGATGAATCTGGATATTACCAAAGAAACCGTAAAAATTCAGGTCACCTACATTGCTTTTGATAACGGCGAGGTAATTTCTCCTAAGGGTTTGATTGAATAACCGCAAAAAATTAAACGCTTACATCCCACGTTGATGCGTGGGGCGTAAGCGTTTTTTTGTTATGATAATTTACCGCTTAGCCCACAACCCTCAGCCAGCCTTTGGCCAGCACCGATTGGCAAAATACATCCTCCTTAAGAATATAGATATTCCTGTCCGCGTTTTTCATACTGATTGCAAGCTGCAAATCAGCACCGTCACACACGGAAGCATCCGCCGTGCCGACAATAACCATATCAGAAGCTGCTGTAACATGATAAGCAACGCTTGCACCAAGCGCAGTCAGTATCTCCTGAAGGTTTTTAAGATAAAGACCGTCAAAAGAGCCAAGCAGAACTATATTTTTATCTGCCAATGGTCTTAAGCGCCTGAAAGACGGTACTATTACCAGCTCTCTTTGCTGCGGCGGCAGATGATAACCAGCCACCGCCAGCTCCTTCAGCTTCTGGTAGCAGCCATTGCAAATGCCGCAGTCAACAAGCGCCCTGTGTGCACCGTCGGTGGCAATGTTGAAATATTCGGCAACCGCAGTCTGCTTATACCTGCCTAAAAACGGTAATTCATTCTGCGCCAGCTTCATAACATCAACATAATCATTGGCTAATCTTTTGACATAATAGCCCGCCAGATTTTCCGCAATAAAGCTCAAATCAAAGCCTACATTATAGCCTGCTATAATATCATCAGCCAAAAAATCCATAAAGGACAAAATCACCTCGTCGATTGCCGGAGCATCCGCAACCATGGCGTCATTGATACCGGTGAGCCGTGTAATATAATACGGAATGGAAAAATCCGGTTTAACAAGGCTGGAAAATTCATCTACTCTGCGATTATTGCGGTATTTTATAGCCGAGATTTCCGTTATATAATCATTTTGCGGATTCAGGCCGGTAGTTTCAATATCTAAAACAGTATAATCATCAGGATAAGCCAGCAACAGCTTGCCGTCTATATACCTGTTTCTTTTTACAGAACTCAAAAAATCACCTTGCCGAGCTTAGCTCAGCGTCTATATCCTTTCTTTTGCTTATTTCTCCAACACCTTCATACACATAATTCCTTTTTCGTTACGCACCAGGAAAAAGCTTATTTCATCGCCCTTATGCAGACCAGTTGCCGCTTGAGGCTCGGAAAGCAGTGTGCCTATGATATTTACCTCACGCACTTCCTTAAGCAGCACATAAGCTGCTTCGGCCTCATCGCCGCACACCAGATAAACCGTGACGGTATCCGGGTGCATAGCAAGTCTTGCAGGATCTAACGAGGTAAGCCTACGCATCGCTTCTGTCGCTTCGTCTGCCTTATAAGCCTTTTGCACCATTGCCACCTTGCTTTGGAACTCGCTCAGGCGAGGCATTTCGCTCGGCAGCACAGCTGCCTGCGCTTCCATCAGCTCAGCTAAGCGTATCTTCGCTGATTGCTCATCATTGCCATGCAACAACTTCAGCGTCTTTTTAGCTGCATCGTGTACAGCACAACAGAGTATTTCAAAGGTAATACCTGCCTGTGCATCTATATAACAATAGCAAAGTACGCCGGTAGCATCTTCTGTTACCTCAAAAATGCTGCCAAGGTTTTGCGCCACGCCGGCAGCGTCTATGTAAAGGTATTTATCCACAATGTCGCGGAAATTCATTTCTTTAAGAAGCATATTATCACCTCGTAGAGTCAGTATCATTTATATTCAATCATACATGCAAATTCTTTAATTTGCAATAAAGCAATGAGTATTTTTGAGTGTGTTGGATTTGGCGAAAAAAAATCGTGCAAAATAAAAATTGCCAGACCGGAGACGTTAAACTCCGCTCCAGCGCAAAGCAGACTGCTAAAAGCAAATTACCTGCTGAAACAAATACATACTTCTGCAAGATTTTTTATTATATTTTTACTAGAAATCTACTTGTTAACTAGTTGATATATTTAAGATGTCATGATATACTATACTCAACAAGTTGATATCAACTGTATCAATTATATTATTAAATTGTCAATTCTAAGGAGGAAATAATCATGTCAAACAAAGCTTGGCTCTTACGCCCAAGTCCAACAAATATCAACCGAATCAACGAATTTCAGACAGAAAATATTGTCGCAATCGGCTGGCCCGGTATAGGTGACCTCACCGGAAAAACCAGACAAGACCTCAAAGAAATCCTGTCCAAACCTCCATATTCATATACTGCCTTAGCACTTGGCAACGCATATGCAACTGTAGATATATTCGTAAATCAAATGAATAAAGGTGACCTTGTACTGACTCCTGACGGTGACAACATCTACCTCGGAGTAATCGCAAGCAACTATCAGTTCAATCCTAAAGTAGACAACATTAGTAATGGCTATTCACATCAAAGAACTGTAGAATGGCATAACAAAATAACAAGAAAGGAGCTTTCCAAAGCTCTAAGATCATCATTGAAAGTATATCGAACTGCGGCAGACTTAAGCCCTCACTATAATGAAATCAAAGCTCGCTGCTTCAATATGCCTATTCCTAAAGCAGCAACCACAGGGCCTATCAAAATCAGCTATCCGCTCAGACCTGACGTCAATATTTCTTTTGAAATACCGGCAGACATGACAAAAGAAGAAGCAGAAAGATTGAAGACTTTCATCTCTACTCTGCATTTTAAAGATTAATCTTAGCTAAAAAAACAAAAAATAGGCTGGGACAAAACCCAGCCTTAAACAGAAAAACTAATAGAGTAGGTGTCTATGACGAACGAGGAATTTTGTTTATATGACGCATGGTAGGTGTGTTTAATGGTGTGTCGAATCTAGTTACTAAGCAAGCGGTGAGAACAGTAAAATATGATTTTGATCAAAATTACAGGGTTCTGTTATTGTTTGCATACGTATCTAATTGTAGATAATTTTATTAGGAGGAATTGATAATGTTATACGCTGTTGATACTGGAAAAAAGATTACTAAATTACCTCACGAATCTAACTATGTAAAATGGAGAAAGTGTATATCTACTGCTGATTACGCTAGAGTAGTCGCACGGATACGTGCGACTATTGAAGGTAATGAGGTAAATACTGCCGGGTGGATTCCAGATAGTAATTGGATTGGAACACCATACGAAAAAATTTATTATGCTTGTGGACAAAATGAAATACAAGCTGGATTATTTTTTGGCTTGATTGTATTTAAATTATTTATGGATGATGAAGATACCGTATGGGGATTCGGGCGATATGAAGCAAATGGTCATAAGATACGAAGCATGACATATTTCAAGCTTAATGTTGACCCTAAAACATTAAAATAATTAATGATTAAGATTCAGCTTTTTAAATTATAGTTGCCAATTATCAACTATAAATCACAGAGAAAAGTACACAAGCTGTCATACTGCAGGGGCGTAATCTCACCATCACAATAAGACTTATAGATTTTATTGGACAGCTCATTCACATCAATCTGAACCTCATCGTTCCATACCTGCTTAATCAGAGAAGGATAATAATGATATTTAGCAGAATCAGAAGAAAAACCATACTTAAAAAAATCACCTATACTTTCTAGCTTATCTGATTATAAAATTCAGCCTAAACGCAAGCTGGAACCTTGAACAACAAAATCAAATTGTTTTTTTCTCGCACACTTATACCACCAAACATAACAAAAAATCTACTTTATGTTATATCAAAATTTACATTAAAACCATAAAATTCATTAACCCCTTACTATTTTACCAACATATAACCGCCCCACGAACTCAATAAAAATTGAATTTGCGAGGTGTTTTCCTACTAAATATAAAATCACTCTACTCTTTTAAAATTAGAGTTGGCACAAGATGAATACTGCTTTTCCAAATCTTGGTTGTTTAATTTAGAGTTGGAGTTGGCAATTGTCACACATTATACCACTATCTTAGTGATGGAACAGGCGCAGTCCAGTGAAGGCCATTGCAATACCGTACTTGTCGCAGGTTTCGATAACATTATCATCACGGATAGAGCCGCCTGCCTGTGCAATATATTGCACGCCGCTGCGATGCGCACGCTCAATGTTATCGCCGAACGGGAAGAATGCGTCACTGCCAAGAGCAACGTCCTTCAACTGAGCAACCCAAGCCTTTTTCTCTTCGCGAGTAAGCGGTTCCGGTTTTTCGGTGAAGAAGTTTTCCCATACGCCGTCAGCCAGTACATCCTCATAATCATCGGAGATGTAAACGTCGATGGTGTTGTCGCGGTCGGGACGACGGATGCTGTCCTTAAACGGCAGAGCCAATACCTTCGGATTTTGGCGCAGCCACCAGATATCAGCCTTACCGCCTGCAAGACGGGTGCAGTGTACGCGGGATTGCTGGCCGGCGCCGATGCCAATAGCCTGACCGTCTTTTACGTAGCAAACGGAGTTGGACTGAGTATATTTCAAAACGATTAAGGAAATCAGCAGGTCGCGTGCTGCTCCTTCCGGAATTTCTTTATTCACGGTCGGGCGGTTTTGCAGCAGATCAGCGGTAATTTTAGCTTCGTTGCGCTCCTGCTCGAAGGTAATACCGAATACCTGCTTGTGCTCCAGCAGTTCCGGCTTGTAGTTTTCATCAATTTTAATAATGTTGTAGGTGCCTTTGCGTTTGCCCTTCAGAACGGTAAGAGCCTCTTCGGTATAACCGGGTGCGATAACGCCGTCGGAAACCTCGCGTGCCAGCATTTTTGCAGTCTGCACGTCGCAAACATCGGACAAAGCAACAAAGTCGCCATAGGAGCTCATGCGGTCAGCGCCACGAGCACGTGCATAAGCATTTGCCAGCGGAGAAAGCTCCAGATCATCTACATAATAAATTTTCTTCAGAGTATCGCTCAGCGGCAGGCCAACTGCAGCACCTGCAGGGCTTACGTGCTTAAAGGATGCTGCTGCCGGCAGACCGGTTGCTTCCTTCAGCTCTTTTACCAGCTGCCAGCTGTTGAAAGCATCGAGAAAATTGATATAACCCGGACGGCCGTTCAGCACCTCAATCGGCAGCTCGCTGCCATTGTTCATGTAAATACATGCGCTGCCCTGATTAGGATTGCAGCCATATTTTAATGCTAATTCTTTCACTATAACTCCTCCTCTTTTGTATAGTGCCAGTCACTTAGACAAACAAAAAACCGACACACTGGCACAAGAAAAAATCTTTGCCCAGACGGTCGGCGTGCTACCGGTCATACTCCCCTGTGGTAACCCACTTCCGTCAGTTATATGACCTAATACTAAAATTATAAGATGCCGCGTTGTTTTTGTCAATACCAGGCGATTGTGGTAAAATAAATGTATGATGAATTAGAGTGTTGCCCCCTTTAGTCTCGCTATCGCTCGACAGTTCCCCCAAGGGGGAACCAAGAATTCTTGTCTATACATATATCTAAAAGGTACGGCAAGCTCTTTTCAAAGGAGGAAATAATATGACTCTCTGTTATGTATGTCCGCATCGCTGCGGTGTAGACCGCCCTGCAAATATGTCTGATACTACAGGCTGCTTCGGCAGCTGCGGCGTAGGCCTCGCTCCGATTGTTGCCCGCGCCGGCCTGCATATGTGGGAAGAGCCCGTCATCAGCGGCACCAAAGGCAGCGGTACGGTTTTCTTTTCCGGCTGCAACCTGCACTGTGTTTTCTGTCAGAACTATGACATAAGCTGCAAGGGCTTCGGCAAGGAAATTACCATTGAACGTCTGAAGGAAATCTATCACGAGCTTATCGCTCAAGGTGCGCACAATATCAATCTGGTTACACCCACCCATTTTACAGAGGGAGTGCTGCAAAGTCTGGACGAGCCTCTGCCGGTGCCTGTTGTTTATAACACCAGCGGCTTTGAAACGCAGGATACACTGCGCCGCCTTAAAGGCAAGGTGCAGATTTATCTGCCAGATTTAAAATACAGCGACGATATGGCTGCTATCAAATACAGCAACGCTCCCTACTACTTCCGCATCGCAACCGAAGCTATTAAGGAAATGTATAATCAGGTAGGCGACTACCATATTGACGATAACGGTATCATGACGAAAGGTGTCATCATCCGTCATCTGATTATGCCCGGTATGCCGGACAACACCAAGAGAATTATTGATTGGGTTGCTGCCAACTTCAAGCCAGGACAAGTAATGTTCAGCCTGATGCACCAATACGTTCCCTGCGGCCGCGCCAGCGAATATCCCGAAATCAACCGCAAGGTTACGGATGAGGAATACAAGGAGCTGGAAAGCTATCTGCTGCAAAGTACTATCGAAGACGGCTTTGTGCAGGAGGGCGATGCAGCCTGCAAGGACTTTATCCCCTGCTTTGACGGTACAGGAGTATAAAAGGCATGAAAAAAAACCGCCTAATGGTTAGGCGGCTTCCTTCAAACTACAAATTTGCGAGGAAAGCCGACCTACCACAATCGGCTATCTCTATACTTTATTATAGCAGTTTTTGCGTTATTGTCAATTTGCCTCCCGACGTAACACCTCCGCCAGCACCTCAATGCCACGGCAGATATCCTCAGTTGAGGCGTACTCTGCCGGGTTATGGCTGATGCCTGCGCGACAGGGAATAAACAGCATTGTCGTGGGGCAGATTTTCGTCATATGCATAGCATCATGACCGGCGCCACTATTCATATGCAAGAAGCTGAAGCCCTTTTCTGTGCATATCGCTTCGCTCTGCGCGGCCAATGCCTCATCCAGCGCCACCGGACTGTCTGCTGTCAGCATTTCTAGCTGCACGCCGACGCCGTCGCAAACAGCAACGTTTTCGGCCTGCTCGCGGATGCTTTGCAGTACGCGCGCAATGCTGGCTTTATCAACGCCACGCACATCAACCCACAGCGTAACTGCTCCCGGCACAACGTTAATCGAACCGGGCTCTACGTCAACCACGCCAACGGTACCGACACTGCCGTTGGCTTTTTCTGTTTCCGCAGCCTCGTTCACCGCCAAAATAAGCTTAGCAGCACTGACGAGCGCGTCACGGCGCATCCCCATCGGCGTTGCGCCGCTGTGGTCTGCCACGCCTTTAATATGAATCTTAAAGCGTGTCGGTGCCGCAATATTCTGCACGATACCAAGCTGGTGCTGTGTCTGCTCCAGCACCTTGCCCTGCTCTATGTGCAGCTCCGCAAAGCATTTATAGCTGCCGGGAGCAATTACGGCATCACGATAAGCGTCAGGATTGCAGCCCCATTCACGCAAGGCCTCGATAAAGCTGATATCACCCTTCTTAGCGCCTTTGTTCAGCTGCTCCGGCACTGCGCCGCCTGTCAGCAGCTTACTGCCCATAGTCGCAAAGCCGAAGCGGCTAGATTCCTCAGCACGGAAAATAATCACCTCAATGCTGCTCTCAAGCTCCTCGTCCTGCAGCATATACAGTGCCTCCAGAGCACCTACCACACCGCACATGCCGTCATAGGCACCACCATGGATAACAGTGTCCAAATGCGAGCCAGTGGCTACCGGCGTCAGCTGCGGCTGTTTGCCCTCACGACGCAAAAAAACATTGCCCACAGCATCGGTGCGTATTTGCAAATGCAAATCCTGCACCTGCTCCAACAGCCAGCTCTGAGCCTTTTTATCAAGCGGACTGTAGGCAAGGCGGGTAACGCCCTCTTCACTGTCCGTAAAAGCAGCCAAGCCTTGTAAAAGTTTAGCTACACGTTCATGATTTACCTGTAACATTTTTATTCCCCCTTCATTCGGAAATAGCAACAAAAAATATATAATAAAGATGACAGCTTTATTATACTTGCTTCTTAAGCATCACACAAGAGCGGCACTTCATCTGAAAATCCGAGATTATGGAAAGTTTTTTACACTTTTGCTAAAAACTCCTTGCAATTAATGTAAAATCCACGTAAAATTATCATAGTAAAATTTAAGAAAAGAGGTTATTTATTTTGGAACGCAAAGTTATTCAAGTTGAAGAACGTCCGCCATTACTACTTAATATTCCGTTAAGTATCCAGCATCTGTTCGCCATGTTCGGCTCTACCGTGTTGGTTCCCTTTTTATTCAAGGTCAACCCTACCACCTGCCTGTTCATGAACGGCCTGGGTACCCTGCTCTACATCTTCATCACCAAGGGCAAAATTCCTTCCTACCTCGGCTCCAGCTTTGCCTTTATCTCTCCTGTACTGCTGATTATGTCCACCTCTGCCTATAACCATGCACAGTCCGGCTTTATCGTTTTCGGTCTGCTGTTCATGCTTTTCTCGCTGATTATCCACTGCGTAGGTACCAAATGGATTGATGTCATCTTCCCGCCGGCAGCAATGGGCGCAATCATCGCTGTTATCGGTCTGGAGCTGGCACCTGTTGCAGCTAACATGGCAGGTTTGACCGGTGATAACATTAATATGGTCAACGTGGCTATTTCTATGTTCACATTGGCGGTCGGCGTTATCGGCTCTGTTGCCTTCCGCGGCTTCATGAGCATCATCCCGATTCTTTTCGGCGTTGTCTGCGGTTATATTTTTGCAGCTATCATGGGTATCGTCAACTTCCAGCCGGTAATCGACGCTCCCTGGTTCCAGGTACCGCATTTCTACGCTCCGGTTTTCGATATCAACGCTATTATGATTATAGCTCCGGCCGCACTCGTTGTACTGGCTGAGCATATCGGCCATCTCGTAGTAACCGGCAACATTGTTGACCGCGACCTAATTAAGGATCCGGGCCTCTCCCGTTCCCTGTTCGCCGACGGCCTTTCCAATGTTATCAGCGGCTTTGCCGGCGCAACTCCGAACACTACCTACGGTGAAAACATCGGCGTTATGGCAATCACCAAGGTTTACAGCACCTGGGTTATCGGCGGCGCTGCTGTCATGGCAATCATCCTTTCCTTCTGCGGTAAGCTCAGCGAGCTGATTCACAGTATCCCCGTTCCCGTTATGGGCGGCATCTGCATCCTGCTGTTCGGCGTAATCGCTGCCAGCGGCATCCGCGTACTGGTTGAACGTCAGGTAGATTACAGCAAATCCTCCAACCTCGTAATGACCTCTGTTATTATGATTATCGGCCTTTCCGGTGCGAAGCTCTCCTTCGGTGCCTTTTCCGTACAGGGCATGGTGCTGGCAACTGTTGTTGCTATTATTATGAGCCTTGTCTTCAAGCTCTTTGAATCCCTGCACCTGCTGAACGAATAAGACATATAAAGCACAAAACCGCTGCAGAATCTCTGCAGCGGTTTTTTAGTATTTACAACGCAAGCCTGCGAGCGCAGGCTTATCTTTTTTATTTTAGAAGCGGAAATCTCTTTCTCCCTGAGCAATTTTTTGCAGACGCTCTATGCAAACCTCACGCACCTTTTCCTGCGGAATGTTCGGCAGCTCGGCCTGCACCAGTTTTTCGCCCAAAGCCTTTGTTGCAGGAGAAGCATAATCCTCCAGATATTCCTTCAGCGTCAGCAGCGCATTAGGATGGCAGCAGTTTTGAATCTGCTTGGACTTGCACAGCTCCATAAATCTGTCGCCGGTACGTCCTGCACGATAGCAGGCAGTACAGAACGATGGCAGGAAGCCTAATTCCATCAGCCATTCGATTACTTCATCCAAAGAGCGCTGGTCAGAAACGTCAAACTGCTCGGTATCGGTCGGACGTACATCCTCGGTGTAACCGCCCACGGAAGTACGCGAGCCGCCGCTGATTTGCGAAATACCAAGATGCAGTGCCTTTTCACGCACAGCCTGATTTTCACGTGTAGAAATAATCATACCTGTATACGGAACAGCAATGCGGATAATAGCAATAATCTTGCAGAAGGTTGCATCATCAATACCGTTGTCAAAAACGCCCGGGTCGATATCATCGGCGCGTTTGATACGCGGTACGCTGATGGTATGCGGACCTACGCCGTGTACTGCCTCCAGATGCTCGGCATGCATCAAAAGGCCGGCTAGTTCGTAACGGTAACGCTCCAAACCGAACAGTACGCCCAAGCCGACATCATCAATGCCGCCCTCCATCGCTCTGTCCATAGCCTCCGTATGGTAAGCGTAATTGTGCTTCGGTCCACGCGGGTGCAGGTTCTCATAGCTTTCCTTATGATAGGTTTCCTGGAAAAGGATATAGGTACCGATGCCTGCTTCCTTCAGTTTGCGGTAATTTTCTACAGTCGTAGCCGCAATATTTACGTTAACACGGCGGATAGCGCCGTTTTTATGCTTAATAGAATAGATAGTCTTGATGCAGTCCAAAATGTACTCTATCGGGTTGTTTACCGGATCCTCGCCGGCCTCCAGCGCCAAGCGCTTATGGCCCATATCCTGCAGCGCGATAACCTCGGCACGTACCTCCTCCTGCGTCAGCTTTTTGCGTCCGATATGCTTGTTGGTTGCATGGTAAGGACAATATACGCAGTGATTGATACAATAATTGGATAAATACAGCGGAGCAAACAGCACTATACGGTTGCCGTAAAAGTCCTTTTTAATCTGCTCAGCCAGAGTAAACATTTCCTGCACCAGCTTTTCGTCCTCACAGGCAAGCAATACGCTGGCCTCACGATGGCTTAAGCCCTTGCGCAGCTTGGCCTTGGCAATAATCTGCTCCAGCAGCTCCTTGTTGTTTTTGTTGGCCTCAGCATAAGCAAGTGTGTCGAGGATTTCCTCATGACAGATAAATTCTTCGGCCTTCATTGATTTTGCATTATACATTTTGTCTCCTCCTTACAGGTCAGTAGTATCTTTCCCGTCAGATAGTTGATATCCAGCAGTCTATTCCTTGGCAGTTACGTTGGAATAAGCAGTTTTGGCATTCACACCGGCAAGCAGCCCCAGCTTACCGCTCATAGCGCTGATAATATCCTGCGGCGCATCAACGGCAACGCAGATAATATTAACATTCTTCTGGCGATAGGGCAGGCCCATGCGGCCGATAATATAACTGCTATAGGTGTGTAAAATTGCGTTAAGCTCTTCCACAGCCTCAGGCTGCGTTACAATAATAGAGATAACAGCTACTCTTGTTTCCATACTTATCACCCTTCTCTTTTCGGAACTAAGGCAGAATCTAAATCTGCTATATTTTGCTGAATATATCTATAATAGTATACCATATTTCACGAAAAGTGTGGTATACTAAACCTATAAATATTTATCTGCTTGTAAACAGCTTATAACAAAAGGAGCCATTATAATGCTGAATATATTTTTCTCTTTATTTCTTTTGGGCATGCTGGTCGTTTTATGCGGCAAGGCAATCCGCCGCGCCATGCACCAGCAGCAGCCATTAAACAGCAAGGAAGCCGCTCTGCTCATAGCGCTTTCGCTCGGCTGTCTTTTCGCCCTAAATGCCGGTGTCAGCGCCGTCTACAAAACCCAGCTGCTTTTCTACTGAAAAGAGCGCAGCCCAGCTGCCGCAAATGCGGCAGCTTTTTTGCTTTACGCAAAAAAGAGGCAGACAGCAGACTTACGCCTCGCTGTTTGCCTCTTATGCTGCTATTTTGTTTTACGTTATGTCGCAGAAATCCCCATTAAAGCCTTTTAAAACTTCTATAATTAATTCTGCTTCAGCAAATTAATAGTTGGTTACCTTCAGCTCGAAATAGCCCTGAGGATGGTCGCATACCGGACATTTTTCCGGAGCCTTTTCAGCGATAACAATCTTACCGCAGTTAGTGCAGATCCAAACCTTTTTCTCTTCACGCTGGAAGACACGGTCATTCTCGATGTTTGCCAAAAGCGCACGATATCTTTCCTCATGCTCTTTTTCAATCTTGCCTACTTCTTCAAACAGGAATGCAATTTTATCAAAGCCTTCCTCTTTGGCAACCTTGGCAAATTCGGCATACATTTCGGTCCACTCATAGTTTTCGCCTGCAGCTGCATCCTTCAGATTTTCAATAGTCTGGGGAACAGCGCCACCATGCAGTGCCTTGAACCACAATTTAGCATGCTCTTTTTCATTACCGGCAGTTTCGGTAAAAATAGCACCAATTTGGTTGTAGCCTTCTTTTTTGGCTGCACTTGCATAATATTGGTACTTAGTATGAGCTTGAGACTCACCCGCAAAAGCGGTCTGCAAATTTTTTTCAGTCTTGCTGCCTTTTAAATCCATTTTCAATTCCTCCTCTTGAAAACGACGCAACAGCCTTCCCAAACTAAAGCTTATATAGCCTTAGAATCAGTTTTGGTCATCACCCAAAACTTCTTCGCTTACAGGGTGTTCTGCCATTTCCTTTTGGCATTCAGGGCAGATACCGCTGAAAACAATATCATGGTGATTCATTTTGTAGCCGGTTACAGCAGCTACCTTTTCATCCATATCCGGGATATAATCAAAGTTTTCTACGTTCATGAACTTACCGCATTCAGTGCATTTGATGTGGTAATGTCTTGCGAGGATATGATCAAAACGATCAGCACCGCTAGGAACGGAAACCTTGCTCAGCAGACCGCTTTCAACCAGAGAATTAAGGTTGCGGTAAACGGTACCTTTGCTGATATCGGGATACTCCATAGTAATGCGATCATATACTTCTTCAGCAGTAGGGTGATCTGCTAAAAAACGTACAGCCGCGATAACAAGTTGTCTTTGAATAGTGTTTCTTTTAGCCATTTTCATCATCCTTTATCAAAAATAATTCTCATTTAGAATTATACACCCTACGTCAAAATTGTCAAGTATTTTTAGTACCAATCTACAAAATAATCACAAATAAATTTCTACTTTTTTTGCTGTTGTCTAGCAGATAATCAATCCATTCTTAATTCTAAAATTACTCAAAAGGAAAATTATAACAAAGAATAGAAAATGCTTCTCATTAACACTTTATTCAAAATATAAAAAAAGTACTGTCGGAACTTTGTCCGACAGTATTAGTTAACCTATCTCATTTATTCGGTTTTTTCCCAGATGAGCTGTACAGGCAGATTAGAGGCTCCCGGAGGCGACCAGACAAAGCTGTATTCGCCTGCTTTCAGCTGAGCAAGCTCAATTGCTTCCTCTATTTTCGAGCCTAAGCACACCGTGCGTTCAGGCAACGCCAACAGCTGACGCTCACCCTTAGTTTTGTTTTCCAGTACGCCGTAACCGGCAAACGGTCCGCCGATCGGATTCAAAATAAAGCTGATAGGCTTTTTGCCTGCAACGGTAAAGTTCACCTTATAGATAACGCCGTAGTTGCCGTAGTTTTCCGCAGGCAGTCCGGTAGTAGCATCAACGCCCTTGGCATAGCCCTCCTGTGACGTTGCCAGCTCCAGCATGAGCGGTTTTTCCGGTGCCTTGACAGGTTTCTTCAGCGTATAGTTCCAGTCTGCAGCCTCAAATGTACCGCGTAGCGGATGCTCGTCCATCGGCTGAATTGCGGCAGCTTCGTTGAAAAGCTCCAGGTCACTCTTAGCTTCGCACATCAGCACACTCACCTCAACCGGCTTGTCAAAGTGCAGGTCAACAGTTGCCGTGTACAGCTTATCCGTCGGCAGAATAATGCCGCGTCCGCTGAGCAGCTCGCGGCTACCGCCAAAGCCCAGCTTGCCCTCCTGCGGCTTTTGGCTGCTGTCATCAAAATATTCCTTTTGAGAGTTTTTGCCGTCACGCATATAATCATAGGCAAAGCCGGCTGCGCCGCTGCGTGTTACCTTGTAATGCACCGGGCGCAGATTATCCGTATTCTTCAGCATTACCGCCAGCTTTTTCTTACCGGCAACACCATTGACATGATGCAGGAATAAGCGCACATCACCCTCAACCTTATCACGATAAAGTATACCGTTACGATAAACAGTTTCCGGACTGTCGCTGAAAAGCAGCTTCGGACCGTTGGCGACAAAATCCGCCTGCGCCTGCTCTGTAACATAATCCTCAGGAATAAACACCGGTCGTTGCTGTGCACCTGCCACGTTCAGCATGCCACAGGATATAGTAACAAGAAAAGCCTGCAAGGCCTTTTTTAAATTCATCAAATCACTCCCTCGAACACACAAAAAAACTTTCCGCAGCCAAAATTATTCCCTATAATTAAGGCTGCGGACTAAGTAACAATATTCTAAGACTTTTACTTCAGGCTGTTTTGATAATCAGCCATAAACTGCGCTAAGCCTTTATCCGTCAGCGGATGAATAATCATCTGCTCCAGCACTTTAGTAGGAATAGTTGCAATCTGACAACCGGTCAGCATAACCTTTTCCACGTGCTCCAGATTACGGATGCTGGCAGCAATTACCTCGGTAGTAATGCCATACAGCTTAAAGGCTTTGACAATATTTTCTACCAGATGTACGCCGTCTTCACCGATATCATCCAAACGGCCGATAAACGGGCTGACATAACTGGCACCTGCGCGTGCAGCCAGCAAAGCCTGAGCCATGCTGAATACCAGCGTTACATTGGTTTTAATACCTTCCGCGCTCAGAATTTTTACTGCCTTCAGGCCTTCCGGAATGCAGGGGATTTTTATAACGATATTATCCGCAATCTTTACCAGCTTGCGTGCTTCCTCTACCATGCCATCGCATTCGGTGCTGATAACCTCAGCACTGACGGGACCGGCAACCAGCTTGGCAATTTCCGGGATAACCTCAGCCTGTGTACGACCGCTTTTGGCAATCAGGCTCGGATTGGTTGTAACACCATACACAACGCCCCAATCGACAAATTTGGCAATCTCCTCTACATTAGCAGTATCCATAAAAATCTTCATTTTTTACTAACCCTCTTTACAGATCAAAATCATAGTTTTTTGTTATTTATTATTATGCTTTATCGCGCGTCCTTACGGAAGTACTACTACCTTCTCAGCGTGAGTCTGTGCCGGCAAGCTCATGGTCATCATGCTGCTCCAAACCAGCAGCTTATCACCTTTTTTAATCTTAGCGAAGTCTGCGCACGCATTTACATCAATCGTCGCAATAACGTCATTATTGGTATTAAGTACGGTTACATAACTTCCATCCTTAGCAAGGCTTGCCTGTGCTACCTCAAAAAAACTTGCAGGCTCTTCGCTGTCTTCGATAACAATCGCCTGAGCATGGCTTTGCGGCGGCATGCTGCGAGTCATAGTTGCGGAATAATAAGCAGTAACCTTCTGGCCTTCCTTTAAAGCATAGGGCAGACGCAGCTTACCGCTGGCACCCTCCACAACGTAGGTATCACGGTCAACAATGGCTGCAACCATATTTCTGCTGCCCTCACCTTTAATAACATACATGCCATCCTCTACAGCAACGATTTCACCGCGGGTAACATAGGTTCCCGGTGCGCGCATTACCTCAGGATTTGCCTGCACCTCGTCCAGGGGAGATGTCTGAGCCGCGTCAGCGGCGAAAGCACTGCCGGCACCCAACAGCGCCATGCAGGAAAATACTAAAGCGATTTTTTTAAGTGATTTCATAATATATACCTCCAAGATATTGCTTTTCTTTATGTTTATAAGTATAGCATAAGATTATGGCAAAATCATGGCAGTTTTGATTAATTATTTACTTGTTGCTGAAATGTACAGCGATTTCCGTAACGGTAGCAGCAGCCTTCCACAGGCAATCCTCATTAAAATCGAAATGACTGTTGTGATGACCTGCCGCAATCTTAGTGCCGTACATCATGTACAGGGCACGGCCGCCGTGTTGCTGTACGCGCTCCATGAAGTAACCGCAGTCCTCGCTGCCGCCCATGTCCACATATTCAACAACCTCGTCATAATGACATTTTTCCTCAATCAGCTCTGCTACCTCATGGCTCAGCTCCTTGTCAGCAAAGCAAGCAGGTGCAGCACCGGCCATATTGATTTTTACCTTAACGTCATACATAGCGGCGCAGGCATTAAGAATGCGTTTAGCCTCGGTAACCATGTATTCATCAATTTCGGTAGTAGCACCGCGTGTTTCCAGCTTAATAGCAGCGATATCAGGCACAACATTGCGGCCGGTGCCGGCGTTGAGCACACCTACGTTGATACGGCTGGAGCCCTTGCTGTGACGGGGAATGGTATTCAGGGAAATTGCAGCCTGTGCTGCTGCCAGCAAAGCATTCTTTCCCTGCTCCGGAGCAGCGCCTGCGTGGGCAGATACACCGGTAAATTCCGCATCCAGCTTCGTAGTTGCCAGAAAACCATCAGTCATCGTTACCAAGCAGTTGTCGGCAGTAGCCTTGAAGCCAATATGACCGCCGAACAGATAATCGACATCGTCAACTACACCGGCGTTCATCATAGCGAAGGCACCGCGTACACCTTCCTCTGCCGGTTGGAAAATCAATTTAATGGTGCCTGCCAAACGTGCTTTATTAGCAGCAAGCAGCTTTGCTGCCGACAGGCCGATGGTTACGTGACCGTCATGACCGCAGGCGTGCATAGCCTTTTTATGTTCGGAAGCAAAGCCTTCCTTTGCCGGGCGATGCTCGTCGCAGCGCTCCTCTTCTACATCGTTGCAGTCCATATCAAAGCGGAAGGCAACTGTTTTACCCGGTTTATCTGTTTTAAGAGTTGCCACGATACCAGTCTTGCCGCCTGCCATCTTCTTTACCAGCTCCGGATCCGCACCTTCGTTGATTGCTCTTTGCATATAATCAGCCAGCTCTGCCTCGCTCGGCACGCCCATCATAGATTTTTCGTCAATAACGTCAGCGCCGAATTTAACATCATAGCCAAGCTTTTTCAGCTCACCGATAATCATGCTTGCCGTACGGAATTCCGTCCAGCCTGTTTCCGGATGTCTATGCAAATCTCTGCGGCGTTCGACCATTTCATCTTTTAATTCTTCAGCCTGTTGCCAAATTGTTGCCATATTTCTTACCCCCATTAAAAAAGTACAGTCTGCTCACTGTCTAAAGGCAGATAAACCTCACTCTTATCTTTTAAACGATTGTTATTATCCACCCACTGTCCGCACGGACATTGTATTACAGCGGTAGGCAGCGCCCAAGCCAAATGTTTGCCGCAATCAGGACAGATATATTCTACCTGCAGCCTGTCACGCTCTTTTTTCTTCATAAATAAAGCGCACCTCCTGCTTCTTATTGCGTTTTTTATTATAGCACATTTGTACCATTAAGAAAATGCTTTGACGGCAGTAAGTGTTAAAAGTAAGTAAGTTAAGCAACTGCTTCATTTTATTTATCGCTGTCCTGCTCCTGGCGGTTCGTGTTTTTTCTGTGTCTTTCAGGTTTAACTTGTATTTATGTGCTATAATTAAGTTGATTCAATAACAGACAGGAGGTTATATTATGACTAAGATAAAACAAATGCTTTGTGCTCTGCTTACCATCTGCCTGCTGCTCATCGGCAGTGCAAATGCTATGGCAGCACAGCCTGATACACCAAGCATCAGTGTCAGCGCCAACGCAACTATCGAGGTCGCACCGGATACCGCCGTTATCAGCTTCGATGTCAACGGCAAAGGACGTACCGCCGCCGAAGCAACAAGCGCATCTGCCGCCAAAATGGATAGTGTTAAGCGTAATCTGCTTGGCTGCAATATTCTGGGTAATGATATTACAACAACAAGCTATACTCTTTACCCCGATACCGATATCAAGGGTAAAATCACCGGTTATACCGCCAGCAACAGTGTGCGCATCAAGCTCAAGGATATCGGCAAGCTTGGTCCGGTAATTGATAAAATCAGTGCAGCCGGCGTTGATACGATCAATAATATTTCCTTCAGCGTCAGCAACAGAGAACTTTACCGCAACAAGCTGCTGGCTCAGGCTGTAGAAAATGCACGCCAGCAGGCTGCAGTTGTCGCCAATGCCGGCGGCCGCACACTAGGCAAGCTGCTGAGCGCCAACATCAGCAGCTACAGCGGCGGCATGGAACGCTCCTATGGCAACATGAAGCTGATGGTCGCTGCCGACAGAGCTGCTTCCCCCGAAACAAGCATCGCTGCGCAGGAAATTACGATAAAAGCCAGCGTTGATACTGTTTTTGCTATGGAATAAATTGCTGCACGCTAAAAACTGCTGCCTAACGTCACAGACGCAGGACAGCAGTTTTTTCTTTGGCAGAACAGGCCTGCCTTATTGCGCTGTTTTATTTTTTCTTCGGCAGCTTATAATCCTTCATCGCTTGAAAAAGCTCCGCACTTCCGGGTGCATATTGAGCACACAGCTCCTTGAGTGCCGCAAAGTTTTTCAGCTCTACGCCCCACAAAAAGCAGTCAGCCTCATCATAGGCAGCAACAACGATAAACTTTTTGGCATCCAGCGGTGTTTTGCCCAAATCATCCGTCAGCATAATATAATCCGTGCCAAAATCCATACCGTACACCGTAATATTTTCTTCCGGAGTAGAATCCTCCCAAAAGCCAAGTTGATCAAAATCAGCAGCAGTAAGCATAATACACCTCATTTTCATTTAATCTAGCCTTAATATAACACGTTGCGCTGTCATTTGCAACTTTAGCTGTTGCGGCATACAACTTAAATTAAAGCTTCACCTTACTGCTATTCCTATAGCAAATGTGTCGTACACCATTTTTTACTATAAGTTAACAAGAAAATATCAAGCATAAAATACATTTTGTAAATAAAATTAGCGTCTTTTTCATAAAATTCTGCCCTATCCTACCCGAAATTGCCATTTAGGGTAGGGACATTTTCGCATAAACATGTCATAATATACTTAAAGAACGAAACAACTGCTTCCGTTCATGTAGAGAACTATAAAATGTTCTATTGTTGAATAACATCTGGAGGTGCAATTTATGGCAATCTTAACCGTAAACCCCGACTATAAGCTTATCGGCAACAATATCAAACAAATGCGCACCAAATCACAGGTGTCGCAGCAAAGCCTGGCAAAAGCAATTAATATTTCCCAAACCCACATGAGCAATCTGGAAAACGGTAAAACAGGCGTAAGCCTGGTAATTGCCATCCGTATATCCCAACATCTTAAATGCAGCCTGGATGAGCTGATTTTCGGCACGGATAAAAAATCTTACCCGGCAGCAGGCAAGCCATTGAGCGACCACACTGTTGATGAATTCAACCAGCTTTTGAAGCGCTCTCTGGCAGAAATGATGTTTCAATGCCTGCAGCACCCGGAAGAGAAACAGGCAAAATAAGAAAGCAGCTTTACTGCACTTCTAAGCTGAATTTTTTCAAAAATCACTTTAAAAGTCTTTACTAAATGAGAAAAAACAGTTATGATTATATATAAGGCTTTTAAGCTATCTATAATTGGAGGTAATGTAAATGAAAAAATTAGTGTTAGTCTTAACTATGCTGCTTGCTTTTGCCTGCAGCAGTCTGGCCTTTGCTGCTGACGGCGGCGATTTGAACAAGGAGCAGAAAACCGCTGAAAAGATGATGACCTCTCTCGATGTGGATGCTGCTGCCGGCTATGCGACTCTTGCTCCCACACTGAGCGCTGATCTTAACAAAGCTCTGGGCGAGAAAAACTTTGCTGCTATCCAAAGCCAGGTAAAAAAACAATTCGGTTCTTTGAAAGAAACCAAATTCCATAGCTTTGAGCGTTTTGACCAAGGCGACAGAGTAACCTATATTGCAGCCTTCTCTAAAGAAAATGTTGTTATCATGACCTTCATGTTTGGCAAGGATGCCAAACTGCAAAACTTCAGCTTCTCTCCGTACAAAGCTCCGGAAAAAGCTCCTGCTGAAAAGAAATAATTCTCTTTGAACTGCATCCTGCCAAAGTGTGGGATGCAGTTTTTTTATTGCTTATAACCAACCTTTCGCTTATAATTAAATTATCCAAAATTTTTTAGGGAGTAGGTATATATTTATGGAAAGAGAAAGCTTTTCCTCACGCCTTGGCTTTATTTTAATATCTGCCGGCTGTGCTATCGGCTTAGGCAATGTCTGGCGTTTCCCGTTTATTACGGGCTTATACGGAGGTGCCTCCTTCGTTTTAATTTATCTTTGCTTTTTGCTGCTTTTAGGCCTGCCCATCATGGTAGCGGAATTTGCGGTCGGCCGCGCGAGTGTACGCAGCGCTGCAAAATCCTTCGACGTACTGGAGCCTGCCGGTACAAAATGGCATCTTTATAAATACGGTGCTATTGCCGGCAATGTTCTCCTGATGATGTTCTACACCACTGTTTCCGGCTGGATGCTGTATTATTTCTACAAAATGGCTGTCGGCGGCTTCGTGGGACTGGACGCAAAAGGTGTCGGCAACGTTTTCGGCAGTCTGCTGAGCGACCCCGTAACCATGGCAGGCAATATGATTATAATTGTTCTCTCCTGCTTCGGTGTCTGCTATTTGGGCGTCAAGGCCGGCGTTGAACGCATCACCAAAAATATGATGGCCTGCCTGCTGCTGCTCATGCTGATTTTGGCAGTAAACTCCATTACTCTGCCCAACAGTGCTGCAGGCCTTAAATATTATCTCTATCCTGACTTCAACAGAGTTCTGGAGCACGGTATCCGCGAGGTAGTCTTCGCTGCTATGGGACAGGCCTTCTTTACGCTGAGCCTTGGCATCGGCGCACTGGCTATCTTCGGCAGCTACATCGGCAAGGAACAGCGCCTGACGGGTGAAGCAATGTGGATTATGGCACTGGATACCTTTGTAGCAATTGTTTCCGGCCTGATTATCTTCCCGGCCTGCTTCAGCTTCGGCATCAATCCCGACAGCGGTCCGAACCTGCTGTTCATCACCCTCCCCAATGTGTTCAACGCTATGAGCGGCGGCCGTATCTGGGGTACTCTGTTCTTTCTGTTCATGCTTTTCGCAGCCATGTCTACAGTAATCGCTGTATTCGAAAACATTACCTCCTGCATCTGCGATTTAACCGGTTGGGAGCGCAAAAAAACTATTCGCTTTAACATTATTGCGATTATCCTGCTTTCCCTGCCCTGCGTGCTGGGTTTCAACCTGTGGGGGCATATTCAGCCCTTGGGCAAAGGCACCTGCATTCTTGACCTCGAAGACTTCCTTGTCAGCAACAATTTGCTGCCATTGGGCAGTCTGATTTACCTCAGCTTCTGCACCAGCCGTTACGGTTGGGGCTGGAATAACTTTATTGCAGAGGCAGATACCGGTAAGGGTATCCCCTTCCCCAAATGGATTCGCTTCTATGCTACCTACATTCTGCCGCTGATAGTGCTGTATATCTTCTTCAACGGATACTATGCTATGTTCGTAAAATAAGCTTGCGTTGACAGTTTACGTCAGTGCATTTATAATTATTAAATATAAGAACAAAAAGAGGTAAGACTAATATGAGTAAAATTATCCTGACTGGCGACCGTCCTACCGGACGTCTGCATGTAGGCCACTATGTAGGCTCTCTGCGCCAGCGTGTACAGCTGCAAAATTCTGGTGCATACGATAAGGTATATATCATGATTGCTGATGCCCAGGCGCTTACAGACAACGCTGAGCATCCGGAAAAGGTGCGTAAGAACATCATCGAAGTAGCCCTGGATTATCTGGCATGCGGCCTTGATCCTGCTAAATCTACCCTTTTCATTCAATCCATGGTACCGCAGCTTACCGAGCTGACCTTCTACTATATGAACCTGGTAACTGTATCCCGTCTGCAGCGTAACCCGACCGTCAAGAACGAAATAAAAATGCGTAACTTCGAAGCAAGCATTCCTACCGGCTTCTTCTGCTATCCTATCAGCCAGGCTGCAGATATCACCGCCTTCCGCGCTACTGTAGTCCCTGTAGGCGAGGACCAGCTGCCGATGCTAGAGCAATGCAAGGAAATCGTGCACAAGTTCAATTCCGTTTACGGCGAAACACTAGTTGACCCGGACATCATGTTGCCGCAAAACGACGCCTGCCTGCGTCTGCCCGGCATTGACGGCAAAGCCAAGATGAGTAAATCCTTGGGCAACTGCATTTATCTTTCTGATGAACCGGATGATATCAAAAAGAAGGTTATGTCCATGTACACCGATCCTGACCATGTACGCGTAGAGGATCCCGGTAAGATTGAAGGCAACACTGTTTTCACCTATCTGGATGCTTTCAGCACCGAAGAGCACTTTGCCAAATTCCTGCCGGACTACGCTAACCTGGACGAGCTGAAGGCTCACTACAAACGCGGTGGCCTGGGTGACGTAAAGGTTAAGAAGTTCCTCAACAACGTGCTGCAGGACGTTCTGGAGCCCATCCATGAGCGCCGTCACTATTGGGAGCAACGCATTCCTGAGGTTTATGAAATCCTTCGAGCAGGCAGCAAAGAAGCTGAAGCAGCCGCTGCTGCAACACTGCATGACGTACGCGAGGCAATGCGCATCAACTACTTTGATGACGAAGCTCTGATGAACCAGCCCTACGAAAAACAACACTAAGCAATAAACTGCAATCCCCTCTTTCCGAACAGGAAGAGGGGATTTTTTGTGCGTTGCAAAGCGTAAAGCATTACTGCCTGCGGGCAAAATAAAAGACCTACGGTATTTCTACCGTAGGCCAATATTGTAATGTTATTCCTGATTCCTAACATGCAGCTGTGCCAGCGCCTGCTTAGCAGCATGCTGCTCCGAATCTTTTTTAGTGCGACCGCTGCCCTCGCCGATAACAGTATTACCCAACATTACCTGAGAGGTAAATACCTTATTGTGCTCCGGACCGGTGCTGCCTAAAAGAACATAATGAATATCTGCATCGCCGTCACGCTGCAGATACTCCTGCAAACGTGTCTTGTAATCATTAAAGATACCATGGCGACAGATGAAATCTATTTCCGACTGCATCATACCCAGCAGGTAGGTCTGTACGACCTCAAAGCCCTGGTCCAGATAGATAGCACCCAAAACAGATTCAAAGGCATCAGCCAGGATGGAAGGACGCTCACGCCCTCCGCTCAGCTCCTCGCCCTTACCCAGCTGCAGATAGTCTCCCAGATGAATCTTTTTGGCATATTCATACAGGGAGCCTTCGCAAACCAGATAAGCACGCAGCTTAGTAAGCTGGCCTTCAGCCAAATCAGGAAAGTTCTTATACATGTATGTGCTCACGATAACGCTGAGCACGGAATCACCCAAAAACTCAATCCGCTCATTATGATGCGGTTTAGGATACTGCTTAGCTTCATGGGCATAAGATGTATGGGTCAGAGCCATATCAAGAAGCTCTAAATCATGCATATGGATACCCAGCCCCTGGCAGAAGCTCTGCAGCTGCTGTGTACGTTTTTCCTGCATTTTAATCAATCCTGCTTATTAATCAACGTATTTTTTGAATACGATAGAAGCATTGTGACCGCCAAAGCCCAGGTTGTCGCTCAGTGCAACATTAACAACTTTCTTACGAGCTTCGTTCGGTACATAATCCAGATCCAGCGGACCTTCCGGATCATCCAGATCCTTATCCTTGTAGTTAATGGTCGGCGGAATGATATCGTTTTCGATAGTCATAACGGTAGCAATAGCTTCTACACCGCCGGCAGCACCCAGCAGATGGCCGATCATGGATTTGTTGGAGCTGATGCACAGTTCGTAAGCATGCTCGCCAAATACCTTCTTGAAGGCAATGGTTTCGCCCAGGTCATTACGATGGGTAGAAGTACCATGAGCATTGATGTAGTCAACCTCTTCCGGTTTTACGCCAGCGTCAGCAACTGCTGCAGCGATGCAGGCAGCCGGAGTTTCGCCGGTCGGGTCCGGAGCGGTGATATGATATGCGTCGCAGTTCATAGCAAAGCCTGCCAGCTCAGCATAGATGTGTGCGCCACGAGCTTTAGCATGCTCCAGCTCTTCAAGAACCAGAACGCCTGCGCCTTCACCCATTACAAAGCCATCACGCTTTTTATCAAACGGGCAAGATGCTGCTTCAGGGTTTTCGTTATTGGTGGACAGAGCCTTCATGTTAGCAAAACCAGCAATAGCAATCGGGGAAACCGCAGCTTCGGTGCCGCCTGCCAGCATTACGTCAGCATCACCGTATTGAATGGTGCGCAGAGCGTCGCCGATGCAGTTGGTGCCGGTAGCACATGCAGTTACGATAGCGGTGTTAGGACCTTTCAGACCGGTTGCAATAGCAATCTGGCCTGCAGACATGTTCGGGATTTCCATCGGAATGAAGAACGGGCTGATTTTGGACGGGCCTTTGGAACCCAACTTCAGGGATTGCTCCAGGAAGGTGTGGATGCCACCGATACCGCTACCAACGCAAACGCCGCAACGCAGAGGATTTTCCTTGCTCATATCCAGCTTAGCATCTTCGATAGCCAGCTTAGCAGCAGCAACTGCAAAGTGGGTTACACGGTCCATACGCTTGCCTTCTTTTTTATCAATGAAAGCAGTGTAATCAAAATCCTTAACCTCACCGGCAATCTTTACTGTGAAATCAGTAGTATCAAACTGAGTGATAGGGCCGATACCAGATTTACCGGCAACCAGGTTATTCCAGAAGGTATCCTTGCCGATACCGATAGGAGTTACAGGGCCAACGCCAGTTACTACAACTCTTCTTTTACTCAAAATAGTTCACCTCGTAATCAAATTTTTGAAATTTCATCCTTTATGCGCCTGAAGATTTCTTTTACAGGCAGAATTTCCTTGATTTTCCACATATTGGCACCGGTGAAAACAAGACCGGTTTCTACGTCACCCTGCTGTGCACGTGTCAGCGCTCTGATAATACAGAAGCTGTGGGTGCAGTGCTTTAAGCACAAATCGCAAGTAGTGGGTTTAGGAGCTTTATTATCTAAAGATAACTGTGCAAACGGATTGCGGATAGCGCGTCCCTTATAGCCTACAGGGCTGTCAATCTGCACAACATCTTCTTTAGTCATTTTAAGATAGAATTCTTTTAAAGCAGGTGCGCCGTTGGATTCCTCACTGGCAGCGAATCTGCTGCCCATCTGCACACCGCTCGCGCCCAGCTTCAGAAGCTCGGCAACATCACTGCCGCAGACAGCGCCGCCGGCAGCAATAACAGGTATATTAACGGATTTAACAATCTCCGGAAGTATCTCTTTAATAGATTGCTGGGTTCCCAGGTGACCGCCTGCTTCGGTGCCTTCGACAACGATAGCAGAAGCTCCCAGCTTCTCAGAAATCTTAGCCAGTTTTACAGAAGAAACAATTGGTACTACTTCGACACCATATTTACGTCCGACGGCAAAAATATCTCTTGAAAAACCGGCGCCGGCTACGATTAAATCTATTTTCTCTTGTGCAGCGGTAGTAATCAGACCTAAAAACTCTCTTGCCGCAAACATTGCATTAATACCGATAATGCCCTTGCCGCCGGTAAGTTTTCTTGCCAGACGTATTTCTGTACGCAGTTCGTCAAAGCTCATGCCGGACGCTGCGATAAGTCCTATACCGCCTTCTTTAGCTACAGCAGCTGCCAAACGGGCTGTAGACAGCCTGATAGCCATGCCTCCTTGTACAATCGGTACTTCAGCAACAAGTTTACCGATTTTCAGCACTGGTAGTTTCAACAAATATCCCCCATTTCAGGACTAAAGTAGAGTAGCTTGTGTCCGGGAACCCTCAAGGGGTTCCCTAAACATAAGCAGGTAAAGCATTATTTTTCTTCATCCAGCAGTTTAACAGCGTCAGCTACAGTGCGGATTTTTTCAGCTTTTTCATCAGGGATTTCAACACCGAATTCCTCTTCGAAAGCCATGATCAGCTCAACGATATCGAGGGAGTCAGCGCCGAGATCATCGATGAAAGCGGATTCCATCTTTACTTCGTCAGCGTCAACGCTCAGTTGTTCAACAGTGATGTCTCTTACTTTTTCGAAAGTGCTCATTACGATTCACCTCCTTCCAATAGGTAAAGTTGCAGGTCTCCCAAATGGGCCCCCTATTACATTACCATACCACCGTCAACATGTAAAGTCTGTCCGGTAATATAATTGGCGTCATCGCTCACAAGGAAGACAACAGCCTTGGCAATATCAGTAGTTTCACCCAATTTGTGTAAGGGTATAGAAGTCAGCATACCTTCAACAACCTTGTCGGAAAGTACACTGGTCATATCCGTTTTAATAAAGCCGGGAGCAACAGCGTTCACGTTAATACCGCGAGCAGCAACTTCCTTAGCAACGGATTTAGTAAAGCCGATTACGCCAGCCTTAGCAGCAGCGTAGTTAGCCTGGCCAGCATTGCCCATCAGACCAACAACAGAGCTGATGCTGACAATTTTGCCGGCCTTTTGTTTCATCATGTATTTGACAGCGGCCTTGGTGCAGTTGAACACACCCTTCAGGTTAGTGGTCAGAACTGCGTCCCAATCCTCTTCTTTCATACGCATCAGCAGACCATCACGGGTAATGCCTGCGTTGTTTACGAGGATATCAATGCGGCCGAATTCTTTAACAACTTCATCTACCATAGCAGTAGCAGCTTCGTTGGAGGAAATGTCTGCCTGCACTACGAAAGCCTTGCGGCCCATAGCTTCGATTTCTGCAGCAACCTCTTTAGCAGCAGCTTCACTGCCTGCGTAGTTTACAACAACGTCAGCACCTTCTGCAGCGAGAGCCAGTGCGATTGCACGGCCAATACCGCGGGAAGCGCCGGTTACGAGAGCTTTTTTACCTTCTAACTTCATTGCAAGTTCTCCTTATCCTTCAATTCATCATCTGTCATTTAGTCTTCACAAATACATACTGCTTGTACGTTTAGGGGAATTGTGAAGCTGACAGTTTAGCCTGGTGAATTATTTATTCAGCTCAGCTAAGGTTTTTTCCAGGCTGGCAGCGTCTTCAACGTTGAGAGCCATCATGCCTTTAGCAATCTTCTTGGTGAAGCCGGTCAGAACCTTACCCGGGCCAACCTCAACAAAAATGTCTACGCCGCCTGCAACCATGTTGCGTACGCTGGTTTCCCAGAGAACAGGCATAGCAGCTTGCTTAACGAGCAGCTTTTTGATTTCTTCGCCGCTGGTAACTTCCTGAGCGGTTACGTTAGCAACAACAGGAACGGTAATATCTTTGATTTCAATCGGAGCCAGAACCTCAGCCAGGCGGGCTGCAGCGGGCTGCATCAGAGTGCTGTGGAAAGGAGCGCTTACTGGCAGCAGCACAGCGCGTTTTGCACCTGCAGCCTTCAGAGCTTCGATAGCTTTATTTACAGGATTAACAGCACCAGCAATAACAACCTGACCGGGGCAGTTGAAGTTTACTGCTTGCACTGCTTCGCCGGATTCAGCTTCTACGCTGCGGCAGATTTCTACGATTTTGTCGCTGTCCAGGCCCAGAATAGCAGCCATGCTGCCTTCGCCTACAGGAACAGCCTCTTGCATGAACTGGCCGCGTTTGTTAACAATGCGTACAGCGTCAGCAAATTTCAGAGCGCCGGTGTTTACCAGTGCACTGTATTCGCCCAGGCTGTGGCCTGCAGCGATATCGCAGCTTACGCCATGCTCCTTCAGAACTGCTGCACAAGCAGTGCTGGCGGTCAGAATAGCAGGTTGGGTGTTAGCGGTCAGCTTCAGGTCTTCAGCAGGACCTTCGAAGCACATTTTGCTGATGGAATAGCCAAGAGCATCATCAGCCTCTTCAAAAATCTGTTTTACAACAGGATATTCATCATAAAAAGCTTTGCACATGCCAACGGTCTGAGAACCTTGGCCGGGGAATACGAATGCGATTTTACTCATCGTGTAAATTACCTCTCTTTCGATAATAATTAACTTTCGATAATAATCAAATACTACCAAGACAAACGAGAAGGGTTTAGATACGAGTAATGGCGACGACGGTGTACTACTGCTACTCCTAGGAGCCATTACGAAGTAGATGGGCCCTTATCGTTTGGATTATTTACTCCATTTGAGGACAATAGCTGCCCAGGTCAGACCTGCGCCAAAGCCATCAAGAATAATATTATCGCCTTTTTTCAGTGCGCCGGCCTTCTGAGCCTCGCACAGAGCGATAGGAATAGATGCGGCAGAGGTATTGGCGTATTTGTCTACGTTTACCCAAACCTTATCCATAGGCATCTTCAGACGCTTAGCAGCGGAAGTGATGATACGGTAGTTAGCCTGATGCGGGAACAGCATATCCAACTCTTCCGGCTTCATATTCGCCTTAGCCAGAGCACGCTTTGCAGTCTTGCCCATAATCTGAATAGCGAATTTGAATACTTCCTGACCGTTCATATGAATGGTGTGGTCTTTGGCAGCAACGGTTTCTTCGCTTGCCGGATTACGGCTGCCGCCTGCCGGTTGCAGCAGGAACTTGCCGCCGTTGCCGTCGGCACCCATGTCAATGCCCAGTACACCGTAGCCTTCTTCAACCTCGCCAACTACAGCAGCACCGGCGCCATCACCGAAGAGAACGCAGGTGTTACGATCGGTCCAGTTCATAATACGGCTCAGAGTTTCCGCACCGATAATCAGAATCTTGTTATACAGACCGCTCTTAACCATCTGGCTTGCTACAGCAAGGCTGTAAACAAAACCGCTACAGCCTGCAGCCAAGTCAAACGCAGCTGCGTTTTTAGCACCCAGACGAGCCTGTACCAGGCAGGCAGTTGACGGGAAAATATAGTCGGAGGAAGCAGTGCCTACAATAACGAGATCCAGCTCTTCCGGAGCAACGCCGGCGTCCTTCAGTGCTTCTACAGCAGCATTGTACGCCAGATCGGAGGTTGCTTCTTCCGGAGCAGCGATGTGACGCTGCTTGATGCCGGTGCGCTCAGTAATCCATTCGTCACTGGTCTCAACAATTTTCTCCATGTCTGTATTAGTGATAATCTTCTCAGGAACATAATGTCCTAAACCTAAAATACCAACAGCTCTTGTCATTTATCTAATTCCTCATTTCTTTTGATTCCGCAATCTTATCTTTGATGATACTTACAACATCCTGCTCGGCAAAGTCCATAGCTACATGAATAGCATTGGTAATTGCCTTGGCCTTGGAGCTGCCGTGGCAGATAATAAACGGCGCGCGGATGCCTAACAGCAAAGCTCCGCCGTATTCGGCAGGATCAAGACGTTTCTTCAGGCCCTTCAGTGCAGGCTTGATTAACAGTCCGCCCAGCTTTGCCAGAATGCCGCCGTTCATAATCGCTTCCTTGATCAGCGTCATAATAGCCTTCGCCAGACCTTCACCGAACTTCAGCACAACATTGCCGACGAAACCGTCGCAGACAACTACATCTACCGTGCCTTTGTTGATGTCACGTCCTTCAACATTGCCGATAAAGTTTATCGTCCGAGTATCCTTTAAAAGCGGGTAGGTTGCCAGTGCTTGTTCGTTACCCTTAGTTTCTTCTTCACCGATGTTCAAAAGTCCTACCTTCGGCTGAGAAATTTTTAAAATTTTTTCTGCGTACACCGTACCCATGATAGCACTCTGTACCATATGCTCAGGTTTTGCGTCTACCTTGGCGCCGCTGTCAAGCACTACAGTAGTACCCTTCAAGCTAGGAATCGGCGTTGCAATAGCAGGTCGTTCCACGCCCCTGATGCGGCCTACGCAAAAAAGCGCTGAGGCAACGGCAGCACCGGTGCTGCCGGAGGAAACAAGGGCATCACATTCCTTGTTTCTCAGCAATCCTGCCGCAACTACGATAGAAGCGTCCTTTTTGGACTTAACCGCAATCGCAGGATGCTCGTCCATCGCAATTACCTCGCTGGCATGATGAATAGTAATCTTCGGATTTTTATCCGCACCGTATTTTACCAGCAGCTCACGGATTATTTTTTCATCGCCAACCAAAACAGTTTCGCAGCCATACTCTTTAACAGCGTTGACTGCACCTAAAACAAGCTCTTTGGGACCATAATCGGTACCCATAACATCTACGGCGATTTTCATGCTTCCTGCTCCCCCTCATGCTTAGTTCTGTTATCCAAAGAAACAATAATGAACTTAGCGCGAAAAACCTCTTCGTTATTGTTTTTCACGGAAACAAAAATATAATATTTATCCATGCGGCGGTGCGTAACCACTGCACGGGCTACAAGCACAACTCCTGCATTGACAGGCAGCTTATACTTGACATTACCTACAGCAGTCAGTGCATATTTCGCATCTACAACTGCCAAAGCCAAAGTATTGGCCATGGCAAACATATAATAACCGCGTGCGATTCCGGTACGTTCAAGCACCATATCCGGTGTAATCTTCAGCGTTGAGATGCCGATTTTATTCAGCTCCAGATCCAGCAGCTCGCCTACGATATCTTTTTTATCAATGGCACGCAGCTTGGTCTGAGCTTCCTCTGCCATAGTACGAGTTCTGGCACGCAGCTCAGGAATTCCCAGAGCAACACGGTCCAGACGAATTGTCTGTACGCTGACATCCAGCATTTTTGCCAGTTGCTCATCAGTGCTGAAGGGATTATCCCTAAGCAGCTTCTTCAAGCTTCTGTGACGTATTAATTTTTTAGAAGAAGTCATTACCTCACCTGCTTTTTAGTACCAGCTCATAATATCTGTTTTTATTATAAGAGCATCGCAGGTTTTTGGCAAGGGCTTTTTAGCAAAAAATTTGTGATATCCCTTACATTTCGCCAATTTCTTTAATTACATAATTAACTATCCGTGAAATCGGAGATCTTACCGTACCATGTAAAAAGCCTCCGGAAAGAATTCCGAAGGCCTTATAAACAGCTTAAAATTATTCAGCTTTAGCAATGACTTGTTTGCCATTGTAGTAACCGCATTCAGGGCAAACGCGATGCGGCATTTTCATTTCATGACATTGCGGGCATTCAACCATGCCAGGAACGCTCAGTTTCCAGTTAGCACGACGTCTGTCACGACGGGCTTTGGACATTTTTCTCTTAGGTACTGCCATTTCTCAATACACCTCCTCAGTGCTATGAAGTGAATTTAATTTTTGATGAATTGCTTTAATGCCGCCAGCCTCGGATCTACAGTGGACCTGTCGCATCCGCAGTCACCATCATTAAGATCAGCGCCACAAACGGGACAAAGTCCCCGGCAGTCTGGCTTACACAGAGCCTGCATGGGCTCTGCAAGCAGCAGCCCTTCACGAAGCGGTTCCGTTATATCAATAACGTCCGAATCGTAGACAAAAGCATCATTTTCAATATGTTCAGCACTTGCCGGATAAAACTTCTCGACAACTTCTGCCCTGGCTACACCTGTAAAATCCTTCAGGCAACGTCCGCAGGTACGTTGTACCTTAGCAGTCATTACAGCCTGCAGTAATAATACATCACCAGCATTGCTCATAGTGCCTTCCAAATTTACTGTACCGTCAATAACAAGCTCTTCAGGTGTTATTTCCAGTTCAGCAGGCGAAAGCTCATAAGCAAGAGTCTTTTCACCGACTAGTCTTTTCTTGATTTCTGCGACATTTATTTTAATCATATTTCACCAATCGTTACAATTATAGCGGTATTACCGCTCTTTGTCAAGTAAAAATGCTTTGTACGGATAAAAACTGTTATCAGTTACTATAACCTCATGCAAATGCCTACAGCTTAATGATTCTGCGGCAGATGTTATATGTATCGCGGGCAATAACCAGTTCCTCGTTTGTCGGGATAACAAAAATTTTTACACGCGCACGGCGTACGCTGATTTCGCGCTCTTTGCCGCGTACCTGGTTGAGGTCCGGATCAATGCGCGTACCGAGATATTCCAGGCCGTTGCAGATTTTATCACGCATAAAGGGAGAGTTCTCGCCCAGGCCTGCGGTAAAGACAATAGCATCTACACCGCCCATTGCCGCTACATAACCGCCGATATATTTTTTTACCTTGTAGGCAAAAACATCGATTGCCAGCTGGCTGCGGTCATCGCCGCGGTTAGCAGCGCTTTCCAGATCGCGGAAATCGCTGGACAGACCGCTGATACCGAGAATACCGCTGCGGCGGTTCAGGTAATCATCAATCTGCTGCGCATTCATATTTTCCTTTTCCATCAGGAACGGAATAATTGCCGGGTCAATCTCACCGCTGCGTGTGCCCATAATCAGGCCCTCAAGCGGTGTATAGCCCATGCTCGTATCAATAGATTTGCCGTATTTGATTGCCGCGATGCTGGCACCGTTGCCCAAATGGCAGCTGATGATACGCAAATCATTCATATGCTCCTGCATCAGCTCCGCAGCACGCAGAGCCACATATTTATGTGAAGTGCCGTGGAAGCCGTAACGGCGTACACCATATTTTACATACATTTCATAGGGCAGGCCGTAAAGGTATGCAACCTTCGGCATCGTCTGATGAAAGGCCGTATCAAAAACAGCCACCTGCGGTGTACCTCGCATAATTTCCATGCAAGCATTAATGCCGTACAGGTTAGGCGGATTATGCAGAGGCGCAATCTCACAGCAGGCCTCGATACCGCGCAGCACGTCACTGGTAATCAGCACGCTGTCGGTAAAGCGCTCGCCGCCGTGCACAACACGGTGACCTACGGCATCAATCTCGGACATATCCTTGATAACGCCGTATTCCTTGCTGGTCAGCGCCTTAATCGCCAGACGGATACCAACCTTATGGTCAGGAATTTCCTCTTTTAAATCAATTGTATATTTGCCAGCCGGCGTATGCTTCAGTGTGGAACCTTCCATACCGATGCGTTCAATCAGGCCTTTGGCCATGACACGCTCGCCTTCCATGTTTATCAGCTGATATTTGATAGATGAGCTGCCACAATTTACTACGAAAACAATCACAATAAGCCTCCCGGTCAACGCCAAAATTAAATCGAGTCTTAAATACCAATACATTATTAGTATACACTATTTGCGGCTAATTGAACAGAAATATTTTCTCAATTCCCAGCCTGTGTTATAATATTCACAGAGATAAAATCATGCGAGGTAAAAAACATGCAGGCCACTGGCATTATCGCCGAATACAATCCCTTTCACAACGGTCATCTATATCATATACAGGAAACTAAGCGACTGACGCAGCAACCGGTCATTGTCGTCATGAGCGGAAGCTTTATGCAGCGCGGCGAGCCTGCCGTTTTAAGCAAATGGCAGCGCGCCTCCTGCGCGGTACAGGGCGGTGCCGATTTGGTGCTGGAGCTCCCCTGCGTCTTTACACTGCGCAGTGCCGAATTCTTTGCCAAAGGCGCTGTGCAGCTTTTAGCAGCCACAGGCTGCGTCAACACCCTTGCTTGCGGTACGGAGCATCCGCAAAGCGATTTCGAGGCAGCAGCAAGCCTTGCCTGCAGCGCTGAAGCGCAAGCAAGACTGCGTGAGCTGCTGCAAAGCGGCTTAAGCTATGCGCAGGCCTGGGAAAAAATTTTAGGCGCGAATACAGCCTTCCGCTCTCCCAATGACATTTTGGCCTTGGAATATACCAAGGCACTGCTGCAAACTGCCGCAGACATTCAACCGCTTTATCTGCAGCGCACGGACGAGGGCTATAACTCTACCTCTATCGACAGCAGTATAGCTAGCGCCAGCGCCATCCGCCGGGCAATGGCGGACGGTAACGAAAGCTGGCAGCAGGCTGTACCAGATTATACGCACGCAGCTCTTGCTGCCGGAGGTTATAATGCACAGCTTTTGTGGCAGCTGCTGAAATATCGCCTGCGTCTGCTCACGCCACAGCAGCTGGCGGAGCGCTGCGAAGCCAGCGAAGGTATCGAAAACCTGCTCAGCAAAACTGCTGACTGCACAAGCCTGCAGTCAGCGCTCGCTGCCTGCAGCAGCAAGCGCTACACCGCCAGCCGTATTCGCCGTCTGCTGCTGCAAATACTTTTGGACCTTCCGAAAGCAGTCTGGCAGCAGCAAGTCCCGGCCTATCTGCGTGTGCTGGCCTTTAATGACACCGGACGCAAGCTGCTGCACACGATGAAAACAAGCGCTCAATTGCCAATCATCAATAAGCTTGGCAAAAACGCCCTGTGCAACGACAGCGTTGCCTATCGGACGCAGCTGTCAGCAGAAGTAACTGCTACCGACCTGTGGTCCCTGCTGCAGAAAGATGCAGCACTCAACCGCAGCGGCAATGACTTTTATCAGTCCCCTGTCTATGTCAGCAGCAAAAGATAATATCAGTCTATATTGCCGAAATCTTCTTTAAGGCAACAAAAAAGCTGTAACGCAAGCGCATTTGCATGACGCTCGTTGTTACAGCTTTTATATTGCTCTTATTCTTCCTCGGCAGCTTCCTGTTCTGGAGCCTCCTCAGCAACTGCCGGAAGCTTAAGATTCTGCATCTCATTTTCTACGTTTAATTTATTTTCTTCCAGGCCTTTCAAAGCACTGGACAGATTATCGCTCAGATAAGCCAGCATATCCTCTGCATATTGCAGGGAATCCTGTTTTACCTGCAAAGCATAATCATCGGCAGCAGTCTTGGTTTCCTCCTGATAGCGCAGCGCATTGGCTTTGATATCTTCTGCCGCAGCATTGGCCTGCTTAACAATCTCCTCCTGCTGTACCTTGGCATCAGCCTCAGCCTGGGCAACGCTGACAATACGCTCAGCCTCATCCTTGGCCTGCTGCACTATACGGTCAGCATCGGCATAAGCCTTGTTGACAATATTCTTCTGTTCTTCCAGTACCTGGTTAGCACTTTTAATTTCGCGTGGAATTGCTTCCTTGAGATCGTCGATAATATTCAGCAGATCATTTTCATCAACCATAATCTTATCTACCAGAGGAACACGTCTTGCCTCGGATATCAAATTAAGAAATTGCTCAAAAAGTCCATCAAGTGCTACGTTAGTTTTGTTGCGTTCAATCATGATATCAACCCCTCTAAAATCTATTCAAACTTTTTGTAAACATGCTTGCGTACGCGTTCTTCAATACATTCAGGCACCAAATCCTTCAGCTGACCGCCAAAGGTTGCCAGCTCGCGCACACCGGAGGAGCTGACGAAGGAATATTTGGCATTGGTCATAATAAAAACCGTTTCCAGATCATTATCGATTTTTTTCAAAAGCAACGCCCTTTGGAATTCATACTCGAAATCGGTAAAAGCGCGCAAGCCTCTGACGATAAACGGCGCCTCTTCCTTTTTACAGAATTCATTCAGCAAGCCGGAAAAGCAGGTTACTCTTACATTAGGAATATGCTTGGTTGCCTCCCTAAGCATTTCTACACGCTCTTCCATGGAAAACATAGCCTTATCCTTACCGGGATTATGAAAAACGCTGATAATCAGCTCATCAAACATCGCACTTGCTCTTTCAAAAATATCAATATGACCCTTGGTAACAGGATCAAAGCTTCCTGGACAAACTGCTCTGCGCATAGCCAGACCTCCTAATCTATCCTTAATCAAAAAACGACCAAAGAAATTCCTCTAATATATTCTGTATTTTATTCGACATAAAAGCCGAGAATCCTTTTTATTCTCCAAAATACTATATATTATAACATATTATAACAAATAAAATCCACTATTGTTTCACCGTAACGGCTGCTGCGTACCAGCTCACAGCCTGCCGGCAGCTCCGGCAGTGCGTTATGCGCGCTGCGTTCCACAACCAGATAACCGCCCGGACGCAAAAATGACTTTCTGCCCAGAAGCGCAATTATCTGCTCAATCCAGCCCTTATTGTACGGCGGGTCGCAAAAAGCAAAGTCAAACAGCTCCCCTGCTGCCGCCAGCCTTTCAGCAACTGCCGGAGCACTTCCCTGCAGCACCCTGCAGTCAGACTCAGCACGGCACTTGGCAATATTGCTGCGCACCAGTCGCAGCGACTCCTTGCTCGCGTCAATAAATGTAACAGCTACAGCACCACGGCTCCAGCTTTCCAGCCCCAGGTTACCTGTACCCGCAAAAAGGTCCAGAACCTCGGCGCCGATAATCTTACTGCCTATAATATTAAAAACGGATTCCTTAACCCTGTCCGCAGTCGGCCGTACATCGTATGTTTTCGGTACAGTCAGCTGCAGGCCGCGGGCCTTGCCGGTAATTATTCTCATATACTGCTCCTCTGTGTTATAATTGGGTTGAGATGAAAGCAACTTTAGACAAAAACATCTGACATATAGCCTCTCCTCGGGGAGACAAGGTGAATTGCCCGTAGGGCAAGAGATAGCGCCCTGGGGCGGGTGGCATCGCTTGCGATGACGGAGAGGGGTTAGTAAAACGTAAGCATCAGTAATACAATTCCCCTCTCAGTCGCCTTACAGGCGACAGCTCTCCCCAAGGAGAGCCTCTCTGTTTAGCCAAGCTTGCGACAACTATAGTACTCACATAAATTTCTTTCAAAGGACACCCTTATGCGCAATTCAAGCAAAATAATCTTCATAATTTGCTCCATAATGCTGATTTCAGGCATCTGCCTGCGCCTTGCGTTACCCTCAAGCACTCCGCTTAAGCTGACGCAGCCAGCGCCAACGCAAAGTATTTTGCTGCTCCCGCTGGACAGCCGCCCCGTCTGCAGCACTATGGTGCAAAAGCTGGGCACGCTTGCAGGCCTAAATGTAATTTTACCGCCAAAAGCCTGTCTTGACAACTACCGGACGCCGTCTGACAGACAAAAACTTTTACAATGGCTGCAGACAAACCAGCCCAAATACAATTACAGCATCATTTCTGCCGATAATCTGCTGCACGGCGGCCTGCTGGCCGCCCGCATGAACACCGCCACCCCAACAGAGGAGGATGCGCTGCTAAAGCAGCTGCAGCAGTTTGCGCCGGCAAAGCAGCAGGCAATCTTCTCCGTCATTCCGCGTCTGCTCGTCAGTGACCAGCTTTTACCAGACCGTTGGTATCAATATCAGCTGATGCGCTATTCTCAGCTTGCCGATATAGTGCGCATCACCGGCAGCTTCGCCCTTACGCAGGAACTGCGCCGCACAGAAGCTAAAATTCCTGCCAAGGTTTTGAATAAATACCGCAGCCGTTATCAGCAAAGCGACCGCTTTAACATGGGCCTGCTTAAGCTTGCCACAGATGACAGACGGATAACCTTCGGTCAGGACGATGCTTCACCCATCGGACTGCCGCACGCCAGTGCCGTAAAACTGCAAAGCAGCATCGCTGCCCAAAAGCTGCAACAGCAGGCGCAGCTCACCTACGGCGCAGATGAAATCGCCTCCCTGCTGCTCGTACGCTACTATCTGCAGCAAAGCAACTGGCAGCCCAAGGTCTACCTGCATTATGCTTCTCCCAAAGCAGAAAGTGCGGATATGCCCTATATGGCTGTCTGCGTCGGTGCAGCGCTGCGCAACCAGCTTAAGCTCATTGGAGCGTCAGAAGTAAGCACGCCGGATAGTGCAGACCTCATCTGCTATGTTAACTGCGGTAACGACGATTTCCGTCCGTCTGCCAAGCAGGCACAAGAGCTGCAGCAAATGCTGGACCAGGACTATAAGGTCGCACTCATCGACAGCAGTACCAACTTTGAAGCTGAGGAGCTGCTGCTGCCCCAGCTTTTGGCAAACAACGTACCAATCAACAAGCTCGCCGCCTACGCCGCATGGAACACCTTCAGCAATTCTTCAGGCACTGCCTTGGCACAGGGACTGCTTTTCTGCGGCCGCCTGCGTCAGCTGCAGACAGCAGGCGCGGACACCGAGCGGCTGGCAGCACTCTTCGCTGCCAACCTGAACTTCACGGCAGAACGTATCCTCGAGGACTACTATTATCAAAAGCTGGTGCATCCCCAACTGCGACAAAAACTGGAAGCCATTGGTATAAATACCGTAGAACTGGACAGCGAAGATAAAACGGCAACAGAGCAATATATCCAGGGAAAGCTCAGCCTGCAGGCATATAAGTTGCTGCACGATAATTTGGGACGCACACCCTTTTATCAGCAAAACGGACAAAGCTATTATCTGCGCGACCTCAGCGTCGGCGCTAAGCTCCCTTGGGCCAGAATATTTGAAGTAGAACTGCAGGTATGGACAGATACGGGTGTAAAAACAGAATAAAATACAGTACAAGCGCATTTTCTCTATATACTCTTAAATAAAACAAGCCTCTGATATAACTTCGTATAATAGTATATCGGAGGCTTGTTTAAATGTTCAAGACCAATCTCACAAGATTTACAATGCTAAAGTTCCAAATACCCTGAGAATTAAAAAACGAAGACTGCACTTTTAACAGAACAGCCTTCGCTCTTTTATCTCAGCAGAAGCCAAAAATATTATTTTTTAGCCTTAGAATCAACTACATCCTTCAGGATTGCTTCAAATGCTTCGAAGCTCATAGCGCCCATATCGCCTTCGGTACGGTTACGCGGAGAAACGGTATTGTTTTCCATATCGCGGTCGCCGACAACCAGCATGTACGGGATTTTTTCCAGCTGACCTTCACGGATCTTCTTGCCGATTTTTTCATTGCGTGCATCAACAGTTGCACGATAGCCGTTAGCCTCCAGCTTATGAGCCAGCTCATAGCAGTAGTCAACAGCACGGTCGGTTACCGGCAGGAAACGAACCTGCTCCGGAGCCATCCAGGTCGGCAGTGCGCCTGCATAGGTTTCGATGAGGTATGCCAGAGTACGCTCGTAGCAGCCCAAGGAAGTACGGTGAATGATATACGGCAGCTTCTTCTCGCCGTTCTCATCAACATAGTACATACCGAATTTCTCTGCCAGCAGCATATCAATCTGAATAGTAACGATGGTATCTTCTTTGCCGAATACGTTGTGGAACTGGATATCCAACTTCGGACCGTAGAAAGCAGCCTCGTCAAAGCCAACCTCATATTTAACACCAAGGTCATCAAGGATTTTCTTCATAGCAGCCTGTGCATGATCCCATTGCTCAGCGGTGCCTTCATATTTGTTGTTCGGGTTTGCAGGATTCCATTGGCTGAAGCGGAAGGTGCATTTATCCAGCATGCCGACAGTTTCCAGGCAGTATTTAGCCAGATCCAGGCAGCCCTTAAATTCTTCTTCCAGTTGGTCAGGACGAAGAATAAGATGGCCTTCGGAAATAGTGAACTGACGCACACGAATCAGGCCGTGCATTTCGCCGCTGTCCTCGTTACGGAACAAAGTAGAGGTTTCGCCCAAGCGCATCGGCAGCTCACGATAGGAACGCTGACGGTTCAGGAAAACCTGATATTGGAACGGGCAGGTCATAGGACGCAGAGCGAAGCATTCTTTAGTTTCGTCATGCGGGTCGCCCAAGATGAACATGCCGTCAAGATAATGATCCCAGTGACCGGAAATGCGGTACAGGTCGCGTTTTGCCATCAGCGGAGTCTTGGTCAGCAGATAGCCGCGTTTTTGTTCCACATCCTCAACCCAACGTTGCAGCAGTTGGATTACACGTGCACCTTTCGGCAGCAGGATAGGCAGACCTTGACCGATATAATCAACAGTAGTGAAGTATTCCAGATCACGGCCCAGTTTGTTATGGTCACGCTTTAAAGCCTCTGCCTGCTGTTCCAGATATGCGTCCAGCTCTTCCTTCTTCGGGAAAGCAATACCATAGATACGTTGCAGCATCTTGCGGTTAGAATCGCCACGCCAGTAAGCGCCGGTAGCGGAGGTCAGTTTAATAGCGTTGCCTTTAATACGGCCGGTAGAATCAAGATGCGGGCCTGCACACAGATCAGTGAAGTCGCCTTGTTTGTAGAAGCTGATAACCGCATCCTCAGGCAGGTCGTTAATCAGTTCAACTTTATAAGGTTCTTCTTTTTCTTCCATGAATTTTACAGCCTCTGCGCGCGGCAGCTCAAAGCGCTCTAATTTCAGCTTTTCTTTGCAGATTTTACGCATTTCGCCTTCCAGTGCAGCAAGATCCTCCGGAGTGAACGGAGCCGGAGTATCGAAATCATAATAGAAGCCGTTGTCAATGCTAGGGCCGATGGCCAGCTTAACATCAGGATGAAGTCTCTTCATAGCCTGCGCCAACACATGGGAGCAGGTATGCCAATAGGTTTGGCGGTATTCCTTGTTTTCAAAGCTAAATTTGTTTTCCTCAGACATTTTTGTTTCCTCCTAACATAATGTATCGTAAACAGTGCAGTCCGGGCAAAAAAAATAAACCCCGGTCCCACACCAAAGGGACGGAGTTATCCGCGGTTCCACCCTCATTGACATATGTAATGACATATGCCCACTCGGTACCGTTAACGCCGGTAATACGGACTGGCATACTTGCTTGCGCGTTCCGCAGTCAGTTTGAAGGCGGTGCGCCCTTCGTTTCCTTCCTGCTGCTCTCAGCCACGGCAGCATTTTCTGTAGAACCCTCCACGACGGCAATTCCTTCGCATTACTGTTACTATTTTCATTTACCAGTTTATTATAGCACACCGGCAATGCTTGTCAAGCTTCCACTAGAAAAAACTTTTATTTCATAGTATAATAAGAAAATAAATTCTTCTACTTGTAAACATGCCAAATAACGAGTCCTTTGTGCATGTATATTAACCTTTATAAAACGTATATATTCAGAACTGTTAATAATCAAGGAGGCGTACGCATGGCAAAATTCACATTTCGGCACCATAAGCTGGCAGCAGCCATCTGCACAGCTGCTTTACTGATGCCGGTTTCCGTCCAGGCCAAACGCCTGACTATTCTTTATGTACCCTTAGATAACAGACCTGTCTGCTCCGCCTATGTACAGCAGACAATGGAGGCTGCAAACTGTAAAATTATTCTGCCGCCTGAAAAATATATTGCCACTAACGAAAAAAACGGTAATCCCGAAGCTATCTGGGACTGGCTGGAGCACAAGGCTCCCAAGGCCGATGCCGCAGTTATCAGCACAGACAGCCTTGTTTACGGCGGCCTTGTCGGCTCGCGCACACACAACGTAAGCCAGGAGGAGCTGCAAAAGCGCGTTAATCATCTTTACAAGCTGAAAACTACCCTGCCGATAAAGCTATATGTTTTTTCAACGATTATGCGCACCCCACGCGCCAGCAAAGGGCGCGTAGAGCCGCCCTACTACAGCACCATAGGCCCAAGTATCTTTGCCTACAGCCAGCTGCTTGACAAACAGGACCAAGGTAAGCTGTCGCCTGCGGAAAAACTGACGATGCAGGCACTGGAGCGCAACATGAAAAAAGCTGAGCTGGGTGACTGGCTGGAGCGACGTGAAAAGAATCTGCTTGTCAACCAGGAGCTTACGCGTATGGCCCGCAACGGCAAATTTCATTATTTTGCTATCGGCAAGGATGATAACGCTCCTCTTTCCGCTACGCACATGGAAGGACGCAAAATCAGCCTCAGTACCTTTGATATGAGCAGAGACTGCTTCCAGATTTTGGACGGAGTTGATCAGCTCGGCCTGCTTTTAATCGCCCGTGCCTACAACGAGGCCAACGGCACTAAACCTTCCGTTTATCCCCTGTACAGCGTAGGAGCCGGTGCCTCCACCCTGCCCCAGTACAGCGACGCACGTCTGCAAGACAGCGTACCGCAGCAGATTATCGCTGCCGGTGCAGTACAGGCACAATCTGCGGATAACGCCGACCTTATTTTGGCACTCAATACGCCGCAGGACGGTATCGTCAAAGATTCCACAGCAGACGACAATCAGCCCTTCGCATCTGCCGGCAACAAAAATTTTGTTGGAATCCTGGGGCAGCTGCTCCGTTCCGGGCGCAACGTTTCCCTGGCCGATATCAGCTATTCCAACGGTGCGGACAACGGCTTTATGAGCCTGCTGGCCAACAGCATCAACCTGCAGCCGTTAGCAGCCTACAATGGCTGGAATACAGCTGACAACGCCGTAGGCTATGCCATCGCCCAAGGGCTTATCGCACGCGATATGAGCAGCGAAGCACGCAGCAGACTGCTGCGCCAACGCCTTATCGACGATTGGTTTTACCAGAGCAATGCCCGCCACAGCATTTCCAACGAGCTGGAAAAGCATAACCGTGAGGATTTGAAATATGATCTTGCTACAGAAGAAAAAAACATCCTGCAGCAGATTACTGCCGACTGCCAGAGCATGGCCAACAGCTATTCTATAACAAGAGGCACTAAATTCACCCTCTCCTTCCCTTGGAAGCGTTTATTCGAGGTAGACGTAGAAATAAAAAAATAAAAAACCAAAGCGCAGAGAAGTTCAGTCAAATGCTGAAAGCTCTGCGCTTTTTTATGTGCATCAGCTCAATATATCGAAACTTAAATTTTTTAGGCAACAAAAATCCCCGTCACTTTCGCGACGGGGATTGATTTGCATTTGTGACAAAGCATATGATGCTTTATTCGTCTTTTGTTCCAATTACCAGGCTGGCGAGAAAGTGCCAGAGGCGAGGAACGGATGCCGCCGGCGTACTTTTAGTACGTCAAGTCATTTGTGACGAAGCATACGGTGCTTTATTCGTCTTTTGTTCCAATTACCAGGCTGGCGAGAAAGTGCCAGAGGCGAGGAACGGATGCCGCCGGCGTACTTTCAGTACGTCAAGGCATTTGTGACGAAGCATATGGTACTTTATTCGTCAGTCTGAAATTATTTGCCGGGGAAGAACGGCCAAACCATCGGGATAACAACCAGGGATACTACGAAAGCTACCAGAACCAGACCGGTACCAGCTTTTACATAGTCCATGAATTTGTATCCGCCAGGGCCAAGTACCAGGGTGTTCGGAGGAGTACCTACCGGAGTTGCGAATGCGCAGGATGCTGCAACAGCGATAGCCATCAGAACTGCTTTCGGGTCAGCGCCCAGGTTTTTGGAGATTGCAATACCGATCGGGCACAGCAGAGCTGCGGATGCGGTGTTGGACATGAACTGAGTCAGGCCGCAGGACAGGATGAACAGAACTGCGGTTACAACCAACGGAGAAGGAGAGCCGCCCATCAGGCTAACGGTCCATTCAGCGATGAGTTTGCCAGCGCCAGTTTTATCCATAGCGGTGGATACAGGCATCATACCTGCGAACAGGAAGATGGTTACCCAGTCGATAGAAGCATAAGCTTGTTTTTCAGTCAAGCAACCGGTCAGTACGCAAACCAGAGCGCCGATGATAGCAGCCATCTCAAGGGTTACGCCTTTGATACCCAGTGCCATTACGATAACAACTGCCAGCAGGATAATACCGGAGATAATCATTTTCTTGGAATCGGTGCTGTTAGCTTCGATTTCCTGTTCGATCTCCTGATCAGCATCAAGCTCAACCTTCGGGAGCAGATGTTTGCCGATGAACATCATGTACAGCATACCGGCAATAGATACAGGAATACCGATCCATGCGAATTCGAAGAAGCCGAATGCAGGGAGACCGGCAGCGGTCATTGCACCAGTTGCAATGATGTTAGGAGGTGTACCAACCATGGTGATGATACCGCCCCAACCGCAGGCAAATGCCAAAGGCATTAACTGACGGGAAGCAGGAATCTTAGCTGCAGAGCAGATACCTAATGCTACAGGCAACAGGCAAGCTGCAGTACCGGTGTTGGAAAGCACGGAAGAAAGTACGGTGCCAACAACCATCAGACCAAACATCAGGCTGTTTTCACCAGTGCCGCACAGATGAACTACTTTGTTACCGATAGCCTGAGCTAAACCGGTGTAGAACATTGCTGCACCAACAACGAACATGCCGGCGAACAGTACAACGGTGGAGTTAGACAAGCCGCTAAATACTTGTTTAGCAGGAATCAGGCCTAACAGGCCGCACGCAATAGCGCCAGCGGTTGCAGTAATTGCCAAAGGAATGAGTTCGGTTACGAAGAATAACGCAACTACTGCCAAGAGGATTAAACACTTAATTGCAGGGGACATTTTAAGTTCCTCCTTTGTAAAAAAATTTTATATACAATGTCATCTGGACATTATATAACTTTAATTATAGCTTTGTGAAAGTACATGTCAAAGCAATCTTTTTTACTTTATTAAGTATTGTTATTTGCTTTGTTGAATTTATAATAACAGCATTTTTTCTGCGCTTCTGTTGCGCAAGCAACACATTTTTTAGCACCAGCTCTTCATATCGCACATATGACCACGCTATCATAAATCCCTATACATTATTTTCTTTTTTTATAATTAACCGCATATATTTCACAAATCCTTTTGTAAACTGTATTTTATTTCATTTTCTCATTTTTATTAAAGCAAAAATGCCATGCAATAACGCACGGCATTCTTACCACTTTCTTTAGTTTTTTAAGTAAAGTAAGTACTAATTTGTCAAAATATTACATTCAACTCACTTGCCCGGGAAGAACGGCCATACGATAGGAATTACAATCAGGGATACGATGAAGCATACGATAACCAGACCGGTACCTGCTTTAACATAGTCCATGAATTTGTAGCCACCGGGGCCAAGAACCAGAGTATTCGGAGGAGTACCTACCGGAGTTGCGAATGCGCAGGATGCTGCAACAGCGATTGCCATGATAACAGCCTTCGGGTCAGCGTTGAGCTGCTTAGCAATTGCTACACCAATCGGGCACAGCAGAGCTGCGGACGCGGTGTTGGACATGAACTGAGTCAGGATGCAGGAGAGTGCAAACAGTACAGCAGTTACAACCATCGGAGAAGGATCGCCGCCCATCAGACCAACAGTCCATTCAGCAATGAGCTTGCCAGCGCCGGTTTTATCCATAGCAGTGGATACAGGCATCATACCTGCGAACAGGAAGATGGTTACCCAGTCAATGGAAGCATAAGCCTGTTTTTCGGTTAAGCAGCCGGTCAGTACGCAAATCAGCGCGCCGATAATAGCAGCCATTTCCAGAGTTACGCCTTTGATATCGAGAGCCATTACCAGAACAACGGCAATCAGGATAGCACCGGAGATAATCTGTTTTTTTCTGTCAGTGCTGGTAGCTTCGATTTCCTGCTCAATATCCTGGTCAGCATCAAGCTCAACCTTCGGCAGCAGGTGTTTACCGATAAACATCATGTACAACATGCCGGCAATGGATACCGGAATACCGATCCAGGCAAATTCGAAGAAGCCAAAGCTCGGCAGGCCGGCAGCAGTCAGAGCGCCGGTTGCAATGATGTTAGGCGGAGTACCTACCATGGTAATGATACCGCCCCAACCGCAGGCAAATGCCAAAGGCATTAACTGACGGGAAGCAGGAATCTTCGCTGCGGAGCAGATGCCTAATGCTACAGGCAGCAAGCAGGCCGCAGTACCGGTGTTGGAGAGCACGGAAGACAGTGCAGTGCCGACAATCATCAGACCAAACATCAGGCTGTTTTCACCGGTTCCGCACAGGTGTACAACTTTGTTACCGATGGACTGTGCCAAACCGGTGTAAAACATCGCTGCACCTACGACAAACATGCCGGCAAACAATACTACGGTAGAATTGGATAAGCCGCTAAAAACTTGCTTAGCAGGCAATAACCCCAACAGACCGCAGGCGATAGCACCGGCAGTAGCAGTGATTGCTAATGGAATAAGTTCGGTAATGAAAAATAATGCAACCACAGCCAACAGAATCAAACACTTAATAGCAGGGGACATAACAGTTTCCTCCTTTTATAAGTTTTTACGTAATGTATAAATATAACTTATCACAGTTTATTTCTACATTCCCGTTGTCTTAATATTATCCTAAAAGCATCAACCTATGTGTGACTTAAGCAACATTTTTAACTGTTTTTCAGAATATTTTAAATGATTTTATTTACATTATATTTATTTAATTTTTTAAAGTTATTTTTAGTACCTATAATATCGATATCATCCACCTAGGTACTAAAAAATATAACGTATTATAAGCTGTCAACACTTTCATTCTTATCATATTTCCCCGCCTGCATAACAGCAGAAGGCCGCTGCGCTTTTACAGCAACAGCGACCTTGCTGCAGTGTTTGATTCAGGGTGTCGTCTAATATGGGAGCATTAAGGGAAGAACGGCCATACCATCGGAATAACAATCAAGCTTACAACAAAGCATACCAGCACCAGACCGGTTCCGCATTTCACATAGTCCATAAATTTGTAGCCGCCGGGACCGAGCACCAGAGTACAGGGCGGAGTGCCAACGGGAGTTGCGAATGCGCAGGATGCAGCAACAGCAATCGCCATTACCACAGCCTTGGGATCTGCATTCAGCTGTTTAGCAATCGCTATACCAATCGGGCACAGCAACGCAGCAGAAGCGGTGTTGGACATGAACTGTGTCAGGAAGCAGGAGATGGAAAACAGTACTATCGTTACAATAAGCGGTGTAGGTTCGCCGCCCATCAGTCCTACTGCCCAGTTAGCAATCAGCTTGCCTGCGCCGGTTTTATCCATTGCAGTGGACACAGGCATCATACCCGCAAACAGGAAGATGGTTACCCAGTCGATGGAGGAATAAGCCTGTTTTTCAGTCAGGCAACCGGTAAGTACGCATACAAGAGCACCAATAATAGCAGTCATTTCCAAGCTGATAAACTTAAAATCCAAGGCCATTACGATTACGCAGACCAACAGAATCATACCGGAAATCATTTGCTTTTTCTTATCATGGGTAGTAGCTTCAATTTCCTGTTCGATTTCCTGATCCGCATCAAGCTCTGCCTTCGGCAGCAGATACTTGCCAATCAGCAGCATATAGAGAATACCTGCTACAGATAGAGGAATACCAATCCAGGCAAATTCAAAGAAGCTGAACCCCGGCAAACCGGCAGCTGTCAGAGCGCCACTGCCGATAATATTAGGCGGTGTACCTACCAGAGTAATAATGCCGCCCCAACCGCAAGCATATGCCATCGGCAACAGCTGGCGGGACGCAGGGTTTTTGGAAGCAGCACAGATACCAAGTGCTACCGGCATCAGACAAGCGCAGGTACCGGTGTTGGAGAGAACAGAAGAAAGAGCAGTTCCGACAAGCATTAAGCCAAGCATCAGGCTGTTTTCACCGGTTCCGAAAATATGCACTACCTTTTCACCGATAGCCTGAGCTAAACCGGTGTAGAACATTGCCGCGCCAACCACGAACATGCCGGCAAACAGTACTACAGTAGAATTAGAGAGACCGCTGAAAACCTGTTTGGCCGGAATCAGACCCAACAAGCCGCAGGCAACAGCGCCGCCTATTGCAGTAATTGCCAAGGGTATAATTTCAGTTACAAAGAACAAAGCAATTACCGCTAACAGAATTAAACATTTGATTGCGGGGGACATAAGCAATACCTCCTTTTAATCTTTTTCCGAAAGTCATACAGCAATGAAATCTTATATGCTCTTCCGTTGATTTTATGATAGCATTTTCTCCCATCTTCCCGCTGTAGCCTAGGCAACGAATTTATTATATTTTGCATAATCTTTTTCATATTTTAGTTTCTAAATTCTATAATTTCTATTGTATTTTTGTTTATAAACTTACGTATCTTATTTTAATTACTTAAGCACTGTTTTTCAGCTGTTCAGGTACTAATTTCAGCAACTGTTCATGACAATAAAAAAGACACCTTCACGGTGCCTTTCTTAATAAAAATATAATTATTATTCCGTATGAGAATGCTCCAGAATCTCAAATGTATTCTTCTCAAAGCTGATAAGTCCGTCAGCACGCATGCGCGCCAGTTCCCTGGTCAAAGCACTGCGGTCGGCATCCAGATAATTAGCCAAATCGGTACGGTTAAAAGGAATAGTAAATTTATCACTGCCATTATACCTTGCTTCCTGCTCAAGATAAGCCATAATCTTACCGCGCAAGGTCTTTTTGCAAAGAATTTCCGTTTTCTCAATCAGGCGTGTATTATTATCTGCCAGAATCGAAACGATATTGCACATCAGACGTCTGTTGGTTTCATTGTGATTGCTGCCGTCAAACAGCATTCTTCCCAAAGGAAGCATCAGAATCTCGCTGTCGCTTGCCGCAAAATAACTTACCACACTGCGGTCACTCAGCTTGCCCAGGTAGTTTTCCGCAAAAACATCGCCTGCGCTCAAATTGGCAATAATGGATTTTTCACCCCAGATATCCTCTTTGATCATCTGAACAGTGCCTTCCATGACAACACATAAATTTTCGATGCAGTCACCTGCCAGATAAATATAGTCGGATTTAGGAAAATGCTTAATCAGTCCATGAAACTTATGCAGAACCTCGTTAATCTCGTCTCTGCCTAAGCCTTTAAACAACGGTATATCATGATAATTCGGTGCAAACATTTTTACTGCCATATTATCACCAGCCTTCTATTTCATATTAGTTATTCCACATCCTTATTATCCCAAATTAAAATACATATGTAAATATTATGTAACTAAAGTAAACGTTTAGTAATTTTGTTGCTCACGCAACATTTTTTGCGAATTTCAAAATTGCGAAAAAGCCCCTAAAACTGCGCTTTTATGCGATATCCTGCTTCACTTACAAAACTTACAAAATTATTCTTTTCTGAGATGTTTTGTAAATAAAGAAAGCGCTTGCAAACTGTTAAAACGTTGCTATGGCAACGCCCACAAATTGTCGCACAATTTATAATATAACCATAATAACCTTAAGACATTTGCTGGGACGTTGTTCCTTATACCAATTGCTTTACCGGTACATTTTGAGGGAAGTGTACCGGGATTTTTTTGCATTATAAGCATCAGCCGGTATATGAGGATTGCCCACTGTATAGACAAGAAAGCGCAGACTGTTCACCAGCCTGCGCTTTTTTATATCTGACTAATCTATAAATGTTGTCTTTAACCGAACATAGCCGCAATCGCCTGCTCCAATGTTTTGACACGCACAATCTGTGCCTTGACAGAAGGCAGCTGAAGCTTGCTGTCCGGTACAATGAATTTGCTGAAGCCCAGATTAACGCCATCCATAATCCTGCGCTCGGGCGCGCTGACGCGGCGCACCTCGCCTGTAAGACCAACTTCGCCAAAAACGAGGATGCCCTTAGGCAGAGGCCTGTTCCGATAGCTGGAAACAAGTGCTGCCGCTACCGCCAAATCTGCCGCCGGCTCATTAACCTTCATGCCACCTACTACGTTAACATAAGCATCGTAAATGCCAAAGTCTAAGCCAAAACGTTTTTCCAAAATAGCCAGCAGCATATTCACTCTGTTATAGTCAAAGCCTACTGCCGTACGTCTTGGCATGCCGTAGGGAGTTTTAGCTACCAGCGCCTGAAATTCTGCCATAATCGGCCTGTTTCCCTCCATGCAGGCGCCTATAACACTGCCTGCTGCTTCACCATCTTTGTCCTCCAAAAAAAGACCGGCAGGATTTGCTACCTCCTGCAGACCGCCCGCCTCCATAGAGAAAATGCCGCTTTCGCTCGTACTGCCGAAGCGGTTTTTTAATGCACGCAGAACGCGAAAGGAATAGGAACGGTCACCCTCAAACTGCAGCACCACGTCCACCATATGCTCCAATAGGCGCGGTCCGGCGATAGTGCCGTCCTTAGTAACGTGACCGATGAGCAACACCGCAATGCCCGTACTTTTGGCAAACTGCAGCAGCTTAGCCGTACACTCACGCACCTGCCCCACACTGCCGGCAGCAGTCTGCAGTTCCGGATTATACATAGTCTGAATACTGTCGATAATCAGAAGTTGCGGCTTCAAGGCATTCGCCTGTGATAAAATAGCATCCAAATCCGTTGCCGTAAGAATCAGCAGGTTATCATTGGCCTGCGCTCCGCCCAAGCGGACGGCACGCATTGCAGTCTGCTCCTCCGATTCCTCGCCGCTGACATACAGCACCTTTATTCCCTGTTGCCCGAAGCGCAGGCCTGCGTCCAGCAAAATCGTAGATTTGCCGATGCCCGGCGTGCCTCCAAGCAGTACAAGACTGCCCGGAACGACACCGCCGCCCAACACACGGTCAAATTCACGAATACCTGTTGCCAGACGTTCTACCTTGGTTTGGGCAACACTGGCAATAGTACGCGGCCGCAGCTTTTCGTTATTAGCCGGCAAATAGCTTTTACTTGCCTTGGCAGTCACTTCTGCCTCCTCCACCAGCGTATTCCAGCCGCCGCATTCCGGGCAGCGTCCTAGCCACGAGGAAGCAACATAACCGCATTCCTGGCAGACAAATCTGCTCTTAGTTCTGGCCATGCTGCGGCTCCTTTCCGCTGCTTACGGCAGCAGTCTGTTCATCTGTCACCGGCAGTTCCAACAAAAACTGTGCTCCCTCAATCGCCGTATGGAAGTCCATTTTTTTATCTGCAGCCTCGGCAATAATCTTGTCACCGCTGTGGAATTTTCCTGCCAGGAACAAATCGCTCAACGGATCCTCCACCAGCTTACGCAAAGCTCGGCGCAGTGGACGCGCTCCGTACTTGCTGTCACTGCCTTCCTGCAGCAGCAGCTCGCGTGCCGGAGCGGTAAGCTCGATGCTGAGGCCGTTGCCTGCCAGACGCTGGTTCAGCTCACGCAGCATATTGTCGGCAATCAGCTCCAGCTCCTGTCTGCCCAAGGAATTAAAGACAAGGATTTCGTCCACACGGTTCAAAAATTCCGGACGGAACACGTTCTTGATTTCCGCGAGCACCTGCTCCTTGCGCTTCTTGCGCTCGCCTGCCTCGTTGCCGGCAAAGCCCAGCGGTCTGGTGTTGGCCAGCTGCTGTGCGCCGGCGTTGCTTGTCATAATCAGCACGGCATTACGGAAGTCTACCGTGCGTCCCTGACCGTCGGTCAGACGGCCATCCTCCATAATCTGCAGCAGCAGATTAAACACATCCGGATGTGCCTTTTCGATTTCATCCAAAAGCACTACACAGTAAGGCTTACGGCGTACCGCATCCGTCAGCTGTCCGCCCTCGTCATAGCCTACATAGCCCGGAGGTGCGCCAATCAGGCGTGCTGTGGTGTGCTTTTCCATGTATTCCGACATATCGAAGCGCAACATCGCACGTTCATCACCAAACAGCTCCTGTGCCAATGCCTTCGCCAGCTCAGTTTTGCCTACACCGGTAGGACCGAGGAACAGGAAGGAACCGACAGGTCTGTTTTTGTCCTTAAAGCCTGCGCGGGCACGGCGAACAGCTCTGCTTACCGCGCTCACAGCCTCATCCTGACCGATAACACGCTTGTGCAGACGTTGCTCCAGCTGCAACAGACGGCTGCTTTCGGTTTCGGTCAAGCGTGTCAGCGGAATACCTGTCCAGGAAGCAACAACCTCAGCCACATCCTCCGCAGTTACCGGCTGCTTCATGGCTATCTCAGCCAAGGCTGCCGCCAGCTGCGTCTGCAGCTCGGCCTCGTTATCACGCAACTCCGCTGCCTTTTCGTAATCCTGCTGCTCTACGGCCTCTTCCTTTTCCATCTGCAGATATTCCAGCTGCTCCTGCAGCTCTCTTGCGGGCGCAGATTTTTTATACAGTTTGATACGCAAACGGGCACAGGCCTCATCCATCAGGTCAATAGCCTTATCAGGAAGATTTCTGTCCGTAATATAGCGGTCACTCAGCTCCACCGCAGCCTTGACAGCCTCCGGCTGAATCTTCAGCTTGTGGAATTCCTCATAACGCTTGCGCAGTCCCAACAGCATCGCTTCGCTGGTTTCCGTGCTCGGTACATCAACAAGCACAGGCTGGAAGCGTCTTTCCAGCGCCGCATCCTTTTCGATATGCTTGCGGTATTCATCAACCGTTGTTGCGCCGATAACCTGCAGCTCGCCACGCGCCAGCGCCGGCTTAATAATATTGGCGGCATCAATACTGCCCTCAGCACTGCCGGCACCGATAATGGTATGCAGCTCGTCGATAAAGAGAATAATCCGTTTGTCGTCACGCACCAGCTTTAATATTTCCTTCATGCGGTCTTCAAATTCACCGCGATATTTTGCACCTGCCACCAGCATTCCCAGCTCCAGCGAAAAAATAATTTTCCGCTGCAGAAACTCAGGTACGTCACCCTTGATAATCTTTTGCGCCAGGCCTTCGGCAATAGCGGTTTTACCCACACCGGCCTCGCCGATAATTACCGGGTTATTTTTTGTTCTGCGGCATAAAATCTGGATAAGGCGTTCAACCTCCTTATCACGGCCAATAACAGGATCAATTTTACCACGGCTGGCCTCCAGGTTCAGATTACGTCCGTAGCCTGAAAGAACCTCCAGAACATCAGCCTGTTTTTCTTCTGCCTGACGACGCTGCTGATTTCTGCCCGGCACAGCCTTGCGCTGATCATCCAATGCCTGCACCAGCTCCTTGACAGCGGCCAGCGTAATCTTAAACTTCTGAAGTACCTGATAGGCAATGCCATCGCCAGCTGCCAGCAAGCCTACAAGCAACTGCTCGCTGCCTACGTATTCCTGCTCCAGCTCCTGCGCGTTCTCTGCAGCACGCTCCATTACACGCTGCGCGCGTTGGCTGTACTGCGGCAGCTTGGACTGCTTGCTGCCCTTGTCCAGCCAGCTCTCCAGCTCTGTCTTCATCTCATCGAGATTATTATGTAATTTATGCAACAGCTTTTTGCCGGTACAATCGGGTATCGTCAAAAGCCCCCACAAAATATGCTCCGTACCTATATGCTCGCTGCCGCAGTCCAAAGCCTTGGTGGTAGCCAGCTCCAGCACCTTGGCCGCAGCCTCGCTGAAGCCCTCGCGGGTAACCTTTTTCTTGGGCTTACGTCCTGCGCCCTTCAGCATTTCATCCAAAAAGCGTTTGGCTCCCTCCGGTGTCAGCGGCATATCGCCCATACCCATAGGAAGATAATCCTTAGCGCAGTCACCGCAAAGCCACTTATCAATCTGCTTATCACCTACCAGGCATACCATGTGCATGATAGCCTGTTTTTTATGACAATTTTCACAAAGCATTTCTTCACCTCCGTCCGGTGTTGTGCAACACGCCTACCGCCTGCTGCAATATTTCCTTCTTCTTATTCTCATCGGCATCGATAATCTGCAGCATATACTGCAGTAAAGCGCCTTCCCTTGCTGTAATCATCTTCTGCTGCAGCAAATGCTGCACCAGCTGCAATGCTGTAGGCGGCTTGGGTGTTTCTGCCGCAGGCTGCATACGTACAATACGTACAAAACCGCCGCTGCCGCGCCTTGACTCCACCATAAAGCCACGCTCAGGCGTAAACCGCGTACTGAGCACATAGCTTATCTGCGAAGGAGCGCAGGACAAGCGCTCAGCCAGCTCATTACGCTGCACAAGCACAGCATCCTCATGCTCACGCAGCAATTCACCTATAATAAAGCTTTCAATTGCATCTGCTAAATTTTTCATAGTAACTCACCTTGATTATATATTTGAATATATTATATTTGACTTTTCGACTTTAGGCAAGTGAAAAATCTATGGCAGAAAAAAGCATAAAAAAAGACTACCGCAACCATACTCAGTCACGGCAATCTTTACCATTAAATTGATTAACCCTTAATAGTCTTCAGCATCTGCAAAGCCTGCACGATATCCTGCATAGTGAAATTCTCCAGAGAAGTCGCTGCAGTTTCTTTCTTTGCTTTTTCTTCACCAAATACTATCTCATCAATACCACAATTAAAAATATTCGTCATCTTAACCAGATTTTCCAAGGTCAGACCGGCACGCCCGCTTTCGATATTGCTCATATGGGTTTGTGATACACCTATATTTTTAGCCAGCTCAGTCTGATAAATATTATTCTTCAAACGTAATGTTTTGATACGTAGACCAACAGCCTTATAATCCACTTGCTTTGCCATATTAGCTCATCCCCTAACTATTTGCTGATATAGTGATGCCAGCTACATCCTACTGCTTGTGAAATGACCTTCTACATAACCGCACCCTATATAATATAACACAGCATTCTTTCAGAACCCATTCCTGCCAAGCAACCCCCTCTCCCGGAACCGGCGCTCTATTCGCACTTTAATTGTCCTTTTAACGAATGCTTAAACCAGCTTACCTAATTATATAATACACCTCTTCAAGGCATTATGCAATAATAATAATTAATATTTTAAGGCAATTAAGTTGCATCCAAACTTTTCTCCTTCTTATTCTCATTGTTTGAAAACAAAAACCATCTCTGTTTTATAAATAATTCTCTATGATTTTTTAATTGTAAAAAACAGTATAGTTCACAATAGTTTTGCAAATTCTTTGCCTTTTTGACTTTTCATAAATTGACAGCAGCAAAGCTTTCTTTTACAATTAAATTAAGCAGGCTGTACATGCCTGCCTGATGTCCGTTAATACGAAAGGAGCTATAAAAATGAGTAAAGGTATTTTAGGTGTTATAGTCGCTATTGTCATTATGGCCGCTATGTTCTTCAGCAGCTATAACGGTCTTGTAAGCATGAACGAAAACGTTACCGGCAAATGGTCGCAGGTGGAAAACCAGCTGCAGCGCCGTAACGATTTAATCCCTAATCTGGTAAATACCGTCAAAGGCTATGCAGCGCACGAAACGGAGGTTTTCAAGGCTGTATCCGATGCCCGCGCTAAGCTTGGCGGTGCCAAAACCGTAGCAGAAACAACTGCAGCCAACAATGAAATGAACAGTGCTCTGAGCCGTCTGCTGGTTGTTGCCGAAAATTACCCAGATTTAAAGGCCAACACCAACTTCCAGCAACTGCAGGATGAGCTTGCAGGTACCGAAAACCGTATCGCCGTAGCACGTAAGGACTATAATGATGCGGTACAGTCCTACAATTCTAAAATCAAATCTCTGCCTACCTCTTTATACGCCGGTGCCTTCGGCTTTACCGCCAAGGATTACTTCAAGGCAGATGCAGCTGCCCAAAAGGTACCGCAGGTTAAATTTTAAGCAGATAATCCCGCTAGCTGCAAGCTGCTGACGGAGGGATAATAATGAAACGTTTTATAATCTTCCTGCTGCTTATCCTGCAGACTTTCTTTGCCGCTTACGCCGGCGCCGCGCCTGCCATTCCGCCGCGACCGGCGGCCGGCAGCGGCATTTACGTACAGGACAACGCCGGTGTCATATCTGAAGAGGATAAACAGCAAATGCTCAGCTTGGGCGCTGAGCTTGACAACAAAACAACAGCACAGCTGGCAGTACTGACAATCAACACTCTTGACGGCGAGCCTATTGAGGATTACGCTCTGGAGGTTCTGCGCCAATGGGGCATTGGCAGCAAGGAGCAGAATAACGGTGCGCTCATTGTCGTCGCCGTTAAGGACAGACGCTCGCGCATTGAAGTTGGCTACGGTCTGGAAGGTTCACTGCCTGACGGTCTTACCGGACGCATCCAGGACCAGTATATGATTCCTTACTTCAAGGACGGTAATTACAGCAAGGGTATTTTGCAGGGCTATAAGGCTGCCGCATCCAAAATTGCCCAAGGCTATAATACGGAGCTGAGCGGGGTGAAATATCAGGCTCCCGCTTCCCAACCGCAAAAAAATACAGGCTCCGGCCTGGATGATTTGCTGTTTGCTTTGGGAGTAATCGGGTTTCTTATTGTTGATAATCTTTTACTTGGCGGCTTTTTCACGCGCATCCTGCTGCTGCTGATTTTCCGCGGCGGTGGACGTGGTGGCGGAGGTGGACGAGGCTTCGGCGGCGGCAGCGGCGGTGGCGGCGGTTCGTCCCGCAGCTGGTAAAAGCAATATAAAACCAAATCAACTGCATCACTTTTCGGTGGTGCAGTTTTTTTATGCTAACTTTACAGTTAGCCGACAATACAGCCACAATGCTAAAACTCCTGCCAAGGCACAATGCCCGGGCAGGAGTTCATATCATTTTATATTATTAAACGAAATTCGGCAGTTATACCATGCCTCTGATTTTCATTGCTTCTTCCAGGCTGCCCAACGCAACCATGTAGGCGGCAACACGCAGCGTTACATTATACTGCTTAGCTTTTTCATAAACCGCCTTAAAGGCCTTGCGCATCAATGCGTTCTGCTTTTCAATAACCTCTTCTTCCGGCCAGAAGTAACGGTACAGATTCTGTACCCATTCAAAATAGCTTACGGTTACACCGCCGCCATTGGCCAAAATATCAGGAATAACCATAACACCTTTGGCCTCCAGAATATCGTCAGCCTCCGGCGTAGTCGGTCCGTTTGCACCCTCGCAGATAATGCTTGCCTGTACAGCCGCCGCATTCTCTGCAGTAAGCTGCAGCTCAATAGCGCAAGGCGCCAGCACGGTAACCTCCATTGCCAGCAGTTCAGCATTGCTAATCGCTTTACTGCCCGGATAGCCTACTACGCTGCCTGTTTTCTTAACGTATGCATCGACATCATAGCAGTCAAAGCCATCCGCTTTGAAGATAGCGCCGTACACATCACTCAAGGCAATAACCTTAACGCCGGCATCACAGAACAGCTTGGCAGTCCAGCTGCCTACGTTGCCGAAGCCCTGCACAGCAGCGGTTGCCTCATGCGGCTGAATTCCTTTCAGCTTCAGTGCTTCCAGTGCCGCAACAACAACGCCGCGTCCAGTAGCAGCAGTACGTCCCAAGGAGCCGCCTACGCTGATTGCCTTGCCTGTAATAAAGCCAGGCTCATATTGACCGTTCAGCTTGCTGTATTCATCCATCATCCATCCCATAATCTGAGCATTAGTATTCATATCAGGTGCCGGGATATCACGTTTTTCACCGATAATCGGTGCAATTTTATCTATATAACCGCGTGTCAGACGCTCAAGCTCAGCTTTTGAAAGCTTTGCCGGATCTACGATAATACCGCCCTTGCCGCCACCATAGGGCAAACCGGCTACGGCACATTTACAGGTCATCCAAAAGGCAAGCGTCTTTACCTCATCCATGCTTACATTCTGATGATAGCGTACACCGCCTTTTGCGGGGCCAAGGATTGTGCTGTGCTGGCTGCGATAGCCGGTAAATACTTTTGTAGTACCGTCATCCATTTTTACAGGAATAGAAACTTCCAAAGTACGTTCGGGAACCGCAATAATAGCTGCTGCGCCTGCATCAAGCTCCATTGTCTCAATCGCTTTATTCAGTGGAATTTGGGCCATTTCAAAAATATTCATAATCAAGCCTCCTTGCTTTCCAAAAGGATATAACCCCATATCCGTACTCTTATTATAACGTGTACATTATTCAGTGTCTACAGAATTTTTTGTAACTTTTCTTATATTCAAGAGCTTTTTTACTTACAAAACCATTTTGTTTACAGTAAAAACGCCAGCGAAGCCGCCGGCGTTTTACTTTAGTCTATTATAGGGAACTCATCATATACTCTGCCAAAATCAATTCCACCAATAATTTTATTCTTGTACTGCTCGCGAATAGCCCGCTCGCCCTCCTCCATATGCTTGGAGGTTATGCCATAGCGACGCGACAGCCACACCTCTACAAAGGCCGAAAGATTATCGCAGCCTTTGAGCACACTGCCGTCAATTGCATGGAAGCCCGGCTTGTTGTACTTGCTGCTAATCTCTTCAATACTCGTATGTACTACCTTGCCGTCAATTCTGACACGATTGGAAAATTCATCCTGCGTATAATACAGAATATCCTCATGCCAGGTATAAGGCAAGAGCGGCAGGATCTTTTCAGCTACCATACGCTCTTCCATACGCTTAATCAGCTCATCAAGGCCCGGTACACTGCGTTTGACCGGTGAAATAATATCGCGTGTCAGCACCTCCGGCAAATCGTGGAAAAGACCGCAGAGGAAATCGCCCACGATACGCTCATCACAGGCTCCCAGCTTAACTGCGCAAAAATAACCCATAATCGCTACCAACAGTACATGCCCCATAACAGAGGTTTCAGGAACACGCGGCGACTGCGCCCAACGCTTTTGGAAGCGAAGTTGGCCGACAAGATCGATAAACTTGCTGCTCTTACCCTTCAGTGCCAGCTTCTTTACTGCCGCCAAGTCGTAATGATCCTCCAGCTCGTTTTCTATAACAGCCTTGGTATCCTCACTGCCGTAAATACCCTCATTAAAGTGATATATCAGCTCAAATTCCCATTTTGTTGCCAGATAATGTGCAGCGCGTAAAATCTTTTTTTCCATAGCGCAGTATTGCGGGTCCTCAAAATAGAGCTGCATTTTTTCCATAAAATCTTCCTGAATATCAGGAATCCGCCGCCGCAGCTCCTGATAAACCCAGGCATTAAGCTCCTTGCCATAAACACGCATCATTTCATGGAAAATCTGTGGCTTGATATCAGTCAGCACGTTACGCTGCAAAAACTCAAAAATGCCGCCCTCAATCAGCAGACGCCAGTTGAGCTGCGCACCATGGTCATCCTCCTCATGGCGGGCCAGCACATACATAATCATCATCTTATGAGCCTGCTTATCAAGCTCTGTAAAGCCGCTGGGACGGATATGCTCATTCCAGCGCTGGATATGCGCTGCATCATATAAAAATTCAATAAAGCTTTTGGTCAGCATTGCTTCATCTCCCTCATAAACACGTCTACTCTTATTTAACAGCAAAAACAAGCTTTTGGCAAGAACGCCGATAACTTTATTTTGTACCTGCATATATTAAAAGGCAGCCTCCGCCTGTGCGAAAGCTGCCCGTTAATTAACTTATGCCTTTTTATCCAGCATCTGCTCCAGTGTATGCCAGCCAAGCACGGCGCATTTAACGCGCGCCGGCATGTGGGATACATCCTGCAGCACACCTGCTTCCTCCAGCTCGTCAATCTCTTCCTCGCTGGCAGTTCCCTTAATCATGCGCAGGAAAATATCAGCAAGGCGCAAGGCCTCTTTTTCACTCTTGCCGATAACCAGGTCCAGCATCATGTCAGCACTGGCCTGGCTGATTGCACAGCCACTGCCCTGAAAGGCACCGTCAACAACCACGCCGTCGGCAAGCTTCAGCTTCATGGTGATATCATCACCGCAGCTGGGGTTGTAGCCGCGCATCTCTACGTCTGCGTCAGGCAAATCATGCTTATGACCGGGATGCATATTGTGGTCGATTAAAATTTCATTATAAAAGGCTCTATTATCTGCCATAGCCCATTCTCTCCCTTATTGTAGATAAGCTGTTGATGAAGCGCTCTACATCTGCTGCCGAATTATAGAAGGCCAGACTTGCACGGGCAGTCGCACCGGTGCAAAGGTGGTCCAGCAGCGGTTGAGCGCAATGATTGCCGGCACGTACATTTACGCCGTCAGCATCAAGGATTGCAGCAATATCATGCGGATGCACGCCTTCTACCGTAAAGGTAAGAATACCCTTGTGCTCCTCTGCACTCTTGCCGCCGATAATATGCACACCGGGAATCTTCTGCATAGCATCAAACGCTAATTTCGTCAGCGCTGCTTCGCGCGCTTCGATTACCTCAAAGCCGATGCTGTTGATATATTCGATTGCTGCATGCAATCCGGCAGCACCGGCAGCATTTACCGTGCCTGCTTCAAACTTGTGCGGCAGCGGCGCATATTCCTGGCCGTCGCGGGTTACAAAGCTTATCATCTCGCCACCGCTCAGGAACGGCGGCATAGCCTCCAGCAATTCCTTCTTTCCGTACAGCACACCGATGCCCATAGGTCCGAGCATCTTGTGACCGCTGAAGGCAAGAAAATCAGCGTCCATTTTCTGCACATCAATCGCCATATGCGGTGCGCTCTGCGCTGCGTCAATCACAGCAACAGCGCCAACCTTATGCGCAGCACTGATAGCCTTGGCAATCGGGTTCAAGCGTCCCAAAACGTTGGAAACCTCTGCCATTGCTACGATTTTAGTTTTTTCGGTTACAGCAGCATCGATAGCCTCATCGCTGATGCTGCCGTCAACAGCACATTCAATGTACTTTACTACAGCACCGGTCTGCTGCGCAACCATGCGCCATGGCAGCATGTTGCTGTGATGCTCCATAATCGTGGTAACGATTTCATCGCCGGGCTTAAGGTTAGCCAGGCCATAGCTGTATGCCACCAGATTCAGGCTTTCCGTAGTATTGCGGGTGAAAATAATTTCCTGCTCGCTTTTGGCATTGATGAACTTCTGCACAGCAACACGGGCATCTTCATAAATATCAGTTGCCTGCATTGCCAGGTCATACAAGCCACGCAACGGATTAGCATTGTGTTTGAGATAAAAATCACGCTCTGCCTCAATAACGCAGGCAGGCTTTTGTGTGGTAGCAGAGTTGTCCAAATAAGCAACATCGTTAACTGCCAGCAAAGGGAAATCCTTTTTATAATCAAAGGACAGTAAATCCTTATCATTCACCATCTGCCATCACTCCTTCCAGATAACGCTGTACTAATTGCACAGTATCCTCGTCATCAATCTTGCGGCACAGGGCATCAATCTTCGCCTTGGCCATCATATCAACAGCCTCCTGCTCACTGAAGCCGTGGCTGCACAGGTAGAATAATAATTCGTCATCAAGCTTGCCGATGCTGGCACCATGGTTGCCCTGCACGTCCTCCTCGCTACACAGAATCAGCGGAATCGTCTGGTTAACCACGTCGTCGCTCAACAGCAATACTGTTTCCTTTTCATCGCCAATCGCACCGGCACTGCCGTTTTTGAAATCAATCGTGCCACGGTAAATCTTCTTGGCACCACCCTGCAGCACGCCGTCTGCAGTCATTTCGCAGGTAGTCTTTTTGCCGTAATGGTTGGCAATAAAGTTCATGTCCACAGTCTGACCATGGCGGCCGTAGTAGCCAATCGCAGCCTTGAAATCACTGCTTTCACCAAGAAGCTCCGTGCGTGCGCCGTTGTAGATTTTATCTGCACCCAACTGGATTTGCAGAAGCTCAAAGGCAGCATTGTCGCCAAGCTCACTGCCAACGTCGTTGATATGCAGGAAGTCTCTGCCTAAAAGCTGCACCTGCACCAGCTTAACCTTAGCACCGGCAGCTACGTCTATCTTAGTCTGAATGCTTGCCTGACCTTTAGCCTGTGCTGTAGAAATATAGGTCATCAGCACAGTAACCTCACTGCCGGGCTTAGCTTCGATTTCAATCTGATTATAGCAGCTTGTATTATCAGCATAACGCAGAGTAACAGCAGCTACGCTCTTGCCTGCATCAGCAACAAGACGCAGCTTTTGGCCTTCGCCCAGACTGCTCATAGCTTCACCGACACCGCCTGCTATTTTGGCAAAATCAGTGCCATGTACTGCGCACTGTGCCTTTTCGCTGCAGCCGCAGCAATTGCTTCCCTTGCTTTTATTCAGGCAAACGCTGCCCTCCAAGGCTACACGCGGTTCACAGATATCCTGCGGCAGCTCCAAGCCGGCCAGCTTTGTTTCATTCATTTTTAACCTGTTCCAGGTTGGAGCAGGCAACTGATTAATCACTAATTCTTCTATCATACTGCTCCTCCTTAACCTATACTGCCCTGCATTTCCAGGCGGATAAGGTTGTTCATCTCAACAGCGTACTCCAGCGGCAGCTCCTTGGAAACATTATCCGCGAAGCCGCTGACAATCATTGCTCTCGCTTCTTCCTCGCTGATACCGCGGCTCATCAGGTAGAATACCGCATCGTCACTGATACGGCCGATTTTTGCCTCATGTCCGATATCCGCATCGGCAGTACGCACATCAATAGCAGGAATAGTATCAGAACGGGAAATATTATCCAGCATCAGGCTTTGGCAGGAAACAGAAGATTTGGCCTGCTTAGCCTTATTGGTAACAACTACACTGCTGCGGAAGGTGCTGATGCCGCCGCTCTTGGAAATAGAGCGCGTATTAACAATACTGGTGGTTTTCGGTGCATTGTGCACAACCTTGCAGCCTGTATCCAGATTCTGGCTGTGACCAGCAAAGGTTACGCCGGTAAATTCGCTATGCGCGCCGGTTCCGTTCAAAATACTCATCGGATAGAGATAGGAAACGTGTGAACCGAAGGAGCCGGAAACCCATTCAATAGTACCGCCCTCTTCAACCAAGGCACGCTTGGTATTAAGGTTATACATATTCTTAGACCAGTTTTCAATCGTAGAATAACGCAGCTTAGCATTTTTGCCGATAAACAGCTCTACGCAGCCTGCATGCAGGTTGGCAACATTATATTTCGGCGCACTGCAGCCTTCGATAAAGTGCAGGTCTGCGCCCTCGTCAACAATAATCAGCGTATGCTCAAACTGGCCTGCGCCCTTCGCATTTAAGCGGAAGTAGGATTGCAGCGGAATAGCCACACTGACTCCCTTCGGTACATAAACAAAGGAGCCGCCGGACCACACTGCGCCATGCAGTGCAGCAAATTTATGGTCAGTAGGCGGCACCAGCTTCATAAAATGCTCATGCACCATCTCCGCATAAGGTCCGTTCAAGGCGCTTTCCATATCAGTATAAATAACGCCCTGCTCCTCTACCTCTTTACGCACATTATGATAGACAACCTCGGAATCATACTGTGCGCCTACACCGGCCAGACTGCTCTGTTCTGCCTGGGGAATACCCAGACGATCAAAAGTGTCCTTAATATCCTCGGGAACATCCTCCCATTTGCCATGCATGTTCGTATTCGGACGTACATAGGTAACGATGTTATCCATATTCAGACCATCAATCGAAGGTCCCCAGTTCGGCACCTGCAGCTTATTATAAATATCCAGGGATTTCAGACGGAATTCCAGCATCCATTCCGGATCATGCTTTTCACGGGAAATTTTTTCAACAATCTCACGTGTCAGGCCTTCCTGAATGCGGTAAGCGTCCTTATCTTCGTTACGGAAGTCGTAAAGACTTCTGTCTATATCATCAACATAGGTTTTTTCTGCCATCTTTTTACCACCAGTTATTCCTTATTCTGCAAAAACTTTTCAAAGCCATTTTTGCTGACTTCATCAACCAGCTCCGGACCGGCATTTTTGATAATTTGTCCCTGAGCCAGAATATGAGTGTGGTCAACATGCAGTGCATCCAGGATTTTAGTATTATGAGTGATTATCAGCAATGCTCCCTGACGATGCTCCTGAAAGGTTTTAATGCCCTGAGAAACAATCTTCACTGCGTCAACGTCCAGACCGCTGTCTGTTTCGTCCAGAATTGCCAGCTTAGGATTCAGCATCAAAAGCTGCAGAATTTCTGCCTTCTTCTTTTCGCCGCCGCTGAAGCCGGTGTTCAAGTCACGCTCGGCGTATTTGCTGTCCATCTGCAGCAAAGCCATAGCCTGACGCAGCTCCTTACGGAAATCCCAGGCCTTGATGCGTACACCGCGCTGCTGCTCCAAAGCAGTTTTCAAAAAGCTGCTCAGGCTGATGCCGGGAACCTCCAACGGATTCTGGAAGGAAAGAAACAGACCAGCCTTAGCGCGTTTGTCTACGGCAAGTTTGGTAATGTCTTCGCCGGCAAAATTAATGCTGCCACCCTTTACGGTATATTTGGGATTACCCATCAGCGCATAACCCAAGGTAGATTTGCCTGCGCCGTTAGGTCCCATAAGCACATGAGTTTCACCGGGCTTAATATCAAGATTAATATTGTGCAGAATCTCTTTGTCCTCTACATTAACTACGAGATTCCTTACCTCTAATAAATTCTCTGCCATATTTATCCTCCAATCGAAGCAATCCGGAAGAACTGCTTCTCAAAAATTTTAATTCCCACATTTCTAGTATGAATTCCATACCCTATTATAAAATTATTTTTCGCACTATGCAAGCGCTTAACGCAAATATACACCTACAATTTGCAAATATTTTGCAATACAGCGCGATAAAAATGCCTTTTAACAGCATTCTTCTTATTATATAATATTTTCAGGAAAATTTATAGTGAGGCGGGAAAATTTATGGTCAAAACAGCAAAATTCACTGTCTAAGAAAAATTTTTCCGGAAACAACGCCGAGAAAATTACAAATTGAAGCACAATAACCCGGATTGGTTTAAATCGATTAATAAGTTCAAGCCCTTCGGCAAGCTTTTGCAAACTCTCCCAAAGTAAAACAGGATGCGCAAGCATATGCCTCAGCTTCGCATCCTGTTATCGATTATAATAAAAATATACGCAGCTAATGTCTGCTGATTGACAGACAGCAAGTTAGCCACATAACGAAAAAAGCACTCCATTTGCATGAAGTGCTGAATTTACGTGGTGGGCGCTAACGGGATCGAACCGCTGACATTCTGCTTGTAAGGCAGACGCTCTCCCAGCTGAGCTAAGCGCCCGTAATTTGGTGACCGGTGGGGGAATCGAACCCCCGATACCGCCGTGAAAGGGCGGTGTCTTAACCGCTTGACCAACCGGCCAGGTGGCTCCCCGAGTAGGACTCGAACCTACGACGCCCTGATTAACAGTCAGGTGTTCTACCGGCTGAACTATCGGGGAATATTTTGTGATGTTTTGTGTTGCTCAACATCACGAATGTTATTATACTAAGTCCACACGCATTTGTCAACACTTTTTTTGAACTTTTTTATGATTTTTTCAGAAAAAGTTTTCCAAAGTCGTCAAGCCGATTTGTTTAAGCAGCAAAAACCGCTCAACCATGCTTGTTTCAGGCTTTCACCTTCACTACGATTTTTTGTACGTTACTTGCGTTTTTTTCTACAGAACAATTAGGTCTGTGCAATTCCCATGGGAAAAAAATTGCAAAATCACCGGAATTTAATACTGCGCAGTTTTTCTCCTGCGGGTCAGCATAAAAAATTACGTCCTCTTTTTCTGCCTTATTTTCTGTTTCTACACAATCAGCTGTCAGCGGTGTATACCAAATTGTTTCCTCACCGCGAGCAACAAACTGTACATCAATATAATCGTTATGCTTTTCCGGACGGCGTTCAGCCTTAGGCTCGGTATCATATGTATTTACACGGGCGAAAACATTACGTCCGTCAATTTCATATTCACCGTTTTCTACCTTGCTGAAATCAGTCACAGCAACGTAAGCCAGAGCTTTTTGCAAACGCTCGCTTACATACGGCAGCAACTTTTCAATATCTTTTTTATTTCCTTGCAGCATAATTATTTTCCTCCTCTATCGTTGACGAAAGCATTGTTGATTGTTATAATATATGTAGGTTGGTCTGACGAGTGGTTCCGTCAGCTCTTCCCATAAAAATTGTTTTATTGAAGAAAAGGCTGGCGGTCATTGTCGGTCTTTTTCTTTTCTGTAATGTTACTTACAAGCCAAGATAATGGTCGCAACAAGAATGCCGAAAGCAATCATAAGACTTAAGGCTTCGTACACTCGCATAGCTTCCACCTCCCTTGAGGGGCAGCCAACGTTCGTCAGACCATTATCATTATACCAAAACTAAACTAATAAAGCGAGGTTTTTATGAGCTACTTAAACGTCACCAATGTTTCCCACTCCTTTGGCGGCCGCCAAATTTTAGAAAACGTTTCCTTTAAGCTTCTGCGCGGTGAGCACGTCGGTCTTGTCGGCGCTAACGGCGAAGGCAAATCCACCTTTTTGAATATCGTAACCGGTCACGTACTGCCTGACGAAGGCAAGGTTGAATGGCCCGGTAAGGTTACCGTCGGTTATCTGGACCAGCAAAGCACCCTGGAAAAGGGCATGACTATCCGCGAGGTTCTGCGTACAGCCTTTGACGGCATGTACGCTATGGAACAGCAAATGCTGGAGCTGTACGATAAAATTGGCGATGCTTCTCCCGAAGAGCTTGATAAAATGATGAATACCGTCGGTGAAATCCAGTCTGAGCTGGAGCACAGCGGTTTCTATTCCTTAGACAGTAAAATCGAAGAGTTTGCCAATGGCCTCGGTCTTGGCAGCATCGGTCTTGATAAAGACGTCAGCGAGCTTTCCGGCGGTCAGCGCAGCAAGGTTCTGCTTACTAAGCTGCTGCTGCAGAACTCCCAAATTCTGCTGTTGGACGAGCCTACCAACTATCTTGACGTTGAACATATCGAATGGCTCACCAAGTTCCTGCAGAACTACGAGCATGCCTTCATTTTGATTTCCCATGACATTCCCTTCCTCAACAAGGTTGTCAATGTTATCTATCATCTGGAAAACTGCGAGCTTACCCGTTACAGCGGTGACTACGACAAATTCCAGGAAATGTACGCCATCTATCAATCCCAAAAGGCAGCAGCCTACGAACGCCAGCAGCAGGAGGTTGCTAAGCTGGAGGACTTCATCGCCCGCAACAAGGCGCGTGTTGCTACCACCAATATGGCAAAAAGCCGCCAACGCAAGCTCGATAAGATGGAAATGATTGAAAAGCCGCGTGAAAAGCTGAAGCCGACCTTCAAATTCACCGAGGCACGTACTCCCAGCCGCTTCATCGTAGAAGCAAAGGATTTGGTGCTTGGCTATGACAGCCCGCTCACCCGTCCTGTTACCTTTAATCTTGAGCGCGGTCAGAAAATCGCTATCCGCGGTGTCAACGGCTTAGGTAAAACCACCCTGCTGAAAACTATTTTAGGTATCATTCCGCCTGTCAGCGGCAAGGTTGAGCTGGGTGAATTCCTGGAGCCCGGCTATTTTGAGCAGGAGGAACGCGAAAAGAACGAAAATACTGCTCTCGATGATGTTTGGAACGAATATCCCGGCCTGACCAACTACGAGGTACGTGCTGCACTCGCAGGCTGCGGTCTGACTAATGAGCACATCACCAGTAAGGTTTTCGTACTCAGCGGCGGTGAGGCTGCCAAGGTGCGCCTGTGCAAGCTGATGCTGAAGGACGTCAACTGGCTGGTACTAGACGAACCTACAAACCATCTTGATGTTGACGCTAAGGACGAGCTGAAGCGTGCACTGAAGGAATTCAAGGGCAGCGTTCTGCTTGTTTCCCACGAACCGGAATTCTACGAAGATTGGGTAGATAAAGTTTGGAATATTGAAGACTGGACCACTAAGATTATTTAATATTGTAAGCATAAGATACAAAAGCGTTCTGCCGTAATTTTGCGGCAGAACGCTTTTTACTTGCAGCAGCTTTTTCAGCGTACACGCTTCTTAAAAATCTTGAACAAATCCGGCTTTTCCTCCGACATAAATTCGTACCCCGGCGCCAAAAGTGCAGCACGCTCGCGTGCTGCTTCCAGATCATGGAACACATCCCATTTGGAAGCCACCAGCTGCTTGCCGTACTGACGCAGTAAATACGCCGGATGGTAGGTAGCAATGCAATCAAAGCCCTGCTCCGTGCGGAACCACATACCGCGGTCGCGCGTAATGCGCATATCCGGTCGTCCCAGACAATGCAGCGCCACGCTGCCCAAGGCCACGATTACCTTCGGCTGAATAATCTCCAGCTCACGCTGCAGCCACTGCTTAGCGCAAAAATCTGCTTCGGCAATATCCGGTGTACGGTTATTCTTCGGTCTGCATTTGATCACGTTCGTGGTCAATACTCTGTCACGCGTCATCTTGGCTGCCCACAGAGCCTTGTCCAGTAATTGTCCGGACGGCCCAATTAAAGGACAGCCGTAATCATCCTCGACCTGGCCTGGGCCCTCTCCTACAAATACAATCGGGCTTTCGGGATTACCGTACCAGCCCACGGGCGCAATAGCATCCTTACGTAAGGGGCAGGCTTGACAATTTGCCAGCTCCCCTTCTAATTCACTTAAATCCATATCCTTATCCTCCACAATTTTTCTATGCTAATATCCCAAGTTAGCTTCATGCTGCGTTACAATAAACGGCAGCTGCTCGCACAAGGCTTCGCGTGCCTGCCATAGGTTCTCACCCGCAGCCTGGATATTGCCGACAGCCGGCGATACCTTGCGTCCGAAAGCGCCAAGCGTCAGCATGCGACCATTTTTGTCAAACAGCACCTGCTCCAGCGTCAGATACCAATAGCCCTCCTTCGGTGCCTGACTGCCTTCTATTCCGCAGACGAGCATATATTCTGCACCGGCATCCCTGCTGAGCTTCAGCAAATCCTGCGTTGTGTAGGCATCCTTAGGCAGATTGCGTTCCATAATAATATAGCTTGGCAGCATTTTGCGATATTCGTCAAGCACAAAACGCTTGATATCCGTTACATATGCCAGTTTTTTCAAGCTGTCGGAAGTATTTACCCAAACCGCAACCACCGGCTGCTGCGTAATTTTTCTATCTGTAACAGGCTCCAATCTTCCCATGCTTATCTGTTTGTCACGCTCTTTATAGTATTCGCTGATACTGTAATCAAAATACATAGCCATAGCATGCTGCAGATTGCTGATTTTATTGGAAAGGCTGTACTTCACAGGCTCGCCGAACTGCTTATAGCCGCCGAAAAACGTCTGCAGACTTCCCGGCACAGGATCCGCTGTGTTACTGATACGCACAAGCTTAATCTTATTACCGTACTGCTCTGCAAAGGCGCTGTTGCCAACTGCCGGAGCGCCAAAGGTGATAACAACAAACTTTTCCTTAGGCATTCCCAGACTCACCAAACGCTCGCCCAAAAGCGTCGCTGTAGCTCCGCCAAGACTGTGACCTGTAAGCACCAGATACGCATCAGGGTCTTCGCTTACACGCTTGAATAATCCACGCAACTTGCTGTTCTCATCAACTACGCCACTGCGCAGTACGGCATCCACATAGCTGTTAAAGCCTGCATGTACAGTTGCACCATCTTTAATCACAGGCTGCGCCGCCAGCTCCTGCATCTCCGCTAAGGTAGAACCGCCGTAATTAACCTTCTTGGTTGCAAGATTTATCTTCCAGTCACTCTTGCTGGCACTGCCGCGGAAGGTTACCAGATATATTTGCTTATTAATTTGCGGAAAATAATTTTTGGCTACAGCATAATTCAGCTCTACCTTGCCGTCATTTCCCTGCTGGCTTTCAATCTGCCAGCCATAGCTGCGCAGATAGTCAAACTCCTGGGAAGTATGCGGTAAATAAACCCCAAGACAGGATGCTGCTGCGATTGTTGTAAAATAACTCTGCATGTAGGCAGAGCTTACCGGATTAGGTGACGCTGCATACGTCATCGTACCCAAGCCGAAAAACAGACATACAATTGTAAGTAAACGCATAAGCTTAAGCATGCTGCACCTCCTTGTAACATACCATTGCTATTATTATAACACAAAAAGCCCGAACCTCTTCAGGAGATTTGGGCTTTTCTATATTTTGGGACACACTCTCACACGTTTTATTGAATTTTATCAAACTCGCCGTTGTAACGGGCATTTTCCCTCTCATAGGCTGCAGGCTCCGCATAGCGGTTAACCTTACTGTTCAAAGTACAAGCCTCTTTGATGCAGTCATTAACAGCATTTTTGGTGTTGATGCGCGGGTCATCTTCACTGGCAATAACATAACCTGCTACACGCAGCATGCTGCTGTCATATTCCTTGATACCATAATCATAGCTGAAAAGCTTACCGTCTACAACGGTGCTTTCCTTCAACGCAACCTTAACAGTGCTGTATTTACCAACCAGCTTGTCACCGCTGCCAACACCGGCCAGGTCAAGCTTCACAACAATCGGCACCCAGTTGGGACGAGTAACCAATGATACATCGGCAGCAGTCAGTTCCTTATCCGGAGCAGCCTGCTTAATCATCTGTACAGGGAAACGCTTGCCGTAATTTGCCATGAGGAAGGCTTCAAATTCCGTCTTACCTTTCTCAACATCATTTTCAAGATTCTGCGCTTCCAGAACAACCTCCGGAACCTGATACCACAGAACTACCTTTTTCGCCGGGGCAGCAGCGCAAACGGAACACATCAGCAGACAGAGAATACAAAGAAACAGTTTTTTCATAGAACTTTCCTCCTCGCTATATTCATTAACTATATTGTAGCAAGAAAACACCCCGCTGAAAAGAGTATTTGCTAATACATTTCCGACAAAAATGAAAAGAGAGCAAGGCTTTCCCTGCTCTCTCAGCAAATGACAAATTTTCTTACAGTGTTTAAAACACCAGTAAATCTACAACCATCCAACCGGCAAATAAAATCAACATCGGGTATAAATCCTGCATAACGCTTACCTCCTACGCATATCGCAGATTCATTCATCTTTGTTATACATAGTATATCACCTGAATATTAAATGCAGATTAACCTTAAGGTAAAATGCAGGTAAAGAGTATTTTATTCCTTTGAGTGCTTTTATTTGTCAGTCATAGTCTGTTATAATTTATAATTTCTTTTCAGCTCTGCAATGTGCGCTTCCAAGTCCTTGGTATTGTTAAAACCGCAGCAGTATTCAAATACCTGCGTAGCCTGCGGTGCATATTTTTTGACAGCACCGAAATATGCCTTCCAGTCAATGTCACCCTGGCCAACAGGCAGATGAGCATCGCCATTGCCATCGTTATCATGAACATGACAAGCCACTAAGCGCTCGCCCAAGGCCTTTACTACCTCAGGAATATCCCAGCCATTGACATGCGCATGACCTGTATCAATCAACGCACCAGCCTGCGGGAAGGTTTCAAAAAGTGCAAGATATGCCGGCAAATCAAACAGCACATTATTTTTAGTACGCAGGCCAACATTTTCAATAAGCACCTTAACGCCGTAGCTTTCGCCCAAAGTAATTACCTGACGCAGACGACTGATAACCAGCTCACGCAATTGCTCCTTATCGCCAGCAATAGCCTCATTAGTGTGCACTACAACAAAATCAGCCTTGCATTTCTGCGCATAAGCAAAGGTTTGCTCCATAACCTGCTCATAAATTCCCTGTTCTTTATCGGCCAGATTCAAAGCGACACAGGAAGCATGAATAGAAAATGCACGCTCGCCCCAGTCCTCCAATTGCTGGTTCCAATAATAATCCTTGCCAAACTCATAGAAGAATTCGATACCATATTGCTTATCCAGATTTTTCATTGCATCTTTAGTAAATGCAGGGAAAAGTAAATCACTTACTTCAAATTTCATAAAACTTCCTCCATTCAGAGCTTACTTTGCTGCTGCCAGGTTTTCGCCGCTTTCAGCATCAAATAAGCACACATTTTCCCAGTCGAAATTGAAACCTTTAACGCCTTCCATTTGCAGTGCCTGGTCACTTGCCTGCAGATAGAAGCTTTCGTCTGTTGCCAGATGCAAAGTAGCAGTTTTCAGGTTGCCTGTATTCTCGACAAAATCTACTCTACCAGTAATCATAGCACTTTCATAGCAGGGAGTGCAAGCCTCAGGACGCAGACCGAAGAGAACCTTGCTGCGGCCGCCAATTTCCTGCAGACGCTCCTGCGGCAGCTTCAATGCGCAGTTGCCGACGATAATTTTTCCGTCCAAAATCTCTGCCTTCAGAATATTCATTGCCGGAGAACCGATAAAGGTTGCCACAAAGGTGTTGGCAGGATGATGATAAATATTTTCCGGTGTATCAATCTGCTGAATCTTGCCCTGATTCATAACGGCAATACGATGTGCTACAGTCATTGCCTCTATCTGGTCATGGGTTACATAAACCATTGTCGGCTTGAACATTTCATGGATTTTTACCAGCTCAGTACGTGCCTTTTGGCGCAGCTTGGCATCCAGATTAGATAAAGGCTCATCCAGCAGGAAGTACGGCGACTGCTTTACCAGTGCACGACACAGGGCAACACGCTGCTTTTGGCCGCCGCTCAATTCATGCGTCTTTTTGTTTTCGTAACCTTCAAGATGCAGAATTTCCATCGCCATACGCGCACGCTTTTCCATCTCAGCCTGCGGCAGCTTTTGCAGCTGCAGACCAAAGGTAATATTGTCCCAAACACTCAGATGCGGGAACAGTGCATAGCTTTGGAATACCATAGCAATGTTGCGCTCGCCCGGAGCGATATCGTTAACCACGCGGCCGTCCATGTACAGCTCGCCCTTGGTAATTTCCTCAAAACCGGCAATCATACGTAGGGTTGTTGTCTTGCCGCAGCCGGAGGGACCAAGCAGAATCAGACGCTCGCCCTTTCTGATATTCAAGTTTAAATCATTAATTACGACATTGCTGCCATAAGCTTTTTGCACGTTAGAAAACACGATGCTGTATTCATTTTGTAAGTTTTCCATCTTCTTATCCTTTCACGCCCGATTGCATAAATGTGTTGATAATAAATTTCTGGCAGAAGCCATAAAGCACTAACGGCGGCAAGCTTGTCAGCGTTGCTACAGCCATTGCAATGCCCCATTCACTGCCACCCTCGGCACTGATAAACATCTGCAGTGCCAGCGGCAACGTCAGATTAGCTTTATCCTGCAAAATCAGCAGCGGCCAGAAATATTCGTTCCAGCTGTTGATGAAGAACAAAATCGAAATAGCCAGTACAGAAGGCTTAATCAAGGGTAAAATAACCTTGAACAGTACCTGATGCGGCTTGGCACCATCAAGAATTGCTGCCTCCAGCAATGGTTTAGGAATGCCGCGCATGGTCTGACGCATCAGGAAGATACCCATGCCATCTACAAGACCGGGCAGCATAACACCATAGGGCGTATCCAGCAGTCCCAGCTTAGCCATCATCAGATAGTTAGGCATAATCAAAACTGTAATAGGAATAAAGAATGTCAGCAGCATACCATTGAATACTGTTTCCTTGTATTTAAAGTTATAATACACAAAGGCAAAGGCTGCCAGCACGCTTGTTGCTGCCTTGCTGGCTGTAACAACAATAGCAATATAAAATGTGTTCCAGATATAAGTAAATAAGGGGAAGTTGTTTAAAACTGTCGTGTAGTTATCAAGAGTCGGCGGACACGGCAAAGGGTTCAGGGTTGACTCAAAAACCTGATTCAAATCCTTCAGCGAGGTAGAAAGCATAAATACTATCGGCCACAGCATCAGGAAAACTGCGATAAGCAGAAACGCATGCCAATACCATTCATTTTGCAGCTTAGTTTTCATAGTACACCTTCTTTTCCAGATATTTGTTCTTCACGAAGAGGAAGGCAAGGTAGCAGACCATAGTAATAACTGCATAGGCCGCACTGGAGCCTGCCTTGAAGAAGGTAAAGGCATATTGGTAAATAATATACACAAGGTTACTGCTGCCCTGGTCCGGACCGCCCTGCGTCAGCATATTTACAGGTACAAGAACGTACTGCAGGCCAAAGACTACTGTTATCGTAAAGACGTAAATTGCGGTAGAAGAGGTCATCGGCAGAATAATTTTTTTGAAGATAACCCAATTGGAAGCGTTCTCCAGCTTCGCTGCTTCAATCATCTCTTTGGGAACTGCGACCATAGCAGCCAGCATTACGATAAGATTATAGCCAAAAACCTTCCAGCCGATAATCGTGCAGATAGCGAAAATAACCAGATAGTTTTCCTTGAACCAACGCGGTGAAGCAATATCAAACTGGCTGAGGATAATGTTAATCGGTCCGGCCAACGGATTGTAGATCCACAGGAATAAAATACTTGCTACCGCCAGCGATAAAGTAGACGGCAAAAAGAGTGCACTGCGGTAGAAGGCCGTCCACCGATGCACTAAATGTCCCAGGATAAACGAATATAAATATGGCAGAACGAAGTTCAGCACCAACATAATTGCTACAAACAAAACGGTGTTGATTAAAATTTTAATCAGCTCAGCAGAGCTAAAGATAGTAATAAAGTTTTCCAGGCCCACAAATTTTTGATTAGGACTAATCATATTCCAAGAAAACACACTCAGATATATGTTCTGCAGCAGCGGCCAGTAATAAAATACCAGGAAAAGTACAGCAGCAGGCAGCAGATAAAGGATTGCTTCTTTGTTGTTCTTACTCATAGTAATCTCCTTTAGTAATCTCCTTTGCAATATCAGAAAAATAAGCTGCCGCAACTGCGACAGCTTATTGATTACACTAATTACAGCAGCTTGTTAATTTTTTCTGCAGTTTGATGTAAAGCGTCCTTTGCGCTCATTTTACCGCTCAGGATGATATCACGGGCATCAATCAGCAGTTGTTCAGCCTGCAGACCGTTAGCACCCGGGAAGCTAGCCCATTTGGTAACCTTAGTCATTTCCTGCAGAGCCATTTTAATGTTGGGGTTCTCATCAGCAAGCTTTTTGAAGCCCTTCGGATCGTCAGCTACGCCCTTACGAGGAGGCAGGTAACCGGTACCGGTGCTCCATTTAGCAAGTGCTTCCGGAGATTCCAGATATTTGATGAACTCGATAGCAGCCTTTTGCTTTTCAGCATCCTTAGAGAATACCATCAGGAAGTTACCGCCTGCAGGAATCTTGGTCGGTTTGTTGCCAAATGCAGGGAACGGAGAAGCCATAACCTTGAACTTAGCGCCCTTTTCGAAATTAGCACGTTTACCGATGGTGGTACAAACCATACCCAGCTTACCGCTCAGATAAGCCTGGAAGCCTTCTTCATTGGTAGCATGCAGACCGCTGCCGTTTTTAACCATATCAGCTACAACCTGATAAGCTGCAGCAGATTCCGGAGTATCAAAACCGGCTTTAACCTTGCCGTCAACTTTAGTCAGCATTTGGCCGCCGTTGGATTCGATAAGAGCCTGTTGAGTCCAGTTATCGGCATATTCCTGCATGAAGAAGCCCATGTTGCCGGTTTTATCTTTAATTTGTTTAGCTGCCTTGCTAACCTCTTCCCAAGTTTTAGGCGGGTTTTGCGGATCTAAGCCGGCTTTTTCAAAAATTTCCGGATTGTAGAAGAGTACCGGAACGCTTACGGAATACGGCAGACCGATTTGCTTGCCGTCTTCGGTTTGTGCCAGCTGCAGTACGTTCGGCAGGTAATTGTCTTTCATGAAGTTTTCATCGCCGGCAGCTTTAAATGCTACGTTCAAATCGGTGTATTTAAAGTTTTCAGCAGCGTAGTTCAGGAAGGAATAACCCATTTGCACTACGTCCGGATTCTTGCCGGAAGCCATAGCAGCCTGCAGGTTTTGTGTCAGGCCTTTGTACATATCCGGGTTATATTTTTCTACTACTTCAATGTTCGGGTGAGTTTTGTTGAAGTCGGCAACCAATTCTTTTACGGTTGCGCCGCCAAAGCTCTCAGCAGCAACATGCCAATATTCAATCTGTACCTTTTTGCTGGTGTCAGCACTTTTCTTATCACTACCGCAGCCAACAAGTGCCGTAGTTGCCAGCAGGGAAATCATTGCTGCTGCCAAAACTTTTTTCAGTTTCATTTCCATTCCTCCGTTTACTGATATTCCACAAAAATTATTGTTGTCATCTCTACAACGTGCTTTTATTATAACGGATGAATGTAAAATCCAAAGTAAGCTTGCGGTTAAATCCGTGTTAAAAAAGTTACAGAAATGAGAAAAATATTCTTGAGCTTACTCTAGCGCCAAGCAATCCAACTTATTGAAATCACAGTACTGCTTAATAAGCATAAAAGCTTTGACCATCATAAAGCTTTATAAACATCCCGCGTTTCGACAGACGTTTTTATCATCCTCACCAATATCTGCATACACTTCTCTTTATATAAAGTTCTGCATTTACAATAACTTTAGTTTTTAAACTTATTCTTTTGTATATTGTTGCATTTGCAGTTGACAAGAAGAATTTTTGCTTTGTAAAATAAATTTAAGAGGAGTATTTTTCTTTTTATTGCTTTGACGGAGGTGAAGCCATGTTACGAAAATTATCAGCCGTTTTTTTACTCATACTGACCTCACTTGGATTTATGGCAGGCAATGTCAACGCCGCTAATGAGCAAGCAAAGCAAGAGGTTGTTTTTGCCGACGCCGGCTGGGACAGTGTCAAATTCCACAATGCCGTTGCCAGTTTCATCGGCACTCACGCCTATAACATCACGCCTAAGATTATCAGTGGCTCTACTCCCATCATCCAGACGGCGCTGCTCCGCGGCGACGTAGATGTGCATATGGAGCTGTGGACCGATAACGTGCCTACATTTGAAGCTGACATGAAAACCGGCAAGCTGCTCAACCTGGACATCAACTTTGATGATGATAAGCAGGGCCTTTATGTTCCCCGCTATCTTATTGAGGGTGACGCCAGCCGTGGCATCAAAGCACTCGCTCCGGATTTAAAAACCGTCAAAGACCTGGCACGCTACGCACATCTTTTTAAGGATCCCGAAGATCCCACAAAGGGACGTCTTTATGGTGCTATTCCCGGCTGGAGCATTGATAAGATACTTTATTTGAAATATGAAGCTTACGGCTTAAACAAAAATTACGTCTACTTCCGTTCCGGCAGCGAGCCGGCGCTGAACAGCGCCTTCCTCGCCGCCTACACTAAGGGTGAACCGATTGTAGGCTACAACTACGAACCGACCTGGCTCACCGGCAAGCTGGACCTCGTTCTGCTGCAGGACGAGCCCTACAATGAAGTCGGCTTTCAGCGCGGCCTGACGGAGGCACGCTCTGTTCCCGTCTGCATCGTTGCCAACAAACAGCTGCAAAGCAAAGCGCCGGAGTTTGTTGCCTTCCTGCAAAAGTATCACACAAGCAGCGCACTTACCGCAGAAGCACTGGCACACATTGCAGATACCAAATGCACCTATGACGAGGCTGCCATTTGGTTCATGCAGCGCCACCCCGAGCTGCTTGCACAGTGGCTGCCTGAGGATAAGCTGCAAAGCATCAACAAAGCCCTCAAGGGTGACAGCGCGACCGCAGGCAATTGGCTGTTGAGCTTTCCTGAAGAAATTCAGGTGGACTGGACCAAGCCTATTGATAATTTCGTCAACTACATCAACACCACCTATGCCAGCTTCTTCAATAAGGTGAAGGATATTCTTACCTGGTGTATTCTTTCTATCGAACGATTGCTGAACTTTATTCCCTGGTGGCTGACTATCATCGCTATTGCTGCCTTGGGCAAGCTACTCACAGGCAAGCTGTCGCGCGGTATTATCTACGGGATAGGACTGTTCGCCATCGGTGCCTTCGGCTATTGGAGCATGATGAACGAAACCCTGGCAGTAGTTATTTCCTCGGTTATCATCTCGCTGCTTTTAGGCCTGCCAATCGGCATTCTTGTTTCCACAAGCAAACTGGCAAACCGCCTGCTACGTCCTCTACTTGACGCAATGCAGACCATGCCCACCTTTGTCTATATGATTCCCGCGGTTATGCTGCTCGGTCCCGGCAAGGTGCCTGCAGTTCTTGCTACCGTAGTTTATGCCGTTGTGCCTGTAATCCGCTTAACCAGCCACGGTATTCAGCAGGTTGACCCCAACGTTGTCGAAGCCTCTGCTGCCTTCGGCGCTTCGCGTTGGCAAACACTGTTCAAGGTGCAGATTCCGCAGGCCATGCCCACGATTATGACAGGCATCAACCAAACTATGATGATGGCTGTAGCAATGGTTGTTACCTGTGCGATGATCGGTGCCAACGGCCTAGGCATGGAGGTGCTGATTGCCATTAACCGTACAGAATCCGGTCGCGGACTTATCGCCGGTATTTCTATCGTTATTATTGCAATTATCATCGACCGCCTGACGCAAAGCCTGGCAGATAAGAAAAAGGAGGGAAAATAAATGACTGTACCTGTATTGCAGGTAAAAAACCTGTACAAGCTGTTTATTCCTCTGGAGCATTCGCAAAACGAAAAAAAGGCTATGGCCATGCTGGAGCAAGGTGCTTCCCGCACCGAGGTGCAGGAAGCCACCGGCATTACCGCCGGCCTTATTGATATAAACTTTACAGTCAACAAGGGCGAGGTATTTGTCCTCATCGGTCTTTCCGGCAGCGGCAAATCCACGCTTATCCGTTGCCTGAATATGCTGAACCCGCCAACTTCAGGCACCGTTTACCTTGAAGGTGATAATATTACCAATTTCAGCAATAAGCAGCTGCAAGAGCTGCGCCGCACTAAGGTAGCTATGGTTTTTCAGAATTTCGGGCTTATCAGCAACCGTAATGTTTTGGAGAATGCCTACTACGGTTTGGAGATTCGCGGCGTACCGCTGAAGGAACGTACCGAAAAGGCTATGCAGATGTTGGAAATGGTTGGCCTGCAGGGCTGGGAAAAAACGCGTATCAGTGCGCTTTCCGGCGGCATGAAGCAACGCGTAGGCATCGCCCGCGCACTTGCTAACGATCCCGATATCCTGCTGATGGACGAAGCCTTTTCTGCCCTCGACCCCTTGGTGCGCAATGATTTACAGTTTGAGCTGCTGCGTATTCAGGAAAAAACAGGTAAGACCATTGTTTTTATCACGCATGATATCAACGAAGCCTTCCGTCTGGGAACACACGTCGGCATTTTGCGCGACGGCCGCATGGTGCAAATCGGTACTCCGGAGGAAATGATTACCAATCCAGCAGATGACTATGTGCGCAGCTTTATCAACAATGCCGATTCCAGTAAAATTTTTACTGTGCGCAACGTTATGAGCACGCAGACATGTATAGTGCGCAATATCGACGGTGCTGCCGTAGCTCTGCGCAATATGAAAAACAGCGGCGTATCCAGTGCCTACGTAGTTGATGAGCATCTGCGTTTTATAGGTATTATCACACTTGACGGCGCTATGCAGGTGCTTTCCGGCTATACAACCTTTGAGAAAAACATTCTGCGCAATGTGCCTGTGATAGATAATCTGGATACACCTATAGCAGATATTATGCCTCTTTCAGCAAGCACGCCCTTTCCTCTGCCCGTAATTGACGATAACAAACTATTTTGCGGTATTGTCACCAAGGCTTCCGTTATATCCTCCTTTGTTACCAACTGAACTCTCATCCTCCCGCAAACAGCAAAAAAGCTGATGCTCTGGCAGTTACCTGCCTTAGCATCAGCTTTTTATTTGCATTTATTATTCAACATGTACAACGTTAGTTGCCTGTTCGCCACGGTCACCCTGGATAACGTCAAATTCTACATTCCAGCCTTCTTCTAAGGTTTTAAAGCCTTCGCTTTTAATACCAGAGAAGTGAACGAACAAATCCTTGCCGCCTTCTCTTTGGATAAAACCATAGCCCTTTTCTGCATTAAACCATTTAACTTTGCCTGTCATCTGTAGGCCTCCCTAATTACTATTTGAGCCTCTAAAACTCACTTAGCTTATTATAGCCTATATGTACAGGAAAAGCAAATATTTGTCTGAATCTTTATAATTTTATTCTGTAATGCGAGCTTGCCATGTCTGCAGCAAAGCGAGCTTTTGCTCCCGGCGCAGCTTTTTTATAGCACATTCGCGCCGTAAAGCCGCTTCCTTATCCGGCAGCTCTTCGCTGTAGACCAGCTCCAAAGGACCGCGTCCACGCGTATATTTGGCGCCGCGTCCGCTGTTATGCATTGCCAGACGGTGCTCCAGATCATTGGTCCAGCCTGTATATAAGCTGCCGTCCTTGCAGCGCAGCATATATACAAACGCCGCCATTTATTTTACAACCTCTACCTTTTCCATGGTCACAGCTTCACGCGGACGATCACGGAAATCAGTCGGTACTACGCCGATCAGGCGAACAACATCCATGCCTTCAACAACCTTGCCGAAAATTGCATGGTGGCCGTTCAGCCAGGGAGTCGGTGCCAGAGTAATGAAGAACTGGCTGCCGCCAGTGTTCGGGCCTGCATTAGCCATGGACAGAATGCCCTCGTCATCATGCTTCAGACCTTCGCCGAACTCGTCTTTAATCTTGTAGCCGGGGCCACCCATACCGGTACCGGTCGGGTCGCCGCCCTGAATCATAAAGCCGTCGATTACACGGTGAAAAATAATACCGTCGTAGAAGCCTTTTTCTACCAGCTCAATAAAGTTTTTAGTAGTCAGCGGAGCCTTGTCCTCAAACATTTCGGCAACGAAAACACCTTTATTAGTCGTAAATTTAATTTTTCTGTTTTCACTCATTGATATTTACCTCCAAAATAGCTTTAAAATACTTCATGCTTCAGCAGCGCAACAAACAGATAGATACCGCAGCCTGCCGCAGCACCTACAGCCGGCATCAAAGACGGTACGATAGCATTGCCATGCAAAAAGGTCAGACTGAACAGCATCATGCAGAAATAACCCTGCATGGTCTGCAAACGCTTCGGCAGCAGACGCTTGCCGTTTTTGTCACCCTTGGACTTCACGTAATCTGCCACGCGGATTTCCGGCAGAAAAAGAATGAAGGCCAGTGCCATAATAATAATATTGCTCATGGACAGCTCATTGGCAACAGTATCATACTTAGCAAAAATCAAGCAAGCAAGAGAAATACCTGCCAGATAAAGACTGCGGAAATAACCTGCCTGAATTTGGCTTTCCAGAATATAGGCAGCACCGGTCAGCAGCGGGAATACCCATAAGCCCTGCAGTCCGAGCCAGGCAGCACTGCCAATCATAATAACGTTATCAATCAGACGATGTCTGTCACCGGAGCTGCGGTTCAGCATACGCAGGATAAAGAGCAGCCACAGCATTACCAGGATATTGCCTTCACCCATAAAATAGGTTGCTATCAGCGTCAGACCGCCACCGATGAAACCGCCGAGCTGACGGTCAGGGTCAAGCTCCAGAGCCAGCATATAGCTGAAGAGGAAGGATAAAGCATAACCTAAAGCGCTTACTACAGCAGCACCGGAATCCATACCGGTAGAGCATTTCCACAGCGTTACCACAACGGAAATAGCAACAGCGCACATCATAGCAATACGCACCGGCTTTTTATCAAAGTCAATCGGGCGTCCCAGGCCAAGATACTCGCTTACACCTGTAGGATCGTAAGCGGCAGGCTGATCACCTGCATATTTATTACTTTTTTTCGACATATCATCACACCTTATCTGTAAGATTTTAACTATTTTATTATACCACAAGTGCAGTGTCTAGTCATTATGTAAAACATATAAAGGTTGGCAGAAAGTCAGAATATAGCAAAAAAGTTTCCCCGACGTAAATTAAATACGCGGGGAAAGCTTGCAACTCATTATTAAAATTTTATCAGAAGGTTTCTGCCAGCTCAGCCAGCGTCAACGCAAAGGCTGTTGTTCTGGGAACTGCGGTGTTCAAATCTACAGATTCATGGTCGGTATGCTCATCATAGTTTTCTACGCCCAAAGCATCCAGCGTCGGTACGAACTTCGCTGTGCGGTTGCCGTCGGTGAGGCCGCCTGCTACCCATTCGTTTACCTCAGCGCCATATTCCTCTTTAACGATGCGCTTGTAGACATCAACCATCTTCTGTGCCTGCGCCGTTTTCTGCATCGGACCGGTAACAATGCCGCCGGTAATTTTAATGCTGGTGCCGGGGATAACAACCTTATCTGCCAACGCCTTAACCTCAGCATCAATACGCTGCTGCTCTTCTATCGTAAAGCAACGGATATTTACCTCACAGAAGGCATCACCCGGAATAACGCTGATTTTGTCATTGGTAGAACCGATTACGCCAACATTAACGGTACTCTGCGGAATAAACTGACCCGCATCAACAATGCCGCGCGCCTTCAGCGCTGCTGCCGTATAATCCTCCGGATTTCCCGGCATGGGGCTGGCAAGCTTCTGCAGCTCGGTAATCGTGTATGCCAGCTGGTGAATAGCGTTAGCGCAGGATTGGGATGCATTGCCGTGGTGTCCGCCCTTACCGGTAACCTCAACGCGGTACTTGGCATTACCCTTGCGTTGGGTAACAATGCCCCAGTTCGGACGTGCAACGTCCATGATAATCGCAAAATCGGACTGCTGCGACAGCTCTGCCACGATATCCTCGGCAGTCTTGCTGCCGCCTTCCTCTTCACCGTTAGTGTAATAAATAATTTCCTTGAAATTATCAAAGCCTGCAGCCTTCAAGGCTTCCAAGCCATAGATAACCTCTACTACGGTAGCCTTGTCATCGCCTACACCCGGTCCCCAGGCAAAATTATTCTCGTCAACACGGAACGGACGACGTGTAGCTTCACCCCTTTTAAATACTGTATCAACATGGGCAACAAGCAGAATCGTGTATTTACCTGTTCCCTTTAAACGGGAAATAAGGTGGCAGGCTCTGTCATTATATCTGAACTCCGTGGTAGCACCGACAGCTGTCATTTTTTCAGCGACAAACTTATTTGCTGCCTCTGTACCTTCTCTGTCACCATTACCGGAGTCAATATTCGTCAAGGCTTCCAAATCCTTCACATAGTCCTCATAATGCTCGGCAATATACTTTTTTACGGCTTCTCTCATTTTATTACCCCTTTCGTATTTGAAATCATAGTTATATTTATTCGTTAGAGCGGATAAAAAATCCTGCCATGGGAGATTTTTTTAAGTTGATAAAGTGAAAAGCAACAGCCATTGCTGACTGCTGCTTTGCCAAACTATATAATATTTTAGTGAGTGCCATCTACGATGGTAATGCCTGCTTCCTGCAGTTCATCGATAATCGCTTTAATCTTAGGACAGAGATGCTTTTCTCCATTGTCATCCTTTTTGTGCGTACAGTGGCTGATATGCAGAGCATCCAGCTCCAAAGCCTTCATACGCTCTATCTTCTTGCGGATACCTTCCTGGTTTTCCAGCATGGAATCACCGCAGCCGTTACAGGTCCACATCGCCATCAGACGCAGCTCCTCATCACCATACTGCGCAAAGGCTTTGTCCTTTTCATAAAAAGCACGCAAGCAACCTGCTCCCGCACAGGATGCGGAGGTTTTCAGGCAGCGCAGAATTGCTATTTTCTTCATAATATATTCCTCCAAAAAATAACTTGCAGGCATTTATAGCCTTGCTGTTGATTTGATTTTATCATTATTGAGGAGGGTTGGCAAGTAAGCATTGCTTAATATACTTCAACGTTCCTAACAAATCACTGCCTGGAGCTACTATCTGCTTATAAGCTATAGGATAAACCTGACCACTTGCTACTGCCGGTAATTGCTTATACAGGGGATTATGCAGTTGTGCTAGCGCTGCTTGCTTCTGCTGTTCCCCGCCATGATAGACAATAAAGATTTTAGCAGCCTGCATTTCCATCATTTCTTCCTGACTGATGAAGGGAGCGCTGTAACTCACTAACGAACAACCATAATGACGAATTATATCTCCACATAAAAGGTCATTACCAAAGACTTCTATATTACCATTGAGAAATTCTACAAACAGAACCTTTTGTGCCGGTATTTTCTCAACAGCCTGCAATTCTGCATCAATCCTTTGGATTATATCCTGCGCCTGCTGCTGCTTTCCTAGTGCAAGTCCCATATTACTGATAAACCTTTTCTCACTGGCAATGGTACAGGCAGGGAATCTTCCCTTCGCCGGTACAGGTCCTGATGCATCCTGAATGTATGCTGGTATTCCATTAGCTATCCAGCTTGACGTATCACCTAATTGATTATCTGCAAAATACCTGCGCCACCCAAGAATAAAATCCGGTTGTAGTGCTACAGCAGCCTCCAGCTGCAGAGGCTGCGTATAAATTCTAGTATTTGGCAAAAGAGCTTGCAGACGTCCTTTATCTTCAGCTTCCGTCAGAACAGCTGCTGTAATTTTATCACCAGCACCCAAAGCCACTAAGGTTTCAACTCCGCTATTACCGCACACTAAAATACGTTGTGGTACTTGTTTAAATATAACCTTCTGTTCATCTCCAAAAAAATTATAATTGTTTACACTAATATTTTGCCGGTCGCTACTTTTATCTTGCTGAGGTCCGCAAGCTACGCATCCCAAGCAGCATAGCAACAAACAAAAGCACCAGAATAATTTCTTCATAGGCTTAGAAATTATAATTCAATCCTACCAGGAATGTTCTTCCTTGTGTATAATACAAACCATCGGGATCAGTCAAATCTCTACGATTAAAGATATTATTGATATCCAGTGTCAATGTTGCGTTAGCAAAAACCTCATGGCCGACATGCAGATTAGAAAGCAGAATCGGCTTCACATCTGTTTGCTTGCTGTTGTTTACACGACCACCCATATAGCTCAGATTCAAAGATGCATTAGTCTTATCGTGCTGATAATCAATTGATGTCATCACCTGATACTTGCCCAATACATCCTTCCAAGGTGCTGTATTTGTGGTTTTGTTTTGCGGCTTACTATAAATACCGCCAACAGTCCAAGTAAGATTTTCATCAAGCTGATTGGTGTAGCTTAATTCTATACCAGTATTTTTATATTTGGCAGCATTATAGGACTGAGAAAGACCATTAACCTTTCTGCTTGTAATCTGATCATCTAAGTCAATATGGAAAACTGCAGCCTTAAACTGTTCTTTACCATTATCATGCTTATAACCAGCCTCATAATTCCAACCATATTCTGGTTTCAAATCAGGGTTTTGCAGTATTACACCGCTGGAATAATACAGCTGGCGGAATGTAGGCATTCTGAAAGAACGACCAGCATTAGCATAAAGTGAATTTTCCTGGTCAAGCTTTGTTAAAATCTGCAACTGCGGTAAAAATGCATTATAATTACCTGCATCAGAACGAATTAAGTCTTCACGCATACTTAAAACAACATCAGTTGCTTCACTCAGCTTACGGTCATACTGTCCATAAAAGGAATAACCATTTAAGCTATAGCTGCCAAAGCGCGCATAAGGTTTAAGCGCACTGCTGCTATTGCCAAACGAAGCAAATTTTTGATTTTCATCTACATAAAGTTCGCGTTTTGTATTAAATCCAAGCAAAACCTTGTCTTTATCATTTTGCCAAACCTTTTTAAAATCAGCGCCATAGTTTTTATGGTCACTACGCTCCCATTCCAGATTATCAGGTCTTACAATATAATAATCTGGATTACGGATAATACGCTCATTATAGTACGCTGTAGCATCAAAACCATTTTGGTCATTAAAATGCAGTTGCGCAAAATGCTCACGATCATCATAATCAAAATGCTGTAATTTGCTATTATCAGCACCAAGGTAATCGATAGTATATTTTTTCTTGTCAAACATGTAATTAAAGCTCAATTTATCATCAAACTTGTAGCTTACGCCAAGATGATCCTTCTTACTATCACCAAAGCCTGTATAATACGGTACTTTTACACCATTAATCGTCTTTGTTCCCTGCTTTTGAGTTAAAATACCCGTTTCGCCCATTTCATTACGGCCTAAGGTTACACCCAGCTTACCAGCGCTGATTGCAGCACTGTAATCACGCTGACCTTTGTTGCCTGCAGCAATATGAAGGCTGTTTTTATATTCAGATTTAGTTATTACATTAATTACGCCGCCATATGCTTCACTGCCATAAAGCACAGCGCCACCACCTTTAACTACTTCAACTTTTTCTACGGTATCCAGATTCATCATATCCAAATGGCTTACATTATTAAAGCTTGCAGGCACGCCATTAATCAAAACTAAAGTTCCGCCTTTAATACCACGCAGACTCAAGGTGCTGTTACCGGTAATAAAGCTTTGGTCATGAGGGCCCATCTGCGTAAAATATACGCCAGCCTTATACTTCAGTGCGTTAGCAACATCGTTTGCGCCAGTTTTCTTCAATTCCTCACCAGAATAAACGGTTACATCAGCAGGGGTTTCCAAATTAGATTTTTCGTAACCCAAAGCAGTAACATTCATGCCAGGCAAGCTGTATTCCTGCAAAGCTTCTGTTTGTGCTGCTGCATTTCCAGTTGCCAATATACTTAATCCAAGTAACAAATTTAGGGGAATCATTCTTTTCATCATAGTTCATTCGCTCCTTTACTAAATCATACTCCAAAAACTAATGCAAATCATTACGATAAAGATTATATAATTACTTGCTTTAAACTGCAATGATTAACAGCAAATTCATGGACTCTTTTTTCGAAAAGAAAAAACTGGCTTAAAGCGTTATTTTAAGCCAGTTTTCATTATTCAACTCATAAGTAGAATAGAGCAATGGGTCTAAATAAATTCTCACTCTATTCTACTTACGTTTAGATTTATTTAAAGTAAAACAACGATACCAATCTGACTTCCTTAGTCCGCGCTGCATATCCTAAAGCTCTATCAGTAAAGCCGCGTCTTGAAAAAACAATATAATAATTACTACGGCCTGTTTTGTCAGCATATTCTCGTTGTAGCTGTTTTATTAACGGAACATCAACCTTACTTTTTTCCCATACGCATTGCATAAAGCCAGCACTATTTTTATCATAAGCAATCAAGCGGATTTGTTCTGCTGCACAATTATCTTTTGGCCAAAGATAACCAAATTGCATAAATTTATGAAAATCACCACGTTCACGTAACGTAAAACAATACTGTCGACATATTTCTAAAAAAAGCACCTTTGCGTAATCATCTAAAACCGGTAGTACCTTCGTACGCAATAAATAGTTTCCACAGCCCATAGCTATACTGCTTAAAAAAGGATAAACAAAGCGATACCAAAAAGTAAGCATAGAATCAGATAATATGTAACACGTCGTTTTTTGCTGCTTACCAAGCTTTGCTTCTACAAACGGTACAAGCTTTTTCAGTAATCCTTTTTCTACCAATACTCCAACATACTTCGAAGTCTTATTATTAGGCATACCTACTGCCTCTGCTATCTCCTTCATATGTATTGCGCCACAGGCAACTGAACATAATATTGCATGATAAATATGCGGCTGACGAAAATTCAATACTAAAATCTGCTCGGCAACATGCAGTAATGAAGCTGTGGGACTAAAGAATAAATTATACAGGTTATCTTTAAAGCTTAGTGTGTTATCTATAAGCTGCAAATAGCCTGGTTTTCCTCCTGTTACTCCATAAAGCAACACTTTTTCTTCATTGCTAAACGGAATTAAACAAGGCAGAACATCTTCATAATTTAATGACTGCAAAAATATTTGAGATAGTGGCAATTTGCTTTTTCCTAATAAATGTAAGACATAGTCACATTCTCTTCCGCTAAATACCAGCAAAAGTCTTAATTTCTCTGCCTCAGAGTGCAAGCATGCAATTATTTCAGGCAACAGCTCACTAAAACTGTTTTCCAGTTCCTGCACATCATCTATCAGTAATACTATCTTTTCTCCCTTAGCCTTTTTATAAATTAACTTAAGTATATCTTGCCAGCAGCCACTGTTGCATTGAACAATGCCTTGTGCGGACAGCTCCGTGTAAAAAGCTGCCTTATTGGCATTATTGGTACTTGCGCGTACGCAAAAATATGCTTTATGCTTGCGTCTGGCAAATTCTTGCAGTAACGCTGTTTTGCCAATACCGGCATTGCCAGTCAGGCACACACATTTCAATTCATTACTATTATAAAGTTTTTCTAATGTAGCAAGTTCCTTTTTTCGCCCTATAAACATAAAAACGCACCAACTCTACTCATAAGTTGCTTATATTATAACATTAAGCGACTTAATCGTAAATTGGTGCATTCTGTAATTTTTTCCTATTTTTTCTGCAGCTTAGCAACACTTTCCTCAGGCATCTGCATAGCCTCAGCAACATCAGCCACGCTCATGCCTTTAGCCAGCAGGCGTTTGGCAATAGCTTCATTCAGGCTTCCCTGCTCCTGCAACTCATGCAGATAGCTTGCACGAATTGCCATAGCATCCTTTTCGACAGCAACCTTGTCACCGACAACCTGTTGAGCAATTTCATGGCAGATTTCATCCTTCAGCTTTTGGTAATGACCATCGAGAATACGGGTATCTGCAGGTGTGTGATTAACATAGCTTGCTCTGATAGGCATTTCATCATTCTCATTAGTGCTTTTATTGTGTAAAAGATACGCTCCCAGCTCATGTAAAACTTCTTCTTTTAAGGCTTGATAATGTGCATCTATAATACCGTAATCATCCATGTTATAATTCACGAAGCTTGACCTTATCGGCATTTCTGCATTTTCTGTATGCAGCTTGCTGCCGAGCAGACGCTCAACTATTCCTTTACGAATCTCGTTTTTCACTTCTTGTTGATTTTTCTTAAACTCTTCAGCCATAATATAAGCCTCCTTTTGACATCAGCAGCTATCATAACTGCTTTTGCGCACCAAAACAACAGTCTTCAAAGCAATTAATTATATATATCATTTAACTACTTTTTTCATCTGCTATTCTAGCACCATTCTTAATTGATTGCAAGAAAATTTAAGAATACATCTTTATTGTATTTAAAACAAAAAACTGCAGGCAGAACTTCTGCCCACAGCTTAAAAACCATATTAATCTCTTTTCACCCGTGAATTGATTACGTCAACGACAACAGTTCCGTACAAGCCCTTTGCGTCATAGAACTTTATTTTCCCCTGCTGTACGTGCCGCTGCTTTAACTGCTCCGGTGAAAAATAAAGCTCCGCACTCACTGACATCTGTCCCTTGTACTGCTTTATCATCTCATCAGGCTGCAGCTTGCGCCACAAGCCCTTTTTGCTGCTACGCGACAGCAGCAGCTGCATGCCCTCGCCCTCGCAGCGCAGCTGCGCTTGCTTATCCTCCGGCAGCAGGCGTAAATATAAGGTATAGATATTAGGCTGCAGCAAATATTTCAGCTCGCCCTCCTTGCCCAGGTCTATCCGACAATGCACCTCTTGCCCCCGCGCCAGCTTGGCACGGAAATAGTGCTTGTCATAATTATTTTCACTGCGGAAAAACACCAGACCGACCATTACAGCCGCCATCAGCACAAAGGCCAGTACACGCTTCAACATTTTCTTATTCATGCTGCACCACCCCGCCATGATAACGTTTGTAAATTGCCTTGCCTGCCAAAAGCAGTAAAGCAACTATTCCCGGCGCACAATTCAAGCTGCAGCTGCCGCAAATCCCTGTACAACCTGCCCCCTGCGTGGTAATGCCGCTGACTGGAATGCCCATTGCCGCAATAAAATTTATCAGCTTATTTTTCATACGCGTTTCCTCCCGTAGCTAATAGCCTGCACCGGGCAAGCATGCTGACATACACCGCAGCAGATGCAGTTATGCTGGTTAATCTGCGCTTTGCCATCCACAAGCTCCGCAGATTCCATCGGACATTTCTTTGCGCATAAACCACAGCCTATGCATTGGTTTTTGTCTACCCGCACACGCAGTACAAACGGCAGCTTGCAGCCTATGGCATGCATCAATCCCTGCGCCGCGCCTACCGGGCACAAAAAATTGCAGAAGCCGCGTCCGCCTTTAGTGAAGATACCAAAGACAAGCACCCACATAATTGCTGTCAGCAAAAGGCTTGAAGTTAACGAAATAAAATAACCTCGTGTATAATAGTTGGCAAGTAAATCAAACAAAAAGAAATTGCAGTAAGAGCAGGCCAGAATACCGCCGAAAAAAGGTACCAGGCAAAAGCCTGCCAACATACCGTAACGGATGGGGGCAATTTCTGTATAACGATGCCAGCTGATTTGAAATTTAGACGGCATCAGCTTCGACAGATATTCGGTAAACGCACCCGCCGGGCACAGCCTGCCGCAAAAAACTGGTCCCAGGAAGAACGCTGCTGCCAACAGCAACAGTGTACTCAGCATGCTTATCGGCGTCAGCCGCCAGATGATTCCGTCAAGAATATGCTCTATCGGTATACGAAAGCAAAGGCCGTGAATACTCTGTGGCTGCCAGCTGCCGTAAAACAAATAGAACAGGCAGCGCTGAAAGAGCGCCACCGGCGCATAAAACAATACAAAGCCGAGAGCGTAACCGGTTAAACGTTTAAGGTTATATAACATAGGCAATCACCTCGATAACAAATAGGGATAGGGTAATTCAAACACCCTATCCCTATTTTAAGCTATTGAAAAACGTTAAGCAAGTAATTAGAAATCAAAGTCGACGCCTAAGATCCAGCTTCTGCCAGCTGCTTTATACCATTGCCAATAATCGCGATCGAAAATATTATTAACAGCAAAGCTAAGTGTAGCATTTTTCATAAATTTGTAATTTATGCCAGCATCAGCAGTAAAGAATGCATCATCTGAATATAACTTACCAGAAATCTGACCATCATAAGTTCGACTACTTACATACTGTCCATCAATATACGCACTAACATCACCATAGTTGTACTTTAAGCCAGCTTTTAGAATTTGTTTTGGAATTGAATATAACTTTGACCCGGTAGTATCATCAGTAGCATTTTGTAATGTTAAATTTGCAAATGTACTAAACTTATCATCCATTTTATAGTCAAGCATTAATTCAATTCCTTGACGTTTTACACTGCTGAGATTCATATACTGCTTCTTGCCATTATCAAGATAATCATAATCAATTAAGTCTTTTGATTTTGCTTGATAAACACTTAAACTACTATAAAGCTTCGGGCTAAACTGTTTCTTTAAGCCTACTTCTACAGTATCTGTAGTTTCAGGTTTCAAATCAGGATTAGCTTCAAAAGAACTATTGCTTCTGTATAATTGATAAAGCGTTGGTGGATTAAAAGAATGTCCGTAAGAAGCGTAATAAGTTGTGTCATCATCAGGCATATATCTAAAAGCAACTTTAGGACTCAATTCTGTATATTTCTCTGTTGGTCTTTCGATATTGTCTTTACCATGTTCATTATAATATCCATCTTTCTTTTGATAATAGTCAACACGCAATCCCAAATCCAAAGAATAAACATCGCTCAACTTGATTGCATCTTGAACAAATACTGCTCCAACTAAATTAGTTCCGCCCATTGTATAGTACAAATAGTTGGCGCTATCTTTGTCTCCCCAATGTTCCAAATAACTCTGTGAATAATCCATAGAGCCCTTTTCAATGTCAAAACCAACTACAATATTATTTTTGCTTCCTTCCCACACTTTTTGGAAATCTGCCTTATAGGTTTTGTTAGGATAATTTGTATCATACCCTCCACCTTGACCAGCAAGGTCATCACCTGTAGCATAGCCAAAATCTTTAACATTTGTAACACCAAGTTTGAAATCAATCTTATTAGCGGTATCTTTATACGCCAAAGCATGTCTGTCCGTAGTACGACGTCCATCATAATCGGTAAAATCATACTCATTGAAATCTAAATATTTGCCATTAGGTAAAAGTACACTGCCTTCAAACATTTTATTACCTTGAGAATCTTTAATAAATGTCTCAGGATCTGTCGCAAAATACTTGTACTTGTCATGCGTATATCTATAAGTCAAAGATTGAGCATCATTAAATTTGTATTGTAACTTAAAATTATATGTATCATCTTCACTTCTGCCACCACCAGGGTTACCCAAAATATACATATCTCTGCCATTGCTGTGTTGATTTAATATAGCGCCAGTACCAATTTTATCAGGATTACCTGGTTTGTCTTTCGCCTTATAAGCATATTTATAAATCAGTTTTTTATAATGACCATCAGTCTCTTTATTCTCATACCCAAGTCCCATAGACCACTTATCTGAAAGCTTTTTACTTAAGTTAATTCCCTGCTTTTTAGTCTTATCAGAACCATATTTAGCATAAGCATGTACGTGATCTTTATCTGGGCTCTTACCAATGATATTAATTACACCACCAACAGCATGACCACCATAAAGAGATGAAGCAGCTCCTTGCAATACTTCAATCTTTTTTACATCATCAATAGCAATTACGCTCCAATCGGCTTTGCCATTAAAACCATCATTAAGCGGCATGCCATCATATAATACCAAAATATCAGCTTCGCCAAAGCCACGCATTTGAATACCATTTGCTGTATCGGACATACCTCCGGGCCTGCCGTCATAAATACCAGCTACCTCTTTTAATGCGTCGGTGATGGTCAAAATATTCTTCTTTTTTATATCATCCGCAGTAATAACACTGACAACAGAAGCAACCTTAATATTGCTTTCTTCTGTTCTAGTAGCAGTAACAACCATTTCATCTAATTGATAATCACCAATTTCTTCTGCAAATACCGTTGTTCCTCCTATGAACAAATTACCGCAAATCAATGCGCTCATCAACAACCCTTTTCTACTCAGATTATTCACAGATATACCTCCATTCACTAATCAAAAAATCAGATAATACATAAATCAGCCCAAACAACAAATCAGATTAAGTCTTAATATGCATTTCCTCTTTTATATGTTATAATACTGTGTATAGCAGCTAGACAGTCAAGGGGGAAATACTAAAAATGTCAAAAAATATACAAAATTACTTTACGACCGGTGAATTATCACAGCTTTGCAAAATTCCCCGCAAGACTTTGCTTTATTATGATAAGCTGGGATTGATTACTCCAGAACTTGTCGATGAAAACGGTTACCGCTATTACAAGCGCAGTCAGCTGTTTTTGCTGCAGCTGATTCTTACGCTGCGCCAGCTTGATGTGCCCATTGCACGCATCAAAGATTATCTTGGCAACCGCTCGCCGCAAAACTATCGTGATTTATTTAATGAGCGCATAGATTTCTTCACGCAGGAAATCGCTCGTCTGCAAGCCATAAAAACAGAGCTGCAGAGCGAATTAGGCAAGCTCGACCATATTGCGGACATTACTCTGGATAAAATTATGCTTGTCCATGAGCAGGCACATTATCTTTATCTGAGCAATGCTACCGAAGAAAATGAATGCTTTAAAAAGCGTTCTACGCATATTGCCCAAATGTTTAGCAATCTGCAGAACGATATTACCTTAACAACCAACGGCTTTGGTTATATTTACGATACGGAAATTTTGCAGGATTTTTCAACCAAACATCTGAAGCATTACTATTATATGCTTCATGATAAGCTCGCTACACCGCATTGCCACCAAAAGCCTGAGGGCGATTATCTGACGCTGTATTTTCAAGGCGTCTACATGTTCAACAACAAAAAATATCTGCAAATGCTGGCAGAATATTGCAATGAGCATCAGCTTACGCCGATTTCACCACTTTATGTAACATCGTTGTGTGATTACTGGCTGACAGGTGATACCGATAAGTATATTTACAAGCTGGAACTGCAGATAAAATAGCATATCTAATGCACACAAAAACCCCGTGGCAGACGCCACGGGGTTTTCTAATTAGCAAAGCACTGAGCAGACTTTGCTCTTTTTATTTTTACAGCCTTAAGCTAAAATCAACCTAAGGTTACGGCATCACTGTTCAGCATTGGAATAGGCTTGCCGTTTTTATTATTGCGGTACAGTCTGAGACGCTCGATATCAGCCATTTCTACCGGCAGCTCCAAACCATACTGCTCATTCAGCGCATTCAGTAAATCTACTGCCTTCATGCTGCCTGTCGGTGTAATCTTGCAGTCAAAACTGAAAATCGTTTCTTTTTCGGTCTGCTCTGCAGTAAGCTGAGGAATGTAAAACTTAACGTCAATTTCCTTGAACTTAGCCTTGGTCTTGGGTGCAGCTTTTTTGAACAGCAGCTCCGGTGCAACATTGAACTCCGCAACAGCAGCACTCACATCACCGCTATAAGGCAGCGTTACGCGATAGCTCGCACCTGCCGCCTGACTCATCAGAGCAGCGTGATGCGTATCAACAGCATCGGCAGCCAGTACGCGGATACCGCGCGGCAAAGCAGCATCAAGAGACAACGCAGCCTTTTCTACCTCCATCGGCTCGGCAAGCTCGATTTCCACAAACTCAGTATAGCTTACTACACCTACGCCCAGCGCAGAAGCCAGACTGAATTTCAAATGCGGATTAAAGCCTTCGGAATAGGCAGCAGGCAGCTTGGCACGGCGGATTGCGCGGCCGATGGTGCGCACATATTCCAGATGGGAGATAAAGCGGATATCCTTATCCTTGGTAATTTGCATACGCAGTTTCATTATGCCTGTACCTCCACATTATTTTGATACTCTTCTTTATAATCAACGATTTTTACGCCCAATGCCTGGCAAACGCCACAGCCGGTACAGCTTGCGCGACGGCAGTCATGCGTAAGCTGCTGAGCATAAGCCTTACGCCATTCGTTCCACAGGAAGCGGCGGCTGACACCCGGAGAGATATGCTCCCACGGGAAAGCTTCGTTCTCACTGCGCTCGCGTGCAGCGTAAAAGTCCTTATCTAAGCCAGCATCGCTGATAGCCTCCAGCCAACGCTCGTAGGAGAAGCAATCGCTCCAACCGTCAAAACGCGCGCCCTTCTGCCATGCCAACAGCAGTGCTTTGCCTACACGGCGGTCGCCGCGGGCAAAAACAGCCTCAATCGTACCGGTCTTGGCATCATGGTAGTTTAAGGTGATATTTTTATATTTTTTGATTTCATCCTTCAGCAGGAACTGCTTACGGCGAATTTCTTCCAAATCATTCTGCGCAAACCATTGGAAAGCAGTGTACGGCTTAGGTACGAAGGACGAAGCACTTACGGTAACCTTGCAGCCACGCTTACCGGTAATCTGGAAATATTTATACTGTACCTTGCGCGCCAAATCGGCAATCGCCAGTACGTCCTCATCTGTTTCATAGGGCAGACCGATCATAAAGTACAGCTTAACGCTGTTCCAGCCGGATTCAAATGCCGCACCGACAGCATTCATCAAATCCTCTTCCGTAACACCCTTGTTGATAACATCACGCATCTTCTGGCTGCCTGCTTCCGGAGCAAAGGTCAGACCGCTCTTACGCACTGCCTGTACTTCCTTAGCGATGGCAACACAGAAGCTATCGATACGCAGAGAAGGCAGAGAAACGCTGACGCGTTCATCCTTAAACTCGCCAATCATCTTATGTACCAGCGGAGCCAGGCAGGAATAATCGGCGCTGGAAAGGGATACCAGGCTGATTTCGTTATAGCCTGTGTTATCTACCAGCTTACGCGACAGGTCCATCAGCACCTCCGGCTTGCGCTCGCGCACCGGACGGTAGACCATACCTGCGTGGCAGAAACGGCAGCCACGGCTGCAGCCGCGAAAAACTTCCAGCATGATGCGGTCATGAACGATTTCACCGAAAGGAACAATCGGAGAGGTCGGGAAATCTACGCTGTTCATATCCTCTATAACACGCTTTTGGATAACAGCAGGAATATCCTCGCGCAGCGGCTTAATTGCCTTAAAGGTGCCGTCCTCATTATATTCTGCTTCATAGAAGGAAGGTACATAAATGCCCTTGATTTTTACCACACGCTGCAGAAATTCTTGTCTGCCGCCGGGTTTGCCTTCACGCTTCCACTCCTTGTAGCAACGCATTACCTCAATCAAAACCTCTTCGCCTTCACCGATAACAGCAAAATCGAAGAAATCAGCCAAAGGCTCCGGGTTGTACACGCAGGGGCCGCCTACAATAACAAAGGGGTCTGCATCAGTACGATCCTTAGCCAGCAGCGGTACGCCACCCAAATCAAGCATATTTAAGATATTGGTATAGGAAAGCTCGTATTGCAAAGTAAAACCTATAATATCACATTCCCTCAAAGCCTTTTTGGTTTCCAGAGTGCAAAGCACAATTTCACGCTCACGCATCTTCGCCTCCAGGTCAATCCAAGGCGCATAAACGCGTTCTGCGGCAATTCCGTCTTCCTTGTTCAGCAGATGGTATAAAATTTTAAAGCCAAGGTAACTCATACCTACTTCGTATACATCCGGGAAGGCCAGAGCAATAGTTGCCTCTACTTCTTCAGCAGGCTTAACAATGCTGGCGAACTCGCCGCCGGTATAGCGCGCAGGCTTTTGCACGCTGCTTAAAATATCAATAGTTAAATCCTTTTTCAAATTCATTTTCTCCTCTATTTTTAATGATTGAAGGGTTTATCAAAAACAGTTTTCGTCAATATTTATCTGATATGATGCTTTAGCGTCGACCGCTCCCTCTAGTTTTTTATAAAAAGGTTGACGAGAAAGTGTCAGAGGCGAAGCGACGGCGACGACGGCGTACTAAACGTACTCCTAGGAGTCATTGCTAAGCATATGGCACTTTATCGTCGACCGATTCCTATAATATTTTATAAAAAGGTTTATATCATCATCCTTAGAACTGTAAGTTCTGTTTTTTCACCTTAATATTCAACAAAATCGCCACCAACATAAGGTTTGTTGTCAGCGAGCTGACGCCATAGCTCAAAAATGGCAACGGTACGCCTGTTACAGGCATAATACCGGCAGTCATACCAATGTTGACCATAACATGGAACATAAACATAGACGTTACACCGATTGCCAGAAGCATACCGAAGGTATCATCTGCATCAAGCGCAATCGCAATACCGCGCCAAATGATAATCATATACATAGAAATGATAAACACCGTTCCGATAAAGCCAAACTCTTCACCGGCAACAGCAAAAATAAAGTCCGTATGGTTTTCCGGCAAAAAGTTCAACTGGCTCTGCGTTCCGGCCAACCAGCCTTTGCCAAGAAAGCCGCCGCTGCCGATAGCAATTTTAGACTGAATAACATGATAACCGCTGCCGAAAGGATCAAGCTCCGGATTCAGAAAAACGCGGATACGGTTCTTCTGATAATCCTTCAGAATCATCCAAAAGACCGGCAGTAAGGCCATAAAAGCCAGCCCCATGCGGAAGAACCATTTATACTTGAAGCCGCTGACAAAAATCATCCCTATCAGGATAGCAATAAAGGTCAGCGATGTTCCTAAATCCGGCTGACGCATAACAAGTATAAACGGCACCAGAATATATGCAAAAACCGGCAGGTAATCCTTAAATTCCTCCAGCCATTCAATTCGCTTATCCATAAAGGTAGCTAAGCAGATAATGAGAAAAACCTTAGCAAATTCACTGGGCTGAAAAGACATAGAGCCTATTTGGATCCAGCGCTGTGCGCCCAATTGACTTTGTCCTACAAACATTACTGCCAAAAGCAGTATGATGTTAAGTATATACAGCTTGGTAGCATAATTTTTGAGTACACGGTAATCAAAAGCCAACGATGCAGTAACAATAGCCAGGCCAAAGAGCATAAACATACTTTGGCGCTGCACATGCCAGGCCTTACCGGTGCTGACAGCAAAGGAATGTGTAGCACTGTCGATAAGTCCCAAGCCACAGCCCATAAGTATTAACACAGCAGCAATCAGCCACCAGTCAAGATTTTTCAGGATACGTTTTAAATCCACAATGTACTCCTTCCTGCATTATTGGACGGTGTCCTTCTTCGGGACAGCCTTATCAGGGCGGGGCATATAGCCCTTTTCCTGGAAAAATTCTTCAAATGCTTTATAAACAATAGGACCTGCAGCGATAGAACCGAAGCCACCCTGCTCTACAATGCAGACTACAACAAGCTCAGGGTCATCTACCGGACCATAGGCTACAAACAAACCATGGTCACGTCCATGAGAGTTTTCGGCAGTACCGGTTTTACCGGCAATAGGCTTAGGCAGACCGGCAAAGTACGATGCCGTACCGCCCTCCTGCGTAGTAGCACTCATGCCCATGCGGATATAGTCAATTGTCTGCTGTGACACATCAATATGCTTACCTTCAGCACGTTTAGGCTTTTCAAAAAGACTGCCGTCACTGTTTATAATACTGTCAACCAGATATGGCTGATACTTGGTACCGCCATTAGCAACAATACTCAGCATAACAGAAAGCTGAATCGGTGTCGTCAGGTTGAAGCCCTGACCGATGGCAGCATTGAAGGTATCACCCAAGCGCCAGTCCTCATCCCAGATTTCACGCTTTACCTTTTTAGAGGCAACAAGGCCTTTGCTTTCGCCTTCCAGGTCAATACCGGTGCGTTCGCCAAAGCCAAAGATATGCGCATATTTTTCAATATTATCAATGCCGACGCGATAACCAAGCTCGTAAAAATAAACGTTATCACTCATCGCCAACGCTTTGATAAATGTCAGCCAGCCTAAAACCTCGCCGCCGGCGTTACCCATAGTAGGAACCATCGGATGAAAACCACCGTCGAAAATTGGCTCATCCAAGCCAACCTTTTTCAATTCGAAAGCAGCACTGCCGGTAACAATCTTAAAGGTAGAACCAGGCGGATATTCACCGGTAATAACCTTGTTATTCATCGGATAATTGGGATCGTTATTAATAGAATTCCAATTCTTTGAGGAAATGCCATGCACAAACCAGTTGGGGTCATAGCCCGGACGGCTTACCATCGCCCTTACCGCACCGTTACGCGGGTCGATAGCTACTACCGCCGCTGCTCTCGCTCCGGGAGCAATACCGGAGCTTCGCAGAAAGGCAAGATGCTTATCTGTAAAAGCCTCCAGCTCCTTTTGCAGCTCGTAATCTATCGTCAGCTTCAGATTTTTGCCGGGAATAGGCTGCACTGAATCGTAATGCTTGACAACGTTACCGGCAACGTCAACCTCCTCCATAAAGGCGCCATCCTCACCGCGCAGATATTTATCATAAGTCTTTTCCAGTCCGCCCTTACCGACAAGACTGCCCTGAGTAATATTCTTGAACAAGCCCTGCTCAATTTCATAAGCACTTACCTCGCCTACGTAACCCAAAGCATGTACAGCAAGCTCATGATACGGGTAATTGCGGATAGGCTGCACCGAAAGCATAACCTCTGGCATATAGCGGCGCTGTTCCTCTATTTTTGTTACCATCTGCTGATCAAGATTATTCTTCAGCATAATCGGTTCATAAAAATTTTCACTCGCCTTAATTTTAGCGTTAATTTCTTCTACAGGCATCTGCAGCAAATTACTGAGGCGCTGCAGTGTTTCCGGTTTATAGCTGGACTGCTTCTGCAATACTACGGCATAACCGGGCAGATTGTTAACCAGCTCTTTGCCCTCACTATCATAAATAATTCCGCGTGGAGCAAGAATACGCGACTGGCGCAGCCTGTTGCCGTCAGATTGCTTAGCGTAGTAATCACCGCGCCACAGCTGCAAATAAACCATTCGTCCCAGCAGCACAGCAAATAATACCAGACACACAACCAGCAAGGTGTGCAATCTGGTTATCCGGTTTCTATCTTCCATAGGCTACGTCTGTCTCCTTTCCTGCTTCCTGGTTAATAAGATATATCTTCTTTTCTGATCCATTCATAAATCATCTTCATTATAACTACAACAGGCCATACCAACAGCGCATTGCCTATAATATAGCCCAGGGAATCCCATAAATATGCAAAAAATATGCTCCAGCGTCCGCCACTGCGCAAAAGTTCCAGCCACCAGTAAACAAAACGCAGGATAAAAGTAATCGTCGCAATAGCGCTCATATGATAAAGATAATTATCCTTAAACACCTTTTCCTTTGTCAGGCCCACTATATAACCTACACAGATACGACTGAGAATATGGAAGCCAAAAATACCCACCGTCATTGCATCCTGCAGCAGTCCGGTGATACCGCCGACTACCGCACCAGCTTTTTCGCCGCGCAGCATCGCATAAGCATATACTGCCAAAAGCAGCAAATCACAGGAAAGCCAGCCTGTATAATATACGGACATCGAACCCTGCAGCAGCATTAAGAACAGAAACAGGACGGGCCAAATCAGTCTCCTCATTTTGCCTGTCCTCCCTGTAATACAATTTTCGCTTCCGGCGTAAAGCCAACAATAACCAATACCTGTTCAACATCTGCAATATCAGCAGCAGGTACAATATCTGCTTCCTGCAGCAGACCTACACTATCCATATGAGTAGCAGTAACCTTACCGATAAGAATATCCGCAGGATGGCTGCCGCTGTAACCACTGGTAACGATAATATCACCCTCACGCAGGCTTGCTTCGCGGTAAATATGCTCCAACAGCAGCTTATCCTTGCCGCTGACACCTCCGGCTACACCGACAGCACGTGAATCAGCGCGCAATACCCTAGCACCTACACGACAGCGCGGAGAGGTGAGCAAAAGTACACGGGCATAATCATCATATACCTCGTCAACCACGCCTACCAAGCCACCGTTTACTACAGCCATATCAGGCGCTAGGCCTCTGTCCTTACCGGCAGCGATATATATGCAGTCACGTAAATCGCCGAAGCTGCGGGCAATTACCTTTGCTGCTACAACCTTCTGCGATTTGTGCTGCTCCTTATACTCCAGCAAGCCTCTCAGCTGCCTGTTTTCTGCATACATCGAAGCCATCTGGATATTGGCATTACGCAGCTCAATATTTTCTTGTTTCAGCTTTGCATTTTCGCTCTGCATTACTGTCAGTGCCTTCCAATAGCCACGCACGCCATCACTGGCATTGCCTAACCCGGTCAGCATACTTTCTACCGGCAGCACTACTGCCGCCACCGCTCTGTTGACCAAAGGAAAACGGCTTCTGCCTGCTACGGCCATCGCCAGCATAGAAAACAGGACCAGAACAAACAAAGCTACCAACATAACCTTCTTATTCATGCTGCATTCCTACTTATTTAGAGGTCATAAAGCCTTTGCGGTAAATGTCAATATTTTCTACAGCAATACCGGTGCCCAAAGCAACACAGTTCAAAGCTTCATCAGATACGAATACAGGCATACCGGTTTCCTGAGAAATCAGTCTGTCCAGATTGCGCAGCATAGAGCTGCCGCCGGTCATAACAATACCACGGTCCATAATATCAGCGGACAGTTCAGGCGGTGTACGCTCCAAGGTGTTACGAACAGCGTCCACAATCATGCTTACAGGCTCGTTAACTGCTTCGCATACATGGTTGGCATTAACCTCAATGCTCTTAGGCAGACCGCTGAGCAGATCGCGGCCGCGAACTTCCATAACAGCAGGCTCATCAACCTTCATTGCGGTACCGATTTCAATTTTAATATTTTCTGCTGTACGCTCACCGATAAACATATTAAAGGCTTTGCGGATATAACGTACAATAGCACTGTCGATAGCATCGCCGCCGCAACGTACGCTCTTGCTGACAACAATGCCGCCCAGAGAAATTACGGCAACCTCACAGGTGCCGCCGCCGATATCAACAACCATGCTGCCGGTTGCTTCCTGTACAGGCAAACCTGCACCGATTGCTGCCGCCATCGGTTCTTCAATCAAGTAAGCCTCACGCGCACCTGCTTCAATAGTAGCATCAACAACTGCACGCTTTTCTACTTCGGTAACACCGGAAGGCACACCAACCAGAATACGCGGACGTACAAAAGTACGGTTGCCCATAGCCTGTTTAATAAAATATTTCAGCATAGACTGAGTAATTTCATAGTCGGCAATAACGCCATCCTTCATCGGACGGATAGCGATAATGTTACCGGGAGTACGGCCAATCATTCTCTTAGCCTCCGCACCGATTGCCAGTACCTCGTTAGTGTCCTTTTCAACAGCTACTACCGACGGTTCGCGGATAATAATACCCTTATCCTTGCAATGCACCAGTGTATTTGCAGTGCCCAAATCTATACCCATGTCATCCGACATATTGTTAAAAATACTGATATTAGGGAAAGTAAACTTCATTTCCGACTATCCTCCTAAACTTCTAATGCTCCATCTTCCTGAAAGCTGTAATAAGCACCGTCCCCGATAATCAGATGGTCCAGAAGCGGAATCCCCAACGTTTGTCCTGCCGCCAGCAAAACAGCTGTCAGCTGCCTGTCCTCAATGCTTGGCATCGGATCACCCGATGGATGATTATGTGCCACGCAGATAGAGGCTGCATGCTGCAGAATCGCCGGCAGAAATACCTCACGCGGATGCACCACCGAGTTGGTCAGCGAACCCTCTGATACCAGCTCTGTGCCTATTACTTTATTCTTACTGTTCAACAAAATTACTAAAAATTGTTCCTTTGTAGCATAACGCAGGCGTGGCATCAAAAATGCCGCACCATCCTGCGGACAGCCAAAATGGATTTTATCCAAAGGGCGGGCCGACGCAATACGTCTGCCTATTTCCAGAGCTGCCAAAACTGTTGCTGCCTTGGCCTGCCCCATACCCTTGATTTGCATAAGCTCATTTAAGTCCCTCACTCCTGCCAGACACCTGTACAGGCCTCCGTCAGCTGTGAGCTCCTTAGCAATCTCCAACGCTGATTTTCGAGCAGTGCCTGTGCGCAGCAATATTGCCAGCAGCTCCGCATCCGTCAGCGCTTCCACCCCACGCAGAAAAAGCTTTTCCCGTGGTCTGTCCTCTAAGGGAAGATTTTTAATACTTTCTTTGTTTGTTGTTTTGTCGATACTACTAAAATCACTGCAAAAATCGCAGGTCCTGCTTACCGCAGGATTAGTCACTCTTCATAGCTCCTCATACTCCCAATCTTTGCATCATTAAGTACAACAATGACAACGGCAGGCCTACAACATTGTTATAGCAGCCATTGATTTTTTCCACCAGGACAGCGCCTCTGCCCTGAATGCCATAGGCTCCTGCCTTATCCATAGGCTCGCCTGTAGCAATATAAGCATCTATTTCTTCAGCAGTCAGCTGACGAAAGCTTACATCGGTAATGCACACCTCGGACAGTTGCTGTCCCTTATAGCGCACAGCAACGCCTGTCATAACCTGATGTGTACGTCCGGACAAACGCTGCAGCATAGCCTTAGCAGCTGCTGCATCCTGCGGCTTGCCCAAAATAACATTATCAATTACTACGATTGTATCTGCAGCAATAACCGGAAGCTCATCTCCCATTTTTGCTGCTACAGCAGCGCATTTGCCGGCTGCATTATGCAAAGCAACCTCCTGCGCCTGGCTGGCAGTGCCGCTACCTTCGGCAAAATCCGCCGGACAAACCAACGGAGTAATACCTATTTGCTGCAGCAGCGCCTGTCTGCGCGGAGAGGCTGATGCCAAAATAACCTTCATGCTTCAGCCTATTCCTTTTTACCCATATCAATAACAATCTTCGGCTGCTGGATTTCAAAAATAACAGCCTGCTTGCCTTCGCGTACCGCATCACGTTTAAAAATACGTGCATAGTTTACGGTTACCAAAAGCCACAAAACAATACAGCCGGCAATAAATGGCAATTCATCCATATGAAAGAACGTAGCCATACTGTGTCCGCAGGCAACACCTGCAAGAATGCCTGCTACCGGCAGACCGTAAATAACCAGCTTAGCCTTGCGTTGGTCAAAGTCACGGTATTCTGCGCCAACCACATCGCCGGCCTTGGCACCTACCGGGTTCCAGCAATCTATGTATTTAGGCAGGCCTGTCAGTTCGCTTTCAGCTTTATCAACCTTTACCTCAGCGCGCTCGCCCTGCTTTTTAACAATAATACCTCTAATTTCTGCCATTGAAGCAAATCCTTCCTCTACCAAATATTTAGCTTAATAAGCGTGTACGAAAATATACCAATAGCCGAAGCCGAAAACTACGCCGTAAATTGCCAGGAAAACAAGAACGCCTTGCCAGCATACAGGATAACCGAAGTTGATATCCTCGCCGAAAATACCACGGCGGTTAAAAAAAGTATATTTTTTACGTTTTCTGAACCAGGCCAATTTATTATCGGGGCCAACCAGCTTGGCAATCAGATAAATGTAAATAAAAGAACCAAAAAATATTTGCATAACGCGGGCGCATACTGCCACCGGTTCTACGTTAGCTATTGTTTCCATCTGTCAAAGCCTCCTATACCAAAACAATCATCAATTAAAGCTGAATGAATTTATCCGGCATTTCCTTACGCAATACACGGACAAACTCATCACTGGATTTAAACAGCAAACCCGCCAGCTTATTTTTCTTGCCTTCGGTAAATACCAGCAAGCGCTGCGGATTTTCATCAAGTGAATTATAGCGATGGATATAATGCTTAATCGCTGTTTTACGGAAAAAGCTCTTTACATATTTATCGGTAAAGCTTTCTGTACGGGTCAGGTCAACAACATAACGGCGTTTAATAAAGCCTAAGCCGTGGCTGATTACCTCAAGCTTCATATCCTTGTAGAGTATCAGAGTATAGCCAAAGGCTACACGCCAAATCCACAGAGCCAAAAGCACTGTATCCATACCCCAGCCCAGCATATCAAAGCGTCTATGTTCCTGCAGCCAGGTCCATTCATGCCAATAAAGGCTCGCAATCATCAGCAAGGCAATCACTGCAAAGATTTTTCTTTGCGTACTTGTTCCAGATTCTTCACGATACAATTCTTCCAAAAGAGTTCCCTCCAGCTTCCTAAATTGTGCAATAGCAACAAAGCAATCTTATCCAATTAATTATATCAAATTTTACACTTAAAGCATATACCTCAGGCAATAAAAATCGGTGCAAAAATGTGAATTTTACCTGCATCAGACAGCTTTCCTGCAAAAGCAAAACACCGCTTCGCCGGCTTACGCCATTGAAGCGGGTTTCAGTAAGTATTATGCTTTATTAAAATATAGCATCTGATATTACGTCAGCCTTAAGTAACATCTGTCATCCCTGAGGTTTTTCATCGCTAACCATTCAGCAACTCCAGTACATGAGAACCTATTTGCGCACCTGACCGTTACCGTTAATCAGATACTTTGTACTCGTAAGCTCCGGCAGCGCCATAGGTCCGCGGGCATGCAGCTTTTGTGTGCTGATGCCGATTTCCGCACCGAAGCCGAATTCGTTGCCGTCGGTAAAACGGGTAGAGGCATTGACGTAAACAGCGGCAGCGTCCACGGTATATTGGAAAAGCTGTGCCGCCTGATAATTATCGGTAACAATACATTCGCTGTGACCGGTGCCGTATTTGGCAATATGCGCCATGGCCTCCTCAATGCTGTCCACAATCTTTACGGAAAGGCGCAAATCGCCGTATTCCGTAGACCAGTCTTCTTCAGTTGCCGGATGCACCTGACCACTGTACTCCTGCACAGTCTCGTCACCGCGTATTTCTACAGCAGAGGAATTATACATCATCAGCATCATCGGCAGGAATTTATCCGCAATATCCTTGTGCACCAGCAATGTTTCCATTGCATTGCATACGGAAGGACGCTGCACCTTGGCATTGAAGGCAATCTTCATCGCCATCTCCACATTAGCATCCTTGTCCACATAGGTATGACATACGCCCGCACCTGTTTCGATAACCGGCACGCTGGCATTACGCACCACCGCCTGAATCAGCCCGGCACCGCCGCGAGGAATAACCACGTCGACAAGGCCATTCATATGGATTAAATCCTGCACAGCCTGTCTGTCACTAGTATCAATAAACTGAATAGAGCCCGCAGGAATGCCTGCACCCTCCGCAGCCTGCGCCAAAATCGCAGCAACAGTTTTATTGGACTCCATCGCCTCACTGCCGCCCTTAAGGATAACAGCATTGCCGGACTTCAGGCACAGGCCTGCAGCATCCGCCGTAACGTTGGGACGTGCCTCGTAAATAATACCGATAACGCCCAAGGGAACGCGAATTTTAGTAATATGCAGACCATTGGGCAGAGTTTTACCGTCAATAACATTACCAACAGGGTCAGCCAGACCTGCTACCTGACGCAGGCCGTCAGCCATACCGCTGATGCGCTCGGCAGTCAGCTTCAGACGGTCCAGCATTGAGCTTTTCATGCCCTTGGCTGCAGCAGCAGTCATATCACGCTCATTCGCAGCTAAAATTTCAGACTGTTGTGCCTCAAGCGCAGCAGCCATCGCCAAAAGTGCCGCATTCTTAACTGCGGTAGAAGTAACGGCAAGCTTTGCTGCAGCCTGCTTTGCAGCCTGCGCCTTAGCCTTCACCAATTCATACGTTGCCATAATCCTCACCCTGCCTTATAAAATAACCAGGTCATCGCGGTGGATAACCTCATCAAAATTTTTATGTCCCAGAATATTTGCAATCTCGCCGGAATTGCAGCCCTTAATCTGCTCCAGCTCGGCAGAAGAATAATGCACTAAACCACGCGCCAGCTCATGCGCATCCTTATCGATAACGCTCACCGTACTGCCCGGCAAAAATTCACCCTGCACGGCAAACACGCCTGCCGGCAGAATGCTGCAGCCGCCGGCCTTGCGAATAGCCTTGGCGCAACCATCATCCACAACAATACTGCCGGCGATTTTGGCACCAAAGGCCAGCCAGCGCTTGCGGAACTGCAGACGGTTTTCACGGCTCACGAACAAGGTTCCCAGCTCTTCACCCTGCAGCACACGGGTAATGGCATTCTTTTCGGTGCCGCTGGCAATTACCAGATGAATACCGCTGCTCGTCGCAGCCTTGGCTGCCTGAATCTTGGTAGCCATACCGCCGGTACCGCGGGCAGAGCCGACACCGCCGGCACTTGCCTCAATCTCCGGAGTGATTTCCGCAACCTCAGGCACAATAACCGCATCGGGATGCGTTTGCGGATTAGCTGTATACAGGCCGTCAACATCAGAAAGAATGATAACAAGGTCAGCATCCACAATGCCGGCAACAAGGGCAGACATATTATCGTTATCGCCGATTTTCAGCTCATCGAGCGCCACAACGTCATTTTCGTTGACGATAGGGATAACACGCTGACGCATCAGCTCCATAAAGGTATTACGCGTATTTGTATAACGATGGCGGTCAATGGCCTCTGTTTTGGTAATCAGCACCTGCGCCACAATCTGACCGTAATCGGCAAAGAATTTTTCGTAGGTGTGCATAAGAACGCCCTGACCTACGGCAGCAGCAGCCTGCTTGCCGGGAATAGTTTTAGGCTTGCCCGGCAAGCCCATACGGTCCACGCCCACAGCCACAGCACCGCTGGTTACCAGAATCATTTCCTTGCCCTGATTCTGCAAATCACTGATTTCACGCGCTAAGCGGTCAATCTGACTGAAATTGCGCTTGCCGTTGGCATAAGTAATCGTACTCGTACCAACCTTGATGACAATGCGCTTGGCCTTTTGCAAAGCCTCACGGCTTGCTTCATTGTTTAACATTTCCCCTCACCTGCAGTTCTAGTTTTTTATATTTTTTGCGTTATCCGCAATACGTCTTTTTCGCCAAGGACGCATAGAATGTATCAGATGCTAAATGAAGTCGACGACGACGTACTTCATGTACGTCGAGGAGGCTTCATGACGCAGATGGTACATTATCTGCGTCCTTATACGTCGAAGAGACTTCATGACGCTCGACGGTGCATTATCTGCGTACTCACTAGTCCTTGTAGTCGAAAACCATATCCCTAATACGCACACTCTGACCTTCCTGTACGCCTTTCTCCTTCAGCGCCTCATCAATACCAAGACGTTTCCAGATCAGCTGGAAGCGGTAAAGTGCCTCATCATTGTCAAAGTTAGTCATGGCAACAAGACGCTCGATGTTCTTGCCGCGAACCTCCCAGTCGGTATCGTTGCCGACAACAATTTCATAGCTGTCCGGATCAATCTCGTCAAAGCGTGCCAGGTCTTCTTCATCTTCTTCCGGAACATACTGCAGCAGCAGGTCGTAAGCCTTAAACATCAGCTCACGCAGACCTTCGCCGGTAGCAGCACTTGCCTTACAGATTTCGTAGCCTTTAGCTTCAACGTATTCCTTTAAGCGCTCAAAGTTTTCCTGCGCTTCCGGCAGATCCATTTTATTGGCAACAACCAGTTGCTTACGACGTGCCAGACGCTCGCTGTATTCTGCCAGCTCTGTATTGATTTTGTCAAAATCCTCAATCGGATCACGGCCGTCAACGCCTGCAACGTCAACAACATGCAGCAGTACCTTAGTACGCTCTACATGACGCAGAAAGTCATGGCCAAGGCCAACGCCCTCATGTGCACCTTCAATCAAACCGGGGATATCCGCCAGCACAAAGCTGCGCTCCTCATCCAGACGTACCACGCCCAAAACCGGGGACAGCGTTGTAAAATGGTAGGCAGCAATTTCGGGGCGGGCAGCGCTCACCTGTGCGATAATGCTGGACTTGCCTACGCTGGGATAGCCTACAAGGCCAACGTCAGCCAGCAGCTTCAGCTCCAGCTTCAGCCAACGGGTTTCACCGGGTTCGCCCTTTTCGGCAAAGGTCGGTGCACGGTTAGTGCTGGTAACATAGCAGGCATTGCCCTTGCCGCCGCGGCCGCCTTTAGCTGCCGTATAGGTCTGGCCGTCCTCAACAAGGTCTGCCATAACGGCGCCGGTAGCATCGTCACGCACCAAGGTGCCCATCGGCACCTTAACGAATACGGTATCAGCGCGTACACCGGTGCAGTTTTTGGTACCGCCCTGACCGCCGCGCTTGGCAACATATTTTCTCTTGTAACGAAAGTCAATCAGGGTATTGAGATTTTTGTCCGCAATTAGGACAACATCACCGCCGCGACCGCCGTTACCACCGTTCGGGCCACCCTTTTCTACAAATTTTTCTCTGCGGAAGCTGCTCATGCCGTCGCCGCCATCGCCTGCTTCTACATAAATTCTCGCTCTGTCAATAAACATTTTGTTTTCTCCTATATCGTAAATTTAGCTATTGCTAGGTATATTTATCTATATTATAGCTTATCTTACAGGGAAAGTGCAACGTGGTAACAATCAAATCCGCAGAAAAGCTTTGAGTTTGCGAAGATTTCACTTACTATTGCTACGATATAACCGGTGTATTAGCTGAAAACGTACACAGCAAAGAAAATTAATAGCAATAGCTTTAGTCAATAAAACAACAAACTGTTTCATAATATACACTATAATCTCTCCGGTGAACATTTCGAGCTTTTTTCTCACATTTCTTAACACTACTCTTGACAAATCCAAACGATATTGCGATAATGTGAAGAACACAGCGATGTGTTTGTTTTAATTTAAGAACAAAATGCAATGACCGGGAAAATTTACCTGCCCCAGCATCCAGAGAGACGGCGTATGGTGCAAGCCGCCAACAAGCAGGCAAAGAAGCTCACCCGCGAGCAGCTTCTCTGAACCAAGTAGGAGCAGACGTTTCCAGCACGTTACGCTGCCGATCCGCTAATCGGAAAAATTAAGTACAACTTAGGGTGGTACCGCGAAAAAATTTCGCCCCTATCTGCAAGCGCAGATAGGGGCTATTTTTATTATAAGGAAGAAGGTTAATTTTATGGGAATGACAATGACGCAAAAAATCTTAGCCAAGCACGCTCACCGCGACAGCGTAAGTGCCGGCGACCTGCTTGTTTCTCAAGTAGATTTAGTATTAGCTAATGATATTACCGGTCCTCCAGCTATCAACGAATTTGAAAAAATCGGCAAGCCGGTATTTGATAAAAACAAAATTGCTCTGGTTCCAGACCATTTCTCCCCCTGCAAGGATATCAAATCCGCAACCATGTGCAAGCGTATGCGTGACTTCGCCCGCAAGCACGAAATCAAAAACTACTTTGAAGTAGGCCAGATGGGTATCGAGCATGCACTGCTGCCGGATAAAGGCCTTGTTGCTCCCGGCGAAATCATCATCGGTGCCGATTCCCACACTTGTACCTACGGCGCACTTAATGCGCTGAGCACCGGTATGGGCCAGACCGATATCGGCTGCGCTATGGCCAGCGGTACCTCCTGGTTCAAGGTTCCGCAGGCTATCAAGGTTAACCTGACCGGCAAGCTGCCGAAATACGTTAAAGGCAAGGACATCATCCTGACCATCATCGGTATGATTGGCGTTGACGGCGCCCGTTACCAATCTTTGGAATTCACCGGCGAAGGCGTCAGCGAGCTTTCTATGGCCGACCGTCTGACTATCTGCAACATGGCTATTGAGGCCGGCGGCAAAAACGGTATTTTCCCCGTTGATGAAAAAACCATTGAATTCTTAAAGGAACGCGGAGTAACCCGTGAATGGGAAGCAGTTACTGCCGACGAAGACGCTGAATATGCCCGCGTACTCGATATTAAGCTCGACGAGCTTGTTCCCGTTGTTGCTTATCCGCATCTGCCGGAAAACACCCATCCTGCTAAGGAAGGTCATGCAATCAAAATCGACCAGGTTGTCATCGGCTCCTGCACTAACGGCCGTCTGGAGGATCTTGAGCAGGCTGCCGAAATTCTCAAAGGTCACAAGGTTTGCGACCATGTGCGTATGATTATCATCCCGGCAACCCAGCAGATTTATCAGGAAGCTATGCATCGCGGTTACATCGATACCTTTATTGATGCCGGTGCTGCCGTTTCTACTCCGACCTGCGGTCCCTGCCTTGGCGGTTACATGGGCATCCTCGCAGCAGGCGAGCGTGCTGTATCCACTACCAACCGTAACTTCCGCGGCCGCATGGGCCATGTCGACAGTGAAGTTTATCTGGCAAGTCCCTATACCGCTGCAGCCAGTGCCATCACCGGTTATATCACCAGCCCTGAGGAGGTAGTAAAATGAGCAAAGTTTGGCGTTACGGCGACCACATCGATACAGACGTTATTATTCCGGCAAGATATCTGAACATTGCCGATTTCAAGGAGTTAGCAGAGCACGCTATGGAGGATGCGAAGGAAAACCTGGAAATTAACTTCGCTGCCAACGTACAACCCGGCGATTACATCGTAGCAGGCAAAAACTTCGGCTGCGGCTCCTCCCGTGAGCATGCCCCTGTAGTATTAAAGGTTAAGGGCATTAAATGCATCGTAGCAGACAGCTTTGCCCGCATCTTCTATCGCAATGCTATCAACATCGGCCTGCCGGTGCTGGAAATCGGTGCCGACGTAGAAAAGATTGAACCCGGTGACGAAATTGACGTTGATGTCAACAAGGGTGAAATCAAAATCCTCAATAAAAATATTACGATTAAAACAAAACCGCTGCCGGAATTTATCCAGCATATCGCAGACTGCGGCGGCCTGATTAATTATATTAAAGGAGAAAACAAATAATGAAGATTTGCTTACTGCCAGGTGACGGCATTGGTGTAGAAATAGTTGATGCAGCTGTAGAGGTTCTCGACGCTGCTGCCAAAAAATTTGGCTTTGAAATTGAATATGACAAGCAGCTCATCGGCGGCTGCGCAATCGACGCAACCGGCGTTCCCCTGCCGGAAGCAACTATCGCCAGCGCTAAGGCTGCTGACGCTGTCCTGCTCGGTGCTGTCGGCGGACCGAAATGGGATAATGTTGAACCGGATATCCGTCCGGAAAAAGGCCTGCTTGGTATCCGCAAAGCTTTGGGCCTGTACTGCAACCTGCGCCCGATGACCGTTTCCAAATTCACCGCGCATCTTTCTCCGCTGAAAACAGAACGTGCCGAAGGTGCCGATCTTTTAATCGTACGCGAGCTTACCGGCGGCATCTACTTCGGTGAACACAACGAAGCGCACCTCAACGCTGACGGCGTTGAGGAAGCAAGCGACGTTGAGCTTTACACCCGTCCGGAGGTAGAACGCATTGCCCGTTTTGCTTTTGAAGCTGCCAAAAAACGTCGTGGTAAAGTAACCAGCGTTGATAAAGCCAATGTATTGGGCTCCAGCCGTATGTGGCGCAAGATTATTGCCGAAATGCAGGCAAAAGATTACCCTGAAATCGAGCTAAATAACTTCTATGTTGACAACTGCGCAATGCAGTTAGTGCTGAATCCTAAGCAGTTCGACGTTATCTTGACCAACAATATCTTTGGCGATATCCTCAGTGACGAAGCCAGCACGATTGCAGGCAGCATCGGCCTGCTTCCGAGCGCCAGCCTCGGCGACGGCACCGGTATGTACGAGCCTATCCACGGCAGCGCACCGGACATTGCCGGCCAGGGCATCGCTAACCCGCTGGCAACCATTCTCAGCGTCGCTATGATGTTGCGTTACTCCCTGAACCAAAACGAAGCAGCAGACGCTATGGAAGCAGCTGTTGACGCAGTTATGGAGCAAGGCTACCGCACGCCTGACCTTTATGCTGAAGGTCTGAAGAAGGTTTCTACCTCTGAAATGGGACATCTTGTTGCTCAGGAGCTGCTCAAATAAAAATATCGGCAAGCGCCATCCCCTCAGCGTTTACCAAAGCATTTATACCCGTAAGCCTTCCATTTGGGGCTTACGGGTATAATTCCCAACACTTGGCATTATTATATTTTGATTTTTTTGTTTTTTTGATTTTTTTATGATTGTTGTGGTGTATTATGATGCAAATTTCAACCAAAAATATTGATTCTGTATATACTAATAATGCTTCAAGCAATGCTGCGGCTTTCCGCCAAGGCTTGCACGATGGCATCCCCATAGGATTGGGATATTTTGCCGTAGCCTTTTCTCTGGGAATTATTTGCCGTTCATCCGGTCTTTCTGTATTCCAAGGCTTTTTAACAAGCCTGCTCAACAACACTTCAGCCGGTGAATTTGCCGCCATTACCCTCATCGGCCAAAATGCCAGCTATACCGAAATAGCACTGGTCACCCTCATCGCCAATGCACGCTACATGCTGATGAGCTGCGCGCTGAGCCAAAGGCTCAGCAACGCGCAAGGCTTTATACATCGTCTGGCTATGGCCTTCGCTGTAACGGATGAGCTTTTCGGGATCGCTATCTCCCGTCCCGGTGTTTTAAATCCATACTATTACTATGGCGGCATGGCCGTAGCAATTCCTGGCTGGTCGATTGGCACAGCCTGCGGCATTATCGCCGGTGCTGCGCTGCCAGAACGCATTGTCAGCGCACTGAGCGTTGCGCTGTTTGGCATGTTCCTTGCTATCATCATGCCCCCTGCACGCGAAAGCCGTATCATTTTAACTGTTGTAATCACAAGCTTCATCGCCAGCTTCGCAGCAACATACATGGAGCCGTTGGCGCAGCTTACCGGCGGTACACGTACCATTATCCTCACTGTAGTCATCGCAGCGGCTGCAGCCTGGTTCAGGCCGGTACAATCCCAGCAAAAGGAGGATTAGCAGATGGAACACAATATTTATATTTATATTGCAGTCATGGCACTTGTTACCTACGCTATCCGTATGCTTCCGCTAACACTCATCCGTAAGGAAATCAAAAATCCCTTCATCCGTTCCTTTTTATATTATGTCCCCTACACGACGCTCGCAGTAATGACCTTTCCTGCTATCCTGCAGGAAACTCAGACACCTGCTGCAGGTGCTCTTGCCCTCGGCGTCGGCGTTGCCACCGCCTGGCGCGGCATGAGCCTTTTCCATGTGGCTTGCTGCTGCTGTGCAGTGGTGTTTATAGCAGAATTTATCATGTTGCCGTAAGGCACACAAAAAGCCGCCGGCTCAGGAGATTTTTCTCCGAACCGGCGGCTTTTTTTGCTTCTATAAATTAACGTGCATTTAATCCCAATTCATTAATCAAGGCACGCTGCAACAAATTTGAAAAATTAATATCGTTATCAATTGCCAGATTATTAAGCCATGCAGGAATCGAGAGCGTCTTCTTTACAGCCTTCGCATTATACTTTTTGTCATAAGCAAGCTTATCAAAAGCAACCATCATCACAAATTGATTGCCTTCCAGATTGATTTCATTGGGTTTTGATGCCTGAGGATATTCTTCAGGCTTTTTACCTTCCAACATCAGGCCAATCACTTCCTGCACCATCTCCAAAGCTTCTTCCAAAGAATCTCCTTGAGTATTGCAGCCGGGAATATCCGGAACATAAACAGAAACGCCTACTTCCTCAGGTTCAAAAATTACCGGATAAAAATATTTTTTAGACATAATACGCTCCTTTCTTCTCCTTATCGTTTTAATCCAGCCTGCTTTAAAATAGCCTGTTCTAAGCCTTTCTTTAATTCTTTAGTATGTAAAGGTACAGCAACAGTTATATTCTGCTGTGGATTAAAATATTTTTGATGAGAACCATTATTGCTCTTCACATAAACAAAACCATTTTGTAAAAGCAATCTGATCATTTCTTTAGTGGTTAGTGGCATAAACGCAACCTCCTTTAATTTATTATACTACGTAATATTACGTATGTAAAGGAATGCACGCTGCAACAAAAAAGTCTTCGCACACATCCGAATATGCACGAAGACCAAAAGATTATTATAAAATTTTTACCTCACAGCAGCCAATGGAACATGCCGAAATAAGAGAAAACACACAACACGGAAACGCCCAGCGCAGAAACGCCGAACATTTTCATAAACAGATTCTGCTGCTGCTTCTGATTAGCATTAGCGGCCGAAGCATATGCTGCCAACGCCAACGCACCGCCTGTAGAAAGCGGACTGATGGCAGCGACATGTGAAATCGTTGTAATCGAGGAAGCCAATTCGAACTCATTCACCCCGCCAAGCTGCTGGGCAACATGCGGCACAGTCGGCAGCAGCGTAGGCATAACAACACCGCTGCTTGAGCTGAACCAGCTCATAATACCGGAGGTAAGTCCCATAACAGCGGCAGCACTTTTAGCGCTCATCAGCGAAACAAGCACATTGGAAAGCACCTCAATACCGCCGAGATCTATAATCAGCTGCATCAAAACACCGACACCGGTAATCAGCAGCAGCGTATTCCAAGGAATGTGCCTGATAGCTTTGCTCTCATCGGAAACACGTAAAAAGGACAATACCGCAGCAACTGCAAAGCTGACCAGTCCGACATTAATACGCAAAAGCATAACCATAAGCACCATCACTACAATACCGGCAATAGTCGTCAGCTGCCTTTTGTTAAAGCAGGGAACTTCTTTTTTCTGCTCCACAGCAGCAGAACGCAGCTTATAGCCTCCCAACAAAATATAGACAATAACAGCATAAATAGTAAAGGAAAGAATGCCATTCATAAGAAAATCATTTTCAATACCTGTCAGGCCAAACTCTGCGCACAGATTCGCACCGATAATGCCGGTAGCAGCAAGCGGTGATAAACCACCGGCGCAAGAACCCAAAACAGTTAAGGTTGAAAGCAGCACAGGACTGATTTTCATTTCTGCTGCCAAGGACATGGAAAAAACCATCATTATAGCCATAGTCGGTACAGATCCGGGACCAAGCGCAGCAAGTATAATCGAGAATACATAAATGATGATTGGAATTAGGTAAACACGCTTACCTGCCAAGGAAATAACTTTTTGTGCCAGTAAATCCAGACTGCCGTTAATCTGTGCCAAACTGAACAAATAAGTTACACCCAAAAGCATCAGAAACAAAGAAGCATTGAAGCCTTTAATAATTTCCGCATCACTGATGCCTGCCATACGTCCCAAAAGCAAGGCAAAAGCTATGCACAAAAGACCCGTATTCATTTTACGGATAAAACCAAGCATTATCGCCAGCAGTAAAAAACCCAAGGATAACAGAGCCATCGGAAACCTCCAAAAAATTTATTTGAGAGTGTATTTGAGAGTGTATTTGAGAGTGTAACAACGGGAATATTAAATATAACAGAATCGCCATTTATATAATAACACTTAGGAATTACTTTGTAAAACGGTAGTTTTGTTTATCTTATTCTTGTTTGGCATTAAAATTATTCCATATAGGAATAGTCTTTTTATTGTCGCCTCTGTGCAGATATAGACTATGCTATTCCCACTCTTTAAAGCAAAATAGTTTATTTCCTGCAAAATAAATGTTACAATAAATAATTGAGAGAAGATTAGACAATTTTCATTCCTATACCAATGCTATGAAAATTACATTATGGAGATGATTGCTTTGCCAAATTATGCAGATATCAACGGACGGCCGATGAAGAAGCTGCAAATACAACAATACCTGCGCAAGCTGCAGCTCAACGATTTCGAGCCGGCTGTTAATTTAGCAACCCTGACTAAATTGCAGGACGCGCACCTCAAATATATCCCCTATGAAAATTTTGACTGTCTTAACGGCAAAATTACCTCGCTCAAAAGACAGGATATGTTCAATAAAGTTATCATGCACAACCGCGGCGGCATCTGCTTTGAGCTGAACGGACTTTACAACTGGCTTTTGGAATCCCTGGGCTTTGATGTGACCAGCTATTCCGCCCGCTTTATCGATAAAATGGAAACCTACCAGCTGCGCCGCCACCGCGTAATGTGTGTAGCTTTAGGCGATAAGCGTTATCTTACCGATGTCGGTGTGAACAGCGAAAGCCCGCGTGTGCCGCTGGAAATTACTGAAGGCCTGATTCAAAGCGACGGCATCAGCCAATACAAATTTACCCGCAGTGAATTTTGGGGCTGGCTGCTTTGGCAGAAGGAACGCGGCAAAATCTGGAAGCGCCTCTTTGGCTTTACCGAAGAGCCGCAGATAGACAAAGACTTTATTACCGCCAGCTTCTGGTGCGACGCACATCCCGACTCACCGTTTATCAAAAGCAAAAAGCTTTCTATTTTCCGCGAGGACTGCAATATTACCATCCGCGGCAACTATTTAAAATTTTACCTCGGCGGTCGCGTTAAGTACCGCTATAAAATTAACACAGGTGCTGAGCTTAAGGAAATTCTTTGGGAGTATTTCGGTATTAATGTAGAATACCGGCTCAAGGATGATGGTATAGAATACTAAGACGGCAGGAGATTTGTAAAATGCCTGATTTATTTTTTCCGAGTTATACAAAAAAAATACTGTCTGCTTTGAACGCTGCCGGCTATGAAGCATATCTCGTCGGCGGCGCTGTGCGTGACCTGCTTTTGGGCAAGTCACCGGATGATTACGATATCACCACCAATGCTCTGCCTGAGCAGGTTTTGGCAGTTTGCAAGCAACATGATTGGAAAACTGTTGACCAATTAGGTCACAATTTCGGCTGCGTAGTCATCGTTATCAACGGCGTTGCTACCGAAGTAACAACCTTTCGCGGCGAACGCTATAACGACGAAGATATGCATCGCCCTGCCGCAACCTGGTTTTGCAGCAGTCTGCGCGAGGATTTGAGCCGCCGTGATTTTACGGTCAACGCTATGGCGCTATCGCTGGACGGCACATTGTATGACTACTTTGGCGGCCGACAGGATTTACAGCAGAAGATTTTACGCACTGTAGGTGACGCTAAGCAACGCTTTCATGAGGATGCGCTGCGTATGCTGCGTGCCTGCCGCTTTGTGGCACAGCTCGGCTTTACCTATGAGCAGGCAGGCTGCGAAGCACTGCCTGCCTGCGGTGCGCCGAACACGCCCTACTACCTGCCGCATGGCTACAGCTTTCCGGTTAAACGCTGCTCCGGCCTTTCGTTGGAGCGTGTACGCAAGGAGCTTGAAAAGCTCATTACATCTGAATATGCAGGCAAAGGCCTGATGCTGATGATGGCAACAGGTCTTTTAGGCGCAAGCTGCCATGCCCGTGAAAACGGCAGCGATACTGTTATTCCCATTCTGCCGGAAGCACTGCATCTTTTAGGTCTGCACCAAAATCCACGCTTTCATTTATATGACACCTGGGAGCACACACTGCTGGCACTCGACAACAGCCCGCGCGATTTAGCCATCCGCTGGGCGTTGGTGTTGCACGATTTAGGCAAGGGTTTGCCGAATGTACGCAAGCTGAACAAGGAAGGACAGCCAAGCGATCCCGGCCACGAAGCAGAAAGCGCCAAAATGTCTAAGGCTATCCTGACACGCCTAGGCTATAACAAAAGCTTCGTACATCTGGTAACCTGGCTGGTAGCGCAGCATATGCGCTTCGCGCCTATGCTGCTCACCGGTGAGCGCACCCTGCTGCGCTGGGTGCGCAGCGAAGCTGCCAATTCCGGCTTCCGCACGCAGGCAGAGCTGACGCAGGCCTACAAACTGCTGGTCGAGGTTTTTCTTGCAGACATGGGTGCAACCCATGCCCGCGAGAACGAACAGCTGATGGCCGAAGGTCGTCTTTTAGGTCGTCAGGTTGTGGAGCTGGTACGCACACGCATGCCCGTATGCACCAAGGATCTTGCTGTCAGCGGACGCGAGCTGCTGCAAATTATTCCTCAGCATGAAATCAAAAATATTTTATCCTACCTGCTGGAACGCGTGCAGTCAGGCAATCTGCCCAACGAAAAAGAAGCTTTGCTCACAGCAGTCCATAAGCATCTTAAGCGCAAAACTACACTCAGTTTAGGAGAGCAGCTATGAAAACAAAACGCATTTTACTGGCCATTGTTTGCCTGATAGTCATTTTAGGCGGCCTTAATTATCTTTTGCAGCAATCCCCTATGCCCATCGGCACTTCCGGAAGCACACCTGCAGCCGGTGCCGCACAATTCGTAGGCAAACACGATATCAAGGATTCACCCTATTTTAAACATCCTGATTTTTATAATATGCAATCTGACGAGCATCTTACTATTTTGCCGAAATTTGCCACTACGCAGCAAATCACTCATTATACCTGCGGTCCTGCCGCTGCAAATATGGTTGTAAAATATTACAAGGGCAAAACGCTTGATGAAGAGCTGGCCGTTGCCAAAATCATGGGCAGCAGCAAAACCGTCGGCACCAACACCAAGGGAATGGTAAACTACTTTGAAAAAATCGGTTGGGAGGTTCGTTCCTCCGTCAAAGATAAAACTCCCGACAACTATAAGGATTTCCTTAAATTTGTTGAGAGCAATCTGAAAAACAATACTCCTATTATTGTAGAAAATGTTGACTGGGGAGGACACTGGCGTGTCATCATCGGTTACGACAGTATGGGCACCCCCCATCAAAGTGACGACGTACTTATTATGGCAGACCCCTATGACACCACCGACCATCTGCAGGACGGCTACAGCATTGTACCGGCAGAACGCTTCTTTTATATGTGGTTTGACCATCAGCTTTTCCCGCAAAGTGAGCAAAAACGCCAATGGCTGACAGCTAAACCAAAAGATTAAAAAGCATTCCATAATGTTTTTTCAAAACAAAACCGTTGCCGCATTTTCCTGCAGCAACGGTCTTTTATTTTATATGTATAAACTTTTAGCTTGCAGCTTCCTGCTCCACTCCGCGCACACGCGTAAAGTACGAATACAAGGCTAAGGCCATAAGCACGCAACCGGCAAACACAAGCACATAACGCGAGCTCATAAAGCTGCCCAAGGCACCGCCAACAAGCGGTCCTACAACACCGCCAAACTGCTGCGCGCTCGTAACCAGGCCAAAGGCCTTACCGCGCATATTAGCAGCAGTAACACGCGTCAGGTTAGCATTGATATTAGGCACAGCACCTGCCAGGAACAGGCCGTAAACAAACTGAATAGCTGCAAACTGCCACACAGTATTGATGAACACCTGGAAAAGGTTAATAAAACCGGCAATAAAGGTTACAATACAGAAAACGCGCACATAACCGAAGCGTTGGCCGCGTTTTCCCCAAAACGGCGCCGCCAAAATGCCGGTAATGCCGGACAGCGAGAAAACTACACCGGACATCTTGATAGCAGCATCACCCATATCATGCATCAGCTCGCCTACGTACAATGTAATCAGCGGCTGAATCAGCATTATGCAGGTCTGCACCACAAAGAACATAGCCATAATATACAGCAGGCCCTTGTTATGCAAAGCGTTCTTTAAATCTGCCAGCAAATTACTTGTTTCGCGCGCGCCCTTATTCAGCACAGACATATCCTTAACGATAAATACAACGGCACTTGTAGCAATAAACAAAGCAAAACTGCCTACATAAAACGAAGCACGCATGCCAAACCAGCTGCTCAGATAACCGCCCATCAACGGTCCCATGATTGTGCCGCTGGCTACTGCAGTCTGCATCAGTCCCATGCCCCAGCCCATGCGCTCCTCCGGTAAGGATGAAGACGCCATCGACATACAGGCAGGCACAAAGCCGGCAACAACACCGCACACAATACGCACAAGCAGAAGCTGATAGACATCCTGGCAAACGCCGGTAAGAAAATAGGTCAGCGCCAAGCCGTAGCCGGCGCGAATTGCCATCTTCCTCTGCCCGACATGGTCAGCCAAAGCGCCCCAATAAGGTGCCATCACAGCAGAACCCATAAAGGTTACGGCAAAGGTAATACCTGCCCAGAAGTTAACATCTGGCTGGGCAACATGCAGCTCGCGCAGCAGATAAACAGGCAAAAACGGTATGCACATAGTATAGCTGGCGCAGCATAAAAATACTCCCAGCCACAATACAGGCAAATTTGCCTTCCATCTGCTTTTGTTGTCAGAAGTAAAAGCTTGTATTGACATTTTATCTCCCTCTCATCTCTCTAATTGCTATTATAACACATTGCAGGCAGATAGTCACAGCAGATAAATGGCGAAGCTTTTTCTTTCTAGACAATAGATACACTTTTAGCGTATAATATTCTTTAGATTAAATTCGTTTTGTTAGCGATAAAATAAACCGCTGGCAACTTTATCAACGTAAAAATCAAAATGCAGACCTTGAGCCTGTAAAGGAGAGTGCAGAATTTGAAACCATATAGCATGCAAGAATTAGAAGAATGCGGCTTTTTATCAAAAATATTCGGCAGCAAGCCTACCGAAAACGGCTGGAAGGAGCTCAACAATCTGTTGGCTGCAGCACCAGACGCTTTGGCTGTCAGTGCTGATGATGTACATCACGCTCTGAAAAAATGGGGCGTAAAATTCAACGATGATAATTTCAACCAACGCAGCGGTATTTACCGCAAGCTGGCGGATGTTATCTTTACCAAAGTACAGACTAAGGAAGACAGCCTTTGGGGACAGCTTGCACACTTAGCAGAAATTTTGGAGCTGCCGCCGCATCTGGCAAAGCAGGCTGATAAGGCAGCAAAAACAGCTGCTTATTTTGTCCGTTGCCGTGATTTGCTTGCAGGCACCGAAAAGCTGGATATCAAACAATTAAACGACTTATTCGGCTATGACTACGAAGACAGCCTTTCCATGCGCAAGCAGGTTTTCCAAGCTCACTTCAATCAGAAGTTTGACGAAATCAGCAGCGCGCAGCGCTATACTCCGGAAGAAGAAGCTGCCCTGCGTGCCGACTGCGCAACTCTGGATATCCCTTACGAATTAAAGAATAATATTGTCAGCGCTCTGGAAAAATACCGCAGCCTGTGGAATGCGGAGCATATGCCTTTAGGTGATATCAAGCAGGATGCTTTCCCGCTCAACCCGGGCGAAATCTGCCACGCCTATACCAACTGCGGTCTATGCCAAAACAAAATGATAGAACGCGAGGACAATTACTATGAGCTGACACGCAAATTCCGCATTGACGAAACTGTTGCCTTCAAGGGCGAAAAAATCGAGCATCCCAAATTCACCGAAGAAATGATTATTATCGAAGAGCTTGGCGTGTTCTTCCTTACTAACCAACGTTTAGTTTACATTGGTAAGAAAAACGCCTTCCACATCCCGCTCAACGTTCTCAGCGGTGCTGATTTTGACGGCATCAACCTTGTAACCTTCCATCACACCGATGGTACCGACAGTATCTTTAAATTTAGTGATGAGGCTGCCGGAGTTTTATACATTCTGTTCGAAAGAACCTTAAAGGCTGCTAAAGCATAAAACAGCATATATACAAAATACCCCTGCAGAAATTTTTCTGCAGGGGTTAAATTTTTATCAGCTGTAAAATTTACAAGACAGCTTAAGCCGTCAAAGAATTACATGCACTCTTTGATTGCTTTAGCCATACGTTGGATACCTTCAACAATGCGGTCATCCGGCATATTGGAGTAGTTGATACGCATGCTGCGGTCAGTCTTCTGGTTCGGATAGAAGGCATCACCGATAACGCCGGCAACCTTCATCTCGATGCATTTGTTGAATACTTTGCGTGCGCTTACGCCTTCAGGGAAGGTCAGCCACAGGAACAGACCACCTTCCGGATGAGTCCATTCGGTGCCAGCCGGGAAGTATTTCTCCATGGATTCAAGAATCAGATCACGACGATGTTTGTACAGAGCAACGATTTCTTTAACGTGCTCATCCAGGTCGTATTGTTCCATGTAAGCATCTGCAACGCCTTGGTCAAAGTTAGAGGTGTGCAGGTCAGCACTTTGTTTGATTTTAACAAACTCGCTCAGCAGGCTGTGCTCTGCAGCGATCCAGCCAAGACGCAGGCCAGGGCAGAAGATTTTGGAGAAGGTACCCAGGAACATAACCAAGCCTTTGGTATCCATAGATTTCAGGGACGGCAGGATAGTGCCTTCATAGCGCAGTTCGCCGTACGGATTATCTTCGAGTACAGGCAGGTTGTGTTTGTTAACAACTTCCATAAATTTTTGACGGCGTTCCATGGACCAGGTACGACCGGTCGGGTTTTGGAAGTCAGGAATTACATAGATAAATTTGCAGTTCGGAGTGGTTTCCAGAATTTTATCCAGTTCTTCCGGAATCAGACCACCGTTATCGGTCGGAACCTCAACAAATTTCGGTTGGTAAGCGTTGAATGCGTTCAAAGCGCCAAGGTAGGACGGGCTTTCGCACAGAACAACATCGCCGGGATCCAGGAACAGCTTGCCTGCGAAGTCCAGGCATTGTTGAGAACCGGTGGTAATCAGAATGTCATCAGGATCAACGTTGGTGTGATATTTATCAGCCATGCGTTTAGCAATTTTTGCACGCAGGGACGGACGGCCTTCGGTAGTTGCATATTGCAGCAGTTGACGACCTTCCTTCAGTACCAGGTCATGAGAAACCTTGGCAATTTCTTCTACAGGGAACAGCTCCGGTGCAGGCAGACCGCCGGCAAAGGAAATAATATCAGGCTGAGCAGTTAATTTTAACAGCTCGCGGATTTCAGAAGCTTGCATACGCTCCATACGTGTTGCGAATTTCATGTTTAAAAACCTCTCTTCATTGGAAACTATATTATTTTACCGTAACACTTATTGTAGCACCACAATCTAAAACAAACAAGCAAAATACCGTTTTCGATTAATTCTATTTATTTTTATGGCAAATTGTGTTAACTTATTAACGGTTTGCGCGGAAATTTGTTTGTTTTAATATTTCAGATACTTCAGTAAGCCATCCAGACCTTCCATGATATCGTCATATGTCACTTCAAAGTCACCGGTATACCACGGATCGGCAATGCTTGCGCCCTTGCGCTCAGTATAATCCAAAAGCAGATGGACCTTATCCTGCGTATCTTCACCGATGACTCTACGCAAATTGCGGATATTATTGCTGTCCATCACAAGCAGTAAATCGTAATATTCGTTGTCGCGCTTCGTTACCTGTACTGCATGCTTGCCTGCCACGCTGATACCGAGCTGCGCCAGCTTATTGCGTGTGCCGTGATGCACGGGATTGCCAATTTCTTCCCGGCTCGTAGCTGCCGACGCAATTTCAAAATCAGCGGCAATGCCGCGTTTTTTTACAATGTCCTTTAATAAGAACTCTGCCATCGGTGAACGGCAGATGTTGCCGTGGCAGATAAAGAGAATTTTTATCATAATCTCTATATTCCTCCATAAATCTCGAAAATGTTGATATTACAGGATTTTTCGGACTTTCAGTTTTTCTTAGATTTTTCAGGTGTGCAATTTCATTATACAACGAAACGTTTTTATCCTTTATATCATTTTTTCTTCTTCAGTTCCTTCGCAACTTCTTTAACACTTTCCAAATAAGCCTGTTCCACCGGAGATAATGTAATCTCCTGATATTTTCGATATTCAGCCTTTGCTTTTTCCAAAGCCTGCTTATGGCTGACAGTACCGGCACCTTCAAGCAATTTGCGATTTCCCGAAGACAGCACCATATCAAGCTGTTTTACATAATCATGCATATACATCGGCTTATGTTCAATAGCATTGATTTCTGCCAAATCAAAATAACCGGATACAAGATTGTTTAAGATTTTCAGTTCGTTTTCTTGCAAATAGTTTTTCGCAATACCAATATCTTTTAATGCCGGCAATTCCCCGGAAAATGAAGTAAGCCCCATAAATGGTTTCTCTGCATCTGCTCTTTCATAAATCACTTCAGCGGCAGTATGTCCATGTGCTGCATAATGCAATTTATTTTGCACAATTTTAAAAAATTTTACAGATTCATCACTGCGTGGATCATAGTCAACACTTGTTGCGTACAAATCAAGTACCTGACGATACAGCACCTTTTCAGAGGAACGAATGTCTCTGATGCGATCAAGTAATTCTTTCCAATAATTCCCACCAGCATTTCCTTTCAGTCGTTCGTCATCCATAGCAAAACCTTTAATCATGTACTCTTTCAGCACATTTGTTGCCCAAATTCTGAACTGAACGCCTCGCTGAGATTTCACACGATAGCCAACAGAGATAATAACATCAAGGTTATAATAATCTACGTTATATACTTTCCCGTCTGCGGCAGTTGTTGCGAAATTTGCAACAACTGAATTTCGCTGCAACTCGCCTTCTCCAAAAATTTTCTTGATATGTCTCGATATAGTAGATTTATCTCTCTGAAACAGTTCAGCCATCTGATCAAGAGATAGCCAAACTGTTTCTTCTTGCATATTTACATTTATTTTTGTCAAACCATCATCTGTCTGATAGATAATGATTTCTCCATAATTATTCACAGCACTTCTCCTATCTTTTAGAACTTATCTCTATTATAAAACAATTTATCTTTCTTTGACAAATCACACTAAATTATGCGGTACTCCATAAGCAGAACTTCTTATTTTTTGGTTTTTTAGTATCACGAATACGATCTTCTCAATCGTACTCAATCCTAAAATAATCAAGATATGCCTTATATCTATCTGTACAGCACGGCAGGTATCCGTCAGATAACTGTTTTTCTTACTCCATTTCTGCAAAAATTTTTCAATAAATTTCTAATATCAGTATAGCATGTTGACGGCAAAAACTTCAATTAATTTGTTTTGATAGCCAATTATTTTTGCCGTCAACAAGCGCTCCGCAATTTTTTATTATTGCTTTTAGCTTATTTACATATTCTCACACATAGAAAAAATAACCAAGGGACTGTCACCGCAAGTAAAATCAACTTACGCGACAGTCCCTTTTAGCTTATCATTATTACTTCAGCAGTTCCTTTTCTTCCAGATACACAGCCAGCAGCTGCGATACCTTATTCACCAGCTTCAGGCAATTTTTCAAATGTTCACGTGTATTAAACTCGTAAGGCATCAAATCACCGCAGGCACAGGAGCCGAATTCCTTAGCAAAGCGCTCATGAAATTCCAATGTTAGCGGATAAATTTCTGCCAACGGCTTCTCGCTCGGCTGATTGCGGCCGGCCAGCGTACTGATGACCATCACGCAGCCTGCCATCGCTCCGCACAAATCGCGCGCATGGCCAATACCGCCGCCAAAACCGGAGCACAGACGAAATGCATTGTCGTCAATATTCACGCCTGCCTCCTTGCGGAAGGTTTCCACAATCGCTTCGCAGCAGTTATACCCGCTTTTAAAATTGTTACCTGCTACCATGCCCATTTTTTCGCTAAATTCACTCATGCTTTTCTCCTCCTTGCATAACAATATTAATATGCTTACTTTTTATCGTTATCGCTTTCCGTTGCATACGGCCAACCGCTCATGCCTCCCTCCAGGCTGTAAACATCACGGAAGCCACGGGCGCGCAGGATAACCTCCGCTTCGTAGCCACGCAAATCAATCTGGCAGGCTGTAACTATTTTCTGCTCTTTATCCATCTTGCTGATATCCGCTGTACGCAAGGTATCAAGCGGCAGATTTACTCTCGACGGAATGTCGGCAATACGCTTAGCTGCTACCTCTGCCGGTGTGCGTACATCAACGAATAAATAATCCTCCTGCGTACGATTCTTTTCAAAGTCTACAGGATTAATGCTGCGCAGCTGACCGTCAATTTTATTTTGCAGGACATTAGCTGCCGTTGCGATATTCTCAATCGGCGTATTAAACGGCGGAGCATAAGCCAGATCAAGTCCGGACAAATCATCCAGCGTTGCACCTAAAGAAATTGCCGCCGCCAATGTATCAATACGCTTCGCTACGCTCGCTCCGACAGCCTGCGCACCCAATACGCGTCCGCTGCTCTTTTCCGCCAACAGCTTCAGCACAATACGTCCTACTCCCGGCATATAACCCAAACGGTCAGAGCCTGGTACAACTACGCTTGCAAAATCAATACCGGCCTGCCGTGCAGTCCGCTCGTTCAAACCGGTTGCCCCGGCTTCCTGCGCAAAGAAGCGACAGGCGGCAGTCCCCAGGACACCGGGATATTGCTTCCGCGCTCCGCAGATATTATCCGCAATCACGCGGCCATGCTTGTTGGCGGTAGAACCCATAGGCACAAACACCTTGGCTCCGCTGACACGATGAGTATTTTCCGCACAGTCACCTCCGGCATAAATTGCATCATCGCTTGTCTGCAGGTATTCGTTAACCGCAATACAACCGCTAGGACCTATAACAAGGCCGGCCTCGCGCGCCAGCTCCACGTTCGGACGCACGCCGACGGCAACGATAACCAACTGTGCCGGGATTGCGCGTTTATCTGTCTGCACTCCGCTAACTTTACCTTTTTCTACGATAAAGGCACCTGCTCTTTCCTCCAGATAAATATCGAGCAGCGGATTTTTCGTATCACGCAGCAGCAGTGCTGCCATGTCCTCATCAAGCAGCTGCGGCAACAGTCTGTCCTGCTGTTCCAGAACGCTGGTATGCAAACCGCGGCGCACAAAAGCTTCTGCCAGCTCCAGACCGATAAAGCCTGCGCCGATGATAACTACATCCTTAACGCCGCCTTCGGCAATTTCCTTATCTACCGCTTCAACATCCCACGGGAACCAGAAGCTGTGAATACCTGCGGCATCAGCATTAGGCAAGGGAAGCTTCACCGGCGTACTGCCAGTTGCCAACACCAGCACGTCATACGACAGCTGTTTCAGCTCTCCCTTTTCCAGATAATGCACGCATTTTTGCACTCTGTCTATTTTCTGCACATTACAGCCGCAGCGGGCGTCAATGCCCTTCACAGCCGCAAAATAATTACTGTCGCGCAAGGCTCCTTGCGGTGTATGGTCAAAGCTGTCCATGCTCTTGACCTCACCGCTGATAAAATACGGAAAGCCGCAGGCACCGTAGCTCAGCTGCGGTCCGCGTTCCAGCACGATAATCTCTGCTTCGGCATCCAGCCTGCGCAAGCGCGCCGCCGTTTTCATACCGGCTGCTACGCCGCCGACGATTACTACACGTTTACTCATAATGTCACCTCCAAGAATGATTTTAATGTTGTCTTACTATTATGAAAATTTCACTGTCACAGCTATCCTCGTCAGCAAATTTTACTCTATAACTATTATAACAAAACAGTCCCCGAAAGCAAAGCTGCGGAGACTGCTTAATTTTCATATGCTATTTTGCTTCATAAACGCTCAATGCTTCCAACGCCAAAGCATAACCGGCAAAGCCCAGGCCGCAAATTTGGCCGACACAGCCTGCCACCGTTACAGAATGATGGCGGAACTCCTCACGCTGATGGATGTTGCTGATATGCACCTCAATAGCAGGAATATTTACTGCCTTCAATGCGTCCAGAATTGCTACGCTGTAATGCGTAAACGCCGCCGGATTAATAACAATGCCGTCAAAATGACCGTAAGCATTCTGAATAGCGGTAACTATATCGCCCTCATAATTGCTCTGCAGCAGCTCCACCTCTACGCCAAGGCGGTCAGCCGCAGAACGGATGTAAGCACACAGGCTGTCATAATCATCACGGCCATAGATATTTTTTTCACGGATGCCCAGCATATTAATGTTAGGACCATTTAAAACTAAAATTTTACGCATCTTTATCCCTCCAGCTTAGCGGCAATATTCAACAGCTCATGCAGAACTCTGCCGAAATCGCCATTATTATCAATAGTATAATCCGCATATCGGCGGTACAGCGCAATACGCTCGTTATATAAAGTATAAAGCTTTTGCTTATCGGCCGCAAGCAACGGACGCGCATCACCGGCAATACATCCGATGATGTTTTCCGGTTTGCGGTCGATAAAAACCACAACACCGCCGCGCTTCAGCAGCTCCATGTTTTCCGCACGCTTTACGGCACCTCCACCTGTTGCAATAACAGCTCCGTCACATTCCGCCAGATACGCCAGCGTGCGCGTTTCCGCTGCACGGAACGCATCCTCGCTTTCCGCAAAGAAAGCCTTTATCGTGCGCTGCTCACGCTCTTCGAGGACAGTATCGGCATCATAAAACGGCAGTTGCAGGCGTTTGGCCATGCGCTTGCCAAAGGTGCTCTTGCCGCAGCCCGGCATACCAATCAGCACGATATTTTTCATATATTCTGCTCCAAATCCTGCATGATTTTGACTATGAGTTCACTGTCATATTTTTCACCCTGCCAGATTTCCTGAGCAGCCACAGCCTGCGCCACAAGCATGAACAAACCATTGACAGTCTGCATCTTCGCCTCGGCAGCCTGCTTCAAGAACAATGTCTGCTTAGGATTATAAATCAAATCTACAGCAGCATCAAAATTGCTGATTTCCTCTGGCGTAACCGGTGCAGCGTTAACTTTGGGATACATGCCCACAGGCGTGCAATTGACAATCACATCGCCGGTCAGCGCTGCCAAGCCGTCATAATCAATAAACTTACACTTAGGCGCAATCTTGAGGAAATCCTTATCAACATGGGCAACATCTCGCGTAACAAGATACAGTTTGCCGACACGCTTATCAACCATATATTTGACAACCGCACGTGCAGCGCCGCCGGTGCCCAGCACAGCAACACGCTTAGCGCGCACATCAATATTGTTGTATTCCAGCATTCTGCCGAAGCCGAAGTAATCGGTATTGTAGCCTTCGGCACCGTTTCCATCAAATTTAATCGTATTTACAGCGCCGATAGCCTTAGCTTCACGTGTAATGCTGTCCAAAAACGGCATTACATGCAACTTATGCGGAATGGTAACATTGCTGCCCGCATAGTTAGCACGCAGCTCCTCCATGCGCTTGGGCAAATCCTCCTGCGGTGTTTCCAGCAGCGTATAATCGCCTTCAATACCCGTATATTTAAAAAACAGCTCGTGAATCTGCGGTGAAAGGCTGTGTCCCAGCTTACCGCCCAAAAGTCCGTAATGCTTCATCTGTTTATTCCTTTCGCTCGTAAGCACGATAATTGCCAAGAACCTTGCAATAGGTGCTCTTCGATTTTATTTCTTCCATCACATCAATAACCAGCGGGTCTGCCAGATTACCGGTAACATCAATGTAGAAAAAGTATTCCCAAGTTTTGCCGACAATCGGTCGCGATTCCAGATTCAGCATATTCAGGCCCATATGGTAGAAGCTGGCAAGCATTTTATACAGTGAGCCTGTTTCGTGCTTCACGGCAACAATCAAGGTAATCTTATTTGCATTCGCTACGATTTCCGGATTTTTGGCGATAATAACGAAGCGAGTGTAATTATTGCTGTTGCTGTTAATCGCCGGTGCAATAACCTTCAAATTATATAGCTCCGCTGCCTGCTTGCCGGCAATAGCGCCTAAGGTTATATCCTGCTTTTCAGCAACCTCCTCCGCACTCTTGGATGTACTGAAATACGGCACCTTTTCCATCTCCGGATAGTCACGGAAGAAATCGGCACACTGCTTCAAGCCCTGCGGATGCGAATACACTGTTTTAATCGTACTAAGTGACGCACCCTCGCAGCCTAACAGGTTTTGCTCTATCTTCACGCACTGCTCGCCTACGATACTGCAATCATACTGACGCAGTAAATCATATACCTCGGTAATACCGCCGGTCGAAGAATTTTCAATAGGCAGTACTGCATAATCCATCGTACCGTCGCTGATACTGGAAATTACTTCTTCAAAGGTCTGGAAGTGATGACGATTGTAGCGGCGTCCATGAAAATATTCCTCTAACGCCTGATGCGTAAAGGAGCCTGCAGGACCGAAGCAAGCAACCTCATAGGTTTTGTTGTTTGCTTCCGACAGCGCAGTTTCTTCCAGCAGACAGGCCTGATCGATAATACCGCGCATAATATTTTTCACAGCCACGGAATATTCCTTGTTCTCCAAAAAGCCTGCAACCTTTTCGATAACCTTAGCTTCACGGTTTTTGTCCTTAACAGGCAGTCCTTTGGATTTTTTGTAAGCAGCTACCTGCATTACAAGCTGCAGACGGCTTTCCAGTACGTCTGCCAGCTGCTGGTCAACCTTATCTATTTCTTGGCGGATTTTTTCTAAATCAAGCTCCTGCATCTTATTTCTCCCATTTCTTAGCTTCTAAAAGTAAATCCCACAGCGTCCACGCTACCACGGCTTCGATAACAGGAACAGCGCGCTGCACAATACATGGATCATGCCTTCCTACAATTGCAAGCGTTGTATCTGCCTGCTCCTTAAGGCTCACAGTTCGCTGCTCGCGCGCAATCGACGGCGTCGGCTTAATGGCTACGCGCACTACCAAAGGCATGCCGTTGGTAATGCCGCCGGTGATGCCGCCGTTGTGGTTCGTCAGCGCCTGCACCTTGCCGTCAGCGTAATGCAGAGCATCATTTGCTTCGGCACCTGTCAGCCCGGCAAAGCCAAAGCCGTCGCCAAACTCTACGCCCTTAACCGCAGGTACAGAAAACAGCGCATGGCTCAGCATGCTCTCCACGGAATCAAAATACGGTGCTCCGATGCCCGCAGGCAAATGCAGTGCAATGGCTTCAATTACACCACCCACGCTGTTAAGCTCACTCTTGGCCTGCAAAATGCGCTCCTGCATTTTTGCGCCGACAGCATCATCCATAACAGCAAATTTTTTCGCATGCAACTCAGCTAATGCTTTATCACTTACACCCATAGGATTGAAGCGTTCTTCTTTGATATCGTTAATCTGCAGAATATGCGAACCGACAACAATACCGTACTGCGCCAGCGCCTGCTTGGCCACAGCACCGGCAAAAACGAGCGGTGCCGTCAGTCTACCGGAAAAATGACCGCCGCCGCGATAATCATTAAAGCCCTGATAACGCACATGCCCTGCGTAATCTGCATGACCGGGGCGCATCTTATCGGCGAGAATGCTGTAATCCTTGGAATGCTGGTCGCTGTTAACGATACGTGCGCACAGCGGCGTACCTGTTGTAAAGCCATTGAAGAAGCCGCTTTGGATTTCTACCGTATCGCTCTCCTTGCGTGCTGTGCTCAAGGCATTCTGTCCGGGAGCACGACGCGCCATTTCCGCAGCAATCGCCGCTTCATCAAGCGCCAGTCCCGGCGGCAGTCCATCCAGCACTACGCCGATGGATTTACCGTGCGATTCGCCATATATCGCCATTTTTATATTCATGCCAAAAATTCCGCTCATGCCAGCACCTCAATTTTTCCGCCTACGCTCTTATAATCCTCCCAGAAATCAGGGTAAGACTTGCTTACACTGCCTGCACCGGTTAATGTAATCGGTTCGGCGCAGCACTGCGCAGCAATTGCCAGGCTCATAGCAATACGATGATCGTTCCAGGCATCTGCCTCTACACCACCGCGCAATCCTTCCGGCTTGCCGGTAATTGTCAGGCCTTCCGGTTCTTCCGTAATCGCCGCACCCATTTTATTTAATTCGCTTGTAATAGCCGCCAGTCTGTCGCATTCCTTGATACGCAGGCGTCCTGCGTTAATAATCTTCGTCGTTCCCTCGCTTACTGCTGCCAGAACAGTAAGCACCGGAATAATATCAGGGCAGTCGGATGCGTCTATTACAGTTGCCTGCGTTGCACTGCTGTTCACGGTTACACTGCCGGCATTTTTAGCAATATCAGCACCCATGCGCTGCATAATTTCTACCACTGCCTTATCACCCTGCAGCGAAGTAAAGTCAACACCGCTTGCCGTAATGCCTGCTCCCAAAGCACCGCCGACGGTCCAGAATGCTGCCTGCGACCAATCGCCCTCAACCTTGCTGTCCTGCGCTTTAAAATGCTGCTTGCCGGGCACAAGATAATGACGATGTGCACCATCTACATTTTCTACTTTAACACCATACTTCGCCAAACAGTTCAGTGTCATATCTACATAAGAAGCAGATTCCAACGGTGAAGTAATAATAATTTCGGAGTCGCCCTTTAATAACGGTAAAGCAAAAAGCAGACCGCTGACAAACTGACTGCTGACATCTCCCGGCAGCTCAAATTTACCAGGCATCAGGTGACCGTTAACCGTCAACGGCAGATTGCCGTTATCATTAAAATATTGCACAAACTGCTTATCCAAAATATCGTAATACGCCTGCAAAGGACGCGATACCAGCTTGCCGTGACCGATAAAGGTCAGCGGACAGCCAAGATTTGCTCCTAAAGGAATAAAAAAGCGCAAGGTAGAACCGGATTCACCACAGTCAACATTATCTGCCGCCGCAATCGGATGACCTGTGCCCGTAATCTGCAAAGCCTTACGTCCCTCTATCATGCTGGGAATTTCGTCAACGCTCACGTTCATAGCACGCAAAACGCGCATCGTTGCTTCAATATCCTTGGACATGCTGATATTATCAACAATACTGGTGCCACCTGCAAGACCTGCACAAATGATTTCTCTGTGTCCCATGCTTTTAGATGACGGCACCTGCACCGTTCCTGCCAATTTTGCAGGATAAATTTTAACCTTTTCCATTTAGCCTCACCCCAAATACTTTGGCACTTCCTGCCAATCAACTTTCTGCAGTACGCCCTCGCCTATCTGCTGCAAAATAATGAGGGTAATGCTGTTGCCGTTCTTTTTCTTATCTCTTGCCATTGTATCAAGCAGCTGCGCTTTTTCTACGCCCGCAGTCAACGGCAAATTATACTTTTCAAGTACGCTCTTAATACGCTCGGCGCTGCCTTTGGCTGTCATTCCCAGCTCTTCGGTGCGCTTAGTCAGCTGATACATACCGATTGCCACGCCCTCGCCATGCGTAAAGCAGCTGTAGCCGAAATGCTGCTCTACCGCATGTCCCAAGGTATGACCGAAGTTCAGCAGCATTCTGAGTCCCGTATCAAATTCATCCTGCTCTACAATGCGCGCTTTTATTGCACAGCAGGCAGCAACAACACTGTCAATATCTGCCAAAAGCGCAGCATCATCAGTATAGCCGGCAATTTTTTCAAAAAGCGCTGCATCCTTAATGCAGCCGTATTTAATCGCTTCTGCCAGACCATCGTGCAAAAATCTGGTAGAAAGAGTTGCCAGTAAATCTGTGTCGATAAATACAGCCTTCGGCTGATAAAAAGCACCGGCAAGATTTTTGCCGGCCTTTAAATCTACAGCTACCTTGCCACCCACGCTGCTGTCAATCTGCGCCAGCAGTGAGGTTGGTATCTGCACAAAGGCAATGCCACGCATAAAGCTGGCAGCGGCAAAGCCGCCCAAATCACCGACAACACCGCCGCCAAGCGTCAGCACAACATCGGTGCGCGTGAGTCCTGCTGCAGCAAGCTGTTCCAATACATCGCTGAGCACCTGCATGTTCTTGCTCTGCTCTCCGGCTTCAATTACCACCTTATGCACAACAAGGCCAGCCTCTTCGAGGCTAGCCTGTAATTTTGCTGCGTATAAGGGTGCAACATTCGTATCGCTGATAATTGCAGCCTTGCGCACCTTCGGCAGCAACGCTGCAACCTTAGAGCCGACCTGCGGCAGCAGGCCGGCGGCTATTTCAATATCATAGGCATGAGCGCCTAATGCAACATGAATTTTCTTCATTAAAAAAGCTCCCTTCTCCGTGCTCCCGCCTTGCGCATCAGCTCCTTCAGCTTTTCGCCGTCATCACCGCGCAGAGCGTCGCGCCACAGCGCCAGCTGCTCCATATATTTGTCTATTTCATCCGCAACCTTTTCCCTGTTGGCCAGGAATAAATTGCACCATAATTCAGGATTGATATCTGCTACACGAGTGCCATCTCGGAAGCTGCCGGCAACGAAGTACTTGGTTTTATCATCAAAGGAAGCGCTGTCCATGAGCGCCACCGCAGTAACATGCGGCAAATTGCTGGTATAGGCAATAGTTGCATCATGCTGCGCCGGTGTTACCTGCACCGTATGCTTGCAGCCAAGGGCCAAAGCAAATTGCTCCAGCCAGCTAACAGCAGCCTGTGTGTTATGCTTTTCCGGCACGATGATGTAATTCGCATTCTGAAAAATATGCGCATCGCTCATGCCCAAGCCGCTGCCCTGACGTCCGGCCATCGGATGGCCGGAAATAAATTCCATGCCATCCTTTAAAAGTGCCTGCCCTCTGCTGATCATATCGTTTTTAATGCCTGCAACATCAGTCAGCAAAACGCTTTCATTAAAGAAATCAACGTTTGCAGCTATAAAGCCCACGATTGCTTCAGGATAAATAGCGCAGATAATTACGTTGGCCTCCTTAAGTCGGTTATCAGGCTCAGTCATGCCAATATCAACCAACCCCTGCTGCTTTGCCTCCTGCAATGTTGCTGCATCACGCTCTACGCCGATAATCTGCTTAACGCCCAGCTTGCGCAATGCTTTGGCATAAGAGCCGCCAATCAGCCCCAGGCCAACGATAGCAAAGCTGAGCTCCTGCCACTTTGTACTTCTATTTTCGCCACCAAAATCAGCTTCCAAAAAAATCACTCCTAATCTGCCATACTACTATTATAACTCTCTGCCGACAATGTTCGCAATGCCTCTAAGGTCGCCCATCAGCTTAGCAAAACGGTCCGGTTTCAAGGATTGGGCACCATCACACCATGCTGCTTCCGGATCGTTATGTACTTCAATCAAAAGGCCGTCTGCGCCGACTGCAACTGCTGCCTTAGCCAAAGGTTCTACCATCCACCACATGCCTGCTGCATGACTCGGGTCAACTACTACCGGCAGATGGCTGAGTCTTTTTACTGCAGGAATAGCACTTACATCAAGCGTATTGCGGGTGTAGGTTTCAAAGGTACGGATACCGCGTTCGCAAAGGATAACATTTTCGTTGCCTTCGCTCATAATGTATTCCGCTGCCATCAGCCATTCCTCAATAGTTGCTGCCAAACCGCGCTTCAACAAAATAGGCTTATTGGTTTTGCCCAATTCCTTGAGCAGGTCAAAGTTCTGCATATTGCGGGCACCGACCTGAATAAGGTCAACATCCTCAACAAAGCGTTCCACCATGTAAGGTGACATGATTTCCGTAACAATCGGCAGACCGGTGGCAGCCCTGGCATTTTTCAGGAAATCCAGACCTTTTTCCTTTAAACCCTGAAAGGAGTACGGAGAGGTGCGGGGTTTGAAGGCACCGCCACGCATCAGCGTAGCGCCTGCAGCCTTAACATCCTTGGCAATTTCCGTAACCTGCTCCTGAGTTTCAACGGAACATGGACCTGCGATAACCTGCAGCTTTTTGCCGCCGAATTTTCTGCCTGCAACATCTATAATGCTGTCATCTGGATGGAACATGCGGTTCGCACGTTTGAAAGGCTCCTGCACACGCATTACCTTTTCTACACCCTCGACAACACGCAAAAGGTTGATATCCAACGCGCTGGTATCACCAACAACACCAAACAGTGAAGCATTTACGCCATCACTGGCATGAATCTGAAAGCCCTTGCTTTCTAATTGGTTTTTCAGCTTAGTTTTTTCCTCAACAGTTGCATTTTGTTTGAATACGATAATCATGATGAAATCTCTCCTTTAATCTAATCTACAATACTACAATACTACTCCCAGATCAGGAGTTATTACAAACCCTTACGCTTTTTGATATTGCTAAGGGATAATGCCTTGACTTACATATCTCTGCCAACAATTCTGGCAATACCTTTCAGCTCACCCATCAGTCTGGCAAAGCGTTCCGGTCTTAAGGACTGCGCGCCATCGCAAAGCGCTGCTTCCGGATTGTTGTGGACTTCTATCAAAAGTCCGTCGGCACCGACTGCTACAGCAGCCTTCGCCAGCGGCTCTACCATCCACCACAAGCCTGCTGCATGGCTCGGGTCAACTACTACTGGCAGATGGCTGAGCTTTTTCACAGCGGGAATTGCGCTTACATCCAATGTATTGCGCGTATATGTTTCAAAGGTGCGGATACCGCGCTCGCAAAGGATAACGTTCTCGTTGCCCTCGCTCATGATATATTCCGCCGCCATCAGCCATTCCTCAATCGTTGCTGCCAGCCCACGCTTTAAAAGAATCGGCTTATTGGTTTTGCCAAGTTCCTTCAGCAGTTCAAAGTTCTGCATGTTGCGGGCGCCAACCTGAATCAAATCTACATCCTCTACAAAGCGCTCTATCATATACGGTGACATGATTTCTGTTACAATCGGCAGACCTGTTTCCTTTTTGGCACCCTTTAAATAATCCAGGCCAACCTCCTTCAAGCCTTGGAAGGAATACGGCGATGTGCGGGGCTTGAAGGCGCCACCGCGAAGCATCGAGGCACCGCCCAGCTTGATGGACTTGGCAATGTCCGTAACCTGCTCCTGCGTTTCTACGGAGCACGGACCTGCTATAACCTGAATCTTGCGTCCGCCGACTTCAACACCGCCTACATTAATCACTGAATCCTGCGGATGGAACATGCGGTTGGACCGCTTGAACGGCTCCTGCACACGCATTACCTTGTCTACCGCATCATCAATACGCAGCATATTGATATCAAGTGTGCTCGTATCGCCGATGATACCGAAGATGGTCATGTTGACACCGTTGATTTCGTTAATCTGGAAGCCCTTGCTTTCCAAATTGCTGCGCATCTTCGCTTTATTTTCCTCCGGCGCTCCCGGCTTGAATACTATTACCATAAATTGTCTCCCCTTCGTTCTGACACCCTTGTCATTTAATTTACCCTATTGCTATAAGCTACCATGCTACAAAAAAAGCAGGCTCCCGTAAAAGAGCCTGCTGTAAAAGCTAAATCTTAATTGCAAGCACTGCGCTCGCAAATACTATTTATAGTCTCCAATACGATGATTACTGCTATATGATTTTTTCCATGCAAAATAACCGGTGCTAAAATAATAGTTAAATACCGGTGCGTAATAAAAACCATATTCAATTGCAGTGTTCATCATTTTAGATTCCATCATTTTCACCTGCAACAACTTCAGCATTTCCTTATGCTTCAAAATTTATCGCCGCAATCAGCGATTGAGGTTATTTTACTCCTCCTACTCCGCAAACGTCAAGGAAAAAGCTAAATTTTATTTATTTTTTATCTTATCGCACTATTATTGTAAACTAGGTTACAGTAATAATGCTATCTTCAAAGCATTAACACAAAATTTTACTGCTAATTCATAAGACAGCAATATTTTAAAGTTTACTTATAAATTCTGCCACCCGCTCCACAGCAGCATCAGCGCTCCTATAAGCACCACCGTCAACGCCAGCTTACGGAACAGATGCTGATTCAGGCGATAGAAAAATTTTTCTCCCAGCCAGATAGCCAAAAGCATCACCGGTATAGTATACAGCAGCAAACTCCACTCAACAGTGCCGCTGACATTGCCGTAAAAATAATTTACCAGCACCGTCAAAAAGCCGCTTAAGCCAAAGAACCAGATCATGTTAGCCCGCATAACATTCTTCGGCAGCTTTTCGTTAAGAAAATATAAAACCAGCGGCGGTCCGCTGACGCTGGTAGATGCGCCGAAAAAGCCGCTCAAAATACCCGCACCCAAACGTCCGCAGGTTTTATTTTTTATCGGCAACGTACATTGCAAGCTAAGCAAAACTGTGGCGACTACAAGCACTGCTCCCAAAAACACTTCCAGCTGTGCCGCAGGCAGTACCTTCAGTACCCAGCTTCCCGGAAGCATGCCAATGATACTTCCTAATGTAGTCAAAATAACGGTTTCTTTATCAAAGCCGTCGCGCACCCTGTACATAGTAATTGCCCGCAGAACCAAATTCAACAGCAGTACAAAAATAACCGCCGCTTTTACCGACATCACCAAAGTAAGCACAGGCATAGCCACCAAAGCGAAGCCAAAGCCGGAAACAGTAGAAAAAAACGACGCGGCAAAAATAATACCTATTGTCAAAATAATCGCAGTACAATCCATTTACTTCTCCCTTACAGATTAGATATTACAAATTTAATTGTAGCAAGTGCAGAATATGCCGTCAAATCAAATATCATATTAAAGCCAAAAATCCGTGCAAACCAAAGTCATGCTTCTGTTTACACGGATTTTCTATTTCAGCTTTCTTCTAAAACGCAGGGATTAGTCAAAGCGCCCACAGCATCTGCACGACAGCGGTTGCAATGCTGCATCTGCGGCATCCACTGCTTGCAAACATTACGCAGCTGCATAATTTCTTCGGCCGCAGGCTCCGCAAGATGCGCAAAGCCGGTTCCCTCCACCGGCAGCATCGGTAAAATATTCTGCAGCTTCGCTCCCAGTAAGGCCATACGTCTGGCAATCGCCGGGATTTCCTGTATATTCACGCCGGGTATCGCCACCGTATTTATCTTCACCTTCACGCCGTATTCACCAAGCAACTGCAATCCTTCTATCTGTCTTGCTAAAAGCAGCGCAGCAGCCTCTTCACCGACATATTTTTTGCCGTCATCATTAATAAAGCTGTAAATATGCGCCCCTGTATTGCTGGTAATTGCATTCACCGTTACCGTAACATAATCAACACCTAAGGCTGCAATTTTCTTGGCATACTTCGGCAGATAAAGTCCATTAGTCGAAAGGCAGAAGAAAACATCCTTATCAACCTCACGAATCATGCTCAGCGTTCTGCTGACCGCCGGCCAGTTGGCCAGTGCATCGCCGGGGCCGGCAATACCTACTACCGTCAGCTTAGGCACCTTAGCCTTCATCTGCAAATACCAATCGACTGCATCCTCCGGCACCATAACTCTTGCCACGACGCCGGGACGGCTTTCATTTACACAGCTGTATTTGCGCAGGCAATAGTTGCACTGCATGTTGCATTTGGGTGCGACAGGTAAATGAATGCGGGCATAATCGCTGCATTTAGCTGTAAAACAGGGATGTGTTTCAAGCTCACTCATGATTAACCTCACAAATACTTTCACGCAAGCCGGCATATCGGCCATCTGTTTTATATTGCTGCTGCAAGGCACCGTTAACAATCTGCTCAATGAGCAGGGCAGCACCACGCGCTCCAATCAGCGTATTATCTGTAAAGCACAGCCGGTCAAAGGCAGGATAAGCACAGCGCACTAACGGCACCTGATATTTTTCAGCCAAATTCTTTAAGAACGAAGAACCGCAAAACAATACAGGCTTGTGCTTTGCTGCAGCCTCTGCTATTTTATCCAAGCTAAATTCCGCAGTATCCTCTGCTATAACAACGCGCATGCCCAGTTCTTCGGCAAAAAAGCTCTGTAAGCCCGCTAAATGTGCCTTGTCCGTAGCCAAAGCCACCGGCATCTGATACAAATTCACCAGATAATCCGCACAGCGATAAACGAGCTTTTCAGCCGCAGCTTCCAGCTCAGCAAGCTCATCGGAAAAATCAATTTTCAACGCTGCGCCTAATTGACGCAAAAACTTCTGCATGCCTGCCACACCATAAGGATAGGCGCATTTGATATACGGCACGCCAAATTTTTCCTGCATCTTTTGTGCCAACGGCTCACCGTAGCCAAAGCAGATATTCAGCTCTGCCTGCGGCATTGCTGCAATATCCTGCAGGCTGCAATCCTGCAGCGCGCAGTTAATTTTTACTTTAGAACCTAAAAATTTCTTCAGCTCAGCCAAATCGTTATCCGCATAGGGATCATCATTCATTATGCCAAGAATATTTATCGTAGCAGCTTGTTTTTTCTCCGCAGCTCGGAGCAAGGGCAGCAACGCTAAATAAGCTGCTTCTGCACCGCTGTCAATATTCCCTGCATATCCCGGCGCTTTTACATGCAATAATTTTTGCGAGCCTTCGGTAGTAGCCAAAATGCCGTCTACATCATCACCAATCATATTCGGCACACAGCCGCTGACTACAAATACCGCACCGCAATGCGCAAAAATACGCTCCGCCTCCTGCAATGCCTTACGCAAAACCTTCTCGCCGCCATTGACAACATCTTCATCATAGATAACATCAGAGGCCTGACGTACATCATAAGGCTTGCCGACATATCTGAATGCCAAGCTGCCCCACTGACAGCCGACAACAGAATGCTGCAGGATTAAGGCATCCTTAATACCGCCAAGAGCACGCACAGCACCAAACAAAGCACAGCTACTTAATGGTTTCATTATTTTCTTTGCCTCCATATTCTGCTATACAGTTCGCGTGATGCTTTACTGTCTTTATCAGCCTCGCGCATCGGATAAAATACCGGGTCATAGGCCAGCTTGCTCAGCAAAAGACTGCTGCCTGTACGCTGCGGTTGCTGCAGCATCTGCCAAACCTCTTCCATAATATCCACAAAGCCCTGATAATTCCACACCGAGCGGTCAAACAAATTATAAAGCACGGGAACATTTAAAGAAGCATAGCGCGGATGACCGTTGCAGATAACAAAGTCACAGCTCTGCGCAGCTTCACGCAAAGCATCCTCCGAAGGCTCCAATAAAACTTGCGCCTCACAGCCATACTCAGCCTTAGCAAGCTCTATCCTGTCCTTAAATCTCTGCATCATTGCATCATCCAGACCTGTTTCTGCCTGGTAGGAAGGATTCATGATAATACATATCTTCTCAATCGGCAGACCATAATCCTGCTGATAAACGCGCAGCGCATCCGGCAAATATGCAATACCATGCGCAATCAGGCAAAACTTATACTTGGCAAATTCCGCACGCAGCTCCTGATACCGGGCGGCAACCCGTTCATATTCTTCCTGCAAAACGTGTTCAACAGCATCCTCGCAGCCAAGCATTTTTCCTATTTGCCTATACAAATCACTGATTCCTTCAATACCATGCCACTCCTGCATATCGGCAACATGCAGAAACGGCGTGCCAAAGCGTTGCTCCATCGCCAACGCCCATTTTTTGCGACGTACTATATTCAGCGCTGCCCGCGGAGCCTTTTGGATTGTCTGCAAATCAGCGGCAGGCAAATAAGCATTTACGGTGATACCCATTTTCTGCAGCATCTCGCTCATACCCTGCAGCTTATCCTCACCGTTATAGCCCCAGACAAAGGCTTCAATATTTACGCTCAGCGGCTGTACGCTTTGAGGCTCCATCACCTGCTCAACTAAAGCGTCCATCACCTCTACATAACCGCAGCCCGGATAGACAGCACTGGAAGAAAACTTTTGCTTCTGCTTTTGGCAAGCCTTTTCACGCAAAACCTTGCGGCCGTTGCTCTTGTCCATATGCGAAAAAACCTGCGACGTAATCGGCACAAGCTTTGCTTTAAACTGCGGCTGCAGGCTGCAGGCCAAGCCAGACAAATCATCATTAATAATATCAGACACCACGGAAGGCAGCAGAAAAATAATCTCCGGCTGCTGCTCACGTTCCACCTTTTGCAGTAAAGCGGTAAGCTTTTTTTCACCGCCGAAAATTACATCATTGTTACGTAAATCGGCACATTCCAGATCATAAACCGGGCTTTGGCCGCTACGCACATGATGGCGGTAATGAAAGCCGCAGCCGCGCGGACTATATAAAACCACGGCGGCATTTTTGATTTCGCTGATGCAGGCAAGATTTCCCGACGCCTTGCCGTTGACGGCATAGCGATGCAGATAGCTTGAAGGGTTCATGCCCAAAAGCATGTTATCCTGATAATATTGGTTCATACTCATCAACTCCGATACACACTTGCTTGTTTTCAGCAAGCAGTAAATTAACTTTGCTCAAACACAATCTAGTAAAAACAGCCTACACACGTTTTTTCTGGCAAGAAAAAACGAAAAAATTCAAAGTAAAACCTTGAAGCCTCCGATGTTATATGTTTCAATAACACATTCATCTAATCGTAATTTGTATAATCTGGATTAGATAAATGATATCAGTTGCCCCTGTTCTATATGCAAAACTCTGTCACAAAGCCAATCAGCAAGCTGTTTATCATGCGTAATAAACAAATAAGCCAGATGCTTTTCCTCGCGAATATCTCGCAGCAAATGTAAAATCTGCGCCTGTACGGAAATATCCAGCATAGATGTCGGTTCATCCAAAATAAGCAGCTTCGGCTCTAACAACAGTGCTCTTACCAGGCAGATACGCTGAATTTCGCCGCCGCTCACCTGATGCGGATAGCGTTGCAGAAGCTCTGCATTGAGCTTTACCAAATCAAGCATCGCCTTGATTTTATCTTCATCATAAGGAAGATTAAAAACAGTAAATGCTTCCCGCAGACTAGAACCTAAGGTCTGACGCGGATCAAGAAAGCTTTCCGGACGCTGTGAAATAAATTGTACATTGCGCCTGAAAACGCTTAAATCTTTACCTGTCACCTTAGTAATATCCTGCCCCTGAAAATATATTTTACCGCAATCACATGGCAGCAGGCGCAGCAAAATACGCGCCAGCGTGCTTTTGCCGCTGCCACTGCCACCCATCAGCGCCACTGCCTCACCAGCCTTAATCTCCAGTGAAACATCATGCAGAAGCTCAAAGGTTTTGCTACTGCTGCGATCAATAAAGCTTTTAGAAATATTTTCAGCCTTCAGCATACAAAAAGCACCTCACTTCCGCATTTCCTACCTGCTGCATAGCAGGTACTTCTTTCTTGCAGCGCGTTTTACAGTACGGACAGCGTGTAGCAAACTTACATCCGGTAAAGCTTTCTCCCGGCACAGGTGCCTTTCCCGGAATAACCTGCAGACCATTCTTGGGCAAAGCCTGCAAAAATCCTTTGGTATACGGATGCAGCGGTTTATGCCAAATATCCGCATTATGCTCCAAAACCTGTCCCGCGTACATCACCAGCACATCATCACACACCTCTTGTGCCAAAGCGATATCATGCGTAATAATCAGCATACTTAAATGCAAATCCTGCTTGATTGTCAGCAAATTTTTGCGAACAATGGCGCCAACCTGTTCATCAAGGCCTTTGGTAGGTTCATCCGCCAAAATCCATTCAGGCTTACTGCTGACAGCCATAGCACACAATACACGCTGCAGCATACCGCCGGAAAGCTCATGCGGATATGCAGCCAAAACACGGTCAGCCTCCTGCAGGCCGAATAAACGCAGGCACTGCTTTTTATAGCTATTGTCACTATCTACAATATTATGAACAGCCAAAATATCCTGCATCTGCTTGCCTATTTTGCGCACAGGATTTAATGACTCACTGGGATTTTGCGGAATAATACCAAAAGCAGATAATATTTTTTCCACCTGCTCGCCATTATAAAGCACTCTGCCCTTTTTAATAACTCCAGATGGCAATATGTTTAAGATTGCCTGCCCCAGTACAGATTTACCGCAACCGCTTTCACCGATAATCGCAGTAAAATTACCTCCAGGCAAACTCAGGCTTACATCATCTACAGCATAAAATACGCCTTGCGGCAACTTAAAGCCTACAGATATATTTTCTAACACCAGATTTTTTACCATTTGCGTACCTCATCAAGCTGTGTATCTAAGCTGTCACGCAGATGCTCACCGATAATATTAAGAGAATAAATCAGCAAAAATACAAACAGACCGGGAATTATAATCAAATGCGGTGAGCTGCGATAATACATAATAGCATCGTTAATCATTACACTCCAGTCAGGAGTCGGCGGCTGTACACCTAATCCCAAAAAGCTCAGGCCGGCAATTGCCAATATGCCTCGGCCAAGGCGAATAGTTACCAGCACAAGCAGCTTGTTCGCAATGTTGGGCAGTAAATGACAGGCAATAATTCGCAAATCACTGCAACCAAGACAACGAAGACCTTCGATAAACGGCTCTCCCATCATCTGCAAAACTTCTGCACGCACAATGCGCGAAAAGCCGGCCCAGGATGTCACAACCAACGCCAATACAAGGCTATAAATACTCGGTCCAAGAATACCAGCTAAAGCTATCATAAAGCAGCTTCCGGGTATTCCCTGAAAAATATTGCTTAAAACAGTAAAGAACATGTCTAATTTACCGCCATAAAAGCCACACAAAAGGCCTACTCCAACACCCAAAACAAGCGCTAAAACAGAAGAAATCAGGGTAAGCAGCATTGATGCCCGTCCGCCGTAAAGAATGCGGCTGAACATATCGCGGCCTAAAGCATCCGTGCCGAAGAAATGCTGCCAGCAGGGACTTTGCAGACGGTTAGCCATATCCGGCTCAAAGGGATTATGTGTTGCCAGAAGCGGAGCTAAAATACTGCCGAGAATGATAAACGCAAGTACAAATATCGCAAAATTAAGCTGTATTTTTTTAGTCATGTACTTCAGCGCCTCCTCTCAGCTTAGGATTCAGATAAAACATCAGCAAATCAACCGCTAAGGTTATCAATACCAAAAGCCAGCCGGTAAAAAGCACATAGGCCTGCAATACAGGATAATCACGGAAGCGTATTGCTTCCAAGGCCATGCTGCTGATGCCGGGCAGAGCAAAAATGCTTTCCGCGATAACCGAACCACCCAAAATTCCTGCCAGATAATTGCCCAGCAAAGCAATTACCGGCAGCATGGCATTAGGAAAGGCATAATAAAAAAGCAATTTTATTTTGCTGATTCCGCGCACACGCGCTACAAGAAAATACTGCGAAGCAAATTCCGTCAACAGCGAGCTACGCATATAGCGGCACACTGTTGCCGAGGTAGAAAACGAAACCGCCAGCGCAGGCATAATAAAATAGCGTAAGCTCTCACTGCCGCTTGTCGGCAGCAGACGCAGCGTTTCGCTGAACAATAAAATCATCAGCAACGCCAGCCAAAAGCCGGGTACAGCTAAAAGTATATTAGTCAAAAACTGTACCGCATCATTCAGCCAGCTGTTTTTGCAAACAGCGCATAAGGTGCCAAATGCAATGCCAACAACCGCAGCAATGGCCAATGCCAGCAGCGCCAGTTCCACTGTCACCGGCAGACGCAGCAAAAGCTCATGCAGAATATCCTTGCCGCTAATGTAGCTGCTGCCGAAATTACCATGCAGCACCTGCACAAACCAGCTGAAATACTGCACATATATAGGTCTGTTCAAGCCAAGCTCTTCACGCATCGCTGCTATCTGCGCATCCGTAGGTGCATCCAGACCATCCTGATTCAAGGCAAACTCCGCTGGGTCACCTGGTGATAACAACCCCAGAATGAACGCTAAAAGGCTAATACCGATCATTACAGGTATGGCCAATAAAATTCGTCGATAACAATATCTAATCATAATTCTCCGCCAATTCTACCTTACTCAAATCTACACCGTAGATTAATGGTTTATAATTTTTTAAACGCTTATTGTAGGCAACGATGTTCATATCGTTGAAAAGCGCCACTAACGGTTCCTCTTCCACAGCTATTTCCTGCACCCGGTCAAAAATCTGCTGACGATCTTTTGCATCAACTATATGTTTTACCTCTTGCATCAATCCCTGCAATTCTTTATTTTGATAGCCTGTATGACTGTTTATATAAATAGAACCTGTCGGCATTAAAAAGCTGTTAAGTACCTCGTATGGATCTCCGTTTGCCAGTCCCTTTTGCAGACGTGCGATATCATAATCGCCCTTGCGCAGCATTTTCGCTCTTGTAGCATACTCCAAAGACTGAATATGGACATTCAATCCTATTTTACCCAGCCAATAAGCAATCAGCTCAGCCTCGCCCTTCTGCAAAGGCTCCGCACCGTTTATGCAATAGGTAACATCACAGCGCTTATCCCCTAATACTTCATGTGCCAGCTGCTTAGCTTTTGCTAAATTATGCTCCAAGGGAAATTCTTTATAACCTGGGCTGGTGTAATTCAATACATTCATTGTCGGCTCTGCATAACCCATATATAATGCGTCGACAAGATTTTTGCGGTCAATAGCCAGGCTTACGGCCTGACGCATGCGCACATCGTTAAAGGGAAAACGACCGTTATTTAAAGCCAGATAGCGTATCATTGTCGATTTATTGCTTGCCACAGCAAAGCGCTTATCTTGCTTGATTTCGTCAGCTAAAAACGGCGGTATTGCATTTAAATCTAATACTCCGTCAATTTCACCGGATTTAAGTGCTGCATAGCGTGTATCTGTATTGGGAATATTGCGCACGACAAAATCATTTATCTTGCCTTTTTCACCCCAATAATTATCATTGCGCCTTAAAACGACATACTTATTCATGACGTTCTCGATAATTTTATACTGACCTGTACCTATAGCTATGTCCTTAAAATCACCATTGGCATCAAAGCATTCAGGGGCAAACATCGGACTGCCGAAATCCGTCATTTTATATAATTGGTTAATATTTGGTTCTTTAAATACCAATCTGACAGTATATTCGTCCAGTTTTTCGTAGCTGATTAAGGACGGATAATATAAGGCTAATGATAAGCTGTAAAAATTAGAACGCTTCAAGCCCTTTTGCATTCTGTCAAAATTAGCAATTACAGAATCAGCATTAAACTTCGTTCCATTTTGAAAATATACATTTCTTTTTAAACGAAATATCCATACCTTGCCATCATCCCGCATCTTCCAGCTCTCAGCCAAACACGGGGCAGGCAAGCCTGATTCATCTCTCGTTATCAGCGGCTCCCATACGCCGAGTATCTTACTGCAATAATAGGCATCCTTATTACCGGGAGCAAGATGCCTGTAGGCAGCCAAAGTAACTATATTTTTGTTTTGATTATCTATATGATTTTGTGATTCTTCCTGCTTAGCACAGCCGACACACAATAATAGCATCAGCAGCAGAAAAAAGCTCAATATTTTTCTCATATTCGCATACCATTATACATCTTATTTATATAGAATAAAAGAGGGCAGAAAAACCGCCCTCTTTAAATTTTATTTTATTACAGACTAAATTCGGCAGACAAGAAGAAGGTTCTCGGAGTAGACAGGTAAACCTGATCACCGCGAGCAACAGTCCAATAATCCTTATCAAACAGATTGTAGCACATTGCACTGAATTTTACAGGAACGCTGTTCAGTTTAGTATTATAGGTTACACCTAAATCATAAACCATATAAGCCGGTGCTTCCAAATGCTTGCTGTCTTTAGTAACAGTGCTGGAATTATAGTTTACAGTGTAGAACGGAGTGGTGCCGGTATAAGTTGCACGGCCGATTACGCTAAAGCTATCGTCCGCTTTATATTCCAAAGCTGCAGATGCACTCCATGCGCCCTGACCGGATTCGCGTACACCGTTTTTGTACTCATTGCCTTTACCCATGTTCTTATATTTAGCATCCAGATAAGCAAGACCAACCATGCCATACCATTTATCTGCTAATTTACCGTTAACAGATAATTCAAGCCCTTTGTGGTTAACTTTACCATCTTGTACAAGGAAAGGTTTAGCATAACCTGCTACATCCTTGCTCACATTATTGGCCTGGTCAATATCAAAGTATGCCAAGGTATACATAGCACCTTTATTCTGATATTTTACGCCAACCTCATTTTGTTTAACCTTAGTCGGCGGTAATACTTCACCGGAATTCTGGTAGCTAGTACCGGCACTTGCGCCAATATCAAAGTTTTCTGCATGGTTGCCATAGAACATTACATGCTCATCAGGTGCATAGCTCAAGGAATAAGTCGGGCAGGTTGCATCGGACTTAATTTCTTTACCCCATGATTTGCTGCTTGCATTCCATGATTTTGCCGTAGCAGCATGTTTGTGAATGCCAATCATAGCATCCCATTTTCCGAAGCTAATGCTATCCAGCAAAGAAACGCCCCAGATAGAAGTTTTGTTATTAGGTCTTGTAGTATAACCAATATATCTTGCATCAACATCCTGGAAGGAAGTTCCTGTGAAAATGTTGGAGCCGCCAACCAAAGTGGTGCCGGGTACAGTTGTAGAACCATTACGGTTTCTCCACGCTTTATCAGCAGACAGCATCACCTCATGCTTCAGCGCACCGGTTTCGAATTTATTCTTAGTGCCTAATTGAGCATAGTAAGAGCGTTGCGGAGTTGCACTATTAGTCTGCAGGAAGTCATAATTACCTGCATCATCTTTAATCCAATAGGAGCTCATGTTAGGAGATACGTTTTGATTCAGTTTTTGTCTGCTGTAGCCAAAGTTAGCAAACAAAGTCCAATTATCATTCATGTATTGCTCATGATTCAAGGTTGCAAACCAGCCATAGCCTGCTTTCCAGGTACCTGCAGCAGCATAGTTTTTACCTCCGTCCGGAGCACTCGGAAGATGAGTTACACCGGGAATGGTCTGTGTAACACTATTACCGTTAGCATCCTTTACAGTTGCTGTTCCGGGATTTGCCAATTTAAACCAGCGAATACCGTTGTAAATGTCCAGATCTCTATAGTTAGCAAAGAAATTAGTGCTGCTGTGTTTATCTTTATGGTCAACATTCACAGCAATGCCTTTAGCTTTCATATCTGCACCATTAACGGCTGTTTCACCATTCAGCAGCTCTGTATTCAAGCGCACGCCCCATTCACGTTTTTGGCCGAGACGTTGGCTGATATCCAAATATTCACCAAAGGAGCCTTTACCGGAGAAGGTTTGTTTATATTTAACAAAATCAGTATCACCGGCACGTTTTGTTCTTGCATTGATAATACCGCCGGCAGTATTTGATTCATATTGAACACCGCTGGCACCTAACATAGAGTTAGGACCGGAAACAACGTCAATGCCTTCCATAGCGAACATCGGAAGATTGAACTGAGTCATAACGCCGTGTACACCATTTACGTACATTGCAGTACCATTGGTACGGAAACCACGCACAGAAAAGTCACCGTGCAGAACACTGCCTGACGCTCTCACAGAAGGAACGCCGACTAAAGCCTTATCCAATGGCTCATTAGGTCCGAGGAATAAATCCATAGTCTTTTGCGCTACATTGGTTACGCTAAAAGGAGTTTTCATAACATCCTTTTCACCCAGCAGGCCGACAGAACCTTTAGCGTTGACCATTTCACCAGGCATTTGGTTGCGAGAACCTTCAACAACAACCTCATCCAGATTGCCATGAGCAACATCTTCTGCACTTGCGCTCATAACGAAACCTACGCTGGCAATAGCGCACAGCACTGACATAACCAGTGCTTTTTTGTTTTTCATCATACTCATACACCTCATAAAAAATTTATTTTTCAACCTTCGCCACCGAGCTGTCCGAGTTTCGCGTGCGACTCCGGCTAAAAGCATATTTTATCAAGGGCGTTGCATATTCCGGCAAGAAAAAACGCCCTTCTGCACCATGACAGAAGGACGCACTTATCCTTTACCATTATCCTGTCACTCGCAGCATACTTTGGTCTTTACTTTCTCAGGCAATTCTTCTGGCTCAGTTTTCTCGCAAGCCTCGCCTTCCCGGTTTCCCAGTGACATAATCAAGACTTGCTCCACTTTACAGCTGCGTGACAGCGCAGGCTTCGCACCTGCTTACTTATTAAGTCTTTCGACACCCGATATACTAATCTATTCAATTATTCAGCGATAGATTTTAATCCTATTTTTCATGCAAAATTATAGCATAACGCACATACTGCGTCAAGTAGCATGAAATTGCATTAGCAATTAACACCAACTGATATATATTGCTGTTATGTTAGAACCGTTTACATATTATCATTACCTATAATGTGAATTTAATTAGTTTACCAAAGTAAGTATATAGAATATTTTACTACTCTAAAAATAAATAACTCTGAGAAGTCAAAGTAAAACTTCGGTTTCTCAGAGTTTTTATGATTTTTCTATCCTACACACCTAAACCAGCTCATCTAAGGAAACTAACTTTATTCCCTTTTCTGCCGCATAAGCAACCGCCTGCTCTGTATACCCGGCTTTGGAAAAGAAATAATAATATAAACTCTTATCCTGCGCTACTTTTTTGCCTAAAAAGTGCTTCAAGTCTTTTACGTCTACTGGCCTATGCTTATATTTGCACTCACCCAAAAGTATTTGTGTTTGCCTGTAATCAACTGCCATAATATCTATTTCATCAGTCTTGTTCCACCAGCGGCCAATCTTGGTAAAATAAAACGGCAAGTCATGTTTTCTATTCTGCTTACGTAAATATTGCTGACAAACATCTTCAAATACATATGATGTAAAACGCTCCAGCTCAGGCTTGACAACATATTGATAAATCCCTCCTGCATCGCCTGATTCCAGCTCAGATAAATTCGGGAAAACAAAGGCATACCAAAAACCGAAGAAATTGTCGGTAACCTTATATAAGCCTCTCTGTGTATTAGCTTGCTCCTTAATATTGGCATCCACAGAAAACTCTCTGCACAAAATTCCCAATTCCAAAAGATTTTTCAAATATACACTCAGCTTGCTTTTATCAATCTGAGTTTTTTGATAAATATCATTTAATTGTGTATTGCCTAAAGCTACAGCTTCAATCACTGCATTATAAACGCTTGTCTCACGCAGCTCCTGACGCATAAGAAACTCCACTTCGCTGTAAAGCACACTGCCTCTGCTTAAAATACTGCGTACAATATTTTCACCCAAAGAGTACTTATCGGAGAATTGCTTTAAGTAATGCGGAATGCCGCCCAAAATTGCATAAGCAGTAATTTTGTCTTCCATGCTGTAATTAGGAAAAAACTGTTGTGCAGAATAAAAATCCATTGCCTGCATTTTTAAAATTCCTGTAGCACGTCCATAAAGCGGATTTTTCTCTGCTAAAACTTCTTTTTCTATAAATGACATTGCGCTGCCACACAAAATCAGCATTACATTAGACTGCTTTAAAACCTCATCCCACAGCTTTTGCAAAATAGAAGGAATAGCATTATTACCTTTTACCATATAGGGGAATTCGTCAATAACAACTACTATTTTTTTCTCTTTTGCCAGTTCTGTTATACTGAGCAAGGCCTGCTCCCAATCACTGAAGCGTGTAATATATTTTGCCGCCTGTTTATTTTTTTCCAAAACTCTCTGGCTAAATGCTTCAAGCTGTTTTTCATCTATGATTTCTGTGCAAGTATAAAAAACATGCTCTTTGTGTTCGCAAAATTGACGCAGCAGCTCTGTTTTACCTACACGCCTTCTGCCGTAAAGCACTACAAGCTGACCGTCTGCACTATTATATCTGTCCTCTAAAAAATTCAGTTCTTCCTCGCGACCGATGAACATCTTACTCACCTCATTTATCTAATCGTGATTTGTATAATCTTGATTAGATAAATTATATACCATTATAAGGAAGGCTGCAAGAGATAGGCGGATGAATGAGAAAAACTCCGGAAAAACTAAAGATATGCTTTGAATTTCCAAATTATTTTATGTCTTTTCCATTAATTTCTACATAAAGAAATACCTCGCTTTTATTTCTCTGCTACCTTAAGTCACTCACTGTTACATTCTAAACACTTTTAGCTAATTATCTTTTCTAACCTCTTGCTTTTTGCATATTGATAATATATACTATAAATTAACCTTATTCAGCTTGTAACACTTTTCAAAACAAGCTGAGGCAGTTGCTGCTGCCAAAAATTTTTTGATGAGTATTTTTAGGAGGCAATTCATGGAAGCAATTCAACAAACAATCATGTATTTTCACAAAGGCGGTCTCGTTATGTGGCCGCTGCTTTTCTGTTCAATCGCAGTAATAGCTATTGCTATTGAGCGTTTTCTGTTCTACAAGACAGAAGACAGCGGTCAGCCATTTGCCGCTAAGTATTGCGAACTTTTGCGAGCTGACGAAAGAGAAGAAGCTTTTCAATTAGCAGAAGCAACCAACGGCGAATGCGCTAAAATCGTTGCTGATGCAGCTAAAATCACCGAAGGCAGAGAACAACAAAAAGCATTTTTGGAAAGCCAGGCAGGTATTTTCATTGCTAAACTGAAAAATAAACTGGACTACCTTGCTATTATCGTTACTATGTCCCCGCTGCTGGGCCTGCTCGGTACCATCGTTGGTATGATCGGCGCCTTCAGTATCTTCAATCTGGAATCCGGCGCTCCTATCGCTATTACCGGCGGTATCGGCGAAGCACTTATCGCTACTGCTACCGGTCTTTGCGTAGCTATTCTTTCCTTGTGTGCTCACTCCTATTTTGCCCATCGTATGGATAATATGATTACCGACATGGAGCAATGCTTCAGTGCTCTTCTCGAAGCAGAAACAAGGAGTGGTAAATAATGCAGCTGCGCAATGTACGTGACAGAAAAACTCCGGAGCTTATTATTATCCCTATGATCGATATCATGTTCTTCCTGCTGGTATTCTTCATGCTCAGCACCATGTACATGATTGATCTGAAAACCATTCCCGTAAAACTGCCGCAGGCAGCACATGCTGCTACGGATACAACGACAACCTTCGCTGTATCTCTGAAAAATGACGGCTCTCTTTATCTTGGCGATGCGCCGACAGATATCCAATCTTTAATAACCCAATCATCAATCGAGCAAAAAAATAATCCTCGTTTTGCTATTGTTATCAGAGCAGACAAGGATGTTGATTACGGTCGTGTTATTGAACTTATTGATAAACTTAAAGGCGCAGGTATTACCCGCTTTGGTTTGGCAACGGATGGAGCTGGTAAATAATGAATTCTGGTCAACGCAGTAGAATCGGCTTTATCGGTTCTATCGTAACACATATTTTTATCTTACTTTTCGTAAGCTTCGTCGGACTGTTTAATTTATCGCATCCGCCTGCTAACGATATCGTAGAGGTATCACTGTTTGGCGGCGGCGGCGGCGGTGGCGGCAACGATGCCGACATCGAAGACAGTAATGCAAATGACGAAGAAAACTCTACTGAAGAAGATGTGCAGGAAGAGCCTACACCGGATCCAGAGGCTATCTGGAAAAACGATGACAACAAGCCTCAACCTGTACATAAAAAATCTGCTGTGAAAAAGGTTGCCCGTAAGGGCAGCGGCACCGGTCAGGGAAGCGGCCATGGCAGCGGCATTGGTCCCGGCACTGGCTCCGGAAGCGGCGGCGGTAATGGCAGCGGCCACGGAACGGGTAACGGCAGCGGCACAGGCAGTGGCAGCGGCGGTGGCAGCGGCAACGCTTCTGTTGCATATATGCCGCGTATCGTGCGCAAGGTTGATCCTACCTATCCTGCTGCAGAACGCAATGCAGGCATCACCGGTTCAGGCGTTGTACGTCTTCTGGTCAACACCAATGGTACTGTTGATGAGGTTACCCTCGTAAGCTCCAGCGGTAACGCTAACCTCGACCAGGCAGGTATCAATGCCGCTTATAAATGGCGCTTCACCAGCGCTGTCGGTACTAACGGTCAAAAGGTTCGCTGCTATTTGCGCTTACCCTTCACCTTCAGACTGAGATAATTAAAACCTGTTAGCTGAGTTTCAGCTAACAGGTTTTTTTATGCCTAAAATATTAAGTTTACTTTTCTTGCTGACCTTCCGTCAGATAGGTCCAGCCGTTCTCCTGACGCACCTTGCCCTCTTTCATCAGATGGCCCAACGCACGCTTGAAAGCAGCCTTGCTGATGCCAAACTTCTGCTTAATAATCTCCAGCGGCGTAGAATCGCAATAAGGCATGCTGCCATTGCGCTTCACCAGGAAATCATAGATATCCTGAGCATCCGCAACAAGTGCATTCTCCTTTTGCAGACGCATAGAAACGTTAATACGTCCGTCCTCACGCAGATAGGTTACACGACAGGTAACCTCCTGACCGAAGTCAAGTCTGCCACCGGGCACTTCACTGCGATGCAGGAAGGCAATAAAACGTTGGTTGGTAAAGAGGAAGAAGCCTTCCGGCAGAATGTTGTAAATCGTACCGGTAACCTTGTCACCGATTTTCAAGCCTTCTGCAGGCTTAGAGGCTTTCACCATATCCTCTTCTACACGCATCGTCACAGCCTGACGACCGCTCTTATCGCGATACAGTCTTACCCACACGAGCTGACCGGGGTTTACATGGCCGCGCATCTGGCTATAGGGCAGGAAAACGCCACGCTCTGCACCGATATCAACGAAGCCGCCGTCACGGGTAACGCTCAGCACACGTACATAGCCTAATTGGCCTTCACGCATCTTCGGCAGCTTCATGCTGGCAGTCAGACGCTTGCTGGGATCAAGATAAAGATATACCTTTACCTCGTCACCAATATTAACCTCAGAGGTCTGCTGCAGCTTATGCAGCATGATATCGTCAGAGGTATTACCGGTTCCTGCGTCAAGGAATGCGGCATTTTCATTCGCACGCACAACCTTTAAACTGACTACATCACCGGGACGGTATTTGGTATTGTTCGTAACAACAGGAGCCTTTTTAGCTCTGCTGAATTTTTTATTATCAATCATCCGTATTCTCCACAAAGCTTTCAGACGGAGCATCTGCCCACAGCTGCTCTAAATTATAAAAATCGCGTTCTTCCTCCAGGAAAACGTGAGCAACAACATCACCGTAATCCAACAGTACCCAACGTGCGTCGGCATAGCCTTCCTTGTGAGTAGGATGCACGCCTGCTTCTGCCAGCTTATCTTCGATATTATCAGCAATTGCCTTAACCAGAGTGCTGTTGCCGGCACTGCAGATAACATAAAAATCGGTAACGGGAGATAAGCCCTCCATATTTAATAAAAGTATATCCTTTGCTTTTTTGTCATTGGCCGCAGCCGCAATTTTTTGTGCAATGTCTTTAGTTTCCATTAAACATCCTCCTTAATTATTGCTTGCCTTTTCAGCAAGCTTTGCTTCTTTTTCCAATTCATCTCTATCCTTAGGCTGCAGATGCTCCTTCGGCTCTTCTTCTGCTTCTGTTGCGGTATCTTCCTCATCTTTAAGATAAGGTATCCCCAGCTCATCCAAGGATTTGTTTACGTCAGCCTGCTCGGCATTCCAATAGCTTACACCGGAGCTATCATCAAATTTGCCATAAAGCATACAGCTGCGCAGCTTGTCATCACCAAACAGTTTAAAGCTGTTGGCAGCCTTAAGCATCGTCAAGGTATTAAGATCTGTTTCTACATATTTGTCCAGCGTTGCCAGCAGATTGCTTATTTTAGCCACATTTTGCACGGAAAACATCTGCTCAGCCGCTGCCTTCAGGAATTTCTGCTGTCTTTGCACGCGTCCGATATCACCAAGCTCATCCTTGCGGAAACGCACATATTTACCGGCAGTTTCACCATCCATATGCTGATAGCCATGCTTGATATCAATAACCAAATCAGCATATGGATCCTCGTAATACATATCCTTGTCTACGTAAATATCTACGCCGCCGATTAAATTTACGACATCAATAAAGCCGCGCCAGTTTGCCAACGCATAATAATGGATAGGTACACGCAGCAGATTAGCAACAGTCTGCTTTGCCATCACAGCTCCGCCATAGGCATAGGCTGCATTAATCTTCTCCGGATCCTTGTGTCCCGGAAGTATTACCTTCGTATCACGCGGAATAGATAAAACCGCTACCTTATTATTCTGCGGATCAAAGCTCAGCAGAATAATCGCATCTGTACGCTTAGGCTCGCTTTCCGCTGCTTCGCTGTCACCATCATCAATTCCCAGCAGCAGAACGTTGATGCGTTCATTGAGCTTCTGGTCATCACGTATTTTATCATCTGCCGCAGTTACGCTTACATGCGGCGGATTGATAAAATTGTTATAAATCCAGCAGGTTCCGAAAAAAAGTGCTGTTCCTAAAAGACCTGCAAAAAGCAGTAAGCAAAGCAATCTTCCCCAGCGAAACTTACGCCTGGTGCGACGTTTTGCCGGCTGTTGTTGATTATTATTTTCTTCCATATTTGCCCTGCCTATTTGTTATCTGATTTCTGTGCCAGCATCAGCTCATTATAACCGTCAATGCAATGCGGATGAATTAATTGTCCGCCGGCAAGCAGATATTCAATAGTATTGCTGTAGGCCTTAAGCATTGCTTTATCAAGGCTTTTATGTGCCAGCTTGCGCAAATCCTCTATCCCCGGGAAATCTCTTCCCGGTTCAATCATATCTGCCAAAAATACAACCTTTGCCAAATCCGTCATGTGGGCAGCACCGGTTGTATGCTGCGAAATACCTTCCAGAATTTCCTTATCGGTTACACCATACTTGGTCTGCGCATAGTATACACCTAATTTAGCATGCAGCAAAATCGGCTGGTTGCGTTCTACATCATCAATAGCAATTCCCAGTGCATCTGCCTTGGCCGCACTTTCTTTGCTGGCAACCTCACGGCCGCAATCATGCAGCAGTGCACAAATCGCTATTTTTTCTTCCGGCAGCTTATGTGACTTTGCCAGTTCCAAAGCGGTTTCGTAAACGTGTACGGAATGTTTATAACGCTTCGGCGGCAAGGAAGCCTGCAAAAGCTGTTTCATTTCGTCTATTGTCATCATTTCTGCTTCATCCCTGCCTTTGATATAAATTGTGAGCATTGATATATTGCTCCACAGCCCGCGGCACCAAACCCGCCAGGCTCGCTCCTTCATGCAGCCTTGTCCTTATTTCGGTAGATGAAATATCATATTCGGGTGTATGCAGCAGCATAATTCTTTCCGCAGCAGCAGCCCCCAAATGATGCACTACCTCTTCCATCACGCCGTCATAGCCTGGTCGGCCGGCAGCTACAAAGGTTGCCAGCTGCAGCATTTCGTTGATAGAATTCCATGTATGCAGCTGAGCCACCGAATCAGCTCCGATAATAAAATAAAGCTCCTTATCCGGATATATCTGCCGCAGCTCACGCAGGGTATCTATCGTATACGATACGCCGCTACGCCGCAGCTCCATATCCGACACGGTAAAATGCGGATAAGGCTTTACCGCCAGCTCGGTCATCGCATAACGATGCTCTGCCGGCGCATAATCCTGTCCTACCTTATGCGGTGGTACAAAAGCCGGGATAAAAATAATTTGTTCCAGTGCAATACGTTCGTAAACAGCTTCAGCAATACGCAGATGCCCTATATGAATAGGATCAAAGGTCCCGCCTAAAATACCAAGTCCCTTTCCCGTCACAGTCATCCTCCTTGCTCAACACTTTTCTATTATTTTATTATATCAATCACTCAGCATTTGTACAACCTTCTGCAGCAGAATTATTATCGCAATAAGCAATAAAATTCCCTTTGTACGGTCTTTAAAATCAAAAACAGTTTTAGGCCTTCTCAGATAATCTGAAAAGGCCTGCAAATAATCTTTAAATGTAGGGGGTTTAGGTTCTCGTTTTGTCATTTTTTCTCCAATTTTAGAGATAAAGTGAAGAGAACATCTCTTCACTTTATCATATTATTTTACTCGTATCTCAAAGCATCAATCGGGTCAAGCAGTGCTGCCTTACGTGCCGGATAAATTCCGAAGAACAAGCCGATGCCGACCGAAAAGATTACTGCGATAACAATCGCCCAAACGGAAATAACTGTATTCCAGCCTGCCATACTGCTGATGATGCAGGAAGCACCGATACCAAGTATTACACCTAAGGTGCCGCCGATAATACCGATGACCATAGATTCAACCAAGAACTGCAGCAGGATATTATTATAGGTAGCGCCCAAAGCCTTGCGGATACCAATCTCACGCGTACGCTCTGTTACAGATACCAGCATAATATTCATAATACCGATACCGCCGACCAAAAGACTGATAGCAGCAATGCAGCCCAGAAGTATCGTAATATTGTTAGCCGTCGACATCATAGTTTCCATAATCTGCGCCATGTTGCCTACAGTAAAATCATCGTTAGCGCCCTCTTTAATTTTGTGACGTGTACGCAGCACCTGTTCTACATCGGCCTGCACATCATTAATAACATTTTCATTCTCAGCCTGTACCGCGATGCGTTGTACATTCGTAATACCCATCATACGGTTCTGTGCCGTTGTCAGAGGAACATAAACCACGTCATCCTGATCCATGCCCATGCTACCCTGTCCCTTGCTTTTCAAAACCCCGATAACCTGAAACGGTGCCTTATTGATACGCATAATCTTGCCGACCGGGTTTCCCTCTGGGAACAAACTGTCAGCAACAGTCTTACCGATAACTGCCACCCTGCCGCGGCTTACGAGGTCACGCTCGTTCAAAACGCGTCCGTCCTCAACCTCCAGACTGGAAATGGTAAAGTTGCTCGGAGTTGTACCCTCAACACGGCTGGTCCAGTTCTGGTTACCTGCAACCATCTGATAGCTTCTGTTGACACTGGCCGAAATGTTGGCAATACCATCAACCTGCTTCTCGATAGCCTGCATATCATCATACGTCAGCTTAACGCCTTCACCGGCCGCCAGACGCGCGCCACTGGCAGTACGGCCGCCGGAGGTAATAATCAGCAGGTTACTGCCCAATTTAGAGATATTGTTCTTAACATTCTCCTTTAAGCCGAAGCCCAAGCTAACCATCGCAATAACGGCGCCAACGCCAATAATAATACCCAAAAGCGTCAGGAAGGTGCGCAGCTTATTCGAGACCATGCCCTGCAAAGCCATTTTAATGCTTTCATTCAACATAAATATCTACCTTCCTTTATCAGCTCTGCGTACCGTCACGCATCTGCTGCAGCTCCTTGGCCGCATAATCAGTCCTGCCGCCGCTACGTTCATCACTTACCAGCTGTCCGTCGCGCATTACCAGAATACGCTTCGTCTGCTCGGCAATATCCGGTTCATGGGTAACCATAACCACCGTCTTGCCGCTTTCATTCATTTTCTTAAAGATATCCATAATCTCGTAACTGGATTTGGTATCAAGATTGCCTGTAGGCTCATCGGCCATAATAATCGCCGGGTTATTGATTAAGGCTCTGGCAATGGCTACACGCTGACGCTGACCACCGCTCATCTCCATAGGCTTATGCTCCAGCCTGTCGCCCAGGCCAACAGCCTCCAATGCCTTCTTAGCGCGCTCCATGCGCTCTTCCTCGTCTACACCGGCATATACCAACGGCAAGGCTACATTCTCCTGTGCTGTCAGCTTAGCCAGTAAATTAAAGTTCTGGAAGACAAAGCCTATCTTTGCATTACGTGTATGCGCCAGCTCATCGTCATCATAACCGGCAATCTCCTTGCCATCAAGAAAATACTCTCCGGAGGTCGGTCTGTCCAGACAGCCGAGGATATTCATCATCGTAGATTTACCGCTGCCGGAAGGCCCCATAATAGAAGTAAATTCCCCCGGCTCAATCTTCAGATTTACGTGATAAAGCGCGTGTACCACACTATCACCCATCTGATAGGTTTTCATAATATCTTTTAATTCGATAACAGACATAAAGCTAACGCCTCCTTAGTGCATCGGCGGTGGGCCCATTCTGTTACTGCTCTGCTTGCTGACAGCCTTCTTCACCAGCAGCTTGTCACCAATGCTGAGACCGGTTGCCGTAACTGCTACTTCGCTGTCACTCGTCAGGCCAAGCTTTACATCTACATCACGTGTTTCCTTAGTCTTCTCGTTATATACCTTGACGTAGCGGCGGTTGCCCTCACTATAAATGCAGTTTAAAGGCACAATAGTTACATCATTAGCTTCGTTGATAATAATATCGGTTCTTGCTGTCATAGTCGGCAGCAGCTTGCCCTTAGCATCATCAACAGTAACATAAACCTTATAATAGATAACATTATTTTCCGTAGTTGCACTGCGGGAAATCAAGCGTACCTTACCGGTAAAGGTTTCGTTAGGATAAGCGTCGACAGTAAACTTTACCTTCTGTCCGTCCTTCACCTGACCGATATCGGATTCATCGACAAGTGCTTCAATCTCCATATTATCCAGCGTTGCCACAGACATAATAACCTGCGGTGTGCTGATACCGGAGCTGATAGTCTGGCCAACCGGTGTAGGCTTACCGATAATGTAACCGGAAATCGGTGTAGTAATAACAGTATCATTAACATCAGAAGCAGCCTTTTCATAGTTGCTCTTGGCTACAAGATAATCTGCTTCCACGCTGTCAAATGTTGATTGGCTGATAGCACCGCGGTTCAGCAGGTTCAGATTACGCTCATAGTTAGCCTGGGCATTATGCAGCTTGGCCTGCATCTGAGCCAGCGTTGCGTTCAAAGATGTTGCATCAAGGCGCACCAGTACGTCACCGGCGTTGACATGCTGGTTTTCTTTAACCAGTACCTCAACAATTCGTCCGGTAATCTTGGAGCTGATATCAACATTATCCTGTGCGCTCAAGGCGCCGGTAGCCGAAATAGTTTCTACAATATTACCTTTTTTTACTTCGCCCATCTTAACAGCAGCAGTAGAAACCTGCGTGCTTTGATAATATTTATAGCCACCATAGCTGCCTGCGAGCAAAATCGCAGCTGCTACGAGGATATATTTATTCTTTTTCACGAAACTCATCATTTTGCATCCCTCATTATTAAATATATTCCTTTACTATTATAACCTCTACTCTTTTTGAGGTCAAAGCAAGTATAGCAAAAAGATGTGTTTTTTTTATGGCACCATTAACAAAATTCAACACATATGACAAAAACCCCCGTCACTTTCGTGACAGGGGTTGATTTGCATTTTAGCTTACTAACCTAACAAATTATTTGCCAGGGAAGAACGGCCAAACCATCGGAATAACGATCAGGGATACGATGAAGCATACAATTACGAGACCGCAACCAGCTTTCAGGTAGTCCATGAATCTGTATCCGCCAGGGCCGAGTACCAGAGTGTTCGGAGGAGTACCTACCGGAGTTGCGAATGCGCAAGATGCTGCAACAGCGATAGCCATCAGAACTGCTTTCGGGTCAGCGCCCAGGTTTTGGGAAATTGCAATACCAATCGGGCACAGCAGAGCTGCGGATGCGGTGTTGGACATGAACTGAGTCAGACCGCAGGACAGGATGAACAGTACACCGGTTACAACCAGCGGAGAAGGAGCGCCGCCCATCAGGCCAACAGTCCATTCAGCGATGAGTTTACCAGCGCCGGTTTTATCCATAGCGGAGGATACAGGCATCATGCCAGCGAACAGGAAAATGGTTACCCAGTCGATGGAAGCATAAGCTTGTTTTTCAGTCAGGCAGCCGGTCAGTACGCACAGCAGAGCGCCGATGATAGCAGCCATTTCCAGGGATACGCCCGGGATACCAACAGCCATTACCAGGATTACGCCCAGCAGGATAACGCCGGAAACCATTTGTTTAGATCTGGAAATTTCGTTAGCTTCTACTTCTTGCTCGATTTCTTGGTCAGCATCGAGTTGTTTGTTCGGGAGCAGATATTTGCCCAGGAACATCATGTAGAGCATACCAGCGATAGAGATAGGAACACCGATCCAAGCGAATTCGAAGAAACCGAACGGCTCGATACCAGCAGCATTCATTGCACCTACTGCAATGATGTTCGGCGGGGTACCTACCATGGTGATGATACCGCCCCAACCGCAAGCGAATGCCAAAGGCATTAACTGACGGGAAGCAGGAATTTTAGCTGCAGAGCAGATGCCCAGTGCAACCGGCAGCATGCAAGCTGCGGTACCGGTGTTGGACAGAACTGCGGACATTACAGTACCAACGATCATCAGACCGAACATCAGGCTGTTTTCGCTGGTGCCGCACATTTTAACTACGGTGTTACCAATTTCTTGAGCCAGGCCGGTGTAGAACATGGAAGCGCCTACAACGAACATACCTGCAAAAAGTACTACAGTGGAGTTGGACAGACCGCTGAATACTTGCTTAGCAGGAATCAGGCCTAACAGGCCGCATGCCACAGAGGCACCAATAGCAGTAACTGCGAGAGGAATAAGTTCAGTTACGAAGAATAATGCAACTACTGCCAAAAGAATGAGACATTTGATAGCTGGGGACATTGTTTTCCTCCTTAAAATAATAAAAATGTTTTGTTGTCTGTGTGTCACTATACACACTGAAGGTCATCAATAAAATAATTCAACAAGTTATCAGTAAGTTCTATCATTAAAAATTTATAGTACTTACATTTCCGACAATTCCTATGCTATTGAAGACTTAAAATAGCCTCCACTTACATAACTTACTTTATCGGCTTTTTCACTTACTTTAATTACTTAATTGTCAACAGTGTTAAGTTTAACACACTTCTGACAAATTTGCAAGCCTTTTTCATTTATTTTATTCCTGTACTTTACATGTTTTTCTACTCAGCTTATTGCATATTTATACATCATTTTGTTTGTTTATTATTCCGTTCTCTTGTACACTTTTTTATAAAAAATATGTCTGTATGCTCACCCTTAACATTACATATTTCTGCCGGTATGTTCCCTACTTTGAACAACAAAAATCCCCGCCACCTAAGTGACGGGGATTGATTTGCTTGTAAGCGTCTAACCTAACAAATTATTTGCCAGGGAAGAACGGCCATACCATCGGGATAACAACCAGGGATACTACGAAAGCTACCAGAACCAGGCCGGTACCAGCTTTTACATAGTCCATGAATTTGTATCCGCCAGGGCCAAGTACCAGGGTGTTCGGAGGAGTACCTACCGGAGTTGCGAATGCGCAGGATGCTGCAACAGCGATAGCCATCAGAACTGCTTTCGGGTCAGCGCCCAGGTTTTTGGAGATTGCAATACCGATCGGGCACAGCAGAGCTGCGGATGCGGTGTTGGACATGAACTGAGTCAGGCCGCAGGACAGGATGAACAGTACACCAGTTACAACCAACGGAGAAGGAGAGCCGCCCATCAGGCTAACAGTCCATTCAGCGATGAGTTTACCAGCGCCGGTTACATCCATTGCTTTAGATACAGGCATCATGCCAGCGAACAGGAAGATGGTTACCCAGTCGATAGAAGCATATGCTTGTTTTTCAGTTAAGCAACCGGTCAGTACGCAAACCAGAGCACCGATGATTGCTGCCATTTCCAAAGTGATACCTTTAATGCCAAGAGCCATTACCAGAACAACTGCCAGCAGGATAACGCCGGAAACGATTTGTTTGGATTTGGAGGTTTCATTTGCTTCGATTTCTTGCTCGATTTCTTGGTCAGCATCGAGTTGTTTGTTCGGGAGCAAATATTTGCCTACAAACATCATGTACAGCATACCAGCTACGGAAACCGGGATACCAATCCAAGCGAATTCGAAGAAACCGAAAGGCTCAAGACCAGCAGCGGTCATAGCACCGGTAGCGATGATGTTAGGAGGAGTACCTACCATGGTGATGATACCGCCCCAACCGCAAGCGAATGCCAACGGCATTAACTGACGGGAAGCAGGAATCTTAGCTGCGGAGCAGATACCGAGTGCTACAGGAAGTAAGCAAGCTGCGGTACCGGTGTTGGACAATACTGCGGAAAGTACGGTACCAACGAGCATCAGGCCGAACATCAGGCTGTTTTCGCCTGTGCCGCACATTTTAACTACGGTATTACCGATTTCTTGTGCAAGGCCGGTGTAGAACATGGAAGCGCCAACTACGAACATGCCTGCGAACAGAACAACGGTAGAGTTAGACAGACCGCTGAATACTTGTTTTGCAGGAATCAAGCCTAAGAGGCCGCATGCGATAGCTGCGCCGGTAGCAGTAACTGCGAGAGGGATAAGTTCGGTTACAAATAATAATGCAACTACTGCCAACAAAATAAGACATTTGATTGCTGGGGACATTTTATGTTCCTCCTTTTAAAATTAATTTATATACAATGCCGAGGGAGGCATTCTATATCAGCTATTAATATGTAGTTTTCAAAGAGCTTATGGAATTTGCTTATGTATTTTCTTGCATTTCCATGTACCTATTATAACACTATAAGCGTAAAATAAAAAGTTATTTTATTGAAAAATTTACATTATTAACGTAAATAGTGTTTTTCTATCGCGTACTTCTATATTGTGTTTTATGTACACTGTTATCATGGTGTTTTATTTTTATACTTTTATATGCTTTTCCGGAATTAAGTTAAACTTTAAGTAAATGATTTTTGAAATACATATGACCATTTTATCTGAAAATTATCTTAATTCTCTTTATAAAATCAGCTCTGATAATTTATAGCATTCTGCTCTAAAGCCCATTGTATCAAGGGTTTGCGATTCATGCAATTTTTTTAGTACCTCCTATAAGTTATTTTTAACAGCTGGTGCTAATTTTGTTTTTCGTATTTAATGTAATCCCACAGTACGTGTCCACTGATTATGGACACAAAATCGCCATCTTTTTTTGTTTAAGATGTGACAGTTTAGTATTCCAGACAGCTTTCTAGGCAAAAATTAAGAGGACGCGCCATGCAGCGCGTCCTCAGGGGAGTTTCAGTATAGATTATTTACCAACAGGACCGATCATAGCCAGCATGGTACCTGCAGCAACTGCAGTACCGATAACGCCTGCTACGTTAGGACCCATAGCATGCATCAGCAGGAAGTTGGACGGATTTGCTTTTTGGCCAACAACTTGAGATACACGAGCAGCCATAGGAACTGCGGATACACCGGCGGAACCAATCAACGGGTTGGTCTTGCCACCGTCTACCATGCACATCAGCTTGCCGAAGATAACGCCGGCAGCAGTACCGCCGATGAAAGCAACCAGACCAAGGATGATGATCAGGATGGTCTGATAGTTCAGGAAGGCATCAGCACTCATGGTCAGACCAGTACCGGTAGCCAGCATAATGGTTACGGTGTTCATCAGAGCATTTTGTGCGGTGTCGGACAGACGATCCAGGCAGCCAGCTTCTTTGAACAGGTTACCCAGCATCAGCATACCAATCAGAGCGGTTACGGAAGGTAACAGCAGGGAGATAACGATGGTGCACATGATCGGGAATGCAACTTTTTCGAAGTGAGAAACCGGACGCAGCTGCTCCATAACGATTTTACGGTCAGCTTCAGTGGTGAACAGTTTCATGATAGGAGGCTGAATCAGCGGAACCAGAGACATGTAGGAGTATGCAGCAACTGCGATTGCACCTAACAGCTGAGGAGCCATTTTAGCAGCCAGGTAGATGGAAGTCGGGCCGTCAGCACCACCGATGATGCCGATAGCAGCAGCTTCTTGTACGGAGAAGCCAAGCATCATAGCGCCCAGCAGAGCTACGAATACGCCAGCCTGTGCAGCAGCGCCCAGGAGCAGGGTTTTCGGGTTAGCCAGCAGAGGACCAAAGTCGGTCATAGCGCCTACGCCCAAGAAGATCAACGGAGGGAATACTTCGTGGTGAATACCATACATGATAACGGACATAACACCAGGTTCTTCGAAACCGTTTTTAGGAATGTTAGCCAGAATACAACCGAATGCGATTGGGGACAGCAGTAAAGGCTCGAAACCTTTAGCAATAGCCATATAAAGCAGAAGCAGACCAACGCAGATCATGATTACATGACCGCCTGTCAGTGCAGAGAAGCCGGAGTCTGCCCATACAGAAGACAAAGCAACAAAAAATGCCTCAAACATGTGAATTTTTCCTCCTTGTTTCCCTTAATTGGGATGTTATAAGTGCAAATAAGCTCCACAATAATGCTACAACACTTTCATTTTAACTGTATCACCACAGTCTCCCCTAGTCTACCTGTGGTCTGCTTGGCGAAGCAAGCAGAACATCAGAAAATGTCATTTCTTCTTATGAAGCTGCTTAAAGCAGCAGCACTGCTTTGAAACCTTTTTTACAGCTAAATCTTATTTAGCCTTGGTAGGATCAACTACCTGGATTAAACTCATCAACATGCCTAATCCGATTAGAACTCCAAAGACAATGGTCATGTTGATTATGGCAATCAGCCACGGATTTGTTGTTACAGGACCCACTGTTTATCACCTCTTCCTAAGATAATTAAAGGGGAACTAGGTTCTATAAGCAAGATGCTTATCTTACTTTAATAAGTATAAAGTTATATTTTTTTATCTTCTGTTGCACAGGCCACACTGTTTTCCGTCAAACAGTTACTTTATTTACATAATCGTTTCACTTTAACTTCTATACTATTTCAAAAGTTCATTAATCGTTTTTGTTGCCTGTGCAACAGATTGTCATTTTGAGTTTGCTAAAATAAATACTGCAAAGCAACAATTTAATATCCTCTCAGTTTTCAATTTGTCTTTAGAGAGATTGGGAGAATGCTGAAACGACTGCGAATTTAGTTTTGGCAATAAAAAATAACCAGCTGCGAACTGGTTATTTTTTTGCTTTCAAACAGTCACAGCCTAATGACTGTACGTCTATTTAAAGCTAAACAAAAGCAAAACCCATCCGGTAAAAACCGGACGGGCTTTACTTTTTTAGGGAGAGTTATCACAATAACTGCTTATTTAGCAACAGGGCCAATCATAGCTAGCATAGTACCTGCAGCAACTGCAGTACCGATAACGCCTGCTACGTTAGGACCCATAGCATGCATTAATAAGAAGTTTGCCGGGTTAGCCTTTTGACCGACAATCTGAGATACACGGGCAGCCATAGGAACTGCGGATACACCGGCGGAACCAATCAACGGGTTAGTCTTGCCACCGTCTACCATGCACATAATCTTACCGAATATTACACCGCCCCAGGTGCCTGCAGCAAAAGCAACCAAACCTAAGCAGATAATCAGGATAGTCTGATAGTTCAGGAAGGCTTCGGCACTCATGGTAAGACCGGTACCGGTAGCCAGCATGATGGTTACAGTGTTCATCAAAGCATTTTGTGCAGTATCGGACAGACGGTCCAGGCAGCCTGCTTCTTTGAACAGGTTACCAAGCATCAGCATACCGATCAAAGCTGTTACCGGCGGCAGCAACAGAGAAATAACGATGGTGCACATAATCGGGAAAACGACCTTTTCAAATTTACTTACCGGACGCAGCTGCTCCATAACAATCTTACGTTCTCTTTCGGTAGTAAACAGCTTCATTACAGGCGGCTGAATCAGCGGTACCAGGGACATGTAGGAATAAGCTGCAACGGCAATAGCACCCAAAAGATGCGGAGCCATTTTAGCTGCCAGATAAATAGCTGTCGGGCCGTCAGCACCGCCGATAATACCGATAGCAGATGCTTCCTGTACAGTAAAGCCCAAAGCCATAGCGCCCATCAAAGATACAAATACGCCAATCTGAGCAGCAGCACCTAAAAGCAAGGTCTTAGGATTGGCAATCAGCGGACCGAAGTCTGTCATTGCGCCAACGCCCAGGAAAATCAACGGCGGGAATACTTCATGGTGAATACCGTACATAATAACGGACATAACACCCGGCTGTTCGAAACCGTTTTTAGGAATGTTAGCCAGGATACAGCCAAAGGCAATTGGTGACAACAGCAAAGGCTCGAAACCTTTGCCTATAGCCATATAAAGCAGAACCAAACCAACGCCAATCATAATTACGTTGCCACTTGTCAGAGCAGAAAAACCTGAGTCTGCCCAAACAGAAGCCAAAGCGACGATAAATGCCTCAAACATAGAATAATCCTCCTCTTGGCCCATATCGGGAAAATAAGTGCATTTTTTAATAGATCAGACAGGGAAAAAGTGCATCATTTGCTTCAATGCTTATTTCTAGTAGGGTCAACCAACTGAATCATACTCATAAGTACACCTAAAGCAATGAGCACACCAAAAACGATTGTCATGTTGATAATAGAAATCAGCCACGGATTAGTTGTTACGGAACCCATATAAATCACCCCTTCCAAATAAATTTAAATATAATATTTACCGCAATATGCTTCCGGATATTTGACTTCAAACACCCCTTTTTGCCTTGCTGAATTAAGTATAAAAATAATTCTGCTGTTATTCCGTTGCTTATGTCACACATAATAATCGGACGGTCTTAGTTTACTTACAGATTATATTCGTTTTAAATTTGTTATTGTTATTAAAATTTAAAAAGCATTTTTGTTATTGAAAAGGATTAGTTTACTTATGTAACTTAAAAAAGCAAGCTCTTTGAGCTTGCTTTTCAAATCAGAACAATCATTAATCTTCATGCTATTATTTATGTATAAAATTAAACAATATACACTTTGCTGCCTAAACCAGGCAATAAAAAACGCCGCTCATTTGAGCGGCGTTTTTAAGCAGCCTTACAGCTGTTCGGTTACATTGTCTTCGGGAGTCCCCTTCTTTTTGCGGCTGAAGAAGCGTTCAACAACTACAAAGAGTACAGGAATCAGGAAGATACCAAAGAGAGTAGCGATGGTCATACCACCAACTACGGCGTTACCCATGGATACACGCGCACCGGCACCCGGGCCGGTAGCAATAGCCAGAGGCAGACAGCCTAAGATGAAGGCGAAGGATGTCATCAGGATAGGACGCAGACGGACATGAGCAGCCTCAACAGCCGCATGTACAACATCCATGCCCTGCTCCATATTCATCTTAGCATATTCGACAATCAGAATAGCGTTCTTTGCTGCCAGACCAATCAGTGTAATCAGACCAATCTGCATATAAACGTCATTCTGCAGGCCACGTGCATACTGTACCAGGAAGCAGCCGAAAACTGCGGAAGGTACAGACAGCAGTACTGCCAGAGGAATTGTCCAGCTTTCATACAGAGCTGCCAGACAAAGGAATACGAAAATCAGAGAGATAATGAAAATCTGAGTGGAACGGCTGCCGGCTTCAATCTCATCAAGGCTCTGACCGGTCCATTCGTAGGTATAGGTATTAGGCAGAACCTGCTTAGCAACCTCTTCAATAGCAGCCATAGCCTGACCGGAGGAATAACCGCTGGCAGGGTCGCCGGAAATCTTAATCGCACTGGCACCGTTAAAGCGTGTCATAACAACAGAGCTGTTCTTAGGAGTAGGCTTTACAAGTGTATTCAGCGGAATAGACTTGCCGTCATTGCTGCGTACAAAGAAGTAACGCATATCCTCTACACCGGTACGATATTTTTCATCAGCCTGCATAACAACCTTCCAAGTACGGCCGAAGTTATTGATATCGTTGATTTCGTTACCGCCTAAGAACGCCTGCAATGCGGAATAAACAGTAGATACAGGAACGTTCATGGATTGTGCCTTATCACGGTCAACCTCAAACTGATACATAGGAGTATTGGTGTTCAAGGTAGTGTACAGCATACCGATTTCCGGACGCTTGCGACAAGCAGCCAAAAATTCGTTAGCACGCTCACCCATAGTGTTAACGTCCTCACCGCCAAGGTTCATGAGATAAAGGCTCAGAGTACCGGTACTGGAAGCACCGGGCAGAGAAGGCGGCTGGAAGGCCATAACGGTTGCATCAGGAATCTGTGCGCCCATGCCGAAAATCATCGGAATAACATCCTGTACGCTGTTGCTGCGCTTGCTGTAGTCCTCCATAGTAACTACTGCCAGGCCGGCGTTAGCCTTCTGGCCCATGGACAGGATATCAATACCGCTAACCTCCATAACGTTTTTAACGCCGGGGAGCTTTCTCATCTTTTGTGCAAGGCCTGCCATAATCTGCTGCGTACGGTTACTGGAAGCACCCTCAGGCAAAGCGATGGATACAGCAGTCATGCCCTGGTCCTCGTTCGGTACAAAGCCTGTCGGCGTTGCCTTGGCCAGGAAACCGATGCAGATAACAACAACAGCAAGACAGGTCAGAATCAGTTTAGATTTACGGATGCAGCCTTCAACGTTTTTCACGTATTTAGCCAACGTTCTTGCAAACCAATCGTCAAATGCTTTTACAGCCTTGCCGATAAAGCCCTTCGGCGCCTCCTCCTTCTTCACCAGAATCAGGGAGCAGAGCGCAGGAGTCAGGGACAAAGCTACAATAGCAGAAAGCATCATGGATACAGAAATCGTAATCGCAAACTGCTTGTACAATTCACCGACAGTACCGCCGGTGAAGGCTACAGGAATAAATACCGCAGACAGTACGAAGGCAATAGCCACAACAGGACCGGAAACCTCGTTCATAGCACGGTAGGTTGCCTCCTTAGGAGACATACCGTTTTCCTGAATATGATGTTCAACCGCTTCTACTACAACGATAGCGTCGTCGACAACAAGGCCGATAGCCAGAATCATCGCAAAGGCAGTCAAAGTGTTGATGGTAAAACCTAAAATTACAAAGGAAGCAAAGGTACCAACCAAGGATACCGGTACAGCCAGAATAGGAATCAAGGTTGCACGCCAGCTGCCAAGGAACATAAATACTACCAGAATAACCAGAATCAAGGCTTCAACAAATGTATGAGCAACCTTCTCCAGAGATTCGGTAATAAACTGGGTGTTATCCTGAATAACGACCAGCTTCATATCATCAGGGAAACGGCTTTCTGCGTCCTTTAATACCTCGCGGATATTCTTAACAGTTTCGATAGCATTCGCATCGGAGGTCAAGGATACCGGGAATACAACGGAATCACCGCCGTTCAGCTTGCTGACGATAAGGTCATTACGCGGCCCTTCTTTAATAGTTGCGATATCCTTCAGCTTTAGGTTATCGCCATTATTGGAACGGATAATTACGTTACCGAATTCCTCTGGCGTATTCAGACGACCTTGAGCACTTGCAGAATAGGTACGCTCCTGCTTGTCAACGGTAGGACGGTTACCGATAGAACCAACCGCTGCCTGAATGTTTTGCGTTTTGATAGCGTTGGAAACATCGGTTACGGTTACGCCCAACTGTGCCATTTTTTCAGGATTCAGCCAGATGCGGACTGCATATTCCGGACCATATTCGCCAACTGTAGATACGCCCTTAACACGCTTTACTGCATCAAGGAAGTTTGCATCCGCATATGTTCTTAAGAACATAGCATCATAGGTATTTTTCGGAGAATAAAGACCAAAATACATAATGGTCTCGGCAGATTCCTTAGCAGTGGTTACACCGTAGCCGGAAACCTCGCTCGGCAGGGAGCTGGTAGCCTGGGATACACGGTTCTGAACCTCTACAGAAGCGATATCTGCGTTTTTCTCCAGGTTGAACTCAACATTGAGCTCATACTCACCACTGGAGGTACTTACAGAGGACATGTTCAGCATATTTTCTACGCCGCTGACCTTCTGCTCAATGGTTTGTGCTACAGCCTTTTCAACGATATCGGCACTAGCACCTACATAGTTGGTATTTACGCTGATACGCGGTTTGGTAATGTTAGGATATTGGGCGATAGGCAGGCTGAAGCCGGCAATCGTACCCAATAAGGTAATAATAATCGCCAGTACTATCGCAAATACAGGGCGATCAATAAAGAAACGAGCCATCTAGCCAACCTCCTTATTGCTTCTTGCCGGCGGTAGCACTGTTGTCAACAGTAGTATCCAGATCAGCCTCAGTCATCGGCTGCGGGTTAACCTGAGCACCCTGTCTGATCTTACCGGTGCCTTCGACTACGATTGTTTCATCGCCGGTCAGACCGCTTTCAACCATGTAGAAACGGCCAACAGAAGGACCAAGAGTTACTTCCTTCATAGTAACCTTGTTATCGCTGCCAACAACATAAACAAATTTCTTATACATCAATTCAACAACTGCACGCTGCGGAATCAACAGAGCATCCTTTTTGGTGCCTGCGGTTGCCTGTACGTGAGCAAACATGCCCGGCAGCAGACGATGTGCAGGGTTTCTGAACAAAGCCTTAACAGTCATAGTACCGGTGTTATCATTGATACCACGGTTAACCTCTGCTACAGTGCCTTTTAAATCGTAGGTACTGCCATCGCTCAAAACAACAGTCAGGTTGTCAAGAGAAGCAGCGCCGCTGTTATCATGAGCACCGGAAAGCTTCAGATATTCCGGCTCAGCAATGCTGAACTGTACAAATACAGGGTCAGTGTTGCTGATTTTGGCCAATGTAGTCTGGCCTGCGGTTACATAATTGCCAACCTCCAGCGCGGTAGTATCAATACGGCCGCTGAACGGAGCGGAAACGCTGGTATCGGTCATATTAATCTGCGCATTTTCCAGAATTGCTTCCTGCGCATTTACAGAAGCCTGTGCCTGGTCACGCTGCATAATAGCGTTATCCAGAACCTGCTTGGAAATTGCATTCTGTGCATACAGAGTGCTGTAACGCTCTGCATTCAGAGCTGCGTTAGCCAAAGCCGCACGGGCATTAGCCAGGCCTGCCTGCGCGTTAAGCACGTTGGCCTGATAAGTACGCTGGTCAATAGCATACAAGGTCTGGCCTGCACTTACATTGTCACCGCCCTTGAAATACTTGGCTGTAATCTGACCGCTTACCTGAGCCTTCAGCTCCATTTCCTGCTGAGCCTGTACAAAGCCTGTATAATCATATACCAGAGGGGTGTCACGCTTAATAACCTTCATGGTTTTAACCAAAGCTGCCTTATTGCCGCCCTGCTGCTGTTTTTGACCACAGCCTGCAACGCTCAGTACAAAGGTTGCCGCCAGCGCCGCAGCCATTGCTTTTCTCGCACGGCCGGAGCGAATAAAACTTAACATAAAAAAACCTCCTTCACCTTCACTCTGAAACTACTCAATATATATAATGACAAATGATACTGCTATATTGTCGATAGCACCTTTACCTGAAAATATTCCTGCTCCAGTTTCAGAATACTACTATTATAATGGACATTTTTCAGAAATGCAAACTTCATTTAAACAAATTTCGCCGCTTTTTCTTGCATTTTCTTCACTTAGCTTCGTCTCACAAATTTTGCTGACTGACCAGTCAGCTTTTGCTGTTCAACAGCTCTTTTTTCAGCAAAAATTTATGCAGATTGCCCATGGCAAAACCCGATACCTGGTCTACGCCATCAATACGCTGCATCAAAAACAGATTATCTCCTTCAATATACCATTCATCCGGCAGTCTGTCCTTATATACAACCTTCTTATTGGTATTCAGCAGATTAAGCAACGGCAGCAAATCCTTATCCTTAACGTTAAGCACTTCATTAAGGCTGATTTTTTCGGCAGTCTGCGGATTAATATTTATCTGATGGTGGATAAAGCTGTTTTTACCGCTAATCAGCTGCAGGCTAAGAATCTGCTCATCAGCACGCATCACCTTAAATGCCATATCTGCCTCACCCTTGTAAAAATGCTCCAGATAATCTTTGCACTCATCCTGCAGCAGCTTATTCATTTTATTTTGCAGCTCTACATCCTTGCCGGCAAAAACCGGGAAGGTTGCTTCACCGCCGGGAACTACCATTTTGCGTACCAACAATGTTCCTGCAGAAAAATCCTTGCCGTCATTTACGGTATTATCCTTAGGCGTAGGCGCAAGCGTCATAATGGTCAGTGCAAACTGTTTCCATTCCTTAGTCTTCTTGTCCTGCTTCCAGATAGCGCCCACATCTGCCAGAGGCTGCTTTTTCTGCACCAGCTGCTGACAACCCAATAATTCATCTGCGCCGTCATTATCTACATCGTGTGCTACAAGCGAATGCAAGCCGCCATACTCCAGCTTGCCGTCTTCAACCTCACTGCCTGCTGCCGGTGTCAAATCCGACTTATTGCCATCGATTAAAGCTACATGCATTTTACCGTCCTTAGCAAAAGCTTGCGTCACCAGTCCCATGCTTTCGGCAGCGCCAAAGACCTCACGCACATTTTTCTTATTGGCAAAGGAAAGCACACGGTATTCGCTTGGCGCATGCCAATCTCCTTGAGCAGCACTCACCAGCAGCTGCTGTCTGGCGCTTTTGCCCGCCCACAGCTTAATAGGCTGCAGCTGGCAATTATATCCTCCCTTAAGAGAAGGTGCATGAGCCGTCAAAAGCTTCTTGTCCTTATCCTTAATCATAATAAGCAGATCATTGGCGTAACCGTTAGGCAACCGGTCACCCCAAAGCTCGGCAGTAACAGTCTGCTCTGCAGTCAGCTGCAGCGGCACCTGCGCCAGCAGTGTGTCTGCAGCAGCGGCCATAGTGCTGCAGAAAATTACGCTGCTGCAGGCCAGGCCTTGCACCATCCATTTTATCTTCACGTCTTCACGTCCTTTCTTCAAACGTACTATTATATTATAGCATTTTTTTGTTATAAGTAGCTGTTAAAACACAGATTTTTTACATAAAGGTACCCAAAACATCGGCAAATTCTGTTGCATTTCGTACAAAAAGGCTTTTTCTTATTTCTCAAAACGATTTTTTCATTAATATTACTGCTTTTTATTGTTAAATAGTGTAGAATAAAAGCGGTATTTTATGATTTTTTGGGAGAAGGGAAGGATTTATTAATGAAGAAAATTGTTGCTCTTCTGCTCAGCCTTTGCCTATTAGTATTAGCTGCAGGCTGTGGCGGTAACGATTCAAAAAAAGACACACCCAAAGAAAAGACTAAGGTAAGCCTTGGCATGCTGCGCCTGACAAGCAGCGCTCCTTTATTTATCGCTATGGATAAGGGCTTCTTTGCTGAAGAAGGTATTGAAATCGAACCACAATGGTTTGATGCCGCTCATCCGATTGCCGTATCCACTGCTTCCTCTAAGGTTGATGTCGGCGCTACCGGCATTACGGCCAGCCTCTATAACATGGCAGCCAACGGACAAAAGCTTGGCATTGTTGCGGATAAAGGACGTGAACAAAAAGGCTATTCCTCTTCTGCACTGCTTGTAACTACCGACAACTACAACGCCGGCGTAAAAAGCCTGAAGGATTTGAAGGGCAAGCGTATCGGTATTACGCAAAAGGGCTCTACCTTCCATTATATGCTTGGCAGAATGCTGGAAACCCAGGGCATGAGCCTCAATGATGTGGAAATTGTTCCCCTGAGCAAGCTCAGTGCTGTTATGGCTGCTCTGGAAAGCAAGCAGATTGACGGCTGTATCTTAAACGAGCCTAACATCACCAAGGTGCAAAAAGCAGGCTACGGCAAACTGGTCGTACAGGTTGGCGACGTTATTCCTTACCAGACCTCTGCTATTTTCTACTCACCTGACTTTATGAAGAATAAGGATGCGGCTGTACGCTTCATGCGTGCTTACAACAAAGCCTGCAACTATTACTACGAAGCTGCAGTAGAAAAGAAGGATGCCAAGAAGCTGGAAGAGGTTGTTAATATTGTAGCCAAATACGTTAAGGCTCCGGCTGAAGACATTAAAGCAGGCCTGCCCTATATTGATAAGGACGGCAAGCTGCTTGTCAGCGATATTGCAACCCAGATTAAATGGTACACTGCCAACAAGATGATTTCCGGCACACTGGATGCGAAGGATGTTGCCAACACCAGCTTTCTGGATGAAGCAATGAAGAAATAAACTATTGTATTAAAGCAAGACTGGCGTAAATGTAACAGCTGCAAAATGCGTTGACGATGCTTTAGCACCAAAACGCTGCGACTGATATATTAGCGCCAGTCTTTTTGGAGGATGGTAGAAAATGAAATTAGAAATCGCAAATATCTGCAAGGATTTCACCACCACCAGCGGTAAGCTGCTTCCTGTTTTGCAGGATATTAACCTCAGCATTAATAAGGAAGAATTTGTAGCATTAGTAGGACCGTCCGGCTGTGGTAAATCAACCTTGCTAAATATAACTGCCGGGCTTTTGGAACCCACAAGCGGTAACGTAAAATTTACTGATGTCGCCGCGGGCTATGAGCCTCGCATGAGCATCGTCTTTCAGGAAACAGGCCTCTTCCCATGGCGTAATGTGCATGATAATATTGCCTTCGGTTTGGAAACAGCAGGCATGAAAGCAGACGAAAAGGAAGCAAGCATTAAGCATTACATTGAGCTTGTAGGCTTAAAGGGCTTTGAAAAATCCTTCCCGCACCAATTAAGCGGCGGTATGCGTCAGCGCGTTGGCATTGCCCGTGCTTTAGCTATCGAGCCTGACCTGCTGCTGATGGATGAGCCGTTTTCTGCCTTGGATGCGCAAACACGCACCATCATGCAGGAGGAGCTGGTAACGCTGTGGGAAAAGACGCGTCTGACCACGCTATATGTTACACATAATATTCAGGAGGCAGTAATGCTTGCTGACAGAGTTGTACTGCTTTCGCGTCGCCCCGGAAAGGTCAGCAAAATACTGCAGATTGATATTCCGCGTGCCGACCGTGCTAAGACGGAGCACACAGACGAAATTGCGGAATTTGTCCGTATCATCTGGGAGCATATCAGCAAGGATGCGCGTGCTGCCTTAATGGAGGTGGAAGACAATGCCTGAAAAGAAAACTGCTGCGAGCGCAGCTAACGAATATATCGTACGCAACCGTATGACGCATTGGCAAAAGACCTATCCGCATTGGGTAAGCGTTGCTTCCATCATCATCCTGCTGCTCTTTTGGGAGGCTATCTGCCGCTGCGGCCTGGTTTCTTCTCTGTTTTTGCCGGCACCGAGCCAGATTATCAGCGCCCTGCTTACCATGCTTGCTGACGGCGAAATCGGCGTTAGCCTGGCAGCCAGCATGTACCGTATCTTAATCGGTTTTGCTGTCGGCAGCCTTATCGGCCTTGCAGTCGGTCTTGTTACCGGTACCTCGGCACTGGCAGATAAAATCGGTAATCCTGTTGTCAACGCTCTTTATCCTATCCCTAAAATCGCTTTGCTGCCGTTGTTTATTCTTTGGCTGGGAATTGGCGAGCTGTCGAAGGTAACGATTATTGCGCTCGGCGTTTTCTTTCCGGTAGCAATGAACACCTACAGCGGTGTCAAAAATGTTGATACACTGCTTATCAAGGTTGCAGTCAGCTTTAACGCCAGCTGGTGGAAAACGATGAAAAGTGTTGTTCTGCCTAATGCCTTACCTATGATTTTCGCAGGTCTGCGCCTTGCTGCCGGCACATCTCTGTTGCTGCTGGTAGCTGCAGAAATGATTGCCGCCCAGGTCGGCATCGGTGCTCTTATCCTGCATTACGGCGATTTGATGATTACCGACCGCTTGATGGCCGGAGTTATTGTATTATCCTTGCTCGGCCTGCTCTTTAACCTGTTCCTGCAATGGTTGGAGAGAAAGACTATCCCCTGGAAGAACTGATAAAAGCACAAAAGCACTGTCTGCTCACTGATATTCTTATATCAGATAGAGCTGACAGTGCTTTTTCTTTTTCTGCTAAAATCTTACAACAGCTTCTTAAAATACTGTTACGCTGATACACAAAAACTGCTTTCTGCTAAGCTATTACTGCAGCCTTGCCGAAGCCTCTTTTAAAACTGCTGTCACGGTTTCCGGCGGCAGCTCGCCTATCTTCTTGATCAGCTCAGGCTGCTTGGGATGTTCGGCAATAACCTTCTCCATCAACACCATGTCCAGCCAATGGCCGTGCTTGAAGCCTGTATTATTAAAGGTACCAATAATTTTATAGCCACACGCCTCATGCATTTTGACGCTGTGCTCATTGCTGGCAGTAATGCAGGCATAGGTCACAACTATTCCCTGCAGGCGCAGTAAAGCTTCCAGCGCCGTGTACATCACCTTGCCCAATCCGTGTCCCTGACCCTCAGGTGCCAGATAAATCGTTACCGCGGCACCCCACTGATAGGCAGCACGCTGCATATAAGGATGGGCATAAACATAACCCAACAGTCTGCCATCATGCTCACAAACTATATAAGGATAGTGCGCAGAAATATTTTTGATTCGCTCTGTAAATTCTTCTACCGACGGTACCTCATATTCAAATGATACATCACTGAGCGTCCTGTCGCTGCTGATGACAAATGGCGCGTAAATTTCCAGCAGCTTTTCGGCATCGTCAGGCTTCGCAAGGCGAAGCGTATACTTCATCGACATTTTATCGCTCCACCTTTACTTCAAACATTCTGCTCCACGGCAGCGTAAATTTATATTCTTCGGCAGTATTGCCCATATACGGCTTGCTTACCTTATTGATTTCCCGGGTAATAAACTCTTCCGCCGCAGTACGCTGTTCTTCATTCAGTCCGCTGTTAGGCCAATAGTTAGGCCAGATAAGCTGCTGATAGGTCTGCATGCGCACATTTGCCTGATACGCCCAATCATCAAAATAGCGTACATTAAGCAAATCTTCTCTTGCTTCCGGCGTTAACTGCTTATACAGCAGTCCCTGCGCCAGAGCAAAACCCAGGCTGTTGCCTGCGGTATTCCAACCGCCGTAGGATGCCAGACGATATGCCAACTGTTTGTCAAACAAGGTCTTGACCAAAGCATTGTCCGCACCATTGCCAAAACGGATGTCTGCCACAGTCACAGGATGGTTATGCTTAAGAATGCGTTCAACCTTATTAACGAAATTTACGGTAGCAGGCAATGCCTTATAACTATTGCTTGCATCAGACGCCTCATGCGTCACACCATCGGCAGGAGTGTTGACAGCCAAAACCAAATCCGCATTTTTGCGCGAATATACCGGGAAGGCACCTGCCGCGTAGATATGCTGCTTGGCACTAACGGCCACAGTATCATCCTCGTAGGTAGGCACTGTTTTACCGCCCATGCCGGCAGCATAGGTTACATTTACCAAAGGCAGCTCATACTGCAGACGGTTGGCAGCACGGCTCAAAAGCAGCAGGCCAAGCTGATCTGCGCCGGCGAAGAAACGGATTTTCTCCTTCGGCAGCTCATTTACCAGAATATCCATCTCGCGTGCTTCCCTATGTGCCTGAGAATAGGCAGCGGTATCGTCACGCCCGATAAGCATATAATCAAAGTCGCCACTTTCCACACCATGCAGTAAAAGCTCCGTAGCGCGGATATTATTGCTGCGGCGTGTAAACATATCAGCAAGTATTTCCCGAGGAATGCTGCTGCGCAGTTCCGCCAGCTCCTTTACCTCTTTACGCTTAATCTGCTTAAGCTCCAGCTTGTCCTCCAGCTCTCCCAAGCGGAAAATCTTAGGGCCCCATTCCTTATAATATGCAGGCTCTGTCGGCGCACCGCTGGCCTTAGGCGAGCGCATAATAGTAGTAAATACATAAACCTTCTGTCCGCCGTGTTGCCTTTTCAGCTCTACCAAGCGTTCGGCACGCTGCTGCAGAAGCTCCGGCGAAATTTCATGTGTGCGCGATGCTACCAGCCCTCCATAAAGCAAAGCATCGGAAGAAGCAACAATGGCTACCGATTCACCGGCCTTAGCCTCCAGCCAGTTAAAAAGCTTTTCCGGCTGCCCTGCTGACTGAGCACCGGCAATATATTCTGCCGGCGGCAGCTGTACATCCCAGCCTGCAGCCTGCATCGTCTGCACTGTGTAATCAAGGCACACCGGTCTGTTGTCCATGGGTATATATAACAGAGTGCCCTTAGCGGCAAATGCTGTATGAGTAGTCAACAGTAAAGCGCAAAGCAAAACACTTCGCAAAACCTTCATCATTTTTATCACTACCTTTAACTCTTTCTAAGCAGAGATATTCCTCGCCTTAATAGAAATTCTACAGCAATAAATAAAATTCCTGCGTTGACTTATAATTTCTTCTTGCATCTCTCGGTTATGATAAAAGCTCATAGCAAAACAAAAGCTCCCTGCTTCAAGGTATACCTTGAAACAGAGAGCAAAGCTACGTTATAAAATTAGCTTAAGCGTTAGCAAATCTGCTTAAGAAATCCTGGGTACGTTTATTCTTCGGATGCGTAAACAGCTCCTGCGGCTCGCCTTCCTCAGCAATTACGCCTTGGTCGATAAAGATAACACGGTTAGAAACGTCACGGGCAAAAGCCATCTCATGCGTTACGATAACCATCGTCAGGCCTTCCTTAGCCAGGTCACGGATAACGCGCAGAACCTCGCCAACCATTTCCGGGTCCAATGCGCTTGTCGGCTCGTCCATCAAAAGAACCTCCGGCTCCAGCGCCAGCGCACGTGCGATTGCCACACGCTGCTTTTGACCGCCGCTCAGCTGATGCGGTTTCGCATTTACATAAGTGTCCATACCAACATGCTTCAGATATTTCAGCGCAGTTGTGCGAGCTTCATCCTTGCTTTTGCCAAGAACCTTAACCTGACCTACCATGCAGTTTTCCAGAACGGTCATATTGTTAAACAAGTTAAAGGATTGGAACACCATGCCTACCTTAGTACGATACATAGTGAGCTTTTTGAAAGCTTCATTTACATCCGTACCACGGTAATCAATAGTGCCGGCAGTCGGATGCTCCAAATAGTTCACGCAGCGGATAAGCGTAGACTTGCCGCTGCCGGAAGGACCGATGATGCAGACAACATCACCGCGACGGACATCAAAGCTGATGCCCTTTAAAATTTCACGCTCGCCAAAGCTTTTCTTTAAATCATGGACTGATAACAAAAGTTCCTTTTCCATAGCTTAGTACCGTCCTTTCGGCTTCTTAGTAGGCAGAGGAATATCACCGCAAGGATCCATCATCGGGTCATAGGTAACCAGCTGATAATCCTTAGGGCCATCCATCTTGCTTTCCAACCAGCGCAGCAGGCGGGAAGCGGTAAAGGTCATAATAAAATAAATTACGCAGGTAATGAAGAAAATCTCAAAGTATTTGTAATATACACCTGCGGCAGACTTGGAAGCAAAATACAGTTCTGTTACGGAGATAACGTTCAATACAGAGGTATCCTTGATATTAATAATCAGGTTGTTGCCCAGCTGCGGCATAACGTTACGCAGAGCCTGCGGCAGAATAACGCAGCGCATAGTCTGGATATGGTCCATACCGATAGCAATTGCTGCTTCCTTTTGTCCCGGGTCAACAGATTCAATACCGCCACGCACAGTTTCTGCCATGTATGCACCGGTATTGATAGAAACAACCAAAAAGCCGGCAAACAGCGGTGACATATCGATATCAAACAGGCTCATTGCACCGTAATAAACAACCATAGCCTGTACAATCATAGGTGTACCGCGAAATACCTCTACGTAAGCGTCTAATAAGCGCTGCAAACAGCGCACCAAAGTTCTCTTAACCTTGCTGTCATTATCCTCCAAAGGAATTGTTTGGATAACACCAACAATAAGGCCGATAATACAGCCGATAAATGTGCCTACTACTGCCAGCAGCAGAGTAACGACCGCGCCCTTCAGCAGGACAGAGCCATATTGCTGCAGCAGGTAAACTACCCAGCCAAAAAATGTTTCCGGCATTACATACACCACCTTAATTTAATACAAAAAGAGGCGACAACCGCCGCCCCTTGCAAATGGCGTAACTCGTTATTGCAACGCAGCTATTCCATTCTTATACAGCTTATTTTGCCAAAGGCTGTTTCTTAATAGCTTCATCCATAATTTTATTGAAGTCAGCCTCGGTCATACCGCCCAGAACCTTGTTCATAGCGTCTGCCAGTTCCTTGTTGCCTTTTTTAATAGCAATGCCGATTTCAACATCTTCTTTAGAAGTTTTGAAGCCTTGACCTTCAGGGAAAGTTACCATGGTCAGATCAGGGTTAGCAAAAGCAGCAGCCTTAGCAGTCGGGATATCGGTTACGATCAGGTTGCATTTGCCGGATTTCAGCGCAACAATCATGCCAGGAACGTTGTCGATAGCAGGCAGCTTTTTAACGTCCGGAACCTGATCAATCTGGTCATACCAGATGGTGTTCAGCTGAGAGGTAGCAACGGAGCCTTTGAGGTCGGCAACGCTCTTAGCCTGAGCTTGCGGAGAATCCTTTTTAACCAGTGCTACTACAGTTGCATAGTAGTAAGGTTTAGTGAAGTCAACAGACTCTTTACGTTTGGAGGTAATGGACATACCGGCAATAGCAGCATCAATTTTGCCGCTTACTACTGCAGGAGCCAGGCCATCCCATTCAATTTTGTGAATTTCCAGATCAGCGCCCATAGAATCAGCTAATTTTTTAGCAATCATAACGTCATAGCCGTAAGCATATTCGTTAGAACCGGCAATTTTTACAGCGCCGCCGTCAGCAGACGGTTGGGACCAGTTGTACGGAGCGTATGCGCATTCCATACCAACCTTCAATACCTTTTTGCCGCTGTCAGCTTTTTTATCGCCGCCGCCACAGCCGGCGGTAACAGCCATTGCTACAACCATTGCACTGCACAGAGCAGCTTTCAAAAATTTCTTCAAGTTCATCAAAAACACACCTTTCATTGTGAAATTATCTACTAAGTTACGTAATACTTTACTATATTACTGTCAAAAAAGCAAGCGTTCAAACACAGATATAATGTATACATGAGCGCTGCTACATAAAAGCCGTACCATCTCCTCAAGACACAGTACGGCTTGAAATGCTTAAGCTTATTTTTTCAGTCCGTTAATAATACGTTCCATAGCTTCGATGGTGTTTTCACGGCTGCCGAAAGCAGTCAGGCGGAAGAAGCCTTCGCCCATTTTGCCGAAGCCTGCGCCAGGAGTACCTACAACCTGCAGTTTTTCCAACAGGAAGTCAAAGAATTCCCAGGAGCTCATGCCGTTCGGACATTGCAGCCAGATGTACGGAGAATGTACACCGCCATAATATTTAATGCCAACCTTATCAAAGCCTTCCATGATAATACGTGCATTTTCCTGATAGTAAGCAATGCTTTCGCGGCATTGTTTAATGCCTTCTTCGCTAAACACAGCCTCTGCACCGCGTTGGATAATGTAAGGAACACCGTTGAACTTAGTAGTCTGACGACGCAGCCACATTTTGTTCAGTTCCATTTCCTTGCCGCTTTCGGTTTTACGAACCAGTGCATGAGGAACAACGGTGTAACCGCAACGGGTACCTGTAAAGCCGGCAGTCTTGGACAGAGAGCACAGCTCAATAGCGCATTTTTTAGCATCCTCGATAACGAAAATGCTGCGCGGAATTGCCGGATCGGTTACATATGCTTCATAAGCAGCATCGTACAGAATAACAGCATCATTTTTCAGTGCATAAGCAACCCATTGCTCCAGCTGCTCTTTGGTATAAGCAGAACCAGTCGGGTTGTTCGGAGAGCACAGATAAATTACGTCAGCCTTAACATTTTCGTCCGGCATCGGCAGGAAATCATTTTCCGGCTTGCCTTCCATATAAATAATGTGACGGCCGCACATAATGTTGGTATCCAGATATACAGGGTATACCGGATCAGGAATCAGGATAGTGTTTGCATTGCTGAAAATATCGGTGATATTAGCGCAATCACTCTTTGCACCGTCGCTGATGAAAATTTCATCGCTTTCCAAGGTAACGCCGAAGGAAGCATAATATTTTACCAGTGCTGCATGCAGGAAATCATAGCCCTGCTCAGGACCATAGCCACGGAAAGTTTCCTGTACGCCCATTTCTGCTACAGCCTTCGCCATTGCATCAACAACACATTTTGCCAGCGGCAGGGTAACGTCGCCAATACCCAGGCGGATAATCTTTTTGTCCGGATGTGCCTCAGCATAAGCGCTTACCTTGTGCGCAATATCAGCAAAAAGAAAGCTCTCTTTTAAGTTGCAATAGTTTTCGTTTACAAATGCCATTGAATAACCCCCATTATTAAATCATTTTAAATTTATAGCAAACACCTGAAAAATTACTAGCTGCAAGCATTGCGATACCTGCAGCCAGTAGTTCAAGCAATTTGTTTACTCGTTAATAACACTCTCAGGAATATCAATTACGCCGTCAAATACTGCGACTGCGTTGCCCTCCAGGGTAACATGGTCATTCAGCTCATGCGTAACCTTGAGCAGACCGCCCTTGCAATGTACATTGAGCGGTTCGCCCTTCTTGCCTGCTTTGTTCAGCATAATGCAGGCTACGGTAACAGCGCTCGCACCGGTGCCGCAGGCCCAGGTTTCGCCGCTGCCACGCTCCCATACGCGGAACTTAACTGTGTTTTTGTCCAGAACCTGTACAAATTCAGTATTCACGCCTTCCGGGAACAGCTTATGATGTTCAAATTGCGGTCCCAGCTCCTCCAGGTTCAGGCTGTCCACATCATCCACAAAGGTAACAAAATGCGGATTGCCCATAGAAATTGCCGTACCGTTATAGAAAACCTTCTCTTTGGTTACATCATCATGATTATCATTCAAAACAATTGCCTGATCAACAAAAATATAATGGTCGCAGTTCATCGGAATTTCGGTAGCACGGAAAACAGGCTTGCCCATATCCACCTTAGCACCTACAACCTCGCCGTTTTCGACAACCATTTCAATTTCCTTGACACCGGAAAGAGTTTCCAGCGTAATGGTAGTTTTATCGGTCAGACCTTTGTCATGCACAAATTTAGCTACGCAGCGCACGCCGTTACCGCACATCTTGCCTTCGCTGCGGTCAGCGTTGAACATACGCATTTTGAAATCAGCAACGTCAGATTTGCAAACGCAGATAAGACCGTCACTGCCAATACCAAAGCGTCTATGACTTACATATTCGGAAATAGCGCCCGGGTTCGGCAGCATCTCCTTGGTGCAGTCTACATAGACATAATCATTACCAGCACCATGCATTTTTGTAAATTCTATTTTCATGGCCCTTCCTCCTTTGAATCCTCTTTACTCATTATAACAAAAATATACTGAAATTCCAACCGGATAAACAATAAAGTTAGCTTTAGCGCACAAAAAAGCCGGTACATTTCCGTACCGGCGAAATATAACGGACATGATTGCTTTTTTTATCTGCAAAGATTTCACGTAGAATGTTTTTCTGCAGTAAAAAACAGCTTCTGAAAGTATTTATGCAAATCTCTTGGACGGCCTGCACCACATCAGCGCAGCAAAAATCAGCACAGCAGTCACACCCATGCTTACAGGATAAACATACATTAAGGTGCGGAAATCATGATACACCGGGAAAACAAAGGCAACCCACAGGAAGCGTACACCGCAGACACCTAAAATCGTAAGCAGCGACGGTAAAAAAGATATGCCGAAGCCACGCAGATAACCCGACATGACATCATATGTAAGGCTGAAAATATAGGCACAAAATACAATAGAAGCCCTGATATAACCAAGCCTGATAACCTCGCTGTCATCATTGATGAGCGCAATAAGCCTGTCTCCGAAGAGAAATACGATAAGCATACAAAAGCCTGTACAGATAGCATCCTCCAGCAGGCATAAGCGTAAAATCTCACGGCAGCGGGCCATCTGTCTGGCGCCATAATTCTGCCCAACAAAGGTTGTGCACGCCTGTGTAAAGGAGCTGAAGATACTGAACGCTACCATCTCCAGAATCAGTGAAGCGCTGGAGGCAGCAATTACCTCTGTTCCCAGGCTGTTGATAGCCCCCTGAATAACAACATTCGCCAAGCTGAAAACTGCGCCTTGAATACCTGCCGGCAAGCCGATGCTTACAATTTCTTTCAGCGTAGGCATATCAAGGTGCAGCTTACTCCATTCCAACTTAATTATAGAATCTGTTTTCAGCAATAAGCGAAGCAGAATCAAAGCAGAAACCGCGTTAGCCAACACTGTAGCAATCGCTACACCTGTAACATCCAGCTTGCATACGCAGACAAAGAATAAATCCAGCACAATATTAACCAGGCTGGCTGCAATAAGCGCCATCAACGGTTTTTGCGTTTCACCGATACTGCGGAAAATAGCCGCTTCAAAATTGTACAGCAAAATAATCGGCATACCTAAAAAATATATTCTGAGGTACATCACAGCTGAAGGTAAAATTTCTGCCGGAATTTCCAGCAAACCTAAAATCGGCACAACAGCAAACTGTGCAAAAACAGCAACCGCAATACCGATAATCAGCGAAAGCAGTACAGCAGTATGCACCGCCTTCTTTACGCCTTCCGTATCACGTCTGCCGATAGACTGCGCAATAACAACATTAGAGCCCAAAGCTAGGCCCAAGAACAGAAAAATAATCATACCGATAATCGGCAAATCTGTTCCTACGGCAGCCATTGCCGCTGTTCTGTCGCTGTTAGCAAAGTTGCCGGCAATTACTACGTCTGTAGCAGTAAAAAACTGCTCTAAGATAGCTGTTGCAGCTACCGGCATAGAAAATTTAAATATTTTATCCCATAAGGAACCATTAAGCATGTCCATGCTTGTCCGCATATCTTCAATACCTTCTCTTTCTTTTAGCTAGTGATAGATATTATAATACTAAATTTAGGCAATAGCAAATTGATATTTTCTATGCCCGGTTATAGTTATAAGGCATATGATAAGCAATGCTTAACATACAAAAAGCCGATACATTTCTGTATCAGCTTTTCGTTCATAAAATATTTCATTTAAGCAGTCTGTTTACGCATATAAGTACGCATAACCAGCAATGTTACAAATAATAAGCACAGCGTAATAGGCAAAGCAATCAGCGCCAAGGAGCTTTCCGTAAAGTACGCAATACCGCCGGCAACCAGATAGCCGGCAACAGACACGGAAGCTGCAGTCAAAGCATAGGGCAGCTGTGTGGAAACGTGGTTAACGTGGTCGGAATGCGCACCTGCGGATGCCATAATTGTTGTATCGCTGATAGGCGAGCAGTGGTCACCGCATACCGCGCCGCTCAGGCAAGCAGCAATAGAGATAATCAGCATTTCATAGGTATCGCCGGAACCGAAAACGTTGCAAACAACAGGAATCAGAATAGAGAAAGTACCCCAGCTGGTACCGGTAGAGAACGCAAGGAACATAGCAACAACAAAGATAATTGTGGGCAGGAACATTTTCAGGATACCAGCAGAGTTTGCAACAAGATCATGCACATAGAACTTCGCACCTAAAAGACCGGTCATACCGGACAGAGTCCAAGCCATGGTCAAAATCATAATCGGTGCAACCATTGCTCTGAAGCCAGCAGGAATGCACTCGGTAAATTCCTTGAATGTCATTACGTTTCGTACCATGTAGAAGCAGAAGGTAAAGAAGAAGGTTGCCATGCTGCCAAGTACCAGGCCTTTAGGAGCGTCAGCACCTGCAAAAGCATCAACAAAGCTTTCGCCTGTGAAGAAGCCACCGCTATAAATCATACCGATAATACAGCAAATAATAAGTACAATTACAGGCAGTACAAGGTCAATAACCGCACCGTTAGGCTTATCGGTATTGTCATCATCATCACCATACGGACGAGCAGCAGTAGTAAACAGGTCACCCTTATTTGCGTTATCCTCATGAATCTTCATGCTGCCGAAATCAAATTTCATGATGGTCAAAAGAAGCATCATAGATAAGGTAGTAATTGCGTAGAAGTTATAAGGAATAGTCTGCAGGAACATGTTAAAGCCGTTAATATCAGAGCCTTTAGGTACTGATGAGGTTACAGCTGCAGCCCAGCTGGAAACCGGCGCAATAATACAAATCGGCGCAGCAGTTGCGTCAATAAGATATGCCAGCTTTGCACGGCTAACCTGATGTCTGTCGGTAACAGGACGCATTACGGAACCAACCGTCAGACAGTTGAAATAGTCATCGACAAAAATAAGTACACCCAGTGCAATAGTAGCGAGCTGCGCACCAACGCGGGTCTTGATATTTTTAGAAGCCCACTGACCGAAAGCAGCACTGCCGCCAACCTTGTTCATAAGAGCTACCATGATACCAAGAATAACCAAAAATACCATAATACCAACGTTACCGCTATCCGACAGCTTGGTAATCATGCCGCCGTTTTCATTGTAGAGCATAGTATTTAAACCAAGCTCAAGATTACCGTTGGAATATAACAGTGCACCGATTGCGATACCTACGAACAAAGAAGAATATACTTCCTTAGTAATCAAGGCCAAAGCAATTGCGATAACCGGAGGCAGCAAAGCGCCGATAGTCGAATATACAGCAGGCTTATAGGTTTCAGGATCAACAGTGTTAGGATGCTGTCCGCTTATATAAAATAGGCCAGCCATGATAACAAGCAGTATCGCTAAAAATAAGTAATTGTTTTTTCTCATCTAATTAATCACTCCATAATTTTTTTCTAAAAAGTCCGAAAAAATTATATCATGATTACGTAACTAAAAGCAAGTGTATTATAAAAAATCGCTGACAAATTGTTAAAAATTATACATTGTTGTGTAAATAAGTGCAAAACAGGGCACTTTAACACTGATTTATATTGCTTTAATGTCTATTCACAGTTGACAAATTTCGAGGCTTACAGAGCAGGCGCATATATTCTTTATTCGCGCATCCAAGAAGCGAGTCTGCAGAACAACGCTGATTGATAAGAAGGCAAGTAAATTGAGCGATGGGTATATCGTGCAAGGAATAGCAATTTTAGCAAATGAGCATTGAGAACAACAGAAGTGTCGCACTGTCTGAGCGCTAAGCTGTCTACTGTAGCAGAAGCCCTTTGCATAGCGCGAGTTTTGCGGCACTTCGTCTTTGTTCCATGCGAAATTTGCGTTAAAAAATTGCTGCTGACTGAAACGATATACCTCTCGCGAATATTAAGAAGTTAGACGATAAGCTTAATACATGCTTGCGCGTCGCTCTGCTCCTTCAAGCATGGCTATCTATCCCTCCAAAAATACTCCCTGAAATTCTCTACACCAGTACTTCGTTTAAAAGTTGCCGCTGCCAACTTTACTGCATAATCGTAGATTCTATCCTCAATCGACAAGCTGATTACATCAGCTCGTCGATACGCCTCGCCACAAGCGCGCCTATGCGTCGTAAAGCTCCTTTAGGCACGGTGGCTGGGCAGCCAGGCCCTCTGCTGGTCATAAGATAGCTGACGGTAAAAGAAAAAAGACATGTCACATGACATG
>ERZ791881.17-NODE-17-length-209978-cov-7.349976_pt1 | contig 209978 bp, 205 predicted proteins | sample MGYA00510161_ERZ791881 | MGnify/ENA primary metagenome ERZ791881 (study PRJEB30046, sample SAMN00792073) | human gut metagenome | study: EMG produced TPA metagenomics assembly of the A metagenome-wide association study of gut microbiota in type 2...
TGCCGTATCGCGTCGACTTGTATATAATACCATGTGACCTGCATTATGTCAACACCTTTTTTGTTACTTTTTTAACATTTTTTCGTGATACACGTGGCTCAGTATTCAAGTGAAGCATCATGTATACACGCTTTAAAGCACCTAAAATTTCTTCAAAAAATCTCAAAAAAAGTTAAAATTTCTACCGAAAAACGGCAAAATCTGCGTAAATTTCTCCAAAAAAAATCGAGCTGACGCAAGAATTTTTTTCTCTCGTCAGCTCGTTTTTTATTGTACTAATACTATTCTATTTTACTTCAATCGGCAGCTTAATCAGCTTCTGCTGCTCGCCGCTGTTATCCAGCATCACAAAAATTTCTTCTGCATTACCGGTTTCCCAATCAGCTTTAAACAATTCAATCGGATAAAGCTTGTGAATTTGGCGCCAGCTGCTGAATTTATATGCAGGAATATATCGGCGCACCTTTTCCTCATCACGCCAAAAAGCAGAAACTGCCTCAAAAATTTCCTCTGTCTGCCACTTCAGCCACTCCGGATGCCATTGCGGTATTTCGCAGAACACGTCAAAACGCAGAATCTCCAGCAATTCCGTTTGCTGCTCTACATAATTTTCTTCTATAAACTGCTTTAAGATAGCTGCTACACCCTTGGCGTTATGTGTCTGCGGATAGAAGCCTGCCTTCACCCACCACTGCGTCAGCTGTCTGTAAAAGGCAAAGGCTGTCATGCCGGAAGCACGCAGCAATGCCCTCAGCGTATATTTAAAGCCACCGCTGTTGGCCGTCTGGTCCAGAATATTATCTAAGTGCTTCAAATACAGCATATCCTCATATGGCATATACTTAGTCGCCAAAATCTCGTAAGGCGCTTCGTCCATATAACGCAAATCATGCTGCTCGGTTTCCTTACGCATCTGAGTTCCCGGCAGAACCTTTAAAAAACCCAACTGCAGCATATCCGCACCCAGTCCGTAAACATCATCAAAGGATTTAGCAAAGGTCGGCAAATCTTCATAAGGTAAGCCTGCAATCAAATCAACATGGATATGCATATTACCGAAGGACAGCAGACGTTTGACATTTGCAGCCAGCTTTTCCCAGTTATCCTGCCTGTTGATAGCTTTTAATGTTGGCTGATGCGTACTTTGAATGCCGATTTCCAGTTGGAATCGTCCTTTAGGAACCGTCGCCAGAAAATCCATAACGCGCTCAGAGAGTATATCTGCTTTAATCTCAAAGTGAAACGTTGCGTTTGTATCAGCCTGCGCCAGATGTCGCATCATCGGCAGAAAGTATTTTTCATCCAGATTGTAAGTACGGTCTACAAACTTCACCAACGGCACACCTGCAGCAATAAATCGGTCCAAATCGTGCAGCACAAGCTCCAGCGGACGCTTGCGCACAGAGCGCGAAATGCCGGACAGGCAATATGCGCAATTAAACGGGCAGCCACGCGTGCATTCGTAATAAACTATTTTATGCTCTGCCAGCATTTTTTCCAAATCAGGATACGGGAACGGCAGCAGTGACATATCATCTATTACGGTAATGCCTCCATTCAGGTTCACCTGCTCCCCTTCGCGATACGCAATATGCTGAGGGACAGAGCCACCGCCAGCCAAATACTCCAGCAGCTCGCTGAATACCAGCTCACCCTCTCCCTGTACGATATAATCTGCCTGCGGCAGCTCCGCAAAAATTTTCTCCGCGTCAAACGCTACCTCAGGTCCGCCAATCACGATTGCTGCTTGCGGACGCAGTTTGCGCAGCATTCGTATAAGTTTAAAAACGAATGATTTATTCCATATATGCACCGAAAAGCCGTAGACCTGTGCCGGTACCGCCATAATTTTTTCCAACACCGCCAAAATCGGCGTGTTAATTGTTTCTTCTATTAATGTTACCTCATGCCCCTGCACTTTAGCATATTCGCCGACATATCGCAGACCAAGGCCGGTATGGATATATTTACTGTTAATTGCGCTTAATACTACTTGCATTTCTTTGCTCCTCAAATTTTTAACCATAAATACAGAAAAAGCTCTACAACCGAAATTGTAGAGCCTAAATTTACTGGTGCCGAAGGCCGGACTCGAACCGGCACGAGCGTGAACCCGCTTGATTTTGAGTCAAGTGCGTCTGCCAATTCCGCCACTTCGGCATAAGTTCCAATCACTCGGAACAATAGTAATTATACTCGTTTCTTAAAGCTTTGTCAATAGCCTTATTTAAAAATTCTTATAGAGGGTTACTTGCTAGGAAAATACCTCTTAGAACAGACTATCCATCTTCCCTTCATCGGTCACCTCAACACGCGCCAGACTCAGAAACTCCCCATCATTACCATCCTCTTTATCGAGGCGTTTACTCTTCAAATAGCTGCTGTTACTCAAACCGGCAGGAATAAGGCTCAACACATAAATATTATCGTAAGAATTATAAATTGCTTCAGTTTTGATACCAGTAAGTGAAATGAGCTGCGTATTATTCTTTTTAGCTATCTCCTTCATCGGCATAAGCAAATGACCGGAATATGTCTTTGCAAAAGGATTATCCATCAACAGCACCTTGCCTTCATTGCGGTCAACAAAAATATCAGTCTTATCTCTACGCATATAGTACAAAAGACAGGAGAGAATAACGAATGCTGATAAAAAGCCTTCACCACCAGAATTAACCTCTACCTCGCTCCATGTAACCTGCCACTCTCGCTGAGCTTCAACCTTAAACAGCTGTACATGAACATTATTAACCCCAATAACTGCGTTATAAAGCTCTTTAACCGTTAATGATGTACCAATCAGCTCACTGATATTCTCATTTTTGCGCATCCTTTCCATACATTTTTGAGTAATCGATTCAACAAAATCACAGACACGGGTATGATATGTATTGGCATTATCATCCCAAACTGGCAAAATCAGCCGCAACATTTTAACATCATGATCCCTAATTCTAATCCTAGAGTTACGGTCAATCTGTCCCAATTCATCATGTACACCTTGTACATATTCCTCTAATTGACCAATAATCTGCTCTTTGTTCTGCTTAATGATAGAAAGATCCGCCTCATGCTTTTCTAAAAGAGTGCTGAAAGCATGCAATACTGTACTTATCTGCTGAAGGAAGACATGTGCATCCTCGGTATTTCTGATTAAAACCTCTATACGTTTTCTGAAAAAGTCATTTTGGAAATCCTTTTCATTACTTAGTGCAAACAACACTTGCTGCAGCTTATCCTTCGTATCCGCTTGCAAAACTTTAGCATCACCATACTTTGCTTTCAATTTTTCAGTATAGGTACGCAGCTCTTCATTAGACAGATTTTCAAGCTTTTCTGCAGCATCCCAAACAGCTTGCTCTTTCAATTTTGCATATTCGTCCAAAGATACCATATTCTCATTTAAGCTTTTTAGCCGCCTATCCAAGGTTTTCTCCTGTGCTTGCAACATCTGCTGCTTTTGCATGATATCAACACGTACCGCTGCAAAATCCTTCAGTATAAGCTCACCCTTGGGCAAAGGCTCTTGCTGAGAACAATCTTTTTGCATCTGTTTTTTGATTTGATTAAGCTTTTCTCTTATAACACCGATATTTATTTCAACTTTACTGCGTTGCTTTGCAATTTCTTTATGCTCTCGCTCTACCTCCTCTTGTTGTGCGCTAACCTCTCGTACTTTTGCTTCACTGTATTGTACGTTAAGCCATGCACCATACTCCAAGCCAAAACGCTCAGCTTTTCCCTGCAATTCATTTCTTGTCCGTTCTACACGTTCAGCAACACTCTCCCTATTATTCTCATAATACCTAAGCTCACCGGAAAGCTTTTGCGTAATAGCATCGAACTGTGCTTCAAGAGCTAAAGTATCAAGCTCGTTTACATCGGCAAAACTCTGCAGCTTTGGAACTTTCCTGTAAGCTTCATATCTTGCTAATTTTTTCTTCTGAGCTTTGATATCTAACTCAATCTCATATACACGTTGTTTTTCAAATTGAATTTTATCTTGTAAGGAATTGCATTCCCCCTGAAGCATTATCTGCCGCTTTTCACCTTCAGAAATGCCCTTTCGACAAGTTTCCCTCTCACTCTTGTCCTGAAGATATTGGTTGTACTTAGCAATAAGTTGTTGCAAATCATCTTGTTGCTGCTGTTTTTTGCTGATTGTCTCCCGCATTCCATCAAGTTCATTAATAGTCTGCTTCTCTTCCAGAGCAAGTTCTTCCCTAGAATTCTTAATAGAGGCATATTCTTGCTCCAGCTCCTGTAGCTTTTCACGTATTGCCGCCAAATCATATTCAAGGTTGCTATAACTTTCTTGAGTAAATTTCTGCTCATTCAATTCAGCCTGTTTACTGCAATAAAAAGCATATTCTTGCTGCCTCAGCTCTAAGGAATTTCTTATATCCTGTATTTGGGTCTGCAATTTAGCCAGCATACTTTCAAACTTTGCTATATTAAGCAGGTTTTCATTAAAAAGCATATAAAAATCTACATTGCCACAGCGTAAAAGACCATCAGTTGCAATATGTGTATTCGCTTCTTTCAAGCTTTCGCGTAAAATTATCGGTACCGGGAAGGAAGTATAAATATTTTTTTCAGCCCTTTGCAGCTCTTCAATATCTTTGCTGGTCATAATCAAAGCATACGGCAAGAACGGATGTTGCTTTACCAGCTCCCGGTTACGCTCCTCGCTGTTTCTATTTTTTTGCAGCCATTCCATACCATAAACAACATTTATTCCCAAATCCTTCAGCATCTTAAGCAATTCCTCAGACAGCTCCAAGGTTTTTCCTGTCTGCAGACATTTATATTGTTTCTGGTATTCCGCAAGCTTATTATTTAAACCAGCCTTTATATCTTCTAGCTCTGTCAGCTTTTTCTTAAGCTCATTTTGTATCCGTTGCTTATCCCAGATAACCTCATCTGTAAGCTGTAAATACTGTAGTAAACCTCTCCGTTTTCCTATTTGCTCATCAATGCTTGCTTTATCCCGTATTTTGACATTTAAAGCTGCTTCTTGCTCGTTTTGCGTTTTTGTCAGACTGCGCATATCGATGTCCAATCTGCTAAACTCATTCTTAATAGCTACTAGCTTACGCTGAAGTACCTGCTGCTGTTTTAATGACTCCTCAAGCCCCGTGGTAAGCTCATTTGACAAGCCCTCCAACGCCCCAGTTTCATATTCCTGATACATATTGCGCTGCAAAGCATTTACCGGAGTCTGCCATTTCTTATTATAAGCATCTTCTAAATTAAAGTACGCTCTGATTTGTCCTTCCAAACAGCCTTGTCTACTATGCAATTCATTAAGCTGTGGCAACAGTTGCTCAAAATCATTTCTATATTGCTTTAACACAACAGCGTATTGTTCTTGATTATCCTGGCTTTCCTGAAGATTTGCCTGTTTGTCATGAATATTTTGTTCTATATGCTGCTTCAGCAAAAAACCGATATATTCCCTTTTGGGTGCAAGCTCCTTATTCTTTTGGCGTGAAGCTTCCAGCTGCTGCTCTGCAGTTTTCAAATCCTGCTCATCTTTCTTCAGGCGTTCCTGCAAGCATGCACAATCAAGAATATGTTCATCTCTTTTCAATGTCTCAATCTGCGCTTCTATTCTGCTCAGTTCTGCGACAAGCTCCTTTTGAGCAGCTACTAAACTTTCCCATTCAGCTTTCTTGTGATAATAATCAGCAGAATACTCTTCATAATGTAGTTGTACCAGCTGGCTTGCCACTTCCTGCAATTGCAGCCTGCATGATTCCTTTGCTGCTTCTGAAGCTGCTGTTAATCTTTCCAGCTCAAGATAATATGCAACTATCTTTGCCAACGATGCTTTAACCTCTAAAGAAATCTTTTCATAGTCACCAGCAATTTCGATTATCGGTGCTGCCTTCTGTTGAAATAAAGATAATTGTTGCTGTTGCTGTATTTTAGTAAAATTATCACTGTAAACTGCAACATATTTTCCCATAATCTCACGGAATCCTTCCATGCTGTTCTTATCTCTATTTTTCTTGTTTTCAACAGCCTCAAGGAACCATTTTTCTATCAATCCTTTTTCGTCCTTACAGTCGGAAAACAACTTGGAAAGGCCAGACTCATCCGAATTGATTTTCTTTAGTATGCTTTCCCATTCGCGATAATCTATGCCATACTCCGCGAGTTTGCTAAAATATTGCTTACTTTGAGCATAGTTATTCATGTCATAGTAGAAAAAACTATTCAGCTTTTCTTTCTTATATCCTTCGAATATATCTCGGCATACAGCAAAGCTTTTCAGCTTCAGCTCTTTGGCATTGCGTTCAACTACAGGCAAATGATTAATATCCTGCTCACAGGAGTTTCTGTACTCACTGATAAAATTGATTATCTCAAGCTCTTCATTATTATCAACATTTTGGCTTTTACGCACCATCATTCCCGTTAAGCAATACCCGGCGCCATTGTCCAAAACCCACTCTACCATAATAAAAGTAGGCTTAACAGTTTTAAAATAGCTGGCAAAGGTTCTCTTATTGAAATTACGATGTCCCTTATGCACAAACAGAGCAGTCAAAAGCTGCACAATTACGGATTTGCCGCCACCATTATCCAAAAAAATCAAGGTGCTCTGACCATTAAATCGTAAGGTTTCATCACTAATATGACAAGTATTATGATTATAGTTTACATTAACCAGTCTGATGGCATTAATTTTGCTCATTTTTTTCTGCTCCTATAATTTTCTGTATACGATAAAACTTGTTTTTATTCAACAGCTCCCAATCCATAAAGTTGTCCAGCTTGCGAGTTGTCTTAATCATCTCATCCTGTTCAATATAATCTATCAGTCCCTGCTCCTGCAAAAAACGCAAAATTCCGGACATGAAGCCTTCCTTAGTTGTTTTCTTACGACTACTTTTTTCATCAGAATTTAAAGACTCGTACACCTCACGCATAGCAGTAAAGGCCATGCCATTTTGAGACTGCTCATCCTCTGAATAGCGCGCTACACCTTCATTAAGCCTGTCAGTTATAGAGTTTTGCAATTCGCCTAATAAGATAAAATCTCGCGTTTTAGACCTGCTGCCCTGCCCATCATAAAATTCCAAAAGTAGTACCAGGATAACAAACTGCACCAGATAATAATCCTTATCGGTGGCACCACTACGACAAAGCTCTTTTTTCATCTGTCCCTTAGAATAACCCAGAAAATAATTATCCTCATTGGGTATAAGATAAATAACTCCACTATACGCTGCAATAGAGCAGTCAGCAATATAAGCCTGTGACTTGACAAGTTCCTGTACCTCATTCTGCTCAATATAAGCCTTATATAATGCTGGCGCATTTTCTTCACGCAGCTCATGATGCTCCAGTAAATAATAAAAAATCTTCTGTGCATTTTTTACAGCATCTGTCTGATAAGCCATTTTTTCACTCCCAAACTGCCTTCAGCATAACGTCGGAACAACGGATGTTCTTTAAAATTCCTGTATTTTCATCTGTCTGCTTAAGCAAAATAGGCTTTGCTTCTGGCAGACGATAAACCTCCAATTTTTTTAAGGCTTCCCAATCTGCTCTTTTATCTAAAATCTCAAGCAGCATATTTTGTAGCCTGAAATCATTAGTTTCCTCTAGGATAAAATCAGAACGCTCTTTGCGTAATTCTGCAATATTCACAACATTTACCCAGAGGAGCTCCACCATTATTTCTTTAAAAATTCCTATCGTAGGGACCAAAAGCTCGCGCTCTTCCAGACTAAGATCATCAATAAGCTCTGAAAGCTGAATTTCCTTTTTTGCCAAAGTATGTGCAAGAATAACGCTCAAACTGGCTTCATACTTAGCCATTTTCTCCTGTACGCGACGGCGCTGCTCTTCTTCCCAGGCAGTGGCATCAAAAATCTCTATAGCTTCCTCCTGGCAGTCCTCTTCCATCGTGCGCACCCTTTGCAACATCAGGAACTGGTTAATATTTAATCCTTTATTTGGAGCCTTGTTAAACAGTGGACGTAAAAAGATATCCAGCCGCTCCAGGCAAAACGGATTAGCTAAAACTCTTTCATACAATTCTGTGTGTAAATTAAAACGCTGTACCAAGGACATTTCTGATACGTTTTTCAGTTCTTCCTCATATAATACTTGCAAATCCAACTGAAGACTTAAAATTCTTTGATACTCATCTATCGCTCTAGCTAAATATTTATCTATTTCTTGTAAATCATGCAGCTTTTCAGTATCTACAGCAGACAACTCTTCTATGCGAATGTGCTTCTCTTCCATCTCCTGTACCCGCGACTGTACCTTATTCCGATAACCAGCAAATTTTTTCTTAGAATCCTCAAGAGTATTAAAATTGTCTTGTGCCCTCTCATTATACTCCACGACACTATACTCTAGTGGATTTCGTTTTATTCGCAGCATATCCGCTTGAGTTTTTTGCAATTTAATACGCATCAGGTTAAAGATATTTTTTACATCATCTAATGCCTTATCGTAGCTTTGCTTCTCCAGATGCAGGTTAAATATCATCTCCTGAATCGTCAGCTTCAGATTGCTTTCAACCTCTAGCGTCCCCAAAAGCAAATTATAGCCATCATCTGTAAGATAGTACGAGGTACGGCGCACATCCTGTTCGTCATAGATAATGCGATTATTGACGTAGCTTATATGCAGCTCTTTCATCTCCTGCTGCTCATAATCATAACCACCAAAGTACATCGGCCTTCCTTCGTTGGACAGTACCACATTAACAATGAACTTAGCCAAATCACTGCATTCATCATAGCTCATGGACTTTTTATAATACTTTTCGTTAAGACTGTCCAAAAAAACAGTAATATTATCAATAGTACAGCTTTCTTCCTTCAGTGATTGCTCCATAATATAAAGCATCACAGAAAAAATAACATTCAGCTGCTCATCCAGAGTATTAAAGCCCCGTTCCTTCCAGATATACTTCTGACTGCTATTATCATAAAGCAGAGCATATAAGCCTACGCATTTCATGCGTCTTGTAAAATCCTTCAAAAAATCGTACTGCATAATCAACCTCAAAAATCACTTATCGTCAAAATCTCCTGCGGGATATACAAATCCTGCTGCAAAATACTTTGCATTTGCGCTTGCGCATCAGCAGAAAAATAACGGAAGAAAGCTCCCTGCAGATTTCGGTTCTGGTCTTTTTTCATCGACGGCAGCTGCTTGTAATTATCTGCCTTCGTCAGCATTGCCAAATAAGCAGGAATAAACGGTTTAATCTCTCCTTGCTCAGCAAAGCTTTCTGCCAGTGTTTCATAAATGCCTATGCCTTCGTAATCCAAATCCCCAAAGTACAACAGCTCATTACCATCTGCCAGCATATATGGTTCCGCGCTGGCGTTAAACTCCTGAAAGTAGCTGACAACTCTTTTACCGGCGCCGTAAATAATAGTACTTATATTTTCTCCCAAAAGCTGGCTGTTTCCTGCCAGCAGATGCTTTCTCATGCTAAAAAAGGTGTCTTTATTTTCTATAATCAACAGCATTTGCGGTACTGCGCGTGTTGAGGCAAAATAAGCAAAGGGCTCAGCAGTACTGTAGCAGTTGAGTTGGGCAAGCTCCAAACCGCAGTGACTCAAAATTTTTTTGCCTGCTCCCTGAAGCAAAAACTTTTCTCTTTGCCATATTTGGAAGCTACGCTCGTTATAAGAAACCTGCTTCGTAAGCAACGTCGCACTGTTCTGCAAGAAACTGCTCAACAGCAAAACGTCCTTACGTTCTTTATCATAGGTTTTGAGATTATGCTGATAATATGTTATATCAATTTGCGGATTCAGCTTATACAAAAGCTCCTGCTTCAAATCTGAATAATCCTGCTCTTCTTCCAGCTCCCAATATTCCCGATATAATGCTGGCTTCTTGCCATTTTTTTTCGACGCAAGCACAGGCTTTATCCGCCCACTATCTACAAGCTCCATGATATAAGCATACTTCTCACTATATTCTGCATTAATCTTACTGCCTAAAACTTCTTCCAATGTCCTGCGCTTTTTCATTTTACACCTCAAACAAAAAACTCCTAAAGCAGTTAAAACTATAAACTATCTGCTTTAGGAGTATTATACCATATTTTTATCTTACTTTAATTTACTTTCCCAACAGTGCCTTCAGCTCCTTGAGCTTAGCAGCAAACTTCTGCAGCATTACCGTTACAGGCTGCGGCGTATTCAAATCCACGCCGGCGTTCTTCAGGATGTTCAGCGAATAATCGCTGCCGCCAGCATGCAAAAAGCCCAGATATTTTTCCACCGCTCCCGCTTCGCCGCTTAAAATTGCACTGGCGAATGCTGTCGCTGCACTGTAGCCTGTTGCGTACTTGTACACATAAAACGGCGTATAGAAGTGCGGGATACGGGACCATTCGCTTGCCAATTCCTTGTCCACAGTCAGCGCCGGGCCATAGTAATCCCTGTTGCTCTGCAGCCAGTATTCCTCCAGCTTTTCAGCCTGCAGTGAACGGCCTGCAGTGATTTCGCCGTGAATATATCTTTCGAATTCCGCAAACTGCACCTGTCTGTAAACCGTTGTGCGTACTGCCTCCAAAAACTGGTTCAAAAGATAAATTTTCTGCTCCGCCGTAGCATGCTTCAAGGTATGCTCTAGCAATAGGTTTTCGTTCGTTGTGGACGCAACCTCAGCGCAGAAAATCGTATATTCCGAATTAACGTAGCTTTGTGCCTGACTGCTGAAATAGCTGTGCATAGCATGGCCCATTTCATGCGCAATGGTAGAAATGCTGTTATAGCGCGGCTGATAATTTAGCAGCACAAAGGGATGCACGCCGTACACGCCCCAGGAATATGCGCCGGAGCGCTTGCCCTTGTTTTCGTAAACGTCAATCCAGCCTTCGGTCATGCCTTTGTGGAGTGTCGTCAGATATTCCTTGCCTAATGGTGCCAGTGCCTCCTCAACCTTGGCGCAGGCCTCTAGGAAGCTGCAGGCAAAGCTGTCGCCTGCGGTGGAAATAGGCATATACATATCATAGTAATGGAATTCATCTACGCCAAGTACATCCTTCTTCAACTGGATATACTCATGCAGAGGGGCAAAATTATCATGCACGGTATCAATCAGTCCGTCGTAGAGACTGGACGGAATATTATCCTCCGCCAGTGCTGCTTCCAGCGTATCTTTATAGTTATGCACGGTAGCATAGAAATAACCGGTGCGAGCAGAGCCTGTGAGCGTTGCTGCCAGCGTATTGCGGTATTGATGATAGGTATTCATCAGGCCGGTAAAGGAATTTTTGCGCAGCACGCGGTCAGGCGAAGTCATATTCAGCAGATAGCATCCCTCGCTGACGCTAGTCTTGTTGCCCTGTCCGTCAGTAATTTCCGGGAACTGCATATCGGCACTCACAAGTGCGCGGAAGGCCGCTGCTGCAGTACCTGTTGCCAAATGGCTTTGCGCAAAAACAGCCTCTTTATCTGCAGACAAAACATGGTCTGATAAACGAACCATATTTTCAATATAAAAACGGTATTCTGCCAATGCAGGCTCTTCGTCCAGCATCTGCAACAGCTTTTCCTTGCCTAAGGCCAGCATTTCCGGCTCTACAAAAGCGTTAGCGTTACTGAAGGCTGCTGCCATACCTTCGGCCCCGCCTGCGAGCGCCTGCAGCTTCTGGTCCGTATTATCCGCATCCTGCTGCAAGCGTGCGTAAGCATAAATTTTATCCAACAGCTTGGCCAGCTCCTCCTGCAGCTTTAAGGCTGCACAGACTGCGGCTGCAGTATTCAGTTGGCCCTGCATAGCCTGCAGTTGCGGCAGCTTGCTCTTATATTCTTCGCAGGCCGCCTGCCAATCATTTTCACTGGCATATATATCGCTTACCTGCCATTTGCAGGCTGCCGGAATCTGCTCTCTGGCAACATTGCTGCCATGAAGCGGAGTAGTATTTTTTTCTTCTGTCATTATCAATCAGCTCCTTATAAAACTGCTTATTTAGGCCACAGGCTGGGATTGCCGTATTGAGCATCCAGCTCGTCACTGAACCAGCGTCCGTTCAGCACATTATGAATGATATAATTTTTGCTTTGCTCATTGATGCTCTTGTCATTAGCCATCTCTGCCAAAATGCCGGCATAGCTTACTCTGCTGTTGATGCTGCTGATGCGTGCATGCTGACGGTTGGCATCCCATACAAGCTCCGGACGGTAGGTGGGATTCCATGCCTGCCACGTTGTTCCCAAAGCCGGAGTATTAGGATTACCGGTACGCACAAAGGCTGCAATCGAAGCAATAAATGCTTTGCTCAGTTCCTTGGAGCCTGCCTGCTCAAAGGCATCGGTATTTTTGGTATAGCCGTAGCCCTGATCCGTCAGGAAGGGCTGGAAGATGCCATGCAACGCACCGTTACGCACCATATATTCCTTGCCGACAACGTCAGCAGTATGAGCAAAGGCAAAGCTGCAGACATACATATCTTCCTTATAATGCGGATACAAAACCTCGGCAGACTGCTGGCCGTTGAAGAAGCCATACAAAGCACTGCCGTATTTATTGGCAAATTTAAATTCACTCGTAGTCTTATAATCGTTGTTGATCAAGCCAAGACGATCCTTAAAGAAAGGATCACGTGCAGCAAAGGAGCTGAACTCGTCAGCACTTGCCAGCATCAGCAGCGGTACGCTGTAGTAATGCTTCGTAGCAAAGCCTTCTACCGGCAGCACCTCTCCATCGCCGTAAAGATGCGGAAATGCGCTCATGCGGATGACAGCGCCTGCCATCACCGGCGCCAGACGCTCTGCCGGTATTGCCTGCAGATATTGACGCACAGCCTTTTTATCCTTGCCGTTATCACTAAGCAGCCAGTTTTCGGCGTTAATCAGGTTATCCTGCTTACCATCTTCTACAACCATCGGCGCTAATTTCTGCGCGATAGTTTTTTGACTCTTGGCAGCATCGGCAACAGTCAGACCGCCGCTGAAGGAAATAGCCTTATCAAATTTATTTTTGAAAACAGGCGAAATCAGCATCGCCATAACATCACGTCCACCGGCGGAAAAACCGGAAACAGTAATATTCTTGGCGTCACCACCGAACTCCTTGATATTTTCGCGTACCCAGTCCAAGGCTGCAGCCTGGTCAAGGAAGCCGAAGTTACCGCTCTGTTCCTTCTTGTTGCCATCTGCCAGAGCAGGCAGATTATTAAAGCCAAAAAGTCCCAGGCGATACTGTACGGAAACATAAACCATGTTGCCTTCCTGCGCCAGCCTGTTGCCCTCCATCAGATGGCTATTGCTGGCCTGATTATTGCCGCCGTGAATATAAACCAGTACAGGCAGATTCTTTTCCTGCGTATCCGGGCGCACAATATCCAACGTCAGCATGCCCTCCTGCCCGAGCACCTTTTTGCCGTTGTATTGGATATTCGCCGGTGCAGCCTTGGTGCAGTCCAAAATTCCCTTATGCTTTTTAGCCTGCTGCGCCTCACGCAAGCGGTCAGCGCCCGTCGGCTGCTGCGCATACGGAACACCCAGCCATTGTACTACCTGATGCTTGTCGTCATAAGCACCGGCAACAACACCCTGCTGGGTTTTTACTTCATTATTAAAATTGGCAGCCTCAGCAGCAGTTGTAAAAACGCTTGCCGTCAGCAGCGAAGCAAGCAGATATTGCATCTTTTTCATCTGTATCATTGACTCCCTCATAGAAATTTATTAAACACTTACTTCTCTATTATAAAGAAATGCTGCCCACTTGACAAGCTAAGGTACGAAAAAAGAGGCCGCCTTCTCAGCAGCCTCAAATAATTATTGTGATTGACTTTTTCAGATTACCCTAGTAGCGTAAAGAGCACACAGGGTTTTGGCATCATACAGCTCGCCGTCGGCAACCATCTGACGCAGCTCTGCGGGAGTAAAGGCCTGCACGCCGATGAATTCGTCCTCATCGGTATGTTGGGCAAACTTTTGCAGCCCGGATGCCTTATATAAATGAATAATCTCATCGGAAAATCCCGGCGTAGTCGCAATGCTGATCAGCTTCTCCCAATGCTCTGCGTCATAGCCTGTTTCCTCGCTCAGCTCACGCTTCGCGCATTCCGCAGGATCCTCCTCCGGACCATGGTCCAGCTTGCCTGCAGGAATTTCCCAAAGCAGAGTAGCAAGCGGATAACGGCACTGCTTTACCAGCACCACGCTTCCGTCAGACAACACCGGTACAATGGCCACTGCGCCCGGGTGACGGATATATTCGCGCGTTGTATCATTACCGTTCGGCAGCGTCACATGATCGCGCTGCACCTTCAGCAAACAGCCGCTGAAGACCTCCTCATTGCTTCCCGGTACATATATTTCATCTAAAGCCGCCTCATGAAATTTTTTCAGCATTATCTTACCTCATTTCTCCTGCAGTTGCTTTAACCTGCTTTTTATCTGCTCCGCACCCTGCAGCAGCTCGGTAGCACTTTCAAAGGCTGCCCTGCTGGCAGTTGCGCCTGCTGTCATACGCACCAGCTCCTGCAGTCTGCCGTTATAATCAAGCGTTGTCAGCTGCGTTACCGTACGTCCGTCAGCACTTTGCTTCTCAATATGAATATGATTATCCGCAAAGGCTGCAATCTGCGGCAGATGTGTAATACACAGCACCTGACCGACACTGGAAATAGCAGCAATTTTTTCCGCCATCTTCTGCGCCGTAACACCGCCGACACCGGTATCAATCTCATCGAATACCATCGTCGCAACATCGCCGCTGTTCATCAGCACAGTCTTAACCGCCAATGCAATACGGCTCAGCTCACCGCCGCTCGCTACCTTTTCCAGGTCATTCAGCGGCTCGCCCATATTCGCACTGAAAATAAATTTCAGATCATCACGTCCCAGCGGCATAAACTTATCCAGCTGACCGCACTTTATCTGCAGCACACCGTTAGGCATTGCCAAATCGCGGATATGCTGCGTAATGCGCTGCGCCAACGCCTGTGCGCTGGCCTCACGCAGCTTAGTAAGCACTGCGGCAGCACGTCCTAAACGCACAACCGCTTCCGCTACCGCCTTCTGTGCCTGCTCTAAGAGCTTTGCAATCTGCTGCAGCTGCTCCAGCTTTTCCTGCGTCTGCTGCAGATATTCCAATGCCGACTGCGTACTGCCACCGTACTTCTTCTGCAGGCGGTAAATAATATCAAGACGCTGCTGTACCTGCGCCGCACGCTCACCGTTAAACTCACTGCCTGCCATATATTCGCTCAGCTCCGTGCGGCAATCGTCCAAGCTAATCCAGGCACTGTCAGCACACTCTGCCAACGGCGCCAGACGGCTGTCGTAGCGTGCCGCATACTGCAGCTGGTCGCGCACTCGCGCCAGACGCGAAAGAATCGCGTCCTCCTCATCAAGCTGCTGATATGAGCTGTCCACAGCCTTCATAATGCGCTCACTGTTCTGCAGCAAACGTGCCTCCGCTTCCAGACCATCTTCCTCACCCGGCTTCAAGGCAGCGTCCGAAATCTCCTTGATTTCCCAAGCGTAACGGTCCAGCAGTAAATCCTGCTGCTCATTTTCCTGCTCCAAACTGCTCAAATGCTTTACTGCAGCAGTATACTCGCTGTAAAGCCGCTTATACTCCTGCAGTGCCTGCGCCAGCTGCGGACCGCCAAAAGCATCTGTCAGATGCAGCGGCGCATCCGGCTTCAGCAAGGCCTGGTTTTCGTGCTGGCCGTGAATATCAACCAAACGCGCACCGATAGCCTTCAGCACAGCCAAAGGCACCTGCACGCCGTTGATATAAGCACGGCTCTTGCCCGCAGCGCTAATCTGACGCTTAAGGAATAAATCCTCCTCCGGCTCCAGACCGTGCTCCGTCAGCAGCGCTTTAAGCTCCTGCTGCCCGCTCACGTCAAAAACAGCCTGCACCCACAGGCCATCCGTACCACTGCGCACGTAATCAGCAGAAGAACGCCCGCCAAGCACCATGCCAAAGGCATCAATCAGAATAGATTTGCCGGCACCGGTTTCACCTGTAAAAACATTGAAGCCGGGAGTAAAATCAGCATGAGCATCCTCTAACAATGCAAAATTGTGAACATGCAATGATTGCAGCATAATCCTTAGCCTCGCTTATCTGTAATCCTTGAAGCGTTCCAACAGGGTGATTACGGCTTCTTTGTTAGGCAGGGCGATGAAAACAGTGTCATCACCAGCAATGGAGCCAAGAATTTCCGGCCACTTCATATAGTCTACGGCAAAGGCAACAGCCTGCGCTGTGCCCGGCAGCGTGCGGATTACCACCATGCTGTCGGAAGCACGTACACTGACGATAGAATCGTTGAAGGTACGCTCCAGACGCTCCATGGTCAGCATCGAGCTGTGCTCCTTCGGATAAGCATAGTGATAATGTCCGTTGGCATCCGGCACCTTGACCAGCATCAGTTCCTTGATATCACGCGAAACCGTAGCCTGCGTAACATCAATGCCCTGATGACGTAAAGCGGAAGCCAAATCCTCCTGCGTTTCAATTTTATTGTTGTCAATAATCTCTTTAATTTTAGCGTGTCTGGTCATTTTCATAGTCAATCACCTCTAATAGCAAAATATTTCTATGTATCTATCCTGATGAAGTATACGGTGCCTTATCGTGTGCCGCCTATAAATTGCGCATTAATTTTTGTTGCCAAGTCTGATAATAATCGCGTCGCGTAAGTCTTACAAACTTCATCTCATAAGGCGATTTGGCGATATGCACACTGGTATCGTTAGGCACCTCGATAACATTTTCGCCGTCAGCCGAAAGCAGCATTTCCTCACTGCCGGGAATCGGCCTGAGCTCTATTGTTTCCGACATAGGAATAACAAGCGCTCTGTTCGTCAGCGAATGTGCGCAGACAGGAGTAATGACGCTGACATCAAGCTCCGGCATAACAAGCGGTCCGCCTGCTGAGAGAGAATATGCCGTAGAACCAGTTGCCGTTGCGATAATCAGACCATCTGCCGCATATTTACCGGATAAACGTCCGTTAATAAAAAGCATCATATGCGCCAGCTTGCTGAACATGCCCTTAGCCAGAACTAAATCGTTGAGCGCATGCGCCGTAGCAAGCAGCTTATCGCCGCAGATAACTCTGGCCTGCAGCAGACTGCGGCTTTCCAGCGTATAGTTGCCCTGTGCCAGACGGCTGATAGCCTTATACATACCCTGCAAATCAATCTCTGCCAAAAATCCCAGCTTGCCGAAGTTGATACCGAAGGCAGGCACATTGAGCGGTGCAAGGTGGCGCGCCATCTGTAGCAGTGTACCGTCACCGCCGAGGCTGACACCATAGTCCAGCGTTTTCAGCGTCTGCGGCTCACTTTTATTGTAGCTGCTTACGCCATACTGCTGCGCCACATCCACAGGCAACACCGGTTCAAGTCCCCAGTCCTTGCAGAGCTGAATAAATTCCGGCAGAGCAATGCAGACGTTTTCTTTACCAAGGTTGGGGAAAATCCCTAAACGTTTCTTTTGCATCTCATGCCTCTGTCTTTTCTGCTTTCTTATCTAAGTCGCCATGACTGCGGCCTACAAGCTGTGCTACCTGCTCGCTGCTTACGGCATCGTCATCACCCAGCGTCAGGTGCAGCAGATATTCAATATTGCCCTCCGGTCCCTTGATAGGAGAAAAATCCAATCCGGCAATGCCGAAGCCTTCACCCTTGGCGAAGCTGATGACGTTATTGATAACCTGCTCGTGCACGGCAGCATCACGCACAACGCCCTTCTTGCCGACATTTTCCTTGCCTGCTTCAAACTGCGGCTTGATTAAAGCCACTACAAAGCCTTCGGGCTTGAGGATTTTGTGTACCGCCGGCAAAATTTTATCCAGCGAAATAAAGGCTACATCGATAGTTGCAGCATCCACCTGCTCGGGCAGGCTGTCTGCTTCCAGATAACGCACGTTGGTGCGCTCCATGTTCACTACACGCTCATCGTTGCGCAACTTCCACGCCAGCTGACCGTAGCCTACGTCAATCGCATACACTTTCGCCGCACCGTTCTGCAGCGCGCAGTCGGTAAAACCGCCGGTAGAAGCACCGATATCGGCAACAACCTTACCTTCTACGCTGATGGGGAAAATCTGCAAAGCCTTCTCCAGCTTCAGACCGCCGCGGCTTACATAGGGCAGCTTGTTACCCAGCAGACGGATAGTAACCTCCGGTGCCACCGGTGTACCCGGTTTATCTATTTTCTGTTCATTGACCAATACCTGTCCTGCCATAACCGCCGCCTGCGCCTTGGCACGGCTTTCAAACATACCGCGGTTAACTAACAGAACATCAAGTCTTTCTTTTTTCACTCTTCTTCACCCTTTACAAATGCTGCAGCCTTGGCAGCAATGGTTGGCGTATCCAGTCCCAAATCACGGAACAGCAGTTTTTTGTCGCCATGCATTACAAATTCATCGGGAATGCCGAAGCAACGTACATCACACTGCTCCAGCAGTTTATTTTCATTAAGCTCCTCGAGAATTGCGCTGCCGACACCGCCTGCCAGTACGCCTTCTTCCAGAGTAATAATCTTGCCGTAGCTTTGCGCATGCTCACGCAAGAGTTCAACATCCAGCGGTTTGGCAAAACGCATATTCACAACACCTGCGCTGATTCCCTGCGCTTCCAGCAGCTCCGCTGCATCAAGAGCAGTCTGCACCATGCTGCCAATCGCCCAGAAGCAGACATCCTTGCCTGTACGCAGCACCTCTGCCTTACCAATCGGCAAATCCTGCCACTGTGTATCCAGCGCAACGCCCACACCGCTGCCGCGCGGATAGCGCACGGAAACAGGTCCGTCAAAATCCAGCGCTGTTTTCAGCATGTACTGCAGTTCATTCTCATCCTTCGGCGCCATAATGGTCATGTTGGGAATGCTACGCAGGTAAGCGTAGTCAAAAACGCCATGATGCGTATAGCCGTCATCACCGACAAGACCGGCACGGTCCAGACACAGCGTTACGTGCAGCTTCTGCATGCAGATATCGTGCATGATGGAGTCATAAGCACGCTGCATGAAGGTAGAATAAATTGCTGCCACAGGCTTCATTCCGGCAGCAGCCATACCTGCAGCCGCAGTAACCGCATGTTGCTCGGCAATACCTACGTCAAAGAAATGGTCCTTGTGCGCCTCGGCAAAAATATTCAAGCCGGTGCCGTCAGGCATCGCAGCAGTAATACCCACGATTTTATCGTCGGTATCAGCCAGCTTGCTCAAAGTTTTACCAAAAACCTCGGTATAGCTTACGGGTGCATTCGGATTAGTAATCTTTTTGCCGGTAGCAATATCAAAGGGGCCTGTACCGTGGAACTTATTGGGGCTTTCTTCCGCAGGCTTGTAGCCCTTGCCCTTTTTCGTCAGAACGTGTACCATAACCGGTCCGTCAATCTTTTTGGCAGCCTGCAGTACATCCAGCAGGCCATCCAGATCATGTCCGTCAACCGGTCCCAAATAAGTAAAGCCAAGCTCTTCAAAAATAGATGTCGGCACCATCAGGTACTTTACGCTGCCTTTCAGGCGGCGGATAGCCTTCAGCACATCACTGCCGAATTCCATATTTTTGAGCCAGCCCTCAATATCATTTTTAATTTTATTATAGGTTTCTCCTGTACGCAGCTGGTACAGATATTCACTCATCGCGCCCACGTTTTTGGAAATAGACATTTCGTTATCGTTGAGCACGACAATCATATTCTTATGCAGCATACCGGCGTTGTTCAGCGCTTCGAAAGCCATGCCGCCGGTCATGGAGCCGTCACCGATAACAGCTACGACATTATAGTCCTCGCCCTGCAAATCGCGGGCGCAGGCCATACCCAGCGCTGCGGAAATAGACGTACTGGAATGACCGGTACCGAAGGCATCGTGCTCGCTTTCGCTGCGCTTAGGGAAGCCGGAAAGACCGCCGTATTGGCGCAGCGTAGGAAATTGCTCCCTGCGTCCGGTAATAATTTTATGGATATAGGCCTGATGACCTACGTCGAAAATAATCTTATCTTCCGGTGTATTAAAAACCTTATGCAAGGCTAAAGTCAGCTCTACTACGCCCAGATTCGGCGCCAGATGGCCGCCGGTGTGCGAAATAACGCTGATTAAAAGCTGTCTGATTTCCTTAGCCAGCTGCTCCAGCTTCGGCACGGAAAGCTTTTTGACATCAGCCGGTGAATTAATTTTATCTAAAAATTTATTCTCTGCCATAATTACTTCTTTCTGTCAGTCATCAGGCGAGTAATTTCACGTAACGGCTCTGCATTCTCGCCAAACATTTCCAGACATTCCAAAGCCTCTGCCACAGTCTTTTCTGCCAGCTCGTGTGCTGCCTGCAGGCCGTACAGTGTTACATAAGTAGATTTGTGGTTCTTGGCATCGCTGCCTACCGGCTTGCCAAGCTCCTCCTCAGTACCTTCGACATCAAGGATATCGTCGGTAATCTGGAAGGCAAGTCCCAGCAAATCAGCAAATTTGGTAAGAGCCAAAAGCTGCTGGTCATTAGCGCCGGCCAGATGCGCACCGCCGCGGATGGCAGCAATAAAAAGCGCACCGGTCTTGCCCGCATGCAGTTTGCGTAGCTCATCCGGCGTAATCTTTTTGCCTTCAAATTCCAAATCAAGGCCCTGGCCGCCAACCATACCGAAGTTACCGGCACACATAGCCATTTCGCGTACAGTTTCGATCAAAACCTTAGGATCAACATTCTTCTGTTCAAGCATTACCTCAAATGCCAAAGTGAGCAGGCCGTCACCGGCAAGCACTGCCATAGCTTCACCAAAAACCTTATGATTGGTCAGACGGCCGCGACGATAATCATCATCATCCATGCACGGCAGGTCATCGTGAATCAGAGAATAGGTGTGAATCATTTCCAGACCGCAAGCCACAGGCAAATAATTGTAGCCCTTGCTGCCCACAGCCTCTGCCGCAGCCATCAGCAGAATCGGGCGGATACGTTTGCCGCCTGCCATAAGGCTGTATTCCATAGCTTCATCTACCTTGGAAATACCCTTTTTGGCAATTCTGTTCTTCAAATAGTTTTCTACCAATTTTTGCTGGTTAGCATAATAAGCTTTAAAATCCATTATTTTACCTCCAAATCCTGGAATGCTTCTAATTTATAGCCAGCGTCGTTACCGTCGGTAACAACGATTTTTTCAACCTCCTGCTTCACTGTTTCCAGTCTGCTGCTGCAGACGCGGCTCAGCTCCACACCATACTTAAAAACATCAAGCGCCTTATCCAAAGGCAGCTCGCCGCTTTCCAGAAGCTGTACCTGTGCTTCCAGCTCGCTCAAGGCATCTTCAAACTTAATGTTCTTTGCAATCTTTTTCGTTGCCATCCTTTACCGCCTTTCTACCTGCTGCACAACCGAGGTTATCACACCGTCTGCGACTGTTGTCAGCAGCTCGTCGCCCCATCTGAGGTCATCAACACTGCTTACCAGCGTATAATCGGATTTTTGGCTCACAGAATAGCCTCGTCCCAAAACAGCCAGCGGACTGAGGCTGTCCAGCCTTGCCGCCGCCAGCGCCAGCTTATGCTCATCCTGCTGCAGATGCAGCTCTAAGGCCTCACGCAGTCTGCGCGAAGCAGTATCAAGACGCTGCGCCTGGTCGGCAAAAAGCCTTTCCGGGTCACGCAACGCCCACGAATTAACTAAATTATCCAATCTGCGCTGCTGCTGCGTCAGCAATGCTGACAGCAGGCTGCGCGCACGCTGCTCCAGATAGGCAACGCGTTGCTTATAGCCTTCAACATCAGCCACCACCAGCTCCGCGGCCTGCGACGGTGTCGCAGCCCTCACATCGGCAGCAAAATCACACAGCGTAAAATCTGTTTCATGACCTACGGCGCTGACTACCGGGATTTTGGAGGCAGCCACCGCTTTTACAGTGATTTCCTCGTTAAAGGCCCACAAATCCTCGATAGAACCGCCGCCACGTCCCACAATCAGAACGTCTGCCAGCTTTTTGCGGTTAAAGAATTCTATAGCCGCGGCAATTTCCGCCGCAGCGCCCTCACCCTGCACCTTAACAGGATAAAGTAACAGCTTTATGCCCTGATTTCTCCTGCGTGACACTGTTATGACGTCACGCACAGCGGCACCTGCAGGAGAAGTAATAATTCCCACAGTGCGCGGATGCAGCGGCAGCTGCTGTTTACGCTCAGGCGCAAACAGGCCGGCACGCTCCAGCTTCTGCTTGAGCTTTTCGTAAGCCTGCATCAAATCGCCCACGCCCTGCTGCAGCAGTAAATCGGTATACAGCTGATAAACGCCGTCGCGTTCATAAACTGCCAAACGGCCTACGGCAACAACAGTATCGCCGTTCTGCGGCTGAAAGCGCAGGTTAACAGCCTTACTGCGGAACATTACGCATTTGAGTACCGCACCGGCATCCTTCAAAGTAAAATAGCAATGACCTGAAGGATAGCGCTTAAAATTAGAGATTTCACCGACAACCTGCAAATTTCGCAGCTCTGGCTCCTGCTCCAGTATATGCTTTATGAAATTATTTATTTCGCTTACCGAATAAACAGCTTCAGTCATTTTTCTTATGTAATCTCCAGGCAACAGCGGCACAGCCACTGGCATTATCACAGCTGAAGCGTCCTTCCGGCACCCACAGGCGCACACGGCGCTTCGCCAGCTTTTCTTCAACGTGTTTGCGGATGTACTTGTTGGAGCCGACGCCGCCAACCAAAATCACATCTCGCACACCATATGCCGCTGCACCGTTACGCAGCAGACGGGCAAAGGTTTCCGCCAGCGTATGCTCCACGCCCAAGGCCAGAGAGGCAGCATTTGCCCCCGCCTCCAACTTGCGCATAGCGGCAGTTGCAGGTCCCGATAAGCTCACATCCAACTTACGCACGGACACCGGCAGCTCCAGCGGCGCTTCCGCCTGTTCTGCAAGCTGCTCCAGCGCCGGACCTGTCGGAAACTGCAGTCCCAGCGCCACACCGATGCGGTCAACAAACTGACCGGCGTGCAAATCCAAACTGCCGCCAACCTGTGTCAGGTTGTAACGGCTGTCCTCACGGCGTTCGCACAGCAGCAAATCGGTAGTACCGCCGCTGGCATGCAGCAGCAAAAAGCGCTCTGCCTGCGGACCGCCTGCCGACCAAAGACCGGCCTCCAAGTGATTTTCCTGGTGGCTGATGACCTCCAACGGCACCTTATAGGCAGCTGCCAGGCTACGGGCAACGCTCATACCGGCAAGAAACGCCGGCATATAGGAGTCCGCAAGCGGACGCGGATAACCGCTGACACCAATTGCCGCCAAGGTGCAATCCTTATCGGCAAAGACCTCCTCAACCAAGCGCGGCAGATTGCGTGTATGCTGAAAAACCATCTCGGACTGCTGCAGGCCGCAGCGTCCCGGCTTAACGCTTAAAATCTGTCTGGCCTCGGCAAGCAGGCTGCCATCCTCCGCCAAAAGTGCGGCAGAGGTAGTATAACAGCTGGTATCAATGCCTAAATAAACCTTTTGGCTCATTTTCTTGCCAGCTTACCTAAAACACCGTTAATAAAGCGCGGAGATTCTTCGGTTCCATAAGCCTTGGCAATCTCCACTGCCTCATTGATAGCAACACCTGCAGCCAGGGCAGGCTTTTCATGGCGCATTTCAAAAACTGCTACGCGCAGGATATTTCTGTCGGTAGCAGGCATACGCTCTACTGTCCAGTCGGTTGCACAGCTGTTCAAAGTCGCATCAATAGCTTCTTTGTTTTCTACAACACCGTTAACAAGCACCATAGAATACTTCTTAACATAGTTTCTGGCACTTGCTGCCCCCAGCTCCTTATGCTGGTCCAAAGCCTTGTCTACCGCAGCCTCCGGATGCAGCTCCTCGTGCTCATCTAAAGCTGCGTCAACAGCCTGTTCTACCTCATTACCGGTAAAGTCTATTTGGAATAATGCCTGTAAGGCAACCTCTCTTGCAAGTCTACGAATCATTTGCACACTCTCCTTGTATAAAAATTTTAATAAATATCTTGTATGATGATGGATTCAGGTATTTTGACGAAGCAGGCAGTTAGTGCCTTATCTTTCGCCACTACCACTGTTATCTGTGGTATCCTGGCGGCAACAACCTATCCAACCACTCCAGCAAATCCTCTTTCTTATCCAGCTTGTTGCCGATAAAAAAGCCCAAGCCGATGCAGATCATCAGAAACAGTGCCTGAAAAAATCCCAGCCACAGCACAACCACGCCGATAAACAGGCCAAACACCGAGCAAAGCAGACGGCCGCGATAATTATTCCAGATATCATTAAGAATATCGTTAAACATAGCTTCTGCCTCCTATTCTTCCTTTGCTTTAATCTGTTTGAAGAACAGCTCTATTTCCTTAACCTCAATGCCGGTAACCTTTTTGATGGTTTCACGGACGTTGGTCTTAATCTCACCGGAGGTTTCCGGAATATTTATGCCGGGTTCAATCGAAGCATTAATGCGCACATCAATGCATTGATCCTCCAGCTTCACAATAACCTTTACATGATGGATGCCGTATATTTCCTGTGACAGAACAGCAATATAATCCTCCAATGCGCCCTTGCCTACAAGCACCTTGCCCTTATCGCTGTCACTCAGCTTCAGCGAGCTTACGCCCGTCAGTCCCAGGCCGGTAATCAGCAGGCGTACGCTCACCAGTAGCATAATCACGCCGCCGACAGCATAAACCCAGTTGCCCGGAATATGGCTGATAAACGCTACCATACCGGTATCAGAGAAAACGCCAAGACTGCACAGCAGCGTCAGCACTGAAGCTACCGTCATCAATATCGTATACAGCGTCAGGATAATTCTATCCGCAATACCCATAACAGTTAATCCTCCTCTAAAAACTTCCTATGCTTTTCATCCATATCTTCCTCCGGTGGCAACTCAAAATCATGGTTATCATGGAGATTAACCAGCTGCTGCTCAAAGGAATTGGCCTCCGTTGCTTCCGCACGCTTAGCCTGCGCCTGCAAAATCTCTGCCATATCTACATCAGATGAGCTTTCCTTTTCCAGCTCGCTTTCACGCCTCTTGGCTACACCTTCAACATTGACATCGACAAACTGCACCTCGTAACCTGTCATCGCCTCAATAGCATCTTTAACCTTTTCCTGTACCTCCAAAGCAATCTCCGGAATGCAGCAGCCGTATTCAATAACAATATACACACTGGCATTTACCGTCTTGCCTTCAAAATGCAAATGTACGCCCTTAGAAGCGTTCTCCTTGCCCAAGAAGCGGTTAATGCCATCTGTCAGGCCACCGCTCATGCCGACAACTCCCGGCACCTCCTGCGCCGCCAAACTGGCAACGATACAGATAACCTCGTCGGCAATACGGATATCACCATATTCTTCCTTGTCCTGTGTTTCCGCTGCTTCGGCAGCAGCTTCAGCGGCTTCTGCAGCCTTGGCCCTGATAGTGTCCTTTATATTTTTTTCTTCCATATCCGGCACCTCCTGCTCGCTTACGTGCCGGCAAAAGCGCGACAGCGTAATGAAGACAGTTATACATTATTATCTTCTTATTATAACACATTTTATACAATCCGTATGCATAAAATGTATAAAAAATAAGTGCTTAGCCTACATATGATTGATTCCGCTTTTCGCTTACAGTACATGAGCAATACAAGGGAACGCAATACTTCACATATCATATGCAACGCAAAAAGACCACTCCGCAGAGTGGTCTCTAAGCTCAATTTAAACTTACAATTACAGCGCTGCTTTAACCTTTGCAACCAGGTTTTCAACAGTAAAGCCGTATTTTTCCATCATTACATCGCCGGGTGCGGAAGCGCCGAAGGTGGTAATGCCCAGAACATTCTTTTCAGTGCCGGTGTAACGGCTCCAACCGTAAGGAACGCCTGCTTCAACAGCAAATTTGGTTACGCCTGCAGGCAGAACACTTTCCTTGTACTCATCGCTTTGAGCATCAAAAGCATCCCAGCAAGGCATAGATACAACGCTAACGTCAATGCCCTCTTCTGCCAGCTTAGCTTGTGCAGCCAGTGCCAGATGTACTTCACTGCCGGTACCGATCAGAACAGCCTTAGCCTCGTTCTTAGCCGGACTCAGTACATAAGCTCCCTTATGAGCGTTTTCATGGATTGTTGCTGCATAGTCATGCAGTACAGTCAGCTTTTGACGGCTCAGCAGCAGGCAGGTCGGTTTATGCTTGTTCAGGCAAGCCTGTTGCCATGCGGTAGCAGTTTCCAGAGCGTCAGCCGGACGGATAACGCTTACGTTCGGAATCAGACGCAGAGCCATAGTGGTTTCGATCGGCTGATGAGTAGGACCGTCTTCGCCCAGTGCAATGCTATCGTGAGTCAGTACGAATACAGACTGAATTCCCATGAGTGCAGCCATACGGATGGTAGGACGCAGGAAGTCAGCGAATACCAGGAAGGTGCCGCCGAAGGGAATGAAACCGCCATGCAGGGAAATGCCGTTCAAAACGGTACCCATAGCGTGTTCACGAACGCCAAAGTGAATGTTACGGCCGGTTCTGTCCAGCTTGGAGAAGTAACCGCCGGTTTTCATGATAGTTTTGTTGGACGGTCCAAGGTCAGCACTGCCGCCAACCAGCTCAGGCAGCTGTGCAGCCAGAACTTGGATAATATCGCCGCTTGCTTCGCGGGTAGCGTTCTTAACGGTATCCTTGAAGATTGCTTCCAGAGCAGTCAGGTTAACCATGGAGTTGCCGGCAATGCGGTCTTCCAGTTCTTTAGCCAGCTCAGGATATACCATCTTATAGTCATCCATCAAAGCATTCCAGGCAGCCTCATTTGCAGCGCAGCCATCCAGCTTAGCAGCAAAATGTTCTTTAACCTCAGCAGGTACATAGAACATTTCCTGCGGCCAGCCAGCTTTTTCTTTGGTAGCTGCCAATGCTTCACCACCCAGCGGCTCGCCATGGCAGGACGGGCTGTCCTGTTTCGGGCTGCCGAAGCCGATGTGAGTACGTACAATAATCAGAGAAGGATGCATAGTATCAGCCTTAGCTTCTTCGATAGCTGCCTGCATAGCGTCAACATCCTCGCTGCTTTCTACGCGCAGAACCTGCCAGCCATAAGCCTTGAAGCGAGCTTCAACATCCTCAGTGAAGGCAATATCGGTGCTGCCTTCGATAGTAATCTTGTTGTCATCATATAAGTAAATCAGTTTGCCCAAGCCAAGGGTACCTGCCAGAGAAGCAGCCTCGCAGGAAACGCCCTCCATCAGGTCGCCGTCAGAGGTCAGACCAAAGGTATAGTGATCAACAACCGGGAAATCGGGTTTGTTGTACTTTGCACCCAGCATAGCTTCGGCAATAGCAAAGCCAACGCCCATAGCAAAGCCGTGGCCCAGAGGACCGGTAGAAACGTCAACGCCAGGAGTCAAGCCGAATTCCGGATGGCCCGGAGTCTTGCTGCCCCATTGACGGAAGTTTTTCAGCTCATCCAGGGACAGGTCATAGCCTGCCAGGTGCAGCATTGCATACAGCAAAGCGCTGCCATGACCCGGAGAAAGGATGAAACGGTCGCGGTTGAACCATTGCGGGTCAGCCGGGTTATAATTCATAAAGCGGTCCCAAATGGTGTACATCAAAGGAGCGGTACCCAAAGGGAAGCCAGGATGGCCGGATTTAGCCTTTTCTACCTGGTCTGCTGCCAAAAAGCGAAGAGTGTTTACACATGCCTGATCAATTTTCTGCATCGAGAAAACCTCCATTTTTCCAAAATTATCTAAACTAATTATATCATATTTCCCTATATTGTCTACACTTTTTCGTTAAAATTGTAAACTATTTACACTTTTAACAGAATCTCCAAGTGAAGATAATCGTATGATATTATTATTTGCCTGTGCTGCCGAAGCCGCCGCCACGGACTGCTTTTGCTACCTTATCATCATCATCCACCGTCAGGTAATTGTAAAAAATACCTTGGGCAATGCGCTCACCCTGCGGAATCGTAACAGCCTCGGTACCCATATTCATCAAAGCCACCATAATGTGACCTTCGTTATCAGCATTATTATAATAATCGGCATCAATAATACCAACATTATTCACCAGCATCAGATGCTTCTTTACCGCCATGCTGCTGCGGATATGCAGGCCCAAGAACTCGCCTGTCTGCATATAAGCCTTCACACCTGTAGGCACCAGCACCAGCTTACCCGGCTCCAGTACAACCTCTTCGGCAGCGCTGATGTCATAACCGGCGCTGAACTGTGTCTTGCGCTCCGGCATCGGGAACTCAACATCCATATATCTGGCAACCTTTTCAAAACCACGTGTTTTCATTAGTAAACCTCCTATTCAATAACCCCCTTCCGTCTCGCTATGCTCGACACCTTCCCCAAGGGGCAGGCAAGAGGGTTCCTAAAAAACCATGCATGAGTAAGTGGTATATCGTGCAGCGAATAAAAATTTTAGCAAATAAGTGTCTGGAAGCATAGAAGTGTCGCAGCTGTTTGAGCGCTATGCCTTACTTATATAGAAATTACTTTTTGCATAGCGCGAGTTTTGCGGCACTTCGTCCTGCTTCCACACGAAATTTGCGTTATGTCCTGCGGACATGGGAAAATTTTTTCTGAGCGGAAGGATATATCACTTACGATACATATAACACCACATTACAATTTACAAAAAAGAGCTGTCACAAATGCGACAGCTCTTTTAAATTCACAAATTATTTTTGTACGCTCTTCATCAGAACAGCCTTGCGGGACAGGTTAATGCGGCCCTTGTTGTCGATTTCGGTAACCTTAACAACAATTTCATCGCCAACACTTACAACATCCTCAACCTTTTCTACATGCTCGGTAGACAGCTGGGAAATATGTACCAGACCTTCCTTGCCCGGCAGAATTTCAACGAAAGCACCAAAGTTCATCAGACGGGTAACCTTACCGGTATAAACCTTGCCAACCTCAGCTTCGGCAGTAATGCCTTCGATCATCTCGATAGCTTTATTAGCAGCCTCGGTGTTAACAGCAGCAATAAATACGCGACCGGTATCATCGATATCAATCTTAGCGCCGGTTTCGTCAACAATCTTCTTGATCATCTTGCCGCCAGGTCCGATAACCTTAGCAATCTTATCAGGATCTACATGGATAGTAGTAATCTTCGGAGCATATTTGGACAGCTCTTTGCGCGGTTCGCTGATGCATTCCATCATTTTGCCCATGATGAATTCACGGCCGCGTTTAGCCTGTGCCAGAGCCTGGGTGAAGATATCCTTGTTGATACCGTCAATCTTAATATCCATCTGGATAGCAGTAATACCTTTTTCGGTACCTGCAACCTTGAAGTCCATATCGCCCAGAGCATCCTCCAGACCTTGGATATCAGTCAAAATAGTGAAGTATTCGCCATCCTTAACAAGGCCCATAGCAACGCCGGCAACAGGAGCCTTAATAGGAACGCCTGCATCCATCAGGGACAGTGTGCTTGCGCAAACAGAGCCCATGGAGGAGGAACCGTTGGATTCCAAAACCTCGGATACCAGACGGATTGCATACGGGAACTCCTCTTCGGAAGGAATAACCGGACGCAAAGCACGCTCAGCCAGAGCACCATGACCGATTTCACGACGGCCGGGGCTACGCAACGGTTTAGTTTCGCCTACGCTGTACGGCGGGAAGTTGTAGTGATGGATATAACGCTTGGTTTCCTCAGCGCCAAGACCATCAAGAATCTGTGCTTCACGCAGCGGAGCCAAAGCCAGAACGTTCAAAATCTGAGTCTGACCACGGGTGAACAGAGAGCTGCCATGCGGACGAGCCAGCAGGCCAACCTCGCAGCTTACCGGACGTACTTCGTCTAATTGACGGCCGTCAGGACGAATCTTATCTACAGAGATAGTGCGGCGAACGATTTTCTTAACCAGCTTTTGGGTGATGTAAGCAACGTCTTTAGCATTATCAGGATATTTCTCCAGGAATACTTCAGCGATTTCAGCTTTAACCTTAGCAACGTTTTCTTCGCGCTCCAGCTTGTTAGCATCCATCAGAGCATCTTTGAGTTTTTGAGCACCATATTCTTCGATTTCCGCAGCCATTTCTTCAGGCGGAGCGTAGAACGGAACTTCCATTTTCTCTTTGCCGATTTCAGCAACGATTTTCTCCTGGAACTCAACGAGTTGTTTGATTACGCCATGACCGAACCAGATAGCATCCAGCATGGTTTCTTCGGAAACTTCGTTAGCACCTGCTTCTACCATCAGGATAGCGTCTTTGGTGCCGGCAACAGCCAGGTTCAGTTGGCTGATTTTAGCCTGTTCAACAGTCGGGTTGATGATGAATTCACCATCAATCAGGCCTACGCGCACACCGGCGATAGGACCTTCGAACGGAATATCGGAAATAGACAAAGCGCAGGATGCACCGATCATAGCGGGCATATCCGGAGCATTGTCGGGATCAACGGAAACAGCAGTAGCAACGATTTGTACATCGTTGTGGTAGCCTTCCGGGAACATCGGGCGAATCGGACGGTCAATCAGACGGCTGGTCAGGATAGCCTGCTCAGACGGACGGCCTTCGCGTTTAATAAAGCCACCGGGGATTTTACCTACGGCGTACATTTTTTCTTCAAAATCAACAGTCAAAGGGAAGAAGTCTACACCCTCACGCGGGGTCTTGGTGCCGGTAACGGCAACTACTACGGCGGTATCGCCATAACGAACTAATACAGCGCCATTAGCTTGTTTTGCAATCTTGCCGGCTTCAATAGTAAGAGTTCTGCCGCCAAGATCCATGCTGTAACTATGCATATCTTATGCCTCCTATTCTTTTCACACATTGTGTACCTGCATATTATTCGCCGTCAATCAGAAAAATCCTCTATATTTTTACGGCTTTTTAAAAATTTTTTTGAAAAAATTTCTACAACAGACAAAAACAGCCGGCAGCTCTGCCCAAGGTAACACTGCCGGCCGTCAGAAATACATTTTTACGCTATTAAAAGCCCATAAAAAGACGCATAATAAACAAAACTATTGCGCCGACAGCGGCAAAGACAATAAACGTCGGCAGCAAAAAGAAGATAACTGCCACAATGCCGCACAAAATCAGAAAAGTAATCAGAATGCCGCTGCCGCAGCCAAAGGTATGTACCTTGATATTCGGCGGCACCTGCTGCTGTCTTTCATTATAAGCATCAGCACCGCTGTCATATACAGCGCCTTCCCTGGCACTTTTGTTTTCCTCTGTGCCTGCGCTCTCGTCTATCGTCACGCCCTCAAAGGTATCGCGCTCCTCCGGACTGAGCACCTGCGCATCAATCTTGAACTGATAATGGCAGTACGGACATTCCACTGTGCCGGGAGCAACCTCGTGGCCGCAAAAATCACACTTCATATTCTGGTGCCTCCTCTCACTGCAGCAGCATCAGCAGCAAACCCTCTTCGTTAACATAACGCGGGTCATGTGCCTCCAGCTGCAAGGTTTCATTTAGCATATCTATCATCTGCTTCAGCTTTGCATGGTCGGTAGCACGGCACATAGCAAAAACCTGCTTTTCCGTAAAGGTATAAACATCATTCAGCTTAACAAAGCAGTACATAACCGCTGCCGTCCAATGCTCAAAATCAGCGTCTGTATTATCAGGCAAAGCATTGCCACGAAGCATAAAATCGCTCCACATGGTACGCATCAGCTGTATATCATAGGCAGAAAAAAGGCCTGTTCCTCTAAGAGATTCCAGCATTGCCGAGGTCTTGTCCTCAAGCAGCGCCGCAGGCTGATAATCACTTATCTGCGTACTGAAATTAAAGCCCTCCATACGCACATAGATTGCATACAAAACAGAAACATGGCGTACGAACATCGGATTACGGTTGATGAACTCCTCCCAGCTCATCTCGCCGCTTTGGCGCACGGCAAACCAGTCCTTCGCCGCACTGACAACCTCGAAAAAGCGCTTACGCGAGGTCTGCGACATCACCAGTCCGCGCAGGAAGTTCATCACCATAGTATTTTCATAAAAAATATGGCCCATGAAAATATAGCCTTCTGTGTCAATATTATCATCTACCGGCAGCATCAGCGTATATTTTTCATTGGTGAAAATATTTCTGCAGACATACATTCCCTCCTCCGTGCGTCTTTGCACATCAAAGAGAACCAGCTTTGCCTTAATCAGCTCATTCAAAATATCAACGGACGTGTCCATATCAGAAGCATCACGGCAAATTACATCACGGTAATGCTGCAGAGGCGTTTTGTCATCTTCAAGCAGACGATAATCAAAAAGAAAATAATCCCAAAAGGTCTGTGAATATTCCTCCGTGCCCGGCTTTTCCTGAACTGTACCGTTCTGAAAAATACCGCCGAAGAGAAAATCGGCCCGTTCCAAATCGCGACGGAATTGCTTCTGCGTATAGTAGCTTTGCACATCATCCAACAGATTCTGCATTCTCTCGCCGATGTTCAAGTACACCTTCGTCGGCAAATCCGGTGTAGAATACAGATTGTAACGATCATGCCCAGGCAAAAAGCTGCCATCCTTGCCGACAATCTGCAGTTTTCCGTCAGCCAACAGCTTGGCTTTGGCTTCGGCAGGCGCATTATCACGGGTAATAATGCGTTTCTTTTTCATATATGCATAAAACTCCTGCATAACATCCAGGAAATGTGCGATGTTGCTCTCCGTTGCCGGGAAGCCGGAAACATTGCGGCAGCACCAGCCTACGCAGTCAATAAAATCCTCACGCGACATATCCCCGAGAAAGTTCTCGGAATTGCCAAGGTAAATACAAAGAATCGTAATATAATCCCAAATCTTGACCAGCTCGCCGTCTTTGGCTCCCTGCCATGTTTTATAGCGCAGGAAATCCTCAGCACAGGCTTGCTGCAATACCGAATTCCATTCTTCATCCTGTGTATAAAATTCTTCTATCAAATCGAAAACATTAGTCATTTTTTCTCCATTCTCTGACGTATTATGGAGATATTATACCACACTTTTGTGGCTAATTTATGTTTTTTTGCGTCAGCTGTGCCGCCAGATAGATATCCTGCAGCGGCACCCCCTGCTCCTGCGCCAGTTTGGCAGCGCTGTCATATTCCACATAACAGCGTTCGCCGCTGTCCAGCAGGCAGCGCTTCACCGCTACATCACCGTAAGCAGTGTGCACCACATCCCTGCGACGCGGCAGCACAGTGCGTTCCATGCGCGCACGACGGATACCGATGGTTGTCGTTTCCGCAAAAATCAGCGCTTCCAGCTTCGCTCTGTCCTCCTCGCGGCAGATAACAGTAAGCTCCCACGCCGGACGGCTCTTCTTCATAAACACCGGCTGATAATGAGCATCCAGCGCTCCTGCCGCCAGCAGTCGCTCCAGCGTGTAGCCCAAAAACTCGCCGCTACAGTCATCAATATCAGACCGCAATTGGCAGATGCAATCTGTCTGCAAAGCGTTACTGTTTACAGAGTTTTTTTTTTGCGCATTATCCTCAATCATCAGCGCACGCAAAATGCTGGGACGCTCATACTGACGCTTGCCTGCTCCCAGACCGATACCCAGAATCTTAAAGCTCTGCGGCAACTCGTCCGTAGTCATCAGCGCAGCAGCGGCAGCAGCACCGGTCGGTGTAACGAACTCGCCCTGCACCGGCAGCAAGCGTACATTAAAGCCAAAGCGCTGCATAATATTGGCCGTTGCAGGAACAGGCACCGGCAGCACGCCATGCTGGCAGCGGACAGTACCGCGGCCCTCGCACAGCTCCGGCACAATTACGTTTTCAACACCAAGACTGTCGGCACACACAGCAATCGCCACAATATCAACGATGGAATCAATCGCGCCAACCTCATGGAAATGCACTGCATTCTTCTCCACAGCATGCGCCTTTGCCTCAGCATCCGCAATAATATCAAAAATCTTCAGCGCCAATTCCTTGGCTGCAGCACTCATATCCGTAGCATCAATAATCGCAATAACCTCCTGCAGACCGCGGTGCTCATGGTGATGATGATGCTCATGCGGCACATGGCTGTGCTCATGTTCATGGTCGTGGTCATGATGATGTTCGTGTTCGTGCTCATGCTCGTGGTCATGATGATGTTCGTGCTCATGGCTATGCACTACAGCATCGCCGTTGCCATGCAAAAAGGCCATATCGTGGTCATGGTTAGCATGCTCCTCGTCCAAAATAACATCAAAATCGCAGCAGTCAACGCCTGCTTTAGACACTCTGCTGATTTTATACTCAAAGCCCTTCGCAGGAATACTCTGCAGAGCCTTATCAAGCGCCTCCTTATCCGCGCCTAAATCCAAAAGTGCTGCTACCAGCATATCGCCGCTGATGCCGGCATTACATTCTAAATATAAGCTTTTCATAATCTTCCTCCTAATCTGGAGCCTGCATACTTGTAGCAGGCTAATGATAAAATTCGCTATAAGTACAAATTAATCCTGCTTTAAAGTTTCATTCATGCTGCCTGTACGATAGCCCTGCAAATCAAGTGCAACATAAGCAAAGCCTGCAGCCTTCAATCCTTTGTAAATTGTACTGCGCATCGGCTCCGCCACTGCCAGCTCCAGCTGCTCGGGCAACAGCTCAACACGCGCCAAACTGCCATGCACACGCACACGGAACTGCTTAAAGCCCAGCTCCCACAAAAGCTGCTCCGCCTTATCCACTGCCGCCAGCTTCTCCGCTGTAATACGCTCACCGTAAACAAAGCGCGAAGCAAGACAAGCAAATGACGGCTTATCCCAAGTCGGCAGCTGCAGCTTATGCGACAGCAGGCGGATTTCCTTCTTCGTCAGCTCTACAGTGCGCAGTGGGCTCTGCACCTTCAGCTCCGCCAAAGCCCTCAGACCGGGGCGGTAATCGCCCAAATCATCCATATTCGAGCCTTCGCAAAGCACAGCACCGTTTTCCTGTGCAATGCGCAAGAAATTACTGAACAGCGTTTTTTTGCAGATATAGCAGCGGTCCGGCGGATTTTCGGCAAACCCCGGCACCTGCAGCTCATCAAAATCAAAGTAAAGATGACGGATTCCCTGCTTCCGACAGAACTCCTCTGCCTCTGCTATATCACGCTGCGGCACAACGCCGGAACGCGCCGTCACCGCAAGCGCCTTATCGCCCAAAGTCAAATGCGCCGCCTGCAGCAAAAACGTCGAATCAACGCCACCGCTGAACGCAACCAGCACACTGCCCAAGCGCCGCAGCTCCTGCTGCAGCACAGCAAACTTGGCTTCCGCCTGCATTTCTAAATCTGTATCTTTTGGCATAATAGTTCTCCCTCATAAAAAATTAAAGACATGGCTTGCGTTTCCCCCTTCCGCCTCACTACGTTCGGCACCTTCCCCAAGGGGCAGGCAAGAAAGGTTAAACAAGCAATTAATATATCGCAGTGAAAACATAAAAATTTTAGGGAATGAGTGTCTGGAACCATATGCGGGCACATCCAAGAAGCGAATCCGTAGGACGATGCTGATTGGCTTATGCGCGCCATGCGATAGTGTCCCAAGAAGCAAGCTCAAAGAGCGCAGCTGATTGGCTTGACACGAACCGTTAAGTGTCGCAACTGTTTGAGCGATAAGCTTACTACTGTAGCAGAATCTCTTAGCATAGCGCGAGTTTTGCGGCACTTCGTCCTGGTTCCACACGAAATTACCGTCCGCAAATCGCTTCTTCATATTTAGCATCAAACATACAACTCAGTAAGCGATTCGCGGGAAAATTTTTCGTTGCAACGCGATATATAAATTGCGACGCTTACAGTCCCCTCTCCGTCATCGCTTCGCGATGCCACCTCTCCCCTAGGAGAGGCAAGAAGTCTGGCAGAAAACCATGACAAGCAATTAATATGTCGTGTAAGGAATAGCAATTTTAGCAAATGAGTGCCTGGAACCATAGAAGCAAGGGTACGTAACATTCTCTTACCATATAACAAATTTTACCGAAGCTTCGTCCTGGTTCCGCACGAAATTTGCGTTATGCCCTAAGGCATAGGAAAATTGCTACTGAATGGAACGATATTTAATTGCGACGCACACGCCAACTCATTTACACGCCAGCCTGTTAATCTGCGTCGCAATAATCCCCGCGCCATATCCATTATCAATATTCACAACCGAAACGCAGTTAGCGCAGGAATTAATCATCGTCAGCAGCGCACTCAGCCCATGAAAGCTCGCACCGTATCCGACAGAAGTCGGCACCGCAATCACCGGATTACGCACAAGGCCGCCGATAACACTCGCCAGCGCACCCTCCATACCTGCAGCCGTCACAACGCAGTTAGCCTGCTGCAGTAAATCCACCTTATCCAAAAGACGGTGAATACCGCTCACGCCAACATCGTAAAGACGCTCCACATGCGTCCCGAAAAATTCAGCCGTCTGCGCCGCCTCCTCCGCCACCGGAATATCAGCAGTACCCGCAGTACAAACAACAACGCAGCCACAGCGCACCTTATCCGGGCGCTCCTGCTTCAGCGTCCGCGCCACTGGGTCATAAACAATATCAGGCAAACGTCGCCGCACAAGCTCGTACTGCTCCGGCGTCGCCCGTGTGCCGAACACCTCGCCCTGCTCCGCCAAAAGACGCTCAAAAATATCCGCCAGATACGCATCTGGCTTACCGCTGCAATAAACAACCTCCGCAAAGCCGGTACGCTGCTCACGCGAAGTATCAAGACGCGCATAATTTAAATTCTCATACGCCTTGCGATTAAAATAACTCTCCGCCTCAGCCACCGACAGCTTGCCGCTGCGCACCTGTTCAAGTACACTCCTGGAGTCCACTTTATACCTCCTTTTATGACAAAGACTTAGTCCGCTGTTCGGCAGACTAAGTCTTGCATATATAAATATTAAATTTCGATTTTATTATAGCGAAAACATACCTGCAACGCAAATATTCTTCACATCAAGTTACACCAGGTTCTTCACAACCGCCAGCTCCATCTTGTCCGCAGGAATAACCTCGGAATGGAGCACAGGCAGGTTCTCCAGCGCCAGCATACGCGGCGGAATCTCCGCGCCGGTATCGGCATGCAGCTTTTGCAGCAGCTCAAAAGGATTGCTGCTCTGCGGCTGAGCATCATCAAGTGCTGCCAGCACACTGTCGGCAAACTTATACGGACTTGCGGTAGACAGCACCACGGTATAGGTTTCATCACTGGTCAGGAAGCGATATTTTTCCATCGCACGCCAGGCAACGGCAGTATGCGTATCCATCAGATAATGGTAATCATTATAAATACGGCCGATAGCCTCCTTCGTTTCCAGCTCATCAACCCAGGCACCGAAGAATTGGCTTTGAATCTGCTTCAGATCATCGCTGTCAATCTCATAATGACCTTCGGTATTCAAACGCTTCATATAATCTGCCACACGCGCAGCATCATGCTCCGTCACACTGTAAAGCAGGCGCTCCAGATTACTGGAAACAAGAATATCCATAGAAGGAGAAACAGTTTTAAAGAACTCACGGCGTCTGTCATAAACACCGGTATTGATAAAATCAGTCAGCACGTTATTGCTGTTGGATGCACACAGCAGTCTGTCAATCGGCAAGCCCATCAGCTTAGCATAATAGCCTGCCAGAATATCACCGAAGTTGCCGGTAGGAACAACAAAATTAATCGGGTCACCGGCAGTAATCTTACCTGCCTTAACAGCATCTACATAAGCGCTGAAGTAGTAAACAATCTGCGGCACCAGACGGCCCCAGTTAATAGAATTGGCAGAAGAGAAGGTGTAGCCCTTTTTCGCCAGCTCATCACTGAGCGCAGTATTACCGAAAATTTCCTTCACACCGCGCTGAGCATCATCAAAATTACCCTCAATACCAAAAACCTTAACATTTTTGCCTGCCTGGGTAATCATCTGCTGCTTTTGGATATCACTCACACCCTCGCTGGGGTAGAAAACGATAATCTGCGTACCCGGAACATCAGCAAAGCCTTCCAAAGCAGCCTTGCCGGTATCACCGGATGTAGCAACCAAAATAACAACCTTATTCGTTTCACCGGTCTTTTGCATCGAACGTGTCAAAAGATGCGGCAAAAGCTGCAGTGCCATATCCTTAAAAGCAGACGTCGGGCCATGCCACAGCTCCAGCACACCGGTGTTATCATTTACCTGTACCAAAGGCACAGGATTATCACCGAATTTTTCCGGCGCATAGGCAGCATTTACACATTCGCGCAGCTCGTCCTCGCTGAAATCAGTAAGATACTGCAGCAGAACATCAACAGCACGCTCCGTATAAGGCTTGCGCTCCATCGCCTTTATATCAACCATACGCATCGCAGGAATATTCTGCGGTACAAACAATCCTCCATCCGCTGCCAAGCCACGGGTTATCGCGTGTGCAGCGGAAAACAAATCAGTTTTCCCTCTTGTACTAACATATAACATATATTCAACCTACTTTCTTCTTTAAATTTTGACGTCATACTGCCGTCAGCGTTAATAATACGCCTTCAGGCCAGCACAGTCGTATTTCTTTCAAACACAATTGTGCAAATAGGTTATCAAGACTATAATAGCATATTTTATAGGAAGGAACAAGAGTTACTCTGCAAAAATCAGCGGTGCCACCGTTGCAGCCGTAGCACGCTGCAAATCAGCAGGCGCTGCAATAATCTGCATACCGCGCTGACCGGCGCTGATTGCAATCTCCGGCCAGTTATTGCTGGTTTCATCCATATATACAGGATAGTTCTTTTTAGCGCCCAAGGGTGAACAGCCGCCGCGGATATAGCCTGTGAGCGGCAGAACCTCCTTCAGATGTACCAGCTCGGCACGCTTATTGCCGCTGGCTCTGGCCAACGCCTTTAAATCAAGCTCGCCGTCACCGGGAATCACCGCAAACATAATGCCGTTCTTGTCACCGCGTACTACCAGTGTTTTGAATACCTGTGATGCAGGCATGCCAACCTCTGCGGCAACATGCACAGCATCCAGATGCTCCTCGTCTACCGGATATTCCATAATACGGTATTCTATCTTCAGCTCATCCAGACGGCGGGCTGCATTAGTTTTTTTGTTATGTTTCATCAGGAAAAACCCCCTCTAAGCTAGAGAAATTACTTCATCTCTGTTATAATAGCACTATAGTAATGTAAAATGCAAATAAAATTGTGAGGACAATAAATTGAAGCTGAAAATTATCTGCGGACAGCTGGAAATTACTCCCGGCCGTCCTGATGTAAACTATAAGAAAATCATTGACGCTATTGAAAAAGCACACAGCCTTGAGGCCGATATCCTGCTTCTGCCCGAAATGGCACTGCCGGGTTATCTTATCGGCGACATTTGGGAGCAGCAGACCTTTTTGGATGACTGCGCCTATTATGCCGAAAAAATCGTCGCTGCCACCGAAAATATCTGCGTTATCTTCGGCAGCGTTGCCACCGAACCAGGCAAGCTCAACGAGGACGGACGCGTGCGCAAATACAACGCCGCCTTTGCCTGCCAAAACGGTAAGCTGCTCGACGGTTATCAGGGACGCAGCTTCTTCATCAAGAATTCGCTGCCCAACTACCGCGAATTTGATGACTGCCGTCATTTTTACAGCCTGCAGAAGCTTTGCGCCGAAGAAGGTGCAAGTGTCAGTGAAGCGCTGCAGCCGCTGAAAATCATCATCCGCGGCACAAGCCTGCGCATCGCCGTCATGCTGTGCGAGGACGGCTGGACGGAAAACTATCACCTTAACGTACCGCAAACGTTGGCAGCCAACGGAGCACAGCTTTTATGCAACCTTTCCTGCTCACCCTACACGCTGGGCAAAAACCGTAAGCGCAACCGCCTTTTCAGTGCACAGGCACGCACCGCAGGCATTCCGCTTATCTATTGCAACAACGTCGGTATCCAGAATAACGGCAAGAATATCTTCACCTACGACGGCTGCAGCTCCGCCTACAACGGTGACGGCAGTCTGGTAACCTCTGCGCCCATGTATGCCGATACCTTTTTGGAATTCACCTGGGATACAGAAGCAAACTGCATCATCCCCACCTGTCCGCCGGCAGAGCTGCCAAAGGAGCCGGAATCCGTGTATCGCGCTCTGCGCTACGGCACAGCCAAATTCCTGCAGCAATGCGGCATCAAGCGCATGACCGTCGGCCTTTCCGGCGGCATCGACAGCGCCGTAACCGCCGTTATGTATGCAGATATCCTGGGACCGGAAAATATTCTGCTGCTCAACCTGCCTTCACGCTTCAACTCCGCTGCCACGCGCAACAGCGCGCAGCAGCTGGCGCAGGCACTGGGCGCAAACTATGCCGTAATGCCCATCAGCGAAAGCTATGAGCTGACAGTCAAGCAACTGGAAGAAACTCCTATCACCCATCTGGCAGACGGCAGCAGCTTCAATCTGCAGCTCAGCGGACTGATTAAAGAAAATATCCAGGCCCGCGACCGCGGTGCACGTGTCATCGCCGCTGCGTCAGCAGCCTTCGGCGGCGCCTTCAGCTGCAACTCCAATAAAGCAGAGCTGGCTATCGGATACGCCACCTTCTACGGTGACATCTGCGGCGCTATGGCCATGATTGGTGACCTGTGGAAGCATCAGGTTTATGCTCTCGGCCGTTACCTGAATGAAGTAGTCTACAAACGCGAAATAATCCCTGAAGCCATCTTCACCATCCGCCCCAGCGCCGAGCTTTCGGATGCGCAGACAGTAGGCAACGGCGGCGATCCGCTTGTTTACGGCTATCATGATTACCTGCTGCGCGCCTTCATCGAAAACTGGCACAAAACAACTCCGGCAGATATCCTGCGCTGGTACAAGGCAGGCACGCTGGCGACAGAGCTAGGCTGCACGCAGAAAGCAATTGACGAAGCCTGCCCCGACGCTGCAGCGCTTATTGCCGATTTAGAGCGCTGGTGGAAGCTGTTCGCCGGCTTTGCTGTTGCCAAACGCATTCAGGCACCGCCTGTATTGTCCCTCACCAAACGCGCCTTTGGCTATGACCATCGCGAAGCACAGCTTACGCCCTATTTCTCGCGCGAATATTACGAGCTTAAGGAAGAACTGCTGAAATAAACAATCTTTCAGGCAGAAGGAAAATATGATTTCAAATATTTTTCTTCTGCTTCATGATTAACAAAGTATATATTTTCTCTTGACATCTGTTTAATTAAATAGTATAATACCTTTTGTATTCGGGGTGTAGCGCAGTTTGGTAGCGCACCTGCCTTGGGAGCAGGGTGTCGCAGGTTCGAATCCTGCCACTCCGACCATGCGGGTGTAGTTTAGTGGTAAAACCTCAGCCTTCCAAGCTGATGTTGTGGGTTCGATTCCCATCGCCCGCTCCAAATTAATATGGTTCAGTAGCTCAGTTGGATAGAGCAACGGCCTTCTAAGCCGTGGGTCGGGGGTTCGAATCCCTCCTGGATCACCATGAAAGAAACTCCGCAACCATGCAGGTTGCGGGGTATTTTTGTGTGTAAAAAAAGCGTTTTTAAGTTGTTGATTTTTGCTGTTTTTTGCCCTGTTTTTAGCTATTTTTTAGGCGCGTTGGCCCCAGCGTTGGCCCCAAATATAAACTATTCTTTAAGCACCATATACACGACAGCGCCGCCGGCAACAGCCTGCCATAAGAGGCGCTGACGCTCAATGCGCCGCGTCCTGCGTTGCTCCTGTTTGAGTGTTGCTGATAAGCTCATCAAGGATGCATTTTGCTCGTTGATTATCTGATCTGAGCTCGTCAACGAGCTTTTGGCAGTCGCTAACTCCTGCTTTAGCTGACTGATTGAGCTGCTCTGCTGACTCAGCCCGTTGCTCTGCCCGCTCAACAGCTCCTGCAACTGATTTAATCGCAGCTCCTGCCTGTTGATTAAGCTCTGCAGCTCGAGTAATCTGCTGCGCGGCACGCTCACCATTACCTCCTGCTGGGGAGCTGCCTCTGCTGCTGAGGCAGGTGTACAGGATAAAGCTGCCAACAGCAGCGCACAGACACATAACGCCGATGCGATATATCTGCGATTTGTCATACATCAAGCAGCCCCCAATCTATATCGTGCCCTGCAAGATAATTATATGTAGCTCTCGCCCTGTTGGCATAGCCTTGTTTGTAGGCGTTACCGACGGCAGCTGCTACATAATACTCCTCCTCAAAAACAGCAGCCAGGGCAGACAGGTCATCAACGTCATAGCCCCGGTTTTTGCGGTTACGCACAAAAACGCGTACCACGTTTATGCTGGTCGGGCACCACATGCCGGCGTAAATTACGCATTTGCTGTTGCTGATGTACGGCATCAGCGCGTCAACGTAGTCGAGGCAGTCGGCGGCCAATATCTCCAGCTGAGCAGCTCTGCCCTGCTCGCTGTCAAGGACCGCACGCAGCTCCGCCAACTCTTCGGAGTCGACAATGCCGGAGTAGGTACGGCCGATAAATTTACGGCCACCGTCAATCCAGCTCAGGAGGTTATCCCCGCGGCTTCCCTCCCACTGGCTCACGCCCATGCTGGGGTAATTGTCGGCAGTGCTGCAGCTCACGCTGTCATATGCGCCCTCGATGCCGGTGGCGATGATGCCCGCAGCTACCTCATGCGCTAAGAGATGTCTAAGATCCATGTTATCACATCCTTTTTTTCTTAATTGTGTCAATGAGGCCTTGCACAGCCTCTACGCCAGCAGCGTTGAGGTTTTCTACTATACTCAATAATTCTGTTGCAGTTAAGTAGCCGATAATTGTACTCACTGCCCATGCTGGTTTACTAAGCTCCACCATAATAAGGTCTGCTGTGGCCGCTGCCATCACGCAGCATAAATAGACCGCAATTTTACCAAGGAATCTGTGTTTCATCACCTCAGAGGAAATCAGGCCTGCACTACGAGCCGCCTTAATGCCAATAACAGACTGCAAAAATGTCGGCGTTTTGCCCTGCTTAACCAGATAATCATGCGCGATTGCAACCCATTTTGTCAGGCAGTCCAGCACAACCAAGGCAGAAAAAGCATAAAACAGGATTGCATGCTTGTGGAGCAGGATTACCATTATCGCAGCAGCTACAGCCTTATAATTCCAACCTGTATAAAGCGTTTTGCCTGCACCTACCACACTATCAAAAAAAAGTTTATAGTTCATCTTTCAACCTCCTAAAAACTACATAATAAAAGCCGTCCTGTATAAGACGGCTTAAGAACCTTAACTGTATGTTATCAGTTTAACGTTTCCGGCATCAGCGTCGACCTTGTCCAACTTTGCCTTGTCCGCAGCGCTCATAAAACCTGCACTCGATGTTGTTGCATTGCCCGGCTTATCGGTAAGGTCATTATAGCTGCCACTACGTGCAACGGCAGCCAATGCGCTGAGCTGGTTAAAAAACTTTTGCCCCAGTCCATACACAGCCTTATTTTGGATGGCGTTGGTGCTGTCAGCAGCCAACGTGTCATCCACGATGATAGCCGCTGGTATCGTGGGTCGGTCCGACAAATCGTTGTAGCTGCCTGTCTTGGCTACGTTAGCCAGCCCGGTAATCATGGCCGCAGGATGTGATGCAGGATGGACGTAGTTGTTAGCATAATTGGCGATACTATCCAATTTGCTCTTATCAGTGCTGCTCATAAGGCCTGCTGCCGATGATGTAGCATTGCCATAGGTGTATCACTCATAGGCGGAGTATAGCCTAAAGCAGATGTGACGTTAGCCTTTGTAAGGCTAATCGTGCCATAAGATGCGCTGATGTTGCTGCCGATTTTTACGCCGCCCAGCACGTTGCCTGTTGCGTAAGGCAAGGTGTACGCCGCCGGAATTGTAGGTGTGTCAGTTAAATCGTTGTAACTGCCACTTGTCGCTACTGTTGCAAGCGCCGATGCGCTTACCTTGCTGCTTACAGCTGTCTGTACAAAAGCTGTTGTCGCTATCTGCGTAGTGTTCGTTCCAGCAGTCGCAGTAGGTGCGGTCGGTGTACCGCTCAGACGTGCCCCACCATTCCAACCGTTTTCGTTGATGTTGCCAACCAAGACGGCGCTTGACTTTTGGCCAGAGGTACATTTGTAAAAGTTCCAGTTCGGGTCATATTCATAGAAATCCACGCTGTCATGCCCGGAATAGCCAAAATCTATAGCGTGGTAATATGTATTCGCGTCGCCTTCGCCCCTAAATTTGCGGCATTGGAAATAGTTGTTTGCGCCCGTTCCTGTTTGGAAATTTGGCGCACTCACACTGCCTATACACGCCCCACCAGCCAACGGCAAGTAAGTACTCAATGCACTGCTATCAGCCTTGCTGTTAAGCGCAGCGTTTATAACCTTGTTTTGTACCGGGTTAACCGATGTAGATGACAGCTCGCTGTCCACCGTGGCTGATGCAGGTATGGTCGGTTTGTCCGTAAGGTCATTGTAACTACCCGACGTTGCCACCGTAGCAAGGTCACTAGCCTTAACGCATCCATTTGTAAGCGTCTTAACCTTGCTCCACACATGTACAAGGCCGTTAAGGTCAATCATGTTTTCCGCCACTAAATATCACCTCCTTAGTTAAACACAATTTCGACTTTATATTGTTTCCCCACATTAGCAGCGGTAAACATGCTTGATATATTTGACGGTACACGTTGCACAAAGGTATAAAATCCTACTAAACTACCTTGATATGACATTTTGCCTACTGTCAAATTAACAGTTACACCCGTTTCAAGTGGGGTGATGTTAAGGCTTATATTGCGACTACCGCTCGTAACACCATCCTCCTTAAACGCAACGTCAAGCCAACCGCCGTAATAAGACAATATTACCAAGGTTACCGCTCTACCATCATGCGTAACATTACCTGTAACCTCGCCATAATTGCCATTGTTGCGACTATACCCATATTGACCGCTCTGCTGTCCCATGGTCATTACAAAGGCATTCTCGGCGACATCACCACCGTCGCTCTCATGTTTTGTTGCAACAGCGTATATAATGCCGCCGATTTTCACACGCATGCCTGTAGCGTTGACATCATCTGTCGCTTTAAGAGCTACATAACCGTCGGTGTTATCGACTCTTACTCGCAGAGCCTTATCCCCAGCTTCTGCTGATGTTGAGTAGATGTTGCAGGCAACGGCCGTGCCGCCTGTTTTTTTAACATATAATTTTTTGCTTAAAACGCTCATATCTCCACCTACTCAATCCATATCTGCCCACCGGGTATGTTAAGAGCACTGCTGACAGTCAGCGTCTGTACAGTTGTTGTGCCTGTTAAAGACGTATCGTTGGTAGTGGCCGGAGTATATCCCAGCGCAGACGTTACGTTGTTTTTGGTAACGCTGATTGTACCGCTGGTTACGCTGATGTTGTTGCCAACCTTGACACCGCCCATAACAGAGCTGCTTGCTGCAGGTAACGTGTAGGCGCTCGGTATGGTCGGCTTGTTGGTCAAATCATTGTAACTGCCGCTTTTTGCTACCGCTGACAAATCCGCCGTTTTGGCATAAGCCGTTAACGTAGATGATGTTACATCAGCTGACAACACTCCGCTTGTGTTGATAGTCAAGCCGCTGCCGATTTTTACGCCGCCAAGCGTAGAGCTGCTAGCCGTAGGTAATGTATAACTACCACCGCTGCTGCCGCCACCGCTTACGCTTATCGTAACATCACCGGAGCTGTCCGGAGTTACACCATTAACCGATTTAACATATCCTCTGAGGGCGCTGTTTGTGATATAACCGCTGTTGTTAGTCAAATCACTTGTTGTCTTGGGTATAGCCGGTGTACCGCTCAAATCAGTATACGCGCCGCTAAAGGATACTGCTGCAAAATCAGTCGTCGCGCTTACTCCCAGATTAGCACGTGCTCCGGCTGTTGTTGTCGCCCCGGTACCGCCCATCGCAATAGGGACGATACCTCCGCCGGTTGTCGGCAGGTCCCCGCTGCCTGCAAGATTTAAGGCATTGTCAATCTCATCGTTTGTCGCTATGTCGATGTCAAGGTTAGACAGAGCAGCAGCAATTGTCTTGTTCTGGACCGGATTTGTGCTGGACAGGGACAGCTCCGAGTCAATAGCTACCTTGGGCAGCAGCCCGATCACCGGTCTGCCGTCGGCTCCGGTAGCATTTACCCCGGCAGCCAGGTCATCGGCGGTGACGGTATCATTGGTCAGGTCGACCAGAGTCTCCCCATTATAAATAATCTTGTTTACCGCCATATGCAGGCCCCCTTTAAGCGATTGTTACGGTTGTTCCGCCGGCAGCATTGTCGGACTCATTGTAAGGGATAGCCTCAATCGTTACCTGTGTAAGGTAATTGTATCCTGCGGCGCTGTCCGGCAGTACGGTCTGCGCGGTCGTCTTAGGCGTAGCGGTCTTGGCCTGCGCCTTAGCACCCTCGGTGCCGCTCATGGTACCGGTTACACCTAAAATCGATACACCAGCACGGATGTTAGTAGCAATGATTTTGGCCTGCTCTGTGCTGGAGATGCCTACCTTGCCGCTGCCGTCATGGTAGCCGATAGGTATATTGTAGCTGTCGGCTTTTTGGGTGATGGTGCCAGTCACTGCACCATTGTTTTTCATGGTGCCGGTCAGCTTGTTGCCGTTGACGTATGCAGTCTTGCCGGCCAAAATCTCGGCTACGGCTGCAGTAGCGTCGCTGGTGTCGGCGTCAAACGTGCATGTACCGGTAATGGTGGCACCGCTCTTGTCGTGGGCCGTATATGTGCTCAGCAGCTTGTCGGCGGTAAGGTCAATAAGAGTCTTGCCGCCATATACGACCTTGGAAATGTTTTTCTCTGCCATAAAAATTACCTCCGTTCTGTCCTATACTCTACATATAGGAGATGATAAAAAATGAAAAAATTAAAACTGCCAAACGGCTTTGGTTCAATCAGTTACTACGGCGAGCATCGCCGCAGGCCATACGTTGTCAAGAAATACATCGACGGAAAACAAAAAACTATTGGTTACTTTGCCAGCTATGAGGATGCCCTTGCTTATCTTATCGCCTACAATAAAAATCCGTCACTGTTTAACCCATCTGAGATAACATTTGCCGAGATTTTTAAATTATGGTCAGCAGAACACTACCCGAAGATAGCCAAAAACACAACCGCTAACTACACTGCCGCCTACAAGCACTGCGAACCACTCTACGACAAGAAATTTATTGCGCTAAAAATAAGCGACCTGCAGGATGTTATCCGTGCTATGAGCCGTGCTAAAATCGGCTATGCCAGTCAAAAGAAATGCCGCCAGCTATTACATAACCTCTATACCTATGCCGTAAAGTATGAAATCATATCAGCCAGCGCAGATATAAGCAAATACATCGACATAGACAAAAAGAAGATTGTCTATCCGAAGTCGCCATTTAACACACGGCAGCTCAACCGAGTGAAAAGGCTTGCAGAAAGCTCAGAAACGCTCTCACGTTGGGCAAGGGTTGTTGTGATGATGATATACAGTGGAGTGCGTCCGTCTGAGATGTTGGCGGTCAGGAAAGCCGATGTTAAGCTAAAACAGCGTTATTTTATCGTGCGCGAGTCAAAGACGGAAGCCGGGGAAAATCGTGCCGTACCAATCAGCCGTAAAGCTCTTCCCTACTACCAGCTATGGATGCAGAAGCCGGGCAAGGCGCTCATAACCGACGATAATGGAGAGCAGCTGTCTTATCACCGCTTTCGGGCACGCTTTGATAAGGTCATGGATGCAACCAGCTGCCATCATACACCGCATGAGTGCAGGCATACGTGCGCAACGATGCTCGACAACGCCGGAGCTAATGATACAGCCGTCAAGCGTATCTTAGGACATGCGCTGCAGGGAGTCACAAAAGGCGTGTACACGCACAAAAACCTGCACGAGCTAAAAAAAGCTATTGATATGATATGACTTTGGTAAAATCAGACAAAATTACCAAAGACGTTAGGTATCTTTTGGAAAAAGCGCTGTTTTTGCCAAAGACGCTGTGTTGCTAACGTGTTGCTAATATCGTTGTAGCCGATGCCCTCAACCTCATGCCCTGCCTACGCTGGCGATGTTGCTAATGTGTTACTCCCTAACATAGCAGCTAGCGACATCCCTCAAACACGTATGGTTGAGCCGTTTTTGCGTGTTTTAGACCTGCAATGTAACAGCCTCAACCTCAGCAACAGTTACCGCCTGCTCCACCTTGTCCTTGGCGGCTCTATATGCCACGTGCAAGGCGTTTGAGCGTTGTGCGACCATAGCGATTACGCAACGTAAATCAGCAGATGTAACCTTAACATCTTGATTATCAGCGGTTGTCCAGTCAATGGATGCATCAGCTCCCTGTACATCTAAGGCGATAATGGCAGCGTTGATACGCTCCCTAGCCTTGTCATCGTAGTCGTAGCTGTTGTCATTGTAGGTAATCGGCTCAACCTCTTTTGCATCTCTCTCAGCTTTAAGCGTTGCTATTTTTTGCTGCTTAGCAGCTGCAAGCAGCTCTGCATCTGTAGGAGCTGGCTTAGGATATACACTGCCGTCATCAGCAATGAGGTATTCGCCGTCGCCGTTGCCAATCAGCTTATTAAAATCATCGTTGCCTACGATGACATAGCCTTGGCTAAGGTAGTCAGCGATTTGAGTTTCATCGTACTCTACGGCAAGCTTTGTGTCTTTTCTCTGCCCGTTTTCAGGCAGGATAAGATATTGGTTTATGCGTTTATCATTCATAATTTTGTCCTTTCTACGCCCTTTGGGGGATAGCTATATAAAAAGCCAATCCCTATCAAAAGTACACAATTAAAGCCTACATATTATTATGTTGTTAATTTCCTAATGCAAACCACCAAACTTTGGTGCTCGAAGTCGTTGGAAAGTGAAATTTGGCCTGTGTAGCGGATACCCATTCAACGCTGTTTGCTCCTGTAGTCTTGGTATCAGTAGCATTGGTAATATTAAATGCTATCTTACATTCCACAGGGAACGCTAAAGCAAATGTAACTGTAGTGCCAGATGAACCCCAGATTCCTGTAGCATATCCCCACTGAATAATTAAGCCATTTGAAAATTTAACATAGCCGTTCTGCGCAAGGTTGGCTGCGACAATGTACGCGCCATCATCTTTAAGCAGTGCCAAATCGTTGGCTGCTATGATGTCTTTAAATTGATTGTATAGTGTTTCTGACGGGAATACGTGTATTTTTCCCAGATTAGTTGTTGATTGTGCCATTTTTACCTCCTATATAATATGGGCTGTAATCGTTGTTGTCGGGTCGCTGCTGCTGTGCTGCAAAGACGTTAAATTGCTTGTGCCGCCGGAGCTGACCTTATATGTCAACGTTGCTACGCCGCCAAACTCGCCCAAGATAAGCTCTTGCTTTTTGGCGTTCGGCAGCGGGATGCTGAACGAGCCTTCTTTGGATGCACTGTTGGTCGTGATTGTATACGTCCACGTGCCTGTTGCGCAGTCGGAAACGTCAATATACGCATAAGTATCGGCAGGAGTAACCTCAGCCGAGAAGCTCCGACGTTTTGTGCTTGACGTAAAGGTGACATTATACGTCCCACCGTCAAAGGTGACAGATACATTATTGGTGACACCGTTATACGTCACGGACAGCACTTTGCTCGCACCTGCCTCGCCGCGTATAGCGACGGTAACGCCGTAGGTAACTGTATATACGGCACCGTCAACCGTGATCTGCTCGCCTGTAGCCATCAGGTTGTTATCGTAGTAGACTGCCAGATAAGCATATCCGGACTTAGAGATATCCGGCAAATAGCTGTTATTGCCATAGCGTGCCTTATAGGCAACGTCGTTGACTATAAATTTATATCGCATGCCGGTCACCTCAATTGTACGCCACGAGTTTGGTCTTGGCGCTGTCAAGGTCAACTTCTTTCCATGTGCCGTCTGCGCACAGATAGCGGATGCTGCTTCCGGCAACCGGAGCAGGAACGAGACCTGCAGCGCCGTTGACTGTAGCCGTCGCACCAGACATGGCGGTGATAGATGCCCAAGTGCCATCACTGCGCAAATAACGCGTGTTGTTGCCGGCGGCCGGAGCCGGGACGAGGCCGCCTGCACCTGCAGCGTATGTAGTCGCGCCGGTCAGGTCAGGTACCACCACCCATGTGCCGTCTGCCTGCAAAAAGCGGTTTTTTGTCGCCCCTGCTGCCGGAGCCGGGACTAAACCATGTACGCCGGGCCTTGCCGCGGTCGCGCCGGTCATATCCTTAAGGTCCGCTACAGCAGACGTTACATAATTATTGACGTAGGTTACAGTAGCGATAGCCGATGTGTTAACCTGCGCGGTAACGTTAGCCGCGTTGGAAAACGATAACGCTACGCCGATTTCCTGGCTAACAACAGCTGATGTGCCGCTTGGCGGGATATAATCGGGGTTAGCATCCTGCGCTACGGCGTACAAGATTTCGCCGTCATTCGGATCGCGCGCAAAAATGCCAAACTCCCGCAGATAATAGCCTGTGCTGACATTGCTGTTGTCTGTTACGGCCGTAATCACGCACGCACCATTGTTTTCCGAGTAGCTTATACTCGCGATGGACAGCGTCTGCACCGGAGCAATAAGCCCGGTGAGATTCTCCAGACTCTGCCCACTGCTGAGCGTACCGCTGCCCAGCATGCATTTTGTAAGCTGCATTCTACTTCCGGCATCGACCTTGGCCTGCAGCTTCAGCCCCTGCTTCGTCAATACCGGCTTGCCCCAATTTGACATTGATTGTACCTCCGTTTACTCAATCTCGACGTCACCACCGATATACACGGTGACCCCGTCGGACGGATTGCTCGCCTCATAATAGGGTATCTCTTTGACCCGTATGTTTTTCCTGAGCCGTTTATTTTTTGTTTCAAGATAGCTGTCCTGGAAGGCCTTAGATACAGTTTCGTATTCACCATGATATTCATCTTCCGGCGCGTATTCAGCAACTGTTTTTATCCCGCAGCCGATAACGCCGCGCAGCTCCTTGGTGCTCTCCAGCCGCCCGAAAAGCCCAGCTTTACGGACAACCAGGCCTTTTAACTCGCTGCAGCGCATATCAGGTCACCCCTTTGGCCAGAATAAACTCAGAGGGTGGGATTACCGTATAGACGTTTTCGTCCGACAAGGTAACCTGTACATCATAACAATATTTGCCGCAGGGCAGCCCTGCCGTGTCAGCCGGCGTAAAATCAAATTGCTGGCCCTCTACGATAACCATCTGCAGCACAGCAGCCTCGCTGTCTATGTCCTGCTTTATGGTCAGCACAGCCCTGTCAGCCTCAGACAGCGGGACAACCTTGTTCTGCGCATCGTACAGCTTGAGCTTAAGCGTAGCGCTGTCGCCTTTTGTCAGGGTTATCCTGTTTTTGTGCGGCCCGTCATACTCAATGCATAGCATATCCGCTCACCTCCCTCATATCCGGAAAAATAATTTTTTATGCTGGCAGAGCACGTTTGCCGCATATACCGTGCCTTCTGGGCGATATAAAAACGTTAAGCTGTCCAGCCAGCTTCGGGTGTTCTTGGCGCTGTTGATGGCCTTGACCATCTCCGCCATCGCAGCCTCATCTGGGATGGATTCCTGCATCATACGGACGCGGAAATGGTATGGCTTGCCGCCGTACTCGTACCACTCAACCACCTCAGCTGTATCAAAGGCGGCTGAGCAGACTTCTTCGACCGCCGCCGGCGTGCCCTTATAGCGGTGACGTGCAATGGCCTTACGCACAAGCTCACGTTTTTTTGTTATATCGGCAGCTACATCATAAAAATCGACATGATATTGCCACGCAAGCTCATCGACGATTTCTTCCGGCAGCTTTTTGAGCCGTGGCAGGAGCAGCACGAGCTCAGCCTGCTCACCCAGCTGCGCCAGCCTGCCGGAGATGGCCTGCACGATGTCCTTTACTGTTGCATCGCCGCTGATGGAGCTTGGCAGGATACGCTGCAGGGCATTGTCCTTAAGCTCAAGCATCCTCTATCCCTCCCAGCGTCACAGTCTTTGTGCCGCAGACAGCCACCTGCGTATCAGTTGTCACCGTAAACACCGGAGCAGTCACGGCCACGCGTTTTGCGCCTGCAGCCATCACCCTCACAATAAGCTCGGACGGATTGATGTCGCGCCCCAGCTTTGATTTCTGCCACAGGACGTAATCGTCAACAGCCGCATTAACGGCATTTTGGATTGCTGCAGCCTGCGTCTTGTTGTCACTGGCAATGTAATAGGTCAGGTTAATTGAGTAGTTGACTTTTTCCGGGGCCAGTACGCTGATATTATCGGTCAGCGGTCGCACAGTCTTATCATTAAGTGTAGCCTTAACCTGCTGCAGCATCTCTTCTCCCGGCAGTTTGCCGCCTGCCAGCAGCGGCCTTACCTCTACCTTGCCCGCTTCCGGGGACCATACAGTGACGTCAGCAATCTTTGTCGATGCCCTTTTGGCATGGTAGATATAAGCGCCCTCAGGGCCGGCCGTGCTAAAGTTTTCCGGCGCGAGCCGTATGTCCTCGCGGTAGCTGTCATCGGACTGTATCTCAGCGCCGCCCTCAGACGTTGTAATGTTGGCCACGCCGTCAACATACGGCACGGGGTCGACAAGTGTCTTGAGCTGGCCAGCAATGTAGCCGTTACCCAGCTCGCCTTTGGTCAGGCATGTCGCGCTGCCGTCACCGCTGGTTATACCTGCCTCAATAACCAGCGGCGCATCCAGCGCAAAAAACACATTGTCCCCGGCCGTAAAGCGTGTACCTGCAGGGATGATTGTTGCCGTCTGTAGCTGAGCAGACAGCTTGACGCGCATGGTGGTCACGGCTGCCTTGGCAGGAATACGCTCGACGCCTACCAGCGCCCCTAGGTGGTCCAGGTTATCGCCGGTCGCGTATCTGAGCAGGTTCTGCTTGCCGGTCTCGTTGATTTTGTTGAGCAGCAGCACAATCAGCGCTGCTATCGTCAGCAGAAACAGCCTGACCGGGTCGCCTTTTGCCAGCGTCCTGCCGGTAATGGCCTCGTATCTGCCGATAACATAGCTCTCAACCTCGTCAGCATCAGCATCTACAAACACGATATCAGCCAGGTTATCTAATTTACTCATTGTCATTTTTTATTCTCACCTGTACTTTCGGGACCAGCACGCCGTTGTCCGTGCCGGTAAAACTGATTGATGTTATCTCCACACGCAGCTCATATTTTTTTATTGCCGTAATCATCTCAGACTGTAGCTTTGCCTGCGCTACGTTGATTGGCAGGTCGAGCATCTCAGCATCAATGCCAAAATCACGGTCAAGCGGTACAGAATATTTTGTAGTTGTAATTATTGTACGCAGATTTTGCAGAATCTCCGCAACTTCTGATGCTGGTGCAAAATCAATACCTTGCACTGGCTGAGCTAAAACATCGTAAATCATAATAATTTTAACCCTCCTGCGTATTCTTTCAGCGTTACGCTTACTTTAGCACTCATAATATTGCCAAACTTGCCCCAGAAGGAAACGTTTTCATCCAGGCTTTCGATAACCCACATGTTATCTGTAATTAATTTACCACCGATAACCAAGGGAAAATATTTACCTGTGTCGCGTATCTTCCGCAGTTTCTCAAGCTCCTTAGCCGGGTTTATGCCCTGATCAGCACGCAGCTGCATGGAAAAGCTAATCTTCTCTATGTCCGGACCAATAAACTCCAGCACCGGCTTATCGCCTATAATATCATGCTGAGCCCAGCGCCCTGCGCTGCCACGACCATAATCATCGAATGTACGGATAAAGCGGCTGGATACAATAAATGGTATGTCAGCCATGAAACCTACAAGCATAATATCAACCTCCAATCATTACATCGCTGCTCCCCACCGCCACACTCCCACCACAGCTTACGCTGTCCCCTATTCTGCCGGCAGCCCTGCCGTTGATATAAACACTGGCACTGCCGCTGGCAATAACTCCGCTATGCGTCGGATGCGCTACACACCCATGCGGAGCGTAGCTGTCACCAACGCGCCCAGCGCCTTTGCCATTAATGATAACATTAGCGCTTGCTGTAACAAGCGCTGTAGGCGCGCAGGCATCGTGGCCAGTATCATTGTCACCTAAGCGTGTTGCTTTTGGCATTGCAATCACCTCCTTCAGTTCAGCAAAATGTTAGCACCTTTAATTATTACGTTCCCTTTGGCATTAATCTCGATATTCCCATTTTGATACCTAATGAAGCTTCCATCGGCAAACGTAATGCTGCGCACGCTAGCATCACTTTCTACCGGAGCATCCTGCGTACTGTAAAAAGCACCTATAACAAAGCCTTTGCTAATGCCGCTGCCGCTCGCATTCGGTTGAAAGATACACAGCACCTGGGTACCAACCTCAGGCAGCCAATAGGCTTTTGTCTGCCGGCTGCCTATAGTGATAATTGGCAGTTCAGCGCTCACCATATTGTCCTTATCCTCAAACGCCACGCGTGCGCTGCACGATTCGCCATTTACCGCCGATACTGTACCAATGCGAATCAGGTTTTTTATCTGGTTAATATCCATCTAAACATCTCCTCACATCAATACTTGTTGTGTAGCCACTGCTAATATCATGCTGTGCCTTTGTGATAATATACTTGCCATCGAAAGCGCCAAAACCGCTAAGCTGTATATTAACAGCAGCCGCCAGCTCCGGATTACCTAAAAAGCTGAAGCTTCCGGTAACCTCATCACTGTTCTTCTCCCGAAGCTTCTTCTTTGCAAGACGTTCTGCATCCGCAATACTTGCAACCTGCTCATTGACTTCCAACGTTTTGCCTATCTGCTTATCGGGAGCAGTAAAGGTCGCCTCAATTTTTTGCTTAGTGCTACTGTCCTGATACTTAACATGGCAGGACTTATACACATCGCGCACCTTGCTGCGCAGGCTGTAGCTTTTCAGCATATCAAGTACTTTGAGACTGCCGGCAGAATAACTAGCTTTCGCCTTCGGAACCAGCGCCGCAGCATCAGCCGCTTCATAATCTGCCTCATCAAAAATTACCACTTGTTTATCGCAGATTTTGAGAGCCAGACCATGATCAGCACACAGCTTATATAAAAAGGACAGGTCAGACTGTTCAGTCTGCTCTGCCCTATCTATAACAGGATTATATTCTTTGACATCGTAATATAGCGTCAAGCCTGCCTCCGTCGCAATATCATTTGCAATGCGCTTCACCTCAGCCTTCTCCCAGCTGCGTGTACGCTCGGCACCGCGCAGATTGTTGTTGTCCGGCACGCTCACCGCCTTGATTTGCACCTCGCTAGGCATTCCACTGCTGGTGATTTCATCAATTTCAAACAAGCCAAAGCGTATAACCTGTTCACCGATGCCCTGCCAGTTAATCAGCTTTACGCTAACGTCCAGCGTCGCGCCCTTTTCCGGCATCCATGCTGATTGCCACAGGCCAGCTTTATCCTCCAGTGTAAGCTGCAGATCATCTGCCTCTCCGGACATGTTATCAGTATAGCTTACATTCTTCAGATATTGCTGCAGGTCCATGCTTATATCTTTATCATTGTATTTAATGATTACCAAACATCGCCTTGCATCCATCTTAATCATTTTAACGCCTCCATGGTGGCAACATTGACGTTGCCGGTGCAGTATGCTCCGGCACCTCCAACACAATTCCCGCCGGAAAAACAACAATGTCAGCGTATTGCTGATTTGCTTCCAGAAGAATATTTAGTGACGCTTCATCATTATACAAGCGCTTGGCAATCAAGTCCCACATGTCGCCCTGGGTGGTTGTGTAGTTTTTTCTCATATTGACCTCCTTCAAATGGCTGCACTTGACTTTTTTTGCAAAAAAACATGTTGACTTGACTTTTAAAAGTAAAGTGTGCTATGATATTTTTATAAAAAGTCAAGCGAGGTGATTTTTATGTTCGATACAATCGAAGAAAAGCAAGCAAAAAAGATTATAAATGATATACTGCCGCCCAGAATAAAACAAATCTTTGCTAGCACAGTATATTGTGGCATGAAGATAGCAGGAAAAATTTGCATGGAACATCCAGAGCTACCCAAACTCAGCCGTTATGATGCTGGTTGTCAGCTTAGATTTATCATATCATATTTACTTACCAAAATTGCAGATAATGAATTAACTGCACGTCTAACATATACTGAAACCAGAGGAAATAGTTCACCAGACTATTGGTGGGATTCACGTATAAAAATCCAAGTCAAAAAGAATGATAAATCAGAAGCACTTCCGAAGAAATCTTTTAACAGAACCTCTAATGCAAAATCAAATCAAGGATCTTTATTTACCATCGACGAGTTCTACGAGTGCTACGTACTTGTAACTTATGATCACAATGATTTTAATTGCACGTACATTCAAATTGGAATTCCGGATGCTAAATATGAACGTTGGCTAGATATAGAAAGAATTGAAAACTATATCGATACCGATACAACAGAATATATAGAAAAGAACTACGGCAAAGACCTTGAAGCTGCTCTCAGAGATGAAAAATTTACAAAACAGTTTAATCTAACTATAAACGAATAAGGTGATTATATATGTCATTAAAATTTAACGCTACACGTCTTAAAGATGCTAGATTACTACGCGAGCTAACACAACCAGAACTGGCTGATTTAATAGGCGTAACTAAGCAAGCTATTTCACAATACGAAAATGGTGTTGTTGTACCAAGAGGTGATATCATTATAGATATGGCCGAATCCTTAAATATGCCTTTATCATATTTTTCAATGGAAGAAAGTAATAATATTAAAACTCCTATTTTTTTCCGCAGCAGGAAAACCTCTCGTAAAAAGACTCGTGAAAAATACACAGTATATATACATTGGGTTATTGATATATATACATACATCAATAATCTTTTGACTCTTCCTAAAGTAAACATCCTGCGAAAATGTCAAGAATATTACTCTCTAGATGAAATAATAATGATTGCCAATGAATTAAGACAACACTGGGGCCTAGGCAATGGCCCTATTAGCAATTTAACGCTTTTGTTAGAAAACAATGGTTTTGTAATTGCTAAGACACCATTAAAAGCTGATAAAGTAGATGCTTGTTCCCTGTACTTTACAAACATAGACTCTAACAAAAACAGGCCTATGATTTTCTTGACTTCCAGCACTTCAGCTGTACGCTCAAGGCGAGATTTAGCACATGAACTTGGGCATCAAGTTTTACATTCATGGATGGACAAAGAAACATTTGATGCCAAGCAAGCAAATATTGAAGCTGAAGCAGATTTATTTGCCAGTTGCTTTTTAATGCCTCCTGATGCAATGAAGCGAGAGTCCTTTTCCGTCACTTCAACTGATTCTCTTCTCTATCTGAAACGTAGGTGGGGAACATCTGCACAATCTATACTTTATCATATGTATACATTAGGTATATTAAAAGATTCGTTATTCGAGAACCTTAAAGCTAATATTTATAGTAGAAGATGGCGAAATAGCGAACCTTATGATAATGAAATAAAGCAAGAATTCCCAGAACTCATTAAAGATGCTATAAAGCTCTTAGTCAAAGCCGATATTCGTAAGCCAGCACAAATTTCAGATGAGCTTTCATTTCCGACAAAAGATTTAGCAGAGCTATGTGGATTGTCAGAAACTTTTTTCATTGATAACAAATCAACAAAGCCCATGCTTAGATTAATAAAATAGTCAAAATACAGCCACTAGGTTTATACCAGCGGCTGTATTTTTACGCATAGCTTACCCTCCTCTGCTGGTTCTGCAAGTCCTGCAGCATCTTCTTAAACTTTGCCATCTCCAACTCCAACACCTCGCGGATTTTACCTTCATCGCCACCACCTTGAATTGTAATGTTTGGCGCGAACGTGGCCGTAACATTGCCACCGCCGCCCAACGGATTACCCATGATGCGGTTTGTTTCTGCCAGCAGACCGATGTTACGCGCGTTAGGGGTATGCGGGATAGCGGACTCGCCACTGTCCTCAGCAAAGGTTGTCAGGAAGGCGCCCTTGCCATAGATGCCGCCGGAAGCGTTGTGCGCGACGTCGCTGCCGTTACTTCCTTGCGCCGTTATATTGACCTTACCGAAGATTGGCTTAGAGATAAAATCGCTAATAGCTTGCCATTTTTCCTGTACCCAAGAGAATGCATCAGAAAACTTGTCTTTTATACCATTAACAAACTGCTGTATTGCTAAAGAAGGATTGTCCCACAATGTTATAAACCACTGCTTGACGATGTCCCAGTTGGCAATAAGCGCAGTTCCAGCAGCAATCGCCCAGCCGATTGGACCTGTGATAAACATAATCGTTCTTGCTGTCGGACTGTCCCAAAGGCTGACAAAAAACTGTTTGATTGCATCCCAATGAGTGTAAAGCGCATAACCGACAGCTATAATGGCGGTAACACCAGCTATAAACAAACCTATCGGGCAAGCATACATAGCAGCATTCATTGCCCATTGTGCAGCAGTCGACAATATTGTGCAAGCTTTAAAGGCTTTTGATACAGCATTGCAGGCAATAGAGGCAGTTTTATAAGCATTAACTACAGCAGCACCCGCACTTACAGCAGCCACAAATCCAGTCAATGCCACGCCAACCACTCCCATGCCTATAGCAACGTTTGTCAACGTTTCGCTTCCAGCAAACCATCCAAAAAACTTAGCCCCAGCTTCAGCTGCTGCCGCCATTGCTGGCAAAAAAGCTTTTCCGATAGAAATTTGTGTAGACTCCACCGCAGAATTAAGTCTTGTCATTGCGCCTTGTGCATTATCCTGCATCTTTTTCGCTATCTCATCAGCAGCATGAACTTCACTTGATTTTTCCAATTTTGTCACAAGGTTATCAAATGTCTTATCTCCGCTGTTCAATACTGCCAGCCAGCCGGTAGCGGCTTCCTGACCGAAAATAGACTTCATTGCCGCAAGCTTCTCTTCCTGTCCAAGTTTTGCAGTTTTTTCTCGTAACTCAGTAAGAATTGCAGACATTTTTCGAGGGCCGTTGGTATCGCTGAGCTTTATACCCAAGCTTGCCATAGCCATACTAGCCTCTTTTTGCTCAGCTGTAATATCGTTCATTGACATGCCCAGCTCTTCCATTGCCTTGCTAGCCATCTTCGGCGGTCCTGCCAATCTAAGAAAACCAGCACGAAGTGACGTGCCTGCCTGACTTGCTTTGATGCCACTATTGGCCATCAAGCCTGCCAGCGCAGCAGTCTCCTCCATAGACGCGCCAAATGCATGAGCAACAGGTGCTGCATACTTCATGGTATCACCTAACATCTCGACATTAGTGTTAGTATTGGTGATGACTGTTGCATATACATCGGCCATATGAGTTGACTGCTCAGCAGCAAGGCCAAACGCAGTAAGGTTATCAGAAACAATATCTGCTGTACGCGCTAAGTCTGTGCCACCGGCAGCTGCTAAACTTAGTAATCCGGGCATACCGGCAATAATCTTTTCTGTATCCCAACCCGCCATACCGAGGTAACTCATAGCCTCCGCAGATTGCGTTGCGGTATATTGGGTGGTCTCACCCAACTCACGGGCCTTTTTGGTCAGTGCTGCAAGGTCGCTATCGTTAGCGCGGCAGATAGCGCCTACCTTAGACATGGCAGCCTCAAACGTCGCTGCTGTCTTAGTAGCCGACACAAACGGTGCTGCGATGTTAGTCATAGCTCCAAAACTACTGTTAAAAACCTCAAGACTTCCTTTTGTTTTTGCTAGCCTAGCACTAAAAACTCCCAGTGATTGCAAAGCCAGATTGCGTTTAAATGTTTGTGCTGCTATAGTGCCATCTTTATAGGCATCAGTAAGACTATTCAAGACTTTTTTGTTTTTTTCAGTTGCAGCATTTGTCTCGGAAAAGGTTTTAAGGACATTAGAAAAAGTATTGCCAAAGCTCCCTTTGAGTTGAGCTCCAATGAGAAATGCCATGCTAAACTCTTTTTTTGCCATCTTGTCCCTCCTCCCCTTTGATGATATAATTTACATAGAAGGTGATTGTTATGAAATTTGATATTCTAGTAATTTTATTTTATATATTCTTTTGTGGCATGGGTGCCTGGATTGGTGCAGCTGTTGGGTTAAGCTCAGCTGCTATAGTATGTTATGCTTTAGGCATAGCTGAAGCAAACATTGCTTTTATTGTTTGGCCATGCGTATTGTTTTTTGGTCTACTAGGCTTATTTATAGGCTTAGGACCAGCCTACGCAGTCCACCTTATCTATCAATTTATATTCGACCATTTGTTGCCAACGCTTTTTACCGTTGACTTTCACAAAGAGCAGAAACAAGATTAAGCCATTCAAGAAACTCAATCAATGGTTCATTAATAAAAAACTCAATATCTGTATTGGTATTTATAGAGCAGCCTATGGCTGCTCTTCTTATTTGCTGTCCTTCACTGAATCCTGTGCGAATAAAAAAGTGTTCACCTTGCTCAGAGCCTGAACAAATTCCGCCACAGGTAATTCTTCAATATCCTCAACTGGAACCTTTAACGCATTCGCTAACAAAATAGTTTGAAACTGGCCAGATAGAACAATGGAAGCTGTTTGATCTCCCATCTGACGCGCTTGTCGCTCAGCGTTCAAAAAATCCTTGCCAGTAACATCTTGTAACACTTTCTCTACATTTTTAATGTCAATCATCTTTTATTCCTCCAAACTTTTATAATTTAGCCCCCAGCGTGCAGCTGGAGGCTTTTTTATTTAGCTCAGTCCAAGAGCATCACGAATATCAGCAGCATAATCAACGCCATCGACAACATAAATAAAATTATGTTTGTCATATTCAAGCAGTGTTTCGTCATCCACGCTGATTTTGATATACATAACCTCAAACTTGTTTGCCGTGCCGGTAGAAGTGCCAATATCAAGCTTACCCAAAGAAATCTCCTTAGGACGACCGGCAATCACGCATTTCACAGCTTGCTGCTTCACAATATGCTTAGCGCTGTCATATGCATCCTGAGAGCCACGCAGGTCAAAATGATATGCCTTCGGTGCCATCAGGCTAATGTTGTGCTTATTGAGTGTGCGCCAATTGAAAGTTGCTTCCATGCCGCCAAAATGCGCCGTAACCGGAGCATCAAATTCACCGGCAATACCAGCTCCTTTAATGCTTTCCGTCATAGCAGTGAGAGTAGATAACTCTACATCAGCAACGCCAAGTAAATCATTACCATCCTCATAAACTCTAAAATTTACCAGTTTCTCAGAAATAATCGCCATCTATTTCACCTCCTGCTTAACCAAACAGCGTCTCAAAATACGCCGGGTCATATTCAAGCACGTTTTCGATTTCACGCGCCGGAGCAGGCGGCGTAAGATAGGTGTGGAATTTAATGATGCCGTCCATGAGGTTAGTCGTCGGATTTTCATCCTCGCGGAACTCAATGCGGCCGCCCAGAATAACACCTTGTCCGGCTAAACCATTCAAGCGCATATTCTCGCTGTCAATGATAGTCTGAATAAGGCGCTTATTAATCGGTTTATCTACCTTCGCCCAATAAGTCTGAATGAAGGTCTGCGCATGCCAGTTGAACATTCTGCGGATGCAGATGAAGGCGTCCTTCGGATCAGTGTTAGACGGATAGCAGGCAGTTCTGTTGCCCCAGCATTTCCAGCCGCCGATAAAATTCAGCGCCGTTACTACGCCCTGACCGTTCAGGTATTCGCCCTCATCTGGTCCCAGCTGCACCTCAGTGCCATCCTTTAGGCAGCAGCCATTAATCTGCATGCTTTTATTAGACGGAGATTCGTAAGGGATATCATCGTTAGCGCTGTCAACCTGCGCCATAACGCCAAGCACATGCGTGGACATATGATAAACAGTATCACCAAGCTTAACCAACGGCCAGCAGACTACTTGAGAAGTATCGTTATAGCTGTTCTGGTTCATCCACGCCTTGACATCAGTATATTTTTTTACTGCGTCGGTCGGTACGTCATTGAGAGTAATCGCCTTGAAATGGCTGTTGATGTTACCGGCTTTAGCTTTCATCACAGCAGCTACTGTAGGATTTTCACTCCAGCCAGGAGCAAGAACGATGCCAGGCACAAGGCCGGTAATCGGGAATACTTTGTTAAGGCATTCTAAACCTTTGACAGAGCCATCGCTCACATTGATGCCTCCAATGATATCATCTGCATCTACTGCTGCAGCATCAATCTCATCATAAGTAAGTGTTAAATTACTTGCAGCAGTTGCAGTGCCATCATCAAGTAACGTAATAACCAATACGCCATCGTCATCATAAGCAGCTTCATAGTCGCTGCCGGCAATCAATGCAGAACCGGCCGTAGATGCTTTAATCTGCAAAGTGTCAAGCAGAACTGGAGCATCTACTTTTGCAACTTTGTTTGTCACTGTAACATTTTTGGAGCTAGTACTCTTCTTATGGGTTTTGGGATCCAATACGTTTACAAAAACCACCGGGCCGCGATTATACAATGCGAATTGGCTATACATTACCTCGCAGAGAGTGTATTTAGCCCAATCTTTACTGTAGCCCAACTGTTGTACTACCTCAGCGTAACTGTAGCACAAAATGGGTTTGTTGGTCTGAGCGCGCTCACTCGCCAAATGTACCGGAGCGGTACCGAATACAACCGGCAGACCGGCAGTAGTGTTTACAGCAGGCACAACGCTAGTCGGAACCTCACTGGTATACACACCATGTTTATATGCCATGTTTTACACCTCCATAGCTTGTTTATAATACTTATTCAGCGGAGTACCTGTTTGTTGAACTTCCTCAAGCGCTCTGTTAAGCTGTTCTACTGAAACAAACAACTTCTCCAATTGAGGGAATTCATCGAATTCTGCATCTAAATGCTTCGGCAGACCGCCAATAAAAACCTGATATTGCAGTAATCTGCCTCGGCTCAGGTTAGGGCCTACATAAATCAGCTTTTCGCTTGCTGATTTTTGATTTTTAATAGCCATAATAAATGTCCTCCTCATATGGTTGACCGATAGTATAAGTTGCCGTAATTTTACCTTGCCACTGTGGCGCGGGCTGTGCTTCCGGAACTTCCAGCTTCAACGGCAGCTGCAGGCGGTGCCTGTTCGCTACCAGACGATGCTTCAAAAGATGCTGGCGCACATGCTCCATAAGATTATAGAGACTGCGCCAATCGTCCGCATCACTGTTGTCATAGATGCTGAAGCCAATTTCTACCGTTGCGGTGCTCATATCGCCGTCTGCGTTGTCCTGCGCTCCGGTGACAAGAGCATAGATAAACGATGCCTGCTCATCAGCATTCATGCGTGCCGGCGGAAAGCCTGCATACACTTTAATCTCGCGCTGGCCAGAGGGCTGCTGCGTGCTGTAGTCGGTAACTGCAGGGCGCAGAAACTCAGCCAGGTTATCCATTAATTCAACTGTAGTCATAAAAGCTCCTTACTTCATGCAAAACCGCTCATTAAGCTTCGTTTTTTCTAACCAAGTGTTTTCGTCAATATTTTACCGAAACGGTATTCCACTTCATGTAAAAACCGTTTATTCAGTGTAGCTTCTGCCAAAGGAGTAAGCTCGCCAATAACATTTTCAGAGCCAAACATTTGCGGTACGCTAGGACCATAGGGAATACGTAAGGGGTAGCGTGCTTTGCGTTGGGCGCGCTGCATTGCACCAGTGTAACCTTTGCGCGATACACCAAGGAATAAGCCTGGCACAGCCTTAACACGGCTTTGCTTACGTACTTTCGCCTTTAATGGTCCTCCACGCTTATTAACGCTTATCCGAAACGCTGTCAAAAGCAAGGGGCTGCCCTGTGAAGCAAGAACGCCACGCAGTTTAGAGCGTGATGCGCGCTTAATGTTCAGCGCCCCTTTAACATTCTTAGCACTTACCAGATAGTTTTTACGAATAGATTTAGAAGTCTGCGTTTTTATCTTTGTAATTGTATAGTTGATTGCGTTGGCTGCAGCCTGTTCTATCTGCTTTGGTGCACCGCCTAACCTTCGCTGTGCGTATTCCAGATTTTTTGCATCAATGCTAATCATCGGTCATTCGCCACCAATTGAATTGTTAAAATGCCCATATCGTCGCCCACACTTTCAACCTCATACATTTTATCGTCAAGATAAAACCGCATGCCATACACCGGCACCTCCAGCAAATCAGCCTTTAGGCAGTTAACCTGCAGCTGACTGCCATAAACACCGGGATAATAATCATCCTTGCCCTGCTGTATCGTCAAGGCCTGTGCCACAGATATATCCTGCACAATCGCCATGCACTCCGTACCGTTCAGATCGTGCAGCTCCGCGAACTCCATATCATTGAGAAAGACAGCCGCATTATCTGCGGCTATCTGCTCTTTAAAGCTCAGCGCTTTCATTGTACAGTAGCGGCTTCATCTACCGCAGGCAGTGCGTCTTCATCATCACACGCAGGCTCTTTAGAGATAGATTTAGAAGCAGGCTGTTTTTTACTCTTTTTGCCAGAAGCAGGCTTTTCAGCCTCAGTTTTGCTAACGCTTGCAACCTCTTCCGGAGCAGAAGTTTCCGCCTCAGGCTCACCAATGATTTCAAACTCTTCCGGAGCATCATCATACAGCTTTTGAGCAACGTCGTCAGGCAGCTCAACAACACTGCCTGCTGCATAAACCACGTTATTATGACGCAGAGAGAATTTCTTAACGAGGATATACATAAGCTGCCTCCTTATTTAACCTTAATAACATACCAGTCATCCACGGATTCAGGAACAACAAGGCAACGGCTCTGCATAGCAATAGAGCAGTAGTCATTCTCAATGTTCATAGTAACCTTAGGCACATAACGGCCTTCATATGTGTGGAACTGCTTATCTTCCTCCATCTGAGTAACGGCGCCATACAAGCGCTTGCCACGACCGGCAACGCCGATAATAACGTAATCATCAGGCAGGTACGGAGTAAATACACCTTCGTTGTTGATGTAACCACCCTCATATGTGTACATCTCCAGGCCTAAGGCACCCAGCAGGCCGAAGCGCATAACCTCAGGGCTTTGAATCTTAGGTGCGAAGGACATCAGCGCCGCATTATCGCGGGACGGAATCAGCAGCTTGTCATAAATGCTCTTGTTGTTCAACAGCAGGTTGCTGGTAGCCTCGGAGCACATCATGATAGTCGGAGTCAGGCCAGCATTGCGGCGGATGGTTTTGGAAGCCTCCTGCAGGTTGCCGTAAGCATCAGAGGTATCCTTATCCCAGGTATCGGTACCGGACAAGGTTTGCTTTTGAGTAAAGTTAAAAGAGATGGTGTCAATCTTTTGGGTTTTGCCATCATCAGCATAACCGTTAATGGTGTAGCTGCCATCAATCAGCAGCTTTGCAGCCATATATTCTTCGGTGCGGGTGCACATATCAGTCAATTCCTTGATATCCTCAGCGCGATATTCTTCAGCTCGCTGTTGGGGAGTGCGACCGCTGTACACGCTTTCGCCTGCCAGGCGCTTTTGCAGCTGTTCAGCGGTCAATACGCGCTTAGGCTTCATCAGCGGTGCCTTGTAGGATTTGGTTTCAAAGCCATCACGCTGCATATTAACACCTTGAGAACCAGGAACAACAAAGGGTGCCATGGAGCGACCGCCTTTTTTGAAATCCACATCCAGATATTCAGAGCTATAGGTAATAGCGTTCGGGAAAAAGGTGTTTACTAACAAAGGATTGGGCGGATATGCACGATTGATTACGCCCAGCAAAGAACGGGTAGAATTGATATCAAATGCCATAGTTTATTCCTCCTTATTGCAGATGAGTCAGGTAGATGCCAACAGCACGCAGCTCTTTCTCGTGTGCCTGCACAGAATCAGATTCAGCGCCAACAGACATTTCCTCTGCATTGAAAATGCCGCTAATATAAACAGTAGCAACTACATCGCCGGTGCCAACAACAACATCTTCGGCTAGCACAGCGTTTGCTACCTTCAGCGCCGGAGTTGCGGATGCAGCATCAACAATCTGGTATTTGCCTTCACTGACAGCCAGCACAGCGCCTCTTTTAAGCGCCTTTTCAGCGCTCAGGCCTTTAAGGGTAATGTTTTTGGTAAGAGCAGCCACAGCGGTACCGCCAATAAGCTGGTCCACATTGCTTTTTTCACTGGTTACATATGCCATTATTTATTACCTCCATACATATTCTGCAGAGTTTTAGCCATGTTTTCGGTGCGCAGGGCATCTTCCTCTGCTTCAGTCAGGCCATTAGCAGGCTGACCGGTTACATTACCGGAGCCAGATTTCATCTGGTCGTCAATCAAATCATTCATAAAGCTTTGAGCTGCAGAAGTCTGAGCTGCAGGCTGAGCACCCTTAATAGCATCAATGGTTTCTTTGATTTCATCAGCAGTCTTGCCGTCTTTGATGGCCATATTGATTACAGCCTTCACACCAGCACTGCCATCATCCAAAGCATTGAGCGCAGCCAAACGGCTTCTTTCCTCATTGCGGATTTGCTCCTCATTAGCCGGAGCGATGGTTTGGTTCGCAGGAGCAGCACTGTTGGTCTGTTCACCTGCTCTGACACCGATAGCACTCAAAATAGTGTTTACGGCATTCATAAGATTTTCATTCATCGTTTTGTCCTCCTTTTTGTGGATTTTATTTTTAATTAAGTCAGCATCTCCCTGGCTCAACTGATGCCGTACATGGTTGACCACAAGCACATTGCCGTCAAGAACAGGTTCAACCTCACCTTGAATCTGGTCACAGAAGCCATTGGCAAGGCATTCTTCAGCAGTAAGCCAGGTACTGTTTTTCATCATGGTCTCCAATTCTTTTTCGCTGAGCTTGCAGCGCTCCTTATAAGCTGCCACAATACTAGCCTTGACAGGCTTGAGCATTTCAATAAGCTTACCCAGCTGTTCAGCGTTGGCAGGCTCTGCCAGGCAGACCATGGGGTCATGAATCATCATCATAGCGTTGACCGGCATAAGGATTTTTTTGCCGGCCATAGCAATGATTGTCGCAGCACTGGCCGCCAAACCGTCAATCATTACAGTGGTATCACCGGAGTAAGACTTTATCTGGCTGGCAATGGCGTGTGCAGCGAAAACATTGCCGCCGTTGCTGTTGATACGGATGCAGACCGGCTTACCTTCCAGCTTAGTCAACGCATCAGCAAAGCCTATTGGGCAAACATCACCACTGCTGTCATACCAAGGCTTTTCGCTGACGATATCGCCATAAATACGGATTTCAGCAGTATTTTCGGATGCTTTATTGATAATCTCCCAAAATGGTTTACTTTTCTCCATCGTTTTCACCTCCTTCCTCAGTCTTTACATTCTGATGAAGCGGATAATTAAGGCCATTGCCTTGCCAATGCTTATGTTCAGCTTGCAGCTGCGCAATGTTTTCCTCGTACTCCGTGCCGGTGATTTCAGCAGATTCCTGTTCACCGGTACTGAAGCCATAATCAACACGCAGCTTGGCGGCCTGAACCTCTTTCACCGGGTCAAGCATGCCCATAGTCGGACCATACCAGGACGCACGGCTCCACGCCTTACGCAGCAGCGGATCACTAAAATATCCAGGCGCTTGAATGCGTCCAATAGCCACCGCCTCAGCCAGCCAGCGTTCATACACCGGCTGACAAAAATCCCTTGCAAACCAGATGCGCCGCTTCTTAGCAACTGCCTGAAACTGCAGCAAAGCACCGCGTGCAGCGCTGTACGAGCTTTGGAAGCGCGACAAAAGCACTTCTGAAGGAATTTCCAGCGCCGCGCCCACCTGAGCAATCAGCGCATTGACGAAGGCCTCAAATGTGGACAAGCTGCGATTTGCATCGACAGTCTGTACTTCATAGCCAGGCGGCAGCTCGTTCATAGTGCCGGCACCCAGCTCAAAGGTATACTGGTCAAAAGCAACCTTTTCATTCTCGCCAAAGGCCTCCGGCAAAGCGTTTGGAAGGCCTTCACCTGCGTCCTTCGTTTTGAAGAACAGCGTAAAATAGCTTTTGATGATTGCAGCAGTAAGCTCCGCTGTGCTATAACGGTGCATCTGCTTCAATTCTTCAATGGCCGGTGCCAGAATCGGCACGCCGCGGTACTGCTCCGGCCTTTCCTCATGGCTGATTTGCAGGATGTTAGGCGCACCTGTTTTGCGCCCGAAGGCTTCTACGCGCACCCATTTTATGCTCCTGCTTTCCGTTGGGTCATAAGGTACCCGGTCGGCAACCCAATAGGCTACAACAGCGCCATCCGTATTGATTTCAACGCCATTAATAATCCTGTTGCCATTCTTGGGATTACGAACCTCAACCTCATTCAGTGCACCAACAAGACTATAGGTATTAGGATTACAGACACGGCTCGCTTCAAAAAGCTGTATCTTGGTGGTATAAGGATTGTCACCCAAGGCCTTGCGGTATTTAATCGCCGCCCAGGCATCTCCGTCCACAATAGACGATATAAAAGCAATATCCTGCATATCGTAAAAGTTGTGCTTGCGATACAGGTCACACTCTACGCTCTGCGCCCACAGATTAAACTCTGCCTTAGTGTGCCTGCGCCATTCAGCAGCTTCCTCCGGGCTCATGCCTAACAAACGATAATCCGGACAAGGTGAAGGCACAAGGCCAGCGCCAACAACATGCGTCCGGTAGCGATTGATGGCAGCAGCACCAACAGGGCTGTTAATGGCCATATCAGCACTGCGGTTGCGCAGGATGTTCAGATTTACGTCAACATCACTTTTCGGGCTGGACCTTATCGGCCAATAACCACGCATAGCTTGTTTTTCGGCACTGGCACCACCGTTGCTGTAGCCTGTGTTTAATACAGGCCTGAGGGTGATGCCAGTGGGCCGCTCTTGTGTTAATGTTTGGCCAGTAGGATGTCTGGCCTTACGATTGTATGGTGTTCGTCTCTTACTCATTTCGTAGCCTCCTGTTTTATTTGAGCGCTAATCACGGAAAAGCACTCTTTTTGCACGCCTATATCCCTCAGATGCAGGCGCATTATCGTCTTCAGTAGCGCCCATGGCTCGCAGGCGATTTATTTCAGCCTGAATAGCGCTAAGGTCAGCACGTGTCAGCAGCCTATTGCCAATGCGGTAGCTCTGACCGGTTACCAAAATAGCCTGCTCCGCCTTCAGGTACTGGCGATAGCGTTCGTTCAATGCATTGCTCATTCTGTTCTCCTTCCTCGTTTGATGCAGCCATAGCGTTTCTGTGGCTTTGCAGCAGGTGCAGGAGCCGTTGCCCCGCCTGCTTCAGCATTGTTGCCCTGCGCCAGCATAGCATCCAGCTTTTCAAAATTAGGTGCAATACTGCGCATGCATGCAAGATTATATACCGCAAGGTCCAGCGGCTCATTGCGCTTGTCCTTGGCTATATTTGTCCACTGAAAAACAACTACGCCGTTTTTCTTACGCGGCACCAGTTCCTCGGAAATCAGACCGCGAAAATAAATGCGATCATAGCCACGATTGGCATAAGATTCTATGACAGCATCACTGCTCAGGCTCTTAGCGTCAGTTTTTACCAGACCTTGCAGCGCTTCAACGAATTTTTTCATCCGATGCTTATCGTCTAGTGGAAAATGCATATACTTAGCTCCCTGAACCTCAATGCTGAGACGGTCCATGATTTGCTGCTTGCCCGTATCCGTGCCGATGAACACCAAAGGAATGGAGCTGTTACGCATCTGCTTTTTGCCAATCTTGGCAACAAGGTCTTCGTTGGCCATGTTTGAGCCTTTGATAGCAAAGCGCTGACGAAAACGATTCTTAAAGCAGTAGGCATATACGTAATCAGTATAGTGACCGCCGCAGTCTATAAAGGTTCTGGCGATTTTCAGCCCTCGCCCATTGGCAAATTTATAAGTTTTGTCCAAGATGCGGTCTAACTGTTCCCATACTTCGGGACTGTCGGGAACGCCTAGGATAACGCCTTTGCGTATGCCCCAGCGTTCTTCACCATGCCCCCAGCCGGCAACCTCATATTCAAGGCGGTTATCCTGCGTATCCACCGCCGCCGTCAGCAGCAGAACGCCTTGCGGCAGCTCAGCGCCATAATCCTCGCGCCGCTTAATGAAGATATCTTCACTCTCGAAATTGCCTTTACGCTCGTAAGATTCACCGAAACGGGTATTGTATATTACCTTCTCACGCTCCGGGTCGCCTTCTGCCTCCAGCCATTCCTTCATGACATCGTTCCAGCTAATCCAGGGGCTTGTCCAGCAGTTCACGAAGAAGCTGCGCGTATCGGTGGCAAAAGCTGCAGGGTTTTGCGCTACATACTTCTGTGCGGCGTTGCGCATGTCGTTCTCGCTAAATTCAAAGCCACAATCAGGGCAAATCCATTTCACTGATCTGACAACAACATGCTTTTTGTTATGTTCCTCGCTGCTGTCGAAGTCAGCAAGCATCTGCCTGTGTGTCAAAAGGTGGTATTCGCCGCAGTTAGGACACTGATGCTGCCATTCCTCCTGCGTACCGGTCATATACTCGTCATCAATACGGCTAGTGCCTTTAATCGTCGGAGTACTGAACAGACCGATTACCCTGTTGAAGTAGGTGGTAGTTCTCTTAGCCGCCAAATCAACCGGATCACCTTCTACGCCGGCACTATCCGGAAAGCGGTCCACTTCGTCGCAAAGCAGAATACGTATAGGCTTTGATGCAAGGCCGCTCGGAGCGTTCGCACCTGCTATAATCAGCCTGCCGCCAGTAAAATACTTGCTCATGATAGTATTGCTGGTATTACGGCTTTTGCTTTCGCGGAAAATGCTTTTCAGGCTTTTGGTAGCTTCAATCATGGGTGTGATACGGCTCTTGGAAAAATCTTCGCCGTCGCTCAACGTAGGCTGAATCATCATCATGGTGCAGGGGTCAAGCTGCGCAAAGCGTCCAATGACATTGTTCATGATATCGGACTTTCCCACCTGCGAGCAGCTCTTGACAACAACACGATGCACGCCCTTATCCGTGAAGGCATCCATGATGCTACGCTGATAAGGTGCTCTGTCTGTACGCCATCTGCCCGGTTCTGCTGATTCCTGCGGCAGCATGCGGTAGGTATCCGCCCATTCGCTGACTGTAGTTTTAGGTGCCAGCTTAAGGCCATTGTTGAAAATGCGGCGTAAAAGCAATACCGTTTTCTGAGCACACATGCTAATCGCCCTCCTTCTCATCAACAGCATCAAACATGGTCGGTGTATAATCCCTGATTTCTTCCAAACGCCCTTCAACCTCCATGCTCAGCAGCTCTTCAATCTCCGGCTTGCTCTTTCCAAAAAGCAGCGGCGCCATCTTCGACGGAATGCCGCGGATCTGATTGCGGAAGTTGACCAGTATTTCCGTCAGGACAGCCTCTACATCTGCAGCATCGTGCATCTCCCGGCGCTTCTGCGCTAGCTGGATTTCCGCCAGTTCTCTTTTAGCTTTTTCATGCAAAGCTTTTTCTTTCATAAGGTCAACCGACTCATCTGTTTTGTATTTATAGGCATAGTATTCAGCGATAACCTCCGGCAGAAGGTAATCGCCTTCCGCCTCTCGGGTTAGTATTTCTTCGTCTGCCAATTGGCGCACACGTCTGTCAGTGATGCCCAGCAGGCGTGCAAGCTCCGCGCCGGAGCCTCTTGGTACTATTTTTTTCGCCATGAACATCACCTCCTTCGCTGTTTGTCCACTGTAGGCAATACAAATCCGCTAATAAAATGCACCGCTTCGGTCTATTTTACAGCCTAGGCGGTGCGGAAATTGAGAATGACAAAAGTGGAAATGCTGTCCAGGCTAAATTTCCGCTTTTTGCTTTCCTAACAGACTATGAAATTGTCGATGAAAAAATTTTGCGTATTAGTGGAAGTCAAGAAAAAATTTTGCGCCTTTAGAGTATGCCCGAATTTTGCCCTGCGGAAGGAAATGTGATTTTTTAAATTCACAGCTAGACAATTTCCGGGAGTTCGCCGACCCGCAGGCTTTTTATTTTCCTGGAAGAACCTAGGGCATCTGTCCACAAAACGCGGACAATAGAAAAGCCGCTGACCAATGGTCAACGGCTTTCGCTATTCTTTTCTCTCACGCTTTCGCTATTATACATTATAGCACCGATTCACCCTCGCATTCTATCGCATCTTTCAAGAATACTGTTTAAACCTTTGGCATGAAGCTTATGTACATGTTGCCATGTATAGTTAAGCTCTGCTGCTATACGTTCCCACTTCTGGTAGTTTAGGTAACGTCTTTGCATTACAAGGCGCATTGGTCCCATCGGCAGCAGCGCAACTAAAGCCCGGACTTCTGCCAGCTGGGCGCACAGCTCATTGCAGCACTCAGCAATAATCTTTTCCTGCTCAATTATTTTTGCTATGGAATTTTCCAGCTTTTGGGCATTACCACTACCGCCGCCAGGCGATTGGCTATAAGCAGGCGTTACCTTCTGCGCAAGGTTACGCAGCTCCTGCAGCTTATCCAGCTCTCCCTCCAATGTGCGCTGAGCATACATAGCGCCTTTCAGCTTTTCTTTTAGTTCTTCTTTATTCATACGCTGCCCTCCTGCCGGTTTTGATAATCTGTATGCAAACTTAAAATTTTATTATGGGTATTTTCCTAGGCTTTTATATTCTTAGAGATTAAATTTTGCTTTTTAATCGTCTTTCACATATACGCATACCTCTAGCCTAGGTCTCTTCCGGTCAACGGAAAAATCCATATCACGCACGAGCACCATCTTGTCATCAAGATATACTGCACCCTCTAAGGCATCACAAAGCAGCTTATGCGTATTGTTCATATCACGCCGCCTGCCGTCTGGCCAGAAGGCAACTACTTCCAGCACAATCTTTTCTTCCGGTTCTGGCACGCGCCATCCTTCCCGATGTGCCAAAGCATTAGCAATATAATACGCCTCTTCCTTCCAGGCTCTTGCCAATGGCGTAAGCACACGGTTCCTGCGTCCCATCACATTGACGTTTTTATAGCAATGGTTCACCGATGGCGGTATGGTCAATATTAAATTCAATTTATTCATTCCGTCGCTTTGCTCCCTTCTTGCGCTTATAATCATCCATAAGCTCCATCTTCGCTCTGATATACCATTCGCAGGTTACAGCATTATAATATTTCTCCACGCTGATGATGCGATAGTCAGGATGCTTTTGTTCAAAATGTTTTTGCATATCTTCGCAGTCTTCCGGCCAAAGAGTCAGCTGCTGGAATTGCTTACGACTTGTTTTGATATCGCTTACAGATTCCAACGGTTTAACAAGGTTACGGGACGAAGTGTATCTCTTGCGTCCTTTAGGATCTTTGCTAAGATAGCATACCAGAGCTTCGATACCTCCATGCTCTGCCTGAATACGCTTGCTGTTTGCCCAGCCGTGTCCCCATGCTTTTTCGATAGCATCACGGTCTACGCCACGATTAATCAGCAGATGATGATGCACTCTTCCCTTGCTGCTAACCTCGGTAACATAGATGTATTTCAATTCCTTGCCATTAGCTTTATATAATCTTTTCAATCTGCGCATATAATTACGCAGCCTCTTCTCTCCCTGTTCCGGTGTATCAGGAAGATTATCGTTGTCATAGCTTAAAGTCAGATGAATGTCTTTGCTGCCAAAATTGCTTTTAGCCAGCAGTCTAAAATATCTGCGTGCCTTTTTATTGTTAAGGTTTTTCTGCTTCGGAGTTGTTGCCTTCTGTCTGCCACTTCTGCAAGGTTTGTATTTGACATCCACGAAAGGAAATAAATCAATTTCAATGTAATCAGGCTTTTTGCTTTCACTGGTTCCCTGGCAGTAATATGTTTTTTCTCTTATGCCTATTCTCATTGCCATTGATTTATCCCCCTGATATTTTTTGTGGTCGCTTTGTTATTACTTGCATACAAGCCTAAAGGGCTAAGCTGCCCTTAAAATGAAATGCCTTTATATATGAAGAAACCTGCGAGACAGAAAAGCCCCGCAGAATTTTTCCTCATTATATATGTTTAGCCCTTTGGCCAACATCTGTTCCGCCGCCATTCGGCAATGCGTTCATCGCGCATCATCCGGCATTCGCTCGCCGCCTGCACCTTTGCCTGGCGGTTCTTCTTTAAAACCGTTAGGATGAATTTGTATTTTTTATATGCGTCACATATACTGGCGCAGCCACAGCCACGCAGGTCGCAGCCTTTGCAAGGACAGTCGACTGTAATCCCGTATACTTTCGTTCCGCCGAAGGCTCTTTCACTTCTCATCATTGTTCTCCAATAAAAGCCAGACCAATTAACAGTACAATGAGCGTTATAGCAAAATTGATCGTGAAGTCATCCATGTAGCATGCTCCTTCTTTTTCCGCCGCAGAGCGCAGGCCGCATACGTGCGATATACATCTTCTTTTTGTCTGCGCCATTTGCAATGCTTGTATATAATCCGCTAGTTAAATATGAGCGAGGCAGCAGCTCTACGGCCTGCGCTCTGCGGCAGATGGTTGATTAATTAGATGCGTTTAAAATTTTTGCCGTCGAATTGATAGCTCAACTTCATGCCTGTCGGCTCGTACCAATCAGCCTCGAGCTTATGCTCGTCAATCCAGTCTTTCAAGACAGCGTTAAGACGCTGTCCCAGCTCTGCGCGAGCCTTGGCCATTTCCTTGCTTTCAATGCGTTCGCTCCAATATTCCGATGCACTGCCGCCATCTTCACACGCTTCTTCTTCAAATTCACCGAGGAGCATTTCTACGCTGATTTCAGGGTGCCAGCTCGACTTTCTCCATTGGATGACAGTCACGATTTCGTCGGCCGTCAAATCGTCGCGTGCAGATCTCAGTGCCTCCTCCGGTGTGTCGTGCAGGGGAAGCGTCATGTCATCGTCGTCCACGCTGTAAGCCTCTGCTTTTTCGGCCTCCATGGCAGCGGCGCGAGCCGATTTGGCCAGCTCATGGAATTTATTAATGCAGCTTTCAATCAAATCATTCGTTTGCTCGTTCATTTTTATCTCTTAACTTCTCCTTTCACCAATAAGCCTTCTTTATGCGCCTGACGCGCTATCTTGGCAGTTTCATCATTGCTAAACGCAAGGCAGCTCGGGCAAATTGTTACGTCTTGGCCATTCTTCAATATATACTTATTGCAGCTGCCATTCTTCTGTCCGCATACCTGACATTGACGCCTCATGCTTTATCCCTCCCGAGCTTAATATGAACATAGCATATTGCGATGCACATTACAGCGATTGTAATGATTAAGCAGATTGCAAAATCAATAAGTATAATCTCCATAACTAAGCCTCCTGCTCGAATTTTCCCAAGCGCTTGGCAATTTGGTTTTGACTCTGTGCCAGCGCACTGGCCAACGCCTTGCATACACCAGCGCCACGCTTGCCATCCTGGACCTTATCCAGATGCTCCAGCGGCTTATTGATGCCATTGAGCACCGCATCTTTCAGCTTGCGTGCTTTGCGATGCAAAACAAAATTAGATACCTGATGGCGTGCTTTTCTGCGAGCTTCTACAAGCAGATGTCCTCTATAGCTGATGTGCTTATTGCGCAGCAAGCCATACATGTTACGTGCTACAGCATAATAATTAAGCTTTTCCATTGCTCTTCTCCTCTTCCTCCCAAATTTCCATAACTGCACCGGCAAAGCGCTGGCAGGTTTTGTTTTCCTCTTCATTCAGCTGGCGCTTCTTGACCTGAATGCTGCGTTGGTATAATTGTTTGGCCAAAACATCCAGGCGGGTATCCTTAGCGTTGAGCTTGCCATAATCGTGCGCCGCCACGAGCGCTATGGCCTGCAGCAAGACTTCCATAGTCTCAGCCGTTGCTTCCTTGGTCGCTTTGATTTCGCGCGCTGCCGATACCGCAATCGCCTGCGCCGGGGCAATGCCCTGCTTTGCACATTTAAATGCTGCACGACGCTTATTTTTACGGGTTATACTACTCATTGCATCCTCCCATTTGGCGGATTTCCTCGCCGATGAGCTTGTGCAGCTTCTTCAGCTCCTCTTTGGTCAGCGTCACACCCTTGCCGGGTTTACCGTTAGGGTTCCAGGTGCGCAGGTCATATTTTGTGTATTTACCATCCCAGACAACCACGTTCAGCTCCTTGGTGTAGCCGGAAGGGTTATCGCTGAGAGCTCCGATTCTTCTTTCCAATTTAAACTCAATCTCCATTGATTTCACTCCTTGTGTTTGTTATAATATATGTGATTTCACTTTTTACTTTTATTTTCACTTGTATGTGAACAACTAAATTCTTTTTCTTATATTTTCACTTCTTAGAGCATTGATACGCCAATATCAATGCTCTTTTTCTTTTGTCCATGCCAATGGTGTTCATCTGCGCACCTCGATGGGAATGAGGACTACATCCCCCGGCTGCAGGTCACCTTTGATATTGCTGATTTGGCGCGTATAAAAGATAACCTCGTGAATGTCTCTGCGGTCGCCTTCGCTATCCATGACACCGCCTACCAAGTGCCACAGGGTGTCACCCTCAACGGCAACAGTTTTTACTACGTATTTATCTACCGGGCGGCTGCAATCATACGCCGCCCAAATGCAGCAGGTTGCCAGCAGAATGAACAATACTTTTTTCATCATCGTTTCCCTCCTTTACACAACTCCCTTACGGATTTGCTCCAACCGAGCAAGGTAGCTATTGGCAGCATTAGCATTGCGGATGCTGACCTTCGCCGACTTAATCACCGGTGTATATTCAGTCATATGCTCGTTGCAAAGCTGCTCCAGCATTTCATCAGCACGCTTCACGTTGATGCGCCAGCCGCCGATTTTTACGGCCGGCAGCTTGCCCTTCCGGCACATATCGTAGATGGTTCCTACGCTGGCCGATACGTGCTTAGCGTAATCCTTAATAGACATGTACAGTACCTCAGCCATATTACATCCCTCCCTTCTTTCCAATCGCCCTAAATAATATCCACCTTAACATCGGCATATTCAAAAGGCATTTTCAGATCTTCTAAAGCTGCTTCCAATTCTGCCTGTGCCTTTTGGACACGCTCAAGCTTACGACCAAGCTCACTTCTTTTGTATTGAGCCTTCACCTCAATACAAATTGGTGTGCTTTTGCTTTTTGTATCATCCATTCTTCTCACCTCTCTTATCCCCACCGCCTTGCCACGGCGACTGCTTCATTGTTACCAAGGTCGATTTTGATACTTCTGATGGTCAAAACGCTCTCCTAAAGGCTTTTATCATTCAAAAAATCTAAATAAAATCTTCTTGATAACCAGGCAATCCATTTTAGTACAGTTCTAGTTTTTTGAATCCCTAAGATTTGTACTTTTATATGCATTGCTAAAATATTGTTTTGATAATGTTTTTCTACCACGCCTCTGCAATCTTGGTTATCAGCCATATTGTTTGAGGCTTTTTCTTCTTCCAGCACGCTCACCCCTCCATTCTTCCCCACCGTCTTGCCTCAGTGCTATAATGAAAGCACAGGAAGGAGGTGACGCTAATGAATACTTCAAACCATTTCTTTAAAACCGCTCAAATTTGCCAAAACGGTCATCTAAGAAATAGCGACACTAGCACACACGCTGCTAAAAATGAAAAGTTTTGCTCAATATGTGGTGCCGAAGTCATTTCTGCTTGCCCACATTGTGGTAGCCAGCTTCGCGGTGCCTACTATATGAATAAGCCAATTTATTTTGGTACTATGTGTAATGTGTCGGAAGAAAGAAAATTCTCATCACATATTTCTGGCTATAAAGATGTTAAGCTTTCCAATACAGTAGATGTTCCATCCTACTGTCATAATTGCGGTGCTCCCTATCCCTGGACAGAAGCAGTTTTAAAAACTGCTGAAAACATCATCAATATGTTTGATGAGCTAACACCTGAGCAGAAGAAGCAGCTAGTAGATTTTATACCAGACATCATTATTGAAACTCCCCGGTCTCGTTATGCTGCGCTGGTCTACGCTAAGTTTCTTGACGGCCTCCAAGGACTTGTATACGAGAATTTCGCCTCTTGGTGCCGCGAAAATGTACTTCCTGCGCTTCTGGTCTTGATGAATATGCAGAAGTAGTAAAACGAACGGCCACATATCAGGACACTTTGAAAAGTTACACTGGTACGGCTTTCCTAAAAGACGGCAGTTGCACACTTTTTGAAGCTTTTTGCCGCATTTTGGGCAGAAGTTTCCTTTTTTGACAACCTTTCCGCAATGCGGGCAGGTTGTCATTTTTTTATCATCCATCTCTCTCACCCTCCCTTCCTCAGCTCCTGCACCAGCGCCAACAGCTCATCCAGATATTCCAGCTTGTCCCAGCCTTCCAACTCGCAGACCATGAGGTCCATACGGATATCCGCCAGCAGGCGCAGCTTCATTTTTTCCCGCGCCAAGCGATTGAACGCGCGGCGCGTTGCCGGTGTGTCCGGCGTAAACTGTATGCTCATTATTGCCTTCGCGCTTCCCCCCTCTATCTCGCCACGAGCTGCTCTACCGTCGTGCCCAGCACCCGCGCCAGCGCCACGCCCAAGTTGAGGCCAGGATACTTGACGCCTTTTTCTACCAAGCTAACGTATTCCTGCGTCACACCGAGACGCTGTGCAAGCTGCGCCTGCGTCATATTTTTCTGCTCACGCAGAAGCTTTACTTCTTTGCCTAACATTTTTTACCCACCTTTCAGAACCATTAGAACAGCAAAATGTCAAGTACATTTTGCTGTTCTTGATATAACTATGTTATATCAAGCGATTCTTTTTGTTGCATTTATGCTACGGAATCAGCAAAAAAAATTTCAGCAGGATTTTTGATGTCTGCAATTTTAGCAATTTCATTAGCTTCGTCAACAGTAATTGATACTTTACCATTTAACTTAGCATTAATGCTTTTAGTAGATAAGTGCATCGCCTTCGCCAAAGAAGTTTGTGTTATCTTTTTTTCAGCTAAAACTCCTCTTAATTTGTTCAAATTCATACTATCACTCCTTTCGTTGCATTTATGCTACGCTTATAGAATACACCATTATTCCACTTTCGTCAAGCATAAATGCAACGTTTTTTACTTTTTTCTTGTACTTTTGTTGCATTTATGGTATTATTCTTCTAAAGGAGTGATAACATGAGTGAAGCAGAACTCACAGAATTAATAGAAAGAATTAAAAATCGTCGATTAGCTTTAGAATTATCTTATCAAGATTTGTCTGACGCAACAGGAATTAGTAAATCAACTCTTCAGCGTTATGAAACAGGCTTTATAAAAAAGGTCCCAATTAATCAAATGGAAGTATTGGCCAAAGCCTTACATGTAACTCCCGCCTATCTCATGGGTTGGGAGGAGTCCTCCCCCACGCCACTCCCCCTCACCCAGCAGGAAGAAACACACATAAAAAAATACCGCCAGCTGGATGCTGACGGCAAGGAAGAAATTGACGATTTGATTGATGTTAAACTGGCCAAGCTCCAGCGCAAGGCTGAAGAAGACGTGGAGAATTTAGGCTGATAGATTTTGAAAGTGAGGAATGAAGACATGAAAGATGTAAAATTATTTCAGAGTGCGCAGATTCGCTCCATTTGGAACGATGAAGCCGGAGAATGGTTCTTTTCTGTTGTCGATGTTGTCGGTGCATTGACCGACAGTGCAGATAAATCAGCTTATTGGCGCAAACTAAAGCAAAGACTGAAAGCAGAAGGTAATGAAACCGTGACAAATTGTCACAGGTTGAAATTGCTTGCAGAAGACGGGAAAATGCGTCTCACTGACACCGCAAATACAGAAGGTATTCTGCGTATTATCCAATCTATCCCCTCACCTAAAGCCGAACCATTCAAGCAGTGGCTCGCGCAACTCGGTGCGGACCATATCCACGACCTTGAAGCAGCAGAAGCTTTCAACAAAGAAATAGACGCTCGCATTGAAGCACGAAATAATATCAAACAGCATAACGTTGCTCTCGCTGATGCAGCTTTTGCCGCAGGCGTAAAAACTAACCTTGACTTCGCCAAATTCCAAAATAGCGGTTACATGGGACTTTATGGCGGTGAAACCGCTGGCGATATAAAACGTCGCAAGAAGCTTAAACCTAATCAAGAGATTTTAGACCACATGGGCAGTGTGGAACTCGGTGCGAACCTGTTCCGCATCACGCAGGCAGAAGACAAACTGCGCCGTGAGAATATCAGTAGCAAAGAAGCTGCCAACAAAGTGCATTACGAAGTCGGTCGTACCGTTCGCAAAACTATTGAAGAACTCGGCGGCACAATGCCAGAGAAATTGCCTACGCCAAGCGAAAGTATTAAGCAGCTCGATAAACCTAAAAAATAAAAAATACCGCCAGCAGAAGGCTGACGGCGGGAGAAGAAATTGACGATATTATTGATGTTAAGCTGGCCAAGCTCCAGCGCAAGGCGGAAGAAAAAACGCCCCCGATATGGGGGCAACGATAAATATATTAGTTTACTGCGATAAAGCGTTTAGACAATGCTTCTTGTAATATTTTGGATAAGCTCAGACCTTCTTCAGCGGCCTGTTCATCCATCCAGCGTGGAAGACTGATGGTGCGTTTTACCGCCCTATTGTCCTTAATATCTGCCTGAATAAAATTTACAAATTCGTTATCATCTAATTCGATGCTTTGCAAATTGCTAGGTGCGGGAATTTCTTCCTTGCTATCCTTCAAATATTCAATCCACTGCGTGAGCGCAGCTTCGGCCATCTTCATGGCGTTACCCAAAGATTTGCCCTCGCTGATGCAACCAGGTAAATCAGGGAAAATAATAGTATACGTACCATCCTCGTTTGCATGGAACACAGCAGGATAAACGTATTCTTGTAGTGTTTGCCTCCTTTTCATGTTAGCGACTTCCTCCTTTTATTATTAAATGCTATTTAATTAATGATTGCGATTATAGTAAGAAGCCCGCAAAGCGGGCGGAGTAAAAAGTAATCTCTATTTTACTCCCGCAGCTTTGAGGATTGCTTTCGCTGTCAGCTCGTTCAATTCCCGGTGCCTTGGAACCTGAACGGAGCGGCTACCTGTTTTTTTATAGATTGTGTGATCGCCATCATCACGCTCTAGCTTGTAACCCGCTTTTAACAGCAGTTTTACTAAATCGCGCCGTTTCACTTCATCACCCCAATTCCATTTATAAATTCCCTACACCTATATTATAATACGTAATTTACGTAATGTAAAGTAAAAAGTAAGTAATTTACGTATTTTTTGCCAATATCAATACTTTTATAAATAAAAAAATCCCCCGGTGTTACCAGCACCGAGGGATCTGCAAGAACGTGTTACCAGCACGCTCAATGTCATCAACCCAAGCACTACCAAGAGCTGATTACTTTTTTATTATATCAGCTCTGCTTGAAAAATGAAAGGAGCTGATTTTTTATGGCTAAAACAAAAAAATCTAACGGCGAAGGAACCATAAGCTACGAAAGCGACCGCAAAATGTACCGGGCAAGACTAATCGCCCCGGACGGAAAGCGCATCTCTAAACGCTTCCACACGAAAAAGGAAGCAATGGAATGGATTGCTGTTATCCAGGCAGATATCTGCAAGAACGTCTATGTAGCGCCCAACAGCCTGCGCTTAGGCGAATGGCTCTCCGAATACCTTATTACCTATAAAGCACCCAAGGTGCGCCCCAAAACACTGGACCGCTACATCCAGACTGCAAAGCACATTGCCCCCATCGCAGAAGTGGAGCTGCAGAAGCTGACTGCCCATACAGTGCAGCAATTCTACAATGAGCTGCCGCCGATGAGCGCCAGCAGCAAGAATAAAGTGCATAAGCTCCTGAAGGCTGCTATCACCAAAGCCTGCGCCATTGACCTTATGTCCAAAAACATCATGCAGGCTGTAGAAGCCCCTCCGGTGCCCAAGGTTGAGGTCCAGGTATTTACAACGGAAGAAATTGGCAAAATCCTGCAGACAGCCAAAACCAGCCGTTATTACAGCAAATATTATCCTTTCTTCCTCTTGGCTGCTACTACCGGCGCACGCCTCGGAGAGCTGTTAGGACTTAAAGCGCCAAACGTAAAGCCCGGTTATATCTACATAGACAACAGCCTTCAGGCCGTCCGCGGAACGCTCACAGATATGCCGCCCAAAACTGCTGCCGGTGTACGCAAGATAACTATTGCGCCCGAAGTCAGCAAAGCCCTTAAGCTCGCCAGCGCCTCTTCCGGTCCGATGCTTTCGTTTAACAGGTACGTTTTCCACACCCGCAACGGCACGCCGATACACCCCAGAAACATGGAACGCATCTGGAAGGCACTGCTGCAGGAAGCCGGCGTTGAATACAAGAACTTCCACGTTCTGCGTCACACCATGGCCACGCAGCTGCTTGCCAACGGTGTATCCATCGCCGAAGTTGCCAAGCGCTTGGGACACAGCAAAATCAGCCACACGCTCAATCTTTACAGCCACGCCGTACCGAATTATGACGAAGGTATTCCTGATATCATCAGCAAGGCTTACGCACTCTGACCGCGTTGGCCCCAGCGTTGGCCCCAAAAGGGTTTTTGAATCCCGCAAACCGCATGAAATAAGGGTTCTCGGAGCTATTGATGTTAGGCCTTCTAAGCCGTGGGTCGGGGGTTCGAATCCCTCCTGGATCACCATGAAAGAAACCCCGCAACCATGCAGGTTGCGGGGTATTTTTGTGTGTAAACAACGCAGAATGTACTCATCTTCTCAGTACATTCTGCGTTTTACTTTACAGGCTCAAAAAGTTTTTTAAAATCGTCCGTCCCTGCGGAGTCATAATCGACTCCGGATCGAACTGCACACCATACACCGGCAGAGTTTTATGTTGCAGCGCCATAATCTCATCCTTCGCTGTTTTTGCCGTAACCTCCAGGCATTCCGGCAAGCTTTCCGGCTCCACAATCAGCGAATGATAGCGCGCTGCCTCAAAGCCATTCGGCATATCCTTAAAGATGGGGCTTGCAGCCTCCAGATACACCTTATCCGCCTTACCATGCACAATCTCCGGCGCATGCACCACGTTGCCGCCAAATGCTTCACCAATCGCCTGATGCCCCAGGCAGACACCCAAAATCGGGAACTCACCGGCCAGCTGGCGGATAACCTCCAGACAAATACCTGCCTGCTTGGGATTGCCCGGACCGGGCGAAATAATAATATGATCCGGTTGCATAGCTCGGATATCCTCAATCGTCAGCTTATCATTGCGCACAACCTTGATATCAGGATTAATTTCGCCAATCAGCTGATACAGATTAAAAGTAAAGCTGTCGTAGTTGTCTATAATCAAAATCATTCCTTACTCCTCCTCTGCCGTCATGCGCAGCGCTGTCATGCAGGCGCCTGCCTTATTCACGGTTTCCTGAAATTCATTATCCAACACGGAATCCGCAACGATACCGTCGCCGGCCTGAATATAAACCCTGTCGTTCTTTTTAACCATAGTGCGGATGGTAATACAGATATCCATGTTACCGCCAAAATCAAGATAGCCCATGCCGCCGCCATAAATACCGCGGCGCTCCGGCTCCAGCTCGTCAATAATCTCGCAGGCACGAATCTTCGGCGCTCCGCTCAGCGTGCCTGCCGGGAATACTGCCCGCAGCGCGTCCAATGCGTCCTTATCGGCACTCAGCTGTCCTGTAACCTTGCTCGTGATATGCATAACGTGTGAAAAGCGCTTAATCGCCTTATAATCGCTCACCTTGACGCTGCCAAAGTCACAGACACGGCCAACATCGTTACGCCCCAAATCCACCAGCATATTATGCTCCGCAACCTCCTTGACGTCTGCCAAAAGCTCCTGCTCCAGCGCCTTGTCCTCCTCACTCGTCTTGCCGCGACGGCGTGTGCCGGCAATCGGCATGCTGATTACCCTTTTGCCAACCACCTTCACCAACGTCTCCGGCGAGCTGCCGGCAATTTCCATATCGTCATTATGTAAAAACACCATGTACTGCGAAGGGTTCGTCGTTCTCAAATAGCGGTAAGCGCTGAAAAGGCTTTGGTCATAGGTTGCGCTGAATTTTTGCGCGTAAACAATCTGAAAGGCATCGCCGTTTTTGATATATTCCTTGCAGCGCAGCACATTTTTATTATACTGCTCACGGCTCTGGTTACTGGTGAACTCGCCCAGCTTAGCCTTTACAGGCTTCTTCGGCTGCACAGGCTGCAGCAGCATTTCCTCCATCGCCGCAACTTCGCGTTCTGCCTTGGCATAGTTGATGGCAGCATTATCCGTTTTGACATTCACAATCAGGAAAATCTTCTGCTTGAGATGATCAAAAGCAATCAGCTTATCAAACAGCATCAAATCGACATCGGCAAATTCCGCCTTGCGTTCTTTATTCACACGCATATCCGGCTCGCAGTAGCGCATAAAATCAAAGCCAAAGGTGCCTACAAGACCGCCGGTAAAGTTAGGCAGGCCATCAATCTGCGGTGCCTTGTATTCCTCCAGAATATGGCGAATACAGCCCAGGGGATCGTTTTCCTGATACTTCACAGCAGCGCCGCTGATGATTTCCGCATTACCGTCGGTTATTTTCAAACGCAGCACAGGATCATAGCCCACAAAGGAATAGCGCGCCCAGTGCTCACCGCCCTCAATGCTCTCCAAAAGGAAGTAGTTGTGGCTGCTGCGTCTTACATTATCCAAAAACGCCAGCGGCGTCAGCATATCCGCCAGGCATTCCTTAGCTACAGGCACAGCCTTGTAGTCCTTTGCATACTGCATGACCTGCTCCAAAGATAAATTCAACATTTTGTCACCTCATCTGCTTATTTTCACCCGTGTCAACAAAAAAAGCCTGCCCTCGTACTGCTCGCTTTGAGCAATATCAAGGACAGGCTATAAATACTTATACCTGCGGTACCACCTTGCTTCGCCGTACATCGGCGCTCTCTCGCAGAGTGCTGACACATTCCTCACCCTTAACGCCGGTGTAACGTTGCCGAATACTCTCGCCAAAGCGATTTGACAGCACCCTCAACGGTCCATTTATCAGCCTGCATCTCTATCCGGCTTCCACCTGCCCGAACTCTCTGTAAGCGCATCTGCTGACTTGATCTCCGTCTCAACGGTTTGTGGTCTTTTTTGAAGTTGTGCCTAGTGTAGCACTCTGCATTAATAGTGTCAAGAAAATATTACACTTTGCGTACTTCCGATTATTTTGCAGTAAATAATGTAAAGCAGGTTACAGTTTCAAAATAACTGCGCAACAGCAAGCAAGGCAAAGTTTACGCAAGTTTTTCTTCTCCATAAGAAAAACTCACCAAAATCTCAAAGTTTTTCTTTTGTAAACGAAAAATTTCTGATTTTTAAGCATTTTTTATTTTATAGGCGAAAAACTTTGGAGTTAAAAAATTTCTTTATACAAGCGAAAAAAGGCGGCGCAAGCGCGCCGCCCCAAGGCTTCAGGTATAAACTTACTATTTCATGCATGCATCACGTGGCAGTCCCAGTTGCTCGCAGATATCACCCCATTTTTGCTGACGTGTTTTCATCGCCAGCAGCTCCTCCACGCTCTTGTCGCAGTGGCGTGCCAGGAACATCGCACGCTTCACCTGATGCGAAGCGTAACCCATGCGCATGTATTTATCCACCAGCTTTTTATCCAGACCGAACAAACGGTGAATGCGGTCAACCTTGTACTCATGCTCGGCACGCGCCAGCTTCTCCGGCGTCAGCCCCAGCAGATAATCAACACGCGTCCAAACGTATTTATCGCGGAGCTGCGCAACCTCCTTCACCGGCTTTTTCGCTGCATAGGCATGCAGGCAGAGCTTTTTCAGCTCCATATAGCTGATGCCGCTGTCAAAAAGCTCGCCAAGCTCTTCCTTGTCAAAGAGAAAGCTGTCATGCAGGCCGTTCACTGCCTTTTCCTTATCCATAGGCTTCTTTCCTGCGGCGCTGGCAGTTGCTCCGCCAACAACAAAAAGACCGCAGAGCATCAGGCAGATTAAAAGTGTTATCTTTTTCATTTTGCACCTCCGAGGTAAGTCAGCAAGTTAAAAAGTGGCGGCGCATTTGCGCCGCCGGAAAGGGTAAGTGTTAGAAGCTATATTCGTAGCCAACCATGAAGTTACGGCCCAAGGAATAAAAATTCGATGTGCTGTTGCTTGTAATATCTAATCTGTCAAATATGTTGTTAATGTGCAAAAATGCCTTTTGATTTTTCTCGGGTGCATAGGTAAAATGCAAATCAGTAAAGCATTGCGGCTTGATTTCTCTTTGAGGTTTGGTAATAGAGGCTCTGGTAGACATCCTGTCGCCTACAAAGTTCACGGACATGCTGGCAGCAAATTTGCTTTGCGTATAATCAACAGCACCCTGCAGCTGATATTTATTATAAATTTGATGCCAATCCATATCACCGTAGTTATGAATATTTTGCGCTTTAGGATTTTGGTAGGTAGCACCCCAACGTGTAGACCAATTATCATCATGCTTTATTGCATAAGATAATTCAACACCGGTATTTTTAACATCTTCATTGAAATAGTCTACTTCATCAATAAAGCCATCTTTATCATATTTTACGTCAGCGTCTATGGAATCCTTAATTTTATAATTAAACACTGCAAAACGCAAGTTGCCTTTACCAATGTTCGATTTATAACCGATTTCATAATGTGTTCCCTGTTCAGGTTTCAAATCAAGAGCAGGATTCATATTACCGTTACCGAAAATCTGCGTCAAATTAGGCAAACGGAATGATTTACCAATCTTTGCATAAAAACTGCTATCATCATTCACCTTATAAATATATTGCAGTTCAGGAGTAAATTTGCTTAAGTTGTCATTGTGGGTATATTTGCTGTTACCGGTTTTATTATCCTTTTGGTAGCCGTCACAGCCTGTTGCCCATGTTTCACGCGCATTGAAAATTAAATTGGATTTATCTGATACCTTCCAATCATAAGAAGCATAGACGGAATAGTTATCACGTTGGTAGGTGCTATTATTATTTTTGCTAGACGAGAACAAATCCATATCTTCTTTTTGATAACCGGCACCGACTAACAATTTGTTTTCACCCATATCAAAGGTTTTTTGTATATCAATATTGGTATTGTGTCCTTTACGCCAGCTGTAAGGAGATTTTGCAGACCAGGAACCTTTCGCAAACTTAGACTGATCATATGATTTTTCCTGAGTTCCGTAAGATACATTAGCCTTTAAACCATCTTTATCGTATTGAAGCAAGAACATATTATCGGTATCTTCGTAATAGTTATTTTGCGTACGCTCGCCGGACAAAGCTCTTTTCTGCCAGTATTCATGCTTGTTGTTTGAATAACTATGCGTAAAGGTTAAACCGTCAAGCATTTTCCAATTCCACAAAACACTCTTTCTATCACCCTTACCATAATCATATACAGTAGTCTTAGCGGTCGGTTTACCTATATAGCCACTCATATTATCGGCTTTACCACGCTTCTCATAGCCGGCAACAATGTTAAATTTATCGGCACCGACACTTACATTATAGCGTTGCTTACCAAAATTGCCCGCAGCAACTTTAACAGTATTGCTCATTGCTTTCTTGGTAATAATATTAATTACACCGCCGGTAGCTTCACTGCCATATAAAACAGAGCCACCGCCCTTTACTACCTCAATTTTTTCAATGGATTCAGTCGGAATATCCTCCAGGTTATACTTACCGTCCTGATTCATAGGAACGCCATTAACCAAAACCAATGTGCCCTTTTCAACACCACGAATCATAACCCTACTAGTCATTGTACTCATACCGGTACCATTGAAACCTTGAGATTGTGTATTAACGCCTAATGTATTTTGCAATACATCATAAGCATTGGCAGCACTGCTTTTTTCAATCTGTTCTTCAGAATAAACCTCAACAACAGCCGGAATATCCAAATCCTTTTTTTCTGTTCTTGTTGCAGTTACAACCATCTGGTCCAGCGTATACTCCTGCAGCTCTTCGGCAAATACGTTTGTGCCCCCCCACATTACACTGCCGGTAATGAGGGCCGTCATCAATAAACCCTTGGAAAAACTCATCTTCATGTTTGCTCATACTCCTATCAAAAAAATTTATTGAAAAGCCCCAGCACACCCAGTCTTTCATGGTCATATGCAACAAGCTTTACAATCGGCAAAAAATATCTGTATATCAACTTATCCAGTTAATATTATATCTTATTTTAAACTATATAGCTACTTTATAGGCAAGATATTTGCAAAATTTTTTTCAAATAAAAAAATCACCGCCAGAATCGTCTTTAATCATAGCGGTGATCAATGTTTTTATTAATTTGTATCCCTAGGCGCTCATTTTAGCAGCCAGCGCACGCACTTCCTTCACCGAAAGCTTAGAGTACTTAACAATCTTATCTATGCTTTCATTATTGGCAAGCATCTCTTTGGCAAAGCTAATACGAGCTTCCTTTTGCGCTTTAGCAGCTTTAGCTTCATATTTCTTTGCCATTTTTTCTAAGGCTTCTTTTTCACGCTTCGCTATAAGCTTTTCCATTACATCGCCCATTTTATCCAAGCCCTCCTTATCTTCTTTAAAGTATCTAATTTTTTCGGCAAGCTTTTTATAATGCATATCATCAGGATTCTTGCAGCAAAAGTCATGCATCAGCATTCCTAACGGAGTGTCATTATGAATTTTGGCATTAACGTAGATAATATGCGAGCCATCTGCAAAGCTGCTACCATTCTCATCTATCGTTCTATGAATATGATAAATCGGCAACAGTCCTTTAAGCACGTCTTCCTTTGTAATGAAAATAACATAGTTCTCAGGGATTTTGTCAAAATACTCACCCTTCGGCAAGCTTTTGGCATCCAACAGGCTCATATGATAGCGCGCTCTTTGAGGAATGGCGCCACTGCTTTCATTCTGTACTTCGACATTGAACTTGGTGCCATCAGCTTTTTCAGCTAAAATATCAAGCTGTAAGTCCCTTCCCTGAAGATTTTTAAGACGTTTTTGTGTAGATGCTTTCTTTACTTTGATTGTATCATTTTCTAAAATAATCCGCAATATTAATTGCGTACGCTCTATGTCATCTTCAAAAACCTTGGTCATAAACGGGTCATCCATAAGAGTAAATTCTTTAATGGAATTCAATAAATCTTGCTTTATTTTTACCATTTATTATTCATAGCCTTTCTTCTGATTTTTCTGACTAGTCTTTGTGCTTATTATATTAGCAGAGAAGGTTACGATAGTCAAGTAATTTTTCTGAAAATTCGCTTTTGTTTTGGTGGTATATTAAAAGGCGGCGCAAGTGCGCCGCCGTAATGGTTAAATGTTAGAAGCTGTATTTCACACCAATCAGGAAATTAATCGGAGTATAGTAATACTCTGCGGAAGAAGATCTGTAAGAAATATCCTCTCTATCAAGAATATTATTAACTGTCAGGAAAACACTGCCGTTTTTAGTCATCTGATATTCAGCATTGAAATTAGTAATCAAGGACGGTGTAGTATCCTTATCAGACAATACTCTGTCGCCGGTATAAGCTGCATTCAAGGCTGCACTGAACTTATCCATTCTATAAGTCAGTCCTGCTTTAAGATATAATTTTGCGTAATCTCTTTCCCAGTCACCAACAACACCTTTCTTCATATTTCTGGTTTTAGGACTGCTGTAGGAAGCAGATAAGCTGTAACCGAAGCCTTTATCAGCACTTAAGGAGTATTCCGCCTCGATGCCGGTATTCTTCAAATCTTCGTTTTCATAAGTAAAATCACCAAGTTTTTCGTCATACTTAGCTGTAATATTGTCTTTTACTTTATAAGAGAATAAAGCAATTCTTGCTTTTCTGAAATCGTCAAAATCTTTCTTCAAGCCTAACTCATAATGCATACCGGTTTGAGCCTTTAAGTCAGCACCGGCTTTAGTCTTATAAATCTGATGTAAATCAGGCATCTTATAGGATTGGCCAATGCTGGCATACAGATTAGTATCTTCTGCTAATTTATGTGTATACTGAACCTGTCCGCTGAAGTTAGTATTGTTATAATCATTAGGTGCACCGGTAGTCCAAGATTCACGTGCACTTAATGCAAGTGTATTCTTCTCATCAAATTGTTTTTCGTAGGAAGCATAAACAGAATAGTTATTTCTGCTCTGCATAGCTTGTTCATATGGTGTATATTGTTCTGCTTTATAGTTAGCACCAACCAATGCTACATCGCCGTCATTCAGATTCCAGGTTTTCTGTAAATCCAAGCCAAAGTTTTTGTTATTTTCTTCATCGTAAGCTAATTTGCCGGTTTTCAAGGTAATGGCATCTTTTTCACGGTTTCTGTCAACATAATAAGCGGTTGCCTTGAAGCCGTTATCATCATAAGCTAATTGAAGATTGTTACGTTTAACATGTTGTTTGTTATCGGTAGCCTTTTTACCTTCGGTAATATAGTGATACTTAGAATCATTGTGACCTGCAGTAAACAGCAATCTCTCATTAATCTGATAGCTTAAATCAAAATTGTTATTTTCAGGACCTTTCCAATCTCTGCCATCACTGGCAACATTTTCAGTAGTGCCTACTTTGGTATATTTATAACCAAAGCCAAAGCCTTCAGCCTGGAAGCTGCCGCTATATTCCTGACGGCCGTCGTTACCTACAGCAGCTTTAACATAATTCTGTTTGGTTTTCTTGGTAATAATATTGATTACACCGCCGGTAGCTTCACTGCCATAAAGTACAGAACCGCCACCACGGACAATTTCAACACGTTCAATATTTTCAACAGGAATATCTGTCAAATCATATGTTCCGCGAGTATTTAACGGAATGCCATTAACAAGGACCAGCGTACCGTTGGCGTTACCACGCATAACAATTTTACTGGTCATATTACCCATAGAGCTGCCTGCCGGACCATACTGATGTGCTTCCAGACCTGCACCGAATTTAAGTGCGTCATACAAGTTCGTCGCACCTGTCTGCTCAAGTTTTTTAGTATCAAGAACCTCGGTAGAAGCTGCAACCTCTACATCTCTTTTCTCATAGCGGGTAGCAGTTACAACCATCTGGTCAAGAGTGTACTCCTGCAGTTCTTCGGCAAAAGCAGCTGTACTGCTCATCAAGGTACCGGTAATCAACGCCGTCATCAACAAACCTTTTGTCATCTTCATTTTACTCATACTCCTATCAAAAATATTTATTGAAAAGCCCTTGCATATCCAGTCTTTCATGGCCATATGCACTGGCTTCACAATAGACAAAATAGTATTTATACACCAACTCATCTAGTTAACATTATATCTTATTTTAAACCATATAGCTACGCTATACGCAAGAGTTTTATGAAAATTTTTTATACAAAAAGGCGGCGCTTGCGCACCGCCTCAGCTGTTTTATTAAATTAGAAGGTATAGTTATAGGTCAGCATCCAGTTAAACGGCATACCCCAGTTTTCATACTTGTTGATAGTATCATCTCTGTCAAGGAGATTATTCAAGGTCAGGGATGCGGAATGATGCTCATCAGCTTTATAGGTGAAGTTAGCATTCAACAGACTTCTGTGCGGAATGCTGTGATCGCTGCCTTTAGAACCTAAGCTGTTATAATAGGAGCTTTCACGTTTGCCCAAATACAGGAAGTTCAAGTTGCTGGACAGTTTACCGACAGTATAATCAATACCGGCCGTCAATTGCAGCTTAGCATCAGATTGCTTGTAGAAATTCTTGCCTTCTTCTTTAGTTTTAGGATTGGAGAAAGCAGCGCCTAAATTATAGCTGAACTGATCGCTGAGATGCTTTTTGTATTCGATTTCCAGACCATCATTTTTAAATTTGCCGACATTCTTCAAAACTTTATTCGGCAGACCGATATCAACCCAATCAAACTTAGCGTCTATATCCATATGATATACGCCGGCCTTTACGGATGCAGTATCAGTGATGTGCTTGATACCGGTTTCATAGGTCCAGCCCTCTTGCGGTTTTAAATCACCAACACTATCTCCCTTATGAGAGAAGAATTGATTCAGCGGCGGCAGCTGATAGGATTTGGCAGCATTAGCATACCAGGAAATATTATCGCTGAGCTTATACAATGCCTGAATTTGAGGCACGAACTCATTATGGCTCTTGGTCTTATCCTGACCTTTGATATAATCCTCGCTAATATGCTGACCGCGAATACCGGCAGTTACATCAAATTTATCGGAAAATGCATATTTATAGGATGCATATAAGCCATAATTCTTACGTTCGCCCTGCATATGCTGGTATCTGTCTTCTGCTTCTTCTTTAGAAATAGTCATACCAAGAACCAAGGTATCCTTATCATCGCGTAAGTTCCATGCTTTCTGGGTATCCCAGGTTAAAGTATTCAGATTCCAGTCAGAGGATGTAGCACGTTTATTAGGTCCATATACAAAGCCTTTAAGAGTTGCCTGGTAAGGAGAAACTACACGTTTATTATAAGAAACGATTGTCTTGAACTGATTATCCTTATCATTATAGATTGCGCTTACATTATCACGTCTGTCTTTGTAATAGTAAGCTGTGCCGGCACCGGTTTCTACACCGTTTTTCACGGTATAGGAATCTCTGTAATAATTGCCCTCGGTATGAGCAAAGTTAAAGCTCAATTTATCTGTCGGAGATAAGCTTACAAAAGCGTTATCCTTGCTGCTGTCACGATATTTCCATTTTCTGGTAGATTTTTCAAAAACCTTATTAGTCTGGTCTACATCACCAAGATAATCCTTGCTGACAGCAACTGTATATCCTTTACCGGAGCTGAATAAACCCCATTTTTTATCATAGTTGCCGGCACCTACGGAAATAGTAGTGCGATTGCCGTCTTTCTTGGTAATAATATTAATTACACCGCCGGTTGCTTCCGCACCGTAAAGTACAGACTGAGCACCGCGGACAATTTCGATTTTCTCAACAGCCTCTACAGGAATACCCTCCATGCTGTTGTAGTTCATCATGTTAATCGGAGCGCCGTTAACCATTACCAAGGTGCCCTTATCAAGGCCACGCAGAACAGTTCTGGTAGAGCTGCCGCCGAATTCACGACCGCCGGGGCCATAAGCATTGTTGGTAAAGCCAACCTGACGTTCAATAACCTCATAAGCAGTTTTGGCGCCGCTGTTCTCGATTTCTTTAGCATTGATAACACTGACAGCAGCAGGAACTTCTAATTCTCTTGCTTCGGTTCTTGTTGCCGTTACAACCATCTGGTCAAGCGTATACTCCTGCAGCTCTTCTGCAAATACGTTCGTCCCCCCCCACATTACACTACCGGTAATGAGGGCCGTCATCAATAAACCCTTGGAAAAATTACTCTTCATGTTTACTCATACTCCTATTAAAAATATTTATCGAAAAGTCCCTGCATATCCAGTCTTTCATGGTCATATGCCGGCGGCTTCACAATAGACGAAATAATGTCTGTATATCAACTCATCTAGTTAATATTATATATCATTTCAAACCATTTATCCACTTAATCTTCATGATTTTTTCATAGAAAATCACAAGAAAAAAAGCGGCACTAACGCACCGCTTTTTCAGTTACTATTCAAAGCTGTAAATGTAATTAATCATGATGTTTTTATGCTTAATTATCAAAACCCTTTCAAAAACTCCTCCGGCTCTAAAACAACACAGTCACCATAAACCAAATGTGCCAGCTTCTGCACCGACCACACGCAATTCTGATGACCGATAAAAATGTATTTTTCATCAAGCAGAGCTACATTCCCGTTTTTTAGCGCTCGCAAATTTTCTAAGCTCTTATCAGCTAAAAACTCACCCAGCAATTTCTCATCCTTAGCCTTATTATCCTTCCATGGCTTTGCAAGAAAGAAGAAATCCGGATTTATCTCTATCATGACCTCTTTATTGACTGTCTGTCCGGTATTCATTCCCAAATCTGCAATACCGTTTCTTATCTTGGCATGCTTGCAGATATCATCATACATGCAACCCTTGCCTCCATAGGACGCGTAATTGGCTGATACAAGAACAGTACTTTTACTGTAATGAAGCTCTTGTGGTATATTGCGTTCAATCCTCTCCAGTTTATCGTTCATTTTTTTGACTAAAATCTTACCACGCTGCTCTTCACCTACTAGCCGGGAAAGCTTGATAATTTCATTTTTGACTTCTTCTATATTTGTAGACAACCTTACAACATAAACAGGTATACCCATATCACGATAAGACTGAATTTTATCTGCACCAATTACCTCATTAACAATGAATATATCCGGCTTTAAAGCCAGAACTGCTTCCAATCCCGGATTTGTAATCTTATTTTCGACCAATGAACTTACCATATTGCCAAACGATTTTGCCGAGTTATCCATATTTTTAGATACAGACAGCATTTTTTCAGGCTCCACTAATCCCAAAAGGATGTTATCAAGATAAATATTGTTGGTCATAATTTTTTCCGGCTTCTTCTTTAGTTTTACCTGATAACCGGTATCGTCCGTTACAACGATTGCGTTATCTTTGTCTGCAAGCTTCACAGATTGGCCAAAGTTTTCTGTTGCGCATCCGGAAAGAATACAGGCTATAACAAGCATAAGGATTAAGCGATACATATTTTCCCTTTCAAATTTAAACGAATATTACTTTACCGAGAGTATTAGCGGTGTTTTAAAACATGCTGTTTTTAAAAAGGTGACGCAGTTTTGCGCCACCTTGTGGAGAATCAAGTAATTAGAAGCGATATTCGTAGGACAAAGTCCAGTTGAACGGTTTGTCCAGATTTTCACTGACGTTGATAGAATTATCTCTGTCTAAGAGGTTGTAAAGATTTAAGGTAATACTGTTATTTTTGTCAGGATCATAGTTAATAACAGAATTCAACTTAATAATGTTTTTCAGCTTATGCAAGCTGCCGTAGGATGCATCCTCTCTATCACCCAAATAATAAAGGTTTACACCGACGCCAAGCTTGCTGTAATTGTACTTAGCGCCTGCAGTAAATTGGTATCTGGAGGATTGCTGAGTCCACTTGCCAGCATCTTTAGCCAAAGGATCCTGATAGGTTGCACCTAAATTGTATCTCCAATGTTCTCCGATTACTTTATCATATTCGAATTCAACACCAGTGTTTTTAAATTCGCCAAGATTTACCTGAATATAGGTGTCTGGATCAACTCCTGCCGGAGGAGTAATGCCTAATTGGTTATATTTTTTCCAGGCGAACTTATCATCCATTCTCATTGTGAACACAGCTAATTTGCTGGAGGATGTATCGGTAATCTTCTTCACACCGGTTTCATAAGTCCAGCCCTCCTGAGGCTTCAATGCACCATTAGAACCGGTTTTACTTCTGGAGTATCGGGAATTGATTGCCGGCATTTCAAATGCCTTGCCAACGTTAATATACCAGCTGGTATTCTCATCCAGTTTATACAAGGTCTGCAATTGTGGCAGATATACATTGTGTGCGCCATCAAAGCCGTTATTTTTTACATAATGTGCTCTTACACCGATATTAGTAGAGAACTTATCATCATATTTTTGATTCCAGGAGAAATAAGCTGCCAGGCTGTCTCTGGAAATAGCGTTGCTTCTGTTGGCAATTTCTTCATAATGCTCTTTGTTGGCAGTTACACCGGTCAAAACTGTTGCTTTATCGGATAAAGTCCAGTCCTTGTTGATATCGTAGTTAATGGTGTACAGAATAATATTGCTGCTGGAACCGCTTCTTAAAACCTGTCCGTTAGTTTTATATTGCTTACCGTCTATTCTTCTTCTGTTGAAGGATAAATTAGATTTAAGCTTATCCTGTTCGTTGTTATAGAGTAAAGCTACATTATCTCTTTCATCATTATAGCTATAAGAAGTTTTATTCATGCTTCCGTCAGGATTGAGATATGTCATACCGGTATTTTTAGTTTCCGTATGCATATAATTAAGCGTAAAATCTTTAGCCAAATTTACGCTTGCGAACAGATTATTTTTGGTATAAGCACGTCTGTCTGTATCGAATCCTTTGTAGTTGATAGAAGAGTTCTCAAATTTTTTATAATAGTCACGGCTGAAGCTCAAAATATATTTATCACCGCTGGAAGCAACCTCATAACCCTTTTTATAGTTACCTGCTACAGCTTTAATGCTGTTGTTAATTTTTCCGGCTTTTTTGGTAATGATGTTAATAACGCCACCCATAGCTTCACTGCCATAAAGAACAGAATTAGAGCCTTTTACAACCTCAATTTTTTCTACGGCACTGATAGGAATGCCTGCGGTTGAATTGTAATTGTTCAGGTTGATAGGTGCACCGTTCAACAAAACCAAAGTACCTTTGTCTAAACCGCGGATATAGGTACGGCCCGTAGAGCTGCCATTATCGCCTTCACCGCCGGTATAGGAATAGCTTTGAATGCCAACAGTCTGCTCCAACGCATCAAATACACTTACATAACCGCGATTTTTAATTTCCTGTTCTGTAATAACGTTAGTTGTTGCAGGAACCTCAACATCACGCTTTTCTGTTCTTGTGGCTGTTACAACCATCTGGTCCAGCGAATACTCCTGCAGCTCTTCGGCAAAAGCAACTGCACTACTGCATAAAACAGTACCGGTAACGAGGGCTGTCATCAGCATACCCTTGGAAAAATTTGACTTCATGTTTTACTCATACTCCTTAAAAATATTTATTTTGACCACCCTTCCCCCGCCCAGTCTTGCATGGTCACAGGCTACTAAGCGCATCAAGCAAAATTGTAAGCTATACGGCAATATAGCTATAAAAAAGCGCCCTTGCTTTTATAATCAGCAAAGGCGCAAGTTGCTCTTCTGATAGTATATAAGAAAAGGTCTAACAAAATTATAATTGTTTAGAACCTCTTCTCACTTACAAATAGTATACTATATAAATTGTTTCGACGCAATATATATTCCTATTTATTATTAAATTCGATTAGGAAATTTTTCTTTCAGCCACAGAAACAGTATCGGCAATACCAAAAGTGTGAACACTGTTGATGTTATCATACCGCCGATGATAACCCACGCCATGCTCACGCGCGTTTCCGAGCCTGCGCTCAGCGAAAGCGCTGTCGGCAGCATGCCCACCACCATCGTCAGCGCTGTCATAAAGATAGGCTTCAGACGAGTTTTGCCTGCTTCGATTACCGCAGCCTTCGCCGTCATGCCTTCATGCATCAGCGTCAGCGTATAGTCCAAAAGCAACGTGCCGTTTTTCGCTACCAAACCATCCATAACCAGAATACCGATAAGTGAATACAGATTGATTGTATTATGCGTCAGCAGCAAACAGAAGATGGCACCGATAATGCCAAGCGGCAGTGAAAACATACGGATGAACGGAGTAAATACCGATTCATAGAGCACTGCCAGCAGCAGATAAATCAACAGAAGTGACAGCGACAATGCCATAGCCATTTCGGCAAAGGAATCATTCATCGTGGTCGCCTGACCGGAAAAAGCATAGCTACTCTTAAGACCTGCGGCATTGAGCTTCTGCGTCAGCTCCTTAACTACCTCATTCAGCGGTCTGTCCGTCAGATTACACTGGATGTTGATAATGCGCTCCTTGTTCACGCGACGAATCGTAATCGGGCCTACGCCCTCTTCTACGTCGGCAAGGTCGCCAAGAAAGACGCTTCCTCTGCCTGTCTGCACGGGAATAGCGCGCACATCCTCGATATCATAGCCACTGCCACCGGCAAAGCGTACTGCAATATCGGTGTCATTGCCATGGTTTTGCACATCGTTCGCCAGGACGCCGGCACTGCGTCCGCCAATGGCAGCGTTAAAGGACTGCGCCACATCATTGACTGTCGCGTGATAATATTTGAGCTTGTCGCGGTCCACCGTCACCTTCAGCTCCGGCATGCCCTTAACATAGGAATTTTTGATATCCTTCAGGCCTGCTGTCGAAGCAAAAATCTGCTCTACCTTGGCGGAATCTGCCACGAGCTGGTCCATATCGCTGCCCTTAAGCTCCACCTGTACCGGTGAACGCACAAGGTTGCGACCGCCCGAAACACCGGTAACGGACGACTGGATTTCGTTTACGCGCACCTTGATTTCGCCAAGATTCTGCTTGGCAAAGCTGCGGATGCCCTGTGCTACCTGCCACACGTCCCTGCTGCGCTCATCACTGCTTTTGAGCGCGATAACCAGCTTGCCCATGCTCTGCGTGGTCGTTACATTCGTCATATAATGCTCGATTTCCGGCACCTTGGCCAAATAATCCTCAAACAGCAGCAAGGCCTCGTTGGTTTGGTCAGCGTTAAAGCCCGTAGGCAGCTCAATATTCACCTGAATCGCGCTTTCGTCGGTACGCGGCATGTATTCCGAGCCAACTATACCGAGCGGCACCAGCGCCACTGCCACCGCGAAGGCTGCCAGTACTCCCAGCACCAGCTTCTTCGGCTTTTCGATGCATTTGCGCAGCAGAACATCATATTTGGCAATCGTCTGCGCTTCAAAACTGTCCAATCTGCTCCACAGCTTGCCCTTTGGCTCCTCCACGCCGTTTTTATAAAAGCGCGAAGCCAGCATCGGCGTCAGCGTAAAGGATACGACAAGCGACATCAGCGTAGCAAAAACAATCGTCATGCCAAACTGCTTGAAGAACTGGCCTGTTGCACTTTGCATAAAGGCAATCGGCAAAAATACCACCACGTCACAAAGCGTCATAGCGATTGCCGCCATACCAATCTCATTACGTCCTTCCTCCGCTGCCACGTCGGCGCTTTTGCCCATCGCCAGAAAGCGATGGATATTCTCCAACACAACAATGGAGTCATCCACAAGAATACCGATACACAGCGCCATACCCATAAGTGACATCATATTGAAGGTAAAGCCTGCCAGATACATCAGGAAGAAGGTTGCAATCAGCGAGGTCGGTATAGCAATCATAACTGCCATGGACGACTTCCAGCCACGCAGGAACAGATACAAAACAAGTCCCGTGGTAACAAGTCCTTCGAGCAGCGTTTTTAGCGTGTTGCTTAAGGAATCGCGCACGAAATGCGACTGGTCATAAACAACTGTGAAAACGTAGTCCGGATAATCCTTGCGCAGAGTTTCCAGCTGCTGCAGCACGCCGTCTGCTGTGTCGACGATATTGGCACCACTGGCCTTATAAACCTCCAGCGATACCGCCTCATTGCCGTCAACACGGCTATAGGCCACAGCACGCTTATCCTTGGCCTGCACGTTAGCCACCTGCCCCAGCTCGATATATCTGCCGCCCGCACCCTTAAGCTGCAGATGCTGAATCTCCTCTGGAGCCTTATACTGCGCCTGCAGACGCACGGTTTTTTCCAAAGCATCAGTATAGACAGAGCCAGAAGAAACAATAACGTTTTCCTTGCGCACCGCTGTAATAATATCCTGCAGAGTCAAACCGTAATAATTGAGCTTATCCTTGTCAACCTCGATTGCGATTTCCTTGGCACGTCCGCCAGTAACGTCAACATCGGCTACGCCGGCTGCCTGCTGCAAGCGCTCCTTAAAGCTGCTGTCTGCCAAGGCAAAAATATCGTCCAGATTATCCTTGGACGTTGCTGCAATCTGGATAATCGGATATTCTTCGGAAGAACGCTTGAGCACTGCAGGCTCATCAATATCCTCCGGCAGATTCTTACGGATACGGCTGACTTTTTTCGTTGCCTCGATAGCCACCATATCAGCATCGGCCTGACTGTCCAGCTCGACAAAAATCTCCGCACGTCCGGGACGGGTAGCGGAACGCACCTGCTTAAAGTGCGAAATTGAGGACAGTTCGTCCTCAATCGGCTTCGTCACCTGCTGTTCGACGGATTCCGTACTGGCGCCCGGATAGTTGACAATGACGCTGATAAATTTAGAGTCTACGTCCGGCAACAGCTCCACGCCAATGCGAAAGAAGCTGATAAGACCGAGGACGCAGACTAATATGTAAATCATGCAGATACCGATAGGCCGTTTAATAGAAAAGCGTGTAATATTCATTACTTCGCCTCCTCCTTGGCCACCTCAACCACCATGCCGTCACGCAGACGCGCAAGATTATCAAGGATAACCGTTTCGCCTATCTTCACACCCTGCACTATTTCAATACTTTCATTATTACTTGCACCGGTAGTAACAGGCTTTTTCAGAGCCTTATTACCCTTGCCCAGCACATAGACAAAATATTTGCCATCCCGTTTCAGAACGGCATTTTTAGGTAAATATATAGTGGATGGCTTTTGCAGAAAACGCAATTCACCCTTGGCAAACAAGCCTGCCTTTACGTTGGAGCCAGGCTCATCCAGCCTGATGCGGAGGGTAAATTTGTTTGTTTCCCTGCTTCTTACAGGGCTCACATAAACAACAGTACCCCGGCATATTTCGCCAATCGCCTCCAGCTTCAGCTCAACCTGCGTGCCAACGGTCACAGAAGCAGCCTCGGCCTCTGTAATATCGCAGTCCACTGTAAAACCACTGTCATCCAAAAGGGTAAGCAGCCTGCTCCCTGCAGGCGCATAGCCACCCACTTCTGCATCGCGGTAGGTAATAATACCTGCGCGTGGTGCCTTAAAAATCAGATCGTGATACTTGTTTTGCGCAATAATGTACTCCTGCTCGCGTCTGGCAGCAATCTGCTCCTGACGGTAGACCTGCGACGGTGTGCCATCATAGCTTTCCTGCCGCGCCAAAGCATCGTACTGCGCCTTTTTATTAGCCAGCGTCTGCTCCATGCTGTCCAGTTCGGACTTGGAAACAGCGCCCTGCGCATAAAGCTTACGGTAACGCTCTGCGTTGACCTGCGCCAGCTTATAATCAGCCTCATAGCGAGTAAGGCTGGTGCTGTAGCTCACATCCGTAGTTGCCGCATTAGCTCCGGCCTCGGCATAGCGTGCCTTGGCCTTGAGCATTTCGGCGCGGGCATCATCAAGATGCTGCACCAGCAGAATATCTCCTGCCTGCACCTTGCTGCCCAAATCCACATTAATCTCATCGACGATGCCGGCATACTTATTGACGATATCAATCTGTGCCTTGGCCTTGAGCTGTCCAAAAAGATTAATGCTTTTATACAATGGTCGTCTGCTTACTGTCTGCGTGTGCACAATAGGTTTCATTACTGCTTTTTTTGACGTAGACTGGTTGGAGAGATGCCTGAGGCCCAGTGTCAAAGTAATGCCTATCACACAGATAGCAAGCAGACTAAGGAGTTTGTGTTGTAATATATAGTTTTTTGCTTGAGTAAAATCGGAGCGCAGCATTATTTTGTTGCTGCTTGGGCATCAGCAGCTACTGCCTGCTGGCAGATTTCCAGCATAGCCTCGGCGAAGCTGCCTGCGGGAACAGGAACAAACTTCAGCTCTTTGGCCTGATGGCTCAGCAGAGTTTTCTTGCTGCCATAAACATCCATTACCTCTACGCCGTAGGTTTTATCCTGCAGATTAAAGGTCATGACGATTTCACAGTATTGCACCTTCTCTTTTTTAGTCAGAGAAGCCTTGTATTTTTCATTGAGCTTTTTCAGCATATCCTTATCGGTAAAAACGGTTTTCGTCAGCACGGAAATAATATTTTTATCGGGCAGGCCGTTAGTAACCTTGCTGAAGGTCAGGGAATCCATATCGTAAGCATAAATACCTACGTTATTTTCTACAACGATAGACCAACGTGCCTGCTCCTGTTCTTCTTCGCTCGGTTTAGGCATCATGCTGATTTCCCAGTTCATGCCCTCCTGAGTTGCAGGCTTTTTGTCTGCATCAGCAGCAAATGCGGTTGCACAGCAAAATAAGGTCATTAATAAAATAAGCATTTTTTTCATAAAAGCTCCACTCCTTTGTATGCTAATATATCTATTAGTATACTATACTCTTATCTTTAATTCAAATTTCTTACAATACGAATTATATTTTCCTTAGACAGCTTCTGCAGCGTATAATAATTGGCCTGCATAGCGGCGGCAACCTTCTTTGCCAGGCCCAGCTTGATAAAATCGCTTTCCGTATCAATAACCACCGAGGTAATTTTAGCCTTAGCGATTTTTTCGGCAATACTTATCGCTGCTGCTACAGGATCCTTTTCACCCTCATGCACGGCATTCGCGCGTCCGTCGGTTACAACAATCAGAATCGGCTCCAGCTCGCTGTCACGCTTGTTCAGCATGGCCAGCGTCTGCAGCGACAGCGCCAGTCCATCTGCCAGCGGTGTTTTGCCGCCGGTCGGCATTTCTGCCAGACGCTTCTGCGCTAGGTCCACGCTGCGGGTAATCGGCAGCAGCATATCCGCCTTATCACGACGGAAAGCAATCATGCCTACGCGGTCACGCTTTTGGTACGCCTCCTGCAGCATGTAGAAGATGGCACCCTTAACGGCGCGCATACGCTCACGTGCACCCATGGAGCCACTGGCATCCACCGCAAACAGGAAGGTGTTGCCGATGCGTTTTTCGCGCACCTTTTGGCGTAAATCCTCCTCCTTAATGTTCAGCGCACAGCCATTGTACTCACGCAAGCGCTGATAGGGCGCTGCGGCACGGATAGTAGCGTCAAAGGCCAAGTCTGTTACCTTGCTCTTAGGCTGTTCGGCACGCACATAACGTCCCTGCTTCAGGTCAGTCTTGGTCACGCTGCGTTTGCCGCTGCCACGGCGCACATTGCGGTCCTTGCCCAAATCCAGCAGCATCTTCGGCAGGCGGAAGCTCTTGTCAATATCGGCAAGCTGCTCCTCGGGTGCCAGATTGCTGTTATTGCGCTCCTGCTGCTGCTCGTCCTCGTCGCTTTCGTCGTCCTCGTCCTCATCGTCAGAAGCATCGTCATCTTCGTCATCATCGCCGTTATCCAATGGCGGTGGTGGCGGCAGCTGGTTATCTTCGTTGTCCTCGTCATTATTATCATCGTCAGGATTATCTTCGTTATCCTGCTCATTTTCATCTTCGTTTTGGTTATCGTCCTGTTGCTCCTGCTCCTCGGGCTGTTGCTCGGGCGGCTTGCGCATACGGTGCGGCAGCACGAACTGTGCGGCCTCCTCTACGTCCTTCGGCAGCACGTAAGCGCGATCAGCCAAAGCAGCGATAGCACGCGCAGCCTCCAGCAGATAAATTTCCGCACGATGGCCGGCACAAAAAGCCTGCGAGCACAGCTGAGCGGCAAGCATCAGCATCGCATCGCTCACCTCAACCTGCGGCAGCAGCTCACGCGCTGCCTGCACCTTCGCTGCCAAGGCAGCGGTTTCTTCCGCATACTGCTCACAAAACGCAAGGGTATTGTTACTATATGCCAAGGCACGTTGGATAACCTCCACGCGCTGACCGATATCCTGCAGTGCCTGCATATCTGCGTACATGCCGAAACGGTCCAGAATATGTCCGGGCAGAGTGCCCTCCTCAGGATTCATCGTGGCAATGACGGTCGTGCGCACCTCATGGCTGCAGCTGATGCCGTCACGCTCCACATTGTTGATGCCTGCGCTGTTGGCATCCAATGCCGCTGTCAGCAGCTCCTGACGCAGCAGGTTGGCTTCATCAATATAAAGAATGTTATCCGTAGCACGCGCCAGAATGCCCGGTGAAAAGCGTTTTTCGCCCAGGCTTACGGCAGCCTCCAGGTCAATGCTGCCAAAAAGCATATCCTCTGTTACATTCAGCGGCAACGTCAGCATCCTTTGCGCACCAATCAAACTCTGCACACTGCGGGCCAGCACGGATTTTGCCGTACCCTTGGCACCGCCTATGAGCAGGCCGCCTGCTCTGCGGTTGACAAGAGCAATGAGCAAGGCCTTTTTAGCCTCCTCCTGCCCCACCACCGCAGTAAAGGGATAGAGATTATTTTTCAGCATAGTCAACGCTCCTTAGGCTTCGGCAGCCAAAAAGCTCTCTACCTTATTCCAATCCAGCTCGCCCTCTTCAAACGGACGGCGGCGCATACGGTGCGGCAGCACCAGCTTAGCAGCTTCTTTCAGGTCATCCAGGTTAGCCTGCTTGCGACCGTTGAAGGCAGCCAAGGTCAGCGCTGTTTTGATAACAGTAATATCCGCACGGTGGCCGTCTACGCCCAGTTCTACCGACAGCTTGGCCACAGTTTCCAGCAGCTTGTCATCAATAGTTACCTCCGGCAGCAGCTTGCCGGCAGCGATAATTTTTTCTGCCAGCTCCTCCTGTGCTTCCTTATAGCCTGCAATGAAGCTTTCAGCATCGTTTTCATAAGCCAGACGGCGCTTGATTACCTCTACGCGCTGCAGCGGGTCATGCTCGCCGGTCACGACAACGCTCAGACCAAAGCGGTCCAAAAGCTGCGGACGGATGTCACCCTCTTCGGGGTTCATAGTTCCAACCAGCACAAAGCGTGCGGGGTGAGAATAGGAAACACCTTCACGCTCAACAGTGTTTACGCCCATGGCAGCGGCGTCCAGCAGTACGTCAACAACGTGGTCATCCAACAGATTGATTTCATCTACATATAAAATGTTACGATTAGCCTGCGCCAAAATACCGGGTTCAAACTTTTTCTCACCATGCTTAATCGCATGCTCAATGTCCAATGTACCGACAACGCGGTCCTCTGTAGCACTTACAGGCAACTCAACCACGCGCATGTTGATGGTTTCCTCCGGCAATGTGCCTTCTGCCTGCAGCTTGGCAGTGCAGTCATCGCAAAGCTGGCTGCTGTGCGGGTCACAGTGGAAGCGACAGCCGTGCACAGCCGCCATCGGCGGCAGCAGCTCGGCAAGAGCGCGCACAGCGGTGGACTTCGCCGTGCCCTTTTCACCTTTAATCAAAACACCACCCAAGGCCGGGTTAATAACATTCAAAATAAGGGACAGTTTCATTTCCTCCTGTCCTACAATCGCAGTAAAAGGATATACAGCAGTACGTTTCATTTATATTCCTCCATTTATTAAAAAGAGCTATCAATAAAATATGTATCTAATTATACAGTGTCTACTAGGTATACACGCAAGCGATTTAGTGAAAATTTTTATTCATCGCCGCGTTCTTCAATTTCTCCTTCAATATTCAGCAGCAGCTCCTGTAGCGACTGCTTTGTTTGCGTCTTAGCGTTCCACAGCTGGCGCTGCTCCGCCTCCAGCAAAACCTCCGTCAGTCTGCGCAGCGCCCAGGGATTAACCTCAGCAAACCATTTTTGCATATCTTTGTCCAAAGCGTACTTTTCCGCAAACTTTTCATACATCCAGTCCTCCATAACGGCACTGGTAGCATCCCATTGGAAACAGTTATCAACATAGGTTGCCAAATCGCCTGCTCCCTTATAGCCAAACTCCTTCATGCCCCGTATATATTTAGGATTAATCGCCTCACCGCGGAACAGACGCTTGACCTCCTCTGCCAGCGTGCGAATCACGACATGCTGACGGTCGGAGCTGTCACTGCAATAGTTTTTCGGCATCTTGCCGCTGAAATTACGCACTGCAGCAATCATGCCGCCACGGTAAGCGTTATAATCATCGGAATTCAACAAGTTAGACTCGCGGTTATCAATATTGCTTACAGTAACCTCCAGCTTTGCCATCCGCTCTGTAAACAGCTGCGGCCTATACTGACCTTTTTCGCCCTCGCCATAGACATTTGCACCCCAACGCACATACACATCAGCAATATCGCCCAGGTCATCCCAATTGCGGGAAGCCAAAAGTGCGCTCACGCCCGCGCCATGCGCTCCCGGCGGGTCGCCGAAAATGCGGTAGGATGCCTGCCTCCAAGCCAGCTCCTTATCCACACCCTCGCTTTCCAGTCGTTGCGATTCCTCCACCACATGCTTGCGCACAAAGTTGTCTTTAAAGCTCTCATCCAGTGCTGCCACCTGCTGCACTGCCTTATCCAGCCAGCAAACTGCTCCCGGCAGCGTATCACGGAACAGACTACTGATGCGTCCGGTAACATCAACACGCGGACGCTTCAGCTCATCAAGCGGAATAATCTCTATGCCTGTCACCTTCAGCGTTCCCTTCTGCCAAACAGGACGCACGCCCATCAGGCGCATAAATTCCGCCATACACTGACCATTAGAGCGCATGTTATAGGTTGCCCACAGCAAAATACCAACACTTTCGGGATAACGCCCTTCCTCCGCCACAAACTTGTTGATTACGTCCTCTGCCATCTGCGAACCGATTTTCCACGCTACAGGCGTAGGCAGCAGCTGCGGATCAACGCCGTAAAAATTGCGTCCGGTCGGCAAAATCTCGGCACCTCCGCTCGTAGGCGCACCGCCGGCGCTAGGCTCAATATATTCTGACTGCAGCGCACGGATGCAGTTGCTGCGTTCCCAGGTAGTATGCGCCAGGCTGGGATACAGCTTGTCACAGATAAAGCCGGCTATTTTGATAATATCCTGCTGCACAGTCTCATCCCAACACTTTACGCACTCCAGCTCCCGTAATTTATCTTCGAGAACAACGAAACCGTCATTTTGCAGCAGACGGATAATCTCCAAGCATTCGCCGTTAATTTTATCAAGCAGCATACCGTAGCTCAAAATACCGTCCGGCAACAGCTTACTGCTGTTGTCAATCAGCTCATAATAATCATAGCCGTAAGCCTGTGCCAATGTTTTAGGCAGTGACGGCATATCGGGATTTTCCAAGCGCACCAACGCATAAAGATATTCCGTAAGCTTTTCTCCCTGCGGCGGATTGCCCATGATATGCAGGCCGGTAGTCATCTGCATATTCTTCAAATCCGTCAGATATGTGTGCAGATGGCTGACATATTCATCAAAATCGGCAGCATCCTCCTCACGCACCTCATCCATAAGGTCGGCAGCAGCGGCCTTCTCCCTGATTTGTGCCATCGGCTCACTCAAATCGGCATCCTTATCAGCCTTAAAATGTACATATTCCTCCAAAGCCTTTTCCAGCTCCGCCAGCTCATCATATACACCGCTAATACTCAATGGCGCCGAAAGATAGCTGATAAGGCAGGCAGCACTGCGGCGCTTGGCCTGTATGCCCTCGCCCGTATCAACTACCCAATAAGGATAAACATTGGGCAAATCACCGGTACAGATATCGGGATAGCACTCATCCCCCATCGCTACGCCCTTACCGGGCAGCCATTCCAAGCTGCCGTGAGTACCAATATGCATCATCGCATCTGCGCCCCAGATATCGCGCAGCCAGTGATAAAAACCTATATAATGATGCGTCGGCGCGCAGTCTGGCGAATGATAAATTTTGTCAGGATCCTCGCCAAAGCCACGCGGTGGCTGCATCGTAATAAAAATATTGCCGTTCATAGTGCCGGGAACAAGCAGGAAATCATCATAAAAGAAAACCTCGCCCGGCGCTTCGCCCCAATCCTTGGCCAAGCGCTGCTGTACCTTTTCCGGAAGCGTCTTGTAATAATCACGGTACGTACTGACAAGCAGCTTGGCGTCAGCATTATCAATCTGCTTTTCGCTCATATAGTCCCTGTCATTAGTAGCGCCGGCAATAAGCTCGTCAATAAACTCCTGCCTATCGGCCGGAATATGGTCAACAATATAGCCAGCCTGCTGCAAATCCTGCAGCAGCAGGCGCACGCTTTCAATACTATCTATCGCCGAACAGCTGCCAATGTTGGAATTGGTCGACGGATGGTTGTGAAAAACAATGGCGATTTTCTTTTCAGCATTCGGCTTAATACGCAGCAGCGCCAGCTTTTTCGCCTTCCGCACCAGCATATTCATGCGCTCTGCAATCTCCTGCGTAACCTGCTTGCCCTCAGCATCACGCTCCATCGTCGTCACAGGGCAGCTATGGATAATACCATCAAACTCCGGCAGACTCACACTGTACGCCACCTCTACGGCACTCATGCCATCAAAGTTTTCATACCATTCCTGATATGAACGATACAAGGTATAGGCCTGCAGTACCGTGATATTGAGCTTGGTCAAATCATCAAGTGCGCAGGCACGGATGCTAAACAGTGAAAATTTTATAGTGTTGATGAAAACATCTGCATAACACTTGCCGTCCGCGCAAACATACTTGCTTAAGGCTTCTTTAAAGCCGCCGCAGCCGCTTGCGGCGTCAGGCGAGCTTGTGGAGAAGAAGCATAAGGCGTTGCACCCCAGCGCTTCAATCTCTCTGACTACCGCATCTGCAAAAACGGTATTGCCCCACAGCCAGTCACTGCGGAAGAAAACTACTGCCAGTGTAGGTCTGTCCGAGTTGCAAAAATCGCGGCGATATTCCTCCACATCATGATAAACTTTGGCTGCTTGCGGATGATAAATACCATCCCACGGCAAAAGCTCGGGAGCAGGTGCATCACAAGCCACCTGCAAAAACTGCTGCGCCAGCCACAGCCACAGATTAGTCCAGTTCTGCAGGCCGCCGAATTTGTAGTAATCATTAATGCGCTTCAGTTCCTCCTCAGACAAACCTCCATGCAGCACATCCTCCGGATTACCGGTCATCAGATAAACATGCCTCTTCTTATTGGCAAGCAGATAGGATGAGGATTCCGATAAAAACTTGGTGCTTAATCCCGTGCCCATCCAGGGGAATACGACCACCTCCGCCTGCTGCAGCTGCTGCTCAATATCCTTTGTCCACTCCGTATCACTTGGGACATACAGCACCTGTCCTGCTACAGCTTCCTGCGTCTGCTGCGCCAGCTTCAATGCATCCTGCAGATAGGCTGCAGTTTGCTCCATATTGGTGAGAAATAAAATTTTCGACATTCTTTCACCTCATTTTCCTTTTATATGAAAAAGCAGGACGGAATAAATCCGCCCCACTTTTTTAGGAATGTGAATTATGAAAAAGGTTAAGTTTTATAAAATATGCTTAGAATGCATATTCCATGCCTACTAGGAAGGAACGGCCGGGAGCACGCCACCATTGTCCGTCAGGATCTGCACTCCAGTTATAACGGGCATTAGAATGCTCTGCATAGAATTTATCGAAGATATTATTGACTTTGAAATAAATCTTCGCATTCTTATTAACATTGTAGTTCATAGATGCATCCCAAACAAAGTAGGTTGTTGCCGGGAAGAAAGCATCTACGGCATCTGCAGACTGAGGTCCCATACGGTCAATAACGCCCTTACCAATCAGGCTGGCATTAAAGTCCTTGTTGTCATAATCCAGGCCGATATCCCAAGCGCCTTTCGGTACATAGCCGTCAACATTTTTTGCGCGTTGTGCTGTTGCATCAACATTTGTATGTGTATAGCCAACATAAGTAGAGAATTGCGGTGTAAATTGTTTCTTCAGTTGGATATCCCAACCGCGCGCTTTTTCATCACCAACATTTGCATACTTCGGATGCACATAACCAATTCTATTCTCGGAATAACGTTTAAAAGCATGGGCAGATAATGCGAAGGTATCATCAAATTTATGATTAATGCCTATTTCCTTGGTATTACCTGTTTCCGGCTTGATATTCGGATTGCCGTATGCTGCACTGTAAAGGTTGCTTGGAGAAGGCGGAATGAAATACTCGCTGTAGCTTACATAGACATTAGTTCTGTCTTTATTAAAGGTATAACCCAGGTTAGCACTAGGAGTAGTGTGCTTGCCAAAGCCGGAGTTATTATCATGACGCACGCCTGCAGTCAGCTTCAGCTGGTCGGTAATATCAAACTGATCCTGCAGGAAGAAGGCTCTGTTCATCATCTTCTTGCCATTAAATGTAATAACCTTATCATGGCTGAACTCAAAGCCTGCAGTCAGTAAATGATTGCCTAACTGTGTAGACAGCTGGTCAGTAATACGTTTGGTAATGGTTTTTGTCTTATAGCCATTGAAATCAGTATCATTATCCAGATTTACGAAAGATAAAACATTCGTAGTATTGCCATCAAAATTACTGTTCAAAATAAATTTATAGTTTTGATTGTCTACTTTACCATTCTTCAAAGCAGGCTCCCACAAAGCAGTATATTTATAATCTGCTTTATAAGAATCATAAGTAGCTGTCAGCTCATGCTTATCGCTCAGTTTTTTAGTGATTTTGAAATTAGTGCTGGTAGACTTGGAAGAAGACGGAGTGGTTATACCATCGCCATCTTTGAAATCTCCACTGAGGTTTCTGCTGACGTTAGCATCCCATGACCAGTCTTTTTCTTTGCCGGACTGACCCATATAGTAGTTGGTTATGCTATTGCTGCCGCCGTCTACACGGAAATAAGTAGAAATTTTTTCCGGTTTTTTGGTAATAATATTGATAACACCGCCCTTAGCATCGGAACCGTAAAGAGTAGAAGCAGAACCTTTCAGAACCTCAATACGTTCAACATTATCCATGTTCTTGAGCATTACCGCAGAAACACGATTGCTTACATTGTTAATCTTAACGCCATCTACCAATACAACAATTTCATCAGCACCGTTGATTTTCAAAGCATTGCTGTTATCATAGCCGGCAGGAGCATAGTTGCCGATATAGACACCGGGAACCATGCGCAGTGCTTCGGATAAATCACTATAATGTCTTTCCTTAATTTCCTTACTTGTGATAACACTTACATTTGCATTAGCTTTAAATACTTCTACCGGAGTTCTTGTTGCCGTAACAACCATCGTATCCAAAAAATATTCCGGAGTGTTTTCAGCAGCAAAAGCTGTTGTACCCCATACTACACTTGTACTCATAAGTGCAGACATCAATACCGCGTTACTCAATACCTTGACTTTGTTCATTGTTGATTTTCAATCCTTTCATAATCATCGGTTTAGTTTTTGTTCACGTACAAACACAGCTAGTCTTTCATAGTCCTGCGCTATCTATTGAACCATGAGTTATCATAAACGATATAGCAATCATATAGTCAAGTGTTTTTATTTTAGCTTCTCCACTTTTTGAGAATTGTTCCGTTCTTGCGTAAAAAAGTCGGCAAGCAGTATTTCACCGCTCACCGACGTCATTGATAATTTTATTTACTATATACAGCGTCTGCCAAATCCTCTACAGCGTTGACAATATACTGCGACACGCACAATACATGCTTAGCCGGCACCGTATAGACCTTTCTGTTTTTCACTGCGTCCGTAGTCTGGTAACCGGAATTGTTCAGCAGTTCCTCCTCCATCTGCTTCGGATCATGCTGACCGTCATAATTCCAGCCTGCGAGTAAAAACACCTCCGGATTGAGCTGAACCACGGCCTCCTGATTGACGATACCAGGCTTATCATAATGCAGCTCCTCCAAGGCATTGCGGACCTGTGCATATCTGCAGACATCGTTAAACGAAGCCTCCGGACTGTAATAAGCACCGTTACTGCGCATGAAAACTATGCGCTTCTGTTTTTCCTTAGGAATGTTGCCAATCTTGGCCTGCACCTTCTTCAGATGCTCATTCATCGCGGTAACCATCATCTCGCTACGTTCCTTTTCGCCCACAGCCTCGCCCAAGAGGCGTATGCACTGGCGCACATCTTCAAAGCTTTTGGGTGTTTTATAAACATAAACCTGCAGGTTCATATCGCGTAGCGACTGAATAACCTCCAGCTTGACGAAATCCGGTATCAATATCAAATCAGGGTGCAACGCCATAATTGCCTCCGAGCTTTGGCCATCTACTCTGCTTCCCACACTCTGCGCCCGCTCTACAATATTGGATATCCCCGGGTCGTCCACCAGACGTGAGAAGGCAGCAATGCGACTGCTTGGTACAAGGTCAATGAGGATTTCATCAGTGCTTATAGACATAGATATAATGCGTTGCGGCTTTTCTTTAAAATACAGCTTATGCCCCTGTGAATCCGTAACAGTATAGGCTGCAGTACTGTTCGATTTTTGCGCACTATCACTGCTACAGCCTGCAACTATTAAAAGTATACTCAGACACAGCAACAGTGCTGTTATTATCTTTTGATATTTTTGTTTCGGCATATTTTCTTCATCCTTTATTTTCCTTCAGTATAGCTATTATAGCACGAACATCAGCTTTCGACATAAGCAAGTTATAGCAGTTTGGCATATGAAAAAGGCAGAACAGATTTTGCTCTGCTCCGCCTTTCTCAAAGGAGTTAAGTGTATATGAATAAGGTTAGGGGCTGATTAGAAGGTGTATTCTACACCAACCTCAAAGTTTCTGCCCGGTGCAGAATACCAAGAAGTTCCGGTTTCAGGCAGCAAGCAGGCTCTTTGCTCAGTATAAAGTCTGTCAAAGACGTTATTGCATTTTGCATAAATATTGATAACCTTAGACGGTTTATAGTTCATGCCTAAATCAAATACCCAATAGGTATGATAGGAGCTTGCTTCTGCAGAGGTATTATCACCATAGGTTTTGGCAAAACCACCTTGCTTTGCAATGGTACCACGAGCAGCCAGATTAGCACTAAATTTTTCCAGATCATAGCTTATGCCAATGTTCCACGCACTACGCGGAACTCTGCCATCGCTGTTCGGGTTTTTATTAGGAGCAGTCGGTTTAATATAAGTATAGGTATAACCAACATTAGTAGACAGATGGCTGTCAAAGGCCTTGCGTACCTGAACATCAAAACCAGTAGCAACTTCCTCACCAGAGTTCAAATATTTCTTAGTGCCAGAATCATAATTAATGGTATCCTTCATATCACGTCTGAAAACATGCACACTACTTACAAATGTCGGATCAAAGCGATAATTTACACCACCCTCAAATGCAGAACCAGTTTCCGGATTCAAATCAGGTGTACCATATTGACCATACAATTGAGACGGATAAGGAGCTACAAAGAATTTTTTAAAGCCCAAATAATAATTCAGCTTATCATTCGGAGTATTACCTAAAACAATGCTTGGCAACCATTTAGAACCATAATTGGAATCGTCATTATAACGCAAACCATAGGACAAACTCCATGTATCAGTTAAAGCAAAATCGTCATTAATATAGATTGCTTTATTGGTTGTGCTCTTATCGCTGTATTTACTGGAAGCACTAGTCATGTAATTGTCAACCTTGTCTTTATACCATTCAAAACCACCAACAATAGTATGTTTATCATCAGCCTTCACAGTAACTTGATCACTCAAACCCATAGAACTGTAGTGATAAATATAAGGTTGAGTGGTTGCATTATTTTTACCAGGATTCTTCCAAGTAATTTCATCAGAAACATGTTTATTTCTGTATAATGCCAGCTGATTAGTAACCTTGTCGCTCATTTTTTGAGTATATACGATATTCAGCTTGCTGTTATCTTTACTACCTGTATTGAACTGATTATTCGCCTTATTTGAAGCAACAACATTCCAGCCACCAGTAGGACGCAGATAATCAGCCTTATAAATCTGATAGGTTACGTTAATATCGGCATTATCATCAAATTTCTTACCAATCTTGATCATATTGTTTTCGGAATTCAAATGCTCAGGAATTTCTCTGTTCCAACCATCTTTAAAGTTTCCGGAAATCTTCTTTTGTAATGCCAAATCCCAATAGAAGCCATCCGCATTGCCTCTATGAGTCAAGTTATAACGCTCTTTGCCATAACTGCCCGTTGCAGCCGCCAATTTGGTAGATACGCCATTTTCAGTAGCTTTTCTTGTAATAATGTTAATAACACCGCCAGCTGCATCAGCGCCATACAAAGTAGAGGAAGAGCTTTTTAAAACCTCAATACGCTCAATAGAATCCATATTGGATAATTCAGATGTAGCCATTTTTCCATATGTGCTAGAACTGCCATTTATATTTGCACGCACACCATCAATCAAAACTACAACCTTATCACTGCCATTTAAGATTAAGCTGTTCGAACTATATACTTCACCAGTATTACCATATCCAGAAATGGTAACACCAGGAATATCTCTCAATGCATCTTGAACATTAGAATAATGATTTTTCTCAATAGTATCTCTAGTAACTACACTAATATTAGCATTAGCCTTGAACTCTTCTACCGGTGTTCTGGTTGCAGTTACAACTAATTCTCCCAGCATATACTCCGGTGTTTCATCAGCATAGACTGCTGAAGCACTACCCAAAAGCAGTGTCATAAGTACTGCGCTGCTTAATCCTTTAACAACCTTCATTAAATCACACATCCTTCACTCATACTTTATTTGCAGATAATTCTCTATGTCAAAGCAAGACTATCTGCGAAATAGTTTTATTAAAAACTGCATCTAAGTGTAAACTATATACTGTTCATACAGTCAAGGAATTTTTTATTCTCCTCGTTCCTCCAGCTCGCCTTCCATTGATAAAAACAGCTCCTGCAGGGCCTGCTTGGTTTCCGGCTTAGCCTGCCACATCCCTCGCTGTTCTGCCTCAAGCAAAACTTCCGTAATGCGGTGAAGCGCCCAAGGATTTACCTCCTGCATCCACTTTTGCATATCCTTATCCAAAGCATATTTTCCTGCATATTTTTCATACATCCAGTCTTCCATAATATCACTGGTCGCATCCCACTGATAGCTCACAGCAACATACGTTGCCAAATCTCCGGCACCCTTACAGCCATGCTTTTTCATGCCTTCAATATATTTAGGATTCATAGCTTCACCACGGAACCAACGCTTAAGCTCTTCAGTAAGGCTACGCAGCTGCACCTTGCTTCTGTCCGAACTATCGCTGACATAATTACGCGGCATACTGCCCTTGTAACTGCGTACTGCTGCAATCATACCGCCGCGATAATTATTATAATCATCTCCGCTAAGCATCGAAGACTCCCTATGGTCAACATTTTGCACGGTAACATCTATCTGCGCCATACGCCTTTTGAAAACCTCAGGCATATAGGTGCCTTCACTGCCATCGCCGTATGCATGGGCGCCCCATCTGGTATATACGGCGGCAATATCATCAATGGTATCCCAATTTTTCGTTTCTAAAACAGCACCTGTACCGGCGCCATGTGCTCCCGGAGGATCACCGAACACGCGATACGAAGCCTGTCTCCAGGCCGCCTGCTTATCCAAGCCTGATTTTTCCAGCTCGCCTGCTTCCTCCAGTACATGCTTACGCACAAAATTCAGCTCAGTCGGCTCATCCAGAGATGCTATTCTCTGCGCAGCATCATCTAGCCAGATAACACTTCCTGGCATACTGTCCCTAAAGAGACCACTGATGCGTCCGGTTACATCTACACGCGGACGCTGCAGCTCCTCCAAAGGAATAACCTCCAAATCAATGACACGTTGGCTTCCAGGCTGCCACACGGGACGTAAGCCCATCAGATATAAGAATTCGGCAACGCATTGTCCGTGATTACGCAAATTACTCGTAGCCCACAAAATTATATGGCATTTAAGGCATCACGCATACCAACATAATGGGGTTCCATGTTGGTCACAAAAACAATTTCTGCCATCTCCCTGCTCCTCTCAGCTTACTTAAAATGTTCAGGATATACCAGCTTATCAATTGCCAAAATACTGTCAGCGACATATTGACTTACGCAATACATATCCTGACCGGACAACGTCACCAGATTTTTATTTTGAATTGCTTTTACGCTTTGCAAAGACTTGTCATTGAGCAGTTCTATTTCTGTTTCCAAGGTATGCGTAGGTGCACCGTTCCATCCCGGCATGATAATGACATCAGGATTGGACTGGACAATAAATTCCTTTGAAACAGTAGTATTCTGTCCTGTCTGTAATTGCTCCATGCAGTTATCAACCTGAGCATATCGGCAGATATCGGCAAAAAGCGAACCTTTAGTACCAATCACTCCATGTCCTGACATCACAACAACCTTTTTCTGCTGGTTAATGTTTGCAGCCTTGATAACAGATTGTGCCTTAGCGATTTTTGCATCATATTCTTTAATTACCGCTTCGCCCTGCTGCTTAGCATCCACAACATCAGCAATCTCACGAATCGTTTTTTTTATATCCGCCACCGTATATGGTGTTTTATAAACATATACGCTAATTCCCATATCGCGGATAGTCTGAATGCAGTCAGGTGTCCACCAGTCGCCAAAAATGACAAGGTAGGACTTTAAGGCCATGATACGCTCTACGCTCGGCGTTCCTTTAATGCGCTCTTTAACAGCCTTGCTTTTTTCCACGACATGCGAAATTCCTGCATCATCACAAAGATAGCTTACAGAAGCTATACGCTCCGGCTCCACTAAACCAAGCAAAATTTCATCACAGCTGATAGAAAAGGAAACTATCCGCATAGGATGTGCAGGTACCTTTACCTCATAGCCCTTGGCGTCCTTGACAACTCTCGTTCCGTTGTTTTCCGACTTATCATTGCCGCATCCTAGGCAAGAGCAACATGCTATAATTACACAAATAAAAAATACTGCTAACTTTTTCACTGTCATTCACCTTAAATATCTGCCAAATTTATTATTACAAATTCTGTAGACAAAACCAGTTTCTTTACTTCATCAAAATCTATAATCAGCACTGCTTCACATCCTTCATAGGTAAAAAGTACTTCCCCATTGCAGAGAACAGCACTCTGCGCATGGCTGCAATCCATGCCTTCTGTCCCCGTCTGATTACATATAAGCACCGGAATACCATTTGCCGAACGGCTCAAACGCTTCCACGCCTCTTCCGGAGGTCCTGCATGACCTCCAGGCGGCCAAGCAGCAACAACTACAGCAAGCTCTGCTCCCTGCCTAGCAATTTTTTCTCCATGCTCGGCAAAATAAGCATCCGCACAGACCATAACACCGGTATTGATACCTTCTAAATTCCAAACCTCAAATTTTTCTCCGGGATGTGCCCAGTTTTCCGTTATCCACGGCACAACCTTCGTTTTATCGTGACGATTATAATATGTTCCGTCCGGCGAAATAATTGCGCAGCTGTTACGCGGAGTTTTTTCGTCGACAAAACCACAGCCCAAAAACAACCTTTGCTTGTATTGCCTGCAAGCCTCCATAAACTCCTGTAAAAGATTATTTTGCAGCGAAGCAAGCTGAAACTGCTTATCGCTGCGCATCATATAATAACCCTGCAACGCCATTTCCGGCGTCAGTACCCAGCTTGCGCCATACTGTGCCGCCAGCTTCATCCCCTGTAAAATTTTCTTTGCATTATCCGCTTGCGGTCCGCAGCAATATGCAAAATGCAAAAAAGCTATCTTCAAATTCAAGCCCCCTCTCCAAAAACGTCTGTATATAGGTGTGGTGGCATAAGCTTTTATGTGCCTATGCCACCACTGGTGTATGAGAAAAAAGATTAAGCTCTTAGAATGTGTATTCTACACCTGCAACAAAGTTACGGCCCGGTTGTGAATACCAGCCAACTCCGCCAGGATTACGCATATCATATGTCATATCAGTATACATGCGGTCAAAGAGATTGTTTAACTTAAAGAACACATTCATACCCTTAACAGGCTTGTAGTTCAAAGCAAGATTTGCAGTCCAGATACTCTTATAGGTATCTAAAACCTGCGCCTCATTAGATTTACTGCCGGGACGGTCTACGATACCTTTAATATTCAGGCTGCCGTTAAATTTAGTATCGTCATAGTTAAATGTCAAATCATATTGACCTTTAGGAATGTAGCCATTGCGGTTAGGATTAACAGTTGCAGAGGCTGCCGGAATATATGTATGTGTATATGTAGCAGTAGCGCTGAAGTGATTATCAAAAGCTTTAGTCAGCTGAACATCCCAGCCCTTAATCGTTTCTGCGCCTGCATTGTAATACTTCCAGGTAACATTATTGAAGCCGATAAGATTATCGGAATCTGTACGGAAATAATGAGCAGAGAAGGTAGTCTTGTCATCAATACGTGTGTTAAGACCAATTTCTTTAGTTTCGCCTTCTTCAGGATTCAGCTTCTCACTGCCATAGAACGGATTGTACAGCATCTTCAAATCCAACGGAGCAGCTCTTGGCAAAAGCTATAATAAGCATTTTAATTATATATAAAACCTAAAGCCTAATTGCTCCGTTTATCATTAAGGAGAATTCTAAGGTATATACCTATAGTATAGTCAAGCGATTTTCCAAGAATAGGTGAAGTTATGAATAAATTAGCAGAAAAATATTTCTCCATAGGAGAGTTTGCCTCTCTTTTCTCCCCAACTTCACTATCTGACTAATAAATGTTATAATAAACATAACTATTACGCAACGTATTGTGTTAAAGAACCAAGGTGATACTTTATGAGCAAAAATTCTAAGCTTTACTATACAGCAGGCGAGCTGGCAGACCTTTTTGAGCTACCTAAGCAGACCTTGCTCTACTACGATAAAATGGGAATTCTGTCGCCGGAATTCATTTCTGAAAACAACTACCGCCATTACTCTCTCAAACAGTATTTGATTTTAGAGGTCATTTTGAACATGCGCAAGCTGGGAATACCTATATCTAAAATCAAGGAATATCTGGAAGAACGCAGCACTGACAGCCTGCAGGCTCTCTTACAAGCTAAAGACCGTGAATGTGAAGAAATTATTGCACATAACGAAAAAATACGCAAAAATATTCACGTTGTTTTTCAGCAGCTGGATAAAATCCGCGAAAGCCGGCTTGATCAGATAACCGTCACCTTCCGCCGTAGCAAGCGATTCCTGCTAAGTCCTGTGCCGCCGGAATGCAGCGGCGACGAAAGTATTAAAATTCTTGCCAGACATAACTTGAATGTTTTTTCCAAAGAGCATTTCAAGGAAAAGGCTGTCGGCTGGCTGGCGGACAAGGATTGCTTTTTGGCAGGCGAATACAGTCGTCCGCTGGCCTACTTTTCCAGCGTAAATCCAGATTACCACGGCAAAATGGAATGCTACACCCGCCCTGCCGGACTCTATATGACACAACGCTTTCAGGGTACCTTCCGCGAACATGTACAAGAGCTGGCGGAGCTTTTCAAAGCTTATATGCAGCGTAATAAGCTATACGCCGTAGACAATCTTTATATTATGCCGCTGAAAAATCATTGGATGACGCCGAAGCCAGAAGAATATATCTACCAGATTTCCCTACGGGTTGAGCCTGATGAAAATTAAAAGCTGCACTAGCCAGCATCTTATTTGATGCTGATTGGTGCAGTTTTTTAATCTTACGCTATTTACTTCACCCTTAAATGCTGCACGCCCTGCATAGCAAAGGCTTCGCCATAGGCAGCATGGGCAATTTCCTGCACGCCGAAAACAACGTCCTGCGAGCAGTTGTAGATATAGCCTTCATTGGGATAAAAAAGCTGCTTGTTTTTGATGGCGTGCATAGTCTGCAGCGACGGATCCTCTAAAAATTCCTGATTATATTTCTTGATATCAAAATTGCCATGGTCGTTATACACCGGCATTATCAGTAAATCTGGATCAATCTTCACCAGCATTTCCTTAGTAATCTGCTGACCGTTTTTGATTCCTGCGGCCGAAACGCCGTTGATAACGCCTGCTTCCTTACACATATCGTCAAAAATGCAGCCTTCGCCGCCGTAGGAGCTCATCAGCGAAACAAGGACGATTTTCTTCGGCTGCTGCAGCTTGAGCGCCTCTACCTGCTGCTTAACCTGCGCCAGTCTGCTGTCCATCAACTTAACCAGCTCTTCTCCCTTACTGTCGGCGTGCATGGCTTTGGCGATGGTGCGCACGTTACGCCTGATATCCTCAATAGTTGCAGGTCCTTTCAGTACGATAACATTCATGCCCAGGTTACGCAAATTTTCGACACGGTTCATGTCGCTCCAATCGTAGGCAAAGACTACGTCCGGCTTCAGCGCCAGCACCTCTTCTGCCGAAGGGTTTTTGATTTTATGCTGAATTTTTTTAGCCTGCTCTACAAGGTTAGAGCTTACCGGGTCATCGGCAAGATAATTGACGGCAACCAATTTATCTTCCATACCCAGGCCCATGATTATGCCATCGCTGCTGAGTGCCAGCGTCAGTACCTTTTGCGGTACCTGCTTAAACGTAGTCACTGTTCCATGCTCATCAGTTACAGTGTAGCTGCCGCCTGCGGCAGCGTCTTTACCGCCGCTGCCTTGTCCGCAGCCTGTGACTAAAAGCAGCAGCAACAGCAGTAAACAAAAAATTTTCTTCATGCTTTATGCCTCTATTCTCATCGTGTTATTTCAGCGGTATTGACTTATATGCGGCAATACCGACAATACTGTAATTTATATTATAAAGTATATAGCGCTATGATAGTCAAGAGTAAAGAAAAGCAAAAGAGAAAATAAACACTTGTTTTTATTTCATTTGTATGTTATAATTATTTCAGTTGCATGGGTAGCCGTTTTCCAACGGAGGTCATGCCTGGTTGTGAGAACCAGTGGCGTTTGTCGAGCTTTCGGCAAACGCCTTTTTTTATATCTCTTCCTATTGCAAATTAAGTCAGTCCTACCATCTTATATATTTTTCATTACTTGTGTGTTATAATTAAAGGAGGAAAGTATGAGTTCCAAACAATACCCAGAAAGCCTCATCCGCAATCGCGAAAGGCTTATTGAAAAGGCCAAACAACTGAACCTATTCAGTGATGCAATGGCTAAAATGGTCTTTACTGATTCAGGTGCCTGCGAACATGTTTTACGTATCCTTTCCGGCATCGATTCACTGGTCATTAAGGAAAATCGTACTCAAATGGTCATTAACAAATTTGCATCCAAGGATATTATTATGGATGTTCTTGTAGAAGATGCAAACAATAAGCTCTATGAAATGGAAATTCAAAAAAGCGATGGTAAAATTGACCATGCTAGACGCATGCTGTACTATTCTTCGAGCATCATTGGTAGCTATTTGCCAAAGGGCAAGGACAAAAAATATAAAAGCGTTCCCGATTTATATATGTTTTACATAACCGAGCCTGATATTTGGCATTTAGGTTGTACCTGTTACTGTGTAAACAAACGCCTTAACAATTTACCAATGAAATACGATGATGGTCTGCATATGTATTACATTAACGCAGAAGTTAATGATGGCTCTTCAATTGCAAAATTAATGCAGTATTTTAAAACAGCAGAAGCAGATGACTTGAGTCAAGGGAAATTATCTAAACATGTCAATTACCTAAAGGCTACGAAGGAGGGGAAAGCCGCCATGTGTGAATTTACTGAAAAAATTTATAGTGAAGGTAAAGCTGAAGGCGAAGCTATTGCCAACTACGCTGCAGCAAAACGTATGCTTTTAAAAGGAAATAATTCGCTTCAAGATATTGCGGAATTTACTAACCTGCCTATGAGCAAGATTTTGGAACTGCAAGCAGAGCTTAATAATGCTTAAACATTAAATATACATTTACCTTCACTGCCGTGCGCTAAAGCGCACGGTTTTTTCTTTTGCATTCCCCTCCCCACACAGCAAAAAGGCGGCGCAATGCGCCGCCTTAAGGGTTAAACTGTTATGCTATTAGAATGTGTATTCTGCGCCGATGATGAAGGAACGTCCTGCCATCGGGTATCTTGCTTCGCCGTTTTTGTACAAGCCGCCGAATTCAGCATAGCGTGCATTGGTCAGATTGTAGCCATTGATGAACAGCTTAGCATTATCGTTAATCTTATACTGTGCACCAAGATCTAAGGTGAAATAGCTGCTGTCTACAAATTGTTTTTCAGATTGTCCGGTAACAGAATTAGCGTTCAGAGTAAACAGCCAATCAGCATTCTTATACTTCAAGCCTGCACGATAAATATTCGGCTTAGTAGTCAAATCCTTGGCAAAGCCGTAGCCCTTGTCCTGCTTAACCTGTACATAAGTATAAGAAGCGTATGCAGATAAGTTGTCATCAAAATCATGATTCAGGCTTAATTCCAAACCACGACGTTTTTCTTTATTAACGTTAATAGCTTGGGTAGTTGTTCCGCCATCCCATACCCAGTCAATAGCGTCCTTGATATCACTATAGAATACACTGACAGAAATATCCGTCTTATCATTCAGCTTTGTATTGCCACCAAAGGTCCAAACATAACCTTTTTCCGGTTTAAGGTTAGGATCGCCGTAAGTCGGGTACATGCCCGGCTGATACCAGAACAGGTCATCTGTAGTAGGTGCATTAAATACACGGCCCCAAGATAAGTAAGCATTGCTATTTTCATCAAACTTTTTATTCAAAGCAACCTTAGGAGTAACCTCGCTGCCATACTTGCTGTGATGATCATAACGCAAGCCGGCATTTAATTGCCATGTAGGCGCAAACTCCCATCTGTTTTCCGCAAAGATTGCTTTATTATTAATATCACGCTTACCGGTGTATAATGCGTTATTATCAACCGTAGTCTTGTAATATTCCAAACCTGCAGTCAATTCATCAGTATCACTAAATTTAAAGTTCTGTTGCGCCTCTATACCGATTGTAGAATCTGTAAAGTTAGATTGTCTACTTGTAACTGGAGATCTGAAATGAGCATGCTGGTAGTTTTTATATACCTGAACATAGCCTTTTTCATCACTGCTTTCGTTCCAGTCATAACGCAAGGCAACGTTATTGCTGATGCGTTTATGGCTGTCGGTTGTTCCAAAGCCGGAAAAACCGAACGGAGAACCGCCGTCAGCATTGATATGCTCAAAGTTAACGCCAATGCGGTTATCCTCGCCAACCTTCTGGTCCAGCTTAACAATAACACCGGTATCATCATAGCCGGAGTTCTTCAGCAGCTGAGATTTGCCGTTAGCATTTTTAAATTTATATTCGCCTCTGCGTTCTTTGGTCGCAGAAACAATAAGACCTAAGCCGCTGTCTGTGCTGCCGCTGGCAGAAATTGCATACTGTTCGGCATTCCAGCTGCCGCCTGCAGCTTTAACGGTAACATGATTACCGATTTCACTGCCTTTTTTCATAATAACGTTAATTACGCCGCCGACTGCATCGGTACCATACAGAGCAGAACCGCCGCCCTTAAGTACTTCGATACGTTCGATTGCATTAACAGGAGGCAACCAATCGGCACTGCTGTTACCGCTGCTTCCCAGGTTCATTCTGCGTCCGTCAACCAATACCAAAACTCTTTCATCGCCATTGAGCAGAATCTTGTCCTGACCCATGGAGGAGCCTTTGGCACCGCTGCCTAACACGTTAACACCGGGAATTGCTCTTAAAGCATCAGAAGCACTGGCATAATTCTGATCAGCAATTTCTTCCTTGGTAATTACGCTGATATCAGCAGGTGTATCAACTTTCTGTGTCGGAACACGGCTAGCAGTTACTACCATATCCTCCAGCGCGAACTCCTGCAAATCCTCTGCTGCAAACACCGTGCCCCCCCATACTACAGTTGTACCTGCAAGCAAGGACACTATTACAGCATTACGTAAGCTTTGAACCTTTTTCATACTCTAAACCCACCTTTGAAATAATTTATAGCATACCATCCGCCTCTATACTTTCAAGACAGGCGTACAGCAAAACTAGCTTTCTCTCTCAGCTATCAGTTTATCTTCTTATCACTTACTCGTCAACGGCAAAAATAGGGGTATTATTTCGCCGCAAGCATTTATTTACTTACTTTATATAATGAACATCATAGACAAGCGACTGCACACACTTGGCATCTGCATCATAATCAAAAAGCAGTACCGCAGGCTCACCGCTGTACGCCAGCTTCAGCTCGCCACGGTCAATAACCACGCTCTGCCCCACATTCATATCCATCCACTGCTGGGAACCGGTCTGATTGCAGACAATCACTGTCACATCCGTTACCTTAGATGCATGCAGCCAAGCAGGCAACGGATTGCCGCACACCTGCGTCGGCGGCCAGGCAGCAACGTCGACAATAATTTCGGCACCCTGCGCCTTCGTCCCCTCGTAATATTCCGGGAACCACAGGTCAGCGCACACCAACACTCCTGTCTGCAAACCGCTGCAGGGAAGCACGGTAAAACTGTCACCCTTGCGCGCCCAGGCCTCTGCTCCCAAGCACTCGCCAAACAGCTTGCGATGACGGCCGATCAGCTCGCCATCAGGTCCGAAAACTAAACAGCTGTTGAAGTTTTTATCACAGGCAGCATCATATTCGCCACAGCCTAAAAAGAGAGTAATGCCATATTCACGACACAATTTACATAACGGCTCCAGCTCAGTTGACGGCTGAGGCACTACCACAGCATTTTCATCTACGCGATAAAAATAATATCCTTGTACCGCTACCTCAGGTGTCAATACCCAGTCAGCGCCCTGCTCTGCAGCAATGCTCACTGCCTGCTCTAAGAGTTGCAGATTGCGCTCCTGTGGACCGCAGCTGAGCTCTAAATGACATAAAGCAATTTTCATTCCATTGCCTCCGAATATTCTAAACAATCGCTATTTTTATTGTATTGTATATACTAGGCATATAGTCAAGCCAAAGATGCTCTAAACAAGCTTCATTATATTAAAAAGCATGTAAAAAAGCATTATTCCATGTTTGAACAAGCATTAAACATGTTATTTGTCAAAGAAGAAACGTCAGCAAATCGGATTTGATTGTTAAACACCCGACGCTGACGTTTTTTTACTTCTGTATGCGTTTTATCGCTTCACGCTTCATACTGCACTCCGCGCCATAGGCAGACTTATCCTCGAAGCCATACCAACGCGCGAAGCAACCGCCGCCGCACAGTTTAAAATCGTCGCATTGGCGGCAAAAGTCCATAGACTCAGCAATCACCTGCTTAGTTTTTTCTACCAAAGCAGGCTCTAAGCCGTTATATACATTACCAAGGTAAAAATCCGCATTGCCTACCAGCGAAGAGCAGGCGTAAATATCACCCTTGGCATCTACAAAGGCTGCTTCGCCGTTCATAGCATAGCAATGGCCGAAGGTCAGACTGCAATCCTTACACAAAAGTTGCGCTCTCTCCTGCTGCGCAATCGCTATGCGCATTCCTGTGAGCTTCGCCAGCTCATCGCAGCGCGCAAAAACGCGCTGCATAGCCTGCTGCATCGCTGCAGGCGCAGGCGGCTGCAAATTGCGTCCACGTCCCTGCCCACGCAGGATGTCAAAGCCGATTTTACGGATGTTGCCCAAAAAGTAGGCAAAATCTACAATGCCTTCCAGCGTATCTACGTTTTCCGACGTCACTACGCAGGTTACGCCGCAGGCAATATTATTGCGGCGCAAAACCTCAATACCCTTCAAAATCTCTCCGGTCGCACCGTAGCCATTCTTTTTCAGCCTCAGCTTGTCATTTACCGCCGGTCTGCCGTCAAGACTTACGCCGATAGCAACCTTTCTTTTATAAAGATATTTCGCAATCTTATCAGTAAGCAAAGAGCCGTTAGTCTGCAGCTGCAGTACGGCAGGAATTTTTTCCTGATGCACATAATCTACCACTGCCTTCAGGCAATCAAAGTTCAGTAGCGGCTCGCCGCCGCTGAACTGAATAACAAAGCGTTCACCGCTGGTTGCTGCCAGCTTAACTGCTGCCAACGCTGTTTCCGGTGACATCATACTGCGGTCATGCTCGGCAGCATAGCAGTAACGGCAGGCAAAGTTGCACTGGCCGGTCAGGCTCAGCACTAACATTTTAATGCTCATCTGCTCTGTCCTCCAACTCGCCTTCCATATCCAGATAAAGCTTTTGCAGCTCCTCCTTAGTTTCCGGCTTAGCCTGCCACAGTCCGCGCTGCTCTGCCTCCAGCAGAATTTCCGTCATTCGCTGCAAGGCCCAGGGGTTAACATCACGCAGCCATTCCTGTACTGCCGGGTCAAAGGTGTATTTTTCAGCATATTTTTCGTACATCCAGTCCTCCATAACGGCGCTCGTCGCATCCCATTGGAAGCTGTGCGCAATCATGTTGGCCATATCGGCAGCGCCCTTGTAACCATGCTGCATCATGCCCTTGATAAACTTGGGATTGATAGCTTCGCTACGGAACAGGCGCTTTGCCTCCTCCTGCACGCTGTGCATCGTAACACGCGTCCTGTCAGTGCTATCGCCGCAGTAGGAGCGCGGCGCGCTGCCCTTAATCGAACGCACTGCAGCAATCATGCCGCCATGGTAGGCGTTGTAGTCATCGCTGCTGAGCATATTGGTTTCGTGGTTATCCTCGTTTTTAATCGTAATATCCAAGCTGCCCATACGCTTGCGGAACTGCTGCGGCAGGAATTTGCCCTTGGTTTTGCCGCCGTAGGCATGACCGCCCCAACGTACATAAACATCGGCAATATCGTCAATGGTTTCCCAGTTCTTGCTTTCCAACAGCGCCGCAACGCCTGCGCCATATGTTCCTTGTGCATCGCCGAAGACGCGGAAGGCCGCCTGACGCCATGCAGCAGCGTGCTCCATGCCCTCCTGCTGCTCCAGCTCCCTGGTATCCTCCTGAATATGCTTGCGTACAAAGTTTAAATCATCAGGCTCATCCTGCTCCGCTGCCAACAGCACCGCCTTATCCATCACCTGCATTACTGCAGGCATAGTGTCACGGAAGAGGCCGCTGATACGCGCCGTAACATCAATACGCGGACGTTTGAGCTCCATCAGAGGAATGACCTCTAGGCCGTTGATACGCAGGCTGCCGCTTTGGTACTTGGGACGGATGCCCATGAGATAGAGGAATTCAGCAATGCACTGGCCATGACTGCGCATGTTTGCACCGGACCAGAAGACCATGCCGATATTTTCGGGATAATGGCCTTCCTCCGCAATGAAGCGCTCTACCACCTGGTCGCCCAGCGTCCGGCCTATCTCCCAAGCCGCCGGAGTTGGCAGACAGCGCGGGTCCACACCATAGAAGTTGCGTCCTGTCGGCAGCAAATCGGCACCGCCGCTGGAGGGAGCACCGCTCGGACCAGGCTCGATATATTCGCCTTCAAAGCCACGCAGCATATTGGTGATTTCCTGCTTTGTCAAAAGCAAGTTGGGATATAGCTTATCTACCACATAATTGCAGACAAGCTCCAGCTTTTCTCTGCTTTCCGCCGGTGCCTGCTGCACCCAGGGCAGCTGCAGAGCATCAGCAACCGCTTCCTTGACAAAGTCACGCTGCTGCAGGCAGCGAATCAGCTCGCGGCACTGATTGGCGATACGGTCGATTAGCATACCATAGGTGATATTCAGCGGTTCGTATATCAGGCTGCTGTTTTCCAGCAGATAGTAATAATCAAAGCCATACAGCGCTGCTATTGCTTGCGTCAGGCTGGGGATATTGCCGTTATCAAGACGCAGCAGCAGCCACAGATAATCCTCCAGCTGCTGGTCCTCCGGCGGCTGTCCCATAATATGCAGGCCTGTGTGCACCTCCATATTCTTCAAATCCGTAATGTAATTATGCAGATTCATCACGTATTCGTCGAAGGGCTTTTCTTCATCGTAAGTAACCTCGTCCTGTAGGTTGGCCTCGGCAACCTTCGCCAGCACCAGCTCCTGCAAGCGCGGCAGATTATCCGGCTGCGTGCTGCTGAAGTGTACGTATTCGTCCATGAGCTTTTCCAGCTCCTCCAGCTCGTCGTACACTCCCGCTTGTGTCTGCGGCGCCGGCAAATGCTCAATAAGGCAAGCAGCGCCGCGGCGCTTCGCCTGAATGCCCTCGCCGGTAATAGTAATGTTATAAGGATAAATGTTCGGCAAATCTCCCAGCGCCAAATCCGGGTAGCAGCTGCAATCAAGGCCGGCGTTCTTGCCCGGCAGCCATTCCAGGCTGCCATGCGTACCGATATGCGCAACAGCGTCTGCCTGCCACACATCGCGTACCCAACGGTAGAAGGCCAGATATTGATGCGTCGGTGCAACGTAAGGATCGTGGTAAATTTTCTCTGGGTCCTCGCCAAAGCCACGCGGCGGCTGCACGGTTACGAAAACATTGCCGTTCATCGTTCCAGGCACCAGGATATCGCCGTCATATTCCATGACAGAACCCGGCGCTTCGCCCCAGTCCTTCACCAGCTGCTCCTGCACCTTTTTGTCCATCAGCGCAAAGAATTCTCTATATTCTGCTCCCGTCAGCTTATAGGCAGCATCAACCTGCTTTTCCGTCAGCATGCTGCGGTCGTTGGTAGCATTGGCAGTCAGCAACTTGATAAATTCCTTCGTATCCTCCGGAATCCAATCTACCTTATAGCCACGCTCGCGCATAGCAGCCAGCACACGACGGATGCTTTCGATTGTATCAAGGCCGATAGCACTGCCGATGTTGGAATTACGCGGCGGATAGTTGTGGAAAATAATAGCGATTTTCTTCTCGCTGTTGGCCTTATGGCGCAGCATCGCCCACTTCTTCGCCTTGGAGGCCATGCGCTTTACACGCTCCATATTAGGCAGATAGCGAACATCGCCGTTTTCCAGAATCTTTTTATGCGCTATAGGCACACCATGGATAATGCCATCAAATTCCGGCAAGGAAACGCTGATGGAAACCTCCATGGCATTCATGCCCTCGAAGCTGTCCTTCCATTCCTCAAAGGGCGCAATTGTCGTATAGGCAGCCAAAACCGGCACATTAAACTTTTTCAGATAATCAAGATTAATCGAACCGCCGGTAGTCATGGAAAACTTCATGACATTCAGCAGCACATCGATTACAGGCACACCGTCTGCCGTACAGAAGAAGCTGTTGAAAACCTGCGTCAGACTGGGCATGCCCATTTCCTCAAGCGGCATGCCGTTGCTGAAAACGCAGACAGCGTTGACGCCCTGTGCTTCCAGCTCTTCTATCATCGCAGTCTGGTAGGTCAAATCGCCCCACACCCATTCGTCGCGATAAAAAAGAATGCCCGCTGTCGGACGGCCGCTGACGCAAAAATCATGCTGGTATTCCGCTAAATCGGTATATACCTTTTTCGCCCGCGGGTGATAAATACCGCACCAGTGAATCGGGTTAGGCTCATCGACTGTAATAGTCTCACCTTGCAACAGCTGCTGCAGATATAACCACAGATTGCTATAGTTGATTTCGCCGCCGAACATGCAATATTTTTTGATGACCGCAAGCTGCTCAGATGTCAGTCCCTGTGACAGCTCGCCCTCCTTGCTGCCGGCAGCATCAATATAAAAGGGCAGGCGCAGCTGCTTCAGCAGGCTGACGCAGCGCTGCAGAAACGGTGTATCCAGACCTGTACCCATCCATTTCATAATGACCAGCTTGGAGCCGGCAAGCTCCTTGTGCCATTTATCATCCCAAACCGTCGCATCGGTAATCCAACGGCAGGCGCAGGCATTATCCAGCTTGCCTTCCTGCTGCAGCTTTTCCATAGTCTGCTGCATCATACCCATGCGGCGAATAACATTCGTCAAGAAAATAACCTTCATAATTTCTACCTCATCTTAAAAGAACTGCTTCTGCATTCTGCGCAGCAGATACAGGAAATACGGCGTACCTAAGAACGCTGTCATAATACCTACACGCACCTCTGCCGGTGGCATAATAATGCGTCCCAGCGAATCGCAGAATACCAAAAAGGCTGCGCCGCCAAGTGCGCTGGCAGGCAAAAGCACGCGATGGTCAGGACCGATAAGCATACGCATCATATGCGGAATAACAAGGCCGACAAAGCCGATGTTGCCACTGACGCAAACGGAGGTAGCAGTAGTCATAGCTGCTACAAAAAGCAGACCCATGCGGAATGCGGTAACAGGCATACCAACAGCTTTAGCTTCCGTTTCGCCCAGCACCAGAATGTTCAGGTGACGCGCCAGCATGCACATAATTACAATGCCACACAGCACAGGTCCGACTGCCAGATATACGTGCTCCCAGCGACGGTAATCAAGACCGCCGACCATCCAGAAAAGATATTGCTGCAGCTTCTGCTCGTTCATAAAGGTGAGCAGACCGGAGGTAATGGCACCCAAAAGCATACCCACGGCAACGCCTGCCAAAAGCAGCGTCATAACAGGAATTTTGCCGTTGCGCATTGCCAAAAATACCGTCAGGCACACAGCACAGATACTGCCGCAAAAGGCAAAGGCCGGCATAGCAAACATACTGCCGGAGGCAGCACCCAAAGCAATAGAAAGCACGGCGCCGGTAGCAGCACCGGAGGAAATACCGATAAGTCCGGGGTCTGCCAGCGGGTTGCTGAAGATGCCCTGCATTACAGCGCCGGAAATACCCAGCGCCGCACCTACAAGCACACCTACAAGCATACGCGGCAGGCGGATATACCAGATAACGGCAAGCTGCTCCCTGCTGTAATCAGCCTCGGTAAAGCCGGGCAGATTCAGCTGAGCGCCGATAACTGCCAGCGCCTTGCCTACAGGCACATCTATCTGGCCGAAGGTCAAAGATACACATGCAATAACAACTAAGAGAACTGCTAAAAGAATAATAGCCAACGGACTCCGTTCACGTTTAATAATCATCTACAAACACACTTCCTCAAAAAATTTCCGGATATACAGCATGCGCAATGTTTTCAATAGCATCGACAATATGCTGGCTGGCAACATAGCGGTATTTGTCCGAAACAAACTTAATCTGCTTGTTGCGTACAGCCTTAACATCGCGATAAGCGGGGTCATTCATTACGGCATAAGCATAACCCTGCACATCCTGTTTATTGTTATAATTCCAGGTCGGCAGCATAAAAATATCCGGATTTATGCGTACCACCTGTTCCTTGCTGATAGCAGGCATACCATGCTCACTCTTGTTTTCATCGGCAACAATAGCCGCGCCGTTGATAACATGCGCCATCGTCAGCATGCTGTCGAGCAAATCTCCTCTACGCCCCATGGCAGAGGTAAAATTAAAGGCTACAGCAACGCGTCTTTCGCTTGACGGAATCTGACGCAAGCGTTTTTGCAGCTGCTGCAGGTGCGTGTCCATCTTCTGCACCATCAGCTCCCCCTGCTGCTTTTCGCCTACCGCTGCAGCTATACCGCGGATTTTGTCGCACATCTCCTTGTAATTATGCGGACTGCGCGCTATATATACAGGTACGCCCAAGCCCTCCAGACTGCGGACCAAATCACTTGAGGTAGCAGTCGAAACAACAACAAGGTCAGGCTGCAGAGCGTAAACCGCTTCCGTATTTTCCGGCACCTTGCGTCCTACAGTATAGGCCTGCTCCTTGGTAATAAAGCTGATTTCGCTGTCGCCTGCCCAACGGCTGTAGGCCATAATACGTTTTATGTCAACCAAATCGGTAAGAATTTCGTCCGTACCATATGTAAGCGAAACTATCCGCTGCGGCTTATGCTCAAAATGCAGCGTCCTTCCGGCATCGTCCGTAACGCTATAGGCCACATCCACCGCCGGCGAAGCAGGAGCATCGGCAGCCTGCTGCTTACTGCATCCTGCAGTAAATATCAAAAGCAACAGGCTTATAATCATCAATAGCTTTTTCATAGACCACCTACTATACTTTATTCTTTTTCCTGCGGATAAAGCAATTCCACAGTCGCTCCAGCATGTAAGCACTGCCCTGCAGGCCTACCATCGGCTGCTTGGTAATAAACACCTCATCATTCGTAGGATAGCAGATATTGCAGGCATCAAAGCTGCACTGCTTTCTGCGATAAAGAACCGAGCTTTCGCTGCTGCTCGTCAGCAGCAGTACATTGTCACAGGTTTTAAAATATTCGCTGATGGCAGCATCGTCCACGCCGACAGTGTAAATCGCCTCTGCAGTGTCGCAGGCAGGTGCATCTTTGAGCGGTTGCTGGCAGATAACAGTCAGCCTGCCGATATCGGTCCATTCGGTGCGTAGCGTCTGTGCGAGGCACAGCGCCTGCGTCGCAGGCGCGCTGACGAGCACGTTATCAAACCACATGCTGCCCCAAAGCGCAATGGCTTCATTATTACGGCTCAGCAGATAATTATCCTGCGCCTGAGCTTCCGCCGTCACCTTGTCCAACGCAGGAGCAGGCAGCTGCGCGTTTATCTGCTGCAGCCAGCGCAGCGTTCCCTGCACACCATAAGGCAGTCCGGCAAAAATATACGGCGTGCCGTATTGCTTCTGCAGATATTCGGCAAGCGGCAACCCCAGCTCCGCATTCGTAACAATGTTCAGCGAAGCCTCCGGAAGCTTCTGCAGCTCCTCCAACGTGCATTCGCTGCCGGGAGTGCACAGCACCTCATAGCCTGCCAGCTGCAGTAAGCGTTTTAATTCCCGCGTATCGGCAGCACCCTGCAGATAAAATTCCGATTCTCCTAAAATATTGACAGCCAAGGGCTTTGCTGTCGCAGTCTGTGGCAACAGCTGCGCAAACAGCTTCTTGGCAGCCTTGGCGTAGCCTTCGGCAAAGCCGCCGACCATACCGCCGCTGTCGAGCGTAACCACAGGGAACGGCAGCTCCAGCTTGCGTGCCATGCCTGCCAAATCATCACCGATTAAGCTCAGCGAGCAGCTGCTTTCCAAAAGCAGTACCGAAGGCTTATGACCATCCTCCAGCATGCGCCGCAGCTCCTGCGTTACATATTCCTCGGAACCATAAATAACAGCGTTATTATCAGGCTGTGAGCCGTAAAAGCGCGTATACATATCAGGGCGCGCCTTTTCCAGATGGCGTAAAGCATAAAAATAACACCACAATGGTCCGTTAATCAAAACCTCACTCTTATCAATAGCAGCAAAAAAGGCACCTGCACCTGTCAGCGCACAGGTATCCACTCGCTCGCAAATATTGCCCCAGCCTTGCTTTTCAGACATAGCGCACGCCTCCCTTCAGCCTGCTGCACAGGCTCTGATAGATTCCCTGCATCATCTTGACCTCACCGGCAACGGCAACCTGCGGCAGCATCGGCAGGAAAATCTGGCGTGCCTCCTTATTCTGCAGCTCGTGCGTTGTCAGCACAATGTCTGCATCTGCTACCAGCTTTTCACCCTCCGCCGTAGTATATACAGGCACATCGCTGTTTTCCTGCACAACCTTCAGCATTGCTTCACGCTCATCACCGTCATAGGAATCCAAGAGAATAATGCCTGTAAGATTCAAGCGCAAAAGCCTGATGGTCTGCAGGATATTCCCCGGATGAAAATATCTCAGAATACGGCCGATGCACAGCACTGTTTTCTTGCCTTCCGTTACCGGCAGAAAATGCTGCAGCTGCTCATCTAAGCGCTGCTGCTCCAGCTTCAGCACCTGCTGTGCCAACTGCTCACGCCCCAGCATACGGCCGATGCTGATAATCCAGTCCTGCGTTTCCTGCCAGCCGACAGGATAAATATCGGCCAGATAATGTGTGCCGTATTTTTCCTGCAGCTGCTCTGCAACCTTACGCAAGCCGATATGCGTCTGCCCGCGGCCGCCAAGCACAACCGCATATTCGGCAGCTGCCACCTTTTCCAGCTCATCCATAGCCATATAGCCAGGGAACTGACCGATAACCTCTACGCCGAATTCCTGCAGAATCCGCGTAACCTCTTTCGCATAATGGCCCCACGGGCCACCGTTATCGCCTAAAAGCAGGACGCTGTCCTTTTGCTTGGCGCAAGGCTTCACAAAGCGTTCCAACAGCTTCTGCGTAATTTCAAAATAGCCGTCATAATATTCCGCACCCAAAAAGCCGCAGCATTCCACAGTAAGGATAGGAACATTGTATTCCTCCTCTACCTCGCGTGCCACGGATTCCACATCGTCACCGATAACACCGGCCACGCAGGAATTGGCAATCATCAGGCATTTTGGCTTATAGGTTTCAATGGCAAAGCGCAGGCATTTTTCCAAACGCGCCACACCGCCGAAAATTGCGTCCTTTTCCTGCATCTGGCTGCTCAGCAGCGGCACGGAGCCCCATTGCTCACGTTCATTCTCGGAAAGTGTGCGGTATTGGGAATTGATATCCATCGTGCGTGCTACATGAGCACAGGCACGCGGGCTGTGAAAAACTACTACAGCGCCGTCCATGTAGGCAACAGCGCGCCACACGCCAGGCATGCTGCAGCTGCAGCTTTTGCGTGCGCTGTAAAAACGTCTTGTTTTAATTGCCATATTCGGCCACCAGCTTTTCAAGCTCCTCAAAGCTCATCGGCGTAGGAATAGCCATGTTTTCATTATGCCAGATATCATGCGCCAGCTTGCGGTAAACACCGGCCTGAGCGCTTTCCGGTGCATATTGCAGCACTGTCTGGCGATTGTTTTCCGCCTTATTGACAATAACGTCACGCGGAATAAAGGCAATCAGCTGAGTGTGCAGGCGTTTGGCGAATTCCTGCAGCAGCTGCTGCTCGTTAGGTGTATTACGACCGTTGCCGATGATACCGCCCAAACGCACACCGCCACGCATAGCAAAGCGTTTAACGCCCTTGGCGATATTGTTGGCAGCATACAGGCTCATCAGCTCGCCGGAAGAAACAATATATATATCGGTTGCATAGCCCTCGCGGATAGGCACGGCGAAACCGCCGCATACTACGTCACCTAAAACGTCATACATAATCAGGTCCTCGTCCGTCAGCACCTCCAGCGAACGCAGCTTTTCCAGCGCCACAATAATACCACGGCCAGCACAGCCTACACCAGGCTCAGGACCGCCAGCTTCCACACATTTGATGCCGTTATAGCCTGTATGAACAATATCCTCTGCCGCAACCTCATCATTATCGCGTACCATGTCCAGCACAGTCTGGCTGCAGATGCGTCCCAGCAAAAGTCTGGTAGAATCATTTTTCGGATCGCAGCCGATCTGGCAAACCTTAAGACCATCCTCACTAAATGCAGCCGACAGATTTGAAGTTGTTGTGGATTTGCCGATACCGCCCTTACCATAAATCGCAATTTTTTTCATTAGACATTGACCTCCATCCTATACTCAAAAACTTCTATTCAACTAGCAAGGAAAATATGATATAATTTACTAGATAAAAAGAAGTGATATTACTCCTTTTAATATTAAACTATATACTAGTATTATAGTCAAGCTTATGAGGAACAATTATGATTAATAAAGACAAACGAAAATACTTTACTGCCGGCGAGCTGGCAGCAATTTTTAATATATCTAAGCAGTCATTGCTCTACTACGACAAGGTTAACCTGCTTTCACCGGACTTTGTCAGTGAAAATGGCTACCGCAATTATTCTATCCAGCAATTTCTGGATTTGGAAATAATCGTCAACCTGCGTGCGCTGGATATCAGCATCGCCAATATCAAAAAATATCTGGCGGACCGCAGCAAGGATCATTTTCTGCAGCTGTTGCAGGAAAAAACAGCTGAATGTCAGGCAATCATCCACAACAATCAGGAAATCTGCGACACCATCGAGCGCATCAAGGAGGATATGCACGTCAAGGAGCTTAATCCCTGCCGTCATCTGACGCTCAGCTGGCAAACTGACCGTCTGCTGCGTCTGACGCCGCTTGCGGAAAGTGATGACGGCAAAAGCCGCATTACCAAATTTGCACGCCATGGTCAAAGACGCGCGCATCACAAGGGAGCCTTGCCTAATCATGCAGGCTGGGTTTTAGACCAGGAAAGCTTTTTTAAAAAGCATGAATTTCAACGTTCACAGGCATATTTTTCCTGCGTCACCAGTGCCAACAAGCACAGGCAATCCATTAAGATGACGTTGCCTGCCGGTCTGTATCTGGAAATTATTTTTTCGGGTACCTTTTGCGAGAACGCTGAAAAATTATCCCAGCGCATCGAACGCTTTCTACAGACCAATGATTTGGAGCCTGTCGGTAATATTTATATCCTGCCTTTGGAAAATCATTGGTTCTCCTGCGACTGCGAGCAGTACGTCAACAAAATCTTTCTGAAGGTTGAGGATAAAGATACTTCCTCTCTGACGTAAAAATTCTCCCATGTTATGCTTAAAACTAAACATTTACGTACAATGTCTAAGATAGCCTTTACTGAGTCCGCTCCATGTGAGCGGACTTTTTGCATGTAAAAAACGCTAAAGACTTTCGCATGCCTTTAGCGTTTTTTGTTTACGTTCTTCAATTAAGCGCCTCCGCCGCAGCCTCACAGCTGCAGCTGACTCAAAAAGTTCAAGCTGTTCAACGGCTTATCTGTCTGAAAGAAGATAAACTTGAAGAGAATTTTTTCCAGCTCCATCAGCGCGCCGCCGCGCACCCTAAAGGGCGCCGGCTGCTCGTAATCGAGCTGCGCCAGCCACTGCCACAGCTCGCGTGTTTCCGCACTGCACGGCTCCAGGCCGTCACCATTATAGCTGCTTCTGCAGCTGCTGCAGATAAGCCCGCCCTGCAGCGGACTGAACCACGCATTCTCCTTGGCCGTCACAGCCTCACCGCAATGCACGCAATGCGTAAGCTGCGGCGCAAAGCCTGTAGCCGCCAGCAATTTTATAGCGTAGGACAAAACAACCAGACGCGGATTGCGCTGCATCAGCGCCGCCAGGGCAGCGCCCAGCATTTCATAAAGCTCCGGCTGCGGCACTCTGTCCTCCGTCAGTACTGCAGTAAGCTCCGACGCTACCGCCGCATAAGCCATCTGCTGCATATCCATAGACTTGGGCATCTGCAAAAGCTCACAGCTGCGCAGCTTGTCTATCTTCTGCCCTTGCTGCACCTCAATATGCAGATTGGCAAAGGGCTGCAGCAATCTGCCATGTATATTTTTTTCATAACGGGCACCATAAGCAATAAAGCGCAGCTTGCCATGCTCCTTCGTAAAGCAGACCGCATATTTATCAGCCGTCTGCCAATTTTTCACATGCAAAACAAGCGCATCATCTGCCAAAAGCTCCCTTTGCGACTCACTCATCCTGTTGTTCTTCCTTCTGCTTTTGCTCCTGCGGCAGCTTCGTAGCCAGCACGCGCACTACACGAAAGCCCTCCGTGCGCAGCACCTTAAAGCTGTAGCCGGAAATTTCCACAGCATCGCCAATCTCAGGCTTGCGTCCCAGCAGGCCGAACACATAACCGCCGATGGTATCCTCCTCAGGATCATCAAATACAATCGGCAGCTGCTCTGCCACATCGTCCAGCAGCACCATGCCGTCAAATTCAATCCTGCCATCGGGAAGCTGCAACACGTCCGGCGGCTCCTGAGCTTCATGCTCGTCCTGAATATCACCGACGATTTCCTCTACGAGGTCCTCCATCGTAATCAGGCCTGCAGTACCACCGTACTCATCTGCCACAAGCACCATCTGCACATGACGTTGCTGCATCAGGTGCAAGGCCTTCGGCACCGGCATAGCCTCAGGAATAACAACAATCGGACGCATTAGACGGCGCAGGTCAAATGTAGTCTGCCCCGGCTTAATCTTCAGCAGATCGCGCACATGCAGCGTACCCACCACCTGATCCTTGTCCTCCATGCAGAGCGGATAGCGCGTATGATGACTGCTGCGCACAACAGCCATATTTTCTGCCAGCGTATCATCCAAAAACAGGCATACCATATCCTGTCTTGGCACCATGACCTCGCGCGCCACACGGTCGGCAAAGTCAAAAACATTGCCGATCATGCTGCCCTCGACATGGTCAATCTGGCCATGACGCTCACTGGCGCTCACCAGCTGGCGCAGCTCGTCCTCACTGCTGGCACTGCCCTCCTTGTGCCAGGTGCCTGTTTTCAGGTAATGCCAGGCAAGCGGCAGCCTGTGCCAGAAATCAATCAGTTTCCGAAAAAAATTGATAAGTCCTCACTCCTTGTAGCCAAGCTGCTTCAAGGCTTTATCCTTGTTACGCCAGTCAGCCTTAACCTTAACCCATAAATCCAAAAAGACCTTGCAGTACAGCAGGTTTTCGATATCAGCACGCGCCTGTTGGCCGATTTTCTTCAGCAGGCTGCCCTTAGCACCGATAACAATGCCCTTTTGCGATTCACGCTCTACAAAAATTGTTGCTCTGATATAAACGTTCTCCTCGTCGCGCTCCTTGAATTCGTCCACCTCAACCGCTACGGAATGGGGAATTTCGTCACGCGTCAGGCGCAATACCTTCTCACGGATCATTTCAGCGGCAATCACGCGCTCCGGCTGGTCGGTAATCATATCCTCCGGGAAGTACGCCGGTCCCTCCGGCAGATGCTTAGTGATTTCCTGCACCAGTCCGGGGAATTCGCTGTCATTCAATGCGGAAACAGGTACAATCGCCGCAAATTTATACAGCTTATTATAACATTCCATAATCTGGAACAGCTTTTGCTTATCTGCCAGCTTGTCAATCTTATTTACTACCAGTATTACCGGTGTTTTTACCTTCTGCAGCAGGTTCAGGATATAATCCTCGCCGGCGCCGCGTTTTTCGGTTGCATCTACTACGAAGAGGACAACGTCAACCTCCTGCAGGGTGCTTTCTGCCGTACGCACCATGTATTCGCCCAGCTTATGCTGTGGCTTATGGATGCCCGGCGTATCAAGAAACATAATCTGTGCGTTATCAGTATTCATAATGCACATAATCTTGTTGCGGGTTGTCTGCGGTCTGTCGGACATGATGGCGATTTTCTCACCGATCAGACTGTTTGTCAAAGTGGATTTGCCAACGTTCGGGCGGCCCACCATAGCCACAAAGCCGGCATAATGTTTAGCTTCTTCGTTGTTTACCTTCTTTATCTTAATCAGCTCCTGTTATTATAATTCAAAACCATACGGCAGCAGCTCTTCTACCGTGGTAATTTTAAAGTCACCCTTCATATTTGCCAAAATCACGGTCTGGATACCAAACTCGCGCATTACCTGTCTGCAGGCACCGCAGGGAGAAACGGGGCCAGAGGTATCTGCAACTACGCACAGCTCTGTCATCTCACGCTCACCGGCGCAGGCAGCGTGGAAGATTGCGTTACGCTCACCGCAGACACAAAGTCCGTAGGAAGCGTTTTCCACATTACAGCCACCGTAGATTTTTCCGTTGGCACAGCGTACTGCCGCACCTACAGCAAAGTTGGAATAAGGAATGTAAGCATTCTTACGGGCAGCAACTGCTGCATCGTACAATTCGCGCCAAGCCGGGGATAATTCATTCAGTTTTACGTCTTTCATGGAAAGCACCTCCTATGTTTTTTACAGGTTAGTTATAAATAATTGTGCATTAAGCATCAATGAATGCCTGTGGGATGGTCAAAATATTCTTCGGAAAGGTTAATCGCACGCAGAGCTTCCTCCTCTTTCGCACGCATTTCAGCCTTATCCTCCTCCGTCATATGGTCATAGCCCAACAGATGGAACATGCCGTGTACTGCCAGATACGTCATTTCGCGCTCCAGTCCGTGCCCGTATTCCTCTGCCTGACGCAATGCGGTTTCCGCCGAAATGATGATATCACCGAAAAGATGCTCCTCCGGTCCGCCGATCAGCTCTGGCTCGTCTTCATCCTCGCAGTCCTCATCCAGTGCAAAGCTCAACACGTCGGTAGGCTTATCCATACCGCGATACTCACGGTTCAGCGCATGGATTTCCTCATCGTCGACAATAGTTACATCAACCTCGGACTCCTCCGGCAGCTCATTCAAGCGTGCTACTGCCTGCAAGCCCTCCTGCAGGCGCTCCAGCACCTGCGCGGAAAGCTCTAGCTTCTGCTGGTCATTTTCCAAATTAATTATCATGCTGTTTTTCTCCGTTATATTTTTCTTTTTGTTTTTCAAAGCGTTCATAAGCCTTGATGATGGAACCCACGATTTCGTGGCGCACAACATCCTGCTCGCTGAACTTTATCACGCCGATTCCCGGAACATTTCCCAGAATACGCGCAGCGTCCTTCAGGCCGCTGTTCTTGCCGCCCGGCAAATCTATTTGCGTGATATCGCCGGTAATAACCATCTTACTGCCAAAGCCGAAACGCGTCAGGAACATCTTCATCTGCTCCGGCGTAGTATTCTGCGCCTCGTCCAAAATGATGAATGCGTCATTCAGCGTGCGTCCGCGCATGTATGCCAGCGGTGCAACCTCAATCGTACCCTTGGTAAGATACTTTTGGAAGGTTTCCGTGCCCAGCATATCATACAGGCCGTCATAAAGAGGTCGCAGATACGGGTCAACCTTATCCTGCATATCACCCGGCAAAAAGCCCAGCTTTTCGCCTGCTTCTACCGCAGGACGTGTCAAAATAATACGCTCTACCTCTTTTTTCTTCAGCGCCGCTACTGCCAGCGCCACTGCCAGGTAGGTTTTGCCTGTGCCTGCAGGTCCGATGCCCAAGGTTATATAGTTATGGCGGATGGTTTCCACATACTGCCACTGTCCCAATGTTTTGGCCTTCACCTGACGGCCACGGTTGTTGACGATAATCGTATCAGCGTACATGCGATGCAGGCTTTCCAAATTTCCTGCCTTCACCATATACATGCTGTAACGCACATCATGCGTTGTCAGCGGCAGTCCCTGACGGTACAAAAACAGCAGCTCCTGCAGCAGCTGTTCCAGCTGTGCGACCTCTTCAGCGCGTCCGCTCATGGTAATTTGATTGCCGCGCGCGACGATTGTACAGTCAAAAGCACCACGGATTAAACGCAGAAATTCATCATTACGTCCGCAAATGCCAACCATTTCCTGCTGGTCAACAGTTTCGAGTATACCTTGCATTTTTTCTTCTTCACTAGCCAAGCAATTTCCTCCTACCTGTTTTAAAAGGGGTGTTAACGTTTTTCTATCGTAACCTTCTTAATGGTCACAGGCTCCAACGGTTTATCATTGGAATCTGTTGCTGTTTTGCCGATTTTATAGACAACATCCATGCCTTTCGTTACCTTGCCGAAAACAGCATGCTTGCCGTCCAACCATTTAGTTTCACGCAGGGTGATAAAGAACTGACTTCCGCCGGTGTTCGGACCGCGATTTGCCATAGAAATCACACCGGGGCCGTCATGCAGCAGCTTACTGCTGAACTCATCCTTAATGGTGTAGCCGGGGCCGCCGGTACCGTTGCCGGCCGGGTCGCCGCCCTGAATCATAAAGTTATCGATTACGCGGTGAAAGGTAAGGCCGTTATAAAAGCCCTTTTCTGCCAGCGTAATAAAATTCTTCGACGTTTCCGGTGCATAATCTGTTGCCAGCTTCACCTCAAAATCGCCCATGCTCGTGCTGAAAACAGCCGTCGCAGGCTCTGCCTTCGGCGCCTGCTCCTGCTTTGCCTGGCCGCAGGCTGTGAGCACCAGTGCACACACCAGCATCAGGCAGACTATCAATAATTTTTTCATGCTTCTCCTCCTATAAAAAAGGATATATTTTCTCAAGTATATTATACAACTAACAAGCGCCGCATTTCAAGCGTTTGCCCAGCCAATCACTCAACAGCGCGCCTGCCTGCTCACTGTACTGCGTAAAGCTGTGGTCGCCGCCTGCAAAGATATGCAGCTCAGCCGCATTGCCGACGGCTGCGGCGTTGCGCTGCGCCTGCTCCGCCAGCACCACCTCATCCGCACTGCAGTGCAGCAAAAGTACAGGCAAAGGCTGCGCTTTTTGCAGCAATGCAGGCAAATCGTATTGGTCAAAGTCCGTCAGAAAATCCGGTGTCAAATCGCATTCGCCGCGTTCATCGTTAAAATGCAGCGTTTCGCCGCTGTCCAGACGACGGTATTCGTCCTCCGTCATCACATAGCGGAAGGTAAAACGTAGATTATTCGGCGTCGCCCATAAAATCAAACCGGCAAGAGCCCCATCCTGCGCCGCCGTTATGATGGACGCAGCGCCTCCCAAGCTGCGTCCCAAAAGAAACAGCCTGCAGCCGGGCTGTCTGCGGCGTACCTCCGCCAGTACGGCATGCAGCTCCTCTACCTGACGCGAAATTATCTGCGTACCTGTAAAGTTAAAGCGAACTACGGCAGCATGCGCCGCAGCCTGCTGCGCCACTCCTGCAGCGCGTCCGCCGCTGTCACGGCTGCCGCGGAAGCCATGCGCCATAACCAGAACGGCATTATTATCACTGCGGTTAGGCTCAACAAGACATTCAATCTCACCTAATGGTCCCTGAAAAGTAAATGTATCCTTAAGCATCTTCACTCACTCTTTTCGTATTATTTAGCGTTACAAGAAGCATTTCTTAACGCATTTTCTTATCGTACTTTCTAAATCTTCTAAGTTAACGTTAAACTTAAGTCCTTTGTCTGCTCAGTACTCACGCATTTTTCCCGGCTGATATTCTATACAGGCACACGCCCATGCGCCCTGTCTTACCCTGCTCCGCACGGTAGGAGCAGAACATTTCATGATTATGCTCCGTGCAGACACCGGCAGTAAGAATATTTTCCGCCTTTAATCCTGCGTCCAGCAGCACCTGGCGGTTATACCCCCACAAATCCAGCAGATACTTGCCGGGATTTTCTGCTCTGGGCGCAAAGAACTGCTCGTAGCCTGCGGCCTTACCGCGCACAAAATCGTCCACCTCGTAGCAGCATTGGCCGATAGACGGACCAATCGCCGCAATGATATCTTCGGGACGGGAGCTGAAGGCCTGCTGCATCGTTTCTACTGTTTTGCGGCCAATCTGTGCTACCGTACCACGCCAGCCTGCGTGCGCTACAGCGCACACGCCTTGGCGCTCGTCGGCGAAAAGCAGCGGCACGCAGTCTGCAAAAAACAGCAGCAGCGGTACATTCGCCAGATTCGTAACCAAAGCATCCGTATCCTTAATCGTATCTGCAAGCGCTGTCGCACCGGCGCCGACCAAGGCTTCATCTACCACCGCAACATTGCTGCCATGCACCTGCTCGCAGGTAGTAAATTTTGATGCGTCCAAACCTAGAGCCTGTGCAAACAGGCGACGGTTCTGCAGCACCAGTTCCACCTCATCACCCACATGCAAAGCCAGGTTCAAAGTACCCTGTACCATGTCGCTTTCTCCATGCAGACGACAGCTGCAGGCATTACCGAAGCCCGCCTGCGTCAAACGAGGGAACATTCCCCACCAGATATTATTTTTTTGCGTAATGATAAAATCCTGCATCAAAACCGCTCCTTTTATCTCTAATACCAAAAGAGACGGCTAATGCCGTCTCCCTTTGCAAGTGCCTGCGGCACCCTTTTGCTATTTACTTTTGATATGCCGGCACACCTTCCGGTATATCCAGCACTACGGTGATAATCACCGTGCTGTCGGTAGCCTTAGCTGCGGTGTCCATAAACACAACCTTGGCACCATTATCCAGATAATAATTAACCTCTTTCACAGCTCCGTTATTGTTATTGGAAAACGTAAAGAGTCTTTCCTTAGCCAATGCCAAGCCACTGAAGCCGGCCACCAGCATAAGAGCCGTTAAAGTAAGCAGTAAATACTTTTTCATATTCCGCACCTCTATTTTGCGTCTTTAGATTTCTGCATGATGCGTTCCAGCTCCTGCATAAAGTTGCGCACGTCGGCAAACTGACGATATACGGAAGCAAAGCGTACATAAGCAATCTGATCCGTCTGCTCCAGATACTTCATAACCAGCTCACCAATCTGGGCGCTGGGAATTTCCGCATCCGCACTCATCCGCAGCTCACGCTCGATGCTGTCGGCAATCTCTTTAATCTTTTCATAAGGAACCGGGCGTTTTTCGCAAGCCTTCAAAAGACCTGCCAGCAGCTTTTTACCGTCAAAAAGCTCGCGACGGCCATCCTTCTTGCTGACAACAAGCGGAGTTTCCTCATATTTTTCATATGTAGTAAAGCGTTTGCCGCAATTAGGGCATTCACGTCTGCGACGGATAGAACAGCCTTCCTCTACAGCACGGCTGTCGATAACACGGCTGTCTCGGTGGGAGCAAAACGGGCACTTCATATTACTGCCTTCCTTTCAATCAGTGACGCAGCCATGGCGGAATTTCATTCGGATCGGAGAAATTCTTGATAACACCGCTACTGTTGCGGTTGATAGATGCCGGACCGCCAACTGTATTTTTAGTAACAGGAGATTTTTTCTCAAAGCCTGTTGCGATAACCGTAACACGGATTTCGTCGTTGAGGCTTTCATCAATAACAGCGCCGAAGATAACCACTGCATTGGGATCTGCTGCTTCATTGACAATATTGGCAGCTTCGTTAACGTCAAACAGGGACAGATCCTTGCCGCCGATAACGTTAATCAGTACGCCGCGGGCACCGTCGATAGATGCCTCCAGCAGCGGACTCTTGATTGCAGCTTCGGCTGCAGCCTTGCCGCCGCCTTCACCCTTAGCGGTACCAACGCCCATCAGAGCGCTGCCTGCATTGGACATAACAGTCTTGACATCGGCGAAGTCAACGTTAATCAGACCGGGAACAGCAATCAGGTTGGAAATGCCCTGAACGCCCTGACGCAATACGTCATCGGCCTTTTTGAATGCTTCCAGCATGGAGGTACGTTTTTCGATAATCTGCAGCAAACGGTCGTTAGGAATAGTTACCAGGGTATCAACCTTTTCCTTCAGGTTGACAATGCCTGCCTCAGCCTGCTTCATACGGCGAGGACCTTCAAAGCCAAAGGGTTTGGTTACAACGCCGACAGTCAGCGCACCGATTTCTTTGGCACATTCCGCAACAACGTGCGCAGCACCGGTACCGGTACCACCGCCCATACCTGCGGTAACAAATACCATATCTGCACCCTTCAGGGATTCCAGAATCTGGTCACGGGATTCTTCGGCAGCTTTTTCGCCGATTTCAGGGTTTGCGCCTGCACCCAGACCTTTAGTCAGCTTTTCGCCGATTTGGATGCGTTTTTCTGCCTTGGAAAGCATCAGGCACTGCTTATCGCAGTTCACTGCAATAAATTCTACGCCGCTTACGCCGGCGTCGATCATACGGTTTACGGCGTTATTGCCGCCACCGCCTACACCAATTACTTTAATATTGGCCAACGGTTCAAAGGTTGTCTCTACGTCATCAAACATATTCTACGTCCCCCTTAGCTTTGGGTAGCTTATTTATAAAAAAATCATTTTTATATTGTTCAACATGAAAGTGCTATTTTCCTGCTTATTAATGAATTTTTTTCTTCATCTTCCGACAGGACACTTATTTGCCCATATAAAGGCGACGGATAATTCCCAAATTCTGGAAAATACGCATACCGAAAATCAGTACCGCTACCAGATATAAATCGATACCGATCAGATTACCTGCATAGCACAAAAAGGCAGCCAGAATACCATTGATAAAGAATCCGGAAATGAATACCTGAGTATCATAATTGCCTTCAAGTGAAGCACGTACACCGCCCAGCACTGCATCCATACCTGCCATAACAGCTACGGCAAGCAGACGTGCGTATTCGGGTGGCACTCTGAAAGGACAGTAAACACCAAGTATAAGACCAAGCAAAAGGCCGGCAAATGCAAATCCAATCATTTCGCTGCCTCCTTGCTTTCCACTGTCTTAGCGTATTCAAAGCTGCGCGGTGCCTTCAGCGCCGGAATATGCAGCTTTTCAACAGTCTTGATTTTTACCTGAATGCCCCAGAACTCAAAGGTTTCTACAACACCGCCACGCAGACGCAGAGCACTGCTCAGAGTTTTAGGAGCGCCTATAGCCTTGATAACATAAGGCGGAGCACTGCGGACATTGTTTACCGAAATAGTAGGTCCTGCACAACGAATCTCGCTCATAGCCACAATGCGCTGATCGTTGACAGAAATTGCTTCCGCACCGGCAGCGCGCAGCTCGTTGAGCACACGCAGCAAATCTTCATCATGAATGATGTACAAATTAGGATTTTCGCCGGACTTTTTGGCAATATTGCTGTCATCCAGCAATATCTCAATGCCTTCGCCCTCTACGTCAGTCGTGCCTGCCATCAGCTTCATACGATCATCAGCAGGATCCTTGGCAGCACCTGCACGCAAGGTTTCCAGCTCTGTCAGCAGCTGCTTGTTCTCGGCTTCCATAACCTTCAGGCGTTCCGACAAATCCTCTACGCGGTCCATACGCACATTACGCTGAAGCTCTGTAGTTTTATACTGTACCGAAAGCATAAATCCCAACACCATGAATACCACGGCAATCAACAGCTTGCCCTTTAAATCCATAGTAAAAATTTCTTTCATTATCTCACCCTCACTGTGACATTAGCTGCAACAGCATTGCAGCTATAACAAGTTAACAGCAATTTATTTTGGCAAAAGCTTGATATATGGCTTACCGAAGGTCAAATCAATATATTCAGCCTTAATATTTTTATCTTTAATCTCGTTGAACACAGTCATAAACACAGAAGCCTTCTGTGATACCTCCTGCACCCTGCCCAAACGCACCGGAAAGCTGCCGCTCAGCTGCAGCTTAACATCCTGCTTATCATCAACGGCAATTTCACCGATACGCTGCAGTGCTTCCGGCGTCAGCTGCTGCAAAAATTGCAGAATCTGCAGCACACCGGCATTGGCAACCTTATCGCCCAGATAAAGATTACCGCATTTTATGCCGGCCAGCACAGGAGCCTTAGCATCCGGAATAGTAGTTGTCACACTAAGAACAACGCCGTTATAATCCACCTTCAGATAGCTGTGATAGGAATTGGCAACATAAAGTGCCGGTTGCCGTTCCTCTACGCTCACCTGCAAGGTTGCCGGAAAGCGGTAAGCCACCTCTGCATTCTTAAAGCGGACATCATGCAGCAAAGCCTCCCGCAGACGGCCGGAGCTGGCATTGAAAAGATTCAATGGTCCCTGCCCGCAGCCTGCAAGCGAGATAACCTCCGCCTCCGTCAGCTGACTGCTTCCGTGAATGCTGACGTTGCCAAAGGCAAACGCAGGATTATGCACATAGCGCCAGACATATGTACAGGTTACAGCAAGTATAGCCGTGGATACCAGTAGGCGCACCATGTGCCAGAATTTCCGGCGTCTGCGTTTGCGCAGTTGTTCGCGTATAGTCTGCGATGAATCCATGCTGCACCTCCTTTGGCTCCTTGTAAAACATTTTTATTTAGCGCTCAGTAAAATTTTCTCGCAGAGCTCCGGGAAGCTGATGCCTACAGCAGCAGCAGCCTTCGGAACCAGGCTGGTTGCCGTCATGCCGGGAACAGTGTTTGCTTCCAGTACATAAGCAACACCATCCTCATCACCCAGCATAGCATCTACACGCGCTACACCGGAAAGGCCCAGCAGCTTGTAGGTTTCTACGGCAATTTTTTGGATATAGGCAGTAGTTTTCTCATCAAACGGTGCCGGGCAGTGGTAATCCGTAGCACCCTTGGTGTATTTGGAATGGAAGTCATAGGCTCCGGAATGCGGTGCAATCCAGATAACCGGCAACGGCTTAGGCTCGCCGTTCTCTTCCATAATAGAAATCGTCAGCTCCTTGCCCTTAATGCACTTTTCTGCCAGCACATTTTCGGAATACTTGAAGGCTTCCTCCAGTGCAGGCACAACCTCTTGTGCAGTCTTGGGAATTACCACGCCGATGCTGGAGCCCTGAGTTGCTGCCTTAATAACTACGGGCAGACCGAACTCGGAAATAATTTTTTCTGCCAGCGTCTGCAAATCACCTGCATCACGCTTGTTGATAATCATGCAGGGTGCGGTAGGAATGCCTGCAGACTGCAGATAACGCTTCGTAGCGGATTTATCCATAGAAACAGCACTTGCCAGTACGCCGCAGCCGGTATAAGGAATACCTGCTGCCTCCAGAATACTCTGCAAACGGCCATCCTCACCGTACATGCCATGAACGGCGTTAAATACTACCTTAGCGTTCATATCACGCAGCTCGTTAATCAGATTAGACGGATTCAGCTCAACTTCCTTGGCATTATAGCCCTTTTCACGCAGTGCGTTCGCAATAGCGCCGCCGGTAACACGCGAAATCTCGGCCTCAGAGGAAGGCCCGCCTAAAACAACAGCAACAACATCCTGCTTATTAATCTGCATTTCTTTCCAACTCCCTAACTAATTCTTCTCCAATTTTAAACACATCACCGGCACCGATGGTCATCACCAGATCGCCGGGACGTACAACGCGCTCCAGGTATTCCTCAGCCTTGGTCAGCTTGCCGATATACAGCACCTCCTGACCGGTCGCTGCTTTGATACCCTCTGCCAAATGCATGCTGCTCACGCCGGGAATTGCTTCCTCGCTGGCTGCATAAATGTCAGTCAGAATCAGCTCATCGCAATCCTTAAAGCATTCGCAGAACTCGGAGAACAGCAGCTTGGTACGGGTGTAGCGATGCGGCTGGAACACGCACAGCAGGCGCTCAGGCTTTGTCTGTCTGGCAGCTTTCAGCGTTACGCCGATTTCTGTCGGATGATGCGCATAATCATCAACAACCCAGACACCGTTAACCTTACCCTTGGTTTCAAAACGACGTTTGGCACCGCCGAACTTTTTCAAGGATGCAAGAATCTTGTCGGTAGCGATACCCATCTCATGTGCAGCAGCAAACGCACCCATAGAATTCAGCACATTATGTCTGCCAGGAACAATCAGATGAACCTCCGTCACAAATTCTCCCTTGTAGTACAGCTTGTAGCTGGTGCCGTCAACACCGTAGGAAATGTCACGGGCAATGTAGTCAGCGCCCTCGCCTTCTACGCCGTAGGTAATCACTTCTTTATCAGTTTCGGCAGCCAGACGGCGTACCTTGGCATTATCAAAGCAAAGGACTGCCTTGCCGCCTTCCTTGATGTTGCCTACAAACTGTTTAAAAGCCTGATATATATTTTCTTCTGTACCGTAATGATCCAGATGGTCATCTTCAATATTAGTTACTACAGCAAGATACGGATACAGCTTGAGGAAGGAGCCGTCGCTTTCATCCGCCTCCGCTACCACAAAGCGACCTGCGCCGTTGCGCGCATTACCGCCAAGGCTGCTTACCTCGCCGCCGATGATAACAGTCGGGTCAATACCGCTTTCTGCCGCAATGCAGGAAATCATCGCACTGGTAGTAGTTTTGCCGTGAGCGCCTGCAACAGCTACGCCGTCGGCAGCATTCATTACCGCAGCCAGCACATCGCTGCGGTGCAGCACGGGAATACCGCGCTTTCTGGCCTCCATCAGCTCCGGATTGTTGAGATGAATCGCTGTAGAAATAACTACAGCCTCGGCATCCTCCACCTGACTGGCAGCATGGCCCATATAAACCATAGCGCCTTCTTCCGCCAGATGTGCCGACATATGACCGGCATTTAAATCGGAACCGCTTACATCATAGCCGCGCTTAATCAATACATAAGCAATCGCGCTCATGCCGGCACCGCCGATACCGATAAAATGTATTTTATGCAGGTTTGCTAATTTGTTTTCAGCCACTCGAGGCCCTCCCTTATTGTTTAGTCAAGGCCACAGCCTCTTTGGCTATAACCTCTGCAGCCTGCGGTCTGCCAAGCTTTTGGGCCGCCGCATGCATCTGCTGCAATTCCTCTTCATGTACTAATAAATGCTCGATAAACTCCAAAACAGTGTCGCCCGTCAGGTCCTTATCAAGAATAACCTTGGCAGCACCCTGAGCCTCTACCGCTCTGGCATTAAACTCCTGGTGATTTGCCGTAGCATACGGATATGGTACCAGAAGCGACGGCACTCCCTTAGCCATCAGCTCTGCCAGGCCGATTGCACCGGCACGGAATACTGCCAGATCGGCCGCAGCCAACGCTACCGGCATATTATGCAGATAAGGCTTGATAATAATGTTATCTGCCACACCGCCGCGCTTTTTGATTTCTGCCATATAGGCATCATAATTCACGTCACCGGTCGCATGCAGCACCTGTACCTCGGCTCTGCCGGAAAGCGCCAGCTCTGCTTCCAGCATAGCGTTGTTAATGGTGCGCGCACCACGACTACCGCCGGAAACGAGAATCGTTTTCTTCGCCGGGTCCAGCCCCAGCTCCTTAACAGCTTCCTCACGCGTATGCTGCAGAATTTCACTGCGGATAGGATTGCCGGTATATTCCAGCTCTGCCTTGCCGTGAAAATATTTGCCGCCCTCTTTATAACCTAAAAATACTTTGCGCACATAACGTGACAAAATTTTATTGGTTACACCCGGCATCGCGTTCTGCTCCTGAATGCAGCAGGGAATTCCCTTTAACGCTGCCATGAAAACAATCGGGCCGCAGACATAACCGCCGGTACCGATTACCAGGTCAGGTTTTTCGTTGCTGATAATCTTGTAGGCATCATATAAGCCGGCAAAAAGCTTTGCCGCACTGCGTAGGGTATCCAGGCTCAGGCTGCGCTTAAAGCCTGCTACCTCAATGAACTGCAGCTTGTAGCCGTAGCGGGGAATGATATCCTTTTCCAAGCCCTGCCTGGTGCCTACGAAGCTGATTTCCGCATCAGGCTGCAGTTTTTTTATCTGGTCCGCAATGGTCAGGGCCGGATAAATGTGTCCGCCCGTACCGCCGCCGGAAAGAATTACCTTCACTTAACGTTACCTCCCTCCAGCTCGTGTACCAGCTTTTTAAAATAGTTACCACGTTCCGGATAATTTTTGAACATATCAAAGGACGAGCAGGCCGGGGAAAGCAGCACTACCTGCGGCTTATGCGCCAGCGCATGCGCCTTGGCTACTGCGTCTTCAAAGCTGTCGGCCAGCACAATGTTTGGCACGCCGCAGGCAACAGCAGCCTTGTGGAAGCGCTCCTTGGCTGCACCCAGCAGAATCAGGGCGTCCGTCTTTTCCTTCACCAGCTCCATCATCGGCTCCAGCGGTGTCAGCTTATCGTGACCACCTGCCAGCAGGATGATGTGCCCGTCCTTAAAGGCCTCCAACGCTTTAATCGTAGAATCGGTGTTGGTAGCCTTGGAATCATTGTAATACGGTACGCCATCAATCGTAGCAACGTATTCAATGCGGTGCTCAATGCTGCGGAAGTTACGCAGCACATCAGCCATATCGCTGATGCTCACACCGGCGAAAAAGCCGCAGGCAATGGCTGCCAGCACGTTTTCTTCGTTGTGACCGCCGAACAGATGCAGCTCACTGATATTGCACACAGTTTTCTGCTTGCCGTCCCAGCTGATGACAAAATTACCATCCTGCATATAGATGCCCTGCTGCAGTTTTTCCTTACGGCTGAAGTAACACAGGCTGCCTTTAGTTTCCGCACCCCAGGTACGCACGATAGGATCATCGTAATTAAGCACCGTAACCTGCGCCTCACCCTGCTGACGGAAAATATTTTTCTTCGCCTCGCCGTAGGCCTCCATCGTATGATGGCGCTCCAGATGATCAGGAGTCAGGTTCAGCACTACTGCGATATCAGGGCAGAAGCTGCTGACTTTTTCCAGCTGAAAGCTGGAAAGCTCGGCAGCAAGCCAACCATCCTGAGGCAGGCTCTCTACCTCCTTGGACAGTGCCAAGCCGATGTTGCCGCCTACTGCAGAAGGCACCGGCAAACGCTTGAGCATCTCACCCACGATAGTAGTGGTAGTGGTTTTGCCGTTAGTACCGGTGATGGCAGCAATGTGACCGCCATACAGCCTGTAGCCAAGCTCAACCTCGCTGATGACCTCCAGTCCGCGCTGCTCTGCGAGCAGCACATTTGCGTTATCGCAGGCAATACCCGGAGAAAGCACCAACACCCCTGCAATATCAAGCAGGCTTTCAAATGCAGCCTGACCGATGGCCAGCCCACCGCCAACGCTCTGCAAAAGCTGCAGCAGCTGCGGCTCTAAAGTGCAGTCCATATCATTATACAAATATACCTGCTGCTTTTTATCTGCCAGCACCTGCGCTGCTCCACGGCCGCTGATGCCTGCGCCGTAAACGATTACAGCATCCTTTTTAGTCATCAAGAAACACCCTCTATTCATAAACATACATAGGCTATAGCCCTTTCACCGCAAAATTTGCGACAAAACGGTTATAGCCGAAGATTTTTTATACAAATGCATTAAGCCACAGACATAAGCCAATGACAGACAATACGCAGCTTACTGCTGTAAACACACGCACAACCTTAACCTCAGGCCAGCCGCCCAGCTCAAAATGATGATGCAGTGGAGACATGCGGAAAATACGCTTACCGCCGCTGAAGCGGAAATAGGTAACCTGAATAATTACCGACAGTGCTTCCGCTACATAGATACCGCCGACAATAACCAGCAGCAGCTCTGTACGTGTCAAAAGCGCTAAAGCGGCAATAGCACCGCCCAAAGCCAAGGAACCGGTATCACCCATAAATACTCTGGCAGGATGACGGTTAAACAGCAAAAAACCCAGGCAGGCACCGGTCAGGCCCAAAGAAAAACCGCTCAGATCCAACATACCCTGCATGTAAGCAATAAAAGCGAAAACCATGGTAACAGGCAGACTGACAAAGGAAACCAGTCCGTCCAGACCATCTGTCAGATTTACGGCATTGGTTGTGCCAACCAAAAGCAAGAAGGCCAGCACATAATAACCCCAGCCTAAATCAATGACAGCATTGATGCCGGGAACCCACAGCTCCGTATTGCGGATATGCGTTTCGGCGAAATATACATAGGCGCCGGCCAGAATGAACTGCAGTAAGAATTTCTGCTTGGCAGTCAGGCCCAGATTACGCTTCATTACAACCTTGATGTAATCATCTATAAAGCCTATGACCGCATGGCCTACTGTCAGCACCAGAGCAATAATTACATGGGGAGTAAAGTTGCCCCACAGCAAAGCAACCAGCAACGCTGCCAGCATCATAAGTCCGCCCATCGTCGGTGTGCCGCTTTTCGCCATATGGCTTGCCGGTCCGCACTCGCGGATAGACTGGCCGAACTTCAGCTTATGCAGATAAGGAATCAGCACCGGGCCGATTAAAGCACACACGATAAACGCAGTCACAGGAATTCCGATTAATTTTAACATCTACTAAAATCTCACTCTCTTAAGTTTACTTGAACAGCTCCAGCATTTTGTCAACCTGCATGGAATGGCTGCCCTTAAGCAGGATAATATCACCTGCGGAAGCCATCAGACGCAAAGCATCCGCTGCCTCCTGACGATCAGCGCAATGCTTGCTCTTGCCGCCAAGCTTTGCAGCCTCATCTGCAATATAAGCAGCCTGCGGACCGTAGGTCAGTATAAAATCCACACCATTTTCTACAGCCCAGCGTCCCACACGACGATGCGCATCCTCGCTGATATCTCCCAGCTCCAGCATATCTGCCAGCACAGCAATAGTGCGGGCCTTGCCGTGCGCTGCCTTCTTGGCCTCCGCCAAGGTTTTCAGCGCAGCCTCCATAGAAGCAGGACTTGCATTATAAGCATCGTTGATAAAGGTGATATCGCCGATATAAACGATTTCCTGACGGCTGCCTGTCAGACGGGCAGTTGCCAATGCCTGCGCACTTGCTGCCATCGGCACACCGTAGCAGAAGGCCCCGGCGATAGCGCTCAGTGCGTTATAAACATTATGCTCACCAATCAGCTGCAGGCTTACCTTGACAGCTTCGCCCGTAGCCTTATGGGTACAGGTAAAGGTGGTGCCTGCACCGGAGGTCACAATATCGCTGCCGCGGAAGTCGCAGTTTTCACCTAAGCCAAAGTAAACAACCTGCGCCTTAGTCTTGCCTGCTGCCGGCAGTACGTATTCGTTATCGCCGTTGAGCACAGCAAAGCCATCCTCCGGCAGATTAAGCACGATTTCGCTTTTGGCCTTGCCGATGTTTTCCATGCTGCCCAAAAGCTCCATGTGGGTTTCGCCCACGTTGGTAATCAGACCGCTGTCAGGCTCGGCAATGCGGCACAGCTCGGCAATCTGGCCCAGACCGCGCATGCCCATCTCCACAACGGCAATATCGGTATCAGGCTGAATGCTCAGCAAGGTTTTCGGCAAACCGATTTCATTATTGAAGTTGCCCTGAGTTTTGACAACATTATATTTACAGCTCAGACAGGCAGCCAGCAAATCCTTCGTAGAGGTTTTGCCGTTGGAGCCTGTGATAGCAAAAACCTTCAGGCCCTGCTTACGCAGACGGTAGGCATGCGCAAGCTGCTGATAAGCAAGCAGCGTATCCTCTACCATGAACACAGCAACGCCTGCAGGCAGGCCGCTAACCTCATGGGATACAACAACGCCCGCAGCACCCAGCTCCACAGCCTTGGCACAATAGTCATGGCCGTCAAAATTATCGCCCTTCAGCGCTACGAATAATTCTCCCGGCTTTACCGCACGGGAATCGGTGGTTACGCCGGTAAACTCAAAATCTGCACAAACAGCCTTAGTGGCTGCTAAAACTTCACTGGCCTTCAGCATTTTTTATCACTCCAGTATTCCATTACAACTTCTTTATCATCAAAGTGAATAGTTCTGTCCTTCAAAATCTGGTAATTTTCGTGGCCCTTGCCGGCAATCAGAATAACATCATCGGCAGCAGCCTCTGCCAAAGCATAGCAGATTGCCTCACGTCTGTCGCTCAAACGGGTAACGTGCTTTCCCTCGGGCACATTTTGCAGTGCCGTAAAAATTTCGTCGATAATCAGCTCCGGATCCTCGGTACGCGGATTATCGGAGGTAACAACGATGTTATCAGCCAGCTCCAGTGCCAACGCAGCCATCAGCGGACGCTTTTTGTTGTCACGGTCACCGCCGCAGCCGAACACAACCCACAGCTTGCCACGGGTAATGGAGCGTGCGGTTTTCAGCACGTTCTCCAAACCGTCGGGAGTATGTGCATAGTCTACAATAACGGTATAAGGCTGTCCTGCCTCAACGAGCTGGAAGCGTCCGGGAACGCCGTCAAAGCCGTCAAGCACGGAGCAGATAATATCCTTGTCAATCTTTTCAGCAAGCATTGCACCGATAACGCCCATAACGTTATAAACATTAAACTCACCAGTAATCTTCAGCTCCAGGTCCATTTCGCCCACTGGAGTGTGCAGCAGCAGCTGCATATGCTTAGGTTCTACCGTAAAGCTCAGCGGATAAATATCATTATCATGACCTTCGCCATAGGTCAGCACGTTAGCCTTGGTACGTTCACGGATAATTGCGGAGCTCGGGTCATCCATATTGAAAACAGCGTTTTTATTCGGCTTGCTGCCGTCGGTCAGATGCTCAAAGAGCAGGCTCTTGGCATCGCGGTAATTCTCCATAGTTTTATGGAAGTCCAGGTGATCCTGGGTGATATTCGTCAGCACAGCGCAGTCATATTCAATGCCTGCCACACGCTTCAAAGCCAGCGCATGACTGGAAACCTCCATTACACAGTAATCACAGCCGGCGCAGCACATAGCGTACAGCGTCTTCTGCAGGTCAACTACGTCCGGAGTAGTGTTATGAGATTCGGTAATCTCATCGTTAATCATAATGTTGATAGTGCCGATCAGGCCAACCTTGTAGCCTGCCTTACGCAGAATCAGACGAATAATATTTGTTGAAGTTGTTTTGCCGTTAGTACCGGTCACGCCGATCATTCTCAGCTTACGTCCCGGATAATCGTAAAAATACGGCGTTACCAGCTCCATAGCCTCACGCGTATCGGCAACCTTAATGAGAGTAACACCCTGCGGCACTGCAGCAGGAACGTCCTCTACTAACGCAGCAACAGCGCCTTTCTCGGCAGCCATCTCCAAAAATTTATGTCCGTCTACAGTTGCACCCTTCAGGCAGATAAAAAGACTGCCGGCTACCACCGCACGGGAATCGGCAGTTACATCAGTAATAACTTTATCAGCACTGCCAATGACCTCAGCCTGCGGCAATAAGGCAAGGAGCGAAGCTAATTGCTTTTCCATTTATTAACCCCCCTGTTTTACGTTCCGCCCCTTATGGAGCAAAGCCGTAAATTACTTCTAGTTTAATTATAGTATAGAATTTAAATTGAAACGGCAGCCAAAAGGCTGCCTCCCAAAAACCCATTCAAATTATATCACAATATAAACTGAATGGCTATGTTTATTTGTTATGCACAGCCAAAGAATTGCTGCTTCCGCCAGCCTTAACATAAATATTGCTGCGGGCAACACTCATACCCAAATATTGTTCGGCCAAACCGATAATACGCTCAGGTCCCTTCAGCTGTTCAACCTCGATTTTCAGCTCGTTGTTTTTGCTGATAAGCTGAGCCTCCTGCTGCTGCAGGCTCACCAGCTCATTGCCATATTGCACCATAGCGTTACTGCGTAAAACAACAATAAAATAAGCTGCCATAATAAGTAAAAATGCTTTAAGAATTCTGTTGCGCAGTACTCTTCTCGGATCAGGTCTATGTACTTTTCTGCGGGCAGGCTGCTGAACCTCATATTGCTCGGCAGGCTGCTCCTGCCAAGCATAATTATCATATTTTCTGGCAAGCATCAAAATCACCCTTCATCAAAACATCAAAATTTATCTCTTAGCTATTATTTGTCAAATTTTAATTGCATAACGCAGGCGCGCACTGCGGCTGCGCGGATTTTCCTCTACCTCTGCCTTAGATGGAACAATATTTCCCGTTTTGCGCAGCAAAGGCTTTTTACCGCATACACATACAGGCAATTGCGGCGGGCAAGTACAACCCTTGGCAAGCTTCGCAAAGGTCTGTTTAATAATTCTGTCCTCCAGCGAATGGAAGGTAATAACACCGATGCGGCCACCGCTCTTTAAGCGGTTCACAGCTCTTTCCATTGTATCTGCCAAAATTCCCAGCTCGTTGTTTACCTCGATGCGGATAGCCTGAAAGGTACGCTTTGCCGGATGCGGGCCGTCAAGTCTTGCTCCCTTGGGAATAGCCTTCTTGATTACATCCACCAGTTCAAAGGTAGTGGTCAACGGCTTTTCCTTGCGTGCCGCCACAATAAACTGCGCGATACGCTTGGCCCAGCGTTCCTCACCGTAACGGTGAATAATATCCGCCAGCTCTTCTTCCTTATAGTGGTTTACAATGTACTCTGCATCCAGACTTGCTTCTTTATTCATGCGCATATCCAAAGGTCCGTCATGCATATATGAGAAACCACGCTCCGGGGTATCCAGCTGGTAGCTCGAAACACCAAGGTCGAAAAAGATACCGTCAATTTCATCAATTCCCATGGAATCCAATACCTGGGAAAAATTTTCAAAATTAGACTTGGCAACTGCGGTTTTGCAGGTAAATTTGTTCAGCAAGCGCTCGGAACCAGCAGCAATAGCATCATCATCCTGATCAATGCCAATCAAAAGACCGCCTGCCTCCAGCTGTGCGGCAAACGCACTGCTGTGCCCCGCACCGCCCATAGTGCAGTCCACGTAAATACCATTTTTATCTGTTATCAGAAAGTCCACGCTCTCAGCGAGCAGGATACTTGTATGCTTAAATTCCATAGCCAACACCAATCTTATATTCCTAAATCAGCAAGCTGCTCTGCGAGCTCACTCACATCATCGGCATTTTCTTCGTTATATTCGTTCCAACGGCCTGCATCCCAAATTTCGGCTCTGCTGCCTACGCCCACAATCACAGCATCCTTTTCCAGACCGGCATGACGACGCAGGTTTGCCGGCAGCAATACTCTGCCCTGCTTGTCGCATTCGCCTTCGCAGGCACCGCCAAAGAGAAAACGGGTAAAATCACGCGCTGTTTTGCGGCTCATCGGCAAGGCTGCCAGCTTCTGTTCCAGCTGATGCCATTGCTCCATATCGTAAACAAAAAGACAGGCGTCCAGACCTTTGGTAATAATAAACTTACTGCCCAAACTTTCACGCAACTTAGCAGGCATAGCAAGACGACCTTTTGCATCCAGAGTGTGTTCATATTCACCTAAAAGCATTTTGTCGCCCCCTTTTTACCCACATTGCACCACTTTTCTCCATTATATCGTTTATTAGCCGTAAACGCAAGTATTTCACGGCTTAATGTGAAAAAATAATCAAAAAAACGTGAACTCTGTCAAGCTTATTTCGCAAAAAATTTTCAGTAATAAATTTGGCTTTTAGAAGCACAAATGATATAATGAATGAGTACGGATTATGTGTACAATTTTTATAAAAAGGAGACTTATACAATGGTTACTAAAGATACCGGCATTATTGAAGCCGTTCAAAACCATCCTGAAATCATGGAGGTTTTCGCTGAATATGGTCTGGGCTGCATCGGCTGCATGGCTGCTCATTTCGAAACCATCGGTCAGGGCGCTGGCGCTCACGGCATTGATGTTGATGCTCTTATCGAAGATATCAACAAGGTTATTGCTGAAGCAGAAGCAAACAAATAATATAGCGAAGCGGGATAAATATTGCACAGGCATATTTATCACCGCATAGAAAAAATGAGGGAACTATCTCCAGCACAAGTGGGGAGGGTTCCCTGTTTTCATAAGGAGGCTTTGGTTATGTTAAAAACTCGTAAGGTTGTAATTGTCGGCGCAGGTCACGTCGGCTCCCATGTTGCTTTAGCGCTCATCCAGTCCGGTGAAGCAGATGATATTGTATTGATTGATATTCTCAAGGAAAAGGCTGCCGCACAGGCGCTGGACTTAGATGACGGCGTCAGCGGCGCACTTTGCGGCCGTGATGCCATCATCCGCGCCGGTGAATACAGCGAGCTGAACGATGCGGATATTCTGGTAATGGCCTTCGGCCGCAGCCGTCGTCCCGGCGAAACACGCCTTGATATGTTTGACGATTCCATTAAAATGGCCAACGAGGTTATCAGCCACCTGAAGCAGGTTAACTTCAAGGGTATTATGATCAGCATTTCTAATCCGGCAGACATCATCTGCGAGCATATCCGCCGCAAGATGAACTGGGAGCCGCAGCGCTGCTTCTGCACCGGCACCAGCCTTGAAAGCTACCGCCTGCTGCGTGTACTCAGCGCCGCAACAGGCTACAGCCGCAAATCTATTCAGGCCTTCTGCATGGGCGAGCATGGTAATTCCAGCTTCGTTGTCTGGTCTGCCATCCGCATCGGCAGCAAGAGCTTTGCCCAACTGCGCGCTGAACGTCCGGAGCTGGCTGCCCTCAGCCTGGACGACTTGCAGCTGCAGGTTAAAAGAGCCGGCGACATTGAAGTCGACGGCAAGGGCTGCACGGAATTCGGCATTGCCAATGCTGCCTGCATGCTGATTAAGGCTATCTTCCATGACCAAAAGCTCATCTGGCCCTGCTCCACCGCTCTCAACGGCGAATACGGTCAGAAGAACGTTACTGCCGGCGTTCCCTGTGTCATCGGCAAGAACGGTATCGAAGAGATTTTAGAGCTACCGCTGACGGAAGAAGAGCAGGCTAAGTTCACCGCTTCCTGCGACATTCTGCGCGGATTCTTGGAGAGAGCTGCAAGCCTGTAAGGCGCTGCGCCACACGCCCCCTTCCGCCTCGCTACGCTCGGCACCTTCCCCGAGGGGCAGGCAAGACTAATAGCTTTCCGTTAAACTTCATTAGCACATTCTTGGTTCCCCCTCGGGGGAACTGTCGCGATAGCGACTAAAGGGGGGGCATGCATAGCAAATTCAGCAAATAAGTGCATAAAAGGCTAGTTTAATTTGCGAAGGTTAGCCTTCCGCATGTCTGATATATATTCCCTGAAATGGAAGGTGGCTGCGAGCTTTGCGAGCAGACGGAAGGGTTGCAGCGCGATATTTAATTGCGACGCCCACATGTAAATAAGCAAAAAACACCGGCATCCGCCGTACCACAAGTACGGCAGACGTCGGTGTTTTCATGTTTTAGCATATATTAAACTCTTGCAGACTTTAGGCTTAATACTCCCAGCTCAGACCAACAGCCACCAGCTTGCTGGTGTCATCCCCCAGCTTGCCATAGCCAACAGCAGTATAAATCCTTCTGCAGGCTCTTGCTGTAGCTCAGCTCCACCTCCTGCAGCCCGCCATCATGCTGCGCCGTCTGCTGCATATCAGCCCAGGTATAGCTCAGTCCCAGCTTGCCGCCATCCGCCAGATAATGGTTAACCTCCGCATAAACGCGTTTCGCATCTGCACCCAGCCAGTCTCCCAAAATAGCATCCCTATATGTCCAGCCATTCTTCAGCACCCAATGGCCATACCAGGCGTCATTAGTTTTGGCAGCCTCCACGCGCAAATCCCAGCTACCGTCCGGCACCAGCTGCGGAAAGTACATGCCAACATTATAAGCATTTTCACAGGGGAAGGCATGCGCCTGGTCCTCGCCATACAGCGAAGCATAAACCTGCACGCCCGGGAAGCGGTATTTAAAATCAAGGCCCGCAATATCGTTCCAATTATCCTTTTCAGCATCATCTGCATTATCGCCCAGCAGCCAATGCTTGTTGAACTTCTTGAGCATCGACATACGCTCCAGGCCAATCGTAAACGCATCCGTCGGCATAATATCTACGCGCACCCCCACAAGAGCTGCATGGTCCTTTTCCAGCGCCGAACCGGAACTTGCAACTCTGTTGCCCTCCAGCCTGCTGGCGAAGACGTTGACATTAGCCTTACCCAAAAACTTCAACGCACCGTTGTCAAAGGTGTGCGGCTCCAGCAAATTCAGTTTAATTGCTGTCTGCGGTGTTGCATTGCTGCCAAAGGCCAGCTGTCCTGCACGCCCTACGCCCCAGGACATCGGCTGCCTGCCGGCAGTAATCCCCCACACGCCCAAATGCGTTTTGGCATAGCCCTCAACAAGGCTGGCATCGCCATGCTCGTCCTTGTCCCAGCTGAAGCGTGGCGTAATGCCCACAGCCAGGTCCTTGCTCAGGCTGCCGCTGATGTGCAGCGTGCCCACAGCGTTAAAGCCATCGCCATAAAGATAGCCATTATTATTGTGGTTCAACATCTGCCAATGTGCCTTGGCGTTATTATACTTATACGCAGCACTGTCCTGCTGCAGATAGGAAAGGTCAACGCTCGCACCACGCAGCTTCACATTATTGATTTTCCCTGCACCCTGCAAGTAAGCAATCTCATCTGACAGTCCCTCTCGCATTGCATCCAGCCTGTTCTGCAGGTATGGCGGCAGCGGTTTGCTCTGGGCAATTGCTTCAGCCTGCAGCACCCATTTGGCCATGTCCAGGCGGCTATAAGGCTTGGTATTGGCAGGCATATCCTGGATATAGCCCATGCCCTCCAGCTTATCAAGATAACCGTAATAGCTGCTGTCCAGCGGCACGTCAGCAGTAACCAGCGGGCTGGCGGCGGCACAGCTGCAGCCCAAGGCTGCAGCAATTGCTATAGCACTAAGTAGTTTCTTCATCAGTTAGCATCTCCTATGCTTATAAATTTGTTCATTGCAAGTGTATATTATATCGCTTGCTTATCGAAAACAGTCTACAGTAATATATTGTAGCAAACTATATTCTATGTTTCAAGATTATTTTATATGCTGATGGCTAAACCTGTATATCGCAGTATTATCTCGTTTGTACGATTTTTCAGAATTTTCGCTTGACTTTTGTTGCCCTCTTATTTATACTTAGCTTAGCTTCACATTTACAACAAAATAAGCAGGGCCTACCGGCTCATGTCGGTAGTATTTAGCAGTACCCACGGTATCCGGAACTTCCGGATGCTATGTGTACTGCTTTTTTTCTTAAGCACCTCATGTTGTATTTTGCTGAAGCAAATATTATAATTAAAGGAGGAAAACAGTATGCCGTTAATATCTTCTTTTTACGGTATGTACATCAAGATGTATTTTCAAAGAAAAGAACACAACCCACCACCTTTTCACGTCATATACGGTGAATACACAGGCAAAATCGAAATCAAATCATTAAAAATGCTAGAAGGAGATTTACCACCTAAAGCACTGGAGCTTGTCAAAGAGTGGGCTGCATTGCACCAAACTGCGCTGATGCATATTTGGGAAACACAGGAATTTATTAAACTACCACCATTAAAATAACAGGAGGTGCTACCATGTTTCATAAAGTTCAAGATGTAAAAGCAATGCCAGATTTTATTTTAAAGGTTGACTTTATCAATGGTATTTGCAAGTATTATGATGTAAAACCGCTTTGGAAAATATGGCAGCCCTTTAGAGCTTTAGAATATACCAATGGCCTTTTTAACTTGGTTAAGGTTGATGTTGGTGGTTATGGTATCAGTTGGAATGATGAGCTTGATTTGAGCTGTAAGGAACTTTGGGAAAACGGCTACTGACCAAGCCATGGATATTTTAAAAACACCGCCCGAAGAGCACCAGTACTTCAAGGACCTGTTAGCTAAGGAGCAGTAGGCTCCGCCCGCACAAAAAAGCGCCTGTCCCAAAATGACAATACCCATTTTCTGATGCCAGAAAATGCACCAGTTGGATGTCGTTTATATTTTAAGCAATAAAGATTTTGACCAAGACAGCTATGCGGTCCTGATTTTTTTGTATACGTAAGATTGAGAGCTTATGGTAGTACACAAAAACTTCAGCATCTACAGTAGCAATTGTACAGCTGATTTATTTTTGCGATTTTTCGGAATCTTCACTTGACTTCTGCTGTCCTCTTATTTATACTTAGCTTAGCTTCACATTTACAACAAAATAAGCAGGGCCTACCGGCTCATGTCGGTAGTATTTAGCAGTACCCACGGTATCCGGAACTTCCGGATGCTATGTGTACTGCTTTTTTTCTTAAGCACCTCATGTTGTATTTTGCTGAAGCAAATATTATAATTAAAGGAGGAAACTATGACCAAAAAACTATCCAAAAGCAGTCTTTTGCTGACACAGGAAGAGCTGCAAAAGCACATCTTGGGCATGACCTTGTTCAACGACCTGCTTGCCAGAGCTGTTTTAGAGGACAAAGAGGCCTGCGAGCATATCCTGCGTGTTCTGACCGGTATCAAAACACTGGTAATCAAAAAGAACAAAACGCAGTATGTCATCAGCAAGCTCTCCTCGCACAACATCATCATGGATGTACTCGCTGAGGATGCCAACAACAAGCTTTATGAAATTGAAATTCAGAAGGCAGATAGCGGCATTGCACATGAAAAGAGGATGCTTTATTACGCATCAACTATCATCAATGAATACTTTTTTAAAGGGGACCAGACTTATGCATCTGTACCCGAGCTGCACATTTTTTATATCAGCCAGACAGATATCTGGAAGCTCGGCAAAACCTGCTACCCTATTTTAAAGTTTTTAGGCGATACCAATACTCCCTACAATGACGGACTGCATATGTGCTATATCAACGCAGAGGTTGATGATAACAGCAGTATTGCGCAGCTTATGCAATATTTTGCTACCGCCGACGCTGGTGATTTTAGCCAAGGAAAGCTTTCACAATGTATCAATAATCTTAAAACCACAAAGGAGGGACTCGCAACTATGGATAATTTCAGCAAGCAAATTTATGAGGCTGGCATTAATGACGGAAGAGCTGAAGGTAAGGCTGAAGGTTTGGCTGAAGGCAAAGCTGAGGGCAAAGCTGAAAGCATCAAAAATCTTATGTCTACAATGAATGTCTCCATTGACCAAGCCATGGATATTTTAAAAACACCGCCCGAAGAGCACCAGTACTTCAAGGACCTGTTAGCTAAGGAGCAGTAGGCTCCTGTTCAAAAAGCGCCTGCCATTTGGCAAGCGCTTTTTCTATTGCACGATATTCGAGTATATATTTGCTCTTCTTACTCTTTTCTCCAGACCATCTTATTCACCACACCTGTGTAGCTTTGGATAATCTTCACAACCTTAGTAGATACATTCTCATCTACATAATCAGGCACTGGCAGTCCGTCTTCCCCGTCAAGGGTCATCTGCACTGCTGTGTCTACAGCCTGCAGCAGGCTTTTTTCGTCAATGCCTGCGAGCACGAAGCAGCCTTTGTCCAGCGCTTCTGGGCGCTCCGTAGAGGTGCGGATGCACACCGCCGGGAAAGGATGTCCCACGCTCGTGAAGAAGCTGCTTTCCTCCGGCAGTGTACCGGAATCAGATACTACAGCAAAGGCGTTCATCTGCAGGCAGTTGTAATCATGGAAGCCCAACGGCTCATGCTGAATTACGCGCTTGTCCAGTACGAAGCCGCTTGCTGCCAGACGGTTGCGGGAACGCGGATGACAGGAATACAGAATCGGCATATCGTATTTATCCGCCATTTTGTAGGATTCAGCGATAATATTGCCCAAATCGCTGCCTACGACGTTCTGATCCACTTCAGGATCTGCCAGCTCCAAATCATGGAAGAATACGCCGTTCAGTGTATAATATATAATTAAGCGTGTTAAATACTTTTTAACGCTTTTCGTAAAGTTATCTTCAGCGCTTATATTAAAAAACATATTTTAGTACTCATAAAGCTTCTTATTAAAATTTAATATCCCATTAAGTTTGTAACCTTTTCATCCATTATCTTCATATCATATAGCAGTTTTTCTTGTTCCCTAGCCATTTTAGAATCTCTTGGAAAAGTTTCTTTAAATTTTTCGAAGAAATCGCAAAAAGTAAAATACATATCTTCGTACATCATATACACTAAAGTAAGCCATAAAGAGCCGTTACATATAATATCATGAGGAACTAACTGTATTTTTTCCTCTATACTCCAAACACCTTCATAGCTAAGCAATCCATGTATATTCATAGAAAAGGACGTATAAAACAACTCTCGCAAAGACCTAGGAGTCAATTGCTGAAATTTTATCCTATCAAATGACTGATTGAAGGAAATCAATTGGCTTATATTAGGCATTTTCTTCGTATTATTTTTATATTTATAATACTCTTCATACCAATCCCGTCGACTAATTTTGTAATTCTCTATAGAATATATATTTTTTAGATTTGCTAATTTAGTATCTAATAACTCTAGTCCACATTTCAAATCATTTTCATCAGAATCTTTCGAGTACTTTATCTGCCTTTCTATTATCTCTCTCTTTTTTCTATTCATAGACATTATTATAAAACCGCATTTCAGCTTTGCCTCTTCTTTATCCAAAAGCAAATATTTTATTTGATAATAAATCTCAAGCATTTTTCTAATACACATTTGGGATTCGTTTATATCTAATCCCATATACAAAGATTTAACAGCATGTAGTGTTTTCATCCATTCATTAAATAGTAATAATGTCTGTCCTTCAACATCAAAAAAATAAATAGTGTTAGTATTAATAGCTTCAAGTAAACTATTACCCTCTTGTAAATAATTTTCAACGAATTTGATAGAAACTACTTTAAACTTATTATTGTATTTCTTGATTTCTTTAATCTCCATCTCTTCATTCTCCTTATACATTTTTTGCATTAAAGTTGATTCAAATAATATTACATTACTAGCTGCAACCATTAATCCCAATAATAAATCTGCACAAAATAATACCCATGAAGATGATTTACCATTAAATTATTGGAATTACAGAATATAAATTAAGTGTTGTCTTTTTCGCTATTCTTCTCATTCTTTTTTTACCAAAGCACTAATTTTATCTAATATTAACTGAAGAATCTCAGACTTATCTTTACTGTTATCAATATTTTCATCAATGATATCTTCTCTATTAATAAATATCCTTTTTACAACTTCAGACTTCAATTCTTTCTTTACGTCTTCAGGCATATTTTCGACAAATGTATCAAACGCAACTAATTCCATTTCAATTTTTCTAGCATAACGTTCTATTTTTCCTTGAGCATTGGCTTGTTTGCCTGCATATCCTGAAGCTGTTAATGCAATAATTATAATGATGGATCTGGCTATGGCACCATACCAAAACAAATCTACATTCATTTTTTCTGTCATATATGTCATTGTGTAATAGGCAGTAATTGCAGCTGCTACTAAAGAAATGAAACAAATCGCATTCCATACATAGCCTCTATTTTTAGCATTATCAGCCACTTGTTTATACTTGTATGAAAACATTGTTGTATTTACCTGTCCAACAATAGTTTTTGCTGTATCTATGTATAGTGTAAGTTCCTCATCTTTTGCTTCACGTAACTTTGAGAGTTTTTCTTCCTGTTCTTTATACAACTTATTAAATTCTTGTATTTTAGTATCTAGTTGCACTTTAATCGAATTCATAGTTTCTGTTAATGTACTTTCATTTCTCTCTTTAAGCCTATCACCAACTTCTTCCATTCTGTTCTTGAAATTATTAATACTTTCATCTAATTGCGTAAGACGCCTTTCATTATTAGCTTTAAAATCATTTTCTTTCTGAATGATATCATTCTTTAAACTCTCTATTTCTTTTTTCTGTTTTTCTACAAGTTCTTCTAATTCTATGCTATTTGCTTGAGTAGTATGTACTTGAGTATTTAATTTTCCTACTGCATACTGCATATCTGATATATATTTTCTTGTTATATCGCATTGTTCTCTTTCACTTATTACAGTACCCCTAAATAAATCTAATACACCGTCAGTATATAACATCATGTTATTTATATAATCTTCGTTCTTAGAAGATTTAAAATTATTTAATTCTCTTTGGAGATCATTTATTGTTCCGCTGATTTTATCCAAAAAATTAACAGAAAACCACTGTTTATCCTCGGAATTCAATTTATGTCTTATTGTTTCGTAAATGAGCACTTCCCGATTAAGTTCCTCTATAACTTCTTGCGAATAAGAACTTTTCCCCAATGCTTCTCTAAGTTGAGCCAAGAAATCGTCAAGCGTATTATAAACTCTGTGCGTACTAATTTTTTCTTTATGACTTTGCATGTTTCCGTATCCTCCAATCGTTTACAAAATTCTTTCATCAATGCATTCTAATACTTTTCTAAAAACCATACCTTGTATTTACCAAACAACAGTACATAATTTAATTATAGCACCATTACATTGCGATTACAATCACGCAAGCACTAACAGTCATCTTCCACTCTCCCCACCAATCGAGTAGGAGACTGCTCATTATTTGAGCAGTCGTCCTCTCACACCACCGTGCGTACCGTTCGGTTCAAATACCATAATGCTTGAGTCTTTTAAGCTCGTAATTGCTCGCTAATTCATAATAGCCTGCTTTTACGAGCTTTTCTTTTGTTATTGACCTGTTAAGTATCGCACTTCCTGCTACTCGCCAATAACCTAGTCTTGTATTTCCCCACATATATGCGTACTTTTCTGGTATTCCCAACTTCTTTAAGTTTGTAACTCTAGTTGTAGATTTCTTCCATTGTTTCCATATATATTGACGGAACCTTCTTTACAACCATTCATTCCATTCCTGCATTTTGCTTTTTATACTTGCTATGCAGTAATAGTTCAGCCAACCGCTTATATATACTTTTACCTTGTTCATCACTACACGTACATTTCTTCCTTGGCTTCTAGCTGTCAGCTCTTTTAGTTTTGCTTTGGCTTTCTTCAAGGATTGTTTATGTACTCTTATCATTACACCCGTTTGGTTCTTACCTAGCGTAAATCCTAAGAACTTGAACTTTTGTGAGTATTCGCTTACTGCTTTGCTCTTTTCCATGTTCAACTTTAGTTTGAGCTTATCTTCAAGATATTTTCTGCTGGATTCCAATAATCTTTCCGCTGCTCTTTTGCTTTTTGCTTCGACAATAATATCATCTGCATACCTTACAATATTTACTCCTCGTCTTGACATTTCTTGGTCAAACTCATTCAGGTAAATATTGGCCAATAGTGGTGAGGCCCGCCTTGCGGCGAGCCTTCTTCTGTCTTTACTATTACTCCGTTGTCCATAACTCCGCTTTTGAGGAATTTCTTGATTAGCTCTATCATCCTCTTATCTTTTATCCTCCTGCGAAGTATGTTGAGCAGTAAGTCATGGTTCAGCGTGTCAAAATACTTTGATAAATCTACTTCTACTACGTATTGGTAGCCCTTCTCCGCATATTCTTTCACGCTTTCCATTGCCTGTTGTGCGCTTCTTCCTACTCGGTAGCCGTAGCTTCCTTTGTAGAAAGTTGCTTCGAGTAAATTTCTGCCCCGAAGAATTTCTCGCAGTAAATCCTGTGTTGCATTGTCTCTTTCTCTGTTAACCCGAGTTCCAACACTCGGCACTCCTGCATACCCTTCGCGTTCCACGCTATCCCTTTTCAGGCAGTCCTTTCGGTATTCTGCTTTCATTGTGTTGGACTCCTTTCTCCAGTTACTCAAGACTGGTATTTGTTCAGTCCTTCCCGTAAAAAAACCGGTATTATGACCTCTGCTGACTTCTCACAGCAAGCTTTACTCCGTATTTCGGATTTCCTATTTTACGTCTGTGAGACCTCCCCAGGTAAGAACGATAACTTTCATTCAATGTAGCCGCCTTATTTACTGTATAGAGTTCGGGTAGCATTGGACTTTATCTTGTGTGGCAGATTTATCCACTCTAATTCAGCCTTTTATAAGGTTTCTGTTCGTCGGCTCAGAACTTTGCCCGCTGTCGATTTTCCGCAACAGCATCCGGCTTCCTTCAGATTCCACCTCACAATGGACACCCTTGCCTTCGGCTAACGCTTCCTGCTACCGAGCGCGTAGTGGACTCTCACCACCTAGTTATCGCCCATGCTGGGCGCACCACAAAAAAGCGCCTGCCATTTGGCAAGCGCTTTTTCTATTGCACGATATTCGAGTATATATTTGCTCTTCTTACTCTTTTCTCCAGACCATCTTATTCACCACACCTGTGTAGCTTTGGATAATCTTCACAACCTTAGTAGATACATTCTCATCTACATAATCAGGCACTGGCAGTCCGTCTTCCCCGTCAAGGGTCATCTGCACTGCTGTGTCTACAGCCTGCAGCAGGCTTTTTTCGTCAATGCCTGCGAGCACGAAGCAGCCTTTGTCCAGCGCTTCTGGGCGCTCCGTAGAGGTGCGGATGCACACCGCCGGGAAAGGATGTCCCACGCTCGTGAAGAAGCTGCTTTCCTCCGGCAGTGTACCGGAATCAGATACTACAGCAAAGGCGTTCATCTGCAGGCAGTTGTAATCATGGAAGCCCAACGGCTCATGCTGAATTACGCGCTTGTCCAGAGTGTCACGCGGTCAAAGCCGCCTGCGCCAACAAGAAGAAGTTTTATTTTCATGAATTGTCACCTCGGGGTTAGAGAATTTTATTTTGCTACTTAATTTATCTATTGTATGTTCTTGCGTCTAATGCTAAAATAAGAACAAAGAAGTAAGCTATATGCTTTATAGACTCATACACACCACTAATTGCCAATGGAGGTCAGATTTATGGTTGCTATCTTAACTAATAACGATAAATTTAGTATTTTTAAAATAGGCGATTTACAAATTAAATTTAAAACATCACCATTCTTACAAAAATATATCTCTATTCTCAAATGGAACAAAGGCTATATTGAATGTATGGCAAAGTATTCTACTCTAGATACTCCCATAGAAGAATATATCGATTTACGCTATATCGCCAAGCGTTTGAGATTGCCGCAAGATATCTTTGATAATATACAGGAGGTAAGGATAGTATGAGTGTTCAGGAAATTGCAGACCAAGCAGATATGATTGAGGCTGGCATTAATGAAGGCAAAGCTGTAGGCATTTCAGAAGCTACTATTCGTTTTATAAAGAACACTATGCTCAGCGACAGCTGTTCTGTTGACCAAGCTATGGTAAAGCTGCATATTCCGCCCGAAGAGCACCAGTACTTCAAGGACCTGTTAGCTAAGGAGCAGTAGGCTCCTGTTCAAAAAGCGCCTGCCATTTGGCAAGCGCTTTTTCTATTGCACGATATTCGAGTATAATTCTCAAATACTAAAGCGATCAAAAACACCGGCATCTGCCGTACCCTCGGTACGGCGGACGTCGGTGTTTCACTTTATTCCATATTAGTCTCTTCTGAACAAATCTCTGGTATATACTTTTTCCTGCACATCATCCAGGCAGCTGTCATAGCGGTTAGCAATAATCGCCTGGCTTTCAGCCTTGAACCTCTCGAGGTCGTTTACCACAGCACTGCCAAAGAAGGTGCTGCCATCCTCCAGCGTAGGTTCGTAAACAATAACCTTCGCACCTTTGGCCTTAATGCGCTTCATTACTCCCTGAATACTGCTCTGGCGGAAGTTGTCAGAGTTGGATTTCATGGTCAGGCGGTATACGCCGATTACAGGCTCTTTGCCTTCCTTCTGTGCATCATATTCAGCATTTGCTTCATAACCACCGGCAATTTCCAGCACACGCTCAGCGATGAAGTCTTTACGCGTTCTGTTGCTTTCAACAATCGCTTCGATGATGTTTTCCGGTACGTCTGCATAGTTCGCCAGCAGTTGCTTGGTGTCCTTAGGCAGGCAGTAACCGCCATAACCAAAGCTGGGGTTATTGTAATGGCTGCCAATACGCGGATCAAGGCACACGCCGTTGATAATCTGCTGGGTGTCCAGTCCCTTCATTTCTGCATATGTATCCAGCTCGTTGAAATAGGAAACGCGCAGTGCCAGATAAGTGTTGCTGAACAGCTTAACAGCCTCTGCCTCGGTAAAGCCCATGAATAAGGTGTCAATGTTCTCTTTAATTGCACCCTCCTGCAGCAGGCCGGCAAAGGTGTTTGCTGCCTTCACCAGGCGCTCGTCCTCCAGGTCGGTGCCCACGATGATGCGGCTCGGATACAGGTTATCGTACAGTGCTTTGCTTTCACGCAAGAATTCCGGGCTGAAGATGATGTTCTTGCTGCCAGTTTTCTCGCGGATGCTCTTGGTGTAGCCAACGGGAATGGTGGATTTGATTACCATAATCGCATTCGGGTTATACTCCATAACCAGCTTGATTACTGTTTCTACAGCGCTGGTGTCGAAAAAGTTCTTTTTGCTGTCGTAGTTGGTCGGTGCAGCGATAATAACAAATTCTGCGTCTTTATAAGCCATTTCTGCATCAAGCGTAGCAACAAGGTTGAGGTCCTTTTCAGCCAGATATTTTTCAATATAATCATCCTGAATCGGGGATTTTTTGTTGTTGATCAGTTCAACCTTCTCCGGGATAATATCAACGGCCTTTACTTCATTGTGCTGCGCAAGCAGCGTAGCCAGGGAAAGTCCAACGTAACCAGTACCAGCAACGGCAATTTTCATGTTCATCATACTCCTTTTGTTTATATAATCAGCAGTTATAAAATTTCTTGTACCATTCAGCAAATTTGCGCAGACCTTCGCGCAGCGGTGTGCTGGGTTTAAAGCCAAAGTCGCGCTCCAACGGCGTGGTGTCAGCATAGGTTACAGGCACATCGCCCGGCTGCATGGGTACAAGCTTTTTGTGTGCTTCGAAGTCATAATCAGCAGGCAGCACTCCTGCGCGCAGCAGCTCTTCCTGCAGGATGGTCACAAAGTCCAACAGGTTTTCGGGATGGCTGTTGCCAATGTTATATACCTTATACGGCGGCAGAGGCAGTCCGTCTTCGCCCATCTTGCGCTCAGGCGGTGCCTGCATTACTCGCTTTACGCCTTCTACGATGTCGTCTACGTAGGTGAAGTCTCGCTTGCAGTTGCCGTAGTTAAAGATTTCAATGGTTTTGCCAGCCAGCAGCTTGTTGGTGAAGCCAAAGTAGGCCATGTCTGGGCGGCCTGCAGGACCATAAACCGTGAAGAAGCGCAATCCGGTTGAGGGAATGTTGTACAGCTTGCTGTAGGCATGTGCCAGCAGCTCGTTAGATTTTTTAGTTGCAGCGTACAGCGATACAGGGTTATCTACCTTGTCATCAGTGGAATACGGCACTTTTTTGTTGGAGCCATATACGCTGGAGCTGGAAGCATATACAAGATGCTCTACGCCCTTAGCGCCGTTGTCATAGGAGTGGCGGCAGGCTTCCAGAATGTTGTAAAAGCCAATCAGGTTGCTTTCGATGTAGGCATCCGGGTTGGTGATAGAATAGCGCACGCCTGCCTGTGCTGCCAGGTTCACTACTATTTCAGGCTTGTAGTCGGCAAAGATTTTGTCGATGAGTGCTTTGTCAGCTAGGTTGCCTTTGATGAAGGTCCACTGGGAGTCGCTGTGCTCGGCAGCGCTGGCAGCAATCTGCTCCAGACGGTATTCCTTGATGGATACGTCGTAGTAGTCGTTCATGTTGTCCAGACCGATGATTTGCACCGGGGACAGGGAGCGCAACAGCTCCAGAACAAGGTTGCTGCCGATGAAGCCGGCAGCACCGGTTACTAAAATTGTTTGCATGATATACAATCTCCTTACACGAGCATAATATTATACTATGTTATATTATACCACTATTTAATAAAATGTTCTTTAATACTTTGCAAAAAATTACCTGTTATTATTAATGATTTATGGCACAGTTGATATTTATTTTGCGCTTTACTGTTAATTCAGCAGAAGGTCTTTTTTAGGGATTTCTTGGTTACATATCACTGGCGATGTTTCGCTTTATATGCTAATCTCTGCTTACTCTACAATCCCCTTCAGATATTCCAAAAACTTATCCTTCAAGTCCGGTCTGCGCAGCGCATATTCTACCGTTGCTTCCAGATAGCCCTGCTTGTCGCCCACGTCATAGCGACGGCCAACAAAGCCATACGCATACATGGCCTGTTCATTCGCCAGTACCTTCAGCGCATCAGTAAGCTGAATTTCGCCGCCACGTCCAGGCTTGGTATGCTCCAGGATGGAGAATATTTCCGGCGTGATTACATAACGTCCCAATACCGCCAAACGGCTGGGTGCTTCTTCTACAGCAGGCTTTTCTACCATGTCGTTTACTTTATAGATACGCTCTGCATCTGTTGCTTCGCTTGCTACAATGCCGTAAGAGGAAACCTTTTCCTGCGGCACTGTTTGGCAGCCGAGCACGCTGGCACCAGTGTTATTATATACATCCATGAGCTGCTTTAAGCAGGGATATTCATCGTTATAAACAACGTCATCACCTAAGAGCACTGCAAAGGGTTCATTGCCTACGAAGGATTTGGCGCACAGAATGGCGTGTCCCAATCCTTTGGGTTCCTTTTGGCGGATGTAGTGCAGGTTGATGTTGCCAATGTCTCTTACCATCGCCAGCAGGTCGTCCTTGCCATGCTCACGCAGGTTTTGTTCCAGCTCAGAGTTATAGTCAAAGTGGTCTTCGATGGAGCGTTTGTTGTGACCGGTGATGATCAAAATGTCTTCAATGCCGGAAGCAAGTGCTTCTTCAATGATGTATTGGATTGTAGGTTTATCTACGATTGGCAGCATTTCTTTTGGGCACGCTTTTGTTGCGGGCAAGAAGCGTTACTTAAAAATGAAACATCTAACAGATATGATTGCCGAAGAACTGTATTGCGAAGCAAAAATATCTTAAAAACAGCTAACTTAATAAGCAAAGGTATCTCAAGCAGAAGCTAGTTGATACTTAACGGTAAAGTGCACTGATCGTTAAACTTATATAACTAAACTTCTGCTAGGATGTCTGAAGAAATTTGCGCAAAACTATTGACAGTACCAATACTCCATATGCGACGTTTTCCAAGAGTATTTAAATCGAAACCATGTTCTTCTAAAATTTTCCTAGGAATTTTTCCATCTTTACATGCATTTATAAATATTTCTTTGAATTTTTTTGTGAGAGTAATTCTTGTATTTGTGACACTGAAGATATAAGGGTTTTGACGAAGTAACTGTTGTTCTTCCTCTGTGAATTGTTTTCTGCTCATAAAAATCCTCCGTTTCTGTGATTAGAATACCACAATTGGAAGAGCATGTACAATAATTCGGGTGCATATAGAAGCAGTGTTCAAAAACAAGGGGAAGAGTTGGTGAGCTTGTCTAAATTATAGGTACTACACTATTTCGTGTGTCCACTGTTATGGGTATATTATAATTAGAGCGCAGACCACAATTTTTGGGGGACACCCTTATATATTACTGAATTGAGATTTTATATCCGCGTTATGTTTAACGCTTACGAATATAGTTGCTTCAACAAATTGGCATCTCGCCTGGAATCTCTGACTGTTAGATTTTCCAACACACTCTTTTCCGTTTCCGGGCTCCAATAGATTCTAAGATTTTCTTTTGCACGAGTGATTGCAGTATAGAAAATATTGTGTGTAATGCATTCTTCAGTTTCGTTGGTAATTACAATTTTCACAGAACGATATTCTAAACCCTGAGCCTTGTGGATGGATACCGCATAAGCAACTTGAAATGGAACAACCATGTCAGAATAATCATCATCTTCATCGGTGCTTCTGTACTTATCAACGCTGAATTCGATTATAGAATTTCCGCTTTTAGATGCATCTATCAATTCAAAATCATATTTCCCTGCATCCAATTCATTAATCACACAATCTAACTCAATTTCGAACCAAATTTTCATTTCCTCTGTTGTAATACCTACAATACGCCCCTTCGAATTGTTGTGAATCAAAGGAGAGAAGCGGTTTGATTCATTAAACAATACAGGATCGCCAACTTTATACAATCCAATACCCCATTGAATCGCCGGACTCGGATTACTGTTCTGTAAGAAGCGATTGATGTTGTTAATTCCGTACAATCCATCGTAATTTAAGCAGAGAATGATTTCATCCTCTGCTGCATGGGAGAAAATAGATTCATCCAGACGGATGGAATATTTGCTCTTAACCATAGGCTCCAAAATTGCAATGTCCAGATTTCGCACTCTTTCCCACACGTCGAGAAGGTTTTTATTTTGCGTTCTGTATGGATGTGTTAGCTCGAAGATAGAATCTTTGGAAATGAAATTGCGTGCAATATCAAACCAATTTCCAAAATAGATTGATTCAATCTGATAAACATCTCCTACAAGAACCAGAAGCTTAAACTCTGCCTTTTCTAAGACTTTTCGCATATCAGAATTGCTTACTGTACTACACTCATCAATAATAAGAACATCACATTCTTTGTGCTGATTCGTTTTGGAAATAAAACTTGCAATGGTATTAAACTCTCTATTGCTGGTGGTTACTTTCCTTCGCATATTATCTACTGCTGGATGTGTATTCGCCAAATACAACTTTTTCTGGTCAGAAAAGAAGTTCGAAATATGATTGATTAGTGTGGATTTTCCCGTTCCAGCAGAACCATAAATAAGTGCAACATGCGATTTTGCAAACATATTTCGCAATGATTCTCTCTTCTCTGGCGAATCAATAGAATAAGAGCCTTTGTTCAACCAAGAATCTACAGAACCAGTATATTGTGCGATTCCACTTTTTGCCAAATTACGTAATTTTTGAATTATGAATACGCTATCATCCGCATATCCTTTGATAAACACAAAATCATGAAAAGTCATCATCTTTCTGTGTTCGTGTTTTGGAAGATATAAGTTGCCATTATATGTACTAATCAGCGCATCGATATTATCAAAACCTACTATATCCTTTCGGGGTGTAAACAACATCCCTTCTATCTCTGTATTATTTTGAATATGGCGTGCGAATAGCTCATGTTCTCTACCTTTTTCCGATAGGCAGTCCAGCAAATCGTATATGCGTGGATTATGATTTCTCAATGATGTGCAAAACGGCATCCTATCAAAAGGAATACATCCATAACTTAAATTTAACCCTGACAACAGCGAACAGCCATCATCAGAACGTTGCCATTTTATAATTCTATTATTCAAATGGTACAGTAGATACTTAAGCACATTACATCCAGGCTTATTGGATAAGATTATCTCTCTACACTGATCAAGGATATCAAAAATATAAGTCGTTCTTGCCTGACTTGTAATCTGATTTTTCACAAAACCATAATAACATTCTGAGCACCCAACCAACTCTGATAGTGGCATTTTAGTTTCCGTTAAAAATCGCATCAATTCGGAATACTCTTTTGTTCCTGTGCTGATTTTAGAATGTTTTCCGATAATATACGCAAAATTATCCAATTCGCAGGGACGTATTGATACATTCCACTCGTCGATAACTTGAATAGTCATGTCTTTTCCTAAAACATTGATCGAATCATTACGAATCGAAAGTTTTACCGCATAGTTACTTAGTATTTCATAACGTGAAAAAGCGATTACTCGGTCAAATTTGCTCATTTTACTGCTTGCCGCAGTAAATGTAACTTCGTAGTATATTCGTTGATTCACAAAGAACGGCTTAATCTTTTGAATGTAATATCTATCTGAATATGTACTTGTTGACCATCCCGGACTTGGACTGTAAATCTTTTCTGCAATTTTCTCATGATACTCTGATAGTTCTGTATCCGTATCCAATGGAAAATCTTCAATATTATCCAGAACATGAAGTCCATATGTATCATTAAGAAAGATTTTTATTTTCAAGAGATACTCATAGTACTTCAGCATCAGTCTTTCAGAACCGTTTTCATCTAAAGTGTAATGAGACACCGACTTTTGAAGAAGCTCATGAAATTGGTGTAAAAAACGGAGGTCTCCTCTTGTTTGCAAATACTTCAACGCTTCAACATTTAGAGCATAATTATTGGGGTCAAGGTCTGAACCGTTAGCATATACTTTATCTGCAATATATTCTACAAAATTACGTAATTGCGCCAAAATATTCTGGCTCAACAACCCACGTTCTGAGTCATCAAATCTACTAATATTTTTACAAATCACTTTATCTGTAGCCAGTATTGCACTGTCGATTTGCATCATATTTTTTCCTCCAAATATAGGCTTGAGCGATTTATTTTAAGCAGTTCGCATTGCCTACGTACTGATAGCCTCTTATCTTTTGAATCATATTCTGGCAGCTTTGGAATTTGATCTTCAACGATGCGAAAGCAATCCTGAAGGAAATCTCGTTCTAATGTCAATTGCCCAAAGGTTTTGAGCATACGGTCGTTATTTCTCTTCAGGTAGTTCTCCTTTCTCAGAGCAGCCTTATGCTCTGCTTCTGCACCGAAAGCCGGGTGAGCATTAGCAAGGAATTCCTGCTTCCACTTTCTGACCATGTTAGGATTAAGGTTATTTTCTGCACAGATGGCATTGAGCTCTTTGTCACCTTGCAGGATTGCAATAATGATTTTCGTCTAGAGTTCTGGCGTATATTTTTTCTTTGGCATGATTTTGTCCTCCATTTTCTGTATGTACTTAATATACCATACACGCTTATTTTTTCAACGTCTGGTCCAATTCCTAGTATCCATTATAATTATATCTTATTAGCCACTTCTGTTACAACTATATTATAGCAATACATCTCTAACGGGTGATATAGGACTCTTTTACTGCTTTGAAAGTCGAGGCCTTCATCAGGTACAAATCACCACGACTTCGTGTCATAGCAACATATAATTTATTTAGAGTTGAAGTTTTTATCTCTTTGGGGGTAAACTTTTCGCTGTCAAGGTTATCCAGTCTATCAGTCAGAATCACGCAGGCTGAATCGACGGTGTCTCCTTTAGAGTACGACCAATTAAGTGCCTGAAATGAATAGTTCGCTGCTTCTTGGAAAACCAATTTCGTAATCTGGTTATTGTTTAGAATAGATACAGCATCATCGACCCATATCACAGAACCCGTATGATCTCCTCTTGATTTAATCCTAATCCCGAGTTTTTGGCTGACATAATTGCATACATCTATCGAACATCGACGTGATTTTGCAAGTGTCGATACATCTACAGAAAACCCTTCCTTGATAATATTTGCGACAAAATCATCATAGCCAACTTCGACTTTCTTGTTCTTGAATGGCTTGCCCGAATTATTAGTGGCCGAAACAGAATGTTGATGATAATCACCTACAAGAACAACATCTTCAAGTTTCTTTGCCAAAGCCATAATCAACTCATAATCATATTCTCGAAAATCCTGAAACTCATCAATCAGCACACAATCATAAAACATATTCAGACGTGCTGCTACTCTTTTAATAAGAGATTCTCGATTCTTCTTTACTTGTAAAACTAATTCAGACAGGGTTGCACAGTAATATTGTTCCCTCGTGGTGACATAGTGTGCAAGCCTATCTTTTTTATTATAACGCGGATTGACAACAGTCTTTCCTTTGCTATTCTTTATTGTTTGTGGTGGAGGGTCTACTGTACAGATTCCACGACTAACAAAATTAGGACACCCGAAGTGTTCAGCTATGCTCGGCTCATACGGTAATACCAGCTGATGATAGACGAACGAATCAAAAGTAGATACCGTCGTTAATTTAGGCACACACCCATGTGCATCGCATAGTTCTTTTTGGATATTGTAAATGTTCTCGTGGGTAAAAGCCAGTATCAAATTACGCTTTGTCGGGTCTATCTCATGGCAGATATGATAGGTTTTTCCCGCACCGGCTACTGCCAAGATTACTCTCTTAGCCATCCAATCGCATCCTCTATGTACTGCGGAACAGTAAATGTTTTGTCAGAAGTAAGCATCTGATATGCCACATCAACTTTGTGGTTTAACATTTTACCTAACACAGAACCGTAATCCTTATCATGGAACTTATAAGCTGCTCCTGCCTTAACATCAATCATTCCATCCAAGGTATCTTTATTCTCTTTGTAAATGCAGGCTTCCCAAGTCCATTCATCTACTGTCGCACCCATAAAAATGTGCTGTAGATCGTTATCTTGATTAAATGAAGCCGCTTCTGCTATTCTATCACTTTTCTCGTCATTATCTGTGATAACAGCAATTCTCTTATCCGTTGCTTTTGCGATTTCAAGATAACGCTTATAAGAAATGCCATTGCAAGAAATCACAGAAATACCATCTTCCTCAATGGTGTGATCTGTGATTTGCTTATAGAACAATGGAAGAAGGAGAAACTCTGTCGCACCTTCAACTAGAATTACCTTTTTGGATAACAGTAACTGCAAGAAAGCGTTGTCATCTGCTCGGACAAAAAACTCAGCAACATCAGACCTAACACTATTAAGGCTTTTAACCCCCTCTTCGGTGATCCATAGAACATTTTTCAAATTCAATCGGCTGGCAATCATGTTGTTATGAGTTGCCACGATAATCTGTGAATTTTCCTGCTGATTTGAGATCTGCTGGAGCATTTTTCTCAGTGTAGAAAAGCTAAGATGATTCTCCGGTTCTTCCATCAAGATAACATCCAATCCATTCGCTCTATCCAATGCAATCTGTGTCTTAATAAGGCTCTCCATGCCACTACCACGATTTTCGAGAGCGATGGAGTCTTCATAAATAGACAGCACCGTTTCCAGAACAACCTTCTTGCTGTCTACTCCAAATTTCTGATTTTCACTAAGTGCAGGCAAGCCAAGGTTATCAAATGCTTCAATCAGCTTATCTCTAAACTCATTCTTAGCCTTTGCTTTCGTAGCATCATCATATCTGCTCGTAAACAAAGTTCTGTTAAAGTAGTTAAACGACGGTACCGATGCGCTACTCGTTGTGTCGATTGCTAAAAAGTTAAGTGGTCTTTTGATCATCTGATATGGGCGATTAGCAAAGGTTGTCCAAGTCAGTGTATAGTATTCATACGGAATTTTACCTTCCTGAATGGATTGTTCCATGCCAGTGCCAAGTTCCTCATCATACTTGCATTCGAATCGAATGCCGAATTTTTCAACCTGCTGTTTTCTCTGCCCATATATTTCTCCATAGAAGTATGAAGCATTCTTTTGCTGAGTATCAAGTGCTAGTTCTACCTCGATATATATTCGAGGTAGCGTCCTAACGCTCGGTTCAGCCTTAAATGCAGCCACTATCTGCGCATTGAACAGGTCACGCAATATCGACTTGTCTGCATTACGATACTGCTGATTCAACACAGTTTTGATTGCATCTAAAATAGTGCTTTTGCCAGCTTCATTCTCACCGACAAGAATGTTCATATGTTTGTTGAACTCCACATCAAGGGAGATAAACTTCTTAAATCCCTCTATGTGCAGCCATTTTATGTAGTTCAAGTGAATTACCCCCTGATTTGTTATCTTTAAGAATTCTATGCGTTTCCGCTACTATCTACGGGAATAGCAATTCGTTGTTTGCCGTTCTGAATGTAACCACTTAAAAAGTCAGAACAGCAAATGGCTGCTCCCACATCCAATAATTGTTTATTAGCTACAAGCATTTCCATGGTATCTATCGACTCATCAGACATCAGCTGCTTGATATAAGCTTGTTCGATAACTCCATCTCGTGGGGCATTCTTTTCACATTCACTTATCCATTTACCTAATTTGTTAATAGCTGCTTGAACCCTTGCTTTAGTCAAACCTTCCTCAGCAGCTTTATCCCAAAGCCACTCAAAAAATAAATTTATGTCTTTAGGATAGCAAACACCGTCATTATCTAATAAATGGTTTAATTCCGGACTCATGGATTTATTACTTGAGTACGAATCACCAAGTACTTTAATATCCCATCCCTTTTCTGTCCTAGTAATTTTATAGTGCTCAATATATTGCCAGCGTCTTGTAAAAAACTTCAATGCAAATGTCTTGCCTATAGTTTTATCTTTGTGAGCATCATTAGCATGAACATCATCTATAAATGCCAGCAAATCCTGAACCGGGTGTACGTGCCTATAAAAGCGTACATCATCAGGTGTACACCTTCGGTTTTCAATCATATACTTATGATGCTTAGGCTCATGACCGCTGTCTTTTAAAGACATATGTAATTCATGAGCTTTTCTAGCCATTTCGTCATAAAGCCTACTAGCATCATCACCAGAAAGTAACTTTTGGTCACTTTCTATGTATTGCCAAATTTGGTTATGGAGGATTTCAAGTTCAGATTTAAGCTTTGTTTGAGATTCCGTTAATTTTAATTTTTTAGGCATAATTACATCTCCAACTCGTATATCTATGTTGGATTTTTATTTTGCATAGTCAATATATTGCAATATACGTAATATATCAACCATACTATTTCTGCAAGACACTCTCATATTACATAAATTCTACAAGGTGGAATTCATCTAATAACCATGAAAGTGTGTACTTTCATTATATCACTACAATATTTCTTTTACAATCAAACTAGCATAGGTATTATTTAATCCTAATATGCATTTATTATTCTCGCTCAATGATTGAATGACTCCTAAAGTATTAGGACAAAAGCCTCCAATAACGACTACTGCTATCTATTACCTTCCGTTATATATTCTATATTGATGGTTCCAACCATATTATTTAGCGCTTGCCATCCGGCAAGCGCTTTTTCTATTGCACGATATTCGAGTATATATTTGCTCTTCTTACTCTTTTCTCCAGACCATCTTATTCACCACACCTGTGTAGCTTTGGATAATCTTCACAACCTTAGTAGATACATTCTCATCTACATAATCAGGCACTGGCAGTCCGTCTTCCCCGTCAAGGGTCATCTGCACTGCTGTGTCTACAGCCTGCAGCAGGCTTTTTTCGTCAATGCCTGCGAGCACGAAGCAGCCTTTGTCCAGCGCTTCTGGGCGCTCCGTAGAGGTGCGGATGCACACCGCCGGGAAAGGATGTCCCACGCTCGTGAAGAAGCTGCTTTCCTCCGGCAGTGTACCGGAATCAGATACTACAGCAAAGGCATTCATCTGCAGGCAGTTGTAATCATGAAAGCCTAGTGGCTCATGCTGAATTACGCGCTTGTCCAGTTCAAAGCCGCTGGCTGCCAGACGGTTGCGGGAACGCGGATGACAGGAATAAAGAATCGGCATATCATATTTTTCCGCCATTTTATTAATCGCGGTGAACAGCGAGGTAAAGTTCTTTTCTGTATCGATATTTTCCTCACGATGTGCGGAAAGCAAAATGTATTTACCCTTTTCCAATCCCAGACGTGCATGGATATCAGATGTTTCAATCTTCGCCAGATTCATATGCAACACCTCTGCCATTGGGGAGCCGGTAACATAGGTACGCTCCTTCGGCAAGCCTGTGTCTGCCAGATAACGACGCGCGTGCTCAGAATAGGCCATGTTTACATCGGAGATGATATCTACAATGCGGCGGTTTGTTTCCTCCGGCAGGCACTCATCCTTGCAGCGGTTACCTGCTTCCATATGAAAAATGGGTATATGCAAACGCTTAGCACCGATAACGGAAAGGCAGCTGTTGGTATCGCCCAAAACAAGCACAGCGTCCGGTTTAATTGCTGCCATCAGCTTGTAAGATTCAGCGATAATATTACCCATGGTCTCGCCCAAATCGCTGCCTACAGCGTTCAGATACACTTCCGGATCTGCCAGCTCCAAATCATGGAAGAAGACGCCGTTCAGTGTATAATCATAATTTTGTCCTGTATGTGCCAGGATTACATCAAAATATTTGCGTGTTTTTTTTATAACTGCAGCCAGACGAATGATTTCCGGTCTGGTGCCTACGATAATCAAAAGCTTAAGCTTGCCGTTATTTTGGAAGCTTACCTTGCTATAATCACTCATGCTTTGCCTCTACTTTCTCGCCAAAGGTATCAGGATGCTGCGGATCAAACTGTTCGTTGGCCCACATTACTGTTACCAGGTTTTCTGTCTGTGACAGGTTGATGATGTTATGCGTAAAGCCAGGCAGCATTTGTACTGCCTGAATCTTGTCACCGCTGACTTCGTATTCGCGGATTTCGTCCGAACCGATGCGGCGCTCCTGAATCAGGCCATGGCCTGCTACTACTATGAAGAATTCCCACTTGGAGTTGTGCCAGTGCTCGCCCTTGGTAATCCCCGGTTTGGAGATGTTGACGGAAAACTGGCCGCAGCTCAGTGTTTTTAAAAGCTCGGTAAAGCTGCCGCGCTCGTCCTTGTTCATCTTCAGGTCGAAGATGGTCTTTTCCGCCGGCAGGTAGGAAAGATAGGTGGAATACAGCTTTTTGGCGAAGCTGTTGTAGGGAATTTCCGGCATAACAAGGCTTTGCGGCTGTGCCTTAAACAAATCAAGCAGTTCAACTATCTCGCCTAGCGTTACCTTGTGCGTTGTCGGCGCATAGCAATAGCGTCCATCTGCTGCTGCCTGCGCTGCAAGACCATCATAATTACAGCGATGTGCTTTACCTTCCAGTGCGTCCAGCATTTCTTCTACCAAATCGTCGATATATAAAAGCTCCAGCTCTACATTGGAATCGTTGACCTGAATCGGCAGGTCGTTGGCGATGTTGTTGCAGAAGGTGGCAATTACAGAATTATAGTTTGGTCTGCACCATTTGCCAAAAAGATTGGGGAAGCGGTATACAAGCACCTGCGCCCCTGTTTCCCCGGCATAAGCAAAGAACAGCTCCTCGCCTGCCAGCTTGGATTTACCGTAGTCGGATTCACCGTAGCGTCCTATGAGTGTTGCCTGAATCGAGCTTGCCAGCATTACCGGGCAGGTATTGCCGTGCTTTTTGAGCGTATCCAGCAAAGTGGAGGCAAAGCCAAAGTTTCCCTGCATGAATTCGCTCTGGTCCTTGGGGCGATTTACACCAGCCAGATTAAAGACGAAGTCTGCCTGTGCGCAGTATTTGTCCAGCTCCTGCTGTGTGGAAGTAATATCATATTCATAAATTTCATCTATCTGCAGTGCAGGACGTGTACGGTTTTTGCCCTGCTGGATGTTTTTGAGGTTGGCTACAAGGTTTTGCCCAACAAAACCTTTAGCACCTGTTACAAGTATTTTCATTTGCCTGACCCCCGCTTAATAATGACGAATACCCTTAAGCTCTTCTTGTACGTAGTCGGTAGTAAGAATCTTTTTTACTGTGCCTGCAACATCCAGACGTTTAGTGTTGTGGCTGGTGTAAGATTCATCTGCCATGGTGTGTACCTGTCCCTTGACTACGAATTTATCATAGTTCAGGTCGCGGCTGTCTGCTGCTACGCGGAAGTAGTTGCCCATGTCTTCGCTGCGCAAGCGTTCTTCACGAGTCATCAGTGTTTCATAAAGCTTTTCGCCATGGCGTGTGCCGATGATGTTGGTGCCGGTATCGCCAAACAATTCCTGTACTGCCTTGGCCAAGTCACCAATGGTGGAAGCATCTGCCTTTTGGGAAAAGAGGTCGCCGGGGTTAGCATGCTCAAAGGCAAATTTCACCAGCTCTACTGCTTCATCAAGGTTCATCAGGAAGCGTGTCATATCAGGATCGGTGATGGTAATAGGGTTGCCTGCATGAATTTGGTCAATAAACAGAGGAATAACGCTGCCGCGGCTGCACATTACGTTGCCATAGCGGGTGCAGCAGATTACAGTGCCGCCACGCTCAGCAGCTACGCGGGCGTTGGCATAGATTACGTGCTCCATCATGGCCTTGGAAATGCCCATGGCGTTGATAGGATAAGCAGCTTTATCGGTAGAAAGGCAGACTACACGTTTTACGCCAGCTTCGATGGCTGCATGCAGCATGTTGTCAGTGCCTTCTACGTTGGTTTTTACGGCCTGCATGGGGAAAAATTCGCAGCTTGGTACCTGTTTGAGTGCTGCTGCATGGAAGATGTAGTCAACACCAGGCATAGCATCGCGGATGCTGCGGTAGTCGCGCACGTCGCCTACATAAAATTTCACCTTGCCTGCTGTTTCAGGATGTGTCGCCTGCAGGCTGTGACGCATGTCGTCCTGTTTCTTTTCATCACGGGAGAAAATGCGGATTTCGCCAATATCGGTCTCCAGAAAATGCTTCAGTACCGTGTTGCCAAAGGAACCGGTGCCACCAGTAATCATCAATGTTGCTCCAGAAAATGCGGTCATTTATGAACCCTCCTAGTTTTTATCTTTTCTCTTTTATACTCACAGCGTTGTCCCATTGGGAATATCGCTGTCATCTGCTACGTTTACGTTGTTGCTGATGCTTACATTGCTGCCTATACGTACTCTCTTGCCTACATGTGCCAGCGCGCGTACTACGGAGTTGGTGTAAATCAGCGCATAATCATCTACAAAGGCGTCATTGTGTACCTCTACACCGGGGTTCAACAGCACGCCATCACCAACGCGCCCGCCGTTTTGCACTACTACGTTGTTTAAAAGCACGCAGCCGCAGCCTATTTGGGCATGTGGACTGATATAAGTGCTGCTGCAGATAATGTTGGGAAAGCTGTAGCCAAGCGCTTTAGCTTTGCTATAAATTTCTTCGCGCAGCTTGTTGTTGCCAATGGTCACTATAAGCTGGTCAAAGCCGGCCTCGTCATGCAGATGCTGCAGGTCGCCGATGCCGCCTACTACCTCCACACCATCGACTACTGCACCAGCTGCCCGGCCATCGTCGACAAATGCACAGTCAAACTGCCTGCTGGCATGCTCCAGCGTCACGCGGCCAAAGCCACCGGCGCCGACGAGAAGAAGTTTTGTTTTCATGATTTGTCACCCATCCATTATTGTCAGAATTTTACTTGTATAAAATTGTTTAGTTTTAACACCGCCGTGCGCGTCAGCGTGCGGCGGTATTTGTTTATTTACTCTTCTTTTCCCAAAAAGATTTTATCTTGTCTATTGCCAAATCATCTACTTTTACATTTTTAAAATCATTTTCAAACCTATTTTTCTTTTCATAAAGATTAAGTCGTTGTTTAACCATCTTCTTCTTTATAAATAGGCTCCTATGTTTAATATTGCCAACATATTTTGTCTCATCTTTTATTCTTTCCCATTCAAGCTTTAGATATACCTGAGTATGATCTTCAATTAATTTTAAAATTTTCTTTCTGTCATCCTTTGAAGGCTTCTCTTGCCTTTGAGCAGCTATATATTGAATCATATTATCTAATTCTTTATCTAAATTCTTCAAAAGCAATAACAAAATATGATCTCTTTCACCACCAAAATTATAATATAAATATAATCTAGACATTAGTTCGTTAATTTCGGAAACTTGTTTCAAAAACAATAATTTTTTCTTACATTTATCATCTTCTTCATCAGTAGTATTATCCCAATCATCAAAATATACTTCAGCTAAAGACATTTTTCCGCATAATTTACTAGTGAGACTCCGGATATCACGTAACCAATCAAAACGTTTATTAGTTATATATTGCAAAGCATGTTCACGGCTAGAATTTTCATATGTAGCATACAAAGCTAATAAAGACGCTACTACAGAAAATGTAGATGTTAATATTTCCTTCGTATATCCACCTTCTACGCCAATTTTTTGAATAAGTATTGCAAACACACATATCAAGGTACCAACACAAATTGCTATTAATAAATTACGCTTTACATATCCTAAATCTAACCATCTTTTTATTGTCCTCATAGAACTACTTATCCTTTTGAGAAGATTGTTGTATTTCATCTGATTTGCCAACATCTTCAGTAACCTGAGCAGTTTCTGCTACCGTATCAGCTGTTTCAGCATTTTTAGCGTTTTCTTCTGTTTCATTACGTTCTAGTTTAACAGATTTATTTTCTTCCCCTTGGTTATCTTTTGATTGAGAGTTTTCGTTGCTATCCTGTTGAGTAGAGTCATCAGATTTATGGTGAGGATTTAATTTATATTCTTTGAAAGCGTATTTCTTTTCTAATTTTATTATCTTATATGAATAAATCAGCGCAGCAACATATGCTATAACAATACAAGAAAATACATATAACATATGCATAGTATTAATATTGCCTAATATTTTAATGCTACCTATTATACAATACGAACCAAAACCAACAATGAAAGCTAGCACAAAACCAATTATCCCCATGCTAATATTCCTCTTTTCTTCCTTTATTTTACTAATAATACTATTCATTATTTTTATCATTATTGTATAAATCCTCTGCAATGACATTATATGCTAAACGACTAGCTTTACCTCTCATTGCATAATTTGACAAAAGAAATTCAACTAAAAACAACATTAACACCTTTATATCGAAATTCAAGTCATCACTAAAAGCTATTACAAGCAAATACGCTATCAATAAAAATATAGTCATCACTGTTATATCTCTGCACAATAAGTAATCCTTATTTGCATAATAAATTTTAGGGTTATTACTATACTTACTATAAATTTCATACCAACTAGAATTCTCATAAACTCTACGTTCTTTCTTCTTCTCTGGCATCTTAACATAGATATCCTTATATTTCTCTTTTGCTTTCTCAACATTCAAACGCCTATCAATACATCCAGCTTTAATATCTGAGAAAATAGTACATCCAGCTAAATTTCCTATTCCCATATATGCTAATTTTTGTTTATTTTCACCCGGAACAAGTGAATCAAGCAAAAACACGTATAAATAAACAACAGCCGATACTGTTGCAAAGGGAAACAAGGCTGCTAAAGATGAAAGGTCATCTAATTTAAAATTTTTAAGAGTTTCCTCATCAATTAGACCTGATAATAGAATAACAAACAGTATATTCCCTATCACATAATTTTTGAGTTCTTTTTCTCTGTAATCTTTTATATTATTCATGATAGCCTCACGTATTCATGATTGCCAAAGTTTCATTTGGCGTGTTTTGGCTTAAACGAACCAAGATAGTCAGTCATCCCATTTTTCAACATACTCATTAAATTTTTCTATCTCTATGCTTGAGTACCCACTTCTTAAAGGCATATCCTTATGATGCCAAATATTAGATTTTCCATTTTTATAAACTTTACAACCTCGCCGCAAATACGCATTAACAACCATTTTCTTAGGATGATCAGAACCATCAGCGACAGAAACAAATGCAGTTTTGGTAGCTAAAGATTCAATAGACACTTTTTCTCCTATCATTCTATCTAAAATTGATGGACTTACATTGTGTCTGCCACCATGATGCGGTATATGAAAAAATTGCACATTTTCTCTAATACTGATTTTCAAAACGCTCTCAGCATAATTTATAGCCCTATCCAAAGCTTTTATACCTGCATCTCCTACTAATAAAAATCTATCATTATCAACTGTTCCTAATAAAACGACGCTCATTTCATTTTCAGCACTTGTAGAAACATTTTCTCTTAATGTTTCTACTCCCCATGTTTCAAGAACACTACCTAGTCTTGACAAAAATTCATTCATATGAACTTCTGACATAAAAGCTCCTTTTTTATTTTCTAACGGAGTTTTCTCGGATTCAACAATTAAATTTTTATAAAATTCTTCACTAGGAGATAAAACTTTTAAACATCCTTCTATTACTGTTCCCTCAAACGCATTATAAATGGGTATTTCTTTTTCAATAGCGAGTTTTTTCAAATCATTAATATAGCTATACTTAACACGCAAACGATCTTCTAAACTATTTTTAGTTATTCTATTATCAGTTACTTTTCCATATAATTTTACAGCGTACTGCCAAGGTCTATTCATATATAATGCTTTTACGGTGAAATTTTCAAGAATCTCTTTTAAGCCTGATGTATGATCCTGATCTGGATGCGAAACTACCACAGCATCAATAATTCCATTTTTCCCATTGAAATAATATTTCTTCATATGATTAACTAATTCTTCTCCATGTGCTTTAAAACCACCATCATATACAATAACCTTATATGAATTATCTGCTTTCCAACGTACAGCTATAGCATCAGCATCTTGTTTAGAAAACTCCTTAGGAACACCAATAAAATCAATTTCAAAAGCCATGAATAACACCTCCAGTATTTTATAATACAGACAATATTAAATAATAATCGAGAAATACTTATTATAATCTTATATTCAATTCAAATAATAACTTGTATATTACGGACGAGTTGCTACATTTACACGGTAAAACTGCCACACAGATCGTCTGAGTTAATTCCATGTCTTTCTTTCATATATTTAAGACCATGAATAGTAACTCTGTACGAGTTGTATATAATACTGTCAATTACAGAATCGGACAATGGGCTCTCTCCGTCCGTGCTAGAGTTTGTATTTTGTCAACCCAATTTCCTCAAAAAGAGCGAATAAATTCCCTGTTTTCAGCAATGGAATTTCCTCTTTTTTAGCTAAAGCTTTATTGCTAAATATATAATAGTGATCATTTGTGCTTCTGAGCTATAACATCGTTAAGTTTTCGTGCAAATCTTTCAGCAGCACCATCATAATTTTCCATTTCAAGCTTTAAATAAGCTAGGTTATTCTTTAATTCAGTTCTCCATGTTTCATCCTCTGCAATTTTACCAAGGATGTAATCACTGACTATCATATTAAATACGAACTTCTCACCCCACGTTATAGAGCTAATTATTGTATTCATCATTATAGTTTTATTCACACAACTCTCATTGTTATTTTTTATAAACAAAACTAAATTATTGAAATTTTGTACTAATGGAACTGAATTTATTTGTAAATTTTCAATTATAAATCCATATTCACGTTCACCATAGTGTCCTATACTAGGCAAACTTTCAAAGTTACCATAGAGGTTAATATCTTCCTCTTTCAAGAAAATCTTTAAATGTTTTCCATATTCTGCAACATTTATCTTGCCTTTCGATGAATACGTTCCATCAAAAATGTAATTATCAATTACATTTTTGTCTGTCATATTACTATCAACAATTTCTTGATAATAAACATTAAAAATCTCATTTTTAGCTAGTTCACGCCAATTATTGAAAAGCATAAAAAAGATATCCAAGGTGTTTTTATCAGCGTTAATTTGAGCTTCGTTTTTCATAATCTGCATCTGAGCTTCTAAAGCCTTCGAACTAGCTTCCATCTCTTTTCTATTTGCTTTAAGCTCTTCCTTTTGTAAAAAGTAACTTTTTATGAGTATCAAAAAAGCCGCCATAGTGAAAAAGGGAGTAGTGGAACCAGAAAGGAAATCGCCAACAGAACCGATATTATCAACTTTTAACAAATTGTTAAGACTATCTGTGTATGAAAGGTTGAAAAAGAAAATGGTTATAATTGGTGAAATACAACCTATAATAAAGAATCCTATTGATAGGCTAACTAACAGCTCTTTTATTTTTTCAACTAATCTAAACTTCATTTTACATCTCCAGTACAGGTTATAGACAAAAAATCAGCTCATATAAAACACACGTAAATATATTACAGCGATGACAGCTAACGCTGTGGTAATAGCCGCACTGCAATGCGACTATTACCACTACGCTATATGTTATATAGGTAGTGTGGCAGTTGTCGTGCCACTGTGGCTAAAACACCGTTTTTATGTAGCAGTTTTACCGTGTAAACGTGGTAACTCGTCCGTAATATACACTATAACAGAATTTTTTCAGAAAAATATTACGCCTATATAGTTTATTATACACTACTACAGTTAAATCAACAAATCATATATGACACACTAAAAGATACATGCCTTCCACGCAACTCCTATAAACTCTTCTGCAAATTCCAACAAACTCTAAGATGTAGTTTCATATAGTTTCCTATGAAGCGCCTTGTAAATCATGATATATTTAGCGCCTGCTATCCGACAGGCGCTTTTTAATCTTACTCTACAATCCCCTGCAAATACTCCAAAAACTTATCCTTCAGGTCCGGTCTGCGCAACGCATATTCCACCGTCGCCTCCAGATAGCCTTGCTTATCGCCCACGTCATAACGACGGCCAACAAAGTCATAAGCATACATGGCCTGTTCCTTCGCCAGCACTTTCAATGCATCAGTAAGCTGAATTTCACCGCCTCGTCCGGGTTCAGTATGCTCCAGGATGGAGAATATCTCCGGCGTGATTACATAACGTCCCAATACCGCCAAACGGCTGGGTGCTTCTTCTACAGCAGGCTTTTCTACCATGTCGTTTACTTTATAGATACGCTCTGCATCTGTTGCTTCGCTTGCTACAATGCCGTAAGAGGAAACCTTTTCCTGCGGCACTGTTTGGCAGCCGAGCACGCTGGCACCAGTGTTATTATATACATCCATGAGCTGCTTTAAGCAGGGATATTCATCGTTATAAACAACGTCATCACCTAAGAGCACTGCAAAGGGTTCATTTCCTACGAATGACTTGGCGCACAAAATGGCGTGACCCAATCCTTTAGGTTCCTTTTGGCGGATGTAGTGCAGGTTGATGTTACCAATGTCCCTTACCATCGCCAGCAGGTCGTCTTTGCCATGCTCACGCAGGTTTTGTTCCAGCTCAGGGTTATAGTCAAAGTGGTCTTCGATGGAGCGTTTGTTGTGGCCGGTGATGATCAAAATGTCTTCAATTCCGGAAGCAAGTGCTTCTTCAATGATGTATTGGATTGTGGGTTTGTCTACGATTGGCAGCATTTCTTTGGGGCAGGCTTTGGTTGCGGGCAAAAAGCGGGTGCCTAAGCCTGCAGCAGGGATTACAGCTTTGGTTATTTTTTTCATCTTAAACAGCTCCATTTCTTTTACAATTATATGGTTATTTTAAACTCTCCTATTGATATATCCTTCTGTCGCATTCTCCCTATGCTTAATAATGCACAAGGATTACCAAACACAATAGAATGGCTAGGCACATCGCAGTTCACATAACTATTAGGCGCAATCAAAACATCATCCCCAATAGTTACCTTGCCAACAATAGCAGCGTTTATACCTATCCAAACCTCGTTACCAATAACAGGAGCTCCTTGTCTCCCCCCGATTCGTTTGTCCAACGAGAACGCCACGATGTATGCTTATATTTCTTCCTAAAATAGCATTTGGGTTAATGGTGATGTTATAAGCATGACCTATATATAAACCTTCTCCGATTTGCGTTGTTCTTGGTATTTCAATATGACGAATTTCTTTAAGCAATCTATAAATCACTTTATAAAGAAACTGTAATGGAAAAAAGCTGGTGCTCTGAACCTTTCTGAAAAGCAGGCATATCTGAAGCTTTTGGATAGCGCATGTAGTCTCGTTCTAATATATTTTTAGCCATTATATACCTCCAAATTACTTGCTTTAAGCAGATAAAAATACAAAGCCTTTTCACTAATATTCTAGTCTAGTCTCTTTTTCTTAGTATGCACTTCCTTAAAAATATTAATGCCTTTTCAATGTATCTAATAAAACCTTAGCCTCATGCTTGTTAAGCATGATAAACGCACCTGCATAAATAGATACCACAATAATTCCTGTTATTATTGCATACCCAAACCAAACAAAATAACTCGATGTATTGAGATTAATTATACTGAAACTTGCAAACGCTACAAGAAAATAAATCATAAAGTCAACCCCAACATTCTTAAATTCACCAAAAGGTGAACGCTTTAAAACATGCTTGTTGGTATAATAGATAGAATCTGTTGTTCTATAAAGGCCAGCCAGAGTAGTACCCAAAAGAACTCCTTTCATACCTATAAAATTAACCAAAATTAGCGAGCTAAATAGATTAATTGCAGCTTCCATAATATAACGCCATGTTGTTTCAGGTGCTTTACCAGCTATGTTCGCTGAAGCAAGACTTGCTCCCCTGGAACATTCTAACATCAGATTCAAGGAAAATAAAAAAGCTGCGAAAAAGTCAATATAATCAATATCCGTAACACCATCAGTATATATCTTTATAAAATTGATAATCAGTACAATACTGATTGATGCCATTATACCACCGGTCATTGATTGCATTGCACTATAAGCATCATATACCTTTGTAAATAATCTACTGTCTTTATGAAATGATTGCCCTAAGACAAAATGTGTGCTACCGCGAATTAATGCAATAACCAGTGCTAGTGCATTATAAACCAAGTTATATACGGCATAAACACTCGCAACCTTTAAACCACAAAAAATGGAAAGTACTATCGTATCTGTGCTATTGAAAATAAGTCCGGCAATTTGCTGTATAAAATAATATTTTCTATTTTCGATTAGCGACTCATCGCTTTGGGCATTTTTATTAATCCATTTGTAATGTTTGCTGAAGTAAACAGCATATATTGCTACTTGAATTATAATAATAAAAACACTCATAATTTGCATAATGATAACGCTATCAAAAATTTTAATAGCTGCTATTTTTGCTGAATAAGTCAAAACTGTTGTCAAAAACGTAATTAAAGAAATTACGTAATATTTTCCCTCAGCATTCAATAGCTGCTGGTATGCTGCTCTAAAAGCAAAATTTATAACCCCGACTAGTCCCTGCAAAACAATTATTGCTACTATTTCCAAATATGAAATAGCAGTCCTTACAATCAAAGGATATAACAACGCTATTCCCACAACCATTGCTGCATATACGATAGAAATTTTATAGTAATAGCGTTGCGCAGTTCTGACTACTATAGATGTCTGCTCCCTGTCATTTTTCCCAACAGTTTTGTATAATGCTTGCAGCATTGCAGTATTCAATCCTGCTTCCAGCAAGGCAAGATAACTCATAATATTAGTCACGGAACTTAATAATCCATTATACTCAGAGCCCCATGCTAACAATATCAATCTAGGAAGAAATAGTCCAAGAGCTAATGTTATTATTTGCGTAACTGCTGAAACTATTAGATTAATTGCAACATCTTTTTTTTGCATTTTTACCTCAAAGCCAAAAAATTTAATAGCAAAAGATTTTCTTTGCTGTATTTTTCTCATTATTATATGAGTACAACGTAAGAAAACCACTTAGTAGAAAAAAATGTATATACTGCATGGCAACCCCATGGAACCTTGAAAGCATACGGAACAATATGCCCTGTGGATATGTCATACTGCGTTGTATAGTGATATAACACTATTAGTAAAGCTGAAAAACCGCGAATTACATCCAACAACCACAGTTTTTCTGTTCTTGGTTCTGTCTTTATTTTATCCCCATTAAACAATATAATCTTTCCCTCCAGCTTTTTAACTTTAGCTTCCACTCCATAAGTTTCAATTCTCTACATTCGTAAGCTTTACCATAAAACGGATTAATTCGCTCCACATCATTCAACTTAACCTTTGCTGTCTTTTCTGTAAATCCATTAGGTCCGATAAAAAAAGCTTTAACGGATGCTGCATCAAATGCTTCTTTTCCAAAATGTCTTTTTTTGAAGTGTATATAGATAAATTCATCTCTGTGTTCCTCTTCATCTAACCAATAAGAACGATATACATGACCGTTCTCCCAATAAAACACCTGCTTATCATAATTAATATCATCTAACGCCAATCGAAAACGAGAATATAACATTGAGATATCTGCAAAAATACGTTCTTCAAACATAGGTAAGTTGTTTTCGTGAAAGATACCATACACGCCACTCCATTCATCAAATAAGCAGTTTTTTTGCGTGCTAACAACTTTTTCCCATGAGCCACACTTACTACCAGATAGTTTATAATATTGGTTGCATGCAGAAGTATTGCGATATAGAGAAAGATGTCCCAAATGCAAAAATCTGTCATATTTTTTTAATTCATATTGATTAAAAAAATTTCGTAAATCCCCAAATAGCATATCCATATCACAATTTGCCCAATAATCATAGCCTTTAAGATATTCTTCCATGATAACTCCAAACATTGGTCTGTAATCGCATATTTTATAAGGAGCATCTAAGCAAACCTTACGTCCAAGCTTTTTCTCTGCCAATGCATGAAACTCTGTAAAGGATAGATTGATTTTGTGCACATTTTCTGGTAATTTATCTAATTCAATATCAGTGACTAAATAAAAATCAATTGTTGAATTATACTCACAGGAACGTAACCACAACCTGTAATAGGGTGGAAGCGTTCCGTAATAAACAGATACTACCGCAATTTTTTCCATGTTTCGATTTCTCCTTTAGTTTCTTTTTATATAATAATCTTTTATACCCTTAATTAACAATTCACGATGAGCTTCGCATTCGATAAAGTTTTGTATAGCTAATAAATTATCCTTGGAATACCAGCTATAAAAAAAGTATCTAGCTAATCTGTATCCAGATAATCTATTAGCTATCCTGAATAATAAATTTTTTGATATTCTGCCAGAAATAACACTCATATATGTTATAACCATAGTTTCAGCAAACTCTTCATATTTCGCGTCTAATTGTTTTATATCTGAAATTTGAGCAGATCGCTTATTAAAATCTTGAACTATAATTTTTCCTACATCAACTTCAGCTAACCTGACCTTATTATTTCTCTTACACAAAGGAATATAATTAACTTTAATGTTTTTATCTATTTCTAATTCAATCAACAAGCTAGTATTCCAATATTCATTATCACAATCATCAAACAAAAAATTCCCTTGACCATAAACAATCGTTCCTTCATGCCATTTCTCTTCGCAGCCTATGCAATGGCTATGCTGACACACAACAATATCTGCTCCCTTATCCACTATCTTCCTACAAACCTTTTGTAAATACGGTGACGGATACCGGTAATGTTCTTTACCACCATGATATAAAACAATTACATAATCACATTGGCTTTTTAACTCCATCACGTGATCCAAGCTATTCAACGGGTCAAAAGGATTAGCACCAGGAGTATTTTCTGTGGCAATGGTAAATTCATGCTCAGCACAGCAATAAATTCCTATTTTCTTTCCTTCTAGTGCCAATATATAAGGTTTTGCTGCCGAAGCTAAATCTTTACCTGCACCAGCATACGCAATACCATGCTCATCTAAAATATCCATAGTAGACTTCAATCCTTGTTCCCCTTGGTCTAGAATATGGTTATTGGCAAGCGTAAAGAAATGTGGATTAATGGCTTTCAAGCCAGCTATTGTTTTCGTAGGTGCAATAAGGTTCGGACCACATTTTTTTATCGGCGTACTCAAATCAGCCAAAGGGACCTCTAAGTTAAACATTGTGAAATCCGCACTATTTAACAGCTTTTTTATGTCATCTCCGATTAACGTCTCTACGTCAGCTTTAGCAAACAAACTAATATTAGATTCTGTAGGTACTAAATCAGCACCAATTATACACTTAAGCATAAAATTCTCCTTTTACTTAGGTAATTTAATCCAACTACCTAATAATTCATCTGCATTTCCACAAAACTGATTGTATCCTGAGCCATCAAAGAAAGTTAACTCGCCAAAGTATAGCCTGTCATTCGCGAAATACCAGTCAACTCTAACATGAATTAAATTTTTCGACAATAATTTAGACAAATGAAGCATTTCTTCTAAAAATACCGGTTTTGGCATTATTTCATCACTTTTGGGCAAATCATACTGTTCAATATCAGTTTTGTTCCAAGATATATCATAATTATCAGTCGTATGTTGACCATTGAAACGCCCCTTATGAACTTCGACGATTTTAGGCTCTCCATTAAAGCATAAAACTTTATAGTCAGATAATTCTTCTTTAGGAGTTTCAAGAATACATAATATATCTTTTAAAATAATTAAATATGTTTTACCTCTTTTTTCCCCTTATTAATATTATTTGATAATTTGAGCCATTTCCCTAAACACTCATCCCATGAATCATCCGTAAATTTACCCATTCCAGATGCAGGATAAAAAGTCAATTCACCAAAATATATTTTACCTTCAACATCATAAAAATCAGCTCTCAAAAACGGGTTTCCTGCTGTTAATTTTTCCGCAAGTTCACACATCTTTTCAAGATTTTTTGTCATTTTTATATTCTTATCGTAAATAGGTGGTAAATCTGCTTCACCAAAAGGTAAAATATTTCCATTTTTATCAAAATAATTTGCATGATGTTCTATAAATCTATCATAATCTACCTTGAAGCATTTAACCACTCCGCCAAAACAGAAGAATTTATAATCATACAAATCGTTAGTTCGAGAGTCTGTCATGTATTTTTCGCATACTATTTTTCTAGGAACATCTTTATAAGGCCATTCACGTCCTGTAAGATAATAATTTTGTTCTAATCCTTTTCTTAAGCCAGCTTTAACCTTTTCTATGTCCAGCTTACTTTTATCCTTGCATATACACATACCCAAGCCAGAATTATGATTACATTTCAAAACAAATTGATTTGGCAAAGCATCAAAATCAATATCATCCGGATTATCCCAAACACCTAACAAAGGAATAAGATATTCTTCACCAATGGTATCAGCAATATACTTACGCACTGCGTACTTATCAACCATCATAGTGTATTCAGGCTTACGGTCATATAGCTTAAGCCACTGGAGCTTTTCGTTAAAAGTTCTAGGAGCCTCAAGATTAAGTTCTCTGTTCATATGACATTTAAATGCTTTTTTTAAAAAAGTCTCATCATCCCAATCATCATATTTACCAAAACTTGCTAAATAAAGCCATCGAAAATTACAATCGTACAATAATTTTAATCCATTAGTTATTTTTGAATAAAAGCTCATTTTGATGTTCCTTTCTTTAATTCATATTATTAGCGAACGTAATATTATCTATTTCAGCAAGCATAACTCCCATTAATATCCAAATGCTTTTATCATAAAACTGCACCATACCATATCCAAAAACGAATGAAGATAGTATAGAAAATGCTAATAAAAAATGTATTGGCTTCAAATATTCTCTCTTTTTAATTAAAGCACATGCACTGTTAATAAATATTGAATAGTAAATAACAAATCCAACAATACCTAAGCTAACCAATACCTCAATATAGTTATTGTGAGAATAAGCTCCACTCCAATGGAATAATTGATAATTATTTAGTCCATACCCTAAGAAAGGATTTTCCATAAATAACTCTAAACCAAATCTAATTAATTCAGCACGTAGGTTATCACTTGTGTTACCTGTGACAGATAAATATGATTCCAATCGTTCCAAAATCGTGGAAAAAAGAGGTAAATGGATGAGACACAATCCAACTAATACTGAAGTAAAAGAATAGACTATCACTTTAAAAAGCTTACGAACACCATATTTTGATAAAATTAAGAAAAACAGACCTAATATAAGTAAAAACACTACCTTTTTAGATCCACTACTAAGACAAAAAATATAAATAGTCCAGCAAGCAGTACATGTCGTTTTTCATTATTGAAAAAAAAGTAGTATAAGGCTACTAATGCAGCATTTGCAAATACCAATCCATATGTATTTTGATTACCTATGAGATCGCCCATTCTGTGACCTGTACTCATTATTGACAAGAAGCTTGATAATCCACCATACACATATAAAGAGTAAAAAATGAGTCCAATACCGGATAAATATATAGCATTATAATAATCCTCTAATCGACCGAATTTTTTTATATACACGTATGAGAAAAAAAACAAAATAAATAGCTGTAACTGGGTTACTAACTGACTAATTGCCACCTCTTGATTAAAAGCCCAAACACATGAAATAATCTCATAAAATACAAAAAAGAATGGTAAGATAACGCTTTTACCAAGTACAATACGAGTGCCACTTGCAAATATCTTAAAGGCTATTCCTAAAAAAAACAATAACATGAAACCCTTAGATACAACAAAAGCTTCCTTGTCTTCACCAAATACCGCATTGGCAATTACGCATAGCTGAAATAATATTAAATATATTCTATTTTCAAAGAGCAGCTTACTTATATGAATATTCATGATTATATTTATCTCCTACTTTTCTAGATACTCTTTCCATTCCTTTAAAATTTTATCAAATTTGAAATTTAAAGCACGTAGCTTTGCTGCTTCACCTAAGCTCTCACGATAATCATTCTTCACAATAAGAGCTTCCAATGCTTCTGACATTTTAGAGACATCACCTACTGGTACAAGAATGCCATCTTGCCCATTCTTCATTAGTTCTCTTGGACCACCACATGGACAATCTGTCGATATGCAAGGTACCCCAACAGCCATGGCTTCCATTAAAGCATTAGGCATGCCTTCGTAGTCTGAAGACAAAGCATATATAGCAGAACTACTTAATTTCTCATTTACATTAGATATTTGCCCTTCGAAAACCACTTGATTGCTGATACCTAAAATTTTACATCTCTTTTCTAATAAAAGTTGTAGTTCACCTTCCCCGCAAAAGCATAGTTTCCAATCCCTATACTTTTTAGCAATAATACCAAACGCTTCAATAAGCAACATTGGATTCTTTTGATTCTGTAATCTGCCGATTGATACAATTTCTTTCTTAATATTTATCCTTTGAGTTTTATAAAAAACTTCATTCACCGGATTGTAAATCACTTTAGCAGATTTCTGCACATTATTAGAAAAATAAGACGCAGCTTCAGTAGTTTGGAACACGTATCCATCTGCAAGCTTAAATAATTCTCTTGCGAAAAGCTTTTTTATACCTTTACCATATTCTTTATATGGATCATTACGTACAGATACTATCTTCTTTACATTTAAACCAATAGTCGCTACTAACATTCTTACATTGGTCGGTCCTAAAAACGACAAAACAACATCTGGTCTTTCAGCTTGTATAATGCTCCTTAAGGTATACACCCTCTTTAACTGTCTATAAAAAAAATTCCTTACAGTATTCTCTTCCAAATATACTCTTTTAATTTTTTCATTAGTCATATATGCTTTTTTATTTATATTAGGCTTCACTTCATTTACTAAAACAACGTCATAACCTTCTTTAGCAAAATAATTTGCTAAGTTACTCATTACTCTTTGAGCACCACCTAAATATAAATTATCAATATATAAAAGAATTTTTTTCATTAACCTTAATCCTCATGAGCCGAATATAGCAACTTCTCGTGTTCTAAAATGGTATCCTTATTAAATCTATATCCTATCACACGTGCTGGTACTCCACCAACAATTGCGTATCTCGGAACATTAATTGTAACTACAGCACCTGCTGCAACAACACTGCCACGTCCTAGACAAACTCCTTTAAGAATGACAGCATTAGCGCCAATCCAATTATCACCTTCAATAAGCACATCCTCATCATTCTCTGGTAACTTATCTTTATCAGTAATATCAGTCATAAACTTACCAACAACGTCAATTCTGTGATTTCCTGTTACAATTTTAATGCCTGGGCCAGTCATAATGTTATTTCCAAAGATAACCTTTGCCCTTGTAGTTAAGATTGTTGAATTGTTTCCTATTGAAACATTATTGCCAAGGAAAATATTCTTCCAGCCACTCACCTTTACATTAGTACCAAATCTATTATTTTTTCCTGATTTGCTACATAAACCAACTTTGGCAGGGCTAACTATATATTTATTAAACCCTCTGAAAGCTAAGTCAAAAAACATATAAGCACCTGATAACAACCCCATAGCTTTCTCTCCTTACCTTTATATTATTTTCTATTGTCTGTTATGGATTTATATATATCAGTCAATCTATGCATAACTATATCAATAGTATAATTTCTTTCAACCTTTTCTACGTTAAATCTTGACATCTGCTCACGTAAGTTTTTGTCAGACAATTGTTGAATAGCAACATCTATAGCATCAGAGTCATTAAAAGGTACAATTACGCCACCTTTATCCTCTATCATATCCTTGTTTGCACCTACATCGGTAGTTATTACCGGTAAGCATCTTGCCATTGCTTCTAATAAAGCTAAAGAAAATCCTTCAGATTTAGTAGGAAACAAAAAGATATCTGCATTATCTAAGATATTTTTTATATACTCCTTGTTCTGTGCTCCATGTAGGACAATGTTTTCTATGCTACTTAATGCAGCTTCATCATACTCACTTGTCAATGGGCCAACTAAATCGAATAATATCTTTTTATTATTTTTAGCAACTTCAATTATGGAATCGACTCCCTTACTCTTTCTAACCTGTCCAACATAAAGTATTCGCTTAATTGAGTTGTTAATTATTTTTGCATGCGAAATAAAGTCAGTATTAATAAAATTAGGCATTATAACTGTCTCTGTATTAGATAATCCATCTACATATTCCTTGGAGGACTTGTTCAGTACAAGAACTCTACTACACAAATTACATAGCTTTTGAAAACACAAAACAGCATATTTGTCATTTCCTAACTGGTCATTAACATTGCAGTGGCAATGTAATATAATTGGCTTTCCAAACAATTTTGCAAAAACTGCACATAGAAAATCTCTATAAATCCCCCTACGAGAACAGCTGGTATTCAAGTGCATAAGCTGTGGCTGCTCCTTAATCAAGTATGAAAACGTGTTACTCCATATTTTTAAACTTCTTTTTATTTCACTTAAAATACTAATTTTATCATCATTGGTTTCACTTCTTTTGCCTATAACTGATGTATCTACTAAAATTGTATTCATACCATATTTCGATAAAACTTTCACATATACTTCTGTCCAAGTAGCTATTCCTCCTACATTAGGTGGTGCAGGTGAAATTAATAATATTTTAATTTTCATTTTAAACAACCGCCCTCGCTAGTCATTTATTTGTGTATTTGTTTATTTTGAAGTTTTTAACATAATAACTGTTTTATATATGTAATTTACGGATTATCATTCATATAATATATATATATTTCTTATTTAAACACTTTATCTTGATATTTTTTTATTTCATTAATGTACATAGATGTGCAATGTTGTTTGGATATATTATTTACTACATATTCCCTAGAATAACACTTATCAACATTTTTGTTTTGATAACAATTTAATATAGCCTTTGCTAAGCGTTCAGCATTTTCAGGTTCAACACATACTCCCGCATCTACTTGATTGAGTATGTTAGCTAACTCACTATCCGTATCAAATGAAGCTATTATTGGTACATTACATGCCATGATACTCCAAGTTTTACTAGGCATCCCCGCCATACCAGTTCCTTTTTTACATGTTATTAAAGCAATATCTCCTAAGCTATATACTTCAGAAACTCTTTCGCTAGGTAGCAAGTCAAAAACCATAAGATTTTTTCTGCTCTTTGCTTTGAGTTTAAATTTCTCGAACTGGCTGCCACCCCCAAATACAACAAATATAGTGTCATCATATTCTGATAACAAATCTGCTGTTTCTAAAATAATATCTGATCCCTGTGCATTTCCAAGATTACCAGCATAAAGTACAATATACTTATCTTTAGGAATATTAAATTCATCATAAAGTTTATTATTCGTTTTTACAACTGGATAAATAACATTAGTATCTACCCAATTAGGAATAACCACTATCTTATTTTCTGGCACACCTTTTTCCATAATATTTTTCTTGAAATCATCAGATATCACTATGATTTTATCTGCGTTTCTATAAGTAAAATCTTCAATAACCCTGCCAATCTTCCATATAAGGCTACCTTTTTTTGTCATTTTAGCATTTACCATAGAATCAGGAAAAACATCTTGTAAATTATAAACAAAAGGCTTGTTTAAACGTTTCTTTAGCAATACCGCTAAAGCACCTTGAGTTGGTGGAGTACTATCTGCAAAAATTAAATCTATATCTTTGTATTTTAAACATATCAGATACTGTTTAATATTCATGTAAATATAGCGAAAAGCCCTCTCGAATACGTTTTTTCCTTCCTTCATCAACTTAAAACGCTCAATACTTACATGCCCATCATACTTATATTCTTTATGCTTAAAATTAGCATATTCTTCTTCCGTACACCCACGTGACGGCTGTGGAGTAACAACACATACATCTATCCCATTATTAACTAATGCTTCCTCTAAATCATTATCTAGATGTGCACTAGAAAAAAATTCTGGTTCATAATATGCACATGGCTTTAATATTTTCATATATACTTCCTAGCTTTCTACATAATAAACTGAACTTTACCGATTGCTACTTCACATTCATTTACAGCTTCAACTACAGAATCAGCCTGACAAATAACAAACCCAGCTCTATCAGTACTACTCTTTATCTCTTTGAGTTCTTCACCAACACCATGTACAATACTTACTTGCTTAACACCTGGCACTAGTTCAGCATCATGTATACCAATAATATTTTTAACTATTCCACAGCTAGTTTTAAAGTAACGAATAGCTGCTGCTTTGTTACATTTTACTGTAAGATCTGGTGCTTCGCCTAAAGCTATTTTTATGCAACACTCAACCATATTTACCCCTGTAGATAAAGGAACTAAATGTGTTGTAATATTATCTCCGCCCAATCTAGCACCTAGCTCCACTATTTTAGGCCCATCTTTTGTAACCTTGATTTCCGTATGAGATGGTCCATCCATAATACCAAGAGCTTTATTAGCGGCTTTTGCAACCTCAGCTATTTCTTCCTTAATTTTTTCTGACAACATTGAAGGTTGAGAATGTCCCATCTCAACAAAATATGGCGCACCAGTAGTAATCTTGTCAGTTATTTGAATTACATGGCAAATACCATTAATCGACAAAGTTTCAACACTTACTTCAGAACCTTCCATATACTCTTCAACAACTAACTCTCCAGTTCTGGAAAAAGTTTTGCTGTAATCATAAGCTTTTTGCAAATTCTCAGGTGTTTGACTTTTAAGCAAATCTACACCTCTTGAACCGGAATTGTCAGCAGGTTTTACGATACATTTGTAACCCCTGCCAACAATATCATTTACAGCTTCAAGAAAGCCCTGATAATCATTTACTCGATGATATAAGGGTATAGGTACATTACAGTCTTGTAAAGCATCTCTCATGAAAGCTTTATTTGTTGCTTTTAATGCCGTTTCTTTACTAACACCTACTAAACCAAGTTCTTCAGCAACAAGTGCAACCGTTTGCATTGGCATATCACTAGCTAAAGTCATAATCCCATCTATGGCATTTTCCTTAGCGCATTTCAATACAGCAGGAATATCAATTGTGCTAATAACCTCGCACTGTATACCAGATTCTTTGAATCCAATAGCATCTGGATTCATATCTACGGCTATAACGTGTAATCCCATTTCTTTAGCTTGTTGGATTGCAGGCAATTGTAAAATACTTGCGCCTAAAATCATGATTTTTTTAGATTTCATATTATTATCCTTCTTTTCTCATCGGACTAGCATCATTGTATACATTGTCATGCTTTAAAACAACCAAAATAGTCTTAAAGAAAATCTTGCAATCCAAAATAAAACTAATATGTTTTGCATAGTATACATCATTAGCAAACTTTTCATCCTGTAATACAGAATTTCTGTAGTAAGCTTGATTATAGCCAGTGATACCCGGTTTAACATTAAGCTTTTGTTTCTGTTCCTCTGTATAAATGTAGATATCATCAGGTGGATCTGGGCGAGGTCCTATTATACTCATATCTCCTAAAAAAACATTTAGGAACTGCGGAAATTCGTCTAACGACGTTTTTCTCATAAATCTGCCTATAGGTGTAACACGAGGATCATCATCCGCATTGTATGTAGAACCATCTTCATTTCTTATATCTGGAGCATTTACATACATAGAACGAAATTTATACATTTTGAATAATTTCCCTTTTAAGCCTATTCTATTTGCATTGTAGAATATTGGTCCTTTATCTGTAAAATATATAATTGGTCCTAATACTAAAGACAGTAATGCAAAAATCACAAGGCCAACTAAAGAAATCAATATATCAATAATTCTCTTAAAGAAATGTCGATACATCAAATATACTCCTTCACAATCTTGCAGTAGTTTTCAATAATATACTCAACCTCTTCATCTGTTAAGCAGGTATGCAGCGGTAAAGTAATCTCGTTAACAAAACGCTTGTAAGCATTCGGATAATCCTTAATATCAAAACCTAAGTTCTTATAAGCAGTCATCATCGGCAGTGGTTTGTAATGCACATTAGTAGCAATGCCTGCTTCTGCCATCTTCACAATAATCTCCTGACGTTCCTCCAAGCCTGCGCCCGGAATACGGGTAATGTACAGATGGCCGGAAGATTGATGGTTTTCATTATAATGGTCAAGCACATCAATCCCCAGCGGCTTGAACGCTGCATCATATCTTGCAATAATCTCTTTACGTCTTGCCAGCATACCAGGATAGCGTTTCATCTGTGCCAAACCAATACCTGCCATAATATCTGTCATATTACATTTGAACCAAGGGCCTACAATATCATATTCCCATGCGCCCAGCTTAGTCTTTGCCAAAGCATCCTTAGATTGGCCGTGCAGGGAAAGTAATTGCAGCTTATGGTAAATATCCTCGTCATCAATACCAGGAATAGTTCTCCAAGTCAATGCACCGCCTTCAGCAGTAGTAAAGTTCTTTACTGCATGGAAGCTAAAGGAGCTGAAATCGGCAATAGAACCGCACATCTTGCCATGCCAGCTTGCACCAAAGGCATGCGCAGTATCTGCACAAACAGCAACTCTGCCGATAGCCTTTTGAATTTCATTATTAGGCTGGAATAAAGCCTTTTTCTTTTCCACAATTGCAAAAATCTTGTCATAATCGCAGGGAACACCGCCAAGGTCTACAGAAATAATCGCCTTAGTCTTTTCCGTAATAGCTGCTTCCATCTTGTCATAATCCATTTCCAGGCAGCCTTCCTGCACATCTACAAACACAATCTTTGCGCCCACATGGTCGACAATAGAGGCAGATGCAGAATAGGTATAAGCAGGAACAATAACCTCATCACCTGCACCGATTCCCAGCACGCGCAGTGCCATTTCACCGCAGGCAGTCTGGCTGTTCAGGCACACGCAGCGATTAACGCCAACGTATTTTGCAATCTGTCTTTCCAGCTCCTTGGTTTTCGGACCGGTAGTAATCCAACCGCTTTTAATAGTATCTGCAACCTCTTGGATTTCCAAGTCGCTCATATCTGGGGGAGAAAAAGAAATATTCATAGCCTTCATTTTTTATTGCCTTCTTTCAAAAATATATCTAAATTTTATTCAACTATCTGCTTCGCATTCTGCATCTCCGCTGCCTGCGCAGCCTTACAGTTAACCTCTTCCGGCGTTTTGTACGTCGGCACAACCCTGCGCATCGCAGCACGCACCGTCTCATCATTATTAGAACGAATAGCAGCACGCAAAATATCTAAGCGCTCCTGCAAATCCTCCATGCTTATCGGCTCGTCCTTCTCGATAAAGATTAAATCATTATCCGTCTTGCGCAGCGTTTCGCTCTTCACCAACAGCTCCTCATAAAGCTTTTCACCGGGTCGCAAGCCTGTCTCGATAATATCAATATCGCGGAAAGGCTCCAGCCCGCTAAGCTTAATCATATTCACCGCCAGATCATAAATCTTAATCGGCTGGCCCATATCCAGCACAAACAGCTCGCCGTTCTTGGCGATGGCACCACTGTGTAGCACCAGCTGGCTGGCCTCCGGAATCGTCATAAAATAGCGGATAATGCGCTTGTCCGTCAGCGTAATCGGTCCGCCATTGGCTATCTGGCGTTTAAACAGCGGTATAACACTGCCTGCGCTGCCCAGCACGTTGCCAAAGCGCGTATCGCTGAACACAACACTGCTGCCGTATGCACTGTGCGCCCTTGCGATAATCTCACACATACGCTTTGTCGCGCCCATAATGTTCGTGGGGTTGACCGCCTTATCTGTAGAAACCATCATAAAGCGCTGCGCACCATACTCCTCGCACAGCTTAATCACATTCAGCGTACCAAAAACATTGTTTTCCACCGCCTCAATGCAGTTCTTTTCCATCAAAGGCACATGCTTATGTGCTGCAGCGTGCACCACAATCTGCGGATGGTATTCCTCCATAATCCTGCGCATGGAACGCTCGCAGCAGATATTGGCAATTTCTGCCTTAAAATCCAGTTCATTGCCATAACGCAAGCGCAGCTCCTGCTGCAGGTCATAAACGCCGTTCTCATAAATATCCAGCGCCACAATCTGCTTAGGCTGCATCTTCGCCAGCTGACGGCAAAGCTCGCTGCCGATACTGCCACCGCCGCCGGTAACAAGAATAACCTTGCCCTTATAATAATCAGCAACAAACTCATTGTTTACTACAATAGGCTGGCGGAACAGCAATTCATCAATATCAAACTCACGCAGCATACGCTTGCCGCTCTTGGCAATATCAGCCACGGAAAAGTCATAAACCTTAACCTTGTAGCCTGCCTTACGATAGAAGTTGAACAGCATCTCCTTATTCGTATTCACGATATTGGTAATAGCAAAAACAATCTCCTGCACGCCCATGTCCTTAAGGTCATCCAGGGTATCTTCGCCTTCCGCGTAAATTGGCAGGCCCATAATCTCGCGTCCTACCTTTTCCTCATCCTGGTCGATAAAGCAAACCGGCACATAGGCAGCACTGTCATTGCTCAACAGCTCATCCGCCAACACAGCGCCCAAACGCCCTGCACCCAGCACCGCCACACGGATACGCTTATTTTTATTGCGGCGCTCCTTGATAACAGTTTCACCGGCAAACAGCACCAGCAGCCAGCGCAGGAATTCTCCCTTCTTGTCCTTGCGCACACCATAACGGTAGCAATAGCGGTACATCAGGCGGATGCCCACAGCACCCAGCAGGTTAAGCATAATAACAATCAGCCAGGTCTTGCTTTCAACATTGCGCAGGCCCAAAACATACTTCAGCGGGAAGTAAAACAGCAGCGCTGTCAAATCTGTCGCAAAAAGGCGCATATATACGCCTACGCCGCCATAACGGATTACCATATGGTAAACATTACCCATAATGCGGCAAAACAGCAGACAAGCAAGCGTGGCAATAACAGTCTCCACAAACTCCGTTATATCTTCTGGATGAATTCCGTAAGCGCTGACAATAAAAAACACAACCAGCAGGAAAATCGCGATGTCGTAAGCCATCAGCAGCCATCTTATATTTAATTTTTTGCTAACTTCATTAATACTCATACGAATCCATCACGAACACTTTCTTTAAAACACATCAATTAACATAACAACTTAAATCAGTCAGCTCAGCTGTTTAGCTTACTTTCCCTCCCCGTTGGAAGCTTCCTTGCTTCCGTAGTAATAGTAATAGCCATAGCCATAGCCATGGTGCTCACTGCGCACCTTGTTCAGCACAACGCCCAGGATATTCGCCCCGGCATGCTGCAGCTGCTTCTTCACATCGCGCGCCAGGTCAACCTTCACCTCGCCGCTGTCGATAACCAACACCACGCCGTCAACCACAGCACTCAAAACCAGTGCATCCGCAACCGGCAGCACCGGCGGCAGGTCAATCAGCACATAATCATAAATCTCTCTGGCCTCCTGCAGCAGCTCCCGCATGCGCTCACTGCCCAGCAGCTCGCTCGGGTTCGGCGGTATCACGCCGCTTGTCAACGCATACAGGTTATCCACCTTCGTAGCCTGCACTGCAGCGCTCATCGGTGTGCCCATGCTGATGCAGCTGGAAATCCCCAGCTTATTGGAAAGACCAAAATTCTTGTGTACAGTCGGGTTACGCATATCGCAATCCAAAAGCAGCACGCTCTTGCCTGCCTGCGTCAGCACCACCGCCAAATTGGCAGCAGTCATGCTCTTGCCCTCGTTAGGCATGCAGCTGGTAACAGCCAGCGTCTTCAGCTCCTTACCGGCCTGCGCAAACTGGATGCTGGTGCGGATAACACGGTATGCCTCCGTCGCCGGGTTCTTTAAATCATTATGTGCAATCAGGTTTAAGCCTTCCATATTTTCCTCCACATTCTCACAGCCAGGCCAGGTTTTTTATCCTTCTCCTGCATATTCTTCTGCAAATCCTCCAAATCAGGAACACTGCCCAAAAGCGGCAAGTCCAGGTATTGTACCACATCATCGGCAGTCTTGATTGTTCTGTTGAGCAGCTCGCGCACCACTACAAAGCCACTGCTTGCCAAAATGCCCAGCAGTGCTGCCAAAAGCAGTGTCATCGCCTTACGCGGCTTCACAGGGGATTCCGGCAGCGTGCCGCTGTCCACCACCTGCACCTCGGTAGCAACGCTTGCTTCCGCAACCTTGGCCTCCTCCAGGCGTTTGGCCAGCATAACGTAAATCTCGTTAGCCACCGTCACATCACGCAGCAGGCCGACAAACTGCTGCTCCTTATCGGAAAGCTCCTTTAAGCCGTTCTTGTTTTCGCCGTCAATCTGCGCCAGCTTGGCCAGGTTGCTTTGTGCCACGCTCGCCTCAGCCTCGCTGCTGAACTTGCTGGCCAGCAGCTGCTGGTGTACCGGGTTATCACTGGGAGCCTGCAAAGCGGCAACCTTGTTAATCTCGTTCTGGATCTTAGCCTTCAGGCCGGCAATCTCCTGGTTCACCTGCTGCACCTTCGGGTGGTTTTCAGTATATTTATCCATATAGCTGATGCGCTCGCCCTCCAGCTCTGCCAGCTTCGCATTATAGGATTGAATCGTTTTGTTATCCGCAATGGAAACAGCCTCGCCCTGCAGCTGGCCGTTAGCCGCTGCCAGGCGCGCATTGGCAGTAGCCAGCGCCACCTTGTTTTCCGCGCTCAGCTTATCCACCATGCTCATCTTTTCGCTCGCCAGCTTCACAGCATCATCGGGAGCAATAATATTATTTTTCTTCTTATAATCTGTCAGCTTATCTTCCGCAGTCTGCAGCTCATTTTTGGCAGCCACAGCACGCTCCTCCAAAAAGCCGCGGGTAGCCTTCTGCTGGTCACGCGAAAGGTCCGTCAAACGCTTCAAAAAGCCGTCTACAATCAGCTTATTAGCCTCCTGGGCCTTTTCCGGCGTATTCGCACGCACCGTCAGCTGCATGATTTCGGTATCCTTAAAGGGCGCGGTAGTAATGCGTCCCTTCACATAAGCATCATAAGCAGGATACTTGCCTTCCTTATTAGGCTGCTCCGTCTTTTGGATTACGGGCACCACAACACTGCGGCTCTTCAAAATCTCCGCATAGGTGTTCATCAGCTGGGTGTTGGCCATTGCATTGCCCATCGGCATGGATTCCAAAAGGCTGGTGCCAATGCCCTTAGGCTGCTTAACACGAAGCAAAGCCTGCGATTCGTATACCGGCGTTGCTGTAGCCAGGTATACGCCTGCTGCCACCACAAAAATACCGGTAACGCGGGCGATATTACCTGCATTGCGCTTCAAAATATTGGCTATTTCCAGCAGGTCTATAGTAATCTCTTCGTCATTATGTAAATCCTTACTCACATCTATTCTCCTCAATCATCGTTTTTAATTTCGTTGATATAATATGCACCGGTCAGGAACGGCATAATATCCTTGCTGAAGATAACCTTATGGTTGCTGGTCAGATACAGGCAGTCGCCCTCATGCAGCTCCAGGTTCGCGCTCTGGTCAGCCTTTCTCAGATAATTGTTGATGTTCAGCTGCTGCACCTCGGTAGAACCGGCACGCACTAAAAAGACATTCCTCTTGGCAGATTTTTCGGTAAAGCCCTCCGCCTTAGCCAGTGCATCCAGCACGCGGTGGCTCTTTTCCAGCTCAAACAGGCCTGGGCGTTTAACCTCGCCCAGCACATACACACGCGTAGTACCCAGCTTCACCACATTCACACTGATCTGCGGCTTCACCAGGTAATAACCGAAGCGGCTCACCAGCTCCTCACGGAACTGCGTCACTGTCTTGCCCGTAACATCCACATCGCCAATCAGCGGGAAGGACACCTTGCCGTCGGGGCGCACCACATACGGCGAATTCTGCGTATTACCCGCCAGTGTACTCAAATCCTCATGACCATATACCACAACCTGCAGCACATCGCCCGGGCACATCACATAATCCTGCACCTGCGCCTGTGCAGCGCTGCCGGTCCCTAACGCCAGCGCCAACGCCAATACTACTAATGACTTTTTCATTTTATACTCCTTAATAAAAAATTTTAAACAAAAAAAACGGTATATTTATTATTTAGATAACCTGTTCCACCACTTAGATTTCTTTTCCTTTGCAATTAACTGCTGCGGTGCCTTAACTTTCAAAGGAGTGCCGTCAATAATCCTCTGTGGATTAATCTGCGTCAGCTGCTGCAGCACAGCCTCACCGGCCAGCTCTCTAATTACAGCAGCACCGGCGCGCATATCCGTATCGCGCCCACTGTCCCTGTGCGCATCACTGCCCACAAAATCAACCAAGCCGTTCGCCAAAAGCAGCTTCGCTGCCTTCTCGGCCTGCGCGCCAAAGCTCCCTGCAAAGCTGCCAATATTGCATTGCAGCAGCAAGCCTTCACGTCGCCAACGCAACAGCAGGTCCGGCTTCGCTATTAATTCATTATAACGCTCCGGATGTGCTAAAATCGGTACAACCCCCTTCAACCGTAGCTCATACCAAAAATCATCAGCATAATTCGGTATGAAATACATAGGTAACTCCACCAAGATATAACTGATCCTCGCTGCAGCAAAATTTTCACCGTTCAGGCAAAAGCTGCCATTCTCAGCAATGATGTCCAGCAAATCCCAATCCATAAACACTTCACAGCCGGAATAAATCGCCAGCTGTAAATTGTGCTCACTCGCCAGCTGGCGCAGCCTTTCTGCACCAACTAAAAAATGCATTAGTCCATTACTTGTGGTTGGGTCGACCTAGTCCAAATTTTGTGCTC